>Ga0153956_1000035_pt1 | contig 199318 bp, 214 predicted proteins | sample TSFL040MetaG_FD_104704 | JGI IMG/M metagenome (GOLD analysis project Ga0153956, IMG submission 104704) | Attine ant fungus gardens microbial communities from Florida, USA - TSFL040 MetaG | ecosystem: Host-associated > Fungi > Mycelium > Unclassified | place: USA: Florida, Wekiwa Springs... | reverse complement strand
CCGGCTCGAAGCCCCTCGCGGGGGAGGGAAACCGGTGCTGACTGCTGCTGGCCCTGCCATTGGAGGTGCGGTCGGAACCCTCTCCCCTCAGGGGAGAGGGCAGGGTGAGGGGTGAGATGTTTCAGCACTCTCTCCACTCGCCGCAACGCCATGCTGCACCCGCGTGGCTCCGAATCCCTGAACCCCTCATCCGGCCTTCGGCCGTTGAGTGCGATGACGGCGGGGAAGATGAATTGCAGATAGGTGTAGGGCACGACGAAGCGCACCTCGCCATAGACCTCGCCGCGGAAATAGGGGTTGAGGCCGATGCCGAGGATCAGCACCCACAGCAGTGGGCGGCTGATGCCGCCGATGAGCTGGCCGCGATCGCGCAACGCCCGTTTCACCTCGCGCAACCAGATCGCATAGAGCGCGCCCGGCATCCCCAAACCTGTCTCCTCCGTGCCTGCCAGGTCAGCCTAGCGCGTGTGCTCGCCACCCTGCTTACCGAAGGCCAGTGTCCGCTCGCGCGGGCCGGCCGCCTGATCGCGCAGTTCGCGGCCGGTGAGCGACAGGAACACGGCCTCGAGATTGGAATTTTCGAGCTGGAAGCTCTTGGCGTGATTGCCGAAATCGCGCAGGAAATTCTCGCCGAAATGCGCCCGGTCCTGGTCGACCGCGATCAGGATTTCACCGGATTTGCCGACCACCGCACTGGGATAGCGCGCGAGAATGGCGGCCTCCGATGCCTCGTCGACCGCTTCGACGCGGGCCAGCATGTGGCCATACTGCGCGCGCAGCGCCTGCGGCGTGCTGTCGGCCATCACCTTGCCCTTGTCGATGATGCACACATGCTCGCAGCGCTCGACTTCCTCGATGTAGTGCGTGGTGACCACCAGCGTGAGATCGCGGCGGCGCCTGAGCTCGGCGAGATATTCCCAGATCTTGTTGCGCGACTGCACGTCGAGCCCGACGGTGGGTTCGTCGAGGAAGATGATCGAGGAATCGTGCACCAGCGCCCGGGCGATTTCGAGCCGGCGCTTCATGCCGGAGGAGAGATTGCGCACCAGCGCCTCGCGCCAGTCGCTGAGTTCGACCACCTCCAGCATTTCGTCGATGCGCTGCCGCCTGAGCTTGCCCGGCACCTCGTAGACGAGGCCGTGGAAATCGAGGTTTTCCTCGACCGTCAGCCGGTCGTCGAGGCTCGGCTCCTGGAACACCACGCCGAGGCTCTTGCGGGCCTTGAGCGGCTGGCGCACCACGTCGGAGCCGGCGACGGTCGCCGTCCCCGAATCCGGGTTGAGGATGGTGCACAGGATATGGAGCAGCGTCGTCTTGCCGGCGCCGTTCGGGCCGAGCAGGGCGAACATCTCGTTGTGGTTGATGTCGAGGTCGACCTTGTCGAGCGCAAGGGTTTCGCCATAGCGCTTGGAGAGGCCGCGAACGCTGATCACCGCCTGTCCGGGAACCCTGGACACCGCGCCTCCATTCCCGTTGTCGCTCATGTTTTCTCCGGCTTGCCGGCCCGGGAGGGGGCAATGGCAGCTCAGCCTACGACTTTTGTCGTGAGGCAAGTGAGGCGCCGGCAACGTGACAATAGACAGAAAGCCTATGTGTGCCGCATTCGCGCCGCAAACGGATGAATCGAGCTGGAACGGCATTATTGCCGCGGGATCGCACGTTTGCTTGGTGCCGACGATCAAGATTGTGGAACCTGGAGTGTTCGCGCTAGTTTCTGGCTCACAATCAAATGGAGTGCCCAATGCACAAGCTCACCACCCCACTCGCCCTCGTCGCCATGGCCGCCGCCCTCGCCAGCGTCTCGCCGGCACTGGCGCAGAACAACAGCGTGCCGAAGACCGGCATCGACTGCAAACTGCCCGTGAATGCCACCAATCCCGCGTGCCTGCCGACCAAAGGCGGCCGCCACGATACCCATCGCGGGGGACAGACCGGCTCTGGCAGCAACTCGCATAATGGCAGCGCCAACGATCAGCAGTCGCCGGGCAACGCCAGCGATAGCAGCCATGTCGGCCCGCTTTCCAACAACCACGATAGCGGCGGCAACAACAACAACAACCATAGCAACAGCAACAACAACGACCACAACTTTAACGGCGGTCCCAATCATGGCCCGCAGAACGGTTCGTTCAACTGGTCGCGCCACGACCGCGATCAGTTCCACCAGCGCTTCCGTGGCTTCAATTTCGGCTTCTTCGGCGTCCCGAACTTCTCGATCCACATCGGCACGGCCGTGCCGCGCAGCTTCAACCTGCGGCCGGTGCCGCGCGCCATCTATCGCGACTACCCGTGGTTCCGTGGCTATCTGTTCTTCGTCACCCGTGGTGGCGACATCGTGATCGTCAGCCCGCGCAGCCATCGCATCGTCGGTATCATCTGATGCGGGCGTAAAGTAAAAGGGTCCGCCGGCGACGGCGGGCCCTGTGTCGCGTCAGGCGGACGGTGCGGCGGCGAGCTGGCTCTGCCGATAGGCGTAACGCTGCGCGATGACGGCGCAGACGATGAGCTGGATCTGGTGGAACAGCATCAGCGGCAGCACGATGAGACCGATGGTGCGGCCGGCGAACAGGATGTTGGCCATCGGCAGTCCGCTCGCGAGGCTCTTTTTGGAGCCGCAGAACAGCAGCACCACCGCATCGGCATGCGACATGCCGGCGGCGCGGCCGACAAAAAACGTGCCGACCATGATGATGGCGAGCATCACGATATCGGCGGCGATCATCAGCGCCAGCACGCCGAGATCGACCTGCCCCCAGATGCCAGCGACCACGCCGGCGCTGAAGGCGGAATAGACGATCAGCAGGATCGAGCCGCGATCGACGATGCGGGTGAGCACGGTGTGCCGCTTGATCCACGCCCCGATCCAGGGCCGCAATAGCTGCCCGAGCGCGAACGGCAGCAATAGCTGCACCCCGATATCGATGACGGCCTGCATGTCGAAACCGCCGCCGCTGGTGTGAACGAGGAACCCGGCGAGGATGGGCGTGACGAACACGCCCAGCAGGTTGGACACCGAGGCGGCGCAGACCGCTGCCGGCACGTTGCCCTGCGCCACCGAGGTGAAGGCGATGGACGATTGTACCGTCGAGGGCAGGATGGAGACGTAGATGAGGCCGATGACGATCTCGGACGGCAGCCATGGCGCCAGTACGTTGGCGAGCGCGAGGCCGACGACGGGAAAGACGATGAAGGTGGTGGCGAGCACCATGCCCTGCAGCCGCCAGTTGGCGAGGCCGGCCATGATCGAGGCCGTATCGAGCCGCGCGCCGTAGATGAAGAACAGCAGCGCCACCGCATAGGTCGTCGACTGGCTGACGATGTCGGCCGCGACGCCGCGCGCCGGCAGCAGGCTGGCAAGGACCACCATACCCACGAGCAGGAGCAGATAGGTGTCGAAGCCGAGGCTTTTGAGGCGGGCGCCGATGGACATTGCGTAACCTGGGTTGAAGCCGGCCGCACCATAGTGGCTGGCCGCGCGAGAATGAAGGGCCGTCGACAAAGCGCGGCTTGAGTTCCGCGGCCGAGCCTCTAAGCTGGCGGTCGCGGGTGGGGAAACCTGCATAACATCAGTGATTTAGGCCAGCCATGACGACCTTCGACCTACCGACGCCCGACTATGCCCGCAACATGCGCCTGATCGGGCACTCCGATATCGGCGGGCGCGCCGACTGCGTGCAGATCATGGTGCAGAACGGCTACGCCTATGTCGGGCACATGTTCTCGAACGGCTTCTCGGTGGTCGACGTCCGCAATCCGCGCGAGCCCAGGACGGTGAACTACGTGCAGGCGCCGCCCAACACCTGGGCGCTGCATCTGCAGGCGCATGACAACCTGCTGCTGGTGGTCAACGCCAAGGACCTCTACCGCGACGCGATCCTGCAGGACGAGCGGAGCTATTATGTCGGCTCGATGCGCGACAAGATCGCGGCGGGGGACACGGCTTACAGCGCCGGCATGCGCGTCTACGACATCAGCACGCCCGACCAGCCGCGCGAGATCGGCTTCATGCCGGTGGACGGGGTGGGGTGCCACCGCATCTGGTACACCGGCGGGCGCTGGGCTTACGTGTCGGCGATGCTCGACGGCTTTTCGGACTTCATCTTCCTCACCGTCGACATGGCCGATCCGACGCGGCCGACCATCGCGGGCAAGTTCTGGCTGCCAGGGATGAACCTCGCGGCCGGCGAAAAGCCGGGCTGGAACGACAAGCTCTACCGCTATTCGTGCCACCACGGCATCGTCGCCGGCGACACCGCCTATGTGACGTGGCGCGATGGCGGCGTGGCGCTGGTCGACGTGGCCGACCGCAGCAACCCGAGGCTCATCTCGCATCGCACCTGGGCGCCGCCTTATGGCGGCGGTACGCACAACGCGCTGCCGCTGCCCGACCGCGACCTGATGGTGGTGGTCGACGAGGCGGTGCTCGACGGCGGCGCGGACGGGGCCAAATTCACCTGGCTGTTCGACATCCGCGAGAAGGCCAACCCGATCAGCATCGCCACGCTGCCGACGCCGGGCGAGATCGACTACAAGGCTAAGGGCGGTCACGTCGGTCCGCACAACGTGCACGAGAACCGGCCGGGCAGCTTCGTCAGCTCGAACCTGATCTTTGCCACCTACAACAATGCCGGCGTGCGGGCGTTCGACATCTCCAACGCCTATGAGCCAAAGGAGATCGGCGCGCTGGTGCCGCCGGCGCCGACCCGGCTGATGGACCACCGGCCGGGCGTGCCCTACATTCTCAACCAGAACGACGTGTTCGCGGCGGCGAACGGCCTGCTCTACGCCACCGAGCAGAACAGCGGGCTCTACATCATCGAGGCCAATCTCTGACGGAGCCCCATATGTACGCCACCGACGACGAGCTGATCCGCTTCGAGGCCGAGGGCGCATTGCCGCTGCCGGAGACGGACGTGTCGGGGCGCGTGGCGCATGACGGGGCCGAGATCTGGTACGCATCGTATGGGGCAGGACCGGCGGTGATCCTGCTGCATGGCGGCATGGGGAACGCCGGCAACTGGGGCTATCAGGTGCCGGCGCTCATCGAGGCCGGCTATCGCGCGGTGGTGATCGACAGCCGGGGCCATGGCCGCAGCACGCGCGACCAGCGGCCGTTCAGCTACACGCTGCTGGCGGCCGATACCCGCGCGGTGATGGACAAGCTCGAGATCGCCAGGGCGGCGTTCGTCGGCTGGAGCGATGGCGCCGACACCGCGCTGGTCCTGGCGGCGGAAACGCCGCAGCGGGCGGCGGGCGTGATGTTTTTCGCCTGCAACATGGACGCGACCGGCACGCTGCCCTTCGCCATGACGCCGGTGATCGGGCGCTGCTTCAACCGGCACGTGCAGGACTATGCGGCGCTGTCGCCGGCGCCGGGCGGGTTCGAGGCGTTCTCGGAGGCTGTGGGGCTGATGCAGCGCACGCAGCCCGAATATTCGGCGGCGCAACTGGGTGCCGTCCGCGTGCCGGTGACGGTGGTGCAGGCCGAGCACGACGAGTTTATCAGGCCCGAGCATGCGCGCTACCTGGCGCGGACCATTCCGGGTGCGGAACTGGTGTGGCTCGATGGCGTGAGCCATTTCGCACCGCTGCAACGGCCCGATCTGTTCAATGCCGCGATGCTGGAATTCGTCGGGCGAGTGCTGGGTTAAGCTCTACGGCACGGCGGTGAGGAACATCGCCGCCATGACCACGATGATGGTGGCCGCGATGACCGAGCCGACGAAGAAGGTCTTCGCGCGGCTCTGCGCCTGGGCGATCTCGTAGCGCACGATCGGCGCCGGCTTCATGTCTGCGTGGCTGAGCTCAAGATGCGCCATGTCACACTCCCTCGAGCCTCGATTGTGCTTGAGGGCAGGGCGGCTGGCGACGACAGGTTGGATTTGATGTTAATTTAGTTCAAACGCGGTGGCCGGCCATTTTCCCGACGCGGGGGCAGGGCTATGGTCCTGCCGCCTGCAGCCGGAATTTGCCTCATGTCGTTTACCCGCCGCGCCTTCCTCATTGCCGGGGCCGGCTTCTCCCTCAGCGCCTGCGCCTCGATCGGCGGCTTCACCAATGTCCCCTCGGGCGCGACGACACCGGTCGAACTGACCGAGGCCTCGATCCTCGCCGCCATCAACGAGGCGCGCCGCATCAATGGCGGGCACAAGCCGCTGACCTACAACACGATGCTGGAGGCGGCGGCGCGCTCGCAGGCGAACCTCATGGCCGCCAAGGACACCCTCGCGCACAATCTCGGCGTGACGTTGCGCGAGCGCGTGCGGGCGGCGGGCTATGAGGGGGCGGTGGGCGAGAATATCGCCGGCGGCCAGCAGACGCTGCAGCAGGCGATCGAGGGCTGGCTCAATTCGCCGGGCCATCGCGCGACGCTCTTGAGCGACAAGTTCGTCGAGTTCGGGCTGGCGGTGGCGCGGGTCGGCGGCGGGCGCAAATCGCGCTACGGCATCTATTGGTGCTTCATCGCCGGCGGGCCGACGGCGGCGTGGCTCAGCGGCGTCGGCCAGTAGCTATTTCGTCAGCGTGCGGCCGACGGCGTCGCGCCAGCCGGCGAGCTTTTTGCGCCGCACCCGGACGTCCATCGCCGGATTGAACTGACGTTCCAGTGACCAGCGCTTGGAAAAGCCCTTCATGTCGGGCCAGGCACCGACCTTGTGGCCGGCGAGCCAGGCGGCGCCGAGCGCGGTGGTCTCGAGGATGGTCGGCCGGTCGACGGGCACGTCGAGGATGTCGCTGAGGAACTGCATGGTCCAGTCGGAAACGACCATCCCGCCATCGACGCGCAGCACCGTGTCGCGCGCGCCCTTCCAGTCCTTGCGCATGGCCGCCAGCAGGTCCTGCGTCTGGTAGGCGACGGATTCGAGCGCGGCGCGGGCGAGGTCGCCGGCGCCGGTGTTGCGCGTGAGGCCGTAGATGGCGCCGCGCGCGTCCGCATCCCACCATGGCGCGCCAAGGCCGACGAAGGCGGGGACGAGATAGGTCTCGGCGGCGGGATCGGAACTCTTTGCCAGCGCGTCGATTTCCGACGAGTCCTTGAACAGCCTGAGCTTGTCGCGCAGCCACTGCATCGAGGCGCCGGCCATGAAGATGGCGCCTTCCAGAGCATAGGTGGTCTCGCCGTCGAGGCGGTAGGCGACGGTGGTCAGCAGCCGGTTCTTCGAGCGCACCATGTCGCCGCCGGTATTGAGCAGCGCAAAGCAGCCGGTGCCGTAGGTCGATTTCATCATGCCCGGCTCGAAGCAGGCCTGCCCGATGGTGGCGGCCTGCTGGTCGCCCGCCGCGCCGCGGATCGGCACGCTGGCGCCGAGCAGCGATTTTTCGGTCATGCCGAAATCGTCGGCATTGTCCTTGACCTCGGGCAGGATGGCGCGCGGCACGCCGAACAGGGCGAGCAGCTCGTCGTCCCACTGTCCGGTCTCGATGTTGTAGAGCAGCGTTCTTGAGGCGTTGCTGGCGTCGGTCGCGTGCACCTTGCCGCCGGTGAGGCGCCAGATGAGATAGCTGTCGACGGTGCCGAAGGCGAGCTCGCCGCGCTCGGCGCGCTTGCGGGCGCCTTTGACGTTGTCGAGGATCCAGCCGATCTTGGTGGCGGAGAAATAGGGGTCGAGCAGCAGCCCGGTCTTGCGCGTGACGAGCTTTTCCTTGCCGGCAGCTTTCAGCCGGTCGGTCGTGCGCGCGGCGCGCCGGTCCTGCCAGACGATGGCGTTGTAGATGGCCTTGCCGGTGGCCCGGTCCCACACGATGGTGGTTTCGCGCTGGTTGGTAATGCCGATGGCGGCGATCTCGGCGGCGGTAATGCCGGCGCGCTTCAGCGCGGTCTTGATCGACCACAGCGAGGTCGCCCAGATTTCTTCCGGCACGTGCTCGACCCAGCCCGAGGCCGGGAAGTGCTGGGTGAACTCCATCTTCCCCATGCCCACGATCTGCTGCAGATCGTTGAAGACGATGGCGCGGCTCGAGGTGGTGCCCTGATCGATGGCGAGGACGTAGCCGCTCATGGTTTGGCCCTGCCGAGTTTCTGCTGCAGATAGGTGTCGAGGCGGGCCTTGTCGCCCATGCCGATGCGCAGCCCGAGCTTGGTGCGGCGCCACAGGATGTCGTCGGCGGTGCGCGCCCATTCGTTCTCGACGAGATAGTCGACCTCGCGCGCCGTGAGATCGGCGCCGAACAACTCGCCGAGGTCCTGCAGGCGCTTGGCCGAGCCCAGCACGGTGATGGCGCGCGTGCCATACTGGCGGGCGAGACGGCGCAGCAGCCGATCGGCGAGGGAAGGGAAAAGCTGGTTGAGCTTTTCGACCTGCGCCTCGAATTCGGTCGGCCCGAACTCGCCGCCCGGCAGCTTGCTGCCTTTGGTCCACGGCTTGCCGCGGGCGCCGAGCACCGACTCGATGTGCTCCATGACCGATTCCGACAGCCGGCGATGGGTGGTGAGCTTGCCGCCGAAGACGTTGACCAGCGCACCGGTCTCCCTGTCGCCTTCGAGCTTCAGCACATAGTCGCGGGTGGCCTCCTGCGCCTTGCTGGCGTGGTCGTCGAACAGCGGCCGCACGCCCGCATAGGTCCACACGATATCCTGCCAGGTCACTGGCTTTTCGAAATATTCGGTGGCGGCGGCGAGAAGGTAGCTCGTCTCTTCTTCCGAAATCTTGACGCCGGTGGGGTCGGTGCCGGTGAAATCCTGGTCGGTGGTACCCACCAGCGTGTAATCGCGCTCGTAGGGGATGGCGAAGATGATGCGGCCATCCTTGTTCTGGAAGAAATAGGCCCGATCGTGCTCGAAGAGCTTGCGCACGACGATGTGACTGCCCTTGACCAGCCGCACGTGGTGCGCCTCGTTCTGGCCGAGCGACTGCCGCAGCACCTGGTCGACCCACGGCCCGCCGGCATTGACGAGGAGGCGTGCCTTGATGGTGGCGCGCACCTTGGTATCGACGTCCTGAAGCTTGACGACCCACAGCCCGTTGTCGCGGGTCGCCGAGATGACCCTGGCGCGGGTGCGGATGATGGCGCCCTTGTCGGCGGCGTCGCGCGCGGTGAGGGCCACGAGGCGTGCATCGTCGACCCAGCAGTCGGAATATTCGAACGCCCTGGCGTAGCCGTGCTTGAGGGGGCGGCCGAGCGGCGAGGTGCGCAGGTCGAGCGTCCTGGTGGGTGGCAGGAGCTTGCGGGTGCCGATATAGTCGTAGACGAACAGCCCGAGGCGGACGAGCCAGGCGGGGCGCAACCCCTTGTGCAGCGGCAGCACGAAGCGGAGCGGCCAGATGATGTGGGGCGCCATGGCCCACAACACTTCGCGCTCGGCCAAAGCTTCGCGCACCAGCCGGAATTCATAATATTCGAGGTAGCGCAGGCCCCCGTGGACCAGCTTGGTGGCCGCCGACGAGGTGCCCGAGGCGAGATCGCCCATTTCGGCCAGAAACACCGAAAAACCGCGGCCCACAGCGTCCCGCGCCACGCCACACCCGTTAACCCCACCCCCGATCACGAATATATCGGTGATGTTTTCGCGCTTGGCCATCTAGTCTTCCGATCCCCGGAAATTCGTTAATACCCCATGCGCCGCCATGCAACCGGCCGGGGGTACATTTATTGCCCGGCCCGCTTGACCGGACGATGAACCGAGGCCACGAAGGCCGGATCACCGCCTGCGGGATTCCATGCTCGACCTGCTCAACATCATCCTGCCGGTGTTCGCCATCATCGCCCTGGGCTATCTGGCGGTCCGCTTCCGGGCATTTCCGGTCAACGGCACGCAGGGACTGGTGCTGTTCGTCAACAATTTCGCCACGCCCTGCCTGTTGTGCGAGGCGATGCTGACGTCGGACTTTTCGAAGACCTTCAACCTGTCGATCATCGTGCCGTTCTATGCCGGCGCCATCTTCCTGCTGTTCGCCGGCATGGCGATTGCGCGGTATCTGTTCAAGCAGCGGCCGGGGGAGAGCGTCGCCTCCGGCTTTTCGGCGACCTATACCAACACGGTGCTGATCGGCATTCCGATCATTCAGCGCGCCTATGGCGCCGAAGCGTTGCCCACGGTGTTCTCGATCATCGCCTTCCATGCGCCGGTGCTGATCACGCTCGGCATGATCGTGATGGAGCTGTCGCGCCGCGACAGCGCGCCACTGCCCAAGACCGTCGTTACAGCGACGCTGCGGATATTGCAGAACCCGCTGCTCTGGGGCGTCGGGCTGGGCGCGCTCGGCAATCATTTCGGCGTGAAGCTGCCCGAGGCTGGAACTGCGTTTCTGACCATGATGTCGGCGGCGGTGCTGCCCGCATCGCTGTTCGGGCTGGGCGGCGCGCTCAACGAATACAAGGTGTCCGATAGCTGGGCGCTGGCGAGCGTCATCAGCGTGCTGAAGCTTATCGTCCACCCCACCATCGCCTATGTGATCATGGTGCCGATTTTGCATGTGCCGATCGAATATGCACGCTATGGCGTGATCGTCGCGGCGATGCCGGCGGGCATCAACGTCTATGTGTTCGCGACCTATTACGATCGCGCCGTCAATGTTGCGGCCAATGTGGTGCTGATTTCGACGGTGGCCTCGATTGCGACGATTTCGTTCTGGCTGCTGGTGCTGGGGCGATGACATTGCCGGAGACAGGGCGGGCCGCTGAGACGCGCCGCCGCAAGGAGGAACGATGCCGATCGAGATTTTGCAGACCGGGCCGCTGCTGAAGAGCTGCGAGGCGGCGCTGGCGGCGCATTACACGGTGCATCGGCTGTGGGAGGCGAAGGACCACGACGCGCTGCTGGGCGAGGTGGCGGGGCGGGTGCGGGGCGTCGCGGCCGGCCCTGCCGACGCGGCGCTGATCGGCAGGCTGCCCAAGCTCGAGATCATTTCGAGCTTCGGCGTCGGCTACGACAAGATCGACACCGCCGCCGCTCGGGCGCGGAACATCCGCGTCACCAATACGCCCAACGTGCTCAACGACGCAGTGGCGGAAATCACCATCGGGCTGATGACCGCGCTGGCGCGCCGCATTCCGCAGGCTGACCGCTTCGTGCGGCAGGGCGGGTGGAAGAGCGGCGCCTTTCCGCTGCAGGTCGAGCTCAACGGCAAGACATTGGGCATTCTCGGCCTCGGGCGGATCGGCAAGGAAATCGCGCTCAGGGCGCAGGCGATGCGCATGCGCGTGGTCTATCACGGCCGGCACCGGCAGGCGGACGAGCCGTTCCCGTATTACGCCGACCTGACCCAGATGGCGCGCGACGTCGACTGGCTGGTCGCCATGGCACCCGGCGGCAAGGCCACCGAAAAGCTGGTTTCGCGACAGGTGCTCGAAGCGCTCGGGCCCGAAGGCTATCTGGTCAGCATGGGGCGCGGCACCTCGATCGACGAGGCGGCGATGATCGAGCTGCTGCAGGGTGGGGGACTCGGCGGCGCGGCGCTCGACGTGTTCGTCGACGAGCCGAACGTGCCCGAGGCGCTGTTCGGCCTCGACAACGTGGTGCTGTCGCCGCACCAGGGCAGCGCCACGCGCCAGACCCGCGACAAGATGGGCGCGATGGTGGTGGCCAATCTCGACGCGTGGTTCGCGGGCGAGCCGCTGCTGAGCCAGGTGGTGTAGCGGCCGGCAAGCGCTCACGGCAACGGTGGCTGGTGCGGCACGACCAGCGAGTAGCTGGTGCTCCGCCCGCCGCCGGGGTCCTTTTGCAGGACGTGGCGCGCCAGCAGATCGGTGATGTCGCGGGACGCCGTATCCTGAGAACAATGGGCAATCGCCGCCCATTTGGATGACGTCAGCTTGCCGTCGAAGCCGTCGAGCAGCCTGTTCAACATGAGCCGCTGCCGCTCGTTGAGCGAGGCGCCTGCCAGGGACTCCCAGAACCGGGCTTTCGTCAGGACAGCCGAGAGGGTGGTCTCGGCCCCGTCGAAGGAGCGGTCGAGACAATCGAGGAACCACATCAGCCAGCGAGTAATGTCCGGGCCACCCTTCTGGGTCATCTCCAGCACGTCGTAGTAGGCGTTTCGCTCACGACGGATCTGCGACGACATGGCATAGAAGCGTTGGGCGATGCCCTCGGAACGCGCCAGCGCCATGTCGGCAATGGCGCGTGCGATGCGCCCGTTGCCGTCCTCGAACGGGTGGATGGTGACGAACCACAAATGGGCGATCGCCGCCTTGAGCACGAGATCGATCTTCGTGTCCCGCTCGAACCATGCAAGGAAGGCTTCCATTTCGCCGGCGACGCGCGCGGCCGCGGGCGCCTCGTAGTGGACACGTTCCCTGCCGAACGGTCCCGAAACGACTTGCATGGGTCCGGATGCGGCCGTGCGCCAGGCACCCACGACGATCCTGCTCATGCCGCTGCGACCGGTTGGAAACAGCGCAGCGTGCCAGCCAAAAAGGCGCTCGGCGGTGAGAGGCACATGGTAGCGCTCGGTCGCGTCGAGCATGACCTCCACGATGCCCTCGACGTTTCGGTCGGCCGGCGTCAGGGCGCCGATGTCCATACCCAGGCGGCGGGCGAGCGATGAGCGCACCTGGTCGCGATTGAGAACTTCGCCTTCGATCTCGCTCGACTTGACGACTTCCTCGGTGAGGGTTTGCAGCGTCGCTTCGGCGCGGAGGGAAAAGCCCATGGCCTCCATGCGGCCCAGGAGGCGCCCCTGGCGATGCCGTACGGCGCCCAATGGCGCCTGCGGACTGTCCCGGTCCCAGGTAAATTCCGGCCAGGTCGGCAGCTCATGGATATATGGCATTCTCCGCACCTCTGGCGGAGAATGTGGCATGTTTTCTCCGCGCTTGGAAGAATAATCTACGCGTGGATTGCGGAGGTTATCGGCGCTATTCTCCGCATGCGACCTTGGCGGAGAGGCTGTCGGCGCGCCCTCCCGTCTCGTGCAACCCATCCCTGCAGGAACGCCGCAACACCGGATTGAATTTGCATTTATTAAGCCTCCGCCGCATCAAGGTGGCGGCGAGCAGGGAGATTTTCGATGCGGGAATGGTGGCGCGGCGGGGTGATTTATCAGGTTTATCCGCGCTCGTTTCAGGACACCAACGGCGACGGCGTCGGCGATCTGCCGGGGATCATGCGGCGGCTCGACCATATTGCTTCGCTTGGCGTCGATTGCGTCTGGCTGTCGCCGATCACCCAGTCGCCGCAGGCCGACATGGGCTACGACGTGTCGGACTACAAGGAAGTCGACCGGCTGTTCGGCAGTCTCGAGGATTTCGACAATCTGATCGAACGGGCGCATGCGCTGGGGCTCAAGGTCATCATGGACCAGGTGCTGAGCCACACCTCGGACAAGCACCCCTGGTTCCGCGAGAGCCGGGTGAACCGCACCAATTCGCGCGCCGACTGGTATGTATGGGCCGACCCCAGGCGCGATGGCACGCCGCCCAACAACTGGCCGTCGGTGTTCGGCGGCCGCGCGTGGGAGTGGAACCCGAGCCGCGGGCAGTATTACTTCCACAATTTCCTGATCGAGCAGCCGGACCTCAACTTCCACAATCCGGCCGTGCAGGACGCCGTGCTCGACGTGATGCGCTTCTGGCTGGAGCGCGGCGTCGACGGCTTCCGGCTCGACACGGTGAACTATTATTTCCACGACAGGCTGCTGCGCAGCAATCCGCCGGCGCGCCGGCCGCGGCATCTGCCCTACGCGGTCAATCCGTACGACATGCAGGAGCACAAATACGGCAAGAGCCAGCCCGAGAACGTCGAGTTCCTGAAGCGGGTGCGGCAATTGCTCGAGGAGTTCCCGGGCACGACCAGCGTGGGCGAAGTGGGCGACAGCCATATCGGGCTGAAGCTCATGGGCGAGTACACCTCGGGCGGCGACAAGCTGCACATGGCCTACACCTTCGACATGCTGGGCAACCAGTTCACGGCGGAACATTTCCGCTCGAAGCTCGACCGCTTCTTTTCGGCCAACAAGGATGGCTGGCCGTGCTGGAGCTTTTCCAACCACGACGTCGACCGGCACGTGACGCGCTGGGCCGGGCATTCGCTCGACCAGCGGGCGCTGGCCAAACAGGCGGCGGCGATGATCGTGGCGCTCAAGGGCTCGATCTGCCTCTATCAGGGCGAAGAGCTCGGCCTGCCGCAGGCCGACATCCTGTTCGAGGAACTGACCGACCCGCCGGGCATCCGCTTCTGGCCGGAGTACAAGGGCCGCGACGGCGAACGGACGCCGATGCCGTGGGACGCGGGCGAGGGGCCGAACGGCTTTACCACGGGCAAGCCGTGGCTGCCGGTGAAGCCGGCGCATTCGGCGCTGGCGGTGGCGGTACAGGAGGCCGATCCGGACTCGACGCTGCTGCACTATCGGCAGGTGCTGGCGTTCCGCCGGGCGCATTCGGCGCTGGTCGACGGCGAGATCGAGTTCTTCAAGGTCAACGAGCCGGTGCTGGCGTTCCGCCGCGCCGACGAGATCGAGAGCCTCGTATGCATCTACAACCTGTCGCCCGAGACGGTGAAGGTGACGGTGACGGGCGAGGCCGAGACGCTGCTGTCGCAGGCGGCCGAGCGGGTCAAGGGCCGGCTGGTGCTCGGCGCGAACGGCTATGCGGTGCTCAAGGAGAGCGAGGGCAAACTCAAGGTCGAGTTCAAGGGCCGGCTGAAACGGCGTTCTGGAGAGTAGGCAGGAAAAAGGCGCGGGGGTCTTTCGACTCTCGCGCCCTGGCTAGCCCTCGAAAGGCGCTTAGCTGAGCTGGTTGACGAGGCTCAGCGAGCTCGGATCGTAAAGAGCGACATTGGTGTGGCCGTCGGTATCGGTGTACTGCACCTTGAGGCAGCCATTCCACTCGTCGATGGACGACGCCGGCTTGGTCCTGAGCTGCAGCTGCTGGGCAAGCTGGTGCTTGGCGTTGTTCATGAAGTCGTCGCTGTTGCCGCTGTTGCAGCTCAGCGCACCAGAGGGAGCAGCGAAGGCCGGAGCAGCGCCGACGAGGCCGCCCGCGAGGATGGTGGCGGCAAGCACGGCATAAGAAAGCTTTTTCATCAGAAGTCTCCATTCAACGTTCGGGAGGAACGCACAGGCATATCTGGTGCATGGGAGGCTGCTTCGCCAGTTACAATCTCATGTCTTTTATTAATTGCCGGCAAGGCCGGACATAAATCTCACATTGCCGCGACGGTGGAACCATTTCAACGTTCCAGTAACCAAGACGGCGGCAATGGGGCGGCGAGGCGCGACGATTATTAGAACGACGTTCATGCGATAGGAAACAAAAAGGGCGCGAGGTCTCGGACCGTCGCGCCCTTTGTCGGAACTCGGCCTGAAATCAGTTCAACTGGTTGACCAACTGGAGCGACCGCGGATCGTAGAGGGCCGTGTTGGTATGGCCGTTGGCATCGATGTATTGCACCTTGAGGCAGCCGTTCCAGTCGTCGATCGTTCCGGCCCGCTTGCTGCTGAGCTGCAGTTCCAGCGCCAGCTCCTGCTTGGCGGCCTGCATGTTCTTTTCGCTGTTGTCCGAGCTACAGCTAAGCGGACCCGAGTCCGCGAACGCCGGTGCCGTGGCGAGGCCACCGGCAAGCATTGCGGCGGCCAGCGCCAGATAGGCATGCTTCTTCATCTTGAGCTCCATTCAATGGTCAGGACCAGCGCGCAGGCTGTCCACAATGTCAGTTCACCGGAACTTCTCGCAGCGAATAGTAATCGTAGAACTTCATTACATCGCGGCCGCCTTCCTTGACGAAGGTCTGGATGCAGCCGTTCCAGAAGCGCGACATGTGGGCATCGACACCCTGCTGGCGCAGGCGCAGCTCGGCATTGGCCGCGGCCTCCTGCTCGCCGAGCACGGGTCGCCCGAAGTGCTTCCTGAAGTCGCTGTCGAAGCGCGGACCGTCGCACATCGGCACGGCGAGCGCCGCGGTGACGGGCAGGGCAGAAAAGAGCGCGAAAGCGCCAAGCAGAACAAGCGTCTTCATTGGTCGATCGGCAGCGCCGCCTCCACAAGTTTCGCCCAGTAGCTTACACCCACCGGGATGATCTCGTCATTGAAGTCGTAGGTATCGGTGTGTAGCTCCGTCGACGGCCCGTTGCCGAGGAAAATGTAGGCGCCGGGCCGGGCCTGCAGCATATAGGCAAAATCCTCGCCGCCCATGGTGCCGTCGGCGCCGAGCTCGACGCGGTCGGCGCCGCTGACCGAGCGCGCCACATCGGCGGCGAATTCGGTCGGCCCGGCGGCGTTCATGGTCACCGGATAGCCATTGCGGTAGTGGATGTCGGCGGTGGCGCCGAAGGTCGCGACGATGCCGCCGACCACGGCGCGCAACCGCTCTTCCATGAACTTTCGCACGCCCTCGTCGAGCGTCCGGATGGTGCCGGTGAGCTTGACCGTGCGCGGGATGACGTTGAACGCCGTACCGGCCTCCAGCATGGTCACCGACAGCACCGCTTCGCGCATCGGATCGACATTGCGCGACACGATCGTCTGGAGCGCAAGGATCAACTGCGCCGCGACGATCACCGGATCGACGGTGTTGTGCGGCATGGCCGCGTGCCCCCCATTGCCCGAAATGGTGATGTTGAACTCGTCGGTCGCCGCCATGATGCCGCCCTCGCGGATGGCGAACTGGCCGGCCGGAATGCCCGGCATGTTATGGAGGCCGTAGAACTGCTCGATGCCGAAGCGCTCGACGAGACCGTCTTCGAGCATGGCGCGGCCGCCGGCCCCGCCTTCCTCGGCGGGCTGGAAGATGACGACGGCGGTGCCGGCGAAATTGCGGGTCTCGGCGAGATATTTGGCGCCGCCCAGCAGCATGGCGGTGTGCCCGTCATGGCCGCAGGCGTGCATCTTGCCCGGAATGGTGCTGGCATAGGCCGCGCCGGTCTGCTCGGTGATGGGCAGCGCATCCATGTCGGCACGCAGGCCGATGACGCGGCCCGCGCCGCCATTGCGGCCACGGATGACGCCGACGACGCCGGTGCGGCCGATGCCGGTGACCACTTCGTCGACGCCGAAGCTTTTGAGCAGCTCGGCGACGCGGCCGGCGGTGCGCTCAACGTCGTACTGCAATTCGGGGTAACGATGAAAATCCTGCCGCCATTCGGCGATCTCGCGCTGGAATTCGGCGACGCGATTTATGACAGGCATGACAAGTCTCTGCTGCTAAAAGCCTATTGTGCCGGGCCGGCAGGAACCCAGTCAACCCTTGGCGGAACGTGGCCGGCGTTGTAAGGGGCCATGCGCCCCGGATACAGCGGGCGCCTCCAGTCACGGACCCGACAATGTTCGAAACCCTGCAAAAGGCCACGCTCGACAAGATTTTCGTGCTGATGGCCGAATATGCCGCCGATCCCCGTCCCACCAAGATCGACCTCGGCGTCGGCGTCTACAAAGACGAAAAGAACAACACCCCGATCATGTCGGCGGTCCACAAAGCCGAGCAGCGCATTCTCGAGAACGCCAAAACCAAGACCTACAAGGGCGTGGTGGGGAACAAGGAGTTCTCGGCCGCAATCGTCGACCTGGCGCTTGGCGGCGTGGTCGACCCGTCGCGCATCCGCACCGTCAACGGCAATGGCGGCACCGGCGCGCTGATGACGCTGCTCAACGTGCTGGGCCGGGCCCGGCCGCGCGGCAAAATCTACATTTCCGACCCGACCTGGCCGAACCACATCCCGCTGGCCGAAAACGCCAATCTCGAGGTGAAGTACTACCCGTATTTCAACGCCCAGACCCGGCAGGTCGATTTCGACGGCATGATGCGGGTGGTCGACGGCCTCACCAGCGACGACATCCTGCTGCTCCACGGCTGCTGCCACAACCCGACTGGCGCCAGCCTGACCCCGGCGCAATGGGACCGCGTGGTCGAGAGCCTCAGGAAAACCGGCGCTTTCCCGCTGGTCGACCTCGCTTATCTCGGCTTCGGCGACGGGCTGGAGCAGGACGCTTACGGCGTGCGCAAGGTGGTGTCGTCGCTGCCCGAGTCGATGGTGGCGTTCTCGGCGAGCAAGAATTTCGGGCTCTATCGCGAGCGCACCGGCGTCGCCATCGCCATCGCCAGGGATTCGGCGACCGCCGACGTGGTGTCGAGCCAGATGCAGAATGTCATCCGCGGCACCATTTCGCAGACCCCCGACCACGGCGCCGAGATCGTCCGCGTCATCCTCGAGGACAAGGCGCTGCGGGCCGAATGGGAGGCCGAACTCGACCAGATGCGGGAACGTATGAAGCGCCTGCGCGTCAAATTGGCAGAAGCGATCCGCCGGAAGTCCAATTCCAAGGATTTCGACTTCATCGCCGAGCATTCCGGCATGTTCTCGCTGCTCGGACTGCCGGCTGACGTGGTCGAAAAACTCAAGACCGAAGACGCCGTCTATATGATCAACGACAGCCGCATCAATGTCGCCGGCATCCCGGAAGATCGGGTCGACGAACTGGCCGATTATCTGATCGCAGCGGCCGGTTAGCCGCTTGTACCGTCGTGCAAACGGCATAGATATCGTCTAGTGAAATAACAAAGAGATCGAGGGACCAGCCATGCAATTCTTCGTCGATACCGCTGAAATCGCCGACATCAAGAAACTCCATGAAATGGGGCTGCTCGATGGCGTGACGACGAACCCGTCGCTGGTCGCGAAATCCGGCCGCGACTTCAAGGAAGTGATCAAGGAAATCTGCGCCGTCGTGCCGGGTCCCGTGTCGGCGGAAGTCGCGTCGATGGACTACGACACCATGATCGCCGAGGGCGAGGTGCTGTCGAAGCTCGCCGACAACGTGGTGGTGAAGCTGCCGCTGACGGTCGATGGCCTGCGCGCCACGAAAACCTTCTCGGGCCGCGGCGTCAAAACCAACGTGACGCTGTGCTTTTCGCCCAACCAGGCGCTGCTCGCGGCCAAGGTCGGCGCGACCTATATCTCGCCGTTCATCGGCCGGCTCGACGACATCAACCTCGATGGCGTCGAACTGATCGAGCAGATCCGCCAGATCTACGACAATTACGCGTTTTCGACGCAGATCCTCGCGGCCTCCATCCGCTCGCCCAACCACGTGACCGAAGTTGCGCTCGCGGGCGCCGACGTTGCGACCATCCCGCCGGCGGTGATCTACAAGCTCGCCGACCATCCGCTGACCAGGAGCGGGCTCGAAGCCTTCGTCAAAGACTGGAAATCGACGGGTCAGTCGATCATCTGAGATGGCCGACACCGAAGTCGCCGGAGCGGTTAAAGCCGCTCTGGCCCAGGTCGAAATCCCCGGTGGCCGCAGCCTCGGCGCCTATGCCGGACTGTCCGAGATCATCGTCACCAAGGGCGCCGTGGCGTTCGCCATCTCGGTCGAGCCCGGCATGGAAGCCGCGTTCGGTCCGGCGCGCGTCGCCGCGCAGCAGGCAGCCGAAGCGGTGGCCGGCGGCCGCAAGGTCATGGTGTCGGTGACGTCCGACCGGGCGCCCCCGCAGGCACGCCCCACCGGGCAGGCGGCGGCGCATGGCCATGCCGGGCCGGCGCCGAAATCGGCAGTGCCCGGCATCAAGCACATCATCGTCGTCGGCTCGGGCAAGGGCGGCGTCGGCAAATCCACCGTCGCCACCAACCTCGCGCTGGCGTTCGCCGCCGAGGGCCTGCGCACGGGCATTCTCGATGCCGACCTCTATGGGCCGTCGATCCCGAAACTGCTGGGCATCGAAGGCAAGCCGGCGGTGCGCGAGGACGGCATCTTTTCGCCGCATCGGGCCTACGGCCTCAGCGCCATGTCGATCGGCTCGATGCTGTCGGTCGGACAGGCAGTGGTGTGGCGCGGGCCGATGGCGACCTCGGCGCTGCGGCAATTGCTGCGCGAAACCGACTGGGGCGGGCTCGATCTGCTGGTGGTCGACCTGCCGCCCGGCACTGGCGACATCCAGATTTCGCTGTTCCAGCAGGCGGAACTCGCGGGCGCCGTGATCGTCTCGACGCCGCAGGACCTGGCGCTGATCGATGCGCAAAAGGCCGTCGACATGATGAAGCGGCTTTCGATCCCGCTGCTCGGGCTGGTCGAGAACATGAGCTATTTCGTCGCTCCCGACACCGGCAAGCGCTACGACATCTTCGGCCATGGCGGCGCGGCGAAAGCGGCGTCGGGCATGGGCATGCCGTTCCTCGGCGAAGTGCCGCTCGACATGGCGATTCGCGAAACCTCCGACGCCGGCAAACCGGTGGTGGCGAGCAGCCCCGATGGCGCGCAGGCGCAAGCCTTCCGCGCCATCGCCCGCGAAATCCTCAGCCGCAACCCGGCGTTGCGCTCGTAGCCGGTTACGGCTAGGTAATCGATTACATCGCGCTGCGCCTTGGCGCATCTTGCATGCCGGGAGGGCACATGTTTTCCGTTGATCGCGGCCAGTTCGGGCCGAACTTCGTTTTCGGCGCCGCCACTGCCGCCTATCAGATCGAGGGCGGCCAGATCGACGGCCGCGGCACCTGCATCTGGGACACGTTCGCGGCGACGCCGGGCAATGTGAAGAATGCCGACGACGGCAGCATGGCCTGCGACCACTACAATCGCTGGCCGGAAGACCTCGACCTGATCCGCGACGGCGGCTTCGACGCCTACCGCTTCTCGCTCGCCTGGCCGCGGCTGATCCCCGAGGGACGCGGCGCCATCAACCAGGCCGGGATCGATTTTTACGACCGGCTGATCGACGGCATGCTGGCGCGCGGGATCAAGCCCTTCGCGACGCTCTATCACTGGGACCTGCCGAGCCCGCTGCAGGATGCCGGCGGCTGGATGAACCGCGACATCGCCGGCTGGTTCGCCGACTACGCGGCGCTGGTGGGCGAGCATTTCGGCGACCGGCTGCACGCGACGGCGACGATCAACGAGCCGTGGTGCGTGTCGGTGCTGAGCCACATCATCGGCAAGCATGCGCCGGGCTATCGCGATTTGCGCGCCGGCGCCCGCGCCATGCACCATGTGCTGCTGGCGCACGGCGCCGGAGTGGATGCGCTGCGCGCCAGTGGCGTCAAGAATGTCGGCATCGTCACCAATCTCGAAAAGTCCGAGGCGGCGAGCGACAGGCCGGAGGACCAGCGGGCGCTCGAGATCGGCGACGCGATGTTCAACGGCTGGTTCCTCGGCGGCGTCTACAAGGGGCAATATCCGAAGGTGCTGACCGACCTGCTGGCGCCGTATCTGCCGACCGACTGGCACAAGGACATGGAACAGATCAGCCGGCCGCTCGACTGGGCCGGGATCAACTATTATTCGCGCGGGCTCTACGCCGACAATCCGGACCCGGCGAGCAAGGGCATGCCGATCCGCACCGTACCGGGCACGCTCGAAAAGAACGACCTCGGCTGGGAGGTCTATCCCAAGGGGCTGACGGACCTGCTGGTCCGCGTGTCGCGCGACTACACCAAACTGCCGATCTACATCACCGAGACCGGCATGTCCGAGACCGACGATGCGCGGCGAGTGGCGTTCTACGACGACCACCTCAGGGCCGTGCTCGACGCGCAGCAGCAGGGCGCCGACGTGCGCGGCTTCTTCGCCTGGTCGCTGCTCGACAATTACGAATGGGGCGAGGGCTATTCCTCGCGCTTCGGCATCGTCGAGGTCGACTACGCAACGCAAAAGCGCACGCCCAAGGGCAGCTACCGCGCGTTCCAGGGGATGCTGCACAACACGCGGTGAGGGGCCAGCCACCGGCCACCGGACCTACGCCGTCACCATGCCGATGACGATCTTGCCGCGGCGGTGGGGCTTGCCGGCGAGCATCTCGTGGGCGAGGCGGATCTGGTCGAGCCCGAGGACTTCGCCGACGAGGATGCGGGTCTCGCCCTCGGCGAGGACGCCGGCGATGGTTTCGAGCCGCGCGCGCGTCACATCGACGATGAAATATTTTGCCTGCACGTGATGCTCGCGGGCGAGAGCCGCGTCGGGTTGCGAGACCGAACTGATCAGGCGCCCACCCGGCACGAGGATGTCGAACGAGGCGGCCTGCGTGACGCCGCCGACGGTGTCGACGACGAGATCGGCGAACTTGACCGCGCCGGCAAAGGGCGTCGTGCCGACGTCGATCACCTCGTCGGCGCCGAGCGCACGCACCAGCGCCACGTCGCGGCTGAAGCAGGTGGCGATGACATGCGCGCCGGCGCGCCGCGCGAACTGCACGGCGAGGCTGCCCACACTGCCGGCGCCGCCATGGATGAGGACGCGCTGGCCGAGCTGAAGCGCGCCCAGGTCGAACAGCATGCTCCATGCCGTGACCGCGACCACCGGCACCGCCGCCGCAGCGACGAAACTCAGAGATGGCGGCTTGCGCGCAATGCGCGCGGCCTCGGCCACGGCGTATTCGGCCTGCGCGCCGGTGAAGCGGGCATTGGCGACGCCGAACACCGCGTCGCCCGGCCGGAAGCGGCTGTCGCCGGCGTCGACGACGATGCCGGCGAGATCGGAGCCGAGGGTCAGCGGCAGGGGCTGCGGCAGGCCGCCTGCATTGGCGCGGACCAGCGCGTCCCACGGCCCGACGCCGGCGGCATGGACCTTGACCAGCACCTCGCCGGCACCGGGCTTCGGTACTGCCACGCGCGCCACCTCGATGACCTCGACGCCACCGAATTTTTCGATGCGGGCGGCGAGCATGTCCCTGGGGATGGCGGGCATCGGCGTCTCCATATCTGGGGGATCGGCTCGCTGACGCCGGTCCCCCGTACCATCACTTCACAGCCGCGGCGGCATCGAGGATGACCTTGGCGACCGCCTCGGGCCGGGATAGCATGACGACGTGGCTGCTGTCGATTTCGGTGATCTTGGTCTTGATCGCGGCGGCCATGGCCTCCTCGACCGGCGGCGGGATCATGCCGTCATGCCTGGCGACGACATACCAGCTCGGCTTGGTCTCGTAGGCGGCTTCGGTCAGCTTGTCGTCGAAGGCGCCGCCGAAGGTCGGGCCCTGCGTTGCGGCGACCACCGCGATCTCCTTCTTGCTCAGGTCCTGCGCGAAATATTTGGCGACGGCAGCGTCGGACAGCCGGACATAGCCGCCGCTGTCGGGCTGGAGTTCGGCGAGCCACGGCAGCGGCGGGCGGCCGGCCGAGGAGCTGTTGACCGACTGGCCCTTGGGCAGCGCGAACGCCGCGACATAGACCAGCGCCTTGACCTTGTCGTCGACGCCGGCCTGGGTGATCACTACGCCGCCCCACGAGTGGCCGACGAGGATCACGGGACCGGGCTGCATGTCGATGACGCGCCTGGTGGCATCGACATCGGCGGCGAGCGAGCTCAGCGGGTTCTGCACCGCGACGACCTTGAGCCCCTTGGCTTCGAGCAGCGGGATGACCTTGCTCCAGCTCGAGCCGTCGGCAAATGCGCCATGCACCAGAACGACGGTCTTTTGCGTCTGCGCTGCGACGGCGGGCGCAGCGGTGAGCCCGGCGATGGCGCCGAGCGCGGCAATGAGAAACGGCGAGAGAGTTGACATCGGCAATCTCCTTTGGGTGGCAGGCGGACGGCGATCCGCCCGGGCCGAAGCGAGCATGTCGCCCGACCATGCCGCGAAATGAGCGGCCCATGCCGCCCGGCTATAGAACGATCGTGCTGGAGTTGAACGAAAACGATGTTCTATTGCAGCGAGCGCTTCCACGCCCCGGGCGACTGGCCGGTGGCGGCACGGAACACCCGGGTGGAATGGCTCTGGTCGGCAAAGCCGCATTCGAGTGCGATATCGGTGAGCGACACCGGCCGGGTGAGCAGATGCTTGGCGCGTTCGACCCGGCGATGCAGCAGCCATTTGTGCGGCGCCATGCCGACCGAAACCTTGAAGGCGTGAGCGAAATGGCTGGTCGAGAGCCCGCAGCTTTCAGCGATCCGGCTGAGTGCCAGCGTGCCGTCGATATGGGCTTCGATCAGCTCCTTGGCGACCCGCTGCTGCCAGGTGCTGAGGCCGCCCGGCCCGGTTCGCGGCGTGTGCATGCCGCCATAGGTGGCGCAGCAATAGATGCCGAGGCTCAGCATCACATGGCTGGCATAGAGCTGGTTGGCCTCGAACGGCGCGGCCAGGGCGGGGCGCACCGAGCGGCCCATCCGCCAGATGAATGGATCGCGCACCAGCTCGTCGCGGCCGGGTCGGAAGCCTTCGATGCGGGGTACCCGCAGGTCGGCGGCCAGCTCGGTGAGAAAGCCCCGCGACAGATAGAAATGCAGCGAATGGAACGGCGTCGACATGTTCGCCCGGTCGACGGCATTGAGGTCGTAGAACAGCGCGTCGCCGGCGCGGCAGTCGGAGATCGGCACGGCCTGCCCCTCGTACCAGAGCTCGTGAAAGGGCTGTTCGACGGCCGGCCCGCGCTGATCGCCTCGTGGAAGGGGAGGGGCTTGAGCTGGACGGCCAGCATCGCCGCATCGGTATAGGGGATGGGATCGGTCAGCCCGAAACCGTCGCTCTCGACCTCGATTTCGGTGACGCCGAGCGACGCGTTCTCGAGCGTGCGCACCACGATCCTGGCCGCATCGGGCTTGCGGTACGCCTCGGCAACGTGGCCGGGCGCGTCCATGTCGGGGCTCTGCGCCATTGGACCCATCTCGTTTCCGCCACTTTGCGCCACCGGCAACCGCCGGCCTAGTACAATTCTGCTGCCGGCCCGGCGCGTGCGAGGCACTTCGTCGCTTGCCTCCAAAGCGCTTTGACAATCGCCGGTCCGGCATGGGATGACCGCACGAGCACAGGATTTCCGGGAGGAACCATTGGTTGCGCAACCGCTGATGACGGAACAGAAGGCCACGTCTGAGCCGGTGCTCGACAAGAACTGGTGGCGCGGCTCGGTGATCTACCAGATCTATCCGCGCTCGTTTCAGGACCACAATGGCGACGGCATCGGCGATCTCGTCGGGATCACCGAGCGGCTCGACTATGTCGCGGACCTCGGGGTCGACGGCATCTGGCTCAGCCCGTTCTTCACCTCGCCGATGCGCGATTTCGGCTACGACGTATCGAACTACCGCGACGTGGACCCGATCTTCGGCACGCTGGGCGATTTCGACCGGCTGCTGGAAAAGGCCCATGCGCTCAAGCTCAAGGTGATCATCGACCAGGTGATCAGCCACTGCTCGGACAAGCATCCGTGGTTTGCCGAGAGCCGGCTCAACCGCACCAACGACAAGGCCGACTGGTTCGTCTGGGCCGACCCCAAGCCCGACGGCACGCCGCCCAACAACTGGCTGTCGATCTTCGGCGGCAGCGCCTGGACCTGGGACAGCCGGCGCATGCAGTACTACCTGCACAATTTCCTCGCCTCGCAGCCCGACCTCAACTTCCACACCCCGGCGGTGCAGGACGCGCTGCTCGACTCGATGCGCTTCTGGCTGGAGCGCGGCGTCGACGGCTTCCGGCTCGATACGGTGAATTTCTATTTCCACTCGCAGGGGCTGCAGTCGAACCCGGTGGTGAAGCCCGAGGATTTCAACGCCACCACGGCGCCGGCGGTGAACCCCTACAATTTCCAGGAACACCTCTACGACAAGAGCCAGCCCGAGAACCTGAAGTTCCTGCAGCGGCTGCGGGCGCTCACCGACGAATACGGTCCCAAGACCACCGTCGGCGAGATCGGCGATGCGCAGCACCAGCTCCAGGTGATGGCCGCCTATACCTCGGGCGACGACCATCTCCACATGGCCTACACCTTCGATTATCTCGGTGGCGAGTTCAGCGCGGCGCATTTCCGCAAGGCCATCGACACCACCGAGAAGGAAGCGCCGGACGGCTGGATCTGCCTCGCCTTCTCCAACCACGACGTGGTACGGCATATCAGCCGCTGGGCGACGCACGGCCAGCAGGAGGTGTTCACCCGGCTGGCCGCGACCCTGCTGCTGTCGATGCGCGGCTCCGTATGCCTCTACGAGGGCGAGGAACTGGGCCTGACGGAAGCCGAGCTGGCGTTCGAGGACCTGGTCGATCCCTATGGAATCGAGTTCTGGCCGCAGTTCAAGGGCCGCGACGGGTGCCGTACGCCGATGGTGTGGCAGTCGACGGCGCATCTGGGCGGGTTCAGCACCGCGCCGCGCGCGTGGCTGCCGGTGCCGGCCGATCATGTGCTCAAGGCGGTAGACACGCAGGTCAACGACCCTGCATCGGTTCTGTCACATTACAAGGCTATGCTGGCTTACCGCCGCCAGCACCCGGCATTGTCCACGGGCAGCATCAAGACGCTCGATGCGCCCGAAGGCGTGCTGGCTTTCATTCGCGAAAGCGGCTCGGAAAAGCTCTATTGCGCCTTCAACATGAGTGAGAAGGCGGCGGTCGTGACGGTAGAGGACGACCAGTTGTCGCCGTCGGGCGCGCCGGGAATCGGCGCCGAGCCGGCCGGCGGCACCTTGAGTCTGGCGCCGTTCGGCGCTTACATCGGGCTGCTGCGCTAGCCGGAAAGGGAATTTGACGTGTCGGACCTGAAGATCAGCAATCTCCACAAGCGCTACGGCAATGTCGAGATCCTGAAAGACGTGAACCTCGAGATCGCCTCGGGCGAATTCGTGGTCTTCGTCGGCCCTTCCGGTTGCGGCAAATCGACCCTGCTGCGCTGCATTTCCGGGCTCGAAACGATCACCAGCGGCACCCTCGCCATCGACGGCAAGGTGGTCAACGACATCGCGCCGGCCAAGCGCGGCATTGCAATGGTGTTCCAGTCCTACGCGCTCTATCCGCATATGACCGTGTTCGACAACATGGCCTATGCGCTGAAGCTCCAGCATCTGCCCAAGGACGAGATCCGCGCAAAGGTGACCGCGGCGGCCGAAAAGCTGCAGCTCGTGCCCTATCTGGAGCGCCTGCCCAAGGCGCTGTCGGGCGGGCAGCGCCAGCGCGTCGCCATCGGCCGCGCCATCGTGCGCGATCCGAAGGTGTTCCTGTTCGACGAACCGCTGAGCAACCTCGACGCCGCGCTGCGCGTGCAGATGCGCATGGAGATCGGCCAGCTCAAGGAGCAGCTTTCGGCGACCACCATGATCTACGTGACGCACGACCAGGTGGAGGCCATGACCATGGCCGACCGCATCGTGGTGCTGAAGGACGGCGTGGTGCAGCAGGTCGGCACGCCCATGGAGCTTTACGAGAAGCCGCAATCGCTGTTCGTCGCCGGCTTCATCGGCTCGCCCAAGATGAACTTCCTCACCGGCAAGTTCGCCGACCCGTTCCGGGCCCATACGGTCGGCGTGCGTCCCGAGGACATCGAGATCGCTCCCGGCGGCGGCACCTGGACCGGCAAGGTGATCTATTCGGAGAACCTGGGGTCGGACAGCTATGTCTATGTCGATATCGGCGCCGGCGATCCGGTGATCGTACGGCAGGCCGGCAAGGCGACGTACCAGTCGGGCGACACGCTGAGCTTTTCGCCGCGCGGCGAGACGTTCCACCGCTTCGACGCGGCGGGGCAGCCGGTTCTCCACTAGAAGACAGGTACGATCCCGACATCGGGCAGCGCGGCGGCGACCAGCCGCCTCGTCAGCTCGTGCTGCGGCCTGTCGAGCAGCGTCGCCGGCGTGCCGGTTTCGACGATCCTGCCCTGGTCCATCACCAGCACGCGGTCGGCGACGATGCGGACCATCTCGAGGTCGTGGCTGACGACGAGAAAGGTGAGGCCGAAATCGGCGCGCAGCCGGTTGAGCATCACCACGAACTCGCCGCGCGCGGTGACGTCGAGCGCCGCCACCGGCTCGTCGAGGACGATCAGCCGCGGCCGCGTCACCAGCGCCCGGGCGAAGGCGAGCCGCTGCAACTGCGCGGTGGTGAAGGCGGACGGATAGGCGCCGAGGATATCGGGCGACACGCCGATGGCGTCGGTGACCTCGACGATGCGGGCGCTGAGCTCGTCCATCAGCCGCTGCGCTTCGAGTTGCAGCGGCTCGGCGACGGATTCGCCGACGGTGAGGCGCGGATCGAAGCTGGTCCGCGGATCGCGGAACATGAAGCTGATCTCGCACCGCAGCGGGCGAGGCAAATCGGTGCCGTGATAGACCGCGTGATCGATCTCGAGCTCGCCCGAGGTCGCGTCTTCGAGGCCGGCGACGATCCGCGCGAGGGTCGACGCGCCCGAGCCGGCCGGCCCGATCAGCGCCAGCGATTCCGCCTGCCGGACCGCGAAGCTGGCGCTGTCGACGGCAAGCACCGGCGGCTTCCGCGCGAACAGCGAGATACCGCTCGCGCGAACGCGGCGGCTGACATCGCGCACCTCGAGCAATTGGCTGCCGATGGGCGTGCGCATCAGCGTGCGGGCGCGATGGCGGCCGGCCGTCATCAGCATACGGGTGTGAGCATGTTTGGGATGGCCGAAGACTTCGGCCTTGTCGCCCGCCTCGATAGCGTTGCCGCCATTGAGCACCAGCACCTTGGTCGACAGCAGGGCGATGAGCTTCAGGTCGTGCGAGATCACGATGAGGGCCATCTCGCGTTCTCTGCAGAGACGGTCGATGGTGTCGACGATCTGGCGGGTGACCAGGGCGTCGAAGCCGGCGACCGGCTCGTCCGCGATGAGGAGTTGCGGCTTGCCGGCAAGCGCCATCGCCAGCATGGTGAGCTGGCGCTCGGCCGCCGATAGCTCGCGCGGATAGCGGGTGGCGAGGGCGGCATCGAGGCCGACATCCTTGAGCGCAGCGGCAGCGTCGCCGCTGAGTTGCTCGCCGATGGTGCGCAGCGGATCGAGGCCAGCGGCGGCGTTCTGCGCCAGAAGGCCGATCTTGGGGCCACGCAGCTTTGCCCGCTCGGCCTCGGTGGCAGGAAGCGGTGTGTCGTCGAGCGTCAGCGTGCCGGTCGTGGTGGCACCCTTGGGCAGCAGGCCCGCGATAACGAGGGCGAGCAGAGACTTGCCGCCGGACGTCTCGCCGATGAGGCCGAGGCGCTCGCCCTTGTCGAGCTCGAAGCCGATGCCATCCAGCATGGGAATGCCGTCGATGCTGACGCCGAAGCCGTCGGCCTTAAGCAGCATCGTCGTCGCTCCCGATGGCGGCGAGATGCGGATCGAGCAGCCCGCGGATGCCGCGGCTCGCGAGGTTGAGCGCGATGACCGTCACCACCAGCACGAAGCCCGGCAGCAGCATCAGCGCGGGCTTGGCGAGCGCGACGGCCTGCGCATCGTGCAGCACGAGGCCGAGGCTCGTCGCGGGGGGCTGCGCGCCGAGGCCGATGAACGACAGCGCGGCCTCGGCCAACACGCCACCCGCCAGTTGCGCAACGGCGGTGGCGATCAGCAGCGGCATCAGCGCCGGCAGCACATGACGGCGGAATATCTCGGCGGTGCTGCTGCCGGCGAGCCGCGCAGCGGCAGTGTAGTCGAGCGCGTTGAGCGCAACGATGCCGGCGCGGCTGACGCGCGCGAAGCCGGCGATGTTGAAGACGCCGACGGCCACCATGACGACCACCGAGCTCGGCCCGAACGCCGCGCCCAGCAGCATCGCGAGCACCAGCGCGGGGAAGGCGAAAATGAAGTCGCTGGCGCCCAGCACGGCGCGATCGGCAAAAATGCCCCAATGGGCCGCGGCGAGGCCGAGCGGGATGCCGATGAGGGCCCCGATGGCCACGGCGACAGCGGCCACGACGAAGCTGGTGAGGATGCCCTTCATGGTGAGCGACAGCACGTCGCGGCCAAGCTGGTCGGTGCCGAACCAGTGTGCGCCGCTCGGGTCGGCGAGCGCGCCCCCGACGTCGAGGCCGCCAATGGGGTAGGGCGTCCACACGAGCGAGATGAAGCCGACGAGCAGGATCAGCAGTGCCACGACCGCGCCGGCCCTCAGACGGAAGGTGCGGGGCGCTCTGGCGCCGGGCAAGGCAACATCGCTCATGTCGTCGTGCTCCGGCGCAGGCGCGGATCGATCCAGATGAGGGCCAACTGGCTGAGGAACAGCGTTCCACAAATGAGGAGGACGAGCACCAGCACGCCCGAGCGCACCACGGCGAAGTCGCCTGCGGCGATGCCGTCGAGGACGAGGCGCCCGAGCCCGGAGAGATAGAAGACGTTCTCGACGATCATGGCGCCGGCGATCAGCGCGCCGAGTTGGTGGCCGAGCGTGCGCATGACGGCCAGCGCCGCGTTGCGCCAGCCATGCGCCCGCAGCGCCTCGTCTTCGGTGAGGCCGCGGCTCTGCGCCGCGCGCGCGTAGGCCGACTGGCTTGCGGCCAGCAATGCGCCACGGACGGCCCGGGCGAGCACTGCTGCCTGCGGCAGGGCCAGCGCCAGCGCCGGCAGGATCAGCGAGGCAAACGCCAGCGTGGGGTTCTGCGTCCACGGCACGAAGCCGCCCGGCGGCAACCAGCGGAGCGTGGCGGAGAACAGCAGCGCCAGCAGTGCGCCGAGCCAGAAATTGGGCACCGCCACACCGATCTCGACCAGCACCTGCAGCACCCGATCGACCCACGATCCCGGCTGCCGCGCGGCGAGAAGGCCGACGCCGGTGCCGATGGCCCCCGCGAGCAGCGCCGCGAGGACGATCAGCGGCACCGAGACGCTGAGGGCGCCGGCGATCAGTGCACCGATGGATTCGTGCTGCAGCGACAGCCCGTAATTGCCGATGAGCGCGCCGCCCAGCCAGGGCAGGAACCCGGGCGCCCCGTCGCCGCGCCCGGCGAACAGGTAGACGATCGCGGCGGCAACGAGCACCGCGGCGGCGAACGCCGCGAACCGGCCGGCGAAATATCGGATCATCTGGACTGGCCCGGCGGCAAACCGCTGCCGTTCCTTGTGTGGTGGGTCACGAACAATCCCGGAAAACGACGATCTAGCGGAAGCTTAGTTGGGAACACCGGGGTTGCCAATCGGGCGAAGCCTCACGGCTTCACCTCTTTGACGATGAGCCCGCCCGGCACGATCAGCGAGAACAGCGTGCCGACGCCGGCGGTGGGGTCGACCGACAGCGAGCAGGCGTTGACCGCCAGCAGCGAGCGGGTCAGCGCCAGCCCGACGCTGGAGCGCACCGGCCCCAGCGGCTCGCCATCCTTGTCGACGCCATCGCGGAACACGACGAAGCGCTCGCCGAGCTCGATGCTGGTTTCGGCGCCATCGCGGATGTGGATGGCGACGGTGCCGTCGTCGTCGTGCTGGGCCGACAGAATCACCGAGCCGCCTACCGGAGTCTGGTCGATGGCGCTGGCGAGCAGGTTGAGCAGCGCCTGCCCGAGCGACGCGCGGTCGGCATGGATGCGCGGCAACTGCTCGGAGATGGCGCTGCGCACCAGGACGCGCGCCTGGCTCGCCTGCGTCCGCACCCGCGCGATGCACGATTCGAGCAGCGCCCCGAGTTCCACGTCGGACGGGCGGGCGGCATAGCGGCCCTCGCGCAGCCGGGTGAAATCGTCGAGCTCGTCGACCAGCACCGCGATTTCGAGGCCAGCCGTGCGGATGTCGCGGGCGTATTCGACCGAGCGGTCGGTATCGACGCCGCCGAAGGCCGCCGAGCGGATGAGGTCGGCAAAGCCGATGATGGTGTTGAGCGGCTGGCGGATGCCGCGACTCAGCCGGCTGAGGATGGACGGCTCGATATCGTCGCCGGGCACGCTCGCCTGCACCGGGCGATGCCGGCGGCGCAGAAAGCCGAAATAGCCGCTGACGATGCCCGCCTGCCCCTCGGCGAAGAGGGCGATGTCGGTCTCTCCGTCCTCGCTCGCGGCGGCAAAGCTCGGCCGCGCGGTCTCGGCGAAGCGGGCCGGCTTTTCGAGGAAGTGGCGCAGCGGCTCCATGTCCGCCTTGCCCACCAGCATGGCGAGCGGCTTGCCGATGAAGTCGTTTGCCGGCCGGCCGAGCAGCACGCCGCCATGGCCGGAAAGCTGGGTGATGATGCCGGCGCGATCGGCGATGACGAAGCCTTCCTCGCGCGCCTCGGCGGAGATTTCGGCAAAGGCGCGCACGGCGCCTTCGTGGCCGCGCACCGGCTCGGCCGGGCTCGCCGACAGCATCAGCGCGGCGCGGCCCTGCCAGCTCACCGATTGCAGCCGCGCGGCCACCGGCAGCGGCGTGCCGTCGCGCCGCATCAGCCGGTTGACCGGACCGGCATTGGCTTCCTCGAGCGCCGGGAAGATCGACGCCATGCCTGCGGCGCGCAGGCTCTGGATGCTCTCATGCCCCAGCATGTCGATGAGCGCGCGGTTGGCGAACAGCACCTGCTGGTCGCGGAACACCAGGATCGCCAGCGGCAGCCGGTTGAGCACCAGCGTTTCGGCGTTGAGGTTGATGACGCCGTCGGGCGATGGTGGTCGCGGCGCGATGGGCGGCTCGGGCTCGACCCGCGCCGGCTCGCCGGACACACGGTCGGTCAGGATACGGCCCAGTTCCTCGAAATTGTAGCGCGAGACGCGCTCGGCGCCGTCCGCGTCGGTGGCCGGATCGGCGCTGGCGACCTCGATCAGTGGCGCCGGCTCGGCCGGGGACGGCTCCGGGGCGGGCGCGGACGGCTCCGGCTCGGGTTCAGGGGACGGCGGCTCGGGCTGCAGTGCCCGGAAGCCGCGGCCGGTGATCATCCAATGGCTTCTCGACTCCTTGGCCGCCAGCGGCACGTCTTCGGCGGCCGGGGGCGGCGATGCCGGTTCGGGTTCGTCGGCGTATTCGATGAGCGTCGCGATCAGATCTGGTTCGGCCGGCGCGGCGGCGACCGGGGCATCCTGCGCGGGCGGGCCGTCGAACACTTCGTCGGCGTCGGTGAGGGTGCCATAAAGCTCGGCGTCGTCGGCCAGCCGGTCGAACAGCGACGACAGCGCCCGATCGTTCGGACGGTCGGGGATCGGTTCGACCCAGTCGTCCGCCGCCGGCGGCGTCGGCGCTTCGGGCGCAGCTTCGAGCCCAAGGGGCAGCAGCGGCTCGGGCATGTCGGCGAGATCGTGCTGATGCGGTTCCTCGTCGGAACTCACACCCTCTTCGTCGCGAATATCGCCGATGCTCGGGTGGCCGGCCTCTGTCGCGAGCAACAGCAATGTCTCGCCCTTGGGGCCGGCCTCGATCTCGGTCGCACCCGCGGCCGGGATGCCGGACGCCACGGCACCGGGCGAGCCGCCAAGGACACCGCCGTCGCGCACGAGCAGATACGTCGTGCCGGCCGGAAACAGCGCCTCGCTCGTTGCATCGGCGATGAGGCCGCCGCCGGCTTCGATGACGTCCTTGTCGATCTTGTCGTCGCCGACCAGCAGCAGGGCGGTCGTCCCGTCGGCCAGCAGCAGCGGGGTGCAGGTGCAGGTCTCCGACAGCGGCTTGTCGCCGGCGAGCAATTGTACGCGGCTGAGGCTCGGCTGGCCGACGCGGCCGAGGCGGATCAGGCGGCTGACCTGACCCTTGATGGGCACGGCCTCGCTCGACAGCTTCAGGCCGCTTTTCTTGATCTTGCCGTTGAAGTAGCGCGCCGCCGGGTTATGCCACAGCAGCGTCGCGCCATCCTGCGACCACAGCCAGGCTGGATGGCGATCGGCCCAATGGATCAATATCCGGCGTGCCGTCGGCGATGTGATCCACTCAGCGTCCACGCACTGACCTCAAAACTGTGCCAGATCGGCACAATCCCGACCCAAGACTTAATCTTGTCCTAATTATAGCCCCGGCTCCCGCAGGTCCAGATTTCCCGGGCCTTGCGGCACGACCAAACGGATTTGTGGTTAAGCGCGGGGCCGATCTGCATCCGCGTCCGACGGCAAATCCGGGGCTTGTCAGACGACACCGCCCGACATATGGTCCGCGCGCCTTGGGCCGCCTTAGCTCAGCTGGTTAGAGCACTAGATTGTGGATCTAGGGGTCTCCCGTTCGAACCGGGAAGGCGGTACCATTTCTCCTAGCGGGCGTGACGCGCGTGGCGCGAGGTCACCATGATCGCCCAGGCGATCCAGCCCGCCACCCACACGACGAACAGCAGCACCATGCCGGTATAGCCGAGCATCACGTTGGGCACCCCGGCGATGCCCTCGCGGGTCATGGCCTCGGTGAAAAAGCCCCAGCCGATCAGGAGCGCGACCACGATCAGGTTGAAAACGATGAACCCGGTGCGGCGCGGGTGGCGCCACAGATAGAGCAACGGGTTGCGCGTATGCCTCGGATCGGGCGCAGGTGCGGTCACGCGGCCGATCCGATCTGCGGCGGCAGCTTGTCCTTGCCGTACGTCCAGGCGAAATCGAGCTTGCCGCCGCCTTCCACCAGCACGTCGGCTTCATATTGCATCGAGCCCATCAGGTCGGCCATCACGATGGCGCTGCTGACGGCCTCGGGCTGGGTGTCGTGATAGGCGATCGGCGTGCCGTCGAGCATCACGATCCACCCGTCCGGGCTCTCAAAGACGAAATAGCGGGCCAGGTCCATCATCGCCTCCTTTTCCTGCTGACATCGATAACGCTCCACATGCCGGGCGGTTGCCGGCTCACCGGAGCGTGCGGAAACCGATGTGGGCCGCAGGGCGTTCAGCGTGCGGAGAGAGCACGGAGTGGACGATGCCCAGGGCGGAGCCGAGGACCCCTTATTTGTGGCTGGCGGCACACAATGGCGAGCGGCTTGCCGCCAGCGTCGATGAGCTTGCGGCGCCGCTGCCGGCCATCGATGAGCCGGAGGCCGTGCTGACCGTGAGCTTCGTCGGCCTCACCGAAGCCCAGCAACGCGCGGCCCTGGCCGGTTTTCCCGGCGGCCGGCGCTTCCGCCTCGCGATCGAAAGGGAGCGCGAGGCTGGCTGATTATTTCGACAGCCGCAGATCGGCGAGGTTCTTGGCGATCGACTTGAACGCATTGGTCAGGCTGGTGCCGTCGTCGTCGCTCACCGCCAGGTAGAAATGCGCATCGTCGGTGGCGCATTTATCGAGGAAGTCCCGCGCCGCCGCGTCGGTCGAGCTTTTGGAACTGATGTCGAAGCCGACGGTATAAAGGATGGTGTTGTGGTTCGGCCCGCCGCTGGCCTTGATGGCGGTGCACAATTTTTTGGCCTGGTCTTCGGAGCCGAGCGGCTTTCCGAGCTCGTCGGTGTTCGTGGTCGCGTGGTTGATCATGTTCGAGTTGCCGTCGATGGCCTGCGAATCCTTCGAGATCACCCCATTGTAGTACTGGGTGTTGAACTGTCCGTCGGTCATCAGGATGACGGCCTTGATCAGGTTGGCGCTGTCGTACGCCGCCCCGGACTTGCCCGGCCAGACCGTCGAGAAATTCGGCGCAAGCATGTACCACGCCCAGGCGAGGCCGATATGGCCGGCGGTCGACCCCGCGGCAGTCATCTTGCCGGCAACCTTGGTAAGCGCATCCTTGTCGGAGGTCAGTGGTACGATCTGCTGGGCGACGCAGTTGGTCGGCGTCGATGGGTACATGAATCCCGCGTAGGCGCCGGGGCCGGTGGCGGTGTCGTCGTAAGCGTGACTGCCGCTGCGCTCGGTCACGCAGTTGCTGACGGCGAACGTATTGGTGCTGCCGGCGACGCTGGTGAAGTAATAATAGGGGCACGTGTAGTCCGTGCAGAACAGCGTGCCGGTGTTGGAGGTATAGGTGCCGCCGCCTCCGGCCAGCGACCCAAGCAGGGTCAGCGTGTTGGCGTCGTTCTGCTTGATGGTATAGCTCTTGTCGTTGAGGCCGGTCAGGCCGCCGACCCCGGTGACACGCACCACCTTGCCATCGGCAAAGCCGTTCGCCGTCGACGTAATCTTGACGTCGCAATTGGCGAGCAGGCACTCGGTTGTTGCACCACTCGATGTGTAGCTGCCATAGTTCCGCGAATTGACGCCAGACAGTTGAAAAGTATTGCTTGTCGTATTGACGCTGGTGATTTGATAGGCGTTGCCGTTCAGGGTTGTCATGCCCTTGACGCCGGTAATGTAGATCCAGTCGTTGTTGGAGAGACCGGATACCGAATCGACGGTTACCACTGCCGGATTTGCCTTGGTCACCCCTTTTATCGTGTGGCCATTGCCCGCCGACCAGACCGCTCCGCTGATCTTTTTGCCATCCGGATCGGTAACCGGGCCGCGGGCCTTGGTGGCATAATAGGTCGGGTCGGCGCCGACATTGACCCCATAAGAATACGGCACCAGCGCCATTTTGGAGTAGGTCGGAACCTGCTGATCTTTCACCAGCAGCCCGATCAGCGTTTTGGTCGCCGACTGGAGATTGGCGATCTTGGTGCCGGCCATCGACAATGTGTTGTCGAGGGCGATCGACACTTCGAGGTTGGACGATCCCTGCGTCGCCTCGGACTGCATATGCGACGTGATGGTCCTGATGCCGACGAGTTGCACAAAGGCCGTCGGCACGACGATGGTCGCCTGCAGGTTCAGCGTATTCGAGTTGATGTTTGGCGTCGCGCTGTCGATCGTCGCCCCGATGGAGGCGTCGCCAAGACGCTCGACCAGCAGCGCCTGCGCCGAGCTCTTCAACGTATCCGCCGTGACGCCCGGGTTGCTCATGGTCGCCTGCAGCGCCAGCGCGGCGGCGTCGAGCGCGGTCTGTGCGCGGCTGCGGGCGGTTTCCATGTAGGTGAAGTCGACCACGGCGCCGGAAAAGGCCACCAGCACGATGGCGAGCACGGCAAAGATCACGCCGAAGACGCCGCGCTCGTCTTTTCCGAAGCGCGCGAGAAGGTCGAAACGAGGGTGCATGGCCCGGCAGTCCGGAGGTTGTGAGCCTCCAGTCTGCCGGAAATTCCTAACTAAAGAACAATCACCTTGGCGCCAACTTTAACACGGTCGTAAAGGTCGATCACGTCGTCGTTGACCATGCGGATGCAGCCCGAGCTCACGTCGCCGCCGATGGTCCACGGCTCGTTGGTGCCGTGGATACGGTAGAGCGTCGCGCCGATGTAAAGGGCGCGGGCGCCGAGCGGATTGTTGATGCCGCCGGCCATGTGGTGCGGAATATCCGGGCGGCGGGCGATCATTTCGGGCGGGGGCGTCCAGTCGGGCCACTCGCGCTTGTTGGTGACCTTGTGCGTGCCGCTCCACTCGAAGCCCGTCTTGGCCGTGCCGATGCCATAGCGCAGGGCTTTGCCGCCGCCGAGCACGAGATAGAGGAAGTGCTCGTGGGTGTTGACGACCAGCGTGCCGACGGGCTGCCTGGTCTCGTACTGTACCACCTGCCGCATGAACTGCGGGTCGCGATGGACGGTCCGGCCGTGGCGTGGCGCGGGTGCGTTGAAGAAGTTGCCGGTGGTGACATTCATGTCCGGCAGCCGGCCGAAGAGGTCCATTGCGAAGCTGGGTGCGGTCGTCAGGACGGCTAGGGTGGCGCCCACCAAGGCGGCTTTTGGCCAATGCAGCATTGCAGATGTCCCAGTTGAGAAGAATTGCCCGAGCGTGCCAAATAGCAGCGAACAGGCGGTGAAGCGGCGTGGTTAAGCCTTCGCGGACACCGATGGTTTCGGGGGAGTAAACGATGGAGCGCTGTAGCTGGGCCGGAGGCGACCCGGAAAACACCCGCTATCACGACGAGGAATGGGGCAGGCCGGTCGTCGATGACAACCATCTGTTCGAAAAGCTCTGCCTCGAGGGTTTCCAGTCCGGCCTGAGCTGGCTGACGATCCTCAAGAAGCGCCCGCAGTTCCGCAAGCAGTTCAAGAACTTCGACATCGGAAAGGTGGCGAAGATGACCGAAGCGGACGTGGAACGCCTGCTGCAGGACACCGGCATCATCCGCCACGGCGGCAAGATCCGCTCGACCATCAACAACGCGAAGCGGGCGCTGGAACTGCAGCAGGAGTTCGGCAGCCTCGCCGCCTATATCTGGCGCTTCGAACCGGAAGAAATGGCCTTCGACGGAACCGTGCCCTCGGAGACCGAAGCGTCGCGCGCGCTGAGCAAGGATTTGCGCAAACGCGGCTGGAGCTTCGTCGGCCCGACGACGTGCTACGCCTTCATGCAGTCGATGGGCCTGGTGAACGACCACGCCACGCACTGCTTCGCCCGCGCGGAGTGCGAAGGCGAACGGCACGCTCTGAAGCGGCCGGGGTAGCGGAACTGGCAGTCGGGCCCTCCCCCATGCAAGCATGGGGGAGGGCCCGACTGCAAATTCTGGCTGAGACTACTGATGATCCCAGTATTTCGGGCTGCGCTCGATGGGGCCGAGGCCGACGTCGCGGCGCAGGTAGTTGGGCAGCGGGGGAGAGCCTCGCGTCCTTTCGGGCCATTGCGAAAGGATGGCTGACATCAGCCGGGCGACCATGCCGCGCTCGCGGCGCGAGATGGACGGAACGAAGCTCGACGAAAGATTGCTGTTCGAAACGGACATTGTTGATGCCGGACGCGGGTCGCGCGCCGGTTCCCTGTGTGAGGTGACGGTGGTGCTGGTGCCGGCGCGGAGGTTGCGAGGCGCGAAAGCGACTCGAACGCACGAGGCCGGCGGTTGCGTTAGCGGTGGCTAGGAAAGTGGGAGACGTTTGGCCTTACAGCCGAGGGCCTGTCAGGCCCGAGTCATCCCGGTCAGAGCTTCGCCACGGGCAAAGGCGCAAAGCAGCTTGGTCATGTGCGACTCCTTCGTGGGTTAGCGTTCTGGACGTCTTTTTCCAAAGACGCTTGGCCTGATAGGCGAGGCGATTCCGCTTGGCAAGCATTAACGTGCGTCAGCCTGCCGCACATTGGGGGCTGTGGCCATATCGACACACCCCTGCAACAGGAACCATAAAATCTGGCTCTCCTTGTCTGGAAAAGCCGATTCCGCTAGGAACGGCGCACGTTTGGGAACCCGCCTATGTCCGACCGAAGCTCTCTGATCGAGGCGCGCTTGCCGCGCGGTTTTGAGGACCGCGCGCCCGCCGATATTGCGGCGGTCGACAGCATGATCGCAACGATCAAGACGGTCTATCAGCGCTATGGCTTCGATCCGGTCGAGACCCCGCTGTTCGAATACACCGAGACGCTGGGCAAGTTCCTGCCCGACACCGACCGGCCCAATGCCGGCGTGTTCTCGCTGCAGGACGACGACGAGCAGTGGATGAGCCTGCGCTACGATCTCACGGCGCCGCTCGCCCGCTATTTCGCGCAGAACTACGACCGCCTGCCCAAGCCGTTCCGTTCGTATCGGGCGGGTTACGTGTTCCGCAACGAGAAGCCCGGCCCGGGCCGCTTCCGCCAGTTCATGCAGTTCGACGCCGATACCGTCGGCGCCGCCGGTCCCGAAGCGGATGCCGAGATGTGCATGATGATGGCCGACACCATGGATGCCCTCGGCCTCGCCGGGAAGTACGTGGTCAAGGTCAACAACCGCAAGGTGCTGGACGGCGTGCTGGAGGCGGCGGGTGTCGTCGATGCGGCCGCCAAGCTCGTGGTGCTGCGCGCCATCGACAAGCTCGACAAGTTCGGGACCGAGGGCGTGGCGCTGCTGCTGGGCGAGGGCCGCAAGGACGAGAGCGGCGATTTCACCAAAGGGGCGGGGCTCAACGCCGGCCAGCGCGCGGTGGTCCTCGACTACATCGCGGGCAATCCCCCCGCCGACAATGCCGGCGTCCAGGAACTGAACGCGATGCGCGGCATGTTCGAAGCAGCCGGCTATGGAGCCGACCGCATCCGCATCGAGCCGTCCGTCGTGCGTGGCCTCGAATATTACACCGGTCCCGTCTTCGAGATCGAACTGACGTTCCAGGTGCCGAACGAAAAGGGTCAGCCGGTGGTCTTCGGCTCCGTCGGCGGCGGTGGCCGCTACGATGGACTCGTCTCCCGTTTCCGTAGCGAGCCCGTTCCGGCCACCGGTTTCTCCATCGGCGTGTCGCGCCTCGCCAACGCGCTGAAGATGACCGGGCTGCTCGGGACAGACCAGAACGCCGGTCCAGTGGTGGTCCTGGTGCTCGACCGTGACCCTGAGGCGATTGCCGACTACCAGAAGATGACGAGCGAGCTGCGCCAGGCCGGCATCCGCGCCGAGATGTATCTGGGCTCCTCCGGCATGAATGCGCAGATGAAATATGCCGACCGGCGCAACGCCGCCGCGGCGGTGATCGTCGGCTCCAACGAACGGGCCGAGGGCAAGGTCACCATCAAGGACCTCGCGGCCGGCGCCGAACAGGCCAAGGCCATCAAGGACAACGCCGAGTACAAGGCCGCCAAGGTCGGGCAGTGGACCGCCGAGCGCGCCGACCTCGTCGCCGAGCTCACCAAAATTCCCGCCGTGGCGCGCATGAGGGCAGGCGCCTGATGGTCGCCAAGACGCCCAGCGAGCGCCGTGGCGCCATGGTTCGGCTGGTGGAGTCGAAGACCGTCGTGCGCGTCGCGCCGCCCCTGCTGCTGCCCGCCGGCCCCTATCTCGACCTCGCGGGCGAGGAGTTCGGCCGCCAGTTGTTGCTGACCACCGCCAACAACGGCATCGAATACTGCCTGCGGCCCGACTTCACTTTGCCGATCGCCAAATCGTACCTCGATGACGGCATGATCGGCGAGCCCGGCGCCTATACCTATCTCGGGCCGATCTTCCGCCAGGAGAACGGCATTCCGGTCGAATACGACCAGGCCGGGCTGGAGCTGCTGGGCCAGCACGACGCGGCCTCGGCGCTCGACCAGGTGCTGACCTTCGCGCGCTGGGCGCTGGCGATCTACGACATCACCGCGCCCTCGATCCGGCTCGGCGGCGTCGGCCTGTTCGAGGCGTTCCTTGCCGCCATGAACATTTCGCCGCAATGGCAGGCGCGCATCCGCCATCGCTTCGGCCACCCCGTGGCGCTGCAGCGCCTGATGCACCGCCTGACCAATCCGGAACAGCGCATCGCCGGTGCCGCCCCCGATGCGCGCGAAACCATCATCGAGATCATCACCGACAACATGCTGTCGGCCGGGTTGAGTCTCGTCGGCTCGCGCCTGCCCGACGAAATCGCCGAGCGCTATCTCGAAAAGCAGGCCCTCGACGCCGCGCCCATCCCCGAGCCGATGGTAAAACTGCTGGTCGGCTACCTCGCGGTGTCGGACACGCCGCAGCGCGCCTTCGAGCGCATCTGGCAGATGACGCAGCGCGCCGGCATCGATATCGAAGCCCCGCTCAACACGGTTCGTGCCCATGCCGCGGCGCTGATCGCGCTGTCGCCCAAGGCCACGGTGACGTTCGACGCGAGCTTTTCGCCGCGCCTCGATTACTACACCGGCGTCGTGTTCGAAATGACCGGCGAGGAGGGCGACATCCTCGCCTCGGGCGGCGAGTACGACCGGCTGCTCGACCGGCTGGGCGCCGCCGAGCACGTCACGGCGTCGGGCTGTGCGCTATGGACCGACCGGCTGGAACGGGAGGCGCAGCGCATCCATGAGTGAGGACGAGGAAACGCTGGTTCTGGCGGTGCCGAGCAAGGGCCGCCTCGAAGAAGAGACGCGCCGCGTGTTCGGCGAGTCGCGCCTGCCGATCGCCCGGCCGGGCGGGGCGCGGTCCTATGTCGGCTCAATCAAGAACCAGCCGGGCGTCAGCGTCCGGTTCTATCCGGCCGCCGAGATCGCCCGCGAGCTGATCATGGGCACCATCGATATCGGCGTCACCGGCTCCGACCTCATCCACGAGGCGACCGAGGGCGGCGAAGACAAGGTGGTGTTCGTCAAGGCGCTCAATTTCGGCCGGGCCGATGTGGTGGTGGCCGTGCCCGACGCCTGGATCGACGTGACGCAGATGGTCGACCTCGCCGACGTCGCCTCCGATTTTCGGCTGCGCCACGGCCGCTGGCTGCGTGTCGCCACCAAGTATGTGCACCTGACGCGCAAATATTTCGCCGAATGGGGCATCGCCGAATACCGCATCGTCGAGAGCGCCGGAGCCACGGAAGCGGCGCCCGCGGCAGGTGCGGCGGACCTCATCGTCGACATCACCTCGTCGGGCGAGACGCTGGCCGCCAACTCGCTGCGCGTGCTGGAAGACGGCACGGTGATGAAGAGCGAAGCGAACCTGATCGTCAGCAAGACGGCGCAGTGGACGCCGCTCAAAAAAGCCCAGCTCGAGGCGCTGCTGTCGATCATGGGCGGGATTGCGCCGGGGACATCGACGAAGCTGTAGGGGTTCACCGAGCGTGCAGTCGGGCAATCCTCCCCTGCGAAGCGGGGGAGGGGGACCGCCGAAGGCGGTGGAGGGGGCGGGTCTGGATACGGTGCGTGGGGCCGCCCCCTCCGTCACGCTACGCGTGCCACCTCCCCCGTGCTGCGCACAGGGGAGGATTGCCGACTGAGGGCTTTGCGGCAGATCACACCGACTGTGGTGGAATCCCCGACTTGAACACCAGCTTATCCGCCAGCAGGAAATTGACGATCATGCCGCCGGCGACGCCGCCGGCGACGGCCAGCACCAGATATTCGGCAAACAGCGGGATCGTCGCCACCAGCACGGCATAGATGGCGTAGTTGACCGCGCCGCCGAGAATCATGGCGCCGAGATAGTGCAGGAATTCGCGCCAGATCGGCAGATGCTCGGTCCGCTGCGCCTTGAAGGCGAAGGAGCGGTTGATGATCCAGGTGGTGAGGACGCCGAAGAGGAACGACACCACGCGCGCCGCATAGGGGCCGAGCGCGCCCTTCAGCAGGTAGAGCACCGCCGTATCGACCACGAAACCGGCGCCGCCGGCCACGGCGAACATCAGGAATTTGCGGATGGTGGGGCTCACGGGATTTCCTTGCGCACGGGCGCTCAACGCGGCAGCGTCATAAAGGTTGACGGCGCTGGTGGCAATCTTGAGGCGCTTGCCGTTAAGAAGAATGGCCAACCAACCGGGCGATTCGCTTGGCCGAGACCGAACTTACCATTCTCATGCCCTGCCTCAACGAGGCGCGGACGCTCGGGATTTGCATCGAAAAGGCCCTCGGCTTCCTGGCGCGCAGCGGCGTCGCCGGTGAGGTGGTGATTGCCGACAACGGCTCGACCGATGGCAGCCAGGCGCTGGCCGCCGAGGCGGGCGCGCGGGTCGTGCCGGTCAAGACCCGCGGCTACGGCGCGGCGCTGGCGGCTGGGATCGACGCGGCGCACGGCCGCTACGTCATCATGGGCGACGCCGACGACAGCTATGATTTTGCCAACCTCGATGCGTTCGTGCTGGCGCTGCGCGCCGGCAATGCGCTGGTGATGGGCAACCGGTTCAAGGGCGGCATCGGGCCGGGCGCGATGCCGTGGCATCACCGCTATATCGGCAATCCCGTGCTGAGCTCGATAGGAAAGCTGTTTTTCGGCACGCGCGCCTCGGATTTCCATTGCGGGCTGCGCGGCTTCGACCGCGCCGCGATCCTCGGTCTGCAGTTGCGCACGACTGGAATGGAGTTCGCCTCCGAGATGCTGGTCAAGGCGACGCTCAGCGGGTTGCGGGTTGTCGAGGTGCCGACGACGCTGCAGAAGGACGGTCGCGACCGGCCGCCGCATCTGCGCTCGTTCCGCGACGGCTGGCGGCATCTGCGCTTCCTGCTGCTGTTTTCGCCGCGCTGGCTGTTCCTCTATCCGGGGCTGGCGCTGCTGGCGATCGGCCTGTTCCTCGGCACGCTGCTGATCTATGGCCCCGTGCACATCGCGCCCAATATCGAGCTCGACCTCAACAGCTTCCTCGGCGCCGCGATGTGCATCCTCGTCGGCATCCAGGCGGTGAGCTTTGCCGTCATCGGCCGGCGCTTCGCCTCGCGCTACGGCTTCATTCCGCGCTCGGAAACGTTCGACCGCGTGCTCGAGGCGCTCACGCTCGAGCGCATCCTGCTGTTCGCGGTGCTGCTCATCGTGGTCGGCATCGCGGCGCTGGTGTTCGGCTTCTGGCAATGGGGCGACCACGGCTTCGGCTCGCTGCCGGTCGGCCCGACCATGCGCGCCATGATCCTGGCATTGACGGCGCTGGTCGCGGGGGTGCAACTCGCGATGTCGGCGTTCATGGCCTCGATGATCGACGTGCCGCTGAACGAGGGGCGGGTCGTCGAAGTCCCGCGCGAAGACTATCTGGTGCGCCGCCTCGAGGACCAACCGTGACGCTCGATCCATTGACGCTTGCCGCGCTCGGCCTCGCGGGGCTCCTTGCCGGTTTTGTCGACGCCATTGCCGGCGGCGGCGGTCTCATCGGCGTGCCGGCGCTGCTCGCCGCCGGACTGCCGCCGGTAATGGCGCTCGGCACCAACAAGGTGCAGTCGGTGATCGGCACCGCGGCGGCCGCGACCACCTATTGGCGCGGCGGCTACGTCTCACTCAATTTGCTGCTGGTGACGCTGCCGGTGGCTTATGTCGCCTCGATCCTCGGCGCGTTCACCGTGACCCGCATCGACGTGTCGCTGCTCTCGATCGCTGTACCCGTCGCCCTGATGCTGGTGGCGATCTATTTCCTGTTCGCGCCCAGGCTGACCGACGACGATCGCCATGCCCGCCTCGACTGGCAATTGTTCGTGCCGGCGATGGGCGCCATCGTTGGCTTTTACGACGGCCTGCTCGGCCCGGGCACGGGCTCGTTCATGACGGCCGGCTTCATCGGGCTGTTCGGCCTCGGCGTCACCCGTGCGGCCGGCAACACCAAGATCGTCAATCTCGCCTCGAACCTGGGCGGGCTGACGATGTTCATCCCCACCGGCAATGTGGTTTGGGAGGCGGCGCTGGTGATGGCGGCGGGCCAGATCATCGGCGGCACCATCGGCGCCCGCACCGGTATCCGCTTCGGCGCGCGGCTGATCCGGCCGCTGGTGGTGGTCATCTCGCTGGCGCTGGCCGCCAAGCAGATCTTCTGGCACTAGCCGCAGTTAGCAGGAAGGAACGACTTTCCGGCTCCCTTCGCGCTCTTGAGCTTGCCGTCGGTGATGTGGAGCGGCTCGAACGGCGGCGCGGCCTGGATCGCCGGATTGGCGAGGCGCAGCGTGTAGCAGCCGGCGAAATAGCTGTGCTTGCCGCTGGTGCTGAGCGCATCGAGGCTGACGGGCAGGCTCCAGTACGTGCTGCCGGCCGCGCCTTCCGACGTGGCCTTGCCGAAGCTGACCTTCACCGATTTGGTGTCGGCATAGCCCTGCTGGAAGGCGGCGAACTTCGGTGCGCCCTGGCCATTGGCGTAGTACGAATACGCCCGCGCATATTCCTGCCGCCCGATGGCGTTGTAGAACGACGAAATGACGCTCTGCGGCGTCGAGCGGTCATCGATGTAGCTGGCATCGGCGGCGATGGCAGGGGCGGCAACGGCCGCGAGCGCCAGCGCGAGCAGGGCGAGTTTCGGTGCAAGCATTTGAGCCTCCGTTGAGACGCCGAAGCTGGCCCGCAATGGCGGCGGAGTCGAGGCGGCCGGAGCGGCCTCGACGTGTTACGCGACCGCCTGCGGCAGACCTTGCATCAGGCCGTCAGTTCTTTGCGTACCGCCGATGCGATGAAGGCGGATCGGGTCTGCTTGCGTTGCCGTGCCTCGAAGTCGACGGCTTCGAGCAGGCCAAGGTCGAGCGACACGTTGATGCGCGTAGTCGAGCCGAGATCGCGGACGAGCGGGATGAGCACCAAGGTAGCACCCTCCAAATCCTCGGCGAGTTGGGGGTCGGCCAGAATTGCGTCGGGCGTACGCGGCTGCGGAACGGCGTCGCCGTCGGACTCCAGCCAGCGAACAAAAGAGCCCAACCCTTCGGTTGCGTTGCGCGTCGTCTCCTCGAGCGTATCTCCGGCTGAGTAGCACCCGGGCAGGTCGGGAAAACTCACGCCATAGGCCGAGTCCGGGTCCTTATGAATCAGCGCCACGTAATGCATTTCATTCCTTCCGCAGCAGACCTGCGTCGCGCATGATGGCGCGTGCGGTACCGAACGCCAAATCCTTGCGGGGATGGGGAACCTGAATTTTCCCAGGCTTCGTCGGGTGCTTGAAGTGATGGTGTGAGCCTTCGACCCCCACCTCATGCCACCCGTCCGCGACCATCATCTGGATCAGCTTCCGGCTGTTTGTTTCGATGCGCATGACTTGCCCTCTACCTGCTTGCGATAGTCAGCACCTCATGCGTGTCCGTGTAACATAATACACAATCAGCAGCACTACAAGTCCAGCGGCCGGGGTGACTTCCTAGTTTTGACAGGCATGAAAAAGGCGCCGGTGTTGCCACCGGCGCCTGATCGAAGTCCGTGACTGGGAAGTCGGGACTAAGGTTTGTGGGCTGCAGCCGTGAAGCGGATCGGCCGAGGGCCGCCCTCGCGGAGGTCCAGCATTCGGGCGCTGCCGCCCGAATGCGATGCGGACCGTGAGCGAAAGACCCCAAGTCGCCTTTGCGACTTGGACGTCCATGCCGCCCGCTGGGCCGGCTTGACCGGCCCAGCAAACGAAAGCGTGGGGGTAGGGACTTCCTTAGAAGTCCATGCCGCCCATGCCACCCATGCCGCCGCCGCCCGGCATCGCCGGCGCGGCTTCCTTCGGCACTTCGGCGATCATCGCCTCGGTGGTGATGAGGAGAGAGGCGACCGAGGCCGCATCCTGGAGCGCAGTGCGAACGACCTTGACCGGGTCCACGATGCCGAGCGCGATCATGTCGCCATATTCGCCGCTCTGGGCATTGTAGCCGAAGTTCGCCGAGTTGTTCTCGAGGATCTTGCCGACCACGACCGAACCTTCGTCGCCCGCATTGTTGGCGATCTGACGGACCGGCTCCTGGAGAGCGCGACGGACGAGAGCGACACCGGCCTGCTGGTCGGCGTTGGCGCCCTTGACGGTGATGGCGTTCGAGGCGCGCAGCAGCGCGACGCCGCCGCCCGGCACGATGCCTTCTTCAACCGCGGCGCGGGTCGCGTTCAGCGCGTCGTCGACGCGATCCTTGCGCTCCTTGACCTCGACTTCGGTCGAACCGCCGACCTTGATCACCGCAACGCCGCCGGCGAGCTTGGCCAGACGTTCCTGCAGCTTCTCCTTGTCGTAGTCCGAGGTGGTCTCTTCGATCTGCGACTTGATCTGGCCGACGCGGCCTTCGATGTCCGACTTCTGGCCGGCACCGTCGACGATCGTGGTGTTCTCCTTGGAGATTTCCACGCGCTTGGCCGTGCCGAGCATGTCGAGGGTCACGTTCTCGAGCTTGATGCCGAGGTCTTCCGAGATCACCTGGCCGCCCGTGAGGATCGCGATGTCCTCGAGCATGGCCTTGCGGCGATCGCCGAAGCCCGGCGCCTTGACGGCGGCAACCTTGAGGCCGCCACGCAGACGGTTGACGACGAGCGTGGCCAGGGCCTCGCCCTCGATGTCTTCGGCAACGATCAGCAGCGGACGCTGCGACTGCACGACGGCTTCGAGGATCGGCAGCATGGCCTGCAGGTTCGAGAGCTTCTTTTCGTGCAGCAGGATCACCGGGTCCTCGAGGACGGCGGTCATCTTCTCGGCGTTGGTGACGAAGTAGGGGCTGAGGTAGCCGCGGTCGAACTGCATGCCCTCGACGACGTCGAGTTCGGTCTCGGCGGTCTTGGCTTCCTCGACGGTGATGACGCCCTCGTTGCCGACCTTCTGCATCGCGTTCGCGATCATCTCGCCGATGGCGGTTTCGCCGTTGGCCGAAATGGTGCCGACCTGCGCGACTTCGCCGTTCGACGAAATGGTCTTCTTGGCCTTGGCGAGATTGTCGACGACTTCAGCGACGGCGAGGTCGATGCCGCGCTTGAGGTCCATCGGGTTCATGCCGGCGGCAACCAGCTTGATGCCTTCGTTGACGATGGCCTGGCCGAGAACGGTCGCAGTGGTGGTGCCGTCGCCGGCGATGTCGTTGGTCTTGGAGGCGACGGCGCGCAGCATCTGGGCGCCCATGTTTTCGAACTTGTCTTCGAGTTCGATTTCCTTGGCGACGGTGACGCCGTCCTTGGTGATGCGCGGGGCGCCGAAGGACTTGTCGATCACGACGTTACGACCCTTGGGGCCGAGCGTGACCTTCACCGCATTGGCGAGGATGTTGACGCCGCGGACCATCTTGTCGCGGGCATCGGTGGAGAAACGTACGTCTTTGGCAGCCATGTGAGGCGCTCCTTAAAAGCTGGGAAATCAGGGGCGGCGGCGTTAGCCGATGATGCCCATGATGTCGGTTTCCTTCATGATCAGCAGGTCCTTGCCGTCGAGCTTCACCTCAGTGCCGCTCCACTTGCCGAACAGGACGCGATCGCCGACCTTGACGTCGAGGGCATTGACCTTGCCGCTCTCGTCGCGGGCGCCCGGGCCAACCGCTTCGATGACGCCCTCGGAGGGCTTTTCCTTGGCGGTGTCGGGGATGATGATGCCGCCAGCCGATTTCTCTTCGCTGTCGACGCGCCGGACGACCACTCGGTCGTGCAGGGGACGGAAAGCCATGATGTCTCCTATGAATTCGTGAAATTTTGCCCGGTTAGCACTCTCAACCGCTGAGTGCTAACGGGTAGCGGGGATATAGGATTAGGCCGATTTCGAGTCAAGCACGCGACACCCGCAATGAGCCGCACTCACCACCTGACCGGGGAAATTTTGCGCTCCTTCGCCGGCCGACACAGTTCCGGCGTGATTCTCACGCGGAACGTTCCCCGCACTTGCAGATTGTAGTGCCGGCGCGATATTGGGCGCCGCGTCATCAAAGGACCGGACCCGCCCCGTGACCATCGAGCTCGACCCGAAGGCCTTCACCGCACAGGAAATCTGGAATTCGCCGCAACTGGCGGTGATCGTTCCAAGCTACAAGGAGCGCGACAACATTGCGCCGCTCTTTGACAAGGTGACGGCGGCGCTGGGCGATATCCCGTTCGAATTCATCGTCGTCGATGACAACTCGCCCGACGGCACCGCTGCCGTGGTCAAGGAGATGGCCCGCCACCACGCCAATGTCCGCTGCATCCACCGCATCGGCCGCCGCGGGCTGAGCTCGGCCGTAGTCGAGGGAATATCAGCCAGCGCCGCTCCCTATTTCGCAGTGATCGACGCCGACCATCAGCACGACGAGCGCGTGCTGCCGCAGATGCTGGAGAAGGCGCTGAACGGCGACGACATCGTCGTCGGCACCCGCTATGCCGGATCGGGGCAGGTGGGCGACGGCCTCAGCAAGACGCGCGAGGCGGGCAGCCGCTTTGCCACAAAGCTCTCGGGGCTGGTGACGGGCGAGGCGCTGTCGGACCCGATGAGCGGCTTCTTCCTCATGAGGCGCGACGTGTTCGACGAGATCGCTGGCTCGCTCTCGAGCGAAGGCTTCAAGATACTGCTCGACATCGTCGTGTCCGCGACGCGCAAGCGCAAGCGCGAAGGCAAGGAACTGCGGATCGGCGAAGTCGCCTACACCTTCCGTCCGCGCCACGCGGGCGAGAGCAAGATGAGCCCCATCGTCGTGGTGCAGTTCCTCGGGCTGGTGTTCTCGAAGATGACCGGCGGCTTCCTGCCCACCAGCTTCCTGCTGTTTGCCGGCGTCGGCGCAGTCGGCGTTCTCGTCCACGTCGCGGTGCTGGCGATCTGCCTCAGCCTGCTGCACTTCAACTTCGTCAACTCGCAGGTCGTGGCGACCATCGTGTCGATGACCACCAACTTCCTGCTCAACAACGAATTCACCTTTGCCGACAAGAAGCTCAAGGGCTGGCGCTTCGCCTTCGGCCTGCTGAGCTTTTACGTGATCTGCTCCATCGGCGCGATCGCCAACGTCTCGGTCGCGAGCTGGATCTTCGGCCTCGACCACGCGGTCTACTTCGCCGGCATTCTCGGCGCGCTGATGAGCATGGTGTTCAACTACGCCGTCAGCCGCGCCATCACCTGGCGGGCGTAGTATCGCAATCTTTTAATCGAACCGCCCTGCTGCTATATCTGGCCTATGGTCAAGCTCGTCATCACCGACCTGAACAGCAAGGCGCGTCGCGATCGCATTCAGGCGGTCAAGGTGCCGACTCGCCGCCGGCTCGGTGCGGACGGCAAGCCTGAGACCGTTTACGTGCTCAATACTGCCGATCCCAATTTCAGCGACCAGTTCGATAAGGTCTTTCAGTTGAATGTCCGCCGCGCGCGCCGCACGGCGCCAAAGCCACCGGCCATCGCCGCCGAGTAAGGCTCGTCCGCAGTTCTGGATTTTTGCTGGGCCGAATGGTTCGGGTAAGAGCACGTTTTACGGTGGCGCCGCCCCGAGGTCGACAGCCTGCCGTTCTGGATCGTCAACCCGGACTTGCTGACGGTCAGCATCCGGGAACACGAAGGGCTATCCCTCGCCGACGCGAGTTTGCAGGCCGTGCGGCGGCTCGAACACTGGCTCAAAGCCACTATCGACGTGCATCGCAGTATCGGCGTCGAGACTGTACTGTCGACGCCGAAGTACCGCAGGCTTGTCACGCACGCGAAGGCCCGCGGTTTTCTGATCCGGCTAATTTACGTCGTCCTCGATTCGCCCGAGCGCAACATCGAGCGCGTTCGCCTGCGCGTGCTGCGCGGCGGCCACGACGTCCCGGAGGCAAAGATCATCGATCGCTATTGGCGCTCGCTCGGGCAACTGCCTTGGTTCCTGCACGAAGCCGACGAAGCTCGCATCTACGACAATTCCGGCTCGGAACCGATACTGGTCGCAGAGAAGTCTGGCGACACGATCAGGCAGCACCGCACGACCATCGCGGCGGTCGAAGCGGCCGTCGCCGCCGCGGCCCGCCTCTAGGCGCGTTTGCCGCTCATCTCCGCCCAGGCCTGGCGCTTGCGGTAGATGGTCGACGGGCTGAGTTCCAGCGCGGCCGCGGCGAGCGCGATGTTGCCGGCAAAACTCTGGATCGCGTCCTCGATAATGCGCTGCTCCTGCCGCCACATCGGCAGCACGAGATCGCGCATCACCGGTATGCCGGGGGCAGGAGAGGTCTCGGCAGGCGCATCCGGCTCTGCCTTGAGGCAGATCCGCGCCTTGCCGTGACGGCGGGCGAGCTCGCCGAGCCGCAGCACCAGCGCGTCGTCGTCGAGGTCGCTGCCGGTGCAGTCGTGCGCACCGGCCCGCATGGCCGCCAGCGCCAGCGAGATCGATGCGTCGGCGCTGAGGACGACAAGCAATGCGCCCGACGCGACGCGCGCCAGCCGGCCGATGCGCTCCTCGGTGCCTTGGGCGAGGTCGGCGAGCGCATCGAGATCGGCAATCACGCCGTCGAATGGCGACGCCTTCAGCAGCTCGAGCGCGGCGCGGCCATTGTCGAGTTCCACGACGACGGGCGTCTCCACGAACTCGGCCGCCAGCGCCACGCCGAGCCGGTCGCCCACCCCGGTGCCGATCAGCAATAGCCGAGCCGGATCAATCGCCGTGACGCTCGCATTCATCTGGCTGCGCTTCCCATGCCCCTGTCAGTCTGGCGATTGTTGACGCTCAGGGTAAATAATCCGTTTTGACGGTGTGCCGGTGCGCCCTATGCTGACTGCCTGGGACCGGATCGAATCTTGAGGAGCGGGGCACGCCGTGCAGGGCCTGGTCTACGTATTTATTGCCTTGGCGGCGCTGGGCGTCGCGGCTGCGGCCTATTTCGGCCTGACCTTTACCCCCATCGAAGCCACTGTCACGGCTGTTGCCTTCGGCTGCATCGCGGTCCTGCTGGTCGAACGCCAAATGCGCCGCCGCGCCGAAATCCGATTCGAAAAGGCCATCGAAGACCTGTCGCGGCTGCTGTCGACCGATGCGCAGGCCGGGGCGGTGCTGAGCCAGCGCATCAACGCGCTCAGCGATCTCAAGATCGGCACCCGGCTGGACGCTATCGAATCCGATCTCGCCGTGCTCGGCACCGTGGTCAAGCAGGTCACCGAAACCGTGTCCGACCTCGAAGAGCGCCGCCGCATGGCACAGCCGGCGCAGCCCCAGGCCGAGCCCGATCCCGACACCATGCCCGAGCCGTTCATTCCGCTCGAACTGCTGCGCCAGGCGATCGCCGACAACCGCGTCGTGTTCCATATCGAGCCAATCGTCACGCTGCCGCAGCGCAAACCCTATGGCTACGATCTGGTGCCGCGGCTGGTGCTGGAGGACGAGGATTTCGCCGACCGCGCCGACTTCATGCCGCGCCAGGGCGGCGAGGACCTCGTGGCGCGGCTCGAGACCGACGGCTTCGACGAAGCCATCGTCATTGCGCGGCGCGCCAAGACCGCCGGCTCGCCGATCACGCTGTTCGTGCCGATCTCGCGCGCCACGCTGGGCAGTGCCCGGGTGGTGGAGCTGATCCTCACTGCGCTCGATGCCAACCGCGTGGTGCTGAGTTCGCTGCTGTTCGCCATCGACCAGGCGGAGTTCAAGGCGATGACGGCCAAGGAGCGCGCGTCGCTGGCGGCCATCGGCAAGATGGGTGTCGGGCTGTCGCTCACCGGCGCGACGTCGCTCCGCTTCGACTATGCCGAGCTGCAGGGGCTGGGTTTCCGCACCGTCCGCATCGATGCCACCCGCTTCCTGCGCCAGCCGGAAATGTTCACCGATTTCCATGCCGCCGACATCGCCGCCTATGGCCGCCGTTTTGGCATCGAACTGGTGGGCGCCGGCATCATCGATGAGCAGCAATTGCTCAACCTGTTCGAGGACGGTGTGACGCTGGCGCAGGGGCCGCACATCGCCGGCCCGGGCCCGGTGCGCGCCGACCTGCAGCTCGACCGGCCGACGACCACGCGCGTCGCAGAATAGACCTGCGGCGGCGAGGGCTTTATCGGCGTCCCAACACCAAGTATGGGAAGGCCATGTCCTCGCTTTCCCAGCTTGCGCCGGCTTACGATGCTATCCTGTCCGACGTCTGGGGCGTCGTGCACAACGGTGTCACGGCGCATCAGAGAGCGGTCGACGCGCTCCGCCGCTTCCGCCAGGGCGGCGGCAAGGTGGTGCTCATCACCAACGCACCGCGCGCCGCCGCGCCGATCGTCGGCATGCTCGACGCGATGGGGGTGCCGCGCGACGCCTACGACGGGCTGGTGTCGTCGGGCGACGTGACCCGCGTCATGATCGCGCCCTATCGCGGCAAGGTGGTGCACCATGTCGGCCCGCCCAGCGTCGACGACAGCCTGTACGAGGGCCTCGGCGTCATTCGCGGCTCCGCCGAAGAGGCCGTGGCGGTGGTGGTCACCGATCTCGACACCGACGACGACACGCCGGACATGTACGAAGACCGCATCAAGCTTTGGCTCAGGCGTCAGTTGCCGCTGATCTGCGCCAATCCCGACCGGGTGGTCGAGCATGCGGGCCGCATCATCTATTGCGGCGGCGCGCTGGCCGATCTCTACGAGGCGCATGGTGGCCGCATCAAGATGGCGGGTAAGCCGTACCGGCCGATCTACGAGGACGCGCTGAAGCTGGCCGAGGGCGCCGCCGGCCGCAGCCTCGACCGCGGCAAGATTCTCGCCATCGGCGACAGCGTGCGCACCGACGCCATCGGCGCGGCCAATGCCGGGCTCGACCTGCTGTTCATCACCGGCTCGATTCATGCCGCCGAACTCGATGCGTTCGGCTCGCCCGACCCGGACGCGATCCGTAATCTCGTGGCGCCGAGCGGGGCACGCCTGGTCGGCTCGATGCTGCATCTGGGGTGGTAGGCAAATGGCCGGTTTCCATAGGCTCGACGGTCTCGACAATGTTCCGGCAGCGCTGCGTGGCGCCATGGTCGCCATCGGCTCGTTCGACGGCGTGCATCGCGGTCACCAATCGGTGCTCGACCGGCTGAAGGCGCAGGCCAAAGCCCGCGGCGTGCCCGCCGTGATGCTGACCTTCGAGCCGCATCCGCGCGACGTGTTCGCGCCGGCGCCGTTCATGTTCCGGCTCACGCCGCCCGATATCAAGGCCCGGCTGGCAGCCGCGCTCGGGCTCGACGGCATCGTCATGATGCCGTTCTCGCGCGATCTGAGCATGGTCGAGGCCGAGGATTTCGTCTCGCGCTTCCTCGTCAAGGCGCTGCGGGTGTCGGGCGTCGTGGTGGGCGCCGATTTCCATTTCGGCCACAACCGCCGCGGCACGCCGGATTTCCTGCGGGCCGCCGGCGCGGTGCATGGGTTCTCGGTCGATATTCTCGATCTGCTGCCCGAGGGCGCCGAAGCGGTCTCGTCGTCGCGTATCCGCACTGCGCTGACGGCCGGCGATGTCACGACCGCTAGCGGGATGCTCGGCTATCACTGGTTCTTCGGCGGCGACGTGGTGAAGGGCGACCAGCGCGGCCGGCTGCTGGGCTTCCCCACGGCCAACATCGCCACCAACTCGACCTTCGGCCTCGCGCAGGGCGTGTACGCGGTGCGCGTGCGGCTCGGCGAAAAGCTGCTCGACGGCGTCGCCAGCTTCGGCAAGCCGATGTTCAACAACGAGCTGCCGCCGTTCGAGACGTTCCTGTTCGATTTCGACGCCGATATCTACGGCCGCCACCTCGAAATCGCGCTGGTCGGCCACATCCGCGGCCAGGAAATCTACCAGGGCCTCGACGAACTGATCGCCGCCATCGCCCGCGACAGCCGCAAGGCCCGCGTCGCGCTGGGCGAATGCGGCGCGATCAGCGAGCTCGACAAGACGCTGGGATTCTTCAGCTAAGCCAGCGCTCCAGGGTGGGGCGGCTCCGCCGCGAGCCAAAAGACTGGCACCAGGCGGGTCATGTTGCTAAAAGGCCGCAAAACCGCCAGTTGAGCTCTCAATTCCTATGACCGATACGCAAAAGGCCGCGGCCGAGACCGACTATTCCGCGACCCTGTTCCTGCCCGAGACCGATTTTCCGATGCGCGCCGGCCTCCCCGAGCGCGAGCCTGACTGGCTGGCGCGCTGGGCGGAGATGGACCTCTACCACCTGCAGCGCCAGCAGGCCAAAGAGCGGCCGCTGTTCACGCTGCATGACGGCCCGCCTTACGCCAACGGCAACATCCATATCGGCCACGCGCTCAACAAGACGCTCAAGGACATCGTCTCGCGCTCGATGAACATGCTCGGCTTCAACTCGGCCTATGTGCCGGGCTGGGACTGCCACGGCCTGCCCATCGAGTGGAAGATCGAGGAGCAGTACCGCGCCAGGGGCAAGGACAAGAACGAGGTTGCGATCAACGAATTCCGCGCCGAATGCCGGACCTTCGCGCAATACTGGGTCGATACCCAGCGCGAGGAGTTCAAGCGGCTCGGCGTCATCGGCGACTGGGACAATCCGTACCTGACGATGAGCTTCGATGCCGAAGCGCAGATCGCCCGCGAGCTGATGAAGGTCGCGGTGTCGGGCCAGCTCTATCGCGGGTCGAAGCCCGTAATGTGGTCGGTGGTCGAGCGCACGGCGCTGGCCGAAGCCGAGATCGAATATGCCGACTACGAGAGCGACACCATCTGGGTGAAGTTCCCGATCCATTCGGGCAACGGCGCCTTCGGCACGGCGGACTTCGAGGACCTCAACGCCGCTGTGGTGATCTGGACCACGACGCCGTGGACCATCCCCGCCAACCGCGCCATCTCGTATTCGAGCCGCATCGCCTATGGCCTCTACGAGGTGACCAAAGCCGCCGAAGGCAACTGGGCTTCGGTCGGCGAGAAATACGTGCTGGCCGACAAGCTCGCCGCCGAAACCTTCGCCAAGGCCAAGGTCGAGGAGTTCATCCGCCTGTCCGACGTCGACATGGCCAAAATCGTCTCCTGCGTGCATCCGCTGCGCGGGCTCGGCGGCGGCTATCAGTTCGAAGTGCCGCTGCTCGATGGCGAGCACGTGACCGACGACGCCGGTACAGGCTTCGTCCACACTGCGCCGAGCCACGGCCTCGACGATTTCGAGATCTGGCTCAAATCGACCCGCAAGCTGCAGTCGCTCGGCATCGATCCGGCGATCCCCTACACAGTCGACGATGCCGGCTTCTTCACCGACCAGGCGCCCGGCTTCGAGGGGGGCCGCGTCCTCGACGATGCCGGCAAGAAGGGCGACGCCAATCAGCGCGTCATCACCGCGCTGGCCGAACGCCACGCCATGGTCGCCCGCGGCCGGCTGAAGCATCAATATCCGCATAGCTGGCGCAGCAAGAAGCCGATCCTCTTCCGCAACACGCCGCAGTGGTTCGTCTACATGGACCGCGATATCGGCGGCAAAGCCGGCGACACATTGCGCCACCGCGCGCTGTCGGCCATCGATGCAACGAAGTTCTACCCGGCTGCCGGCCAGAACCGCCTGCACGCCATGATGGCCGACCGGCCCGACTGGGTGCTGAGCCGCCAGCGCGCCTGGGGCGTGCCGATCGCCGTGTTCTACAACGTCGAAAAGAACGAGATTCTGAAGGACGAGGCGGTCAACCACCGCATCGGCCAGGCTTTTGAGGAAGAGGGCGCCGACGCCTGGTTCAAGCCGGGCGCCAAGGAGCGCTTCCTCGCCGATGCCGTGCCCGACCCCGACAACTGGACCAAGATCGACGATATCCTCGACGTCTGGTTCGAGAGTGGTACGACGCATTCCTGGGTGCTGCGCAACAAGCAGAAATGGCCGGACCTCAACTTCCCGGCCGACATGTATCTCGAAGGCTCGGACCAGCATCGCGGCTGGTTCCACTCCTCGCTGCTCGAAAGCTGCGCCATCAACGGCTTCGCGCCCTACAAGAGCGTGCTGACGCACGGCTTCACCCTCGACGGCGAGGGCAAGAAGATGTCGAAATCGCTCGGCAACACCGTCGCCCCGCAGGACATCGTCAAGCAGTACGGCGCCGATATCCTGCGCCTGTGGGTCGGCTCCACCGACTATGCCGACGACCAGCGCATCGGCAAGGAGATCATCAACACCACCGTCGACAGCTACCGCAAGCTGCGCAACACCATGCGCTGGCTGCTCGGCAACCTCGCGCATTATCAGGCGATCGAGGCGGTGCCGTTCGACGCCATGCCCGAACTCGAACGGCTGATCCTCAGCCGGCTCGGCGAGCTCGATAGCGTCGTGCGCGACGCCTACACCCAGTACGATTACAAGCGCGTGGTCGCGGCCCTCAGCAACTTCATGAATGTCGAGCTGTCGGCGTTCTACTTCGATATCCGCAAGGACGTGCTCTATTGCGATCCGATCAACTCGATCACGCGCAAGGCCTGCCTCACGGTGCTCGATCGCGTCTTCGACCGCCTGACGGCATGGCTGGCGCCGATCCTGGTGTTCACCATGGAAGAGTGCTGGCTGGAACGCTATCCTGATACTGACGGGTCCGTGCACCTGCGGCAGTTCCCGAAGACGCCGGCCGAGTGGTCCGATGCGGCGCTGGTCGCCAGATGGGACAAGGTGCGCGAGGTCCGCAAGGTCATCACCGGCGCCCTCGAGATCGAGCGCAGGAACAAGATCATCGGCTCGTCGCTCGAAGCGGCGCCGCAGGTCTACGTCGCCGATCCCGAGCTGCGCGCCGCGCTCGCCGGCATCGACCTCGCCGAGGTCAGCATCACCTCGTTCATCGACGTGCGCGATGGCGCTGCGCCGGCCGGGGCCTTCGCCCTGCCCGAAGTGAAGGGCGTGGGCGTCGTCTTCGCCAGGGCCGATGCGCTCGGGCGGCAATGCGCCCGCTCGCGCCGCTTCTTCGCCGAAGCGGACATGGAGGGCGACGTGTCGAAGCGCGACGCCGAGGCGCTGCGCCAGCGCGAGGCCGCGGGGCTCGCAGCATAAGTGCCTGTGGCTCCCCCCTCATCCGCCCTTCGGGCACCTTCTCCCACTAGGGGAGAAGGCACGCCTCACAGGCATTGCTGCTCCTTGGCCTTCTCCCTTGATGGGAGAAGGTGGCGAAGCCGGATGAGGGTGGGGCCAGTAGCGCTGATTGCCCGGAGGAAACAGTGACCTTCGCGAGAACCGGCCTCGTCCTCTCCCTCGTGCTCGGCTTCGTCGCGTTCGCGGCGGACCGGCTGCACAAATATCTGCAGGTCGACGTGATGCACTGGCCCGAGGGGCACATCCGGCCCCTGCTGCCGTTCCTCGACCTGACGCTGGTGTTCAACTCCGGCGTGTCCTACGGCCTGCTGAGCTCGCTGCCGTTCGTCGCCGTGGTGGTGATCGTCGCGGTGGCGCTGCTGGCGCTGATCGTCTGGTGGGCGCGCAGCTCGTCGACGCTGGTGCGGGCCGGGCTCGCCATCTGCATCGGCGGCGCGATCTCCAACGCGCTCGACCGCGGCATCTACGGCGCCGTTGCCGATTTCTTCTGGCTGCACTTCGGCGACACGTCGCTGTTTGTCTTCAACGTCGCCGACGCCGCGATCGCGCTGGGGGTGTGTCTTTTGCTCCTCGACGTGCTGGGAATCGGCCGGCGGCCGGCGGCAAAGCCGGTGTGAACGAATTGCTGCCAGAATCTGGTCTTAGGTCGCGGCTTGAGCTATAAGCCAGCTCCTTCGGGGAAAAGGGTAATTCCATGGCGTTTGACTTGATCGGGCGGCGGTCCGTTGCTTTTGCTGCGATGCTGCTCGTCTCGGGCGCGCTTTCGGCCTGCACCACCACCGAGGGAACCAACGCCTTCACCGATTTCGGCACCTTCGAGCGCGAGGTCATGACCTCGACCGCGCAGGGCGTCGGCCTCGTGCCCAAGGAGGTCAAGCCCGATCCGACCAATCCGCGCGGCCCGCTGGTGCTCCCCAAGGACACGGCCAATCTGCCGCCGCCGGAGCAGGAAAAGACCGAGATCGCCGAACTGCCGACCGATTCGGACAAATCGCAGATCGACACCGCCGGCCTGAGCCAGGATCAGATCAACCAGGCCCGCCACGCCCGCATTGTCGACATCAACACGCCCGACGGCCGGCCGCTGACCGCCGCCGAGCTGAAGCAGCTCACCGGCAGGATGAAGGATTACTCCTTCCGCCAGAAGCGCTCGATCTTCGTGCCGCCCGAGCAGTATTTCTCGGTCTCGGCCAACCACGACAATCTCGTCTGCCTCGCCGCCGACGGCACGCTGGTGGCGGTGAACGATCCGAGCTGCCCGATCGAAATTCGCAAGGCCCTGCTCAAAAAGAGCTGAGCCGTCTTAGCTTTACTCGTTCGATGCGCTGACCGCGGCCACCCGGCCCGGTCCCGCAGGAGTTCAAAATGGCCGATACCCCCTCGTCCTTCGCCGGCGATCGCCTGGCCAAGGTCATCGCCCGCGCCGGCCTGTGTTCCCGCCGTGACGCCGAGCTGTGGATCAAGGATGGCCGGGTGGCCGTCAACGGCAAGGTGATCCGCACCCCCGCCTTCAACATCACCGAAAAAGACCAGGTCCGCGTCGACGGCCAGCCGCTCGCGGCGCGCCAGGGCACGCGCGTCTGGCTCTATCACAAGCCGGCCGGCCTCGTGGTCACCGAAAAGGACCCCGAGGGGCGCCCGACCATCTTCGATACGCTCGAGCAGCAGGGCCTGCCGCGCGTCGTCTCCATCGGCCGGCTCGACATCAACACCGAGGGCCTGCTGCTGCTCACCAACGATGGCGGGCTGAAGCGCGTGCTGGAGCTGCCGGCCACCGGCTGGCTGCGGCGCTACCGCGTGCGCGCCTTCGGCAGCGTCACGCAGGAACAGCTCAGGCAGCTCGAAAACGGCCTCGAGGTCGATGGCGTGCAGTACGGCCCGATCGAGGCCGTGCTGGAGCGCGAGCAGGGCAGCAATGTCTGGCTCGTGGTGTCGCTGCGCGAAGGCAAGAACCGCGAAATCAAGAACGTGCTGGCGGCGCTCGGCCTTCAGGTGAACCGCCTGATCCGCGTCAGCTTCGGGCCGTTCCTCCTCAACGATTTGCCCATCGGCGGCGTCGAGGTGGTGAAGGCGCGCGTGCTGCGCGAACAGCTCGGCAAGCGGCTGGCCGACGAGGCCGGCGTCGATTTCGACAGCGAACTGCCCGAGCCCGCGGCGATCAAGCTCGCCCGCGGCGCCGCCAATCCGGCCCTGCGCGCGACCAGGCCCGGCAGCGCCGAGCCGGCCAGGCAGCGCAAGGCCATGGCCGACCGCACCGAGCGCTTCCGCTTCACCGATCGCCCGGATCGTGAGCGCGCGCGCCGGCCGGAAGATGCGCCGATGCGCAAGGATCGCCCCGGCAGCCTCAATCCGCGCAAGCCCCCGCGCCCGCCGCGCGAGGAAGTCCGCGACGATGGCCCGCCGCGCCGGATATTCCACGCCGACGGTACCGAGACTGAGTTCACGCCCAAGCACTACGGCAAGAAGCCGCCGCGCGGCGACAAGCCCGCCGACGGCAAGCCGCCGTTCAAAAAGAGTTTTGGCGACCGTCCGAAGCGCGATTTCGGCAGTCGGGAATCCTCTCCCGCCTCGCGGGGGAGGGGGACCGGCGCAGCCGGCGGAGGGGGCGGCCCCAAGCGCGATTTCGCCGACCGGCCGAAACGCCCATACTCCGGCCGCCCTGCGACCGGTGGCGCCGATGGTCCGAAGCGCTCCTATGCCGATCGTCCCAAGGGTGATTTCGCCGACCGTCCCAAGCGGCCTTATTCGCCGCGCCCGGGCAACGACAGTCCAGACCGGCCGAAGCGCCCCTACACCGGCCGCGCCGCAGCCGAGGGTGCGGATCGTCCGAAGCGCAGCTTCGGCGACAAGCCGCGCTCGCCGCGTCCGGCCGGAGCCGCCCCGCGTGGCGCCGCGCCCGCCGGCAAGCGGCCGCGTGGTTCGGGTCCGGGTGGCGATCGTCCGCGCCGCCCCCGTCCGCCCAAGGCGTAAATGCGCATCGTCGCCGGCAAATTCCGCGGCAAGGCGCTGACCTCGCCCGAGGACGACACCATCCGCCCGACCGCCGACCGCGTGCGCGAATCGGTCTTCAACATCCTCGCCAGCCGGCTCGGGCCGAATTTCGATGGCCTGCGCGTGCTCGACCTGTTCGCCGGCACCGGCGCGCTTGGGCTCGAAGCCCTGTCGCGCGGCGCCAGCAACGTCATCTTCGTCGATACCGGCACCGAAGCACGCGGCCTCATCCGCGATCATATCGAAGCCTTCGGCGCCGGCGGCGTCACCAAGCTGCTGCGTCGCGACGCCACCGCGCTTGGCCCTGCGGGCACCATGGGTCCGGTCGACCTGGTGTTCCTCGACCCACCCTACGGCAAGGGGCTCGGCGAGCAGGCGCTGGCCTCGCTCCAGGCCGGCGGCTGGCTGCAGCCGCAAACGCTGCTGGTGCTGGAAGAGGGGAGCGACGTGACCGTAACGCTGCCCCCCGGCTTCGCCCTCGACGACCGCCGCGAATACGGCGCCGCCGCGGTGCATTTCATATCCCCGATCTAGCAGTCGGTTCCTCCCCTGCGCCGCAGGCGTGGGGGAGGTGTCGCGGAGCGACGAAGGGGGTAGCCGCATACTCAGTGCGTGGGGCAAGCCGTCTCTCCCCCAAAAGGAGAAGTGCGGTGTGGCGCGATCTTGCCCAGCCACCACCTCTCCCTCTGGGGGAGAGGTCGCCGCGCAGCGGCGGGTGAGGGGGCCTTGCCCTACCTACCTCGTTCGCCCGAACAGCCGTTCGATGTCGGCCTTCTTCAGTTCCACATAAGTCGGCCGGCCATGGATGCACTGGCCCGAATGCGGCGTGCGTTCCATTTCGCGCAGCAGCGCGTTCATTTCGTCGACGCGCAGGATGCGGCCCGAGCGCACCGACCCGTGGCACGCCATGCGCGCAATGATCGCGTCGAGCCGGTCGCCGAGCACCTCGGTGGAATCCCATTCCGCCAGTCCGTCGGCCAGGTCCCTGATCAGCCCGTCGACATCCGCCTGCCCGAGCAGCGCCGGCACTTCGCGGACTGCAACCGCACGGTTGCCGAAGCGTTCGAGATGCAGCCCGAGCCTTTCGAGCACCGGCGCCGCCTCTTCCAGCCGGCCGCAATCCTCCTCAGGCAGTTCGATCACCAGCGGAATGAGCTGCAACTGGCTCGCCACCGGACCGCTCGCGAGCTCGGCCTTGAACTTCTCGTAGGTCAGCCGCTCATGCGCCGCATGCTGGTCGACCAGCACCAGTGAATCGCCGTTCTGCGCCACGATGAAGTTCTCGAACATCTGCGTGCGCGCCGTGCCGAGCGGATAGCTGTCCTCCTCGGGCGGCATCTCCACCGCCTCGTAGCGCGCGCTCGGCTCCGCCAGTCCCGCAAATGCCGCAGTCACCACCACTCCCTCCCCCTGGAGGGGAGGGGGGACCGTGCGCAGCACGCCGGAGGGGGCGGCCGCAAACTCGGCGCCGGCGACCTCCGCCATTTCCGGCGCCCGGAACGCCGCCATCACGTCGTCGGCCACCGTGGTCGAGGCCCGGTACCCCGCCTCGCCCAGCGCATCGAGCACGGCGCGGATCACTGCCGAGCGCACCCCGCCCGGATCGCGGAAGCGGAGCTCCGCCTTGGCCGGATGGACGTTGACGTCCACCGCCGCCGGATCGACCGACAGGAACAGCGCGATCGCCGGAAAGCGGTCGCGGAAGATGAAATCGGCGTAGGCCGCGCGCACCGCCCCCAGCAGCACCTTGTCGCGCACCGACCGGCCGTTGACGAAATAGAACTGGCTCAGCGAATTGGCGCGCGAATAGGTCGGCAGCCCGGCAAGCCCTTTGACCACCACGCCATGCCGCATCGTCTCCAGTGGAACGGCGTTCTCGGTGAAGTCCGCGCCCATCACCTGCATGACCCGCGCGGCCAGCGCGCCATCGCCCGGCCAGTTGGTCGGCGAGCGGTCTGTGCCGTCGAGCACGAAATGCACCCGCGGATTGGCCATCGCGAGGCGCTTGACCACGTCGCTCACCGCGCCCGCTTCCGCCCGGTCCGATTTGAGGAATTTGAGCCGCGCCGGCACGCCCGCGAACAGGTCGCGCACCTCGACGATGGTGCCGCGGTTCATCGCCTGCGGCACGACGCCCGATTTGCGCGAGCGGTCGACCTCGATCCGCAGCCCGGTCGGTGCATCGGCCGTCCGCGACGACACGCTGAGCTGCGCCACCGCGCCGATCGACGCCAGCGCCTCGCCGCGAAAGCCGAGCGTGCGGATATCGTCGAGCCCGTCGTCCGCGAGCTTTGACGTCGCGTGCCGCTCCACCGACAGCACCAGGTCGTCGCGGTCCATCCCGGCGCCGTCGTCCTCGACCCGGATCAGATTGCGCCCGCCGCCCGCGGTGGTCACCACGATGCGCGTCGCGCCGGCGTCGATGGCGTTTTCGACCAGTTCCTTCACCACGCTCGCAGGCCGCTCCACCACTTCGCCGGCGGCGATGCGGTTGATCAGGTCCTCGGGTAGCTGGCGGATGGGCAGGGGTGATTCTCCTAAACCGCTAGTTTAGCCCCTGCGGAACCTGCTACCACCCGGAAATGTCCCGATCGCCCATGGATCTCGCGCTCGATCTCGCCGAACAGGCCGCCGCCGCCGGCGAGGCCCCGGTCGGAGCCGTGATCGTCGAAAACGGCGCGGTGCTGGCCTCCTCCCGCAACCGCATGCGCGAGCTGAACGATCCGACCGCGCATGCCGAGCTTACGGCCATCCGCGCGGCACTCGCCCAGCGCGGCACCGGCCGGCTCGACGGCTGCGATCTCTACGTGACGCTCGAGCCCTGCGCCATGTGCGCCGGCGCCATCGCCCACGCCCGGCTGCGGCGCGTCTACTACGGCGCCGGCGACCCCAAGGCCGGCGCCGTCGACCACGGCGTCCACCTCTTCGACAGCCCCAACACCCACCACCACCCCGAGATCATCGCCGGCATCGGCGAGCGCCGGGCATCGGACCTGCTGCGGGCGTTTTTCGCGAAGCTGAGGGGGTAGAACGCCGCGTTCTCGGCTCTTTACCTTCTCCCCTGAGGGGAGAAGGTGGCCGAAGGCCGGATGAGGGGTTTCAGCGCTTCGGAGCCACTCGGATGCAGCAGCGCATTGCGGCTGACTAAGTGAGTGGGAGATATCTCACCCCTCACCCTGCCCTCTCCCCTGAGGGGAGAGGGTACCGAGAGAGCCGTGGCTCATCTCCATCCGGCACCTGCTCCGCCCTTATGGTCTCGTCCGCCTTGCTCAAAAACTGCTCCACCTTCACGCTCAGGTGGCGCTTGAAATTATCCTTTTCCTTGTCGGCGGCTTCGATGATTTCCTTGACCCGCCAGAACTCCATCGCGCCGAACGCGCTGACATGCGGCCGCGCGTAAACGTCGGGCGGATAGGCCGCCATCATGTGCGCCGTCAGCGAATGCATCATGATCTGCGCCGAGCCGAACCACACGTCGAGCGCGCCGAAATCGGCCTTGGCGATCTTGTCCGACGGATCGCCGTTCACGTCGATGCCGACGAGGATATCGGCGTCGGCCGCGGCCTGGTCGAGCGGCAGCGGGTTCACCACGCCGCCATCGACCAGCACGTGGTTGGCGTATTTCACCGGCCGGAAAAAGCTCGGGATCGCGATCGAGCCGGCAATGGTCGGCCGCAGCAGGCCGCTGTTGAACACTGCCTGGTGCCAGCTCTGGAAATCCGTCGCGACCACGTAGAATGGCACCTTGAGCGCCTCGAAGCTGTCGGGGAACGGCTCGGGCAAAAACGCGTCGACCACCCGGTTGGCGTCGAGTTGCAGGTTGAAGCCATTGCGCACCAGCCCGCCCAGATTGCCGATCTGCTGGCCCCAGATGCGGCCGGCGATGATCCGCATCGTCCCAAGCACGCTCATGGCATGCTCGCGCAGTTCGAGCCCGGTCATGCCGTTGGCCCAGCCCGAACCGATCAGCGCGCCAATCGAGGTTCCCGCGATGGTCGAGGGTTTGAGGCCCAGCTCGTCCATTGCTTCGATGAAGGGAATGTGGGTCAGCCCGCGGGCCGAGCCGCCGCCCAGCGCCACGCCGATGCGCGGCATGCTGTCGGTGCGGGGAGGCGTACTCGTCGCCGGACCGTTGCCCCGGCGCAGGCGGTCGACCAGCTCCTGCCCCCTCTGACGGATGGGGATCAGTTCGTCCAGCGGGGGAACGTCGTGAGCCATGATGAGCACTTAAGCTGCGCCTCGAAGGTTTATAAGACCTTCCGCCCCGCGCGCGGAAAAATGCTGGTCCAAGCGTTAATGGTCGAAGCCTTAACGGTCGAGTCGCGCATTCCGTTCACGCAGGATTTCGCGCCAGCCGATGTCGTGCCGGTGAAAGCCGTCGGGCCAGTCGATCCCGGCAATGGCGGCGTCGGCGCGCTCCTTCGCCTCGGCCACCGAACGGCCGAGCGTCGTGACGTTCAGCACCCGGCCGCCATTGCTGAGCAACTGGCCGTTTTCGTGCTTGGTGCCGGCATGAAACACCACGAGGTCGGAGGCCTCGGCCGGCAACGCGCCGATCACCGTGCCGCGCGGATACTCGCCGGGGTAGCCCTTGGTGGCGAGCACCACGGTCAGCGCCGCCTCCGGCCGCCACGTCGCTTCCTTGCCCCCAAGCGCCCCGGTGGCGGTGGCATGGAGCAGCTCCAGCAGGTCGGACTGCAGCCGCACCATCAGCACCTGCGTCTCCGGGTCGCCGAAGCGGGCGTTGTACTCGATGAGCTTCGGGCCGTCCGCCGTCAGCATCAGCCCGGCATAGAGCACGCCCTGATACGGTGTGCCGCGCCCCCGCATGCCGCGCACCGTGGGCTCGATGATGTCGCGGATGGTCCGGGCGATCAGCGCCTCGGTCATCACCGGCGCCGGCGAATAGGCGCCCATGCCGCCGGTATTGGGACCCATGTCGCCATCGAAGGCGCGCTTGTGGTCCTGCGCCGTGGCGAGCGGCAGAATGGTCTCGCCATCGCAGAGCACAAAGAAACTCGCCTCCTCGCCTTCGAGGAATTCCTCGATCACCACCGACGCGCCCGAGGCGCCGAACGCACCGGCAAAGCAGTCGCGCACCGCCGCCTCCGCGTCGGCCAGCGTCATCGCCACCGTCACGCCCTTGCCGAGCGCGAGGCCGTCGGCCTTGATGACGATGGGCGCGCCCACCTCGCGCACATAGGCGAGGGCAGGGGCCTCCGCCTCGAATTTGCGATAGGCCGCGGTGGGGATCGCCATTTCGTCGCAGAGCGCCTTGGTGAACCCCTTGCTGCCCTCGAGCTGCCCGGCCGCGCGGCTCGGCCCGAAGCAGGCGATGCCGGCGTCGCGCACGGCGTCACCGAGTCCCGCCACCACCGGCGCATCCGGCCCGATCACCACGAAATCGATGCTGTTGGCTTTCGCCCACCCGACCACGGCCGGCTGGTCCATCGGGTCCAGCGCGACGTTCTCGGCCAGCTCGGACGTCCCGCCATTGCCGGGGGCAACGAACAGTTTCGTCAGCAGCGGCGACTGCGCCAGCTTCCATGCCAGCGCATGTTCGCGTCCGCCCGATCCGATCAGCAGAACCCGCATGCCCACTCCCCAAACCCGCCGTCCCTCCTTGACCCACCGCGAACGAAAGCGCAACAGGAAGCCATGGAGCAGCCTCGCACCAACGCCCCCGAATTTACGGTTTCCGAGCTCGCCCAGGCGGTCAAACGCACCGTCGAGGACGAGTTCCAGTATGTGCGGGTGCGCGGCGAAATCTCCGGCTTTCGCGGCCAGCATTCGTCGGGCCACGCCTATTTCACGCTGAAGGACGATCAGGCCGGCATCGACGCCGTGGTGTGGAAGACCACCTGGCCGCGGCTGCGCTTCAAGCCCGAGGAAGGGCTCGAAATCATCGCCACCGGGCGGCTCACCACCTTCCCGCGCTCGTCGAAATACCAGATCGTCATCGAGCAGATCGAGCCGGCCGGCGCCGGGGCTCTGATGGCGCTGCTCGAAGAGCGGCGCAAAAACCTCATGGCCGAAGGGCTGTTCGCCGCCGAGCGCAAGAAGAAACTGCCCTACCTGCCGCGCGTCATCGGCGTCGTGACCTCGCCCACCGGCGCGGTCATCCGCGACATCCTCCATCGCCTCGACGATCGCTTTCCTACCCACGTCATCGTCTGGCCGGTGCGCGTGCAGGGCGAAACCGCCGCGATGGAAGTCGCCAGCGCGGTGCAGGGCTTCAACGCCCTGCCGGCGGGCGGCGTGATCCCGCGGCCGGACCTGCTGATCGTCGCGCGCGGCGGCGGCTCCATCGAAGACCTCTGGAGCTTCAATGAGGAAATCGTCGTCCGCGCCGTCGCCGCCAGCAGGATTCCCGTGATCTCGGGCGTCGGTCACGAGACGGACACGACCCTCGTCGACTACGCCGCCGATCATCGCGCGCCCACGCCCACTGCTGCGGCTGAAGCGGCGGTGCCGGTGCGCTCAGAGCTCATCGCCTATGTCGAGGATCAGGGCCAGCGTACCCGCAGCGTCGTGCGGCGCCAGCTCAGCAACAGCCGCGACCGGCTGCGCGCCGCGGCGGGCGAATTGCCGCGCCCGCTCGATCTCCTCAGCATCGCCCGGCAGCGGCTCGATCTTGCGTCGGCCCAGCTCACCGCCTCGCTGCGCCATCTCGGCCAGCAGAAGCGGCTCGGTTTTGCCCGCTCCGCAGCACAACTCCGGCCGCAGATGATGACGCAGCGCACCGATGCGCTCGGCCTGCGGCTCGCCGACTTGTCGCGGCGTTCCGCCACCGGCGCGGCCCGTTCGGCCGAACAGAAGCGCGCCGGCTTCGAAAAGCTGGCGGCGCAACTGACGCCCAATGCGCTGCAGGCCGATCTCCGCCACGCGCGCACGCGGCTCTCCCCCTGCGCCGAACGGCTGCAGCCGGCCTATGCGCGCCTGCTGGCGCAGCGGGCCGAGCGGCTGGCATCGGTGTGGAAGCTGGTCGAATCCTACAGCTACAAGGGCGTGCTGGAGCGCGGCTTTGCGCTGGTCAGCGACGCCGACGGCAATCTGGTGCGCTCGAAAGATGCCGTACGGCCCGGTGCGACGCTCGCCGTCGAAGTCGCCGATGGCAGCTTCGGCGTCACCGTCGGTGGCGCGCCCCCCGCCCGTCGGCGCCGTCCGCCGCCGGTCGATCCGGGGCAGGAGAGCCTGTTCTAGCGCTGCCCGGATTTTGGCCCTATATTCCGGCTGAAAGGCTGGACCCATGAACATTTACGACAAGAACTTCGCCCCCTCCGAGGCGGTCATCCGCTATCTCGATGGCGATTATGTCGTGGTCCGGCCGGGCAGCTTCGTGCGCTGCGCCATCACCGGCAAGCCGATCCCCATCGACGAGCTGATGTACTGGAACGTCGACCGGCAGGAGCCCTATGTCGACGCCGATGCGGCGCTCGAAGCCTTCCGGCGCCACGGCCTGTCGGGCAAATAGGTGCCGCCTAAGCGGGTTCTCTTCATCTCGAACGGGCACGGCGAAGATTCGATAGCCGCCCAGATCGTGCGTCGCCTGCCGCCGGGCTTCGATGTCGCTGCCTATCCGACGCTGGGCGAGGGCCGGGCCTATGCCGGCGTCTGCCCCATCGTCGGCCCACGCCGGCATCTGCCGAGCGAGGGCCACCGCGTGCGCGGCTCGCTGTGGCGCGACGCGCTGGCCGGCTTCGGCATCGGTCCCGCCATGGGTTTCATGCGGCGCGAGGCGAAAAACTACGACGCGATTCTAGTGGTCGGAGATCTGCTCGGCGTGGTGATGTGCTGGCTGAGCGGCAACCGCGTGCGCATCTATCTCGATGTCTACAAGTCCGGCTTCGACAACAGCTATTCCGGGCTCGAGCGCTGGCTCATCGCGCGCACCTGCGACCTCGTGCTCAACCGCGACGCCAAGCTCGCCGCGCAACTGCCCAATGGCCGCTTCGCCGGCAACGTCATGATGGATACGCTGGTCACCGGTCCCTATGACGCTATGGCCCATCGCCGCCACCCGCGCGCCATCGCCATCCTGCCGGGCAGCCGCGACTCGATGCGCGAGAACTTTGCCGTGCAGCTCGCGGCATTGCGGCTGATCCCCGATATCGAGAATGTCGACCTGTTCGTGGCATTGGCCCGCCCCGAGGACGCCGCCGCGCTGGCCTCCGCCACGGGCCTGACCCTCGGCGGCGACCTGATGAGCGACGGCACGCTTGAGTTCAACATGAGCTCCGGCGCGCTCGGCGCCGTGCTCGCCGCCAGCGACGTCGTGCTGGGGCAGGGCGGCACGGCAAACCTTCAGGCGCTTGGCCTCGGCAAGCCGGTAGTCACATTCCTCGCCGAAGGCACCACCGCCAGCCGCGCCGCCCGCAACGCCGCGCTCACCGGCGACAGCCGCGTAGTCGTCGACCGCGATCCCGCCGCGATGGCCAAAGCACTACAGCACCTGCTGGCCGACGACCCCGACCGCACCCGTCGCGGCGCCATCGGCCGCACCCGCATGGGCGGCGTTGGCGCCATCGACGCAGTGATTGCGGAACTGGACCGGTAGCGTCCCCCTGAGTCGTTCCCAGCCACAGAACGCCCAGTCGTTTCCCTCCCCCGCGCGGGGAGGGCAGCAGAGCTTGGCCGAAGGCCTGGCGGCGCTGGGTGGGGGGAGTCGCAGTCTGCACAGAGATACCGGGCCTAGCGCCGTGGAACGCTAATCTTCCCATCCGCCATGTCGAACGCCTTGGCCAGCACGCGATCGAGGCTCTTGGCGAGCTCCGCGGCATAAGCCTCGTCCGTCACATCCGGATCGGTCATGTGCACCGGCCCCTCGCAGGCGAACGCGATGGTCGAGAACGGGAAATTGAGCTGCATCTTGTCCCACACCCGGTCGAGGATTTTCCGGCGCGAAGTGGCGGTGGCGATGGCGTAGACCGGTCGTCCGGTCCGGCGGGCCAGCGCAATCATGCCCAGCGACACATTGCGCCCCGGCTCCGGCGGAATGTCGGCCGTGGCAAAGAGCGTCGTTCCACTCTTGAGCACCTTCAGCATGTTGCGGAACGCCGTGAGCCCGCCGGTGCCATGCGTCTGCCGCGTACTGGCGCCGGAGCCGTCGACCACCTGGTAGCCCAGCGATTTCGCCATGGCGCCCATCATCATGCCATCGGGATGCATCGAGATCAGCAGCGCCACCTGCCGCGGGTCGGGCATCACCACATAGGCGAGGTTGGATTGGCCGTGCCAGCTCACCGCGATCGCCGGCCAGTCCTGATGCGCGCTTTCCCAGAAATCCGGCGGGTCGGCGATCACGCGCGAGGTCAGCCGCACGAAGCGGATATAGCCCCCGATCAGCACCCGCCCGATAAAGTCGCGGACCGCCGGGCGGTCGATCCACCTGGTCGATGCTTCGGTGACCGCCGGCTCGCTCACGCGCCGGCATCTTCCGGATCGAGCAGGCGATGCAGGTGCACCACGAAATAGCGCATCTCGGCGTTGTCGACCGTCTGCTGCGCCTTCTGCCGCCACACCTTGTAGGCCTCGGCGTAGTTCGGATAGACGCCGACCAGGTCGACCTTGCTCAGATCCTTGAAGCTGATGCCCTCGATGTCCTCGAGCTCGCCCCCGATGACGAGATGCAGCAATTGCTTGGCGGGTTCACTCTTCGGCGCTTTCACGTCGTTTTCCGTTCCAGGTCCTGTTGCGGCTCCGGGCAGCCATAGACCTTCATGAGTGCCCCGCACAGCACGTCTCTTAGCGAAACCTGGGCGAAGGCTGCAAGCGCGCCGTGGCGGACTTCGGCCGCGTTGAAGTGCATGGCGCCCATGCATGGGTCCTCGAACGCGATGCCGCATTCGTTGAGGATCGCCGCCGCCCCCGCAATGTCCCAGTCGGACGAGCCGCGCCGCACCACCGTCGCGTCGAGCTTGCCCGTCGCCACCTGCACCAGCCGGTAGGCGAGGGAGGGATAGTAAGGCCCGCGCGCGTAATCGAGCCCGGCCGTCTGCAATTCCTGGTGCACCGCGCCCGGCGCCGGGATCAGTGGCGCATGCCGGTCGGGCGGCGTGCGGCGTACGATGGGCTGGCCGTTGAGCCGGGCGCCGCCGCCGAGCGAGGCCTCGTACATCTCGTCGCGCGCCGGCGCGAACACCACGCCGGCGACCGGCGTTCCATTCTCGACCACCGCCACCGAAACCGTCCAGCTATCCTCGCCGCGGATGAAGCCGCGCGTGCCGTCGATGGGGTCGACGATGAACACCCGCGCATGGGCGAGCCGCACCGGATCGTCGACGCTCTCTTCGCTGAGCCAGCCATAGTCGGGGCGCGCCGTCGTCAGCGCCGAATGGAGGAACTTGTCGAGCACGATATCGGCCTCGGACACTGGAGACGCGTTCTCCTTGGTCCACGTCTTGAGGTCGCGCCGGAAATAGCTCGACGCAATGATGCCCGCCGTCACCGCCGCGGTGCGCAGCAGCTCCAGATCTGTCTCGTAGCTGGTGGGGGTTTCGGCCATGTCGCTCGCGGGTGTCGCGCGCCTTCTAGGCCGAATTGCGGAGTGGATCAACGCGCGTGCTTAATCTGCCGTTACACTGAGTCATGTCCCGCTAACCCTCGCCAAAACTACCTAAACTTAACCCAGTTTCTTAAGCGGGCCAGAAAGGCGGTCGGCTAGATTGGCCCCATAAAGAGGGCACGTAAAACGAAGCTCTCGGGGTTAACAGGAAGGCGTCTACACAAATGGGTCAGAGCGTAAGGATTGAGGGATCGTCTGTGATCTTGATGTTCGAAGGCCGGTCGGCGACCAACGTCGCGGCGCAGCCTTTCATCGCCAGGAAATTCGGTCCGGCCAACGACAACGGCCCCAGGGAGCCGGTGAAGACGGTCACGGTGCGCAAGACGCTCGAGAAGTCGGGCGTCGCCATCAAGATCAAGGTGCCGGTGGATGAATTCGTGGGCATCGCGGTGTCGACCCGCATCTCCGACGAGGGCGTGCTGACCAGCTCGATCGAGCTGGTGCATGGCGATCCGGAGCTCAATTACCAGGTGTTCGAGGAAGTCGGGAACGGCAACGTCGTCGCCGAATGGCAGAACTGGGGCAAGAAGCTGCGCCTGCCGCTCTACATCAAGGCTGGCGATGGTTCGCTGCTGCCCTACAGCCAGCAGGTTTCGGGCGTGGCGCTCGGCAACAACGTCGCGCGCCGCAAGCTGGCGCACGATGCCGAACGCCGGCCGCGGTTCCTCAATCGCCGCATCCCCGGCGAAACTTCTGCGTTCTGATGCAACCAAACGGGATTTGATCCCGTTGGTAAGCTTGCCGGCGGGGTTGTTTTCACCAAGCGGCCCCCGGCCAAGTCCAATAGCGACCTCCAAAGCGCTACTTCGGCCCGTCACTTCCCCCCAGTGACGGGCCGATTTGACTCCAGCATTGTGAGGCCATGCTTCGGTTCGTCGTCCTTATGCTCATCTTGATCGGCCTGTGGCCCGCCGCGCCGGCCGTGGCGGCGGCCGCGCCGGTCGAGGCCTATTGCTTCGCGCATGAGGCGGACGATGGCCGGCCGCGGCCGATCTGCATCCATCTGCAAACCTACACCGCCGACACCTGCGCCGCGCTCGAGCGCAACGCCGCCATCTGGAACCTGCCGGCCGGCTATTTCGCCCGCCTCGTCTGGCAGGAGAGCCATTTCGACGCCAATGCGCTGAGCAGCGCCGGGGCGCAGGGCATCGCGCAGTTCATGCCCGAGACCGGGCGGCTGCAGGGGTTGCGCAATCCATACGACCCGGCCGAGGAGCTTTACCGCTCCGCCCGCTATTTGAGCTTCCTCAACGGCAAGTTCGGCAATCTCGGGCTCGCCGCGGCCGCCTACAATGGCGGTGAAAACCGCGTGGCGCGCTTCATCAAGGGTACCGGCTATCTGGCGGCCGAAACGCTCGACTACGTGCAGATCGTCACCGGCGTGCCGGCGACCGACTGGCTGGTGGGCGACGTCAAGGCGCCCGACTATTCGCTCCAGCCCGACCTGCCGTTCCAGGCGGCCTGCGTGAAGCTGGCCGAGAGCAGCCAGTTCACGAAATTCACCCCGCCCACCGCGATCGTCCGGCCATGGGGCATCCAGATGGCGCAGTTTTTCTCGTCGGCCACGGCGCGGCGGGCCTTTGCCCGCCTGCAGCAGCGCTATCGGAGCGTCATCGGCAATGAGGAACTGATGCTGGTCGCCAAGCGCAACCCCAATTTCGGCCGAGCGCTGCGCTTCACCGTCGAGATCGGCCGCGACAGCCGGGCTGAAGCGCAAAAGCTCTGCGACGCGCTGAGCAAGGCCGGCGGCGCCTGCCTCGTGGTGCGGAACTAAAAGTACGCGGCCGCGACGATCGCGATGGTCAGCGTCAGGCCGACCCAGTGGTTCATCTTGAACAGCGCCAGCGCATTGCGCCGGTCCTTGGCGTCGACGGTCGCGACCTGCCAGCCGAGCAGCGCCGCCGGCAGCACCAGCAGCGCCACGAACAGCCGCACATCGGCGAGCGAGACCACCGCGGCCAGCCACAGCACCACCGCGCCGGCATAGAAAATGCCCACCGCCGGCTTGACCCACGCACCGAACAGCCGCGCCGTCGATCTCACGCCGATCAGCGCGTCGTCCTCGACATCCTGCAGCGCATAGATCGTGTCGTAGCCGATGACCCAGAGGATCGAGCCGGCATAAAGCAGCAGCGGCGGCCAGCCGAGCGTGCCCGTCTGCGATGTCCAGCCGATGAGCGCGCCCCACGAGAAGGCGAGCCCGAGGAAAAGCTGCGGCCACCAAGTGATCCGCTTCATGAACGGATAGATGACGACCAGCACCAGCGACAGCGCCGCGAGTTCGATGGTCAGCAGGTTGAACGTCGCGACGATCGCGACGCCCACCAGCAATTGCAGCGCGAGGAAGATCCACGCCTGCCGTTTCGTTACCTGCCCCGAGGGGATCGGCCGCGAGCGGGTGCGCGAGACCTTGGCGTCGAGGTCCGTATCGACGATGTCGTTAAGGGTGCAGCCGGCGCCGCGCATGGCGATGGCGCCCACCAGCATCAGCACCAGCGCCAGCCAGTTGAAACCGCGCGCCGGATTGGCGACCGCCGCCAGCGCCAGCGAGAAGCCGCAGGGCCAGAACAGCAGCCAGAACCCGATGGGCCGGTCCCAGCGCGCCAGCCTCGCATAGGGCTTCAGCGGCTCGGGCGCGTAGCGGTCGACCCAGTTGCCATGGCTCGCATCGGCAACCATGCCGCCCTTGGGTTTGGCCTTTGCACTTGGCACGGGGTCCCCTCCTATGCGCTAATATGGAACGTTATCCTGCGGCGACCTCAGCAACACAAGATGCCCCGCGCTTACAAATCTTTCCCACGCGTCTTCGTCGAGCCGGCGCTGGCCGCAGGCGGCCAGGTCGAGCTCGGCAAGGACGCCGCCAACCACCTCGTCAACGTGCTCCGGCTCAAGGAGGGCGATTCCGTCGTCGCCTTCAACGGGCGCGACGGCGCCTGGCTCGGCAAGCTCGCATCCGTCGGCAAGCGCGGGGCGACGCTGGACGTGGCGGTGCAGGTGGCGCACCAGACGCCGCCATCCAATCTCTGGTTCGGCTTCGCGCCGCTCAAGGTCGGCCGCCTCGATTATCTGGTGCAAAAGGCGACCGAAATGGGCGCCGGTCTCATCCAGCCGGTGCTGACCGAGTTCACCCAGGTCCGGCGCCTCAAGTCCGACAAGCTCGATGCCTACGTGCTCGAAGCGGCCCAGCAATGCGAAGTGCTGACGTTGCCCACGGTGGCCGCGGAGATCGAGTTGAAGCCGCTGATCGAGCATTGGCGCACCACCCAGGGCCTCCGCCGGCTGGTTTTTGCCGACGAAGCGGCAGCATCCTCCACTCCGGTCGAGCAGATCGCCTGGCTGCGCGGCTTGCCCGTGGGGGTTCTCATCGGGCCCGAGGGCGGGTTCTCGGATGCGGAGCGGCAATTGCTGCTCGAGCAGGATTTTGTGGTGCCGATCAGCCTTGGCCCCCGGATTCTGCGAGCCGACACCGCGGCAGTGGCCGCTTTGACGCTTGTTCAATCGATCATCGGCGATTGGCGATAAAAGGATTGCTTTCGCCCTGCCGCCGACTATTGTCCCGGCGAATTTGACCTTCCGACCCCCTATATGGAGTGCCCATGGCCGGCGCTGAATCCTCGCCGTTGCTGACCTCGCGCGCCGAAATGATCGACGCCATGGCCCGCGGCAGCAAGCCGAAATCCCAGTGGCGCGTCGGCACCGAGCACGAAAAGCACGTCTATCGCAAAGCCCCCCTTCGTCCGGTCCAGTACGAAGGCGACGACGGCATCCGTGCGCTGCTGGCCGGCATCAAGGCGCGCACCGGCTGGGAGTATTTCTTCGACAAGGGCCATCCCATCGGCCTGCGCAACACGGGGCCCGTCGGCGGCATCTCGCTCGAGCCGGGCGGGCAGTTCGAGCTGAGCGGCGCACCGCACGACACCATCTTCGCGGCGGCCGAGGAACTCGACTCCCATCTGGCCGACTGCCACGGCGTCGGCGGCCCGCTGAACATCCATTTCCTCAGCCTCGGCGTCACCCCGCTATGGGCCGTGTCCGACCTGCAGCGCATGCCCAAATCGCGCTACGGCATCATGACGCCCTACATGGAAAAGGTCGGCAGCCTCGGCACCTCGATGATGTACCGCTCGGCCACCGTGCAGGCGAATCTCGACTTTGCCGACGAGGCCGACATGGTCCGCAAGATGCGCGTGAGCCTCGCGCTTCAGCCGATCGTCACCGCGCTGTTCGCCAACTCGCCCTTCGTCGACGGCAAGCCGTCGGGCTATCTGAGCTTCCGCTCGCACATCTGGCTCAATACCGACCGCGCCCGCACCGGCATGCTGCCCTTCGTGTTCGAGGACGGCTTCGGCTTCGACCGCTACGCCGAGCACGCGCTCGACGTGCCGATGTACTTCGTCATCCGCAACGGCGAATACGTCAACGTCGCCGGCGAGAGCTTCCGCGCCTTCATGCGCGGCGAGCTGCCCCAACTGCCGGGTGAGAAGCCCACCATCAAGGATTGGGAAGATCACCTCTCGACCCTGTTCCCCGAAGTGCGGCTCAAGCAGTTCCTCGAAATGCGCGGCGCCGACATGGGCGACCGCGATCATATCCTGGCACTGCCGGCGCTGTGGGTGGGCCTGCTCTACGATGCCAACGTGCTCGACGACGCCCTGTCGCTGATCCGCGACTGGACCGCCGAGGAACGCCAGACGCTCCGCAACGAAGTGCCGCGCACCGCGATCCACACGCCGTTCCGCAAGGGCACGGTCGCCGATGTGGCCGCCGAGGTCGTCGCGCTCGCTCGGCGCGGCCTCGAAGGTCGCAAGCTCGGCGAAGAGCAGTTCCTCGCCCCGCTCGAAGAAACGCTGGCGCTGGGCAAGACCCCGGCCGAACGCTGGCTCGACCGCTACAACGGCGCGTGGGCCGGCGACATCACCAGAGCCTTCGGCGAAGCAGAGATTTAACCATCGGAAATCATCATTGACGACATTTCTTTGCATTTCTGCAGGGCATTTGTCGTCACCCAGGGCCATTCATACCGGTGGTTTTTCATTGCAACTCAACCGTTTGACCGGTTTTAGCGATTTTGTGCGCCGCGACGGCACAATTGTGGCGTGCGCCGCACCCGTCTGGACCACTGACCCGACAGTTCAGTGGAACGCCGTTATTCTGCTGCCACCGACAGCGGCTCGGGCGTGTCGAGGTTGCCCATCGAGGTGACGATGTGCTTGGCGAGCGCATCGAAGATGCCGCCATAGGCGTGGCTGGCGCGGAGCAGGGCGATCTCGGCGTCGCGCAGCCGCGGCAGGTTGCGGTCCTCGGCGATGGCCAGCATGCCCGGCTGCAAGGCGCTCTCGGGCAGGAAGCCCACCGCGAGGTCGGTCAGCACGGCGCTGGCGATGCCGAGCGCATTGCATGAGGTGTAGGCCACGCGGTAGTCGCGGCCGATCCGGTCCAGCGCCTCGGTGGCGTTGTCCTTCCAGCAGCAGGGCTGGCCGCCGGCGATCGGCAGCGGGTCCATGTTGAGCGCCTGTCCGCCCTGCGCCGCCACCCAGTACATCGGCTCGGTGCGGAACAGCTCGCCATACTCGTGGTTGGTGCCCTGCGTGAACACGATCAGGTCGTACTTGCCGTGCTGCATGCCATCGAGCAGCGACTGCGACGAGGCGCAGGTGACGTCGATCATGATCTTGGGGTGCGTCTTCTGGAAGCTCGACAGGATCACCGGCAGCAGCCGCACCGCATAGTCGTCGGGCAGGCCGAAGCGGATGGCGCCCGCAAGGTCCTCGTCCGAGAACTCGTCCATGATCTCGGCATTGATCTTCAGCATCTTGCGCGCCCGCGAGTAGAGCGCCTCTCCATGCTGGGTGAGGTTCACGCTGCGCCCGTCGCGCGACAGCAGCGCGTGGCCCAGCCGCTCCTCGAGCCGCTTGATCTGCATCGACACCGCCGACTGCGTCTTGTTCACCCGCCGCGCCGCCTCGGTGAAGCTGCCGCAGTCGGCGATGGCGCAAAAGCTCTGCAACTGGTCGAGGTCGAGAGGCACCGACACCGGAAATCTCCATCACTGGATTTGATGATCCATATGAAATCTATTTGTTAGACGAATAGGTGTCCAGAGCCCTAGATCGGTACATCGGCAGCACTGCGCTTGCCGAATTCCGTTCGGCCCCCCCGCCGGACCAAGCCACATCGTGGAGAAGATCATGGCGCTCGTGCTTTCGGGCGAGCGGTCAAGTGCCGCCGCTGCCTTCAGTCCGGTTCGTATCGTCGTCGCATGGTTTGCCAAAGCCCGCGCCGAGCGAGTCCAGCGCCTGGCCCTCGATCAGCTCCTCGACCTCGATCCCGAGCGTCTCGACGATCTGGGCATCAATCGCGGCGACCTGTTCGACGCCATGCATGCGTCACATCGCAAAACTAGGCTGCTCACCGACCGGCGTGCGTTGCGGCGCGTCTGACCTCATTCCCTGAATTTCAGGTTCTTGGGCATCATCGATGCCCAGGTGCTTGAGATGTTGGCCTCTCGGCCATGTTTCCTGACAACTTGCCGGGTCTTCGGACCCGGCATTTTTTCTGCCGGGGGGAGGCTCGTGCGCGCAGGCCGGATCAAGGCAGTTGCTTGAACCCGTCGGCAAACCCCTTGAGCGACACCGGAATGCCGATGCCTTCCTCGGGCGTCTTGAACACCACGAAGATCGCGGTCTTGCCGGTCGAAAGCTGCTTCAGCAGCGCATCGTCCATCACCACTTCAGCCACGCACCCATTGGGCAGGCAGCGCACGAACGCCACCCGGCCCATGTCGGTGCCGTCGACATTGAGCCCGAGCCCGTTGGGCAGCAGAACGCCGAGCGGCGCCAGCACGCGCAGCAGCCGCGCCTGCTTGTCCGCGGTTTTGAGTACGATGACCGACAGCCCGACATTGGGCTGATCCTCGGCCGTGACGTTCTGGATGATGGCGCATTGCTCGAAGCTGGCGCCCGGCGGCGTGTCGCAGCTCATCTGCCAGTCGCCATATTGCGCCTTCACCACGCCCTGGGCGAAGGCGGGAAGGGGCAGGGCCACCATGGCGATACTTGCCACCAGCAGCGCCAGTCGGCTCCAGATCCGGGATTTCACTGAGATTTTCTCCCTTGCGTGGACGCCGTTCCGAGGGGCTGTCGCCTAGTTACCTGCGGCCTTTTCGGCTGGCAATCGCTGCGGGGCATAAAGCTGGGATAAACAAGGCGCCTGTGAGGCGCGGTTTTGGCCCCTTTCAGCGCATTTTGACGCACGATTGCGCCCTGTGGCGTAATTGCGTTGGCCATCCCGATGTGATTTAGGTCACAGCAATTCAGCGTCCCAGGGCTTGAGTCGGGGCGGCGTACTTTTTGCCGTGCATTTCGCCTCACCCTTCGGGTCGCAGAACCGGATGAACGGGATCTCTAGGGGGTTATAGGTGGCCGGTAAGTTTCTCCGCTCTTTTGGGACCGCGCTGAGCGCCGGCGTCGCGCTTGCCGCCATGCCCGGCCTGGCCTTCGCGGCTGCGGGCCATCCCACGCTGGGCGAAATCGGCTTCCAGGACTCTGTGACGCCGGTCATGGATTCCATCCACGTGTTCCACAATAACCTGCTGCTGTGGATCATCGCCTTCATCGTGCTGCTGGTGCTGGTGCTGCTCGTGGTGATCATGGTGCGGTTCAATGCCCGCGCCAATCCGGTGCCGGCGCGCTTCACCCACAACACGATGATCGAGATCATCTGGACGGTGCTGCCGATCCTGATCCTCGTCGTTATCGCCATCCCGTCGTTCAGCATCCTGACCGACCAGGAGACGATCCCCGACGGCACCCGCAAATATCTCGGCGATTCAATCTTCAATTTCGGCTCGGTCGACATGCCGGCGCCGGGCCTGACGGTGAAAGCCACGGGCAACCAGTGGTTCTGGACCTACGAATATCCGGACCAGCATAAGAGCTTCGACTCCAACATCCTGAGCGATGCGGATATCGCCAAGCTGAAGCCGACCGAGCCGCGCCTGCTCGCCGTCGACAACGAGCTGGTCGTTCCCGAAAACACCACCGTGCGCGTCCAGGTGACCGGCGCCGACGTGATCCACTCCTTCTCGGTGCCGTCCTTCGGCATCAAGATCGACGCGATCCCGGGCCGCCTCAACGAAACCTGGTTCAATGCCCGCAAGGTCGGCATCTACTATGGCCAGTGCAGCCAGCTATGCGGCAAGGACCACGCGTTCATGCCGATCGCGGTGAGGGTCGTTGCGCAGGCTGACTACGACAAGTGGATCGAAGCGCTGCAGGCCGGCTCGATTGCTGACGCGAACAAGACGCTGCCGCCGCTGACGGCTTCCGAGTAAGCCGTCGTCCGGCGCCAACAGTTTAGATAGAGGAATCGCCGAAATGGCCGATATTCACGCGCTGCAAGCCCACGACATTCCCGCGCACGACGCGCACGAACACCATGCGCATCCCACCGGCTGGCGCCGTTACGTCTATTCGACGAACCATAAGGACATCGGCACGATGTACCTTATCTTCGCGCTGATCGCCGGCGTTATCGGCGCGCTGCTCTCGGGCATGATGCGCCTCGAGTTGCAGGAACCGGGCATCCAGATATTCCACGGTCTCGCCAGCATGGTCTACGGCGTCCAGGGCGACGCTGCGCTCGATGCCGGCAAGCAGATGTACCTGGTGTTCACCACCGCCCACGCGCTGATCATGATCTTCTTCATGGTCATGCCGGCCATGATCGGCGGCTTCGCCAACTGGTTCGTGCCGCTGATGATCGGCGCGCCGGACATGGCGTTCCCGCGCATGAACAACATCTCGTTCTGGCTGCTGCCGCCGGCGTTCATCCTGCTGCTGATCTCGATCTTCGTCGACGGCCCGGCCGGTGTGCACGGTGCGGGTGGCGGCTGGACCATCTATCCGCCGCTGTCGACCACCGGCACGCCCGGCCCGTCGATGGACTTCGTCATTCTCTCGATCCACCTTGCCGGTGCCTCGTCGATCCTCGGCGCCATCAACTTCATCACCACTATCTTCAACATGCGCGCCCCGGGCATGACGCTGCACAAGATGCCGCTGTTCCCGTGGTCGGTGCTGGTGACGGCGTTCCTGCTGCTGCTGTCGCTGCCCGTACTCGCTGGCGGCATCACCATGCTGCTGACCGACCGCAACTTCGGCACGACCTTCTTCGACCCGGCCGGCGGCGGCGATCCGATCCTCTTCCAGCACCTGTTCTGGTTCTTCGGTCACCCCGAGGTGTACATCCTGATCCTGCCGGGCTTCGGCATCATCAGCCACATCGTGTCGACCTTCTCGAAGAAGCCGATCTTCGGCTACATGGCGATGGTCTACGCCATGGTCGCTATCGGCGGCGTCGGCTTCATCGTGTGGGCGCACCACATGTACACCACCGGCCTCAGCCTCAACGTGCAGCGCTATTTCGTTGCCGCGACGATGGTCATCGCCGTGCCGACCGGCGTGAAGGTGTTTAGCTGGATCGCCACCATGTGGGGCGGCTCGATCACCTTCCGCACCCCGATGCTGTGGGCGATCGGCTTCATCTTCCTGTTTACCGTCGGTGGCGTCACCGGCGTGGTGCTGGCCAATGCCGGCGTCGACCGCGCCCTCCACGACACCTACTACGTGGTTGCGCACTTCCACTACGTGCTGTCGCTCGGCGCCGTGTTCGCGATCTTTGCGGCCTGGTACTATTGGTACCCCAAGATGTTCGGCATCCTCTACTCCGAGCGTCTGGCCAACATCCACTTCTGGATCACCTTCGTCGGCGTGAACCTGATCTTCTTCCCGCAGCACTTCCTCGGCCTGTCGGGCATGCCGCGCCGCTACATCGACTACCCGGATGCCTACGCGCTGTGGAACCGCGTCTCGTCGATCGGCTACTACATCACCTTCGTCGGCCTGATCCTGTTCCTCTACATCCTGTTCGACTCGGCGCGTAAGCGCGTGCCGGCCCCGGCCAATCCGTGGGGCGAGGGCGCCACCACGCTTGAGTGGACGCTGCCGTCCCCGCCGCCGTTCCACCAGTTCGAGACGCTGCCGCGTATCGAAGCCGGTGCGGATCACTAAAGGCAACGCGTGTGGCACTCGTTGACGACAGCAAGGCTTACATTCCCGCAGCGGGCGGGGCGCGCGTAGAAGACTACGTCGCGCTCCTCAAGCCGCGGGTGATGTCGCTCGTCGTCTTCACCGCCATCATCGGGCTGCTGCTGGCGCCGGGGGGCATCAACCCCGTCCTCGGCGTCATCGCCATCCTCTGCATCGCGCTCGGTGCGGGCGGTTCGGGCGCGCTCAACATGTGGTACGATGCCGACATCGACGCCATCATGAGCCGCACCGCGAACCGGCCGATCCCGGCCGGCCGCGTCACCCGCGGCGAGGCGCTGGCGTTCGGGCTGATCTGCTCGGGCTTCTCGGTGGCGATCCTCGGCCTCGCGACCAACTGGGTCGCAGCCGCGCTGCTCGCCTTCACCATCTTCTTTTACGCCGTCATCTACACGATGTGGCTGAAGCGTTCGACACCGCAGAACATCGTCATCGGCGGCGCTGCCGGCGCCTTCCCGCCGATGGTCGGCTGGGCCGCCGTCACCGGCGACATTACCTTGCCCTCGGTCGTCCTGTTCCTCGTGATCTTCCTGTGGACCCCGCCGCACTTCTGGGCGCTGGCGCTCTACAAGCAGAGCGACTATGGCGCGGCCGGCATTCCGATGCTGCCCAACGTCGCGGGCGAGCCGGCGACGAAGCTGCAAATTCTCATCTACTCGGTGCTCCTCGTCGCGATTACGCTCGTGCCCAATTTCATCGGCATGTCGGGCTGGCTCTACGCTGCGGTCGCGGTGGTTTCTGGAGCGTCGTTCCTCTATCTCGCGTGGCGGCTCTACCGCAGCCGCGACAACCTCAGCATGAAGAAGATCGCCCGGTCGCTCTTCACCTATTCGCTGAGTTATCTCGCCGTGATCTTCTTTGCCCTCATTGTCGATCACGTCGGGCATATGGTGGGTTGGATAGCATGAGTACTCAGATCGTTTCGCAGCCGCTGACCGCTGACGAGGAGCGCCGCCGTCGCCAGCGCCGCAATTCCATCGCCATCGGCCTCGTGCTCGGTTTCCTCGTGCTGCTGTTCTACACCCTGACGATCGTCAAGATGGGCTCCGCGGTGTTCACCACGCGTGACCTGTGATGACGAACACCGCTCTACCCGCTGCGCCGCAACGCAAGAATCGCAACGTCGGCGTCATCCTGCTGGTGCTGGCGCTGGCCATGGTGGGCGCCGCCTATGCCGCGGTGCCGATCTATAAGCTCTTCTGCCAGGCCACCGGTTATGGCGGCACGACCCGCGAGGCCAATGCCGCGCCGCTCGGCGCCATTGCGCGCGAAATGACCGTCAGCTTCGACGCCGATGTCGACTCGTCGATCCCGTGGCAGTTCATCGCGGCCAAGCCCGTGACCGACAAGATCGGCAACGCCGACACGGTCAATTTCACCGCCCGCAACCTCTCCGACAAGCCGGTGACCGGGCAGGCGATCTACAACGTCACGCCCGAGCTTGCGGGGCAATACTTCTACAAGATCCAATGCTTCTGCTTTAATAAGCAGACGCTGAAGCCGGGCGAGTCGGTTCAGATGCCGGTGACTTTCTACGTCGATCCCGCTATCGACAAGGACCCGGATCTGCGGACCATCAAGAACATCACTTTGCACTACACCTTCTACGCTGCGAAAGAATAAGGGAAGCTGACCATGGCCAACGCTGCCACCGCCACCGCCCCAGCCGGACACGGCGGCAAGCACCACGATTACCATCTGGTGAATCCGAGCCCATGGCCGTTTGTCGGCTCGTTCTCGGCGCTGGTCCTTGCCATCGGCGCGGTCGTCTATTTCCGCACGCAGGCCCCCTGGGTGATGCTGATCGGCTTCGCCGGCGTGCTCTACACCATGTATGCATGGTGGTCGGACGTCATCAAGGAAGGCCAGCATGGCGACCACACGCCGGTCGTGCGCATGCACCACCGCTACGGCATGCTGCTGTTCATCGCGTCCGAGATCATGTTCTTCGTCGCGTGGTTCTGGGCCTATTTCGACCAGTTCTTCCGCCATGCCGATCCGGCCCAGCCGACCCGCGTCGAGTTCATGGGCACGCAGTGGCCGCCGCATGGCGTCGAGCTGTTCGATCCCTTCCACCTGCCGCTGTTCAACACGCTGCTGTTGCTGACCTCGGGTACCACCGTGACCTGGGCACACCACGCGCTGATCCACGGTGACAAGAAAGGCCTGCGCTGGGGCCTCGCGCTCACCATCCTGCTCGGCCTCTGCTTCACCTGCGTGCAGGCGCTGGAATATTCGCGCGCCGGCTTCTCGTATTCGGGCAACATCTATGGCGCCACGTTCTTCATGGCGACCGGCTTCCATGGCTTCCACGTGGTCATCGGCACGATCTTCCTGATCGTCTGTCTGATCCGCGCCAACGCCAACCAGTTCACGCCGCGCCATCACCTCGGCTTCGAATTCGCCGCCTGGTACTGGCACTTCGTCGACGTCGTCTGGCTGTTCCTCTTCGCCTCGATCTACGTGTGGGGCAGCTGGGGCGTCCACGTCGCCGGATAAGCGACGGCGCTAGCGAGTTTAGAGGGCGCGGCACCAGCCGCGCCCTTTGCGTTTAGTGTCGTGGCGGCCACCGACACTGCGGGTAGTCATCGCCGCGTCGCTCCGCCGCTTTCCCTCTGCCTTCGCACAGGCGTATACCCGCCGCCATGTCCAGCAGCCCCGTGTCACCCTTTGCCGCCGGCCTTGCCTGCCGCTGCCCGCGCTGCGGCAAGGGCGCCTTGTATGCCGGCTTCCTCAAGGTGGTGCCGCAATGCGCCAATTGCGGCCTCGATCTCAAATTCGCCGACAGCGGCGACGGGCCGGCGATCTTCGTGATCTTTGCGGTCGCGCCGATCGTCATGATCCTTGCCTTCATCACCGAGGCGCTGTTTCATCCTGCCCCCTGGATGCACCTGGTGCTGTGGATCCCGACCATCATTATTCTGTCTTTGCTGCTGCTCCGCCCGTTCAAGGCGGTGCTGATAGCGCTGCAGTACCAGCGCCGCGCCGGCGAGGGGACCACCTCATGACGGCTGATACGGCACATCCGGCACGCGCCAGGCTCGGCTTCGGCTTCTGGAGCTTCATCGTCTTCATGCTGGCGCTGACGGCGCTCTTCGTCTGGCTGGGCGTCTGGCAGATCGACCGGCTGGCGTGGAAAGAGGGGCTGATCGCACAGGTCAGCTCGCGCCTCACCCAGCCGCCGACGCCGCTGCCGCCCTCGAGCCAGTGGGCGAGCCTCAACCCGGACGACTACAATTTCCGCCCGGTTTCGCTCACCGGCCACTATCTTGCCGACAAGACCGTGCCGGTGTTCATCAGCCTCACCGATCCCAAGGGCAAGTTCAGCGGTCCCGGCTACTGGATCGTCACCCCGTTCGCGCCCGATACCGGCGGCACCGCGTTCGTCAACCTCGGCTTCGTGCCCGATGCGCAGCTCAAGGCGTATTCCGCCGGGCAGAGCGTGCCGCAGGGCGAGGTGACCATTTCCGGCGTCGCCGTCACGGCAGAGCAGGTGGGCATGTTCACTCCGGCGCCCAACACCAAAGACCATATCGAGTGGGTGCAGAACCCCGAGCGCCTGGCCGCCATGGCCGGCATTACCGGACCGCTGCTCGGCTTCACCATCGATGCGCCGGCCGGCCGGCCCGGCCAGTTGCCGCAAGGTGGCGAGACCGAGATCGATTTTCCCAACAATCATCTAGGCTACGCCTGGACCTGGTTCGGTTTCGCCATCATCACGCCGATCCTGCTGATCGCCTGGATATGGCGACAGCTCAGGCCCAAAGCGCCCAAGCCCGCGGCCTGATTTCCTTGCTCCGGCGCGGCACTTTCACTAGGTTGCGCCAACTTTGAATGGGGCATCCACCTGATGCAGTTCGTCTCGACCCGCGGCGAGGCGCCGGTTCTCGGCTTCTCGGACGCGGTGCTCACCGGCCTCGCCACCGATGGCGGCCTGTACCTGCCTGAGACCTGGCCACAGTTCAGCGCGTCGGAGATCGCGGCGTTCGCGGGCAAGCCCTATGCCGATGTCGCCTTTGCGGTGATCTCGCGCTTTACCGGCGACGAAATCCCGGCCGACAAGCTCAAGGCCATCATCGACGCATCGTATGCCGTGTTCCGCCATCCCTCGGTCGCGCCGCTGGTCGAGCTGGCGCCGGGCCGGTTCGCGCTCGAGCTGTTCCACGGCCCCACGCTGGCGTTCAAGGACGTGGCGATGCAGTTTCTTGCGCGCATCGTCGACCACATTCTCGCCGAGCGCGGCACCCGCGCCACCATCGTCGGCGCCACCTCGGGCGACACCGGCTCGGCCGCTATCGAGGCGTTCCGCGGCCGCGACACCACCGACATCTTCATCCTCCATCCCGATAGTCGAACCTCGGAAGTGCAGCGCCGGCAGATGACCAGCGTGGCCGACGCCAATGTTCACAACATCGCGGTGCTGGGCACGTTCGACGACTGCCAGAACATCGTCAAAGCCATGTTCCGCAACGGCGCGTTCCGCGACGCGATGCATCTGAGCGGCGTCAACTCCATCAACTGGGGCCGGATCGTCGCGCAGATCGTCTACTACTTCACCGCCGCCGTTTCGCTCGGCGCACCGCATCGGCCGGTCAACTTCGTGGTGCCCACCGGCAATTTCGGCGACATTTTCGCTGGTTATGCAGCACGACGAATGGGCCTTTGGGTCGACAATCTGGTGGTGGCAACGAACTCCAATGACATTCTCGCGCGCACCCTCGAAACCGGTGCCTACGAGACCGGCACCGTGGTGCCGACCATCAGCCCATCGATGGACATCCAGGTGTCGTCCAACTTCGAACGGCTGCTGTTCGAGGCGCTCGATCGCGACGCTCCCGCGCTGAAGCGCCTGATGAACGGCCTGCAGCAATCGGGCCACTTCACTGTGCCGCCAAAGGCGCTCGCGGCGATCCGCGAGATATTCACGGCGGGCCGCGCGAGCGAGGGGGAAACGGCCTCGACCATCGCTGCGGTTGACCGGGATGCGGGTTACCTGCTCGATCCGCATACCGCGGTGGGCGTCGCTGTTGCCGGCAAACTCGAGCTCGGCGATGCGCCGGTCGTCTGCCTCGCCACCGCCCATCCGGCCAAGTTCCCCGATGCCGTCAAGGCCGCTTCGGGCATTGAACCGCCTCTGCCGGCATGGTTGTCTGACCTTTACGAACGGCCGGAGCGTTATGACATCCTGGCCAACGACCAATCCGTGATCGAAGAGTTCATTCGTGCGCGGTCCCGGGTCGGGAGGAACTGAAGTGAGCGTGCGCACAACGACCCTCGACAATGGCATGACCGTCATCACCGACGACATGCCGCACCTCGAAAGCGCCTCGTTGGGCATCTGGGTAAAAGCCGGCTCCCGCAGCGAAACCGAAGCCGAGCACGGCGTGTCGCACGTGCTTGAGCACATGGCCTTCAAGGGCACGAAGAGTCGCACCGCGCTGCAGATCGCCGAAGCCATCGAGGACGTCGGCGGCGACCTCAATGCAGCGACCTCAGTCGAACACACCGGCTACTTCGCACGCGTCCTCAAGGAGGACGTGGCGCTTGCCGGCGACATCCTCGCGGACATTCTCCAGAATTCGCTGTTCGACCAGACCGAGCTCGATCGCGAGCAGCAGGTGATCGTGCAGGAGATCGGCGCCGCGCGCGACAACCCCGACGATCACGTGTTCGACCTGTTCCAGCAGGCGGCCTATCCCGACCAGCCCATTGGCCGCACGATCCTCGGCACCGTGGATTCGGTCAAAGGCTTCTCGCCCGACACCATCCGCAGCTATATGGAACGCAATTACGTCGGCGACCAGATGGTGGTCTGCGCCGCCGGCAACGTCGACCACGATGCGCTGGTCGATACTGCCAACAACCGCTTCCACACGCTCCGTCGCAATGGCGCGCCGACGCCGGAAAAGGCGCATTACATCGGCGGCGAACAGCGCCTCGTGTCCGACCACGAGCAGGCGCATATCGTGCTCGGGTTCGAAGGGCGCGCCTACAATTCAGATGGATTCTATGCGGCGCAGATCCTCGCCTCGATCCTCGGCGGCGGCATGTCTTCGCGGCTGTTCCAGGAAGTGCGCGAAAAGCGCGGCCTCTGCTATTCGGTCTATGCGTTCCACTGGGCCTTCGCCGACAGCGGCATCTTCGGCATCGCGGCGTCGACCGGCGAGGAAGAGGTCGGCGATCTCGTGCCAGTGGTTCTCGACGAACTGCAAAAGGCGACGCGGAACATCGCCGACGAGGAGGTCATCCGCGTCCGCAACCAGATTCGGGCCGGGCTATTGATGTCGCTCGAGAGCCCGAGCTCGCGGGCCGGCCAGCTCGCGCGCCAGCAGATCCTGTGGGGCCGTACCATCCCGCTGCAGGAAACGGTCGAGCGCATCAACCGGATCACCGCCGACCGCGTGAAGCTGATTGCCAGCCAGATCTTCGACAGCTCGAAAATCTCGATCGCCGGCATCGGCCCGGTCGCGCGGCTGCCCGGCTACGACGCCATCGCCAGCCAGCTCAAAAACTGACGCCCATGGTAATGCTGAACTGGTTCGCGCCCGATCCGACGCCGGCCCTGAGCGGTGATCGCGTCGTGCTGCGGGCTCCGCGCAGCCGCGACTATGAAGCCTGGCGGGCCTTGCGCCGCGATAGCCGCGAATTCCTCAAGCCCTACGAGCCGCGCTGGACCGAAGCCGACCTCAACCGGCAGGCGTTCTCGACCCGTCTGTCCCGCGGCCGCGGCGAAGCGCAGCGTGGCACCGACTATTCGTTCTTCATCTTCGAAAAAGCCCCGGGCGCCGAGGTCTTGGTCGGCGGCCTGACCATCTCCAACATCCGCCGCCGTGCCGCCCAATATGCCAATCTCGGCTACTGGATGGGCGAGTCCTTCGCCGGGCGCGGCCTGATGAGCGAGGCGGTGGGCGTCGTGTTGCCGTTTTTCTTCACGGAACTCGGCCTCCACCGCCTTCATGCGGCCTTCTTGCCCCACAATATCGCCAGTCGCCGGGTTCTGGAAAAGAACGGCTTCACCGAAGAGGGCTATGCTGAACACTACCTGCAGATCGACGGCAAATGGGCCGATCACGTGCTGTTCGGCCTGACCCGCGAGCGCTGGGACGCCCGCCGTAAACCAGCCGGCCGCTGAATGCTTGTCGGAGGGGGCAAACCCCGGTACCACATGTCCCGTCTTCAGTTTGCGGGCAGGTTGACCATCAACTCTATGCGTTCCTTCATCGCCCTCGCGGTGTTGTTCTTCGTTGTGCTGGCAGGAATCGCGCCCGTTGCCGCATTCGACGTGGTCACCGCGCCCGAGGATGTGAACGCCGTCAACCTGACCTCGGCCGTCGAGATCGCCCCCGGCTCCAACGGCAAAATTCAGTTGAGCACGGCGCCCGGCGAAGACGGCATCATCCGTCGCGTCGAAGTGCTGGCCAGCCAGAACGGCACCAACCCGACCTGGGCCCTGTTCGCGCTGAAGAATGATTCCGATGCGCAGATGGACCGCCTGCTCGTGGCCCCGTTCTTCCGCCTGCCGGGCTCGGGCGTGTTCCGGCCGGACCTCGGCTCCGAGCGCATCAGCGCGCTGACCCCGAGTGCTGGCATTCGTCCGGTGCGCCTCACCGATCGCGAAGCCGACGTCTTCGACGTGACGCTCGACCCCGGCGCCACGGTGACGTTCGTTGCCGAACTCAGCGGCAACACGCTGCCCGAGCTCTATCTGTGGAAGGCTGACGCCTACCGCGACTACGTCAACTCGTTCACGCTGTTCCGCGGCGTGGTGCTCGGCGTCGCAGCGCTGGCGGCGGTGTTCCTCACCATCATGTTCGTGGTGAAGGGCAGGGGCATCTTCCCGGCGACCGCAGCGTTCTCATGGGCGGTGCTGGTCTACCTGCTCATCGATTTCGGCGTGCTCGGGCCATTGATCGGCATTTCGAACGGATCGACGGCACCATTCCGTGCGGCGGCCGAGGCGGGCATCGCCACGACTCTGTTCGCCTTCCTGTTCATCTATCTCAACCTTCACCGCTGGCATCTGCGTTTCGTCACGCTGGCGCTGGCGCTGACGGTGGTGTTCCTCGCATTGTTCGGCTTTGCGTTCCTGCAGCCGGCCGCGGCCTCGACCATCGCCCGGCTGGTGCTGGTGCTGCTTGGGCTCACCGGCTTCTTCCTCATCCTGCTGCTGGCGCTGCGCGGCTACGATCGCGCCGTGCTGCTGGTCCCGACCTGGATCATCTATATCGCCTGGCTGTTCTACGGCTGGCTGGTGATCAGCGGGCAGGTGTCGAACGACGTGGCACAGCCGGCCGTGGCGGGCGGCCTCGTCCTCATCGTCATGCTGCTCGGCTTCACCTCGGTGCAGCACGCGTTCTCCGAAGGCCAGGTATCCATCGGCACTCTCAGCGAAGTCGAACGCCGGGCGCTGGCGCTCACCGGCTCGGGCGATTTCGTCTTCGACTGGAACATCGAGCGCGACCGCGTCAGCGTGTCGGACGAACTGTCGATCCGTCTCGGCGAGCGTCGCGGCGCGCTCAAAGGCGCCATCAAGCGCTGGCTCGACCGCGTCCACAACGACGACCGCGACCGCTTCAGAACGGCATTCGACACGCTGGTGGAACTGCGCCGCGGCAAGGTCTCGACCGACATCCGCCTCACCACCCACGACGGCAATTACCGCACCTTCCGCATGCGCGTGAAGCCGGTGCTCGGCGGCGACGGTCAGGTCAACCGCATCGTCGGCACGCTGCAGGACGTCAACGAGGATCGCTCGTCGCGCGACCGCCTGCTGCACGACGCGGTGCACGACAGCCTCACGGGCCTCCCCAACAAGCAGCTTTTCCTCGACCGCCTGGAGCGGGCGCTGACCCGTGCCAAGCTGCCCAACGGTATCAAGCCGGCGGTGTTCCTCATCGACATCGACCGCTTCATGGACCTCGAGGAACGCGTCGGCCACTCCGCCGCCGACTCCGTGCTGCTCGCCATCTCGCGCCGCGTCGCCCGCATCATGCGGCCGCTCGACACCGTGGCGCGGCTCTCTGGCGACCAGTTTGCGGTGATCCTTGCCTCGGAGGCCGCGGCCGGCAAGATTGCCGAGACCGCCGAGCAGATCAGGAAGGCGCTGAAGTCGCCGTTCAATTTCGGCGAGCGCGACCTGTCGCTGACTGCGTCCATCGGCGTCACCATCTATGACGGCAATCCGGCGACGGCCGACGACGTCCTGCGCGACGCGGAACTCGCCATGTACTACGCCAAGCGCCTCGGCGGCGACCGCATCGAGGCCTATCGTGCCTCGGCCCGCTCCATCGCCGCCTATACGCGCGCCAGCGAGGAAGACCTCGATCGTGGCCTGCGTCACGGCGAACTCGAAGTGCAGTTCCAGCCGATCATGGACATCCACTCCGGTGAGATCGCCGGCTGCGAAGCGCTGATGCGCTGGAACCATCCGCAGCGCGGCAACGTGCCGCCCGAGGAGTTCGTGCCGCTCGCCGAGCGGACCGGCATGATGGAGCGCCTCGGCCGTCTCGCCTTCGAGCAGGCGGCGGGACAGATGCGCGACTGGCTGCGTAACCTCCCGGTGCCCGACGAGTTCTTCGTCTCGGTCAACCTGTCGCCGAGCCAGCTACAGACCGAGACGCTGCTTGCCGACATGCGAGCACTGGTCACCGAGAACCGCCAGGTCGCCTCGCACCTGAAGCTTGAGATCACCGAGGGGCAGGTGATGGCCAATCCCGAGCATTCCGCCTACATGCTGTCGGCGCTGAAATCGCTTGGCCTCCGGCTCGCGCTCGACGATTTCGGCACCGGTCATTCCTCGCTGAGCTACCTCCACCGCTTCCCGGTGGACACCATCAAGATTCCGGCGCCATTCGTGCAATTCGCTGACGACAGCGGCCTCGCACATACGCAGGGCCCGATCATCCGCGCCATCGTCGCTCTTGCCACGGACCTCGACCTTACGGTTATCGCCGAGGGTGTCGAGACGCTTGAGGAAATCGAGCGCCTGCAGCAACTGAGCTGCCAGTATGCTCAGGGCTTCGCGTTCGGCGCCGCGATGACCGGCGCCGATTTCACCAAGAAGCTGGCAGCGCAGCTCGGTCGCTAGAGCAAGACTCTAGAGCGCGCTCACGATGTCGGTGTGTGCGAAGTCAGCGCCTTTGTAGAGCAGGGGCACGTTCAGCGATTTGGCGAGCGCGTAGGAAAAGCAGTCGCCGAAATTGAGCTGCGCCGGATGGCCTTGCCCCTTGCCGTATTTCGCGTGGGCAATCCGGGCAATGTCGGCGAGGTCTCGCGTTACCGGCGCCACGCTGATGCCGGACGCGGCTAGAAATTCGTCTAGCGCTGCGTCCACCATCCGAGGCGTGCGCTTGTCGAGTCCACGAAGCACCGTCGACGCCTCGAACAGAGTGGCCGCAGACATCTGCGGCTGCGAGTCTTCGCCCAGACGATGCAGCAGAGCCGAGCCGTCCGCCTCCTCGCGCATGATCGCGATGATCGCCGACGTATCGACTGCAATCATATGGGCTCGCCGAACTCGCCGTAGCCGATGATCTCTTCGTCGGTCATTGTCCGAGGTCCTGCGGCCGACGCGTAACGATGCGCGATTTCACGCATTCGGGCCAAGCGAGCCTCCTTGGTCAGGCCCTTCTGATCGCGCTCCAGCGCCTCTCGCAGCGCGTGCTTCACCGCGCCGCTGAGGCTTTCGCCGCGCAGCTTGGCCAGTTCCGCGGCGAGCTCATAGGTCTCGCCGTCCTTCAGATTGAGTTGCCTGGGCTTCTCGTGCCGGTTCATGGTAGAAAACATACGCCCGTTTCTACCACGCTTCAACCTCAGGCGTGGCCGGCGGCGCCGCTAAGGCTGGCGCGGGTGATGCCGAGCTGGCCGAGCGCCAGGTCATAGCGGTCGCCGAGCGGCGTGCCGAACAGCAGGTCGCGCGAAAACGGCACCGTCAGCCAGCCATTGAGCCCGAGCTCGTTTTCGAGCTGCCCGGCGCCCCAGCCGCAATAGCCGAGCGCGAACACTGCATCGGCCGGATTATTGCTGAAGGCCATTTCCTTGAGCACGTCGAGCGTCGCGGTGAGGCAAATCTCGTCGCTCACCACGTACGAATTGCCCTCGCGGAAATAATCCGGCGAATGCAGCACGAAGCCGCGGCCGCGCTGCACCGGCCCACCGCGCAGAACCTCGCGGTCGCGCACGGTCGAAGGCAGGTGGATGATCTGGTCCTTTTCGCCCAGACCGAGCTCTTCGAGGATATCGGCGAAGCTCATGTCGTCGACCGGCTGATTGATCACGAGGCCCATCGCGCCGTCATCGCCATGCCCGACGATATAGATCACGCTCTCGTGGAACCGCTCGTCGGCCATGCCGGGCATCGACACCAGAAACTGGCCCTTCAACGATATCATCTGGAAAAACTCCGTCGCCGCCAATCTACTCCACAACGCCGTGGCGGCAATATGCCGGTCACGAAGCGCTGATCCGGCGTGCCTTCATTCCTGCGCCGTTCTCGTGTACGTGGCGTCCATGCTGAGATTGCTGCCCGCCATCGCCCTGACGCTTGCCGCCACGCCGGCCCTGGCCGGGGCCACCGCGTGGCAGGACATCGCGCCAGGCACCAGGGCGCGGGTCATTTCGTCCGATATCGTGAGCGGTGGCAAGACTCTGGTCGGCCTCGAGCTCGACATGCCGGCGGACACCAAGACCTATTGGCGCATTCCCGGCGAGACCGGCATTCCCACCCAGTTCGACTTCGCCGGCAGCAGCGGCGTCAGCACTCCGGTCGTGCTGTGGCCCTATCCGCAGCTCGACGCCACGGAGGGCTTTCGCAACTACGTCTACCACGGCCACCTGGTCCTGCCGGTGCAACTGACGGTCGACGGCGCCGCCACTCTCGACACCGCGGTAACGCTTGGCGTCTGCTCCGATATCTGCGTGCCGGCGCAGGCGAGTTTCTCGCTGCCGTTGCGCGCCGACGCCGACCCCGAGCAATCGCTGCGGCTCCAGCAGGCCGTAGCCACGACCCCGATCGACTGGGACCAGCCGGCGCCGCCATTCGGGGCGGTGAGCGCTGTCCCCGGTGGCCTCGCCATCGCCGATGTCGACCCGGCCATCGACCCGGCCAGCATCATCGCCGATGTCGGCGACCCGCAGGTGCTGTTCGGTGCGCCCCAAAAAAGCCCGGATGGACGAACATTGATCCTCAAGCTTCTTGAGGAATCCGGGGCGCAGGGGTTGGAGGGGCGTCCGGTTTCATTGACATTCACGACCGCCTCGGGCCCTTATGCGGTCTCGCGTCCGGTCGCCGCCGCGCATTAGCCGGCCCGCGTCACAAAATCGGAATTTCAGCCATGATCAAAGCCGGCGACACGCTGCCGTCCGTTCCCGTCAAGCTCGTCGACAGCGATGGCGTCAGCGCCACCGACACGCTCGCAGTGCTGGGTACTGGCACCGTGGTGCTGTTTGCGGTTCCGGGCGCCTTCACCCCCACCTGCGACACCAGCCATCTGCCGGGCTTCGTTGCCAATGCCGGCAAGCTCAAGGCCGCTGGCGTCGACCGCATCGTCTGCGCCGCCGCCAACGACCACCACGTGGTCAAGGCCTGGGCCGAACGCAGCGAGGCGCTGGGCAAGGTCGACTTCATCGCCGATCCTTCGGCGAAATTCGCCGTGGAGCTGGGCCTCAGCAAGGACATCCCGGACCTCGGCGGCCTTCGTTACGCCCGCTTTGCCATGATCATCAGGAACGGCGTGGTCGATGAGCTGTTCGTTCAGGACGTTGCGGGCGTGACCGTCAGTGGCGCGCCTGCTATTCTTCTGGCCCTGCAAGGGGCACATGCGTAAGTGAGTGGGGAAATCGCGTTGAGGGCAAACTACGTGATGGCGCGTGTCGCCGCGGTTGCGACGCTGGGGCTGATGCTGTCGGCCTGTTCGATGGGCAACATGTTCGGCGGCGGCGGGACGCCGTCTGCCGACGCGCAGCAATTGCAGAACGCCACGGCGACCCCCGCCGAGATTGCGGCCGAAAGCCCGGCGCTGCCGGCCATCGCCACCGAATGCCCGCCGATCAAGGTCAAGCCCGGCGGCGAAGCCCTCTATTATTACGGCAAGGGCAGGATGGGGAACCCGTCCGATCTGCAATACCAGGCGGTCATCGACAAGCAGTCGCGCAATTGCGTGGTGTCCAACGGCCTCATCACCGTCAAGATGGGCGTTATCGGCCGGCTGATGCTCGGTCCCTCGGGCAACCAGCAGAGCGTCGACCTGCCGCTGCGCTTCGCCGTCGAGCGCGGCGATGCGCCGTTGTTTTCGCAGCTCTATCAGCTTCCGGTGGCGATCACGCCGCCAGCGCAGGCGAGCGACTTCGTCAAGGTGGTCGACAACGTCCAGATCCCCTATGTCGCCGGCGACGATATCACCATCTGGGTCGGCTTCGACGCCACCGGAAAGAAGTCCTGACAACGCGCGCGACCGATTGACTCGGCCGCGACAATCTCGTCATTTGCATCGACTGCGGGAGAGACCGCGCCGGGCGACCGGCGTGGCGCCGAAGGAGCAACCGCCCCGGAAACTCTCAGGCACAACGGACCGCAGCCGACCAAGATGAATAAATGAGCCGCTTGGGGCTCACTCTGGAAAGCAGGTGGCAACACCTCACCGAAGGAGCAACCGGAGCATAGGCTCTCCGGGAAATCTCTCAGGTTAGCGGACAGAGGGGGCACGGCGCGCGAGGGCGACCTCACGTGCACTCGTGCAACCGACCTCTGGGTGTCCCGTGTCTGAGCCGTCCAACGAACCGCTGAACACCGTCGTTCTCAACGACGAGCACATCAAGCTCGGCGGCCGCATGGTGCCGTTCTCCGGCTATTCGCTGCCGGTGCAATATCCCAGCGGCATCATTGCCGAGCACAGATGGACCCGCGAGCATGCCGGCCTGTTCGATGTGTCGCATATGGGCCCGAGCTTCCTCGAGCTGGCCGCGCCGACCGGCGACGCCGAAGCCGATCACGCCGCGGTTGCCGCGCTGGTCGAACCGCTGGTCTCGGGCGACATCGCCGGCCTCAAGCCCGGCCAGCTTCGCTACACGCTGCTGCTGAACGAAGAAGGCGGCACCCGCGACGACCTGATGATCGGCCGGTCGCCGCGTATGGGCGGCTCGCTCTACATCATCGTCAACGCCGGCACCAAGGACAGCGACTGGGCGCATATCGCGGCGCATGTGGGCGAGCGCGGCAAGCTCACCCGGGCCGACGACGGCGCGCTGCTGGCGCTGCAGGGGCCGGAGGCTGTCGCCGTGCTCGGCGCCATCCTGCCGGCCGTGCAGAGCCTCGCCTTCATGCATTACGGCTCGTTCGAGTGGAACGGCGCGCGGCTCATCGTCTCGCGTTCCGGCTACACCGGCGAAGATGGCTTCGAGATCCTCTGCGACAGGGACCACGCGGCGGCGCTGTGGAACGCGCTTCTGGCCGACGCTCGCGTCAGGCCCATCGGCCTTGGCGCGCGCGACAGCCTGCGCCTCGAGGCGGGGTTGCCGCTCTATGGTCACGACCTTGACGACACCGTGTCGCCCATCGAGGCCGGTCTCAATTTCGCCGTCAGCAAGCGCCGCCGCGAAGCGCGCGACTTCCCCGGCGCCTCGCGTATCCTCACCGAAATAACCGGCAACCTCGGCCGCATCCGCGTCGGCCTCTTCGTCGACGGCGCACCGGCGCGCGAGGACACCACCATCTTCGACGCCGACGGCATCGGCATCGGCCGCGTCACCTCGGGCGGCTTCTCGCCCTCGCTCAATCGCGCCATCGCGCTCGGCTTCGTCACCCCCGGCCACGACACCATTGGAACAAAGCTTCAGGTGTCGGTGCGCGGCCGGATGCAAGCCGCCGAAGTCACTTCGCTCCCCTTCGTTCCCCATCGCTACGTCCGGAAAGCCACCGCATGACCACTAAGTACACGCAGGACCACGAATACATCCGCATCGACGGCGCCACCGGCACCGTGGGCATCACCGCCTATGCGCAGGATCAGCTCGGCGACATCGTCTTCGTCGAATTGCCCAGCGTCGGCGCCAAGCTCAAGCAGGGCGACGAGGCCGCCGTGGTCGAGTCGGTGAAGGCCGCCTCGGAGATCTACTCGCCCGCCTCCGGCACGGTGATCGAGGTCAACGTCGCGCTGACCGGCGAGCCGGGTCTCATCAACTCCTCCCCCGATGCCGACGGCTGGATCTATAAGCTCCGCCTCGACAACGCCGCCGAACTCGACGCCCTGATGGACGACGCGGCGTACAAGAAGCACACGGCTTGATGCCTGTGGCCCCACCCTCATCCGGCTTCGCCACCTTCTCCCATCAAGGGAGAAGGCAATCGAGCCGCGAGTACGCAGATGGTAGCCTTCTCCCCTCGTGGGAGAAGGTGCCCGAAGGGCGGATGAGGGGGAGCAGCAGAAATTGATCTCTGGAATGAAGCACAAATGAGATATCTCCCCCATTCCGCTGCCGAGCGTGCCGACATGCTGGCCGTCATCGGCGCGACGTCGGCCGAGGCGCTGTTCGCCGCCGTGCCGAACGGCGCTCTACTCAGCAAGCCGGTGGCGCTGCCCGACCACTCGCCCGAATTTCTGGTCGAAGCGCATATGCGCGGCCTAGCCAACAAGAACCATGCGGCTGCCGATGGCCCGTTCTTCGTCGGCGCCGGCGCCTACCGGCATCACGTGCCGGCGACGGTCGACCACCTGATCCAGCGCAGCGAATGGCTCACCGCCTATACGCCGTATCAGCCGGAAGTGTCGCAGGGCACGCTGCAGATGCTGTTCGAGTTCCAGACCCAGGTCGCGCACCTGACCGGCATGGAGGTCGCGAACGCCTCGATGTATGATGGTTCGACCGCCACCGCCGAAGCGGTGCTGATGGCGCGGCGGCTGACCCGCAAGGACAAGATCATCCTCTCGGGTGGCCTCCATCCACATTATCGCGATGTCGTCAAAACCTATCTCGACAATTCGCCCAGCCTCATCAGCCTGCCGGCGTCGCCGGAAGGGCAGGGCGATATCCTCAATCAGATCGACGACGACACCGCCGCCATCGTCATCCAGACGCCCGACTTCTTCGGCCATCTGCGCGACCTGAGGACCGCCGCCGACGCCATCCACGCGCAGGGCGGCCTGCTGATCGTCGTGGTGACCGAAATCGTCTCGCTCGGGCTCATCGAGGCCCCCGGCGCGCTCGGTGCCGATATCGTCGTCTGCGAGGGCCAGTCCATCGGCAATGCGCTCAACTTCGGTGGGCCTTATGTCGGCCTGATGGCGACCCGCAAGGACTTCATCCGCCAGATGCCCGGTCGGCTCTGTGGCGAAACCGCCGACGCCGACGGCAATCGCGGCTTCGTGCTGACCCTCTCGACCCGCGAGCAGCATATCCGCCGCGAGAAGGCGACCAGCAACATCTGCACCAATTCAGGGCTCTGCGCGCTGGCCTTCTCGATCCACATGGGCCTGCTCGGCGAGGCCGGTTTCACCCGGCTGGCGCGGCTCAACCATGCGCGCGCGGTGCGGCTGGCAAGGGCGCTCCGCGCCGTGCCGTCGGTCGAGCTCCTCAACAAGAGCTTCTTCAACGAGATGACCATCCGCCTGCCGGTACCCGCCGCGCCGGTGGTCGAACTGCTCGCCAAGACCGGCATTCTAGCGGGGGTGCCCGTCAGCCGCCTGATCCCCGGTGACCCAAAGGTCGAGAACCTGATCGTTCTCGCCGCCACCGAACTCACCACCGACGAAGACATCGACATGCTCGGCGAATGCCTGCACGCCGTCTTGGAGGACACGCCATGAGCATGAACAGTCAGGGCCGCCCGACGGGCACCGGCACGGCCGGTTTCGCGAGCACCTCGGGCTCGTCGCTGCTGCCCAACGAGCCGCTGCTGTTCGAGATCGGCGATACCGAACACTCGGGCGTCGACCTGCCGGACGTCGAAATCGATGACAGCTTCCTCGGCGGCTTTGCGCGCAAGAGCGCGCTCGATCTGGCCGGCCTCACCGAGCCCGAGGCGCTGCGCCACTACGTGCGCCTCAGCCGGCTGAACTATTCGATCGACAGCGGCATGTATCCGCTCGGCTCGTGCACCATGAAGCACAACCCGCGCCTCAACGAAAAGATGGCGCGGCTGCCCGGCTTCGCGGATGTCCACCCGCTACAGCCGATCTCGACCGTGCAGGGGGCGCTCGAGCTGATGACCGAGCTGTCCCACTGGCTGATGACCCTCACCAACACCGCGGCCGTGGCGCTGACGCCCAAGGCCGGCGCCCATGGCGAAATGTGCGGCATGATGGCGATCCGCGCCGCTCACGCCGCGCGCGGCCAGAGTCACCGGAACATCGTTCTGGTGCCCGACAGTGCCCATGGCACCAACCCGGCGACGGCCGCGTTCCTCGGCTACACGGTGAAGTCGATCCCCGCCAATGCGCAGGGTACCGTGGATGCGGCAGCGGTGAAGGCCGCGCTCGGCCCCGACGTTGCCGCGATCATGCTGACCAACCCCAACACCTGCGGGTTGTTCGAGCCGCAGATCGTCGACATCGCCAAAGCCGTGCACGAGGCCGGCGCCTATTTCTACTGCGACGGCGCCAACTTCAACGCCATCATGGGTGTGGTGCGGCCGGGTGATCTCGGCATCGATGCGATGCACATCAACCTCCACAAGACCTTCTCCACCCCGCATGGCGGTGGCGGTCCCGGCGCCGGTCCGGTGGTGCTGTCGGAAGCGCTCGCGCCCTTCGCGCCGGTGCCGTTCGTCAGGAAAGGCGAGAGTGCGCTGGACCTCGCCGAACATGCCGAAGGCGAACATCTCGGCCGCATCACCGCGTTCAACGGCCAGATGGGCATGTATGTCCGCGCGCTCACCTACATGCTGAGCCATGGCGGCGACGGCCTGGCGCAGGCGGCCAAGGACGCCGTACTCAACGCCAACTACGTCAAGGCGCGGCTGAGCCGGGTGTTCTCGGTGCCGTTCGCCGAGGCGGGCCCCTGCATGCACGAGGCGCTGTTCGACGATCATTTCCTCGAGGGCACCGGCGTCACTACGCTCGATTTCGCCAAGGCGCTGATCGATGAGGGTTTCCACCCCATGACCATGTACTTCCCGCTGGTGGTGCATGGCGCCATGCTGGTCGAGCCGACCGAGAGCGAATCGCTGCAAACGCTCGATCATTTCTGCGACGTGATGCTCGACCTCGCGACCGACGCCAAGGCCGGCAATGCGGCGCGGTTCACCGCCGCGCCGACCCGGGCGCCCCGCCGCCGCCTCGACGAGACGCGAGCCGCGCGCCAGCCCAAGCTGAAATGGGAAGCGCCGACGGTCGTGCCGCAAGCAGCCGAATAGGCAGGGGAGGGGTGCGTCGACGGATCTGCACGACCACGCGCTGATTCCGCCCCTCGCCTTTGCGCCGCAGAGCCTCGTCGGTTCGGACCCCAAAAGCAGAAAGGCGGGCATGACGCCCGCCTTCAAAGTCCCACCGGAACGGTAAGGTCAGTTCAGCTTGGCGCCGACATCCCGGATCGCCTGGTCGACCAGCGCATCGCCCTTGGTGCCCATCTGCCGGGTCAGCAGCACGCGGGCCGCTTCCACCGCCACGTCGGCCGAGCGCGACCGCACTTCCGACACGGCCTGCGCTTCGGCCTGCGCGATCTTGTCTTCCACCGCCTTGGTGCGGCGGGCGATCAGCGCTTCGAGCGAGGTCTTGGCCTCGGCCGTCATGCGGAACGCCTCTTCGCGGGCAGCGTCGACGATCGACTGCGCTTCGCTGGCGGCCGCCTGGCGCTTGCTCTCATATTCCTCGAGCAGGAACTTCGCCTCGAGGCGCAGCCGCTCGGCCTCCGCCAATTCGTTCTCGATCGCCTTGATGCGGCCGTCGAGCGCCTTGGTGATCATGCCGGGGGCTTTGAAGTAGATGACCATGCCGACGAAGATCAGCAGCGAGATGGTCGCCCAGAATGCGGCGTCGAATTCGAACATCGCTTATCCCTTCACCGCTTCGGCCACGGCGGCCTCGACGTCCTTGGCATTGGCTTCGCCGGTCAACTGGGTGACCAGCGCCGTCGCGGTCTCGGCGGCGATTTCGCCGACCCGGCCGAGTGCGTCGTTCTTGTTCGCGCTGATGCGCCCTTCGGCTTCGGCGACCTTCTTGGCCAGATCGTCTTCGACCGTTTTGCGCTTGCCGTCGAGATCGGCCTTGATGCTGGTCCGCGTCTCTTCGGCAATGGAATGCGCATTCTTACGCGCGTCAGCCAGCGCCGTTTCGTAGGCCGCGATGGCCTTGTCGGTCTCGCCCTTCAGCCGCTCGGCCTCACGCAGATCGCCGTCGATGCGAGCCTTGCGCTTGTCGATGATCGAGCTGATCTGCGGCAAGGCAAGCCGGCTCATCATCACGTAGAGGACGACGAAGACGATCACGAACCAGAAGAGCTGGCTTGGGAAGGTCGAGACGTCGAAGGGAGGGAAGCCCAATGGCGCCTCGGCCTCCACGGAACTTGCCGTGGTGACTGCCGGCGTCGAGGCGTCGGTGATCACCGTGCCGCTTTGCACGGCATCGCCTGCCGTCGACGATGTTGTCGCTTGCGCCACGAGAATTACGGATTGGGCCATTTGCGCTTACCTTGCTGATCTCCGCCCCGGGCAACCCCGGAGCGGCAATGCGTCGTCTTTATGGTCTCAGACCACGAAGAGGAGCAGCAGCGCGATCAGCAGCGAGAAAATGCCGAGCGCTTCGGTCAGGGCGAAGCCGATGAGCAGGTTGGTGAACTGGCTCGCGGCAGCCGCCGGATTGCGCAGCGCGCCCGACAGGTACTGACCGAAGATCACGCCGACGCCGATACCGGCGCCGCCCATGCCGACACAGGCGATGCCCGCGCCGATCAGTTTGCCCAACAACTTTGCTGCTTCGGGATCCATGCTTAGTCTCCTTGGTGTCTGTATTTCGGTTTTGGTTGAAGGGCCGGCCGTTAGTGGCCGGGATGGATGGCGTCCTGCAGATAGACGCAGGTGAGCACGGCGAAAACGAAGGCCTGCAGCACACCCACCAGCAGCTCGAGCGGCGTCAGCGCCACTGTCATGGCCAGCGGCAGCACGCCCAGCGGCGCCCAGGCGCCCGCGGTGAGCAGGGCGACGACCATGCCGGCGAACACCTTGAGCACGATGTGCCCACCGAGGATGTTGCCGAACAGACGCAGCGAGTGGCTGAGCGGGCGGGTGAAGAACGAGATGATCTCGATCGGCACCAGCAGGATGAGCAGCGCGAACGGCACGCCCGACGGCACGAACACCTTCAGGAATTTGAGGCCGTTCTTGTAGAAGCCGTAGACGATGACCGTCACGAACACCGCGAGCGCCATCGCCACCGTGATGATGAGGTGACTGGTCACGGTGAAGAAGTAGGGGAACATGCCGAACAGGTTCGCCACGAGGATGAACATGAACAGCGAAAACACGAACGGCAGGAACTTCATGCCTTCGGTGCCGGCGGTGCTGCGCACCAGATTGGCGACGAACTCGTAGACCATTTCGGTCATCAGTTGCAGCCGGCCGGGAATGATCGCGCGGCGGCGGCTGCCGAGCACGAGGAAGCCCATCACCACGGCGAGGATGAGCACCATGAACAGGGCGGAGTTGGTGAAGCCGAGATGGACACCGCCCGTCGTGCCGTCGCCGCCGAAATTGCCGATGTTGAAAAGGTCGTAGATCCGGAACTGATGGATCGGTTCAATCGCTTTTTCAGCCACGTTGAGTCTTTCCGTTCCGTTTAGTCATCATCGTCGTCGTCCGGCACTAGAGGAGTGCCCGGCGCCACAGCGGTGGCAGTATTCAATTCCTTGGCCGCCCGTACCACATTGAGCACACCGGCGGCAAAGCCGAGCAGCAAGAGCACGATCAGGCCCCACGGGCGCGTCGGCAGGAACATATCGAGCAGGTAACCAAGACCCCCGCCGACGATGATCGCCGCCACGAACTCCGACATGAGGCGCCACGCAAGACTCAGCCCGCTCGCCGCCTCTCGATGCGTTGGCTCCGGACCGGCCTCGACCGGACGTCGCCCCCGCGCAAGGGCAATCCTTGCCTCCAGATCCGCAGTTGCCTTACGGCCCTCGGACCCGTTTTCGGGGCGATCATCGTCACGTGGTTCGCTCATCGCGTCCCCTCGCATCGCCCCGGCACAAAGGAAATTTATGCCCTCAAACTCGCGCGCAACATAGTGTTGACTCTTTTAGGTGTCAAGCGCCCGAAATTGCCACTAAGTATTTGATCGAAAAGACGATTTCGAACTGTCGCAGGCCCGCGACAACGAGTCGTCTCGCAATCGCGTGAACCTCAGCCGACGGCGGCTTCCTTGACCTGCATGGCGCCGCTCAGGTCAACCGACACGAGCTGGCTCACCCCACGTTCGTACATGGTCACGCCGAACAGCCGGTTCATGTGCGCCATGGTGATCGGATTGTGAGTGATCACCACGAACCGCGTCTCGGTGCGCTGCGACATCGATTCGAGCAGGGTGCAGAAGCGCTCGACATTGGCGTCGTCGAGCGGCGCGTCGATTTCGTCGAGCACGCAGATGGGCGCCGGGTTGGTCAGGAACACCGCAAAGATCAGCGACATCGCCGTTAGCGCCTGCTCGCCACCCGACAGCAGCGAAATGCTCGATGGCTTCTTTCCGGGCGGGCGGGCGATGATTTCGAGCCCGGCTTCGAGCGGATCGTCGCTCTCGATGAACTGCAATTCCGCCGTGCCGCCACCGAACAGCGTCGTGAACAGCTCCTTGAAGTGGGCGTTGACCTTCTCGAACGCCTCCGCGAGCCGCACGCGGCCCTCGCGGTTGAGGCTCTGGATGCCGGAGCGGAGCTTGGCGATCGCAGCGATCAGGTCGTCCCGGTCCTTGACCATGATGTCCAGTTTCTCCTGGACCTCGACGCTTTCCTGCTCGGCCGCGAGATTGACCCCGCCCAGCCGTTCGCGTTCGTTCTTGAGGCGCTCGACCTTGTGTTCGATCTGGCTCTCTTCGGGCAGCGCATCCTGCGGCCGGATGCCGGCGGCCTGCGCCGTCTCGACAGCCTGAATGTCGAGCGTTTCCTGCACCGTGCGCTCGATCTGGTGGCGCTGGCCGATGAGGCCCTTGAGCCGCTCCTCGACGCGGGCGAGATTTTCGCGGAAGCCGCTGAGCGCTTCGGCGGCGAGCCGCTGCGCCTTGTCGGCTTCGCGGTGCTTGGCCTGCGCATCCGCCAGCACGTCGCTGGCGGCCGAATGGGCGAGGCGCGCCGTCTCGATCTCGGTGTCGATCGCCTGCTGCCGCTGGGCGAAACCGTCCGGTGCGCTCGCCAGCGCTTCGAGCTGGCTGCGCAAATCGCCGAGCCGCTGGTCGAGTGTTTGGACCTGTGCCGCGGCGCCCTGGCGGCGGCGGGTCCAGTTGGTGGTGTCCGTCTCGATCTGGCTGAGCCGGCCGAGCCGGAGCTTGGCCGCGGTCTCGAACGTGCCGAGCTTCAGCCGCGCCTGGTCGGCCGCGCTGCGCGTCTCGTCGAGATGGGCGCGCTTCTGCTGCGACAGCGCCGAAGCTTCCGCCTCGTTGCCGGCATCCGCCAGCGCCTTCTGGGCGTCGGCCTCGATGGCCTCGGCCTCGGTCAGCGACGAATTGAGCCGAACGCGCGCTTCTTCGAGCGCACTCTGGCGCGTCGCCAGCTCGCCGATGGCGCGCTGCGCCTTGTCGAGATCGGTCTGCGCGGTGGCGATATCGCGCTGCGCATTGCGCCACGCATCGCGCTTCTGCCGCTCCGCCTGCCGCGACTGCTCGAGGCTCTGGTTGAGGCTCGACGCATCGGCCCGCAGGCTGTTGCGCAACGCGCGGGCTTCGGTCAGTTCGGCATCGAGCTCGGCCAGCCGGTTGCGCTGCGCGAGGCGCTGCGCGGCGGAGCTCGGCGCGTCGGCGGCGGCGACGAACCCGTCCCAGCGCCACAGATCGCCGGCCTTGCTGACCAGCCGTTGTCCGGGTTTCAATTGCACCTGCAGGCGCGCGCCCTCGGCCTTGTCCACGAGCCCGATCTGGTCGAGCCGGCGCTTCAGCAGCGCGCTGCCCGAAACGTGGGTCGACAGCGGCGTCACGCCGGCGGGCAGGGCAGGGTCGCCCTCGCTCGGGATCGGGCCGGCCCAATGCAGCGGCGCGCCGGCATCCGACGAGGCTTCGAGATCGTCCCCGAGTGCCGCGCCCAATGCCGGCTCGAACCCGGCATCGACCTTCAGCTCGTCGGCAATCGCCGTCCACAGCCCCTTGGCGCCGGCGTTGAGTATCCGGTTGAGCGTCTGCGCTTCGGCTTCGAGCCGGTTGAGCGCCGTTTCCGTTTCCTGCAGCTTCGGCCGTGCCGCATCGAGCGCCGTCTGCGCCTGCCGGCTGGCCTCTTCGGCGGCGAGCGCCGCAGCTTCCGCCTCAGCCGACAGGGCCTGCGCCGATTCGAGCAGCGCCCGCTTGGCCGTCACGCCGTCATCGGCCTCGAGCTGCCGGACGACGCCCTCGGCGTCCCGCTGCACGTCGGCGATCTGTTGCCTGAGCCGCGCGATACGGATCGCGGCATCCTGTGTGCCGCGCAATGCCTGCGCCCGCCGCGCCTTCACCTGCGCTTCGGCCTCGGCCGCGGCCCGCGCGTCCGATTCCGCCGCACGCACCGCATTCTGCGCTTCTTCGGCCGCGAGCTTGGCGGCTGCGAACGCCGCCTCTTCGCCAGCGGCTTCGGCCTGCAGCCGGCTACGCTCTTCGGCGGATGTCTTCAGTGCCTCGTCGCTCTCTTCGAGCAAAGCGCGCTCGCGCGAGCCGTCCGCCTCGGTCTGTCGGATGCGCTCCGACAGCTCTTGCCGCCGTGCCTCCGCCCGCCGCGCCTCTTCCGCCAGTTGCTCGGCAAGAATGCGCAGGCGTTGCAGCGCCGCGCCCGCGGCGGCCTCCTTGTCGCGCAGCGGCTGCACGGCCTGGTCGGCCATGAACAGCACCTTCTGCGCTTCGAGCTCGACGTGCTGGGCATTGGCGAGATCGTTGATCAGCCGGCCCTGCTCGGCCTCGGTCTCGTTTTCGGCCGCCCGCGCCGCGATCCAGCGGATATGGAACAGCGTCGCTTCCGCCTTGCGGATTTCGCCCGACAGCCCGCGATAGCGGGTCGCAAGCCGCGCCTGCCGCTTCAACTGCTCGAGCTGCTGGGTAACCTGGTTGATGACGTCTTCGACGCGCTCGAGATTCTGCTCGGCGCCCTTGAGCCGCAGCTCCGCCTCGTGCCGGCGCGAATGCAGGCCCGAAATGCCGGCGGCCTCTTCGAGCAGCGCCCGGCGCTGCGTCGGCTTGGCCGCAATCAGCTCGCCGATCTGGCCCTGCCGCACGAGGGCAGGGGAGTGCGCGCCGGTCGAAGCATCGGCGAACAGCAACTGCACGTCGCGCGCCCGGACTTCCTTGCCGTTGACGCGATAGACCGAGCCGTCCTCGCGCTCGATCCGGCGGGTGATCTCGAGTATGTCGGCGGTGTTGAGTCCGGCCGGCGCCGTGCGGTCGGTGTTGTCGAGCACCAGCGTCACTTCCGCCGAATTGCGCGACGGCCGGTTGCCCGAGCCCGAAAAGATCACGTCGTCCATGCCCGAGGCGCGCATCGCCTTGTATGAGCTTTCGCCCATCACCCAGCGCAGTGCTTCGACCAGATTGGACTTGCCGCACCCGTTCGGACCGACGACGCCGGTGAGGCCGGGCTCCAGGTAAAGCTCGGTCAGATCCGAAAAGGATTTGAACCCGTGCAGCTTGAGACGCGTGAACTTCATGATGCCTCAGTACAAGTCCGGCCCGCTGCAAGGAAGCAGTGGGGCGGCTTATGGCAATGAAGCTTGTGGAAATTGAGTCCTAGAGCAGCGGGCTGATCGCCGCGTCGAGCTGCTCCATGGTCTGCTCGCCGGTGATCTGCTTGCCGTTGAGATAGAAGGTCGGGGTGCCTTCGAGGCCGAAATCGTTCACCGCCTGGTCGCGCATCTGCTGCACTTTGTTGAAAAAGTCCTGGTCCTTGAGCGCGGCGTCGAACGTGGCGTCGGTGAAACCGAGTTGCGTCGCGACGGCTTTGACCGCATCGAGCGGCGTCTGCGAGACGCCCCAGGTGTCCTGGGTACGGAAGAAGGTCGACACGACGTTTTCGAAGGCATCGATGGCGGCCGGTGAATAGCCGCTCGGATTGTTCGGGTCGGCCGGCTTGGCGGGCGCTTCGGCGGCGCTGCTGGCGGCCGACGCATCCGTCGAGGCGCCCGGCGTCGCAATCCCGTCGGTCGAGCGCGCCGCGGCTTCGGCGAGCATGAAGATTGCCGCGTCCATGGTGTTGCGGGCGAACGGACGCAGGATGAACTTCACCTTGCCGGTCTTGACGTATTTGTCCTCGAACGGCCCGAGCACGGTGTTGGAGAACAGCGCGCAGTGCGGGCAGGTAGGCGACGCATATTCGATGAACGTCACCTTGGCGTTCGGGTCGCCCTTGATCTTGTCGGGGATGCCGGCGGGCGCCATCAGCTTCAGCAGGTCGATGGTGTCGCCGTCTTTGGCGAGCGCGATGGAGGGAAGGCCGGCGACGCCCGCGACGGTCGCGGCGGCGGCCAGAGTCAAAGTCTCACGGCGGGTGAATTTCACGACGGAACTCCTTGTTTCGCCGGGCACGTTACACAGCCCCAATGGCGGAGCAAGGGCCGAAACCTTAAGCTTTGGTCACGTGCCTGCGAGGTTGCTTGGCCAACACTGCGCGGCCCAAGTCCTTTAGGGCGTCCCTGAGCCCGATATCCTCGACATTGGAAACGGATTGTTCGACGTCCCGCTCCATTTCCGGCATCGCCTTGGGGGTGGCCGGCGGCTTTGCTGCCGCTACGGCGAACGGCTCGGCGGAAAGCTTGACCTCGCGCACCAGAAAATAGCCGAAATACCGGTTCACCGCTGCGGCGATCAGCGCCGTCTCGTGGCTGAGCCCCAGCGCATGCCCTCGGGCGCAGCGCAGATAAAGCGTCGCGCCTTCATGGCCGGCGCCGCGCGGCCATTTGAGCTGATCGGGCACCGCCACCTGATCGTAGGGCTTCGGCGCCATCGCCGCCCAATGAGTGAGGACGTCGCGAGTGGCAAAGCCGCGCTTCTTGAGCGCACCGTCGAGCACGCCCTTGAGGGCCTCGGACACCCCTACCGCGCGGTTGAGGCGTCTGTGCTCGTCCGGCTCTTTGGCTTTGCTGGCCACCACAAATCCCGTTGCGCCGGTCGCCCGGCTGGTCCACATCCCCATCATGCCAAAAGCCGCCGTAGCGCAACACCCCTCGCTCGATTCCGCCGCGGTGCTCGAGTGGTACGACCGCCACGCGCGCGTCCTGCCGTGGCGGATTTCGCCGGCCGACCGGGCGCAAGGCATGCGGCCCGACCCTTACCGGGTGTGGCTCAGCGAAATCATGCTGCAGCAAACGACCGTTGCGGCGGTGGGCAAATACTACGCCCGGTTCCTCTCGCTGTGGCCGACGGTCGAGGCGCTGGCTGCGGCGCCTCTCGCTGCAGTGCTCGTCGAGTGGGCCGGCCTCGGCTACTACGCCCGCGCCCGCAATCTGCACGCCTGCGCGGTGGCCGTCGTGGAGCGGTTCGGCGGCAAATTCCCGGACTCGTCGGCCGAACTGCTGACCCTGCCGGGAGTCGGCCCCTACACCGCCGCGGCCATCGCCGCGATCTCGTTCGATGAACCCATCGCGGTCGTCGACGGCAATGTCGATCGCGTGCTGGCGCGCTATCTCGCGCTGCCGGTGCCGGTGCGCGACGCCAAGGACAATATCCGCAGCACGGTTCAGTCATCGGTTCCCACCCGCGCCGGCGATTTTGCCCAGGCGCTGATGGATCTCGGGGCCACCATTTGCGCACCGCGCATTGTCAACTGCCTCATCTGCCCGCTGTCCGATGGCTGCGCCGGCCGCCAACTCGATCCGCTGGCCTATCCGGTGAAGGCCGAAAAGCCGGAGCGGCCGACCCGCTACGGCCACGCCTTCGTCATGCTCGATGCCGATGGCGATGTGTTCCTGCGCACTCGGCCCGACAAGGGCCTCCTCGCCAAGATGACCGAACCACCGGTGTCCGACTGGGGGGGTGCCAAAGCCGAGCCCGCATTCCCGGTGGCGGCCGAATGGCAGCATCGCGGCCAGGTGGTCCACGTCTTCACCCATTTCCGCCTCGAGCTCGAAATCTGGTCCGCCGCCGTGCCCGATCCCGCCTTGCTGACCGATGGCTGGTGGGCCGACCCCCGCGACCTCGGCGCCGAGGCGCTGCCGACCGTCTTCCGCAAAGCGTTGGCGACGGCGGGGCTGGAATAAAAACCGCCGGCCCCATGCAGAGGACCGGCGGCAGGATGCCCGATGACTGGAGGTCTGAGTCAGGCGGAAAGCTGCTCCATCTGCGCTCTGATGTCGGCGCGCAGGAGGTCGATAGGCGCGAGGCGTCCCTTGGAATTGGTGTGCCAGAAGGTCCAGCCATTGCAGGCCTCCGCGCCCTGGACCAGCGCGCCGACGCGGTGGATCGACCCCTGATGCGGACCCGACGCGAGGCTGCCATCGGCTCGCACCATCGCCGACCAGCGCCTGCGGTGATCGGTGAGCAGCGTACCCGGGGCGATGACCCCCATTTCGACCAGCGAGCCGAAGGCGACACGCGGCGCGGCGCGCTTGGGCACGGCCGTCTCGATGGCTTCGGCGGGCAACTGCTTCGTTGCCGCGATCCGCTTCAGCGCCGCGGCGACATAGGTCGTGTCGCGGTCGATGCCGATGAAGTGGCGGCCGAGCTTCTTTGCGACGGCGCCGGTGGTGCCGGTGCCGAAGAACGGGTCGAGCACCACGTCGCCAGGCTTCGTGCTGGCGTTGAGGATGCGGTGCAGCAGCGCTTCCGGCTTTTGCGTCGGATGCACCTTGTCGCCAGCCTCCGAGGTCAGGCGCTCGTTGCCGGTGCAGATCGGGAACAGCCAGTCCGACCGCATCTGCGTGTCGTCATTGGCCTGCTTCAGTGCTTCGTAGTTGAAGGTGACGCGGCTCTTTTTGTCGCGCGCCGCCCAGATCAGCGTTTCGTGCGCATTGGTGAAGCGCGTGCCGCGGAAATTCGGCATCGGATTGGCCTTGCGCCAGATCACGTCGTTGAGCAGCCAGTAGTCGAGGTCCTGCAACGCCGCGCCGACACGGAAAATGTTGTGGTAGCTGCCGATGACCCACAGCGCGCCATCGGGCTTGAGAATGCGCCGCGCGGCCTTCAGCCACCCGCGGGTGAAGGCGTCGTAATGCGCAAAGCTTTCGAACTTGTCCCAGTCGTCGTCGACGGCGTCGACGCGGGACTGGTCAGGACGGGTCAGCCCGTCTTCGAGCTGAAGGTTGTAGGGAGGGTCCGCAAAAATCAGGTCAACCGAGCCGGCCGGCAAGGCATTCATGTGGTCGATGCAGTCGCCGACAAGAATCGTGTCGACGGGCAGCACGGCCTTTTCCGCATCGGCCAACTGGGCCGTACGCGCGGTACGCAACATACTCGTAACCCTAACGCAGCACTAACGACGTTGGTTGTAAGGCCTTAGGGTTAAAGGTGATTTAAGCCGCAGGGTTACGAAAACCTTACTGCACGATCCGGTAGATCTGCAGCACGTCGCCGGGCGCCGACAGCGGCGTCAGCCAGCTCCACAAACTGCCCGGTGTCGGGCCGATCTGGCCTGTTTCGCCCGACGCGTTGCAGGTGACGACGTAGGTGAGGCCGCGATCCTTCACGATCTGTTTTGCTCGCGCTTCGTCGCCGCCGGCGAAGAAATCGAGGCTGTCGATGATGCTCTGCGCATTGCGATGGAACCCGGCGGACAGCACCGAGTGCGGCGTGTAGCGCAGGATGTGCGAACTGAGCCCGATCGGCGCCGCGACGCGTCCGGCGGGCACGGCCGCCAGTTTTGCAAATGAACTCTCGAGCAGGCAGGTCTGTGACGACAGTTGCGCCTCGCCAACGGCCGCGCGGGCCTGGCCAATCAGCATGCTGCCCGCCGCTAGAACGAAATATTGCGGCAGCGTGCAGAACAGCAGCCAGCTCCCGATCAGCGCGGCGGTGGTGGCTGCTGTCGCGCGTGCGAGGTAACGTTGCCGCGCGCCGGCGATCACCCATGCCGCGGCCGGCAGCGCCAGCGATGCGGCGAGGCGCGCACCGCGGAACTGGAAGATCATCACCAGGCTGGCCGCGACGAGCAGCCCGAGCACGATGAGCCAGTTCACCCGCTGCTCGCCCTCGACGCTCACCGCCCGCCATGCCGTCAGCGGCACCGCGAGCAGGATCGAAAATGTGAAGCTGATGGCCACGGCCGGCGTCAGCGCCAGCCGTTCCCACAGCGGCTGCGCCTCCGCGATGTCGCCAAACATCCGGCTCAGTACCCGCGGATCGACGCCGGCATATGGCCCGGCGAGGCACTGCGGATAGAGCCACGCGGTAATCGCCACCGCGACCACACCGAGTCCGACGGCGACCGCCAGCCGCGGCCATAGCCCCAGCCGCGACGCGACGATGGCGGCGACCGCCAGCGCGAGCGCCCCAAGCCCCATCGCGGCAACGTAAGTGATGGACAGGGCATCGCACGCCGCGACGAAGTAGAGCGAGGGTTCAGTCGCCAGCAGAAAGTGGCCGGTGGTACATGCGGCGACGCTCACGGCGAAGGCGATCAGCGCGTTGCGATGCCCGGCCGGATCGGCAACCCAGCAGAGCGCGTAGGCTGCAATTGCAGCCAGTGCCGGCGGGAGCGTTTCCATGCCGATGGCGAGACTGGTGGCGACGAGCAGCCCGGCGAGGAGCCCGCCGCCGAGACGCCGACGCAGCGTCAGCAACACCAGCAGCGTCGCCTGCGTCAGCAGGATCTGCACATTGTGGTGGTCGACGCGCCCGGGGCTGAACTCGATGGTGAGCACGATGTTGAGCCCGCTGAGCCCGAGCGCCGTCACCGCGCCCGCCTGCGGCAGCAGGACCCGTGTCACCGCGACCGCCAGGATCAGCAGCGGCAGCAACAGCAGCAGCGGCCACACGATGGCCGCGGCATTGGGCGCCGCCGCAACACCGACGATCGGCGCGAGCCCGGCCATCAGCGCCGCAATCGGCGCATCGACCAGCCGCGACCAGTGCATCGAGGCGCCGAATGGCACGTTGTCGCGATGTTCGATCAAATCCTGCCACGGCTGGCCGTGCCAGAGGTCCATCGCTGTGACCATCCGCATCGCGTCATCGGTGTCGCCGTGGAGCGGCACAGTGTCGGCCTGCAGCAGATATCTGCTGGCAAGGATGGCGCACAGCAGCAGCCAGAAACCGCCGATCAGCCACCAGTTCAGTCGTTCGGGTCGGAGCGTGGTCATCGAGGCGCCGGGCGAGGGGAGGCCGTAGCCTAGCGCCTTCGCCCTAATGCGCCGTGAAGCCTCAGGCGACCGCCTTGAGCCGGCTGGCTGCTTCGATGCAGGGCGCAAAGTCCATGCGGTGGTAGCGGCCCGGCCCATGCGCATCGAGCGCCGCGAAATGCGAAGCCGCCGAGTACCCCTTGTGCCCGGCAAAGCCGAACTGCGGCTCCTCGCAATGCATGATCTCGCACATCCGGTCGCGCGTCACCTTGGCGACGATCGACGCCGCCGCGATCGAAACGCTGAGCCCGTCGCCGCCGATCACCGCTTCGCCGGCGCAGGGCAGGCCGCGCGGCACGATGTTGCCGTCGACCAGCACATGGTCGGGCGCAACGCTGAGCCCCATCACCGCCCGCCGCATGGCCCACAACGAGGCGTGGAGGATGTTGATCTCGGCGATGATCTTGGGTGGCGCCGAGACTACCGAGACGATGGCGCCGCTAGCCAGGATTTCGTCATAGAGCACGGCGCGCCGGTCGGCGGTCAGCACCTTGCTGTCGTTCAGCCCCTCCGGCACCTTGCGCCGGTTGAGGATGACGGCGGCCACCACCACTGGGCCCGCCAGCGGTCCGCGTCCCACCTCGTCGACGCCCGCCACGATCGTCGCACCACGCCGGATCGCCCGCTTTTCGAGCGCGAGGTCGGGTGTTGGGGCAGGGATCGAATCGATTTTCGGCATGCTCCAGAGCATCGTCGTTTCGTCACGCTCTGCAAGTATCGAGACGGGTGCTCAAAAATTCCCTTGGCGCTCAAGGGACTCGCGCGCATTATGACAGTTTGATGACACCGCAATTCCGACGAAAGCGAGTCGATCACCCACAATGGATTTCACTCTGGCCGTTCTCGGCCTCTTCGGCGCGATCGCGCTTTTCCTTTGGGGAACCCACATGGCGCAGACCGGCGTGCAGCGCGCGCTCGGGCCTCGCCTGCGCCGCGTCCTCGGCCTCACCCTCTCCAATCGCACCAAGGCGTTCTTCGCCGGTATCGGCCTGACGCTGCTGCTGCAGTCGAGCACCGCCACCGGCCTGATGGCGGCGAGTTTCACGGCAGCCGGCATGGTCGACCTGCTGCCGGCGATGGCGGTGATGCTCGGCGCCAATGTCGGCACGGCGCTCATCGTCCAGGTGCTGGCCTTCGACATCGCCATCGCCTCACCGGTTCTCGTTCTCGTCGGTTTCCTGATGTTCCGGCGCAGTTCCAATTCGTGGATTCACGATCTGGGCCGCGCCCTGATCGGGCTTGGGCTCATGCTGCTGGCGTTGCACCAGATGCTGGGCATCCTCGCCGGCGTCGAGAACGCCGCCGAGTTCCGCGCCGCCGTCGGCATCGTCGCTGCGGTTCCGGCGCTGGGTTTCGTGCTCGCGGCCCTTGCCGCATGGGGCGTGCATTCGAGCGTCGCCATCGTGCTGCTGATCATCTCGCTTGCCACCAACGGCGCGCTGCCGCTCGATGTCGCGCTCATCGCCGTGCTGGGCGCCAATCTCGGCACCGCGATCAATCCGCTGCTCGAGGCGGGTGCGGAATCCCCCGAGGCGCGGCGCCTGCCTCTCGGCAATCTCGTCAATCGCATCGCGGGCATCGGCATCGCCCTCATCGTCGTCTCGCCGGTGGCGAAAGGACTGGGCGACGCGCTCGGCCCGGCCCACGCCGTCGCTGCCTTCCATCTCGGCTTCAACCTCGCGCTGGCGCTGGTGCTGCTGCCGCTCCTCGCTCCCGCGCAGAGCCTGCTCCGGCGTCTGCTTCCGTCGAAGCCGGCCTCCGATCCTGCGGCGCCGATCTATCTCGATCGTTCCGCCCGCGAGACCCCGCTGATCGCCCTCGGCGGTGCGGCGCGCGAGGCGCTGCGCCTCGCCGATGTGCTCGAGCAGATGCTGCACGGCGCCCACGACGCGCTGATCAAATACGATCGCCGCTTGATCGAGGAGACACGCCATCGCGACGACGTACTCGATGGCCTCAACACCGCCATCAAGCGCTACCTCACCTCCATCGATGCCGACGAGCTCAACGAGGATGACCAGCGCCGGCTCAACCAGATTCTCGTCTTCTCGATGAACATCGAGCAGGCCGGCGACGTCATCGACCGCAACCTCTTGCCCCACGTCAGCAAGCGCCTGAAGCGTGGGCTGGTCGGCGGCGACACCGATACCGAGCTCGCGCAACTGATGGACCGGCTGGTGACCAATCTGCGCACCGCCGCGTCGCTGTTCATGACCGACGACGCCCGCGTCGCCCGCGATCTCGCCGAGGAGAAGGTGACCTTCCGCCGCGCCGAGCGCGAAGCGGTCGCCGCGCATTTCGACGTGATGCGGGCCGACATTAAAAGTCAGGGCATGCAAAGCGCCATCCATCTCGACCTGCTGCGCGACATGAAGCTGATCAACTCGCTGATCGTCGCCGCCGCCGCCTATCCGGTGCTCGACCGGGCAGGAGAGTTGCTGCCCACCCGGCTCGCCGCACCCGGTTGAGCCCGCTCGAACACCACCACCGAGACGGCCACCGAAAGCAAGGCCAGGAACGTCAGCACCGCTTCGGTGGCATGGCCGATTTCCCATCTCAGCCGCAGCGCCTCCCAATCGTCCGGTGCGAGGGTCCAGTTCGCAGTGGCGACATTGCCGGGAAAACTCAGGCTGAAGAACGCCACCAGCGACGCGACGATCAATCCGGCACCCGCTGCCGCAAATCCCACGGCCATCGTTTGCGCCCGCACGCGCCAGGCGAGCCACGCTGCCGCAACGATCGCCGCGACCTCGACGATCCCAAACAGCGCCCAGCCACCATAGATCGGCTGCACCTCGAAATAGGCATCCTTGCCCATCGCCATCTTGCCGGGCATCTCGAACAGATGCGCGCCTGTCGGCACGAGACAGAGCGCCACAAGCATCATCGTTACGACCTGCAGTATCTTGGTGGGTCTCATGCCGGCCAACGCCACGCCGGGCCGTTGGTTCAGAACAAACTCATCTGCCCGTCGTCGATCCGCGGCGGCGTGAACAGGTCGGTACGCAGCGACGGAAATTTCCTGTCGAGCCCGAACCGTTCCTTCGCCCGCGCCATGCGCTGCTGCATCAGCGTCGCATAGGCGCCTTCGCCCACCATGCGCTCGCCCCAGGCAGCGTTGTAATCCTTGCCGCCGCGCGTATCGCGCACCAGCGACATCACATGCCGCACCCGGTCAGGATAATAGCGCAGCAGCCATTCGCGGAAGATTTCGCGCACCTCTCCCGGCAGGCGCAGCAGCACCATGCCCGCCGTCTGCGCGCCCTGCGCCGCGCCCGCATCGAGGATGCGCTCCATCTCCATGTCGTTGATCGCCGGGATCATCGGCGCCGCCATGATGCCCGTCGGAATCCCCGCCGCCGACAGCAGCCGGATCGCCTCCAGCCGCTTCTCCGGCGTCGACGCCCTCGGCTCCATCTTGCGGCTGAGGATATGGTCCATGCTGGTCACCGACAGCGCCACATGCACCAGCCCGAGCTTCGCCATCTCGCTGAGGATGTCGATATCGCGCACCACCAGCGCCGATTTGGTGACGATCGAGGCCGGATGCCGTGTCTCGAGCAGCACCTCGAGAATGCCGCGGGTGAGCTTGTGCTTGCGCTCCGCCGGCTGGTAGGGGTCGGTGTTGGTCCCCATCGCGATGGATTTGGGCTTGTAGCGCTTGTCCGCCAGCTCGCGCCGCAGCAGCTCCACGGCGTTGACCTTCACATAGATCTGCCGCTCGAAATCGAGGCCCGCCGAATGGCCGAGATAGGAATGCGTCGGCCGCGCAAAGCAATAGCTGCAGCCATGCTCGCAGCCGCGATAGGCGTTGATCGAACGGTCGAACCCGATATCGGGGCTCTCGTTGCGGGTGATGATCGATTTGGCCCGCTCGATGTGCTCGATCGTCTCGAACGGCTTCAGTTCCTCGACCTGGCCCCAGCCATCGTCCACGTCCTCGCGGCTCTGCCGGTCGAAGCGGCTCTCCTTGTTCGTCTGCGCGCCGCGTCCGCGATTGCGCGCGGGATCGAGCATCGGCCGGCTGATCAGGTCGGCGTCGCGCGTGTCCTTGAGCTTTTCGAGCGCCTCGAACGAGGGTGCGGTCTGGATGGCCATTGTGGGTTCTCGACCAACAGATGGGGCGTCTCCGCCCCAGTGTTAATGGGTCTTAACAGATAGCACGCGCACGAGAACAAAACAAGAACTTTGCCGAGGGTCAGTGGCGCTTGAAGTACTGCACCTCACGCTCGTGTTTCTCTGCGCCGGCCCGGTCGGGAAACGTCCCGAGGTTCTTGCGCTTGCCGGTTTTGGGGTCGGTCTTGCGCGAATACAGCCGATATTCCCCGGACTTGAGCTTGCGGATCATGGCGTTTCTCCTTCGCTGGGAGAACGCCGGGTGCCGCCTGCCGTTCCGCGCGGCGTTAGCGCTCAGCCAGCCGCGGCATCAGTTCGACGAAGTTGCAGGGCAGGTGCCGGTTGTCGAGCTGGGCGCGCAGGATGCCTTCCCACGCGTCGCGGCAGGCGCCGCGCGAGCCGGGGAGGACGAACACGAAGGTCTCGCCGATGAGGCCGCCCGTCGCCCGCGATTGTAGCGTCGAGGTGCCGACCGTCGTCGACGAATACTGGTGAAACAGCACCGAAAACCCCTCCATCCGCTTGGCGAACAGCGGCTCGAGCGCCTCGGGCGTCACGTCGCGGCCGGAAAAGCCGGTGCCCCCCGTAGTGATGATCGCATCGATCGTGGGGTCGACCACCCAGCCCATCACCTGCGTGCGGATCGCCTGGATATTGTCGGGGCACACCGCGCGCTCGGCGCAGCGGTGGCCGTCGGCCTCCATCATCGATTTGAGCAGCGCTCCCGCGGTATCGGTTTCGAGCGTACGGGTGTCGGAGACCGCGAGCACCGCGATCGACAGCGGCGTGAATGCCCGGCTCTGGTCAAGTTCCGACTTGAACATCCTTGTCGTCCTTCTTTTCGGCCACGACGACCGGTTCGATCACGTCGGGCACGATGATTTCGGCTCCCACAGGCGGCGCCGGCTCGGGCTTGAGACTGGCGTTGAGTGGCGGTGCGTGCGGCAAATCTTCCTGCGATTCCTCCGAGCGCGGGTCAAGCGCCACCGCGCCCGGCGTCACGCCCTTCTCCGAATTCATGATCTGGAATCGCACGCGGCCCCTGTCGTCGCGCACCGGCCGCACCCGCATCCGGAGGAACGCCGTCAGCGCCAGCGCGCCGTGGAACGTCGCCGTCACGATGAACAGACCGACCGGCTGGTAGAGGCTCATCACCAGCGAGGCGATGGCGGGGCCGATGGCGAGCCCCGTGCCCAGCGTCAGCAGCATGCCGCCCGCCACGCGGCCGTACTCGCCGGGCTTGGCGAAGTCGTTCGCATGCGCCACCGCGATTGCGTAGATCGGATAGGCGCTGAGCCCGTAGAGCCCGAACAGCCCATACATCAGCCAGCCGCCGCCGGGGTTCAGCACCAGCATCAGGAACCCGACAACCGCCGCGGTCGCCCCCAGCGCCACGATCACGAGACGGCGGTCCATGCTGTCGCTGAGCCGGCCAGCCGGCACCTGCATGATAGCGCCGAGCACGGCGGTGACCGCGAAGAGATAGGCAATACCCGATGCATCGAGGCCCTGGTCGTGGCCGAACACCGGCGCCAGCGTCCCGAACGTGCCGTTGGCCATGCCGACCGAAAATGCCGCGATCACCGCCAGCGGCGAGGTCCGGTAGAGCAGGAACACGTCGAGCTTGGCCGACGCCAGCGGCCGTGGCTGCGGCGTCGAGGTCAGCGCCGGCGGCAGCACCGCGCAGATGAGGCTGATCGCGCCGATGACGAAGGGGATGTAGCCGTCGACGCCCGTCCAGGACATCGCGAGCTGCCCCAGCGTCGAAGCCGTCATGTTGATGGTCGAATAGACCGAAAAGATCGTGCCGCGGCTCTTGTTCTCGGCGACCTCGTTGAGCCAGCTTTCGACGATCATCGCCGCGCCGGCAAAGCAGAAGCCGGAGAAGGCGCGCATCACGATCCAGCCGATGTCGTTGATCCACAGCAGGTTGCAAAGGATCGTGACCGTGCCGATCACCGCCATGATCGAAAAGGCCCGGATATGGCCGACGCGCTGCACGAGGAACGGCACCGCCAGCGAGCCGGCGATGAACCCCACCGACCAGCCGGTGCCGATCAGGCCCAGCGACAGCAGCGAAAAATGCTCCTCGGCGCCGCGAACGCTCAGCAGCAATCCCTGCAGCCCGCCGCCGAACAGCAGCAGGGCCGAGCCCAGAAACAGCGCGTAAATCTTGACGACGGACGACATTGCTAGGCTGCATCCTCCGCCGAGGCATTGATTATCCCGGTGTCATTCCCGCGGAGGCGGGAATCCAGGCGGAGCTTTCGGATGGCCGTGAACCCGGACTGGATTCCCGCCTCCGCGGGAATGACGCAGTTGCTCTCTACCGGCATCGGCGGTTCTCCAGTCGGCAGGATAGCTAAGCCATCCCGACTTTTTCCTTAACCATCGCCTGCTTCAGCGCCAGCATATCCCTCCACGCCTGCGCCTTGGCGCTGGGCGTGCGCAGCAGGAAGGCCGGGTGGAGCGTGGGCAGTGCCGGCACGCTCAGCGAATTGATCTGCAGCGTCTTCCACTGGCCGCGCATGCGGGTGATCCCCTGCGCCGTCTGGAACAGCGCCTGCGTCGGCACGTTCCCCAGCGTCACCAGCAGCTTGGGTGCCACGAGCTCCACCTGCCGATGGAGAAACGGCGCGCACAGCGCCAGCTCGTCCGGCGTCGGATTGCGGTTCCCCGGCGGTCGCCACGGCACCATGTTGGCGATGTACACCTTGGTGCGGTCGAGTCCGATCGCGGCCAGCATCCGGTCGAGCAACTGCCCGGCGCGTCCCACGAAGGGCTTGCCCTCCCGGTCCTCGTTCTCTCCCGGGCCTTCGCCCACCAGCATGATCTCGGCCTCGGGGTTGCCGTCGGCAAAGCAGAGCTGGGTGGCTCGATGCTTGAGCGCACAGCCATCGTAGCCATCCATCGCCGCGCGCAACTCGGCGAGCGTCGTCGCCGCGGCAGCGATGGCGCGCGTTTCCAACGGATCGGTGACGAGAGGGGTGATGGGTGCAGCCGGCGCCGCGCTCGCCGCTTGCGCCATGGGTGCGCGTCTCGGTGGCACAACCGCGGAGGTCGCGAAGCGGTCGATCGGCTCGTCGCCCACGGCGATGTCGACCCCCGCCGCCCGATACCAATCGAGCGCGGCGAGGGCGTCGGCTTCGCTGAATGGAGGGTTTGCGGACATCGGGGCTGTTATGGCACAGCAAAATTCGAGCAGGAACCCACATGACCGAACGTGAAATCATCGACACCGACGTGGTGATCGTCGGCGCCGGGCCGGCAGGCCTCAGCGCCGCCATTCGGTTGAAGCAACTGGCGCCTGACCTCGGCGTCACCGTCGTCGAAAAATCGGCGGAGATCGGCGGCCACATTCTCTCGGGCGCGGTGATGGATCCGGCGGGGCTCGATGAACTCATCCCCGACTGGCGCCAAAGGGGAGCGCCAGTCGGACCGACGGTGACCCGGGATACCTTCCACCTGCTCGGCAGGCGTTCCGACCTGCGCCTCCCCAACTGGCTGCTGCCGCCGCTGATGCGGACGCATGACGGCGTGATCACCTCGCTCGGCGATCTCGTGCGCTGGCTCGGCGACGTAGCGCAGGCGCTGGGTATCGACATCTTTCCGATGACCGCCGCCGTCGATGTGCTGCTGAATGAGGTCGGCGCCGTGGAGGGCATCGTCACCGGCGATCTCGGCCGCGACCACGCGGGCAACCCCAAGCCCGGCTTTGCCGCCGGCATCGGCATCCGGGCCAAATACACGCTGATCGGCGAAGGGGCGCGCGGCTCGCTCGGCAAGCAGCTCATCCGGCGCTTCAACCTCGCCGCTAAATCCTCGCCGCAGAAATTCGGACTCGGGATCAAGGAGATATGGCGGCTCGCTGACTCGAAGCACGAGCCCGGCCGTGTCGACCACTACCTCGGCTACCCGCTCGATGACGCCACCTCCGGCGGCGGCTTCGCCTACCATGCCGAGGACAAAAAGCTCTATCTCGGCCTCGTCGTCCATCTCGACTACCGCAACCCGACGCTGTCGCCCTTCGACGAGTTCCAGCGCTTCAAGCAGCACCCGTCGATCGCCCGGCTGATCGCCGGCGCCACCCGCGTCAGCTACGGCGCCCGCGCCCTGACGTCCGGCGGCTGGCAGTCTATCCCCGAGCTGGCGTTTCCCGGCGGCGCGCTGATCGGCTGCTCGGCCGGCTTCATGAACGCGCCGCGGCTCAAGGCCATCCACTCCGCCATCCGCTCCGGCCGCGCCGCCGCCGAATCCATCGCCGACGCCATCGGCAAGGGCCGGGCCCACGACGTGCTCGACGATCTGCCCGGCCGGGTGATGGCGACCGGCATCGGCGCCGAGCTGCACCGCGTCCGCAACGTCAAGCCGCTCTGGTCGCGCTTCGGCACGCTGCTCGGCGTCGGGCTGGGCGGCTTCGACATGTGGGTCAACCAGCTCTTACGCTTCTCGCCGTTCGGCACGCTCAGCCACAAGAAGGCCGACTACGCCTCGCTCTGGCCGGTCTCCGCCACCGACGACAAAAACTATCCCCGCCCCGACGGCGAAACGGCCTTCGACCGCTCCTCCTCGGTGTTCCTCGCCAACATCGCCCACGACGAAGACCAGCCGGTGCATCTTCGCCTTGCCGACCCGAGCGTGCCGGTCGCCAAAACGCTGCCCACCTTCGGCGCCGAGCCGGCCCCGCACTACTGCCCCGCCGGCGTCTACGAAGTGGTCGACGTCGAAGGCGTCCCGACCTTCCGCGTCAACGCCCAGAACTGCGTCCACTGCAAAACCTGCGACATCAAGGACCCCGCCCAGAACATCACCTGGGTCCCCCCCGAAGGCGGCTCTGGCCCGAACTACATCGGAATGTAGCCGTCGCCCCAGTCCGCCGGAGCCTGCAAAGAACACCGAGGGTGGGAACGGGACCTTGTAGCCTGAGACACACCCGCCAAGCGAAACGCCTTCGTGAACCCGCCACATCCGTCCTCTACTTGCGCGCAGGTCGCAAAATCGACAATCTTGCCGCGCCTGTTCTCGCGCTGTTCCCCGGAGATCGAATCCCTCGTGAATAATCTTCTGCGTCTCGTCGCCGCCTCCGGGCTCATGGGTCTGGCTCTTGCGGTGCCCGTGACCGCGCAGGATTTCACCGACAGCGCGACCGGCAGCTATCTGGCCGGCCAGCAGGCGCTCACCCAGTTGCGCACGCCCGACGCGGTGAAATATTTCCGCAACGCGGCGCTTGAAGCCTACCGCAATCCGGCGGTGCTCGATCGCGCCTTCATCGCCTATGCCGCCGACGGCGACATCGAGGATTCGGTCGACATGGCGCGCCGCCTGCTCGATGTGGAACCCAACAACGACATGGCGCGGCTGGTCATCGCCACCGAAGCCCTGAAGCAGCGTCGCTACGATGCCGCCATCAAGGGGCTGGACAAGCTCGGCTCCGACACCTTCGAGGGCATCACCGGCTCGATCCTGCGCGCCTGGGCGCAGGTCGGTGAGGGCAAGATCGATGCCGCCTCTGCCGCGCTCGACAAGGTCGGCAATGGCGGCCTCGGCGAATTCCTCACCTTCCATCGCGCCATCATGGCCGACGTCGCCGGCCGCCAGGATGATGCGGTCAAATACATCACCGAAGCCCACGACGCCGATCCCTACACCGCCGATGTCGTCGAGGCCTATGCCCGCATCCTTGGGGACGCCGGCCAGTTCGACAAGGCGATCGACGCCATCGTCGCCTTCGAGCAGCAGGGCCTCAGCCACCCGGTGATCACCGAGGTGAAGGGGGCACTGGCCAAAAAGCAGCGCCCCGGCATCTACGCCGACAGCGTGCAGGCGGGCGCTGCCGAGATGTTCCATTCGATCGGCGTGGCCTTCGCCCGCGATGGCACCAACGATGTCGCCATGGTGCTGTTGCGGCTTGCCGCCTATCTCGATCCGCGCAACGAGAACGTGCCGCTGGTCATCGGCCAGCTTTACGACGGCGCCGGCCAGCACGAGCTCGCCAACACGGTCTATGACGAAATCCCGCAATCCTCGCCGATGAAGCCGATGGCGATCGTCCGCGTCGCCGACAACCTCGACGCTCTCGGCAATCGGCCCGAGGCCATCCGCCGGCTCGAAAACATCGTCACCACCAGCCCGGACGATATCGATGCGATTTCGGTGCTGGGCGATCTGCTGCGCTCCGACAAGCAGTACCAGTCGGCCGCCGACGCCTACACCAAGGCTCTGGCCGTCACCGGCGGCAACACTCCCGGCGACTGGCGCTTCTACTATGTGCGCGGCATCGCCTACGAGCGCTCGAACCAGTTCCCGCTGGCCGAAAAGGACTTCCTGCGCGCCCTCGACCTCAACCCCAACCAGCCGCAGGTGCTCAACTACCTCGGCTATAGCTGGGTCGACAAAGGCATGAAGCTCAACCAGGCGCTCGACATGATCCGCAAGGCGGTCGCGGCGACTCCCAATGACGGCTACATCATCGACAGCCTCGGCTGGGCCTATTACCGCCTCGGCCGCTACGACGACGCCGTCGCGCAGCTCGAGAAGGCCGCGACCCTCCGGCCCAACGATCCCGAGATCAACGACCATCTGGGCGATGCCTACTGGCAAACCGGGCGTCACCTCGAAGCGCATTTCCAGTGGAGCGTCGCCTACGCCATGGACACCGACGGCGACGTGAAAAAACGCGTCGGGCCCAAGCTCAAGGGCGGCCTCGATGCCGCGCCCAAGGACGGCGACTCCGCGCCCATGATCGCCCAGGCTCCGGGCGATCAGGCGCAGGCCAGCGCGGCGCCGGCAAACTGAGCGCTACCGTCCAGCCCATCGTCGAAGCGGCGCCTGCCAAGCTGAACCTCGCGCTGCACGTCACCGGCCGCCGGGCCGATGGCTATCACGCGCTCGAAATGCTGGTGGCCTTCGCCGAGGTCGGCGACGAACTCGAAGCCGTGCCAGCCGCCAAGGACAGCCTCTCGATCAGCGGTCCCTTCGCCCGCGCACTCGGCGGCTCCGACGGCAACCTCGTGCTGCGGGCGCTGGCCGCCTTCCGTCAGCGCTGGCCCGGCGCCTTGCCCGATGGCCTTGCCCTGAAGCTCATCAAGAACCTGCCGGTCGCGGCCGGCCTCGGCGGTGGCTCGGCCGATGCCGCGGCCGCGTTGCGCCTTTTTGCGCAAATGGCGAATGCCGAGATCGCCTTTGCCGATCTGCTGGCGCTCGCCGTCACGCTGGGCGCCGACGTGCCGATGTGCCTCTATTCGCGCCCGGCCGAAGTCCGCGGCCTCGGCGAGATCGTACTGCCGCTCAAGCACTTCCCCGCCTGCCATGTCGTGCTGGTCAATCCGCTGGTGCCGGTGGTCACCGCCGATGTCTTCCGCAAACTCGAAAAGCGCGACAATCCCGGACTGCCCGGCATGAGCGACCCGCTGACTCGGCCCGCCCAGCTCGGCCTCTGGCTCGGCGAAACCCGCAACGATCTCGAAGCTCCGGCGCTCGGCATCGCGCCCATCATTGGCGAGTTGATCGCGCGGCTGGCTCAGGTCGATGGCTGCATCCTCGCCCGCATGTCGGGCTCGGGCGCCACCGTGTTCGGCCTCTTCGGCTCGTCGCGGCAGGCGCATCAGGCGGCGCACGATCTGCGCGAAACCTGGCCCGCCTTCTGGGTCGCCGCCTCGCCGCTGATCGGCGTTGAGAGCTAAGGCAGGCGATCGCTGCGTCCCAGCGTCATCTCGACCTCGACCACATCGCCCACGGTGATCCCGAGCCGCCGGCGGACCTCTGCCTTGATCGGCAGCAGACAGGCGCCATCCTTGGGAAACAGCGACGTCGTGAAGCTGACTGCGCCAATCTTCGCCTCGACCGGGATCACGCCCCACCCATAGCTGACCAGCTTCGCCGCCCGGCCGATGGCCTCAGCGTTCTCACCATCGATCGGTACGTAGAAATAGGGCGCCGGACCACGCCACTCGATCAGTTCGGCTGCAAACGAAAACGTCGCCTGTGGCCGCTCGCGCATCGCGGACCTCAGTAGGCGCGGCTCACATAGAACTCGGCGATGTCGCTGAGGATCGTCTTCATCTCGCTCGGCGGCAGTCCGGCGAGCGCTTCGCGGGCGAGGCGGACATGCTCGTCCGCTTTGTCCACCGTCCGGCCCAGGCCATTGTGCCGATTCATGATGGCGACGATCTGCCCAAGTGCCGCATCGCTCGCGTCGGGCTTGCCCAGCGAAGCGGTGATGATCTCGCGCTCCGCCGGATTGGCGTCGGCGAGCGTCAGGATCACCGGCAGCGTCATCTTGCCTTCGCGCAGATCGTCGCCGGTGTTCTTGCCCATCGCGCCGCTCTCTCCGCGATAGTCGAGCACGTCGTCGACGAGCTGGAACGCGAGTCCAAGCTGCAGGCCATATTCCCGCAACGCCGCGCGTCCGGCTTCATCCGCGCCGCCCGCCATGGCGCCCACTTCCGCCGCCGCCTGGAACAGCGTTGCAGTCTTGGCGCGGATCACCTGGTCGTAGTCTTCAGGCGTGGCCGTGAGGTCACCGGCCTTCGAGAGCTGGAACACCTCGCCCTCGGCAATCACCGTGGCGGCTTTCGCCAGCACGCCGAGCGCATCGAGCTTGCCCGTCTCGACCATCATCAGGAATGCCTGCCCGAGCAGATAGTCGCCCACCAGCACGCTCGCCTGGTTGCCCCAGATCATGCGCGCCGCCGGCCGGCCGCGCCGCATGTCGCTCTCGTCTACCACGTCGTCGTGGAGGAGGGTGGCGTTGTGCATGAACTCGACGGCCGCCGCGTAGTTGGTCTGCGCCCCGGTCGCCTTGCCGAACAGCACCGCGGCGGCGACGGTCAGCATCGGCCTCAGCCGCTTGCCGCCGGCCTCGATCAGGTAGCGCGCCAGCTCGGGCACCATCTCGACATGCGAGTCCGCCCGCTCCAGGATCAGCGCATTGACCTTTTCCATCTCGGCCGCGGTCGCCGCGAGCAGGCGGTCGAGCGCGCCGAGGCCCGCCTCTTCCTTGGCTGCTGCTGCAGAAACGACCATCAAGACCTCTGACGTTGAGCCGGGCCCGCAAAACTCTATAAATTGCCGCGGGTGAGGCTTTATCGCGATGTCCCTAGCTTACGGCACACAAATTGTAAAACGCACCGAAGTCACACACGACGCCTTTTTGGGTGGGCGTCTGACCGTGGCCCAGCCGGCCAGCGGGTTTCGCGCCGGCCTGGACTCGGTGCTTTTGGGCGCGAGCCTCGGGCAATCGGCCGGGCCGCTGCTCGATCTGGGGGCAGGGGCGGGCACCGCGGCGCTGGTGGCGCTCGCCGATCACGAATCGGCCGACGCCACTTTGGTCGAGTCCGATCCGGCGATGGTTGCCTTGGCTGTCGAAAACCTTGTGCGCAACGGCTTTGCCGCCCGCGCCCGGGTGCTGGACCTGGATGTCACCGCTCCCGGCCGGACGCGTTCCGCCGCGGGACTCGGGGCGGATCACTATGCCTCTGTCATCGCCAACCCGCCCTTCTTCGAGGCCGGCACGTCGCCTTCGGCTGGCCGCGCCGCCGCGCGCCATATGAGCGCCGAGGCGCTCGACCGCTGGGTCAAGACTGCCGCCACCCATGCTGCCCCCGGCGGCGAGATCATCTTCATCCACGTCGCCGAACGGCTGGCCGCGTTGGTCCAGAGCTTCGATGCCCGCTTCGGCGCCATCACCGTGCTGCCGCTGACCCCGCGCGACGGCGAGCCCGCCCATCGCATCCTGATCCGCGGCATCAAGGGCTCGCGTGCCCCGCTGACGCTGCTCGCCTCGCGTCCGCTCCACACGCCGGCGGGCCGGCAGTTCCGGCCCGAGTTCGAGGCCATCTTCCGTGGCGAGGGGCGGCTCCACTGGTAATTTTTTCCCGTCCGCCTTACATCACCGCCGTCTTGAGGGCCGCGCGATGGCGAAAAACACCGGAATACTGGGCTGGCTGACGCGGCCGTTCCGCCGTGGCGGGCCGCTCGTGCCGGTGGTGCGCCTGCAGGGCGTCATCGCCGCCGACCAGCGCGCCGGCCGCCTCAACATCCAGAACGTCGCGCCCCTGCTCGAGCGCGCCTTTCAAATGCGCAGCAACACCGTCGCCATCGTCGTCAATTCGCCCGGCGGCTCACCGGTGCAGTCGCGGCTGATCGCCAAGCGCATCCGCGACCTCGCGGCGCAGCACAAAAAGCACGTGCTGGTGTTCGTCGAGGATGCCGCGGCGTCGGGCGGCTATTTCATCGCCACCGCCGGCGACGAAATCATTGCCGATCCCTCCTCGATCGTCGGCTCCATCGGCGTGATCTTCTCTGGCTTCGGCTTCACCGGCACCATGGAAAAGCTCGGCGTCGAGCGTCGCGTCCATACCGCCGGCAAGAACAAGGCCACGCTCGATCCCTTCAGCCCCGAAAAGCCCGAGGACGTCGAGCGCATCAAGCAGATGGAACTCGACATCCACCAGGTCTTCATCGACTGGGTGAAGGCGCATCGCGTCGGCAAGCTCAAGGCGCCCGACGACCAGCTCTTCACCGGCGAATTCTGGAGCGGCGTGCGCGGCCTCGATCTCGGCCTCGTCGACGCGCTCGGCGATCTGCACGAAACGCTGCGCGCCCGCTTCGGCGACGAGGTCCGCACCAAGCTCATCGCGCCCGGGCGCGGGCTGTTTCAGTTGCCGCGCTTCGGCCTCGCTGCCGATCTCGCCGCGGCGCTCGAAGATCGTGCGGCATGGACGAGGCTGGGGCTGTAGCGTGGGCGTTTTCATCAAAGTCGTCCTCTATGTGGCAATCGCCGTGGCGATCTATCTCGGCGTCCGCCGGATCTGGCGCGACTGGACCCGCCAGTTCCGCAGCGAGGAAAAGGCCATCCACGAGCGCGACATCAAGGAACGCGACCAGCCCGGCGTCATCACGCTCGAGCGCGGCAAGGACGGCACCTTCCGGCCCCCCGGCAACGACAACCAGCAGCGCTGACCACGGCAGTTTCCGGGCGACAAGCCGCGGCCTCCCCGCTACATTTTCGACGAACGGAGGCTCGCCATGACTGGACTATCGCGTCGCAATTTCATCGCCGCTGCCGGCGCCCTCGGCGTCGCATCGCTGGCCTACCCGGCGCTGGCCGGCGAGACCGAGGCGGCCAATGCCGTCGGCTGGCTCCTCGGCGACAATCTCAGCCTCGGCGCGCTGATCTACGCCCGCGGCGGCAACCAGAAGGATGTCGACGGCTACATGAACCAGGCCCGCGCCATCGCCAGGAACATCAACCTCAACATCCCCGACCTGCCGGCGAAGGGCAGCGACGACGCGGCCACTATGTCGGCCATCGTCCACTATCTGATCGCGGGCGACGGCTGGCACGTCGGCGAACAACTCGCCGCCGCCTACGGCCAGACGGCCGGCACCATGTTCGAGGTCTCGGTCAAATCCAACATTCTCGTGCTGTTCTACGAGCCGGGCGACGACAGCGGCATCGGCGCCGTCATCAAGTCGCGTCTCGATGGCGTGCTGCCGCCCTCCTACTGGCAACCGCTCCTCGACGACATCGCGGCCAAAAAGGACTCCGCCGTCATCGAAAAAGCCGTCGTCGACATGCACAAGGCCATCGCCGACTATCTGGTCAAACAGGCCGGCTGACGCCACACAGCTCGATTGACCCTCGCGGCCAGCCCCACTAGGGTCCGCGCGCTTTGACGACGGAACCGCAAATGGCTGACCTGCCTCGCAATCTCGACCCGAAATACTCGTTCCAGGGCCTGATCCTGACGCTGCAGCGCTTCTGGGCCAGCCAGGGTTGCACCATCCTGCAGCCCTACGACATGCAGATGGGCGCCGGCACGTTCCACACCGCCACCACGCTGCGCGCGCTCGGCCCCAAGGCTTGGAGCGCCGCCTATGTGCAGCCGTCGCGCCGCCCCAAGGATGGCCGCTATGGCGAAAACCCCAACCGGCTGCAGCACTACTACCAGTTCCAGGTCATCCTGAAGCCGTCGCCCGACAACATCCAGGAGCTCTATTTGCAGTCGCTGGCCGAGATCGGCCTCGATTCCTCGCTCCACGACATCCGCTTCGTCGAGGATGATTGGGAAAGCCCGACACTGGGCGCCTGGGGCCTCGGCTGGGAGTGCTGGTGCGACGGCATGGAAGTCAGCCAGTTCACCTATTTCCAGCAGGTCGCCGGCTTCGAGTGCAAGCCCGTCCCCGGCGAGATCACCTACGGCCTCGAACGCCTCGCGATGTACGTGCAGGGCGTCGAGAACGTCTACGACCTCAACTTCAACGGCGGCGAGAACGACAAGGTCACCTATGGCGACGTCTTCCTGCAGAACGAGCAGGAATTCTCGCGCTATGATTTCGAGGCGGCCGACACCGACATGCTGTTCCGCCACTTCGCCGACGCCGAAACCGAGTGCCAGGCGCTGCTGGAAAAAGGGCAGGGCGCCGGCCCCAATGGCCGCCACACGCTGGCCGTTCCTGCCTACGAGCAGGTCATCAAGGCCTCGCACAACTTCAACCTGCTCGACGCGCGCGGCGTGATCTCCGTCACCGAGCGCCAGAGCTACATCCTGCGCATCCGCGAGCTCGCCAAAGCCTGCGGCGCCGCCTGGCTCCAGACCGCCGGCGGCGGCGCAGCCTGACGGTAACGACATCGAATCACCTGAAATTCAGTTCACAGAGTGGTCGTAACCGATATTCGGTTACGCTGTTGGTTCCGCCGTATCGCGAGCCCATTCAGCCTCCATTCAGGCCGCCGGCCTCAGTTGCAGCCTCATACAAGCGGTGCCACTGTTGCTGCACCGTCCGGCGCGGAGGGCGCGCCTTCTGGGAGGCTTTCATGATCGGCTGGATTATTCTCGTCATCGTCGTGGTCGTTATCGGCTGGGCGATCTTTGCCTATAACGGTCTCGTACGGCAGCGGCAGTTGGCGCAGGAGGGCTGGTCGGGCATCGACGTACAGCTCAAGCGCCGCGCCGACCTTATCCCCAACCTCATGGAAGCCGTGAAGGGCTACATGACGCACGAGCGCGAAACGCTCGAGGCCGTCACCAACGCCCGCACTGCCGCCATGGCCGCCAGCAACGGCACGCCCGAGCAGCGCGCCGCGGCTGAAGGCCAGCTCTCCCAGGCGCTGGGCAAGCTCTTCGCGGTGGCCGAATCCTACCCCGACCTCAAGGCCTCGGCCAACTTCATACAGTTCCAGACCGCGCTGCAGCAGACCGAGGACGAAATCCAGCTCTCGCGCCGCTACTACAACGGCACCGCCCGCGACCTGAACACCGCCGTCGAATCCTTCCCCTCCAACATCCTCGCCGGCATGTTCCACTTCGAGAAGGTGCAGTTCTTCGAGATCGACAACCCCGCCGATCGCGCCGTGCCGCAGGTCAAGTTCTGAGCCGCTGATCGCCGTCCACACGCGCCCCTCCCACCGTGTCATTCCCGCGAAGGCGGGAATCCAGTGCGGTCTCGCCTAGGAGCAATCGATGATTGAGATCAGCCGGCGCGTCTTGTCCTGGATTCCCGCCTGCGCGGGAACGACACCGTGGCTGACGGCCGCAATGTTGGCGGTCTTCCTGGCCCTCGCGGCCCCGGCCTTCGCCGAAGAGGCCATCACCTCGTTCGACAGCAAGACCACGCTCAGCCCCAATGGCACTGTCGACGTGATGGAAACCATCACCGTCAACGCCGAGGACGTGAATATCCGCCATGGCATCTATCGCGACATTCCGATCGTCCTGATCAACGACGACAAGTCGCGCCTCCGCTCCGACCTGCGCATCCTCGACGTCACCCAGAACGGCCAGCCAGCGACTTACGCTGTCAGCGGCCTCGGCGCCGGCTTCAAGCGCATCCAGATCGGCGATGCCGATACCATCCTCGATCCAGGCCGCTACACCTACATCATCCACTACACCATGAGCCGCATGGGCCGGTTCTTCGACGACCATGACGAGCTGTTCTGGAACGCCACCGGCAATTACTGGATTTTCCCAATCGAGCACGCCACGGCCGAACTGATCCTGCCGCAGGCCGCGGTGATCTCGAAAACCGTCGGCTACACCGGCCAGCCCGGCTCGCAGGAGCAGGCCGTCACCATCAGCTCGAACGGCGCCAATGTCGCGACCTTCACCGCCAATCGCCCGCTGGCGGCCGGCGAAGGCATGTCGGTCGGCGTCGCCTTCCAGAAGGGCATTCTGGTCCCCGCGAGTGGTGTGACTGCCCTCGGCGACTGGCTGTCCGACCATCGCGACCTGGTGTTCCCGGCCATCGCCGTGGCGCTGGTGCTGCTTTACAATTTCTTCGCCTGGAACGCCGTCGGCCGCGACCCGAAAAAGGGCACCATCATCCCGCTGTTCCACCCGCCGGCCAACCTGTCGCCGGCCCAGGTCCACTACATCGAGCATATGGGCTTTCAAAAAAGCGGCTGGACGGCGCTGACCGCGTCGATCTTCGACCTCGGCGTCAAGGGCCTGCTGCAGATCGACAAATCCGGCAAGTCCATGGTGCTGACCTCGACCGGCACCGCCACTGGCGCTCTGCCCATCGGCGAGCAGCAGATTTACGATTTCGTCCACAGCAAGGGCAAAGTCACCCTCAACACCACCGATGGTCCGCAGCTCAACACACGCCGCGGCCAGATGGTCTCGGCGCTCACCCGGGAGAGCGGCGAGACTTACTTCAAGAACAACGTTTCATATACCGTCGTCGGCGTCGTCCTGTCGCTCGCCTTGCTCGGTGCGCTGGTGTGGCTCGATGTGCTGGAGCTGTTCTTCCTCGTCATCGCCGCGGTCGTCGCCGTCGTGGTCGGCGGCTTCCTCGGCCTGCTGAGCGGCCGGGGTGGCGCGGGCAGCATCGGCGGCAAGCTCTTCGGCGCGCTCTGGCTCGTCATCATCGGCGTCAACTTCCTGGGCTCGGGCGTCAGCGCGCTGTCGGGCAGCCTGTTCGACACCGGCTTTCTCGCCGCCACGTCGATCATCATCATCGAGATCGTCTTCGCCTTCCTGATGCGCGCGCCCACCGTGCCGGGCCGTGCGCTCATGGACCAGATCGAAGGCTTCAAGATGTACCTCAACACGGCCGAAAAGAACCGCCTCAACTATGTCGACAAGGGCGAGCCGCCGATGACCGTGACGCGCTTTGAAACCATCCTGCCCTTCGCCATCGCGCTCGGCGTCGAAAAGCTCTGGTCGCAGCGCTTCGAGGCCGATCTCGCGCGCAACGCCGTCCCCGACGCCGCCGTCGGCTATTCGCCGCTCTGGTACAGCGGCGGCAACTGGTCGTCTTCGTCCGAAGGCTTCTCCAACGCCGTCAGCTCCGTCGCCACCGGCATGAGCGCGGCGATGATCGCCGCGCAGCCGTCCTCATCGTCGGGCTCCGGCTTCTCAGGCGGCGGTGGTGGTGGTTCAGGTGGCGGCGGAGGCGGTGGTGGGGGAGGTGGCTGGTGATCAGTCGCCGAACGCCGTGCCCTCGATCGCATAGGCGCGCCCAAAACCCGCATTGTAGCTGATGCTTTCGGGCACGAGCTGCATGAAGGCGAAATCGGGCAGGTCGACATAAAGCTGCGCCTTGGGCTGCGCCGCAAGATAGGCCGCGCGCGCCGCTGCATGCCGCACATCGCTGCGCAAAATCTCGACCGCCCGCGCCCGGATCATCAGCCGCGGATGCGCCAGCGGATCGCCCTTGCCGGCCTCGCCCACCATCAGCGTGCAGCGCGCATCGGCCCGCAGCGCCGCCGTATGCGCCGCCAGCCCCGAAATCAGCAGCAGCGGCCGCCCCTCGAACATCGCCAGCCCCACCCGCGTCACCTGCGGCCACCCATCCGCGGGCGCAATCGTGCCCAGCGCCCCATGCGTCGCCCCATCGAGCAACTGCCGCGCCTCGGCGATCACCTCGGGCGTCGTCTCGCGCAAAACCTGCTTGTCTTCAGCCATCCCCAAATCCTTCAGTCGCGCCTATCCTCCCCCCTTCGCACTCTCCCGCCCCCGCCGCAATGGACAATCCTGCCCTCGCTTGCTAACGCTCCCGGGCCCCAAAACAGGCCAGAAAAATGCCCGAACTGCTGCTTGAACTGTTCTCTGAGGAAATCCCCGCGCGCCTTCAGCGCCGTGCTGCCGAAGACCTGAAGAAAGCGGTCACCGACGCCCTGGTCGAAGCGGGCCTCCTCTATGAGGGCGCCAAGGCGTTCGCCACGCCGCGTCGCTTGGCGCTCACCGTGTCGGGCATTCCGGCCCGCTCGCCCGATCTGCGCGAGGAAAAGAAGGGCCCGCGCGTCGGCGCCCCGCAGCCGGCCATCGACGGCTTCCTCAAATCCGCCGGCCTCGCGTCCATCGCCGATGCCAGGATCGAATCCGACCCCAAAAAGGGTGAGTTCTACGTCGCCCGCGTCGACAGGAAAGGTGCTCCTGCGCCGGACCTCCTGAGCGCCATCCTCACCAAGGTCATCGCCAGCTTCCCCTGGGGCAAGCCGATGCAGTGGGGTCATGGCGGCCTGAGCTGGGTGCGGCCGCTGCGCGCCATCACCGCCACCTTCGGCAGCGAGACCGACGAGCCGGTGGTGATCCCTGTGCAGGCCAATGCCATCGCCGCCGGCCAGACCACCTATGGCCATCGCTTTCTTGCCCCCGAGCCGATCAGGGTCCGCCGCTTCGATGACTATGTCAGCGCGCTCGAAAAGGCCAAGGTCGTCCTCGACCTCGACCGCCGCAAGGACATCATCAAGGCCGACGCCGAGCACCTCGCCTTCGCGCAGGGCCTGACCGTCATCGAGGACGAAGGCCTGCTCGAGGAAGTCGCCGGCCTCGTCGAATGGCCGGTGGTGATGATGGGTTCTTTCGACGAGAGCTTCCTCGCCGTGCCGGAAGAGGCGATCATCGCCACCATCCGCGCCAACCAGAAATGCTTCTGCCTGCGCGACAGCCGCGGCAAGCTCGCCAACAAATTCCTGCTGACCGCCAACAACATCGCGGTCGATGGCGGCGCCACCATCGTTGCCGGCAACGAGCGCGTCATCCGCGCCCGCCTCAGCGATGCGAAGTTCTTCTACGAGACCGACCTCAAATTCCCGCTGGAGCACGGCCTGCCCAAGCTCGAGGAATCGGTGTTCCACGCCCGGCTAGGAACGCAGTTCCAGCGCATCGAGCGGCTCGTCAAGCTCGCCGCCGAGATCGCGCCCAAGGTCGGCGCCGATGTCGAGGCCGCCAAGCGCGCCGCCATGCTCGCCAAGGCCGATCTCACCACCAACATGGTCGGCGAGTTCCCCGAGCTGCAAGGCATCATGGGCCGCTACTACGCGCTGGCGCAGGGCGAAACGCCCGCCATCGCCAACGCCGTCGCCGACCACTACAAGCCGCTCGGCCCCACCGACCGCGTGCCTGCCGAGCCGGTCGCCATCGCCGTGGCGCTGGCCGACAAGCTCGATCTGCTCACCGGCTTCTGGGCTATCGACGAAAAGCCCACCGGCTCGCGCGATCCCTTCGCGCTGCGCCGCGCCGCGCTGGGCGTCATTCGCATCGTGGTCGAAAATCAGTTGAGCTTCCCGCTCGCCGTCGAGCCCGATCTGCTGTCGTTCTTCCACGATCGCCTGAAGGTCACGCTGCGCGACAATGGCGCGCGTCACGACCTCGTCGATGCCGTCATCGGCAAGGACTCCGACGACATGCTGGAGATCACCCGCCGCGTCGAGGCGCTCTCGGCGCTGCTCTCGTCCGCCGACGGCAAGAACCTGTTGGCCGGCTACAAGCGCGCCGCCAACATCCTCGCCGCCGAGGAAAAGAAGGACGGCAGAGCCTACGCCGCCGCCGTCGACCAGCAGCTCTTCACCCTCGACGCCGAAACCGGCCTCGCCAGCGCCATCAAGCACGTCGATGCCGAAGCCGCCGCGAAAGTCCGGGCCAACGACTACAAGGCCGCCATCGCCTCGCTCGCGACGCTGCGCGCCCCGGTCGATACGTTCTTCGAAGCCGTGCTGGTCAACGATCCCGACGCCGCCATCCGCGCCAACCGCCTGCATCTGCTGGCCGCCCTGCGCAACACCATGCTGCTCGTCGCCGATTTCTCGAAGATCGCCGGCTAGCACCGTCTTCCCCTCTCCCGGTCGGACATGGTAGCGTGCCAGCGCCGCGTGAGGCCTACTTGCCGCTCTTGCAGGTCACCTGTCCGTCGTCCGTCTTGAACACGAACGTCGTTTTACCCGCTGTCGTGCTGAACTCCCCGCTCCAGTGCTTGTCGCCAAGCGGCCCGTTCAGCGCCTCGACGCTGGCCCCGGCCGATGACACCTGCCCGCTGGAGCTCTTCCCGATCACGTCGTCGAACTGATAGTCGCCCGCCACCAGCAGGCTCAGCGATCCCACCTGACCGCCATTGACATTGACGCACGCATAGATCCCCGGCGGCGGAAACTGCGCCAACGCCGGCGTGGCAAGCAGGGCAAGAGTAGCGGTAGCAAGGATGATGCGCATGGAGGCAACATCTGCCGACAGCGCGCCGACGGCAAATCAACTCTGTGCGCTCGCAAAATCCACCGTGTCATTCCCGCGCAGGCGGGAATCCAGTGCGACGTCCTCGGCTGTCCGATAGCCCGGTCTGGATTCCCGCCTGCGCGGGAATGACACCATGGGTGTCGCCACGCCGGCATCCCTCAAGGCAGGATGGTGCTGACTGAATCACGCACGAAACACGCAGTCGGCTATCCCTCCCCCCTCAGGGGAAAAGGTCCCGACTGCAACTCCTGCTCTCCTAGGCCACTGATCTCTCGAACCCTCTCCCCTCAGGGGAGAGGGCAGGGTGAGGGGTGAGGTCTCACCACCCGAACTCCATGTGCCGCAACGCACGACGCTTAATATGAGGTCAAACGCCAAAACCGCCGCCCCTCACACCGGCGGCATCAGCCCCGCCCGCGCCTTCTTGAACCGCGCCATGCCCTCATTGGCCAACTGGTCCGCCCGCTCGTTCATCTCGTCGCCATTGTGGCCCTTGACCCAGTGCCACTCGATGGTATGGCGTCCCACCGCCTCGTCCAGCGCCTGCCACAGCTCGACGTTCTTGACCGGCTTCTTGTCCGCCGTCTTCCAGCCGTTTCGCTTCCAGCCATGGATCCACTTGGTCAGCCCGTCCTTGACGTAGTTGCTGTCCGTATGAAGCTCCACCGCGCACGCCCGCTTCAGCCCGTTGAGGGCCTCGATCGCGGCCGTCAGCTCCATCCGGTTGTTGGTGGTGAGCGGCTCGCCGCCCTTCAGCTCCTTGATTGTAGAACCATATTGCAGCACCGCGCCCCAGCCGCCCGGTCCCGGGTTGCCCGAACAGGCGCCGTCGGTGTGGATAATGACGCGCTCGCTCATGCGGCGGGCGCCGTCCCGCCCGCCACGCGCAGCTCGCGCGGCAGGTTGAAGACGATGGTCTCGCGCCCCGCGCCATGCGCCCGCACATCGATGTCGAACCGCTGCGCGAACGCCTCGATCACTTCGTCCACCAGCGTCTCCGGCGCCGACGCGCCCGCGGTGATCCCGAGCCGCTCGACCCTCTCGAACTCAGCCCATTCGATCCGGTCGGCGCGCTCCACCAGCATCGCCTTGGCGCAGCCATTGCGCAGCGCCACCTCGACCAGCCGCACCGAGTTCGACGATTCCGGCGCCCCCACCACGATCATCGCGTCGACGTTCGGCGCCACCTTCTTGACCGCTTCCTGCCGATTGGTCGTCGCGTAGCAGATGTCTTCCTTGTGCGGCAGCGCGATCGCCGGAAACCGCCGGCGCAGCGTCTCGACGATGGCCGAGGTGTCGTCGACGCTGAGCGTCGTCTGCGTCACGTAGGCCAGCTTGTCCGGATCGCGCGGCACGAACGCCTCGGCGTCCGCCACCGTCTGCACCAGCGAGATCGCGCCCGGCGGCAACTGCCCCATCGTGCCGATCACCTCGACATGCCCGGCATGGCCGATCAGCACGATCTCACGGCCTTCATTGAAATGGCGGTTGGCCTCGATATGCACCTTGCTCACCAGCGGGCAGGTGGCATCGAGAAAGAACATGTTGCGCGCCGTGGCGTCCGCCGGCACCGCCTTGGGCACGCCATGCGCGGAAAACACCACCGGCGCCCCCGATGGCGGAATTTCGTCCAATTCCTCGACGAACACCGCGCCTTTCTGGCGCAGGCCCTCGACGACGTACTTATTGTGGACGATCGCATGACGCACATAGACCGGCGCGCCGTACTTTTCGAGTGCCAGCTCGACGATCTGGATCGCGCGGTCCACCCCGGCGCAGAAGCCGCGCGGTGCGCAAAGCGTGATCTCGAGCTTGGGTTTGTCGGCCATGTACCGGGAAATGCTTTCTGCCTGTCGCCAAGTCAAGGCCCGTTGCCGCGGGCGGCGGGTGCATGCACTATGCGACTCCAGCATGTCCAAGGGATTGTCCGGTGAGCCTCGCTCTCGAAATGTTTGCGGTTGCGCCGGCCGGCGGTAACGCAAACCTGTCCGAGACGCAGCGCGCGTTCCTCGTCGGCAAGGCTCGCTGGATTCGCGCGGTCTGGGAAGCCGGCCAGCCCACCATGCCCACCATTCTCATCACGCGCGCGGCGTGGCAGGGGCTGCAGGCCGAGCGCCGCCGCGGCGAGGACCGGCTGCGCGGCCATTGGGTCGCGACGCTCTTCCGCCTCGTCGGCCGCGACGGCAGGCCGCCGGCCTTGACCGTCCGCACCGCCGCGCCGGGGCCTCTCTCCGGCCTGATGCCCGCCCGCACCAATCTGCCGGCCCCCGCCAGCGAGGCCGACGCGGTCGATCCGAAGCTGCCGCTCGCCCGCGCCATCGACGACGCCTTCGCGTCCTACCACGGCGACGACGGCGGCATCGTCCTCGTTCAGGCCACCGCGACGGGCGATATCCTGCAATTCCTCTCGCGCGACGCCCAGACCGGAACCATGGGACCCGCCGCCGCGCAGTCCGGCGACCTGCCGCTCTCGCCCGACGCCACCCGCCTCTGCGAAGTCGTCGACCGCGTTGCCGGCCACCACATGTGCCTCACCGTCGCCATCAGCCGCGGCGCGCTGCTGTTCCTGTCGGCCCGGCCCTATCAGGCGACCGCCTCGGCCGAGTTGCAGGCCGCCACCGATCGCGTCGAGCGCGGTACCTGGAGCAAGACCCGCGCCGTCGCGAGTTTCAGCCCCGACCGCCTGCCGGCGCTGCTCCACCCGAGCCTGCGCACCGGCCACGCCGCCGAGCCGGTCGCCACCGGCCTCGGCGTCTCGCCCGGCGCCGCCAGTGGCTATGTCGCCTTCACCGCTGAGGATGCGGCCCGCTTCAAGGCGCGTGGCCGCCATTGCATTCTCGTCGTCAACGAAACCGGCCCCGCCGACATCGACGGCATGAAGGCCGCCACCGGCATCCTTACCGCCCGCGGCGGCATGACCAGCCACGCCGGCGTCATCGCCCGCATCACCGGCACGCCCTGCGTCGCCGGCGTCCGTACGCTCTCGGTCGATGCCGCCGACATGTCCTGCCGCATCGGCGATCGCGTGCTGCACGCCGGCGACCGCATCACAATCGATGGCAGCGACGGCAGCGTCTATCTCGGCGTCCTGCCGCTGAGCCGCCCCCGCCTCGGCGGCGCGCTGGGCGAATTGCTCGGCTGGTCCGACGCCTCGCGCACGGTCAAGGTGCGCGCCAATGCCGAAACCATCGAGGCGGCCACCAATGCGCTGAGCTTCGGCGCCGAAGGCATCGGCCTCGCCCGCTCCGAACACATGTTCTTCTCCCGCGACCGCATGGCCGCGCTCCGCCGACTGATCCTCAGCGAGGACGAAGCCGACCGCAAAGCCGCGCTCACCGGCCTCGTCGATTTCCAGACCGGCGACTACTCCGCCATCTTCTCCACCATGGCCGGCCGGCCCGTGACGGTCCGCCTGTTCGATCCGCCGCTGCACGAATTCCTGCCGCGCGGCGACGAGGACATCGAGGAAACGGCGCGCTCCCTCGGCGTCGGCGTACGCACGCTGAAGCTCAGGCTCGAACGCATCTCCGAGATCAACCCCATGCTCGGCCATCGCGGCGTGCGCCTTGTCGTCACCTATCCCGAAATCCTCGCCATGCAGGTCGAGGCGATGCTGGCCGGCATCCGCTCTGCCATGGCCAATGGCGGCGAGCCGGTGGCGCTCGAAATCATGGTGCCGTTCGTCTCGAGCGCCCACGAGGTCGCCTGGGTGCGCGACCGCGTCATGGCCCAGGTCGATGCCGCCGGCCTGCCCAAGTCCGTGCGCGAGCGCTTCCGCTTCGGCACCATGATCGAGCTGCCGCGCGCCGCGCTCAGGGCAGGGGGCATCGCCCCGCACGTCGACTTCTTTTCGTTCGGCACCAACGATCTGACCCAGACCACCTTCGGCATTTCCCGCGACGACGCGCCCGCCTTTCTCGCCGCCTACCAGCGCAAGGGTCTCTACGAAAACGACCCCTTCGTCACCCTTGATCAGGTCGGTGTGGGCGAGCTGATCCGCACCGCCATCGAGCGCGGTCGCCAGGCCAACCCCAACCTCACCATCGGCATCTGCGGCGAACACGCCGGCGACCCCGCCTCCCTCGCCTTCTTCGCCAGGCTCGACGTCGACTACGTCAGCTGCGCCCCCTACCGCGTCCCCGTCGCACGGTTAGCTCTCGCGCAGTCGGCGTAAGCTCACCGCCCGGTAAACTCGATCTCTCCTCTCCCTCCCCCGCGAGGGGAGGGCGGCGCGCTCGCCCTCGCCATGCGAGGGCTTAGCAAGCCGGGGTGGGGGGACTCTCCTCGCGCTCAATTGAGCCTCCCCACAGCTTCGCTATCCTCCCCACACGGGGAGGTGGGCTCCATGCTGCTGGCGACCCTTCTCGCCTCGTCCCCCGCATTAACCATCACGCGCCCGTGCACTCACAAACCCTCGGGGGTTTACCTCCCGATAACCCTAATCCCGCATCATCCCGATCGTCGGCATTTGAGCAACATTGTGCCGATGCGTGTTGGTTGTGGCGTTGCGTGAGTTGTACCGCGTTTGATGGGCCTTTTCGGACCAGGAGCCTCGTGGGCTCGTCCCGGACATAGCGTCGCCGGCGTCGTCGCCTCGCTCGCTCTGTCGCTGCTCGCCTGGCCGATGCTGAGCGTGGCCGCGCAGGGCCCGGGCCTCTACGTCAAGACCGAAAAGCTCGCCGCCGAGCCCGTCCCCACTGCTACGCTCGTCCGCGCCAACGGCAAGGTGACCCTCACCGGCTCGGTCGCCATGCTGTTCAACACCGGCAGCTTCGAAGGCCCAAATCGCGCTGAAAAGACCAACCGGGCGCGCCTCACGCCCGATGGCGTCACCGTCTCGGCCGGCTTCGCCGATATCCGCACCCATCTCGCCGAGTTGCGCTCGCCCAAATCGGGCGGCGGCGTCTCCACCATGGCGATGCCGACCGCCACCGATTCCGCCGTGCAGGTCGCCAGCATCGATCCGAGCCAGAGCGCCGCCCTCGGCGCCATCGACCAGATTGTCCCCATGCCGCCGACTCCGGCGATGGCGACGCCGCGGCTCGCTTATGCCCGCGAGAACACGCCGGCGACGTCCTTCGACAATTCCATCGACAAGTTCGGCGGCCGCGTCACCCAGAAGGATCAGTGGTGCATGGCCACCGCCATCTACTTCGAGGCTCGCGGCGAGAGCTATCGCGGCCAGGTCGCGGTGGGGCAGGTGGTCATGAACCGCCTCGCGCACCCGATCTATCCCAAGGACATCTGCGCCGTCGTCTACCAGAACCAGAACATGCGCAACGCCTGCCAGTTCTCGTTCGCCTGCGACGGCATCCCCGAGACCGTCACCGAGCCCAAGGCCTGGGCGCAGGCCGAGCAGATCGCCAGGGGCGTGATCAATGGCAGCCTCTATCTGCCCGAGATCGGCAAGGCCACGCACTACCACGCGACCTACGTCTATCCGGCCTGGGCCCCGCGGCTGACCCGCGTCGCCAAGATCGGCCACCACATCTTCTACAAATTCCGGAACGCCTGACCTGGAGCGTTTCCAGGAAAAGTGGTCCCGGTTTTCCGGTTCGGAAACGCGACCAAACAAGAGCCTCGAGCAGTTCGCCGTTTCACGGAAACGGTGAAATGCTCTAGGTCCGCGCCCGCTCGAAGTTCGAGCGGAAATAGGTGAACGACCCCACCGTCACGCTCGACCAGGTCTGCGTCCCCCACGGCGTCGTCGCCGAGCCGTAGACGAACCTGTCGCGATGATGGTGCCCGTCGTCCTTGGGCGTCACGTCGATCCCCGGATACTGCACATTGGGCGACACCAGCGCATCGCTCGAATAGGTGCCGGTTGGCGTCGTCACCACCGACACGATGCTCTTGTGTCCGCCGGCGATCTTGCTGATCAGCTCGCGATGGCTGACTTCGCTCGACACGCTGTCGTCGAGCGCGATGTCGAATTTCTGCAGCGATTTCGGATCGAATTTCGGCGCGAAGATCTCGTTGGCCGTATCGAGCAGATGGCTCTGCGGCTCGTCGGCGAACGCCTGCGGCATGAATTTGGGCGCCGCCAGCGCGCCTGCAATGACTGTTGCGATGCCGGCCCAGGCCGCCACCGTCCGCTTGTCGACGCTCACGATCGCCTCCCTGATGAGTCGAAGTTGTTAACCTCCGATCAACCATGGGGTGGCGGCTGCGTCAAAACGGAACGGCCGTTTACCTTAACTTTACGATGTTCTGTGGAGCGCCGTCGCCAGCATGTCGACCGCATCGACGAAGCGGTCATGCGCCTCGCGCGTCGGCCACGGCCGGATCAGCTCGTCGAAATGCTCGAGGTCGAACGCCGCAAGGCTCGGCTCGCCGAAGAATTTTCGCGCTTCCTCTACCTCGAAGCCGGCGAGATGCACCGCCTCGTGATACGCCGCCTCGCGGTCGGCCCGCTTGATCTGCCGCTGGATCGCCACCGGCGCCGTCGCATTGAGCGCAAAGTGCAGGTAGATCGCGCCGAGCAGCCGGTTTTCGACGTCCTTGTAATTGCCGCCCATCGCCGCCTTGAATGGCGAGATGATGTCGCCCATCACATATTCGGGCGCGTCGTGCAGCAGCGCGTAAAGCCGCGCCTTGGCGTCGGTATCCGGCCCGTGCGCCGCGAAAATCTCCAGCACCAGCACCGAATGCTGCGCCACCGAATAGGGATAATCACCCTGCGTCTGCCCGTTCCAGCGCGCCACCCGCGCCAGCCCGTGGGCGATGTCGGTCAGTTCCACATCGACCGGCGACGGGTCGAGAATATCGAGCCGCCGCCCCGAAAGCATGCGTTGCCAGGCCCGTTCCGCTGCGCGCGCCATCCGATCATCCCCAAGCGACTCACCCACCGCGTGTCATCCCCGCGAAAGCGGGGACCCAACTCTCCTCCTGTGCAGGCTGATGAGTAGGTCCCGGCTTTCGCCGAAGCGACGCCGCTGCGTCGGCTACGTCTAACCCTCGGCGGCAGAGTCGCCCAAGCGATAGCTCGCCCAGCCGGGCAGGGTGATCGTCACCGGCTGGCCGCCCACCGTCACCGGCCCACCGTCGAATCGGTCGAGCCGCACGATCCCCACCGCCTTGCCCTCGACCACCAGCCCGATCGTGCCGGCGTCCCGGCTGCCCACGACCACCGGCGTTCCGGCCGCAACTCCCGCGCCGATCCCCGACACGATCACCGGCCGCCGCCGCGCCGTGCCGCGATGCTCCATCCGGCTCACCACTTCCTGACCGATGTAGCAGCCCTTCTTGAAGTCGACGCCGTGGAGAAAATCCATGCCGATATCGTGCGGAAACACGCTGTCCGCCGCAAAGTCAGGCCCTTGCTCGGCGATGCCCGCCGCAATCCGCGCCGCATCGTAGCTCTCGTCCGCGGGCGCCCAGTGCGCCGACTCGGCCGCGCTGCCGACCACCCGCGTATGCGCCTCGCCTCCGGTCCAGCCAACGGCGTGGCTCTCGCGCAAATCGGCGATCTCCACCGCGGCCCGCAGCCGGTACATCTTCATCCGCTTGAGAAACCCATCCGCCGCGCTCCGGTCGACATCCAGCCAGAACGCCCCGTCCTCGTACGAGCTCAGCCCCTCTGCCTGGATCTTGCCCTGCGGCGATAGCAGCGCCCACCACACCGCCGGTCCGGTCTCGGCCAGCAGCCGGCCGGTCACCACGTCGAACAGCAGTTTCTGTGCTTCCCCGCCCGAGAACCGGAACAGCGCACGCGACGGACGGAGGATTGTGGGCATGGGAGGCATCCAGTACACCGCCCGAAAGGGCAGGATTGAGACATGGCGCACTACGACACGATCTTCAAGAACGGCACCATCGCCAATCAGGATGGCGTCCACGCCACCGATATCGGCATCCGCAACGGCCGTATCGTGGCGCTCGGCGCCCTCTCGGCCGATACCGCCGATCTCATCACCGACTGCACCGGCCTTCACATCCTTCCCGGCGTCATCGACACCCAGGTGCATTTCCGCGAGCCCGGCCTCGATCACAAGGAAGACCTCGCCACCGGCTCGCTCTCGGCCGTTATGGGCGGCGTCACCGGTGTTTTCGAGATGCCCAACACCAACCCGCTGACCACCACGCGCGAGACCTTTGAAGACAAGATTCGCCGCGCTACTGGCCGCATGCACTGCAACTTCGCCTTCTTCATCGGCGGCACCCACGAAAACGTCGGCGAACTGCCCATGCTGGAGCGCCTGCCGGGCTGCGCCGGCGTAAAAGTGTTCATGGGCTCCTCGACCGGCAGCCTGCTCGTCGCCGACGATGCGGGCGTCGGCGCCATCCTCAAGGCCATCTCGCGCCGCGCCGCCTTCCACTCCGAGGACGAGTTCCGTCTCGAAGAGCGCAAGTCTCTCCGCGTCCCCAACGATCCAACCTCGCATCCCGTCTGGCGCGACCCCGAGGCAGCCCTCCGCTCCACCCGGCGACTCGTCGCGCTTGCCCACAAATACGGCAAGCGCATCCACGTCCTCCACATCTCCACCGCCGAGGAAATGGCCTTCCTCGCCGACCACAAGGATGTCGCGACCGTCGAAGTGACGCCCCACCACCTGACCCTCGACGAAACCGCCTATGTCCGTCTCGGCACCCTGGCGCAGATGAACCCGCCCGTTCGCGACAAGGCCCACCGTGCCGGCATCTGGGCCGGCGTCCACAACGGCGTCGTCGACGTGCTCGGCTCCGACCACGCGCCCCACACGCTCGAGGAAAAGCAGAAACCCTATCCGGCCTCGCCCTCGGGCATGACCGGCGTCCAGACGCTGGTCCCGCTGATGCTCGATCACGTCAATGCCGGCGCGCTCACGCTCGAGCGTTTCGTCGACCTCTCGAGCCACGGCCCGGCGCGCATCTTCAACATCGCCCGCAAGGGCCGCATCGCCGTCGGCTACGACGCCGACCTCACCATCGTCGATCTGAAGCGCCGCGAAACCATCACCAATGGCTGGGTCGCCAGCAAAGCCGGCTGGACCCCCTATGACGGCGTCGCCGTCACCGGCTGGCCCGTCGGCACCATCGTCAACGGCACAACCGTGATGTGGCAAGGCGACCTCGTCACCCCCGCCACCGGCCGCCCCATCCAATTCCTCGAAACCCTCCAGCCCGCCTGAGGCGCGCTCTCCCCGCCCACGGTTTCCCCCCCGCACGGCCAAGCCCCACCCACGGTGTCATTCCCGCGCAGGCGGGAATCCAGACCGGACTAGCGGACAGCCGAAGACCTCGCCCTGGATTCCCGCCTGCGCGGGAATGACACGGTTAAATGATCGATGGTTTGAAGGTGAGCCCGCAGTAACTGGCGCAGGCTAGGCCCCTAATGCGTCTGCCGATCCAGGTCATACTCGCCCGACCTGATCCGGTCCGGCAGGTCGGCGATCAGCAGCGCCGTGGTCTCTTCGCCATGCGTGCGCACCAGCGTCGCCAGCGCCGCAAACAGCGAGGCATGCGCAAGCGCGATCGTTTCCACGCCCTCGTCCTCGGCCATGTTCCAGGCCTCGGCGAGATATTCGAGCGCCAGTTGCCGCGCTTCGCGCTGGTCCTTGGCGTTGGCGGCGTCGAGCCCGGGAATGTCTAGTTTGATCTGCGGCATCAGACCCAACTAGCACCTAAGCCGTGACGACGGTGAGGCACCTCACCAGAAGGTTAATACCGGTTCAGGCCTTATACTTAATCGCTCGGCGGCTGTTTACTCGGCGTAGTGGGTGTGGATGTCGCGCGCTGTCGCCGCCGCCTCGATCAGCAACCGCCCCAGCGCTTCGCTCGCCGATGGCGTGCAGCTTCGATACAGCCGCGAATAGGCGGCAAAGCCGGTGTTGAACGCGCCATAGAGTCGCTGCTGCCGATCCTCGTCCGGCTGGTCCAGCCGCACCAGATCGCTCATCTCCTGCCGCCAGTCGGTGCCGCCAGGCTTGCATAGCGGATCGAGAAAATAGAGGCTCCCCAGCACCTCGGCCAGCCGCTCCATCTGCGGCTCATAGGGCGGATCGACCGCCAGCACCGGCCGCGGCACCGCCACAATCGACACCAGCACGGCAAAGGCGAGAGACCGGAAGCGCATTCCACTTGTTAGTCCGAGGATCGTGTCCGCCGCAAGGCGTGCCGCTAGCTCCGATCGAACATCCGGAACACGCCCTCGACCACTTCGCTCAGATCGATGGTCGTCCTCAGCCCGCTCAACTGGTCCGGCCGCGCCCAGCGCCACGCGCGAATCTCGGCCGGGTTGGGCACGATCTCGCCCTCGAAGCCCTCCGTCGCGAATACCTGCAGCCGATACTGCTTCACCTGCAATTGCCGCACCGGCCGCAGCGCAAATGCGTAAAGCCCGAGCTCCTCGCGCACCTCGCGCTGCGCGCATTGCTCGATCGTCTCGCCCGGCTCAAGGCGCCCGCCCGGCAGCGTCCAAAGCCCCTCCATCGGCGCGCGGGCGCGCTGGATCAGCAGCAGATCGGTCTTGCGGACGAGCGCCACGCTGGCGGCATTGGGCAGCATAACCCGAGTTTGCAATTTGCCTCGCCCGCCGCAAGCACTTAACTCTGGCCCGGAGCGTTTCCAGAAAAGTGGCAACGGCTTTCCGGTTCGGAAACGCGACCAAACAAGAACTCAGAGCAGTTCGCCGTTTCGAGGAAACGGGGAAATGCTGCCGGAGACGAATTTCATGTGCGGCCGCTACGCCTACCTCTTGCCCCCCGCAGCCATGCGGAAGCTGTTCAAGCTTCTCGATGACGCCGCCGACTACCCGCCGCGCTACAACATCGCGCCAACGCAGCCCATCACCATCATCGCCGAGCGGGAAGGGCGCCGCACTGCCGAGCTCTTCCGCTGGGGGTTCGTGCCGGGCTGGGTGAAAGACCCCAAGGACTGGCCGCTGCTGATCAACGCCCGCGCCGAATCGATGGCCGAAAAGCCCGCCTTCCGCGACGCGGTGCGCAACTGCCGCTGCGTCGTTCCCGCCACCGGCTACTACGAGTGGATGAAGGGTCCGGCCGGCGAGCGGCGGCCATACTACATCACCTCCGGCGAAACCGGCACCATGGCTCTGGCGGGCCTCTATTCCACCTGGGCCGGTCCCAATGGCGAGGAAGTCGACACCGTCTGCATCGTCACCGTCCCGCCCAACCCCGAAATTTCCGCTGTCTACGACCGCATGCCCGCGATCCTGCGCGGCGACGCCATCGACGCCTGGCTCAACACCCGCGACGTCGATGTGGCCGAAGCCCTGACCCTCGCCACTCCCGCCCCCGCCGGCACCATGCGTCTCCACCCCGTCGGCAAGGCCATCGGCAACGCCAATGCCGATGGCCCCGACCTGATCATGCCCTTCGAAGGCGACTGGGAACCGGCCAAGCCAAAGAAACGCGCCGCGGGCGGGGCACAACTGGACTTGTTTTAGCGAGTCAAGGGTCTTAGATTAGCTAGTCTTAGCTAAGGAGGGGAGCAATGGCTCAGGTTAACATGCTCGAGGCAAAGACCAGGCTTTCGCAACTCGTGGAGTCGGTTGCCAACGGTAGTGAACCGGAGATCGTCTTGGCGCGTAACGGCAAGCCTGTGGCGCGAATTGTGCCGCTCATCGCAAAATCGTCAGAACGACGACCGCTAGGCCTTCATGATGGTGAATTTGGTGACATCAGCTTGGAGGAGTTCAACGCCGCGGATGAAGAGATCGCCCGCATGATGATTGACGGGCCGTTGTTTCCCGAAGAGGACGTGCAGAAACAACTACGCCGAAAGAAAGCTGGGTGAGGCTGCTGCTCGACACCCACACCGCGCTCTGGGCGGTCAGCCGGTCGAAGAAACTGCCGGTCGAGACTTTCGACCTCGTCTCGTCGCCGGATTCGGAGGTTTACGTTTCCGTTGTGAGCCTGTGGGAAGTGGGCATCAAGAACACTCAGGGCCATCGCGATCATATTCCGTACCCCGTAACGAGAGTGCTTGCGTATTTTCTGGAGGCCAAGTTTCAAATCCTGTCCATGCGCCCCGAGCATTCTATTGTCTTCGAGCAGGTGCCTGTGCTGCACAGTGACCCCTTCGATCGCATGCTTGTTGCGCAGGCCCAGCACGAGGGTCTCAAGCTGCTGACCCGCGACGCCAAGCTCGCTCAATACGGCGACGCGATTCTTAGTTTCTGATCTAGCAAGAAGAACAACGATCCAGCAGAGCCGTTCACATCACACCAAAATACCCGAGCGCGTCACCGATCTGCTCTTCTTCGTAGCCGAGGTGTGAGGCCAGCACCCGCTCCAGCGCCTCGTACACCTCGCGCGCATCGGCAAATGTCTCCGCTGATGGCGCACTCGCCAGCGCATTGAGCGCATCGATCTGCCGGAGCAGCAGTTCATGCACCACGCCATGCTCCGCCTGCAGCCGCTCCGTGACGCGCGCATAGCCTTCCGACTGCGCCGCGAGCGCCGGAAACACATACGCGTCCTCGATCGAATGGTGCGTGTTGACCACCTGGCAATGCCGTCCGCACAGATTGCCGAAGCGACGGAAATTGGCGACCATCTCCATGCCCGCTGTCTCCGCGGCCACCTCGTCGATGCTCACCAGCCCGTCGGCAGCCCGCTGGATCAGCCCGCGGATCGCCTTCATATCGGCGCGCAGATGGTCGTGGATTTCCTTGAGGTGCTCGCCGGCAGCCCGCTGCTCCGGCCGCAAGCCTTCAAGTCCGGGCACGGTGGGTCGGGTGGCGTCATCGAGAAAGGCGATATTGAGCAGCATCGATTTGTCCGTCGTGAAGGGGCGAACGCCTCAAATGGCGCATCCCGGCAATTGTTCAAGCAGGCACCCGTTGGTGACTAACCCAGCAGCTTCCCCGGATTCATGATCCCGTTCGGATCGAGCGCCCGCTTGACCGCCCGCATCATCTCGAGCGCCACCGGGTCCTTCACCTGCCGCAGCAATCCGGCCTTCAACTGCCCGATACCGTGCTCGGCCGAGATCGAGCCGCCGAGCCTGGCCACCACGGCATAGAGCGCCGCGTTCACCTCGGCCTCGCGTGCCATGAATGCCTTGCCGTCCATCCCCACCGGCTGCGTGAAATTGAAGTGGATGTTGCCGTCGCCCATGTGCCCGAACGGGCAGGGGCGGATGCCCTCGACCACCCGCGCTACCGCGGCGCTGCCCTCGGCGATCATCTGCGGCACGGCCCCGACCGGCACCGAAATATCGTGCTTGATCGACGCACCCTCCTTCGACTGCACCTCGCTCATCTGCTCCCGCGCCGCCCACATCAGCGTCCGGTCCGCGCCCGATTGCGCCACGCTCGCATCCGTCACGATGCCGCGCTCCAGCGCTTCGGCCAACGCCTCCTCCAGCGCGCCGGGCGCCATGCCCGTCGTGCGGTTGACCTCGACCAGCGCGTACCAGGGCGACAGGCTCGCCGCCGGATCGCGGCCGATCATGCCGTGCTTCAGCAACAGCTCCAGCCCGAACCGCGGCATCAGCTCGAAAGCCGTCAGCCGCGACCCCGTGCGCTCGCGCATCAGATAGAACAGCTCCAGCGCCGCCTCCGGTCCGCTGACCGAACAGAACGCCGTTTCATATCCCGCCGGCTGCGGAAACAGTTTCAGCGTCGCCGCCGTGATGATGCCGAGCGTCCCCTCGGCGCCGACCAGCAGATCCTTGAGGTCGTATCCGGTGTTGTCCTTCTTCAGCGCGTTGAGCCCCCGGTACAGCCGCCCGTCCGCCAGCACCGCCTCGACCCCGAGGCAGAGCTCGCGCGCATTGCCGAACGCCAGCACCTGCACGCCGCCGGCATTGGTGCTCAGCACCCCGCCGATCCGCGCCGACCCCTGGCTGGCGATCCACAGCGGGAACATCGCCCCCGCCGCCTCCGCCGCCTCATGGGCATGCTGCAATATGACGCCCGCCTCGAGCGTCATATGCCCGGCCGCGGCATTCATCTCGCGTACGCGGTCGAGCCGCTGCAGCGACACGATCACCTCGTCGCCGCCCACCGGCACCTGCGCACCCACCAGCCCGGTGTTGCCGCCCTGCGGAATCAGCTTCACCCGGTTGTCGTTGGCCCATCGGCAGAGCGCCTGCACCGCCGCCACATCCGCCGGCCGCGCCACCGCTGCCGCCGGCACATGGTAGCGCTTCCGCGGTTCGTTCAGATAGGGCGCCATCCGCTCAGGCTCGCCGATCACCCCATCGGCGCCCAGAATGGCCGTCAGCCCTGCCAGCACCTGCGAAAAGTTCATGGTCATGACGCCCACCATATGGCAAAAGCCTCCGCAATCGACAGAGCGGAAGGAACTCTCCATGGCTGACGGACTGATGGCAGGCAAGCGCGGGCTGATCATGGGCGTCGCCAACAACCGCTCCATCGCCTGGGGCATTGCCAGGGCGCTGGCCGGGCAGGGCGCCGAGATCGCCTTTTCCTATCAGGGCGAGGCGCTGAAAAAGCGCGTCGAGCCGCTGGCTGCCGAAGTCGGTTCCGATTTCCTCGTCGAATGCGACGTCAGCAGCGACGCCGCCATCGATGAGACCTTCCGCCAGATCAAGGACAAATGGGGTCATCTCGATTTCCTCGTCCATGCCATCGGCTTTTCCGACAAGAACGAACTCGACGGCCGCTACATCGACACCAGCGCCGCCAATTTCCAGCTCACTATGAACATCTCGGTCTATTCCTTCACCGCCGTCGCCAGGCGCGCCGAAGCGCTGATGGGGCCGGGCGGTGCGCTGCTGACCCTTACCTATTACGGCGCGCAGAAATACGTGCCCAATTACAACGTCATGGGCGTCGCCAAGGCCGCGCTCGAAGCCTCCGTCCGCTACCTCGCGGTCGACATGGGCAAGCAGGGCATCCGCGTCAACGCCATCTCCGCCGGCGCCATCAAGACCCTCGCCGCCTCGGGTATTTCCGGACTGCGCGACATGCTGCACTGGCAGGAAGCCAACGCCGCGCTCCGCCGCAATGTCGATATCGACGATGTCGGCCGCGCCGGCCTCTATCTGCTGTCCGACCTGTCGAGCGGCGTCACCGGCGAAATCCACTACGTCGATGCCGGCTTCAACGTGGTCGGCATGAAGCTGATGGACGAAGAGACCCCCGCGCCCACCAACACCTGAGACGACAGATGGCCGACCTGGTCTGGCCGGAACTCTACTTCATCCGGCATGGCGAAACCGATTGGAACGCCGAGGGGCGCTACCAGGGCTCCAGGGATATTCCGCTCAACGAGCGCGGCCGCGGCCAGGCCGACCTCAATGGCAAGCTGCTCCGCCAGTTGCTGGCCCGCGCCGGCCATCAGCCCACCGATTTCGGCTGGTACGTCTCCCCGCTGGGCCGCACCCGTGAGACCATGGCCCGCGTCCGCGCCGGCCTCGACGAGCCGCTGCCCGACGTCACCATCGATCCACGCCTCATCGAAGTCTCCTTCGGCATCTACGAAGGCCACCTCCACGCCGACCTGGCCTCCGGCGCCATGGCCATCGCCGGCGAGCGCGACGCCGCCTTCTGGGACTTCCGCCCGCCCGAGGGCGAGAGCTACGCCGACGTCGCCGCCCGCGTCGCCGATTTCGGTGCCTCGCTCACCGGCCCCTCCATCGTCGTCGCCCATGGCGGCATCCTGCGCGTCCTGCGTGCCATCATCGAAGGCTTCCCCCACGACAAAGCCGTGAACTGGTTCCCCCCGCAGGATTCCGTCGTCCACTTCCTCGACGGCAAATCCACCGTCTACCCCGCCGGCCAAAGCTGGGACGATTGAATCCCGGCATTATTTGGCATATGTCTGCGGCATATGCCGAGGAGGGGATCATGACCGAACCGCGTACTGTCAACTTGTTCCGCAACGGCCGCAATCAAGCCATACGCATCCCGGTGGAGTTCGAGCTTCCCGGCAATGAAGCCACAATCCGCAAGGACGGCGACAAGCTGATCATCGAGCCAAAGACGAAGAAGAGGACGTTGCTGGACGTACTGGATTCGTTGGAGCCATTTCCCGACTTTCCAGACGTGGACGATAGCGACCTGCCGCCGCTGCGTGATGTAAATCTATGACGCAATATTCGGCGATGCTCGATACGAACGTCGTCTCTCATCTGATCCGGTTTCCCAGAGGTGCCGTTCGAGCCGGGTTGCTTGGCTTGCCAACAGTGGCCTGTGTAAGTCTGGTCACGGCCTGCGAACTTCGCTTTGGTGCGCGAAAGGTGAACTCGCGGCGGCTCGATGCGCAGATCGACGATATTCTTTCCGTCATCGAAACGGTCGCGATGGGTCCCGAAATTATCCCTCACTATGCTGCGACACGGTCGAAGCTTGAGAAGCAGGGCACCCCGATTGGACCCAACGATCTCCTCATCGCCGCCCACGCCCTGGCGCTCGATCTCACCCTCGTGACGGGCAACGTCCGCGAGTTCTCGCGCGTCCCGGGGCTGCGCGTCGAGAACTGGCTCGATTGACGCTTCCGCCCCGCCTGCCTAGAACCCCCTGACCATTCGGGGCGCCCCATGAGCTTCAACACTTTCGGCCAGATGTTCCGTTTCACCACCTGGGGCGAAAGCCACGGGCCGGCCATCGGCGTCGTCGTCGACGGCTGTCCGCCGGGCATCCCGCTCAGCGCCGAACTCATCCAGCGCGACCTCGAGCGCCGCAAGCCCGGCCAGTCGCGCTTCACTACCCAGCGCCGCGAGGAAGATCTCGTCACCATCCTCTCGGGCGTCTTCGAGGACGAACGCGACGGCTTCGTCAAAACCACCGGCACGCCGATCTCGATGCTGATCGAAAACACCGACCAGCGCTCCAAGGACTATTCCGACATCAAGGACAAGTTCCGCCCCGGCCACGCCGATTTCACCTACCAGCAGAAATACGGCATCCGCGATTACAAGGGCTCCGGCCGCGCCTCCGCCCGCGAGACCGCCGCCCGCGTCGCCGCCGGCGCCGTCGCGCGCCAGGTGATCCCCAACGTCACCATCCGCGGCAGTCTCGTCCAGATGGGGCCGCACCGGATCGACTACGCCAATTTCGACTGGGCTCAGGTCGATGAAAACCCGTTCTTCTGTGCCGACCCCAAGGCCGCCGCCGCGTGGGAGCCGTACCTCGACGGCATCCGCAAGGACGGCAATTCCGTTGGCGCCATCATCGAAGTGGTCGCCGAAGGCGTGCCCCCCGGCTGGGGCGCGCCGATCTACGGCAAGCTCAGCGCCGACCTTGCCTCCGCCATGATGTCGATCAACGCCGTCAAGGGTGTCGAGATCGGCGAGGGCATGGGCGCCGCTGCGCTCACCGGCACCGAGAACGCCGACGAAATGCGCGCCGGCAACACCGGCCCGCGCTTCCGCTCCAATCATGCCGGCGGCGTCCTCGGCGGCATCTCCAATGGCGATCCCGTCGTCGTCCGCTTCGCCGTCAAGCCGACCTCCTCGATCATCACGCCGCGCCAGACCGTCACGGTCCACAACGAGGACACCGAAATCGTCACCAAGGGCCGCCACGACCCCTGCGTCGGCATCCGCGCCGTCCCCATCGGCGAAGCCATGATGGCATGCGTGCTGGCCGACCACTTCCTGCGCCACCGCGGCCAGACCGGCCGCGACGGTGGAGTAGGGTTCTAGTCTACAAACTGAAGGATCAAGCCATGCCGACCATCGATGGCGCGTTCGAAGTTACAATCACCCCGCAGCCGGCGGACGATCGCCCCGGCGCCGACTTTCTCGGCCGCATGACGCTCGACAAGGTCTTTCACGGCGAGCTCGAAGCGACCAGCGTCGGCCAGATGCTGGCGGCGCGCGGCGATCAGCCGGCGTCTGCCGGTTACGTCGCCATCGAGCGGCTCACCGGCACGCTCGCCGGCCGCAGCGGCAGCTTCGTGCTGCAGCATTCCGGCCATTCCAACCCGGCGGGGCAGTCGCTCGAAATCAACGTCGTCGCCGATAGCGGCACCGGCGAACTCAGGGGCCTTACCGGCTCGATGAAAATCATCATCGAGCCCGGCGGCGGCCACTTCTACGAGTTCGATTATGAGTTACCGAGCCTCTGAGATATGTTCTACCGAACTCTCGCGAGGCCGGTAGAACTGGATATTACTATCGCCGGAAGCGCTGCGGGCCGGCCGGCTTGTTGCCCACGATTTCGTCGATCCTGGCCATCACGTCAGGCGTCATCTTCGCCTTGCTGTCGAGCGCCTTGAGGTTGTCCTCGAGCTGGCTCTTCTTGCTGGCGCCCAGGATCACCGTCGACACATGCGGGTTGGCGTTGCACCACAGCAGCGCCAGGTGGTGGATCGGCATGCCGACCTCGTTGGCGAGCCCGGCGAGCTGCTTGATCTTTTCGATCTCGCCCTTGCCCTTGTCGCTCTCGAGCCGCGCCTTCAACCATTCGTAACCGGGCAGGTTGAGCCGCGAATCCGCCGGGATGCCGTCATTGTACTTGCCGGTGAGCAGGCCTGAGGCCAGCGGCGACCAGATCGTCGTTCCAAGCCCGAGCTCATAGAGCGGCAGGTAGTCCGCTTCCACCTTCTGGCGCTCGAACACATTGTACTGCGGCTGCTCCATCGTCGGCGGCGTCAGGTGCTCGCGCCGCGCCACGAGGTGCGCCTCGGTGATCTGCTGCGCGCTCCATTCCGACGTGCCCCAGTAGAGCACCTTGCCCTGCGTGATCAGGTTGTGCATCGCCCACACCGTCTCTTCGATCGGCGTGTCGACGTCCGGGCGGTGGCAGAAATAGAGATCGAGATAATCGACCTGCAGGCGCTTCAGCGCCGCATGCGCCGCATCCGTCACATGCTTTTTCGACAGCCCGATCTGCGTCGGCTTCGAGCCGCCCCAGAACACCTTCGACGACACGGCATAGGTGTCGCGGGCCCAGTTCAGCGACTTCAGCGCCGCACCCATCACGATCTCGGCATTGCCCTGCTCATAGCCCTCGGCATTGTCGAAGAAGTTCACGCCGTGATCGTAGGCATAGCCCATGATCGAGGTGGCGCTGTCCTCGCCAACCTGCTTGCCGAAGGTGACCCAGGCGCCGAACGAGAACTCGGAGACCTGAAGGCCGGATTTGCCCAAGCGGCGGTATTCCATCGCATCACCTGCTGATTTTTGAACGTTGAATTTCGGAAACGATCGAAAAACCGGCCGGGGAGGGCGGCGCCGCAAAAGGCAGCATTGATCGTCAGTTGCCGATGTTAGCCGATGCGCGAAAAGAGCGCCACGGTTTCTTTGTTGCCGTCGCCGCCGGCAATCGGCGAGGGGACCGACGCCCGATGCCGCCATCCCTCGGCCGTAACAAAGCCGACCACGGCCGCAATCGCCTCGGCAATCGCCGCCTCGTCGGCCACGATCCCACCCTTGCCGATCCGCTCGCGGCCCACCTCGAACTGCGGCTTGATCAGGATCACCGCATCGGCCCCCGCCCGGCACAGCCCCAACGGTGCGGCCAGCACCTTCGTCACCGACACGAAGCTGATGTCGCACACCAGCAGGTCGACCGGCTCGGCAACCAGCTCCCGCGTCAACTCCCTGACGTTGGTGCCCTCCATGGCGATCACATTGGGCAGCGCCGCCACGTTCGCGTGGAGCTGTCCATGCCCCACATCGACCGCATACACTTTGGCCGCGCCACGCTCCACCAGCACCTGCGTGAACCCGCCGGTCGATGCCCCGAGATCGAGGCAGGTCTTCCCCGCCACCTCGATCCCACCGGCGTCCAGCCCCGCAATCAGCTTCAGCGCCGCCCGCGACACATACCGTCCTGCCGGGTCGCTGATTTCGATCTTGTCCGTCTCGCCCACCAGCATTCCCGGCTTCGCCACTGGAACGCCGTTCACCCGCACCGTCCCCCGCAACACCGCATCCCGCCCCCGCGCCCGACTCTGCACGAGCCGACGCTGTTCCAATGCAATGTCGAGACGAATCCTGATGGTCACACCAAAACTCCCTGCGGTGTCGGCTCTATCCTCACCTCCCCCTTCGGGGGAGAGGTCGGCGCAGCGCCGGGTGAGGGGGCCTTGCCCAGCCACCGGGAGATGGCGCGCCCCACCCACCGAACCGTCAGTCGTCACCCTCTCCCCTCAGGGGCTTCGAGCCGGCCGCAGGCAAAATCATGCCAGTGGCATGATTTTAGGCGAGAAGGCCATGAGAGCTACGCTCGAATGGCTTGAGGGTAGGGTGAGGGGTGAAGCCTCTCCACATCCGCTCTGCCAGCCGCAACGCACCGCCGCACCCGAGTGGCTCCGAATCCCTGAACCCCTCATCCGGCCTGCCGGGGAGAGGGCAGGGTGAGGGGCCTCACCCCGCCGGGTGATCACCCACCCACCAGCCGCTTGATCTTCGCCTCGGCCGAAGCGGTCTCCTCGCCATAGCTGATCGTGCCGGCATACTGCCCGGCACTGTTCATCAGGAACACGTCGGCGGTGTGGTTGACCGTGTAGTTGCCGTCCTTGTCCGCCGGCTGGTTCTCGGAGAACACGCCGAACGATGCCTTGGCCGCCGCGGTCTGGTCGGGCGTGCCCGCCAGCCCGATGATGTTGGGGTCGAACGAGCCGATATAATCGGCCAGCACCTGCTTGGTGTCGCGCGCCGGGTCCACCGTCACGAAGATCGTACGCAATTGCTGCGGCCCGAGCCCGAGCTGCTGCTTCCAGTTGGCGATATCCGACATCGTCGTCGGGCACACGTCGGGGCAGAACGTGTAGCCGAAGAACACGAGGCTCGGCGTGCCCTTGAGATCGGCATTGCTGAACGTGCCGCCCTTGGTCGAATCCATGGTGAACGGCGTTCCGGTCACCCCCAGCGGCACCGGCGCCGGTTTCAGCACATAGAGCGCCGTGGCGCTTACCGCCGCGACAATCACCACCGCCCACAGGATGATGCGGAACCGGACGATAGCGGCTGAAGCGGCCATTGAAGCTCCTACGAGTCGAGCGGCTCGGTCCCCACGGGCTTGCCGTTCTTGAGCGTGATCTTTTCGATCCGCGCTTCTGCCGCCTTGAGCAGCCCTTCGCAATGCGACTTAAGCGCCTCGCCGCGCTCGTAGATGTTGATCGATTCCTGCAGCGGCGCCTTGCCGCCCTCGAGGCGCGCGACAATGGTCTCCAGCTCGGCCAGCGCCGTCTCGAAGCTCATCGTCTTCACATCGTCGTTATTGGGCTCGGCCAAATCTCTATCCCATCAGCGCGGTGACATGGGCCGCGACGCCCGTCGCCAGCCCCTGGCGGTCATAGCCGCCTTCGAGCAGCGAAACAATGCGGCCGGCGCAGGTGCGGTCGGCCACGTCCATGAGCTTGCGCGTCACCCAGTCGAAATCCTCGGGGCGCCAGTTGAGCTGCGCCAGCGGGTCGCGATAGTCCGCATCGAATCCGGCCGAGATCAGCAGGAAGTCCGGCCGGAACGCCAGCAGCGCCGGCAGGATCTTTTCCTCATATGCCTCGCGCATCTCGGCCTGCCCGCTGCGCGAGCTCAGCGGCGCGTTGCAGATATTGCCCACCCCGGTCTCGTTCGCCGCGCCGGTGCCGGGAAACAGCGGCATCTGGTGGCTGGAGCCGTAGAACACCGTCGGGTTGTCCTGGAAAATGTCCTGCGTCCCGTTGCCGTGGTGCACGTCGAAATCGACGATGGCCACCCGCTCGGCCCCGAACTTGCGTTGCGCCTCGCGCGCCACCACCGCAATGGTGTTGACGAGGCAGAACCCCATCGGCCGCTCGCGCTCGGCGTGGTGCCCCGGCGGCCGCAGCGCGCAGAACGCATTGTCGACCTCGCCCAGCGCCACCGCTTCGAGCCCCGCGAGCCCGGCGCCCAACGCCGTCCCCACCGCGTCGAGCGAGCCGGATGAAATGAACGTATCCTCGTCGATCTGCACCAGCCCCTCGGCCGGCCGCACCTGCGCCAGCGCCTGCAGATAGCCCGGCGCATGCACCAGATCGATCAGCGACAAATCGCCCGCCGGCGCGTCCCGGCGCCACAGCGCCGGAAACCGCTCGGCGCCCAGCGCATCCTCCACCGCCCGCACCCGGTCCGGCCGCTCCGGATGCCCTGCCGGCGTCACATGGCTCTCGAAATTGCGCTGGCTGACGAGAAGGGTGGTCATCGTTCCGTAATTTTCCGCCGCTGCAATTTCTTGACGCCCCGGCTCACCCTTGTCAAACAGCCGCCATGGCGCCCACCGCTTCAGTTCCGGCTTCCGTCGCGCAGTTCGCGGCGCTCCTCCGCGCCGGAAACATCGTCGCGTTCCCCACCGAGACCGTCTACGGCCTCGGTGCCGACGCCACGAACTCCGACGCCGTGCTCAAGATCTACGACACCAAGGGCCGTCCGCGCTTCAATCCGCTGATCGTCCACGTCGCCGACCTGCCGATGGCCGAGCGCTACGTCGTCTTCTCGCCGATCGCCCGCAAACTCGCGCAAGTCTGGCCCGGACCGCTCACCCTCGTGCTGCCCAGACGCCGCGATGCCGGCCTCAGCGACCTTGTCACCGCCGGCCTCGAGACCGTCGGCATCCGCATCCCGGACCACCCCCTCGCGCTGGAGCTGATCCGCGCCGCCGGCCGGCCGCTCGCCGCCCCCTCGGCCAATCCCTCCGGCAGGCTCTCGCCCACCACCGCCGCGCAGGTGCGCGTCGGCTTCCGCGATATCGTGCCCGTGCTCGATGGCGGCCCGAGCCGCTCCGGCGTCGAATCGACCATCCTCGCCGTCGACGGCGACAATGTCACCCAGCTCCGCGCCGGCGCCCTGCCGCGCGACGAGATCGAGGCCGCCCTCGGCCGCTCCATCGCTGTTGCCAAGCCCGGCTCCGCCGTCGCCGCCCCCGGCATGCTTGCGAGCCACTACGCCCCCAACGCCGCGCTCCGACTCGATGCCGCGACGCCCGAGCCCGGCGAGGCCTATCTCGGCTTTGGCCCCGGCGCAGCGACCCGCAATCTTTCGCCCACCGGCGACCTCCGCGAAGCCGCCCGCAACCTCTTTGCCATGCTGCACGAGCTCGACGCAGAAGCGCAAAAGATCGCCGTCGCCCCCATCCCCCACACGGGACTGGGCGAGGCGATCAACGACAGGCTACGCCGCGCCGCTGCCCCTCGATAAACCCACCGTGGAAAGACGATCAGTCTCTGACTTTGTACGGCTTCTGGTCCCGCCAGAACCGCATCAGGCTCTCGAGATCGGGGTCCCCGGCTTCGGGCAGCACGATCCTGAGCGACGCGTAGAGATCGCCGTCCCCGTGCAGCCCCTTGCCCTTGAGCCGCAGCGCCTTGGCCGTGTTGATATTGGCCGGCAGCGTCAGCTCCGCCGAGCCGGCCAGCGTCGGCACCCGCACCTTGCCGCCCAGCACCGCTTCGTACAGCGTGATCGGCACGTCGACCCGCAGATCGGCGCCATCGCGGCGGAACTTCGCGTGCCGCTCGAACTTCACCGTCACGATCGCGTCGCCCGGTTCGCCGCCATAGGCCGACGGCATGCCCTGGCCCTTGAGCCGGATCTGCTGGCCGTCGTCCACCTTCTCGGGCAGCTTGACGTTGACCACCTTGTTGGTCGGCAGCCTGAGGGGAACCGAGCCGCCCTTGTGGGCATCCTCGAGGCTCACCGCCAGCGTCACATTGGCGTCTTCGCCCCTGGCCGAAGGCCGCGGTCCACCGCCGGCGGAAAAACCCTGCGCCCCGCCGAACGGGTCGGCATTGCCCCACGGGTTCCCCGCCGGCCTTCCGCCGCGCGTCTGCGCGCCGCCAAAACCGCTCATGAACTCCTTGAGGATGTCCTCGGCCGAAAAGCCGCCCGGCTGGGCGCTGCGCCGCGCGCCGCCGCCCATTCCGGCGCCGCCGAAATTGGCAAACTTCGGGTTGCCGTCGGCATCGATCTCGCCGCGGTCGAACGCCGACTTCTTGTCCTTGTCGGTCAAGAAGTCATAGGCAGCCGAAATCTCGGCGAACTTCTGTTGCGCCTTGGGGTCGTTTTGGTTCTGGTCGGGGTGATTGGCCTTGGCCAGCTTGCGGTAAGCCGACTTCAGCTCCTTCTCGCTCACAGAACGAGAAACCCCGAGCACGGTGTATGGATCGCGCATGGGTTCCTTGGGAATCGCTACGGACGATTGAAAAATCGTCGCTTCGCCACCTATATGGCGACGCCCCCCGGCCTTGTCCAGACCGGCAGGCCCCTCGGCTGACACCGCTGAAAGATCGCCAGATGTCCGCTTTCTCTTTGTCCGACCGCCTGTTCGACGACGACGACACCGGCCCCATCGAGCCGTTTTCCCTGTTCGAGGAATGGTTCGCCCTCGCCGGCGAAAAAGAGCCCAACGACCCCAACGCCATGGCCGTCGCCACGGTCGACGCCGCCGGCCTGCCGGATGTCCGCATGGTCCTGCTCAACGCCCGCGACCATCGCGGCTTCGTCTTCTTCACCAATTTCGACAGCCGCAAGGGCGAGCAACTGCGCGCCCACCCCAAGGCCGCCGCCGTGTTCCACTGGAAATCCCTCCGCCGCCAGATCCGACTGCGCGGCCCGGTCGAAACCGTCGCCCACGGCGAAGCCGACGCCTATTTCGCCACCCGCTCGCGCAATTCCCAGCTCGGCGCCCACGCCTCCAGGCAGTCGCGCCCGCTCCCCCGCAAATCCATCCTGATGGACGCCGTCGCGACGCTGGGCGCCTCGCTGCCAGAAGACGAGCCCGTGCCGCGTCCCGCCCACTGGTCGGGCTTTCGCATCATCCCCCTCGAATTCGAATTCTGGCAGGACGGCGCCTTCCGCCTCCACGACCGCATCCGCTTCACCCGCCCCGACTCCATCGCCCCCTGGTCGCGGCAGCGGCTGTATCCCTGATCTGCCGCGACACTTACCCACCGTGGAAAATCACCACCACCCCGAACTCTCAGTCGTCACCCTCTCCCCTCAGGGGAGAGGGTAGGGTGAGGGGTGAAGCCTCTCGGCATACGCTCACTCTCAGCAACGCACCGCTGCACCCTGCTGCCTCCGCAGCCCACACCGCCTCATCCGCCCACCTCCTCCCTAAGGGGAGAAGGCCACACCACCCCTGCACAACCCATTCCCAATCTTGCAGCCTGCGCCCGCCCATGAAATCCTCCGCCCGGGCAGAGCGGCGAGCAGCATGAGCGAGACTTCTCCAGAAGCGAGGGTGGGGCGCGTCGAATTCACCGGCTCTCGTCATGAGCTCTTCGACATCGTCATCGCCGGCTATGCGCTGATGCTGCCCACCATCGGGCTCTACCGCTTCTGGCAGGCCACCTGGAAGCGCCGCTTCTACTGGCAGAACACCATCATCGATGGCGAACCGCTCGAATACACCGGCACCGCCACCCAGCTCCTCGCCGGCTTCTTCTTCGCGCTGGCCTTCTTCGTGCCCATCTACGTCGCGCTGTTCTATTTCTCGATGCAGGACAGCAACCTCGTCGTCCTCGGCTACGTCGTCGTCGGCGCCGTGATCTGGTTCCTCATGGGCTACGCCATCTATCGCGCCCGCGATTTCCGCCTGTCGCGCACCCTCTGGCGCGGCATCCGCTTCGATCAGCGCGGCAATGCCTGGGCCTTCGCCATCCGCAGGTTCCTCTGGTCCATCCTGATGGTGCTGACGCTGGGTCTCGTCTATCCGTGGATGGCGTCGAGCCTGTGGAAATACCGCTGGCGCAACACCTGGTTCGGCGACCGCCGTTTCGACATCGCCGGCAATTGGCGCTGCTTTGCCGGCGTCTATTACGCCGCCTATTTCTTCAACGCCTTCACCATCGGCGCGACAATCATCGGCATCGCCGCCACCCATGATCTGATGGTCGTCGACACCGTCACCATCCCCGGTCCCCTCGGCATCACCGCGGCCTGCGGCTGCGTGCTGCTGCTCGCGCTGAGCTTTGCCTGGTATCGCACCCGCTCGGTCTCGGCCATGCTCTCGACCGTCAGCCTCGGCGAAGCCAAAATCACCATGCGCGTCCCCACCGGCTCGCTGTTCGGCCAGTTCGTGCTCTACGTCGTCGGCGTCGTCCTGCTCCTTGCGGTGCTGGCGCTCACCGCGCTTCTCGTCATCGGCAGCATCTACGTCACCGCCACGCGCGGCCCGCACCTCGCCAATGGCGATGCGCTGGTTTCGATGTTCCAGTCGGGCACGCTCAACGTCGTGCTCTTCATCCTCATCTATCTCGTCATCCTCGGCGCCTTCGGCATTCTCGCCGAGCTGATCCTCAGCCTCGGCTGGTGGAAGCTCCTCGCGCGTGGCGCGAGCTTCACCAATCCCGATAGCCTCCGCTCCGTCCGGGCTGCCGCCGAAGACCATTCGCTGATCGGGCAGGGCCTCGCCGACGCCCTCAACGTAGGGGCGTATTGATGGAGTTTGCCGCCCGCTGGCAGGACGGTCTCGTCGCCGAAATCCGTCCCGTCCGCTGCATCATCGACCTTGCCGCCGATCCGGTGATGCTCGCCATCCTCGATCCCGACACCAGCCGCGAGATCGACCGCTGGCCGATCGATGACCTGTACCTGCTCCACACCCGCATGCTCGAACTGCGCATCGCCGACAGCAAGCGGCCGCCCGGCGCCCGCCTCGCTGTCACCGGCATCGCCGACATGAAGGCGGCGCTCGCTATCCTGCCGTCGCTCGCCACCCACCGGCGGCGCGATCTGTGGGCGCAGGTGCGCACCCTCGTGCTTGCCACGGCCGCGCTGGCTGCCGTCATCGTCGTCTATCTCTACGGCGTGCCGTTGCTCGCCAACCGGCTGGTCACCCTCGTCCCGCCCGCCTGGGAAGAAAAGATCGGCGATAGCGCCGCCATCCAGATCGAACGGCAGGTCACCGGCGGCAAGGGCTTTGTCGCCTGCGATCCCGACCCCAGCAGTCCTGCCAACATCGCCATCGCCAGATTCGTCGACCGGGTCTTCGATGGCCTCGGCTCGCCCTTCCACCCCAAGGTCACCGTCGTTCGCACCGCCATCCCCAACGCCTTCGCGCTGCCGGGCGGAAAAACTTATTTCTACTCGTCGCTGCTCTTTGCTGTGCAGTCGCCCGACGAGTTCGCCGGCGTCCTCGCCCACGAGCTCGGCCACGTCTATCATCGCCACGGCATGCAGACCCTGATCGCCAGTTCCACCACCGGCCTCCTCGTCGGTTTCATCCTCGGTGACATGACCGGCCTGTCGGTCGCCGGCGCCGTCGGCTCGCAGCTCATCGACAACCGCTTCTCGCGTGAGGCCGAAGCCGAGGCCGACGAGTTCGCCGGCGAGACCGCCCACCGCCTCGGCTACCAGCCCTCGGGTCTCGCCAATCTGCTCGAGCGCGTCGCCAGGGACGATGAGTACTCGCGCGCGCTGGCGCTGTTCTCCAACCACCCGCTGACCGCGGCGCGTCGCAAGGCGCTCGCGGCGATGGATACGCCCATCGCCAACGCCGCCCCGGCGTTCACCGATGCCGAATGGCAGGCCATCCGCAATATGTGCCCGCCGCCACCACCTTCGTGGTTGCCGCCGCCGCCCTGGCTGGTGCCGGCGCACTCGTCCTGGCTGCCGCCCAACCTCTCCCTGACCCCGGCCAACTGATGCGTATTCTCGTCCGCACGTCGAAATGGGCCGTCTGGTCGCGCCGCATCGGCGCGCTGGCGCTGCCGCTGGCCGCCATCCCGGTGCTGCTCCATCGCGAGCACATCATCACCTCCGACAACTTCATTCTCATCGAAGAGATCGCGCTCGGTCTCGCCGCCATTGCGGTACTCAGCGCCATCATCGCCTTCGTCCGCCTCTGGTTCACCGGCGATCGCGGCTGGTGGCGCGCCACCGTTGCGCTGATCTGCAGCGCCATCGTGCTGGCCCCCGCCGGCTATTTTGCCTACCAGTATGTCCACCAGCCCTCGGCCGCCGACGTCAGCACCGATTTCACCGACCCGCCGACGCTGGTGAGCTTTGTGGAATCGCGTTTCACCGGTCCCGACGAACGCGCCCGGCTCGAAGCCACCTATCCCAATGCCCGCTCGCGCAATTATCCCATCACCGCGCCGCAACTCTTCGACACCGTCTCCGATCTCGTCGACGATCGCGGCTGGGACGTGCGCTCGACCCGTGCCCCGCAATCCGAGCTCGACACCGGCCAGGTCAACGCCATCGTCACCACGCTGCTCGGCTTCCGCGAAGAAGTCGCCATCCGCATCTCCGGCAACAGCGACGGCACCACCATCGCCATGCGCTCCACCTCGCTCAGCGACTTCCCCGATTTCGGCGAAAACGGCACCCGCATCGAAGCCTTCCTCCTCGACCTCGACAACCAGATCACCCTGATGCTCCGCGACGCCGCCCCCCAACAAACCGCCGACAACTAAATCCCGCAGTCAGGACTCCTCTCCCGCTTGCGGGGGAGGGGGACCACGCGCAGCGTGGTGGAGGGGCTTCGAACCGGCCGAAGGCAAAATCATGCCAGTGGCATGATTTTAGGTGAGAAGGCCATGAGACCTACGGTCGAATGGCGAGCCCCACGCACCGATGCAACAGATGCCGTTGCGCAAATCTCTCAGTCGTGGGGCCGCTCAGTCAGCCTTGACGACCCAGCCCCAACCCGCTCATACCCTCCTCACCCGCACCCCGTCGCTCCGGTCGACGGCAACAATTCCCCGCGCCTCCAGATACTCGATATGCGCCAGCAGCGTCATGGCTGCAGCGCGTCGGACACTATCATTTATTGCAGGGTATAGTCGTCCCAGGAGGTCATCGACTCCCATTGCTTCACCATTTGAAATGACCGCCTCGACGACCTGCTCGTTGCGCAGTTCGCGGTGCGCCAGCAGCGCCCGCCCATAGCTCGGCCCGTCCGCGATCGGCCCGCCATGCGACGGGATGTACTCGGTATAGGGCAGGGCGATGACCTTGCGCAGCGACTGCAGGTACTGAGCCATCGAGCCGTCCGGCACCGCCACCAGCGTCGAGTTCCACCCCATGATGTGGTCGCCCGTCAGCAGCCGCCCGGTGCCGTCGAGCCCAAAGCTCATGTGGTTGGCGCAGTGCCCCGGCGTCGCAATCGCCGTGAGCCGCACGCCGCCGACCTCGAACCGCTCGCCGTCGACCAGCGTCCGGTCCGGCCGCAACCCCCAGTCGCAATCGTCCGCCAGCGGGTTGGTCTCGCCGGGCCTGAGCGGCCGGCTGAGCCGGTGCGGCCCCGCAAACCACAGCGGCGCGCCGGTCTCCGCCTGCCACGCCGCCGCGCTCTCCGAGTGGTCCTTATGCGTGTGCGTGAGGATGATCGCCTCGAGCCGCCGCCCGCCGATGGCCTTGCCGAGCGCCGCCCGATGCCGCGCCTCCGCCGGCCCCGGATCGACCAGCGCCACGCTGTCGTGCCCCACCACGAAGCTGTTGGTTCCCGTGTAGGTGTAGGGCCCCGAGTTCCACGCGCAGATGCGTGCCACGCCCTCGGACACCGCCACCGGCGTTCCCGGCTGCGCCTCGAAGCTGCTGTCGAAGCTCAGTCCCTCAGCCATTGCGCTCTCACCGTCGACCGACTACCAATTTGCGGGAAAATCTCGCCGAACCAAAGGTAACGCAATGGCCGTCACGCTGACCACTCCCAACACCATCCTGGGAGCTCTCGCGCCGAAATCCCAGTCCGTTCAACTGCTTGCCAACCTCGCCACGGTCATCGGCGGCACCCTGCTGCTGACGCTGAGCGCCAAGCTCAACGTGCCGACCTGGCCGGTGCCGGTCACGCTGCAGACCTTCGCCGTCGCCGCGCTCGCCGCCGGCTTCGGCTGGCGCATCGGCCTTGCCACCGTCGCCGCCTATATCCTTGAAGGCCTTGCCGGCCTGCCGGTGTTCTCCGGCCTCGTCACCGGTCCTGCCTTCCTGATGGGCCCGACCGGCGGGTTCGTCACGAGCTGGCTGCTGGTCGCCATCATCGTCGGCCGCGCCGCCGATATGGGCCTCTCCCGCCGCATCCTGCCGCTGTTCGCGGTCATGCTGCTCGGCGACGCCGTGTCGTTCGCCTTCGGCTATGGCTGGCTCGTCGTCGTCCTCTCCGGCCTCAAGGGCGTCGCCCCCGTTGACGTGCTCGGCAGTGCCTTCGACGGCGCCGTCAAGCCCTTCATCGTCTGGGACATCCTCAAGATGGCGCTCGCCGCCGTCAGCGTCGCCGGCGCCTGGACCCTGTTCACCAAGAAGGCCTGACGGCCCGCAAATCCCTCGAATCGAAGGCCGGTCCCCCGCGGGGCCGGCCTTTTTCGTTGTGGTCCCCGGAATCAAAAGCCCCGGCCTCGCAGGGAGGCCGGGGCTTTGAATGGTCGGAGTAGAGTGATTCGAACACTCGACCCCCTGCTCCCGAATTATAGTCACCGGTGACGAACCGCGGATTTCCGGGCTTTTTCACGTGGAACAAAGCGTGAAAATCTCGCTTTGTTCCGCTAACCCTGTCGGAACCCTGTCGGTAGAACTCGCTTCGTTCTCATCAGGCCTTCCGGCGCGGCCGGGCCATCACCTCGGCCGCCTCGCGCAGGTGGCTGGGGTGGAAGTGCCCGTAGTTTTCCAGCAGCGTTTGCAGGTTGAGGCCGAAGAAACCGGATGCCGCATACGGGTCCATGCCGTTGGTCATCGCCCAGGTGATGGCGGTGTGGCGCAGGGTGTGTGGCACCACCTTCTCACCCTCGAATTCCATCTCGGCGACGAGGCGGCGGAAGGCGATGTCCATGCGCTGGACCGGCTGGCCGTCGAACTCCACTGCGAACTTCTGGCCGTTCTTCTTCCAGCGCCGCAGGTGGCCCAGCAACGGGGCGGGGAGGGGGATCGGTGGCTGACGCTTCTTCGTCGCCCGGATGCCGGCACCTCGGCGATGCCAAAGCCCGGCCTCGAGGTCGACGTAGCCCCGGCCGAAGGCGCGTTCGAAGCTGGCGTTGAGCACGGCCGATTTCCGGGTGCCGGTGTAGACCGCCATCAGGATGAACCGGGCGAGATGCTTCCGGCTGCCCCAGTCGTCCTTGGCACCGCTGCGGCCGTTTTCCGCGCGACGGTAGCGCCACGCCGCCCACACCATCTTCGCGACCTCGGATCGGCTCAGCCAGCGTTCGCGGGGCAGGGACTTCGGCGGGAGCGGGACCGCCACCTTTCGGTCGAGCAACTGCTCGGCGTGGGCGTGGTTGAGCGCGGCGCGTAGGATTTCCAGATCCACGCGGGCGGAGCGTGGCGCGCCGACGAAGCCTCGATAGGCCGTGCTGGTGGCGGTCTTGATGTCGGCGACGGTGCCGGTCATCGGCTGGTGGATGACCTTGCGCGCCTTCATGTCGAGCTCGGCGGCGTCCGGATCGCACCACCAGCTCGTTAGGCGGCGGAGGCGCGATTCCGTATCCTTTGGCCGGGAGTGGCCGGGCACGATGTCCTGCAGGTAGAGCGCGAGCACGTCGGCGATCAGGACTTCAGCGGGATCACCGTTGCCCCGGCTCGGCTGGTGCTTTTCCGCGATGTACTCGGCGAGCGCCTGCTGAGCTTGTTCAGCTTCACCAGGAGCGAATCCCGTGCTGCGTTTCGTCGTGCCGTCTCGGATGATCCAGACCGAGCGCTCGATGGTGCCGTTGCGTTCGCGCTGGGGCTGGAGCCAGAGCCGCGGTCCTTTTCCGATGGGGCCAGTTCGCATTTCCTGCGCATCTCCCTGATGGCTGCGCGCGTGACGAAATCGCGCCGGCCGACCCGCTCGATCACCAGCCGGCCGCGCCCGGCCTCCGCCCTGAGCGTCGCCGGGCTGATCTTGCCTTTGAACAGCACCTCGCAGGCGTCGGCAAGGGTCAGGGGCTCGTCGTCAAGGGCGGTCGATTCCCTCTCGGTCGATTCGCACCGAGAAACCTCAGGTTGGCCGGGGCTTTGAGGTTGATTCCCTCGCCGAAAACCCTCGGTCGATTCGCGCTGGTTTTTCATGGCTTGCCCAGCACCCGGCGTAGCGCATCGCCTGTAATTATCGTCTCGCGCGACAGCAGCCCGCCGTTGCCGCCCACGTACTGCCCGCCGACCACCGAGCCATTGTTGTCGTGCTCGACGGCCTCGAGGAGTGCTCTGGCAGGGGCTAGGACGCCGACCGCGACCTCGACCACCGACAGCATGGCCCGGGCCTGCGCACCGGCTTGGTCGGGTTCCTCGTCGACGTACCAGCGTAGATGCGAGCCGAGCGCCACCAGGTCAGCGACGTCTGCCGCAGGGGTGTTCAACAGGTCGACCAGCGCCTCGCACTCGCGATCCTCGGCCTGGGCAGCATCGGCCGGCATCGCCGACTGGAACGCGGTCCACGCTGCTTTGTGTGCCGCGATGGCGTCGGTGATGGCGCTCATGACGACACCTCCCCGAACAGCACCGGATACCGTTCCTTGGCGATTGCCTTGAGCCGGTCGAATTCGGCGTCGCCGAGCTCATCGCGGATGGTGTCGAGCAACATCTTGGCGCGTTGGTCGCGCTCAGGGCGTGGCAGAAGCCCGCTGACCTTGGCCTGTTTGGCGGCCTCTGCCTGGCGCTGGCGCCGCATCCCTCCCAGTAGCGCCCGCACTGTGGCGAGCGCCTTCACCTTGCCCCGGAGCGCTCCCTGCGCGCGGCGCGCCCAATCCGGGTTGCTGGAGGCCGGGACAGCGATATCCCCGGCGAGCTGCGCCTTGATGTCGGAGACTTCCATCTCCAGCGTGGTCACGGCGTCGTGCAGCGCTTCTTTGTCGTCCTTGATATCGCCGATGGTGAGGCCGGGCCGGATCACCAGCGTGTCGAGTTTGGCGGTGTCAAGCAACGCACACCTCCCGCAGGAAGAGCGATGCGGCTTCGATGAGCACGACGGCCGTTTCGTAGTCGCCGTCGTTCATCTCCTTAAGGGCCGTGTCGAGGGCGAGCAGCGCCTCCGCATGGCTGGTGGCGCTGCCGGTGAACGCCCGCAGCGCGTCCATGGGCGGGCCGTAGCTGACGAGGCCATAAGCATCGGCCGCCTCGTCATCATCGTCCGGAGCGTTGGCGTTGTAGTCGGCGACGCCGGCCTTATAGGCCGCGATGAGCAGGGTGAGGTTGTCAGGCATCAGAGCGCCCCGCCTCCACCGAGAGCTGGTATCCCTCCTTCATAAGGTGGGCGCGGCGCTCAATTTCGAGGATCGTCCAGACGATGCGATCGAATTCATGCACGGGGATTACGACCCGCTGACCATCGTCAGAGCCGTCGGCGGCTTCGATCAGGCAGCAGGCGATTTCCGCCATCTTCTCGATTTCGTGGATTGCGATCTCGATGTCGAACTCTGGACTGCTGCTCACAACGGGCGCCCTCCCAGCAGGCCGGAGGCGCGATGCAGCGCCATCTTGCGAGTGGAGCGGTCGTCGTCATCCGCATCGGGCCGACGATCCAATTCGGCGAAGAGCAGCTCCAACTGGGCGTCGAGTTCGTTCTGACGATCCTCTGACCATTCGTGCAGCGCGGGATTCTTGCCGCCGCTCGCAGCGCAGCATTCAAGGTTCATCACCTGCCGTACCAGCACCATCGCGTTGATCGCGCAATACAGGTCGTAGATCGACATTCCGGTGAGTACTGCTTCCGAAGTGGCGGCGTTCGGCCGCGCGGGCTTTGCCTCTTTTTTTTCGGAGGCGCCACCGTAGCGGAGGGTGGTGTAGTTGGCTTCGATCTGAGTGTTGATGGTGTCGACGACGTCCCTCGCGACCCAGGCCAATGCATTGACCCGATCCGCGCCGTGATCCCGCTTACCATCGGCGGTTTCGAATGAGACCTCCTGCAACATGGTGTCCGTGATCGTGTCGATCAGGTGATAGAGATGGCCGATGTCCGAATGAAGATCGTCGAGGTTGTAGCTGGTGCTCATGCCGCACCGCCTTCCTCGGTGGCCAGTACTGCCACTGCCGTCATCAGGCGAGCGTGGGCGCCAGCGCACAGCGTCGCCATGCCGTTGTGGTAGTTGCGGGCAAAGTCGATCCCGTCGACTAGGCTGGTTAGGAGGTTGCCGTCCTCGCCCGGACCCTCGGGGCTGTCATCGTTGAGCGCACGACAAGTCTCAACGAGTTCCGCCTTGGTCTTGAACATGGTCACCAAGGCGAGCCGAGTCGGCGGCATGATGTGCTCGCTGACATACGCATTGGTGGGGACGACGTCGGTGTCGGTAGCGTCCTGCGTCAACGGCTCGAAATCGTTCTCGGCCAACTCAGCGAGCTTTTCATCCGCCGTCGCCTCTGGCTCGTTAAGCGAACCATCTGCGGCGAGGATCGATCGGACCTTGGACCAGCCGAGGTCGTAGCTGGCGATATCGGCGAACCCGACGGCATATTCGCGGTTGGCGGGATGAACGACGGCGACGAGCAAGCCACCATGCTCGCCGGTCTTCTCGACCTCGAGCAGCGTCTCGCTCAACTCTTTGCCGAGACGGCGCGCGCGATCCCAGGGATGCTCCGGCTGCGCGGGCGCCGCCTCCTGTTCGGTCAGGTCGGACGGCGCGACACCGAGTGCGGCAGCGATCTTGTTGCGGGTCTCGCCGAGGAGGACCTGACGGCCCTGCTCGATGCTCGTGAGTGTGGGCCGGGAAATCCCGGCTTGGGCGGCGAGGGTCTGCTGGTCGATACCCTTGGCCTTGCGGATATCGGCGATAAGCGGTGCAGGCATTTCGATCTCCAACGATTTGCGTTGGGATCAAATTACAACAAACGCTGTTGCTGTCAACAAGGTAAATTGTTTCACGGGAAGCAGGCTAAAGGCCGACGAGCTCCGCCATGGGGATGATCCGGAAGATTGCCTTGATCCGGTCTCGGGAAAACTCCAGTTCGCGCGGTGGGTTGAACTGCTCCACGACGATCTTCGTCGGCGTGCGACGCGCAAGCCTTTTTATGAATCCCTTGCTCGGATCGCCTTCGCGCTCAGGCAGCAGTTCGAGGACCACGTAGTCACCCAGCGCCGGCGGTCGGGCGCTGCTTAGGTAGACGGGTTCGCCTTCCTCGAAGCGCGGGTACATGCTTGTGCCGGCAACATAAAGACCGAACACATCCTTCAGCGTCGCTATCCCCGGCGGACGGCGGATATAATCAATGGTTTGGCCATTGAATTCGAAATCGCCATCGTCCCCTCCAACAGCATTGCCTAGAACGGGAACGTCCTTGGGCAGGGAGCGAAAGTCGACATCGGCCGCAGGATGTGGCGGAGTGGCAAAGGCGGTGACGTTGTTATCGGGTGCACCAGTCATCAACCAATCGGGGGTGACGCCAAGTTCTCGCGCTAGCTGCACCAGATTTCGGCTGGACTGAACGCGGCCTTGCTCCAGGCCCATGATGGCCTGCTGTGTCACGCCGACCCTTCTACCCAACTCCGCCTGGCTGATGCCAAGCGCGGTCCGCCGTTCCAAAATCCGCTCAGCGAGAGTCATCGACATTTCCAGCGTCAATTCGTAGAGCCACTTAATAACAGGAATTTCTGTAGGATGCTCCACAAATGTGCCTGTTGGTTAAGGCTTGAACAACAAGCAATGTTGTGATAGCCACGCAGCTTATGACGAACACGGCATTCCAGACAGCATGTAGCAAGGTCGGCGGCCAGTCCAGCATGGCGCGGCTCTTGAAAACCTCCCAGGCGAACGTTTGGGCCTGGCTCAACAAAACTCAGCGGGGGCTCCCCGCCGAGCACGTGCTGACCGTCGAGGCGCTGAGCGGCGTCTCGCGGCATCGGCTCCGTCCCGACATTTACCCGCGGCACCTGACCGCCGACGATGGTTCGGCACCGGCCCACGACATCGCCAACCAGTTGCCCTAGCGGGCCGGCCGGGGCGGATGAAGCGGGCGCAGAGTTTCCCCTGGTCGCATTTTCATCACGGAGCATGCCATGGGTTCGACCGACAGGTTCGAGAGCGATGAAGTCTTGTCCGAGCAGGGGGTAGACGCCACCCACCTGCTGGGCACGGCGCAGGTCATCGACCTGCAGGACGAGCCGCAGCGCTCGACGTTCAACGCCTATCGCGTCGCTTTCCGCGCCAACGAGACGGAGCCGAACCTGCGGCACGCCGCGGCGCTGGTGGCGGCCTGGAACGCGTTCGCCGACGTCATGGGGGTTGAGCGGGTATGAAGGCCGGCGGCGTCTTCGCGGTTTCGCGTGGACTATTCGATCACCCGTTTTTTGCTACCGAGCCCTTCACCGAGCGCGAGGCCTGGATGTGGCTTCTAGCTGAGGCCGCTTGGCGCCCGCGCCGAATACGCGCCCGGTTCACAACCATCGAGTTGCAGCGAGGCCAGCTGGCCCACGCGACGCGCTTCATGGCGGCGAAATGGCAGTGGTCAGAAGCCCGTGTTCGTCGGTTTCTGAAGCGATTGAAAATCGACGCAATGATTGACGCACAAAGCGACGCGCAAACGACGCTCATAACTATCTGCAACTACAGCGAATATCAGAAAGTCGGATTGCCCGCCGACGCGGACAACGACGCAGAGAACGACGCACAGGCGACGCGCGCGCGACGCAAAGCAGAAAACATTCAAAACATTGAAGCAGAGAAAGAACCTCTTCGAGGGAGCGAAAACGCTCCGATTGAAGCTTCGCCATCAGCCGGCAGGGGGCTCGAGGCCGAGGTCTACGCCTACGGCAAATCGCTTCTCGGAAAGACTGCTGGCGGCGTCATCACCAAGCTCCGGAAACATCACCACGGCGATCTCGTCGAGGCGATGGCGACGCTGCGAACGGCCTCGACAAAATCGAGCCCCATCGAGTGGATCGGCGGAGTGATGCGCGGGACCGTTGACCTAGCCCGTGAGCGCCGCGAGGCCGAAATCTACGAGAGCCTGCGATGAACGATATTGGCACGATCTCACGGATGCTGTCGGACAGGGCTCAGTCGGTCGCAGAGCATCTGCTGCCCGGGGGGCGCAAGGTCGGTCAGGAATGGCGCGCGGGCTCGCTGGCCGGTGACAAGGGGCAGAGCTTCGGTGTGCACCTCACTGGCGCCAAGGCCGGCGTCTGGTCCGACTTCCAGGCCAGCGAAACCGGCGCGGACCTGATCGACCTCTGGAAGGCGGTGAAGGGCTGCACGCTGGTTGAGGCTCTGGACGAAGCGCGGGCTTGGCTCGGTGTCAGCCGACCGATCGCCGAGCGGGAGCCGCGACCGTCCTATACGCGGCCACCGAAGCCGAAGTGCACCTCGCCGACGCCGACGGTGCTGGACTATCTGCGGCAGGAACGAAACCTGCCGGACTCGGTGATCGAGAAATACAAAATCGCGGCCAACGGCGACGAGATCATTTTTCCATTCCTGCTGCCCGACGGTACGCTGGCGCTGGCGAAGTCCCGCAAGGCAGTGGCCGGCGCCAAGCCGGTGCCTACAGCCGCCAACTGTGAGCCGATCTGCATGGGTTGGCACGCGATCCCGGCCGACGCCCGCATGGTCGTGATCTGCGAGGGCGAGATCGATGCGCTGTCGATGGCGGCGTACGGCTACCCGGCCTTGTCGGTTCCGTTCGGCGGCGGGAAGGGCGCCAAGCAAAAGTGGATCGAAAACGACTTCGAACGCTTCGACCGTTTCGACCGCATCATCCTCGCGCTCGACATGGACCAAGTCGGCGAGGAGGCGGCGGAAGAGATTGCCGGCCGTCTCGGTCGCCATCGCTGCTTCCGCCTCAAACTGCCGCACAAAGACGCGAACGAATGCCTGGTCGCCGGCGTGGCGAAGGCGGAGATGGATCAACTCGTCGAGGCGGCCGATAGCCTCGATCCAGAGGGTCTACAGCAGCCCAGCTACTACGCGGACCGCGTGGCGAAGTTGTTCTGGCCAGAGCCGGGCGAGCATCAGGGATACAGCTCCCCCTACCGCAAAATCAAAGGCAAGCTGTATTTCCGACCGGGCGATTTGACCTTGTGGACCGGGGCGAGCGGGGCGGGGAAATCGCAGGTGATCTGCGACTGCATCCCCAATTGGATCGCCGAGGGCGCTCGGATCTGCATTGCCAGCTTCGAGATGCCGCCGGCGCAAACCCTGCGTCGCATCGTGAAACAGGCGGGCAACGTCGACCGACCGACGCGGCAGTATGTCGAGCGCATCCTCGCGTTCCTCGACACTGGATTGCTGGTCTACGAGAAGGTCGGAAAGTCCGGGGTCGAGCCGCTGCTCGAAATCTTCGACTATGCCCGCGCCAAGTACGGTTGCGACATGTTCGTGATCGACAGCCTGCTACGGCTCGGCATCGCGTCAGACGACTATGCCGGCCAGGAAAAGGCAGTCTTCGCCATCGTCGACTGGACCGTGAAGCACGCCGTGCACACGCATTTGGTGGCGCACGCCCGCAAGGGCAGCAAGGGCGACGGCCCGCCGGAGATCGAGGACGTGAAGGGCGCGTCTGAGATCGGAGCCAACGCGGCAAACATCCTGACCTTTTGGCGGAATCGCGACCACGAAGACCGCCTCGCCAAGGCCAAGACCGACGCCGAGCGCGCCGAGCTCGACGAAAAGCCGGGCGTGATCATGAACATCGCCAAGCAGCGGCACGGGGACTTCGAAGGCAAGATTGGCCTTTGGTTCGACCAGAAAACCTATCGGTACCACTCGTCGCATGACCGGGGACTATGGGACCGCCGCTACATCGACGATCGGCAAGCTGCCGCAACTGAAACGGAGTTTTAGAATGTTCGATTTCGATCCGACATGGGACGAGCAGGACCAGAGCCGCAATCACAACGAACTGCAGCCGGGGGAAGAGGTCCTATGGCGCAACGCCCAATGGCGAGTGACGAACTTCTATCTCGAGGCGAAAGCCAACCCGAAGCTGATGGGGCCGCCGTACTTCATCGAAATCGCGGCCATCCAGTTCGATCTCAACCTGGTCAATCACGTCTGCACCAAGGCGTGGGTGGACCGCGGGCTGTTTCTTGAAGCCTACCACAAGGCGCGCGAGCTGCATCATCTCGGAATCAACTGGAATTCGAAATACGAGCCGGTCGCGGCCTTGGCGGAAAGGGTGGGGCTGACGCCTGCGGTGCTCGCTGCGGTTCAGGGTGACGCGGAATGACCGACGACGAAATCCAATACCGCGATCCCGGCGAAGTGCCGGTGCTCGACTGGATCGACAAGACGCTGATCGACATCGACCCGACCTATCAGCGCGAGTTGGATGAGGCCCGGGTGCAGCGCATCCTGGAATGGTTCGACTGGCGCTCGTTCGGGGCGCTGGTGCTGACCAGAGCCGAGGGCGGCCGGTTCCACACGCCGGATGGGCAGCACCGCCTCGAGGCGGCCAAGCGCCACCCGCGCATCAGCGTGGTGCCGGCGGTGATCGTCGAGGCCGATGGCACCGCGGCCGAAGCCGAAGTGTTCGTCGGCATCAATCGCGACCGCCGCAACGTCTCCGCGCTGCAGCTCTTCTGGGCGCAGCACGCTGCCGGCGACGCCGATGCCAAGCTGGTGGTGGATATCGCCCGCCGGGCCGGCATGACCGTCTGCCGCTATCCGCAGAGCAGGGGCGAATACCACGAAGGCGACACCATCGCCGTGGGCGCCATCGGCGCGCTGATCCGGCAATGGGGTGACCGCCGCACGGTGCAGATCCTCGAGCAGTTGGCGAAGGGCAAGATCGCGCCGGTTGCGACGCAGCACATCAAGGCGGCTGAGCTGCTGCTCACCGACAACGAGTTCGAAGAGATCGATCCCGAGATGCTTTGGCAGGCCGTAGACGCCTGCCGGCTGACCATCGACGCGGATGCCAAGGCGTTCGCTCAAACCCACCGGGTGCCGATCTATCGCGCCATCGCCAGCACCTGGTTCCGCAAGGCGCGCAAACGGAGGAAGGCAGCATGACGAACGAATGGCGATCCATCGACACAGCCCCGCGCGACGGCACGATCGTTGAGGTCGGATGCCCTGGTGAGGTGTGCTTTCCGATGCGCTGGAATCCGACTGGCTCCAACGCGTTCTTTCAGCCCGAGCCGACGGGCATCTGGGAAGTGCCCGACCGCTCGATGACATGGACAGAACACGACGGCGCTGGCCCGACGCACTGGCGGCCCATCGAGTTGGCGGAGGCAGCATGAGCGACCTGAAGCCATGGGCGGGCGGCGAATGCCCGGAAGATGCCTACACGCAGGTGCGGCCGACCTATCGCGGTCCAGCAGCGCCGCCGCCGGCTGTTCGCATCCTCAGCGCGCCGGCCGGGCGTTTGAACTGGTCGCACGACGGCGGGCCCGACGACATCGTTGCCTACGAAGTGCAGTTCGAGCGGAGGAAGCGGCCATGAGCTGGGAATTCTGGGTGGGCTATGGTGTGGCCGGGATCAAGTTCTTCCTGCTCGGAAGCATCTGGGGCTGGATGCGGTGCAAGCATGCCGCGGCCCGCGCGAACCGAGATCGGAGAGCGGCATGACCAAGATCATTCCGTTCCCGACGCGCCCCGCGGGTCAAGATCAGACCCACGGGGCCAAGCCTCTCGGCCGGCTGACGCATTGGGGCTACTTCAAGCCGAAGCCAAAAGCCGCGCCAGCGGGCTCGGGTTCGAGCAAAACCCGCACTCCCGAGCAGCCGCCCATTCGCCGGGTCGATTTCCCTCGCGAGCTGCGCCGCGCGCGAGGGCGTCGTCTGGTGGGTTTTGACGAAACCCGCTTGAAGCTGGCGCGCAAATCAGTCATCACTTCGTCACCGCCGCTTCACCTGCCCCGGCCTCACCGTTTTCGAAACAGTGAGGTCACTCATGGAACTGCTAAGCCTTCCCACCTCCGCCCAGGTCTCCGACCTCGACGCGATGGAAGCGCGGCTGCGCGTTGGCGGTTGGGCGGACAAGCCTGCGCCGATGTCCGATCTCGATGCAGACGACCGCGCGATGGCGGAGAAGCTGCTGCATTGGGAGCCACCCGCCAGCAAGCTGATCGTCGACCGCTACGAGTGGTTCTGGACCGCGAACACGCTAGGCCGGAGATGGTACCTCGTGCGCCGGACCTATGGCATCGGTACTGTGCACTGCAGCGGCTTTGACGAGGCTGGCCTGAAGCGCGCTATCCAGGCTTGCCGTTCCAGCGGGCTCAAGATCGTCGAAGTGGCGGCGCCGTCGGTGCGCGCGTGATGGTCGCGATCTACTTCACTAGCGATGTCGCTGGCGTGCGCATGAACACCACCAGCAAGGTCGACGCCCTTATCGGTCGCCTCAATCGTTCATCGCGTCGTGCGGCTCCATCGCCGATCGTCGCGGCGGTGATCGTCGACAAGGCTGGCGCGAGGAAGCTCCGCCGGGTGCTCGATCGGCGTTGGTCGGGGCAGCGGCGCGGCAGCGGCGTGTTCGGTGTCAGCCCGACCGAGGTCACCCAAGTAGCGCAGTTTGTGGCCGACAAGTTCGGCATCACCGTATACGGCGTCCAGCGCGAGTTGAGCGCCGGGGCGCGCAACCTGGTGCTCGCCAGATTCGCGCGGGGCAAACGGGGGAAGTGGACGCCGGCCGCAGGGCATACGGATCAAGCGGCGCTCGACGAGTTGCTGGCCGCGGGGATCATCACCCGCCACCGCGGCGACGTCTATCGCGGCACCGAGCGCTCCGCCGGTATCGTTCGGCAGATGGCGAAACAGCGCGTCCCCGAGCGTGGCCGGCCAGCGCCTAGTGAGCGCCCTGTGCTGATCACCAAGGCGGTTGTCGTGCCCGACCCCATGATGGCGCGCGAGCTGCTGCTGAGCCGTATGGATGACGCCCAGCATGCCGGCGGGGATCCGTTGGACGTGCTGCACCGCGACGCTTACCGCGGCGCCGTCGTCAACCAGCGCGATCGGCTCGGCGGCTACGCCATGTTGCGTCTGGACGAGTTCCAGCAGCGCGGTGTCGCCATGTTTCGGCAGACCGGGGAGGAAGGCCAACTCGGCGGCGCCCAGGCTGTGGACTACGAAAAGGCCAAGGTCGACAGTTCGCTGGTCAACGCCGTGACCGAGGCTGGCGCCATGGCGCGGGCAGAGCACCGATCAGCTCGCGATATGCTCAAGGCGCAGCGCAAAGGCGAGGACGACGACGATCTCCGGCCCGGTCTGGTGCGGGTGGCGATAGCGGAGCGCTTGGCATTGTACGGTCACAGCATCCGGCAGGTGTCCGTAGCCTTGGGCATGGGATCAGGGGGCGCAGCACGAGAGCGAGTGAAGGCCATGGCCATGGACATCGCGACCGATCTGGCACGCCATTTCGGCTACCTGCCGGGATCGAGGTCTGAGCTGCGCGCCGAGATCGAGAGGGGTCATGACTGGAGCAGGCCATATTGAAAAACACGCATAAATGCAGGAAACGTCGAATTTGCTTGACGGCAGGCCAGCGCTAGGCAAATCAGCAGATGCTGCACGACGTGACTGCAAAGAACGGCGCCGGGAGTTGACCTCCTCCGGCGCCGAATTTGTATCCACCACAGTTTCGCGGCTTGGCGCAGCAGTAGCGCGCGTGGCTCATAACCACGAGGTCGTCGGTGCAATTCCGGCAGCCGCAACCAGTTCACCCGGCAGCGAGGCACCGATGAGCGCACGCAAGTTCCGCGAATGGCTGGATGCTGTGCGTCGGCTGCTCGATGGCGTCGGCGGCAGGGTCGCTCAGCCAGCATGATTGACGCCAACACCTTCGCGCTCGAGGAAGCGTTCGACCTCATGTGCGGCGTGCTGCTGGGCGAAGGGGTGGGCCGCAAGGTCTTCGTCTGCAAGCTCGATGAGACGCTGGTGGTGAAGGTCGAAAAAGACCCCGCCGGGCTGTTCCAGAACCCGCACGAATACCGGATGTGGGTGGAGACCTCGACTTACCGGAAGGCCGCCGACTGGCTGGCGCCGTGCGTCGCAATCTCCACCCACGGGTTGGTCATGCTGCAGAAGCGGGTCGAACCGATCACCAGGGCGCAACTGCCAGAGACCTTGCCTGCCTTCCTCGACCGAGACCTCAAGCCCAGCCACTTCGGCATGTTCGAAGGGCGCGTCGTCTGCTGCGACTACGGCTTGCCTGCAACCATCCTGCCAGTCCGCCACCGGAAAGCCGACTGGTCATAGCCAATGCCGCGACCAAGCCTTGAGCAGTCGCAGAAGGATCAACCATGGACCGGCCTATGCCGCCCGCTCGCGTCTTCGATGCACCGGGCCAGCCCGTTTTCGTGCCTGCGCCTGAACTGCTCGCGTGGGCCCGCGCCACCTTCATCGACGAAGGCAGCGAACTCGAGAACGAGGAGCATGCACATCTGCGCAGCTCCGACATCGGCATGCTGTGGACGAACGTTGAGAACGCGCGCCGCGGCCGCCGCATTGTCGGGCAGTGCGAGATGGGATTGCCGCCGGGCGGGAAGTGGTCGCGCGCCAAGGTAGAGCGCCAGCTCCTCGACTGGTTTGGGTTGGTGCCCGACTTCGTGATCACCATAGATGCCGAGTACGCCGCCGAATCCAGCGACGCCACCTTCTGCGCGCTGATCGAGCACGAGCTGCTGCACGCGGGCCAGGAACGCGACGAGTTCGGCCAGCCCAAGTTCAGCAAGATGACGGGCGAGCCGATCTTCGCGCTGCGCGGACACGATTTGGAGGAGTTCATCTCGGTTGCCCGGCGCTATGGCGGCGCGGCATCCGGCATCGGTGAACTGATCGAAGCGACCAAGGCGGGACCGACGATTGCCGCTGCCCACATCAGCCAAGCGTGCGGCACCTGCCTCGCGCGCGCTGCTTGACGCGGGCTTGACCTCGTATGGCATTCGAACCACGGCTCAGCGACGAGATCAAAACCTTCATCGTGCAGGCGCTTGCGTGCTTCGACACGCCGACGACGGTTGTCGATGCGGTCAAGCGCGAATTCGACGAGACGATCTCGCGCCAGCTCGTCGAGGTGTACGACCCCAGCAAGAAGGCAAGCGCGCGGCTCGGCAAGAAGTGGCGCGCCCTGTTCGACGAAACCCGCAAGGCGTTCCTCGAGGACACGTCGGCGATCGGCATCAGCCATCGGGCCGTGCGCCTGCGAGCCCTCGACCGCATGGCCGGGAAAGCCGAGGGCAAGGGCAACATGGTGCTCGCCGCGTCGCTGATGGAGCAGGCGGCCAAGGAGATGGGCGAAAGCTACACGAACCGTCGCGAGGTCACTGGAAAGAACGGCGGGCCGATTGAGACCGACACCACCCATCACGGCGAGATCGCAGTATCAGCCACTCTTGAGTTCGTTGCAGCAGCTCTCGGAAGCGGAGCGCCGACAGCACCTGAGGAACCTGGGCAAGACTGATCTCTACTTTCTGCTCCGGTACATCCTGAAGGCGAGCTACGCCGACAACGACTGGTGCTTCGATCGATGCCGCGAGGTGCAGGCCTCGCCCGATGGTCATCTCGATCTGTGGGCGCGCGAGCACTTCAAGTCGACGATCATCACCTTCGCGCTGACGATCCAGGACGTGCTCAACGATCCCGAGATCACGGTCGGCATCTTCTCGCACACCCGACCGATCGCGAAGGGCTTCCTGCGCCAGATCATGCGGGAGTTCGAGGGTAACGAGTTCCTGAAGGACCTCTACAACGACGTGCTTTGGCAGAACCCCCGCAAGGAGGCGCCGAAGTGGTCGGAGGATGACGGCATTGTCGTCAAGCGAAAGACGAACCCGAAGGAATCGACCATCGAGGCGTGGGGCGTCGTCGATGGCCAGCCGACGTCAAAGCACTTCGGGGTGCTCAACTACGACGATATCGTGACCCGCGAGTCGGTAGGCACTCCGGAGATGATGGCGAAGACCACCGACGCGCTGGTGCTGAGCTACAACCTCGGCGCGCGCGGCGGTGTCCGTCGCTTCATCGGTACCCGCTACCACTTCAACGACAGCTATCGCACCGTCATCGAGCGCGGCACGGTGCAGCCACGCATCCACGCCGCGACCGAAGACGGCCAGGTCGACGGCAAGCCGGTGCTGCTGACCGCCGAGGTGCTGGCGGAGAAGCGCAAGGACATGGGCCCGTACGTGTTCGGCTGCCAGATGCTGCTCGACCCGAAGGCGGACGAGACGCAGGGCTTTAAAGAGGAATGGCTGAAGCACTACGCGCCGCCGGTCGACCACGCGCTGATGCGCAAGATCATCATCGTGGATCCGGCTAACGCCAAAAAGAGGAGCAGCGACTACACCAGCATGTGGGTGCTGGGGCTGAACTTCGACCTCAAGATCTACGTGCTCGACATCGTGCGCGACCGCCTCAACCTCACGGAGCGCACCGAGCTGCTGTTTGCGCTGCACCGCCGCTTCCGGCCGCACCAGGTGGGCTATGAGCGGTACGGCATGCAGGCCGACATCGAGCACATCAAGACCGAGATGGAGCGCAAGGTCTACCGGTTCGAGATCACCGAGCTGGGCGGCCCGATGGCGAAGAACGATCGCATCCGGCGCCTAATCCCGAAGTTTGAACAGGGCACCATCCTGATGCCCACCACGTCGATGCGGACGAACTATCAGGGCCGCAGCGAGGACCTGGTGAAGGTCTTCTTCGACGACGAGTACAAAACCTTCCCGGTGCCGGTCCACGACGACATGCTCGATGCGCTGTCGCGACTGGCCGACGAGGACATTCTGCTCGAATTCCCGCGTGAGGAAGAGCCGGCCCGCGACTACCGCGGATCGAGCTCGGCCGGCGGCTGGCTGGGCGCGTAACACCGCAAGGATGATTCGATGGCGAAAGAAGCCGATGACCAGCTCGAGGAAGCCCGCAAGGATTTCGAGCGGTGCGCCGACGCCGAGAGCGAAAACCGGGAGGATGGCCTCGCCGATCTGCGGTTCGCTCGTCTTGGTGAGCAGTGGCCGGAGAACGTCCGCAAGGAGCGTGAGGACGAAGGCCGACCGACGCTGACGATCAACAAGCTGCCGGCGTTCATGCGCCAGGTAGTGAACGATGCCCGCCAGAACGCGCCATCGATCAAGGTTCACCCTGTCGATGACGAAGCGGACCCCGAGACCGCGCAGGTGATCGGGGACCTGATCCGCAATATCGAATATGCGTCCGACGCCGACGTGGCCTACGATACCGGCATCGAAAGCGCGGTGAACAACGGCTTTGGCTATTGGCGCGTGCTCGCCGACTACGCGTACGACGACAGCTTCGACATGGACCTGAAGATCGGTCGCATCCGCAACCCGTTCTCCGTCTATGGCGACCCCGACAGTCAGGCGGTCGACTCCTCCGACTGGAACATCGCTTTCGTGACCGATCGCCTCGGTGAGGCGCAGTTCGAACGTGAGTGGGGCGACAAGGCCAAGGTCAGCTGGTCCGATCATGACGCCTGGGGCGGCGCGAGCTGGCGTGATGGTGACAGTGTGATCGTCGCCGAGCGCTGGACGCGCGAAGTGGTGAGCCGGCCCATCTTGCTGGTGGTGGCTGGCGATAAACGGCTCGTCATCGACAAGAAGGAATTCGAGACCGACCCGGAATGGCAGGCGCTGGTGCAAGCCGGCGCCGTCGAGGTGAAGGCCGAGCGCGTCACCAAGAGCCACAAGGTGACCCAGCAGTTCATGTCGGGGGCGGAAATCCTTGATACTCGCGACTGGCCGGGGCGTTTCATCCCCCTGATCCCGGTGTATGGCGACGAATTCGACATCGAGGGCAAGGTCTACCGGCGCTCGCTGATCCACGACGCCAAGGACCCGCAGTCCATGGTGAACTACTGGCGCAGTGCGTCGACCGAGCTGGTGGCGCTGGCGCCGCGCACCCCGTACATCGGCCTGAAGGGCGCCTTCAGTTCGGACGCCAAGAATTGGGCGACGGCGAACCGCAAGAGCCATCCGTATCTCGAATACGATCCAGTCACGGTGGGTGGCCAAGCGGCGGCGGTCACGCCCCAGCGGCAGCAGCTCGATGGTGGTGTGGCCGCAGGCGCGCTGCAGGAAGCGCTCAATGCCAGTGACGACATCAAGTCCGTCATCGGCATGTACGACGCCAGCCTCGGCGCCCGCTCGAATGAAACCAGCGGCCGCGCGATCATGGCGCGGCAGAGGGAAGGGGATGTGTCGACCTTCCATTTGCCCGACAACCAGCGTCGCGCGATCCGCCACACCGGCCGCGTGCTGATCGACCTGATCCCCCACTACTACAGCGCGGCGCGCATCGTGCGGGTCCGTGGGATCGACGGTGAGGAGCGTCCGGTCCAGATCAACAAGGCCTTCCCCAAAACCGACCCGAACGGCCAGCCTGTGATGCAGCCGCAAGTGGACGCCAATGGTCAGCCCGTGGCGGGGCCTGATGGTCAGCCGGCGCAGGAACCGGTGATGCAGATCCATGACCTGACGCTCGGCAAATACGATCTCACCGTCTCGAGCGGCCCGAGCTACACGACGCGACGCGAGGAAGCCCGCACCGAGATCATGAACCTGATCCAGGCCTACCCGCAGGTGGCGCCGCTGGTCGGCGATCTGCTGGCCAAGAAGCTCGACTGGCCCGGTGCCGACGAGATGGCCGAACGGCTCAAGCGCATGGTCCCGCCGCAGGCCCTCGGTGAGGACGGCGGCCTGCCGCCCCAGATGAAGGATTTCATCGCCAAGGGTCAGGCGCTCATCAAGCAGTTGCAGGATGAGGTGGCCGGCCTCAAGGCCGACAGGTCCATCGATCTGATGAACGCCAAGACCAAGCAATTCGAGGCGCAGACCGACCGCATCGAGGCCGTGGGCCCGATGCTGGCGAGTGTCATGCCGCCCGACCCATCTTCAACGCCCGCGCCGGCCGTGCCGCCGCAGGCTTGATCGCCTTCACCAACCCCCAAAGGAGTGAATTCGTCATGGCCGACGACGAGATTGATGCTGACCCGACCGCACTGCCCGATACCTCGAGCGCAGCAAGCGGCACCGAGCAGCAGCCCGACACCGCCGACGATATCGATCCGGCGCTTGCCGACGAAATCCTCGGCGCCGACGGTCAGGACAACGAGGACGACGACGAGCTCGACGAGCTCGAATTCGGCTTCAAGAAGTACCAGGTCCCCAAGGGCCTGAAGACGGCGGTTGTGGCGCTGCAGGGCGACTACACCAAGAAGACCCAGGGCGTCGCCGAACGCCAGAAGGCACTCGAAGCCCGGGAAGCCGGTATCGAGGAACGCCTGAAGGCGACGGACGAAGAACTCGACAGCCGCGCGCAGCTTCGCGGCATCACGAAAGCGCTTGCCGACTACAGCAAGCTGACCCCGGAGGATTGGGCGGCGCATCGCCGCGCCGATCCGATCGGGACCGATGATCACTGGACCAATTTCCAGTTGCTCAAGGACCAGAAGGCCGTTCTGGACGAGAAAATCGGCAAAGCGGAAGCGGATAGGACTCAGACGGCGCAGCGAGACCTCGCCAAGCGCGTCGAGGAAACCACGGCCTTCGCGCAGAAGAACATCCCCGGCTTCAAGAAAGAGCAGATCGACACCCTGATCGGGTTCGCGGGCGAGATGGGCATAGACGAGGCGACCATCAAGAAGAACTGGTCGCCGACGTTCTACAAGCTCCTCCATCGCGCTCATCTGGGCGAGCAGCTCATCAAGAAGCAGGCCGCGGCTCGCAAGGCCGCCAATCCCGGCACCCCGGCCGAACCCCTCAAGACACTCGCGACCAGGGCAACCTCGGCGGGCCGCAAGCCCCTCGAGAAGATGTCCATGGCCGAGCACTCCGCGCTCTTCAAGAAAGAGCAGGAGAGCAGGGCGGCCGGGCGCTGATCCTCATCCCATAGCGGGCATCAGCCCGAAGGAACCACCAAATGACCACCGTTCTCACTCCGAGCGTGATCGCCAAACGCGCTCTCGCCCGCCTCGAAAACGAACTCGGCATCATCGGCCTGTTTCACCGTGCCTACGAGGACGAGTTCACCAGCCAGGTCAACGGCTACAAGAAGGGCGACACGATCTCGATCCGCCGCCCGGTCGACTACGTGCTTCGCGACGGCGAAGTCATGAACCTGCAGCAGTCCATCGAAGGCAAGGTCGACCTCACCGTCGACCAGGTTAAGGGCGTGGACCTCAGCTTCAGCAATAAGGACATGACGCTCTCGATCTCCGACTTCGACGAGCGTTTCCTCAAGTCGGCGGTGTCCACCATCGTCAACGGCGTGGCGCTGGACTGCATGCAGCAGTTCCTGCCCTACGTGTACAACTACGTTGGCACGCCCAACTCGGTGGTCGACTCGTTCGCCGACTTCCAGCTTGCCGTCGAGCGTGCCGATCACATGGCCATCCCGCAGGACAGCCGCAACACCATCCTCAACCCGACGGACCATGCCCGCATGGTCGGCTCGCTGACCGGCGTCTACATCCAGTCGGATGCCAAGGGCGCCCTGCGCAACGGTGCGCTCGGCCAGCTCAGCAACGTCGAAACGATGATGAGCCAGGTGGTGCCCGCGCAGGATTATGGCACGGCGGACAACACTACTCCGCTGACAGACGGCAATGCCCAGGAAGTGACCTACGATACCGTCAAGAACACGTGGAAGCAGACGTTGCTTACCGACGGCTGGGCGACCAGCAAGACGCTGAAGCAGGGGCAGGTGTTCACCATCGACGGCGTCTACATGGTCAATCCCAAGACCAAGCAGTCGACCGGCATCCTGCAGCAGTTCGTCGTTCTCGCCGACACCACGACGAACGCCAACGGGGCGAGCAACACCGACTTCGACGTGTCGCCCCCGATCATCACCTCCGGTCCGCACCAGACGGTGACGTACTCGGGCAACTTCGACGGCCGCGCGATCGTGCTGATCGGGCCGGCGTCGGGCACCGCGGCGACGTACCGCCAGAACGTGCTCTTCGCCAAGGGCGCGTTCGCCCTCGCGATGGTGCCGATGGAAATGCCGCAGGCTGTCGGGGATCGTGGTTCGCGCCAGACCTACAAGGGTCTGAGCATCCGCCTCATCCCTGTCTACGACGGCATCAACAACGTCGAGAAATGGCGTCTCGACGTGCTCTACGGCCGCAAGTGCATCGATCCGCGCCTGGCCATCCGGTACTCCGGCACGCCGTGATCCTGAGAGGGCGGTGATTGCCGCCCTCTTCCCCTCCCATTGAAAGGAACACCCCATGACTGTCCGTCAGCTTTCGGATGGCAATGACGACGGCAACTCGTTCGGCCAGAACGCGTCCGACAAGATTTCGCTCTATGGCGTGACGCCGGTGGCGCAGCGCTCGTCCACCGTGCTGGCCTCCTCGCTGCTCTCGGCATCGTCCTACGTGTCGGTGGCGTCGAACACCGCCGCGATCCTGCTCGAGCTGAGCAACGCGCTCGTCGCGCTCGGCGCCATTCGCACAACGGCGTGACGCCCGTGAAGGTCGTCGTCTGCACCCCGAGCCTTGCCGGCGTCACGGAGCCCTATAAGCAGGCTCTGGCGGCTTCGGCGCCGCTGCTGGCTGACGCCGGCATCGAATGCTCGTTCGTCCAGGAGATCGGCAATCCGTACATCAGTGGCGCCCGCGCGACGATGCTGCGGAAAGCCTTGGATGGCGGCGCCGAAATCGTGGTCTTCATCGACTACGATCTGTCGTGGGCGGCCGGCGACCTTCTCAACCTCATCACCATGCCCGGCGACGTTGTTGCCGGGACCTACCGCTTCAAGAAAGACGAGCCCGAGTACATGGGCGGGTGGTTTACAGATGCCACCGGCCGGCCCGAGCTGCGCGATGGCGGCTGCATCAGGGCCAGCCGTGTGCCTGCGGGCTTCCTGAAGGTCACCGCAGAGGCGGTCGACAAATTCATGTCCGCCTATCCCGAGCTGATCTATGGCCCGCGCTACCGCGCGTCAGTCGACCTCTTCAACCATGGCGCGATCGATGGCGTCTGGTACGGCGAGGACTACGCGTTCTCGAAGCGCTGGACCGACAAATGCGGCGACATCTGGCTCATCCCCAATCTCGCCCTGACGCACCACAGCGTCGACAAGGCATATCCCGGCAATCTCCATGAATGGCTGATGCGCCAGCCCGGTGGAACGAAAGAGGGTGAACCATGGCTCTAGCGACCAAGGCCGACCTCGCGACCAAGGCAGCCTCGTGGCTTCGCCGTGCTGGCAGCCCGACCTACGTGGCGGAGGTGGCCGATTTTATCGCCTTGGCCGAGGCGAAGCTCAACCGCCTGCTGGGGCCGGCCGAGACCGATGCAGCGCTGACAGGCGTGGTGGGCAGCCGCCAGATCGACATCAGCGCCATAGCAATGGTCGAACCGATCGCGCTCTGGTTCACGCCCGAGGGTGGTGGTGACGAAGACGAAGTCACCATGCAGTCCGCGGACAATATGGCGTTCGTCGATGGCGCCGGCGCGCCGACAATGTTCACCGTCGACAGCCAGACGGCCCTCAAGCTCGATCGCACCTGCGACCAGGTATATGGCTTCCGCTTCCGGTTCCAGCAGCGGTTCGCGCTGACCGACGACAACTCCACCAACTGGCTGCTGCAAAACCACCCCGATGTGTATCTGGCCGCGACCCTGATGTGGGGCGCCGGATATCTCGAGGCGTGGGCAAACGGGCAGGTGTGGAAGAGCATTCTTGCCGAGTCCGTGCCCGAAGTGGCCAACATTCTCGCGGCTGGCCGTCGCGGTATGCTGCGCGTCGATAGCGGGCTCCAGCAGATGGCCAGCGGCAGCCGCCGCGGCTACAACATTTTCGGCGACAGATGATCCCGATCGGCCTCTATCGCCCCGATCTCGCCGAAACCAACGCGGGCGTCTCGCTGACGATCCTCAACGCCATCCTGCAGAGCGATGGCAATGGCGTCGCCTACGGGCCGCATCCCGGCTTTGCTCCCCTGGACACCGCCGATGCGCTGCCGGACGTGCAGCGCGGCACGGTCTCGGTGGTGACCCGCTCCGGCCAGTACCAGAACTATGTGGGGACGGTGGACAAGCTCTTCCGGGTTTCGGCGTCGGGGGCGGTGACGGAGATCGGCTCGGGCTATGCCGTCCCGACCGGCGATAACTGGTCGATGCAGCAGTTCGGCGATTTCGTCTATTTCACCAATCGGTCCGACGGCATCCTGCGCTACAATGTCGAGAGCGGCGGCGATGTGGTCGCGGTCGACGGCGCGCCCAAAGCGCGGGTCCTTATCGTCCTCTTCAACACGCTGGCGGCGCTGGATTGTGACGGCAACAACAGGTTGCTGATGACGAGCGCAATCAACGACGGCGCGACCTGGAGCGGCGACGCCTCCAACACCTACCAGGAATTTCCCGAGGGCGAGGATCTGCTGGGTGGCGGCGAGCTCGGCTCGGCACTCGCGGTGGTGCTGCAGCGCAATGCTATCCGCGTTCTGTCACGCACCCGGGACCGGTCGATCTTTACGTCCGATCTGCTTGCTACTGGCGTCGGCGCTCAAGGCACCGACGGAATCGTCATTGCTCGGGGCTGGGCCTATTTTGTCGATACGGACGGCTTTCAGCGCACCAACGGCCAATCGATCGAGGCCATCGGCAAGGACAAAGTCAGCGCGACCTTCATCAAGTCGTTGGCCGGCGGCGCACTCACCTCGGTGCAGGGCGCCTACGATCCATCGAACAACCGCATTCTCTATCGGTACCGCAAAAGCTCGGTGATCAGCGAGACGGTGTTCAAGGACATCCTTGCGGTCGACGTCGACAAGCTCGAATGGGTGCCGGTGGCGATTGACACCACCGCGCTGATCGCGATGTCGTCGCCCGGGTACAGCCTCGATGAGCTCGGCCAGTTCGGCACCCTCGACGGTTTGCCCTATCCACTCGACAGTCGGGCATGGAAAGGCGGAGAGCCCCGGCTTGCGGGTTACGACGCCGATCTGAAATTCGGCTTCATGTCGGGCGACAGCCTCCCGGCCACGCTGGAGACAGGCGCACAGAGCGACGGCACCGGAAAGCGCATCACCGGCGCCGTTCCCTATACCGATGGCGCCGACGGCATCACGGTACAGCTTGGGGTGAAGCAGCGCATCAGCGATGCCTTCGCCTGGGGTGAGGCCGTTGGGATCGACGAGGACGGCTTCTGCCCGGTGGACGAGGCCGGCAGGTTGTTCTCGCTGCGCTTCAGCTCAGCAGCCGGCGCCGCGTGGTCATTCATGCGCGGCTTCGACCACCTTGAGGCAAATCAGCGAGGGTCGCGATGAGCCTGTTCACCTTCGCCAACACGGGGCGGGAAGCACCGCTCACCCTGCAACTCTCCGACACCGACTATGCCGCGGTGCTGACGGCAGGAAACAACGGCTGCACGCTGGTCGGCCTGCGGGTGTCCGAAGTGGCCGGCAGCACGCCCACGCTGATCCTGGACATCACCGATCGCTCGGGAGCTGTGGTTGTGCAGATCTGCAATCTTCGGGCCTTCGCCGCGCATGAGATCTGGGAGCCGATCACGCTGCACGGCGTGCCCGTCGTGCTGCTGCCGGGCTGGCAGGTGCGCGCCAAGGCGAGCGCGGGCAATCAGCTTCATCTCACCGGCGTCTACGTCGATCCGCCGCACCGCACATGATGTTTCGTCCTCTCGGCGCTGAAGAAATCTTCAACCAGTGGGAGCGGCTTGGGACCATGCTCGCGCCCGCCGTTCGTCAAAGCCCCAACGGCATGGCGATCCAGCAGGTATTCAGCAAGTTGATGATCGGACAATGCCTGTGCTTCGCCGTTGAGGCGCCGGGCGTTGAAGGCGTCCTCGTGTTCGAAATCTTCGACGAGGACGGCAAGGTGAAATGCTTCTCCAGCTACATCGCCGGCCACGTCGCAGGTGGCCCGAGGCGCTGGGTAGCGACGATGCGGGCGATCATGGCCGAACTCGAGCGGCGGCTCGCAGCGGCGGGCTGTGTCGAGAACTACATCGGCGGCCGTGACTGGTCGCGGGTCTTCCCTGATTATCTGCCGGTCGACGACGTGCCGAACCGACTTAGAAAGGTGCTCTGATGGGCGACGAAAAGACGACTTCGAGCAGTTCCTCGGCTCCGTCGAACAAGAATGTGACGGACACCATCAACAAGCTGCTGGGCGGGGTGCAGAGTTCGCTGGCGGCGGGTCCCGATACCTTCGACCAGAGCCTCTACGTCGCCCCAGGCGCCAACACGAACAGCGCCTGGGCCCAGGCCACAGGGGCGGCCAGCAACCCGGATTTCGCATCGGGGGTGAACGGCGCCATCGGCAGCCTCAGCAAGGTGGCCGCGGGCGACTACCTCGACAATTCCGACCCCAACTTCGAAGCCGCGCTCGACCGTGCGGCGAACGGCACGGCGGCAGACGTCAATGCCTCGATCGGCGCCGATGGTCGGTACGGCTCGAATGTCCACGTCAATGCGCTGACCGATGCCATCGGCAACCTGCGCAGCAATGCCGAGCTCGACAATACCCGCTACGAGCAGCAGCGGCAGACAGACGCGGCGGAGGCACTGCCGCAGTTGTTCTCGGCGGCGCAGCTGCCATCCTCGGTCTACGGCGCCGTGGGCGCGGCGCAGGATGCCGATGCCAGCGCCGAGCGCCAGGGCGACTACGACCTCAACCAGCGCACCGGCCAGAACGCCCAAAACAACCTGCTGGCGCAGCTCAGCTCCATTCTCGGCGGTACCGCGTCGGTGGCTGGCACCACCACCACGACGACGCAGCCGAGCACGCCATGGTGGCAGACTGTGGCCGGGCTCGGCCTCGGCGCCCTGTCGCTCGCCTAAAGGAGGACCGCATGGCCGGATTTCTTGCTCAGCCGCTTCCCGACCTCTCGAGCTGGGTGGCGCCGCGCCGCAATGTTCTCGCCTCGCTCGGTGCAGGCCTCGCCTCCGGGCGCACCTTCGGGGAAGGGGTCGCCAATGCACTCAGCGCGCTCCCAGCGGCGCAGCAGGCCGATGACGCCTACGCGACGACGCAGAAGGCGGAGGCCGACCGGCAGGCTCGGTTGAAGGACCAACTGGCGCTGCGCTCGAAATACGCGAAATTCTTTGCTGATCAGGGCGAGGGCCAGATTGCCGATCTCGTCGGCGACCCCGAAGGACCGGACCCGGGCGACACCTACTGGAAGTGGCGCGCCGCTGCGGCGCCGGACAAGCCGAAGCTGCAGGTGGTCGATGGCAACCTGCTGAGCATCGGGCCTGACAATTCGGTGCAGACGCTGTGGCAGAAACCCACCACGGCGCGGGCAGGCGCCCCGAGCGGGTTCCGCTGGACCTCGCAGGGCGACAGCCTGGAGCCAATTCCGGGTGGGCCGCAGGACCCCGCCGTAAAGACCAAGGGTGCCGCGGCGAAGCCGACCGATGCGCAGGTGCGCGCAACCTCATTGCTGCAGGTGGTCACGCCCGATGCTCTACTGCTGATCGGCGACGGTACGAGCAAGAACCCGGGGATCTACTCGGCCCTCGGCAACGGCGGCGACCAAGCCATGAACGGGGTCGACGTGTTCGGCGCCAAGCCTCTCGCCGGCCTTACGTCGCAAGACTATCAGCGTGCCTCGAACGCCGTCACCAACATCGCGCAGAGCTACCTCTACGCGATTTCGGGCCAGGCTGCGCCCGAAGGCGAGGTGCGCAAGATCGTCGACAGCATCACGCCCAAGCCGTTCGAAAACCCGCAGGCTGTTGCCGACAAAAAGCAGCGCCTCGGCGTCTACGTGCAGGCGATCAAGAACGCGGCGGAGCGCGGTGTCTTCGCGCCCGACAATGACCCCACTTACTCGGGCGGTGCCGCACCCTCCAGCAAGGTCCTGACCTACAACCCCTCGACGGGTGAGCTCGAATAATGTCGATCCTCGTCAACCTCCCGGATGGCTCGCGGGCCTCGTTCCCGGACGGCACCACGCCGGACGTGATGAAGGCTGCGATCCAGAAGAAGTTCCCGCCCACGGGCGCACCTTCGACACCTGCGCCTGATGCTGCGCGCGCTCCGGGATTCGCGCCCGGCAAGGGCGAGGAGGTTTCGACCAATCTGGAGGACGCCTCCGGTAAGCCGATTTTCCGCACCGGCCGGGTGGAGAACACCGCCGCCGGCCTCAACGACGCGATCTACAGCACACTCGGCTATCCCTCGGATGCCGCCCGCAACGTCATCAACGACGTCGTCATCGGGGTGAACAAGCTCACCGGCCAGCCGCTCGACAAGAACACCCTTCCGACCGATAGCAACATCCTCGGCAGGAAGTGGATCGCCAATGCCTTCAAGAACACGGTAGGCACGCCCGATCCCGACCAGGTCATTCCTCAGGATGAACTGGACAAAATCCTGCGCGCTGCCGGCGGCGGCGCGGGCCTCGCCGTGGCGCCCGAAGCGATCGTGGGCGTGCTTCCCCGGCTGGGCTATACTGGCGAGCGTGCTGCTGCGGTCATGAGCCAGCTCTTCGGCAGGGCTGACAGGGCGGCGTCCACGGCCGCCAACGCATTTGGCGGGGCGGTGGCTGGCGCCGGGTCGCAGGGCGCGATGGATGCCGCCCCCGAGCCGTTGAAGCCGCTGGCGGCGATGCTGGGCGGAATCGGTAGCGGCGCGGTTGCTGCCGGGGTGACTGCGCTGCCCACGCTCGGGCGCAATGGCGTCACACTCGGCAAGCGCATGCTCGAGCCCTTCAGCGCACGCGGACAGAAAGCCGGGGTTGGCCGCCAACTGCGCGACGGCGCGACCGATCCCGACCAGGTGATCCGCAGCATTGGCGAGCGCCCGGTGACGCCGCTGCCGGGCGCGGACCCGACGACGTTCCAGCAGACGGGCGACATGGGGATCGGCGCGATGGAGCGCGCGGCCCAGACGAAGGACCCGGCGGTGTTCAACCAGCGCCGCGCCGACCAGAATGGGGCCCGCGTCGGAGCGCTCCAGGGAATGCAGGCCACGGGGTCGCCGGATGCCGTTGCAGCGCAGGTTCGACGCCGCCTGACGCAGATCGATGCTGATACCAATGCGGCGCTGGACCAAGCTCGCAACTCTGCCCGGGGAGCCGATGCGCGGCTGGGCAGTGCCCTGCGGCCGGAAGATGCCGGCGATACCTTGCGCACGGGCCTCGAAACCAAGCGGGCGGCGGCGATCGAGAAAGAGCGTGCGCTGTGGCAGGCGGTCGATCCCGATGGCACGCTGGTGCTGTCGCCGAATTCGACGCGCTCTACTGTGGCCCGTATCCAGCAGGAGACGCCGAAGCTTGCCGCGCCGTTCGGCCGCGAAGAGGCGGCGATTTACCAGTCGCTCGACGGCATCGAGAACAACCAGGCGCTCCCGTTCCGGGAGGTGAGCGCGCTGCGCTCCCGTGTGTCGCAGGCGATCGCCGACGAGCGAGGCATCCACGGCAAGTCGCCGGCCTGGGCTCGACTGGTTCAACTGCGCAGTGCTATTGAGGACGATCTCGAAAACGCCGTCGTCAACAAGGTCCAGCTCGAGCAGCAGGCCGTGGCGCGTGGCGAAATGAGCCTTGAGGCGACCGCTGAGCATCGCATCAAACAATGGCAGGACGCCTTCTTCGCCGCCAGAAGCGCGCGAGCGGCCGGCTATGATGGTGGCTCGGACGCTGGAGCCGATGCCGGTCGCCGACCGTTTGCCTTTCCTCGCGTATCTGGAGCAAAAGGCCCGAGAGACGAGCGACCTGGAAATCCTGCGGGCGATCAAAGACTACCGGAAAATGCTCGACGAACGGCCGAAAGCCTGACGATCGACGATCTGCGGGCCAAGCCGGCCGGCGATCCCTACTTCTACCATAGCCGCGATGGGCAGGTGTTCGTGCCGCTCAAGCCGGGCCAGCCCGACCTGGGGAGCGCTCTCGTTCCTGAGGGCGGCGAGGCGCCGATCCGCATTCGCCGGGGCGAGCTCAAGCACATCGGCAATGTCGTCCATCGCGCCGATGCCGAAATCCTCGGCTACCGAGATCCCTGGGACATGGTGACCGACGTTGCCGCTCATTGGGACCGGATGCACCGGGGCTACGACGGCCGCCTGCTGCTGACCAAGCTCAACAACGGCACGCATGGCGTTGCCGTGGTCGAGCTCGCTCCGGTCGACGATGGGCACTACTACCGCATCGTGACGGTCGGTCGTCGTCATCAGGATCAGTTGGGAGAGCAGATCGGCGCCAGGGTGCACAGTCCTGAAGCGGCTTCCGGTTCGACCGCCCCCGCTGTCACCGGCGCCTCCCAAAATTCCGGGGAAGACGCTGGATTAGCACGGGCACCGATCTTGCACCAATATACGCCTCGGCCAATGCCGGAACAAGAGATGCGGCCATTCGATCCGGCGGCCAAGCGCCGGCTGGATGTGGCGACCGCTGCGACCCGCAACCGCGGCAGCACCTTCGACAACCGCCAGCTTGGGCCGATCCTTGCCCGGCCGGCCGATCACGCCCCCTATAACATGGACAGCGCCCGCGTGGCCTCACGGGTGTTCATGCCGGGGCCGGGCGGCTTCGAGCGCCTGCAAACCTACTTCCGGGCGAATGGTGCGCCAGCCGCTCGCAAGGCGGTAGAGGGTTACGCCATCGATCGGCTGCGGGCTGAGGCCATGGGCCCCGATGGCGTGCTCGATGCCGGCAAGCTGGCGTCATGGCGCAAGAAGTACGCCGATGCACTTAGGGGGCTTCCCGAACTGTCGAACCGCGTCACCACCGCCGAGCAGGCGGCAGTCGCGCTGTCGGACGTGGCTGCGCAGCGAAAGATTGCCCTCGACGATGCTCAGCGCGACATCTTGGGCAAGCTGATCGGCGTCAGTGACCCGCATGACATCACCCGTGTTGTCGGCTCGATCTTCGGTCGCGGTGACGCCATCAGGCAGATGACGCAGCTGCGCAACGCCATCGGTAGCAACATCGATGCGCAGCAGGGCCTGCGGAAGGCGGTGGCCGACTACTTGATCAACCGCTTCATCGGCAACACTGAGGCGGCTACCTCCGGGCTTGGGACCATCAAGTCCGACCAGCTGCAGACGTTCATTGCCCAGAACAAGGGCGCCCTGCGGCTGGCGGGCTTCAGCGACGACGAGCTGCGCACCATGGATGCGATTGCTGAGAGCCTGCAGCAGTCGAATCGCTCGATTTCGAGCGTGAAGCTGCCCGGCCAGTCCAACACCGCCCAGGACGTGCTGGCGGCAAAGGCCGGGGACACCGTGGGTATGAGCGTGATTAAGGGGCTGGCACTAGCCGCATCGAGCGGCGGCGGCTGGCTCGTCGGCGGGCCGGTTGGCGCGCTCGCGGCCCCGGTGGTCGGGCATGTTGTCATGACCCTTCGCCAGAACGGCGTTCAAAAGATGGATGAGCTGATGCGAGACGCGCTGCTCGACCCAGGCCTTGCCCGCCTGCTGATGATCAAGGCGACACCGGCGAACGCAAAGTACGTCGGCGCTCACATCGGGCAGCGCCTAGGGCGGTTTGCCGTGGCCGGCACCAACGCGGCACTTGCGACGAGGAACGCTCCCTGATGGCCGGACCATCGAAATCGGTCATCGACACGATTATTGCCGAGGCCGGCGGGTCGAGCGTGCAGGGCATGCGTGCCGTTGCCGCCGTGATCGCCAATCGCGCCAACCAGTGGGGAATGTCCCCCGACGCCGTGGTGAAGCAGTCCGGCCAGTTCGACGGCTACAGCAATCCCGGCTCGGGATCGAGGCAGGCGCAGCAGATGGCCTCGGTTCGCCAGAAGGCTGCGCAGGCGTGGAGCGACATTGTCAGTGGCAAGGTCGCCGACCCGACCAATGGCGGGCTCTACTTCCATGCCGCGTCGGTCAACCCGGGCTGGGAAGCGCCGCATGGCACGGTGAAGATTGCCGGCCAGATCTACTATCTCGGCAACCAGCCGCAGTCGGCACTGGCCGCAATCGACCAAGTGGCGCCGACGCCGTTCCCGCGCCCCGTCATGGCCTATGCCGACGAGCCGGCTGCCAGTGCACCCACCCCACTGCCGCCGCTGCCTAGGGCAGATCCACGCGTCTCGACGCTGATGCCGTTCGCCGGTGGCCTGGATGATCACCCGGCGCCGACCTCGCGCTATTGGGGCCCGGAAACCGACAATTGGGGACCCGGCTACGATCTGCCGCCCTCGTTCGCTCCCAACTCGATCCTTGCGGGGGCGTCGGTTGCAAATGGCGCTGTGCCGTTCGTGTCGGAGGATCACCCACTCTCGAATGCCGTGCCGGCTCTGCCCGGCGGACTGACGTCGCGGTCGGTCAGCACGTTGCGCATCGATCCGCTGACCAACCAGGTTATTGCCGGCCCGACGCCGATGCCGGCGAAGGCCTCGCCGACGTCGTGGGTGCCCTCGGACGCGCTGTCGGTCCCGACCGTGGCGATCCGCGCGAGCCAGACCAGCCCGATCCTGCAGGCGCTCGCTGCCAATGGCGGGGCGATGAAGACCGCCGACGCCCAGGCGGGCAATGTAGCGCTGCCAGCGGGTGTCGTGCCTGCCTCGGTCACCCGCGCCATGGCCGCGATCGATGGGCTGCAGAAGAACACCTCGGGTTCCCCCGATGAGCGGCGGGCCGCCTTCGTCGCGCCGACCCCGTTCCCGAGCCGGCCGGCAGCGCTCAACGGATCTGGCTCCGCCGCGCTGCAGGCGATCAACCAGACCATCCCGGGACCGAGCGGGTACACCGACGACTTCAAGGACATGTCGCGCCTCGTCGCCGATCCATCCTACACGACCAAAACGACGCAGGTGATCAACCCGGCCTATTCCGCTTGGCAGGCCAGCCAGACCCCGGCGCTCAAGGCGGGGGAGGCATACACCTCGACCGGCGACATCGTCACGCAGGCGCAAAAGAACGCCTTTAGCGGCTATGCGCCTTCGACGAACATCACGCCGCTTCCGGCTGCACCGCCGAAATACATCACCAAGACGGTGCGGTTGCCCACCGTGCCGGTTCCGCAGCCCGTAGCTCTAGCCCAGCCCGCAGCCGCACCAGCAGCCGCGCCGCGCGGGCTGGGCGGACTGCTGGCCATGCTGCTGGGTGGCGATGGTGGCGGCCTCGCGGGGCTGCTCGGCGGTACCGGTGGCGGCGCGGCGCTGACCAAGCCGACCGCATCCACGAATTCCAACGACTACCGGGGCAGCGACGCACCGATCGGCACGCTCGCCCGGCAAATGTCGTCTGGCGCGCAGCTCCCGACCTCCGTCGTCAACTCCACTCGCTGGCAGGATGGATACTAGATGGCCAATTCCCTCTACGACTACAAAACCGCCGAGGCGTCGAGCTCGACCACGGGCGGCTGGAACACCGCCGAAGGACAGGACCCAGCGACCGTCAACGACGGCATGCGCCAGCACAAGCAGAACGTCGCCGGATGGCTCGATGACGTCGGCGCGGTCAACACCGTCGGCGGAACCGGCAACGCCATTACCGTCACCGCAGCGCAGCCATTCTCGGCTTATGGAACGGCCGAAGGCCAGATCGGCATCGGCGTGCTGCTGCGCTGGGTGGCGGGTGCGGCGAACACCGGGGCGGCGACGCTCAACGTCAATGGCCTCGGCGCCAAGAAGCTGCGCAAGATCAGCGGGGGTGCCGATGTTGACGTGGCGTCCGGCGACATAGTGGCCGGTGAAACGTACACCGCGATTTATCGTGCGGCCGCAAACGGCGGCGCTGGCGCGTGGGTGTTGATCGGACTCGTCGCGGGCTTGGCCGACGGCGCCGTCACCTATGCCAAAGTCGCCGCAGCAGCTATCGCCGCCGCCGCGGACTTCCGAGCGAAAACGGCGAGCAAGCTCCTTGATGCCGTCGGCACCTGGAATTCCGCCGACACCGTTCCGCTGACCGATGGGACGACGATCGCTGTCGACATGAGCACGTTCATCAATGCGAGCGTGACCATCGCCGGCAACCGCACACTCGGCCAGCCATCGAACACCAAGAATGGACAGTCTGGCGTCATCCGCATCAAGCAGGACGCCACCGGCTCACGCACCCTGGCTTACCACGCCGATTGGGAGTTTGGCGGCGGTACGGCCCCGGCGCTCTCGACGGCCCCCAACGCCGAAGACCTCCTGTTCTATCAGGTGCTCGCGCCCAACCGCATCTTCGCCGCCCTCGTGAAGGCGACGGCGTAATGGCCGTCATCCCCGGTATTGGCGGCACAATGCTAGGCGCCATCGGCGCGCGCGCCTTCAACATTTCGCCAGCTTGGCTGAGCAAGTCCGAGTGGGACCTCGACGTTGACGGCCCGCTCGTTCTCAACGTGGCCGGCACCTACACGATCACGCCGCTCTCCACATTTACCGCAACGGCCGAGGCTTGGGGTGGTGGTGGTGGCGGCGGCGGAACTGCCGGCGCCAGTGGTGGCGGCGGCAGCGGGGGCGACGGCGGCATGACCACGTTCAACGGCATGTCGGTCGACGGCGGCGACGGCGGCTCGGGCGGACCATCCGGGGGCGGCGGGAGCGGCGGGTCTGGCGAAGGAATTGCAACTGGCGGCGACGTAAACACGACGGGGCCCAACGGTGCGTCCGGTAGCACCTCCAAGGGCGGCGCGGGCGGCAACGCCCCCAATGGCGGCGCGGGCGGCGCCAGCGAGTCTGGCGACTCTGCCGGCAACGGCGGCGATTCGCCCGGCGGCGGCGGCGGTGGCGGCTACGCACCTCCATTCAACAGCGGCGGCGGCGGCGGCCAAGCCGGCGGCTACGCGAAGCAGAATGCTGCCGCGCTCAGTGCTGGGACGGCCTACGTCGCCGTTGTCGGTGCGCAGGGGTCGTCCGGCGGTGGTGGCCGGCACAGCGGCTCCAAAGGCGGCGCGGGCCAAATCACACTCACCTAGGGGACGCGGATGCTCTATCACGAGACACCTGACGGCTTTGAGCCTTGGACCGGAGCGGCGATCAACGATGTTCGCTACCCGCTCAACATCGAGCAGCTTTGGAGCGCAGAGGACCTTGCGGCGCTGGAACTATATGTCCCCGTGGACCCGGGCGTGCCTGCGGACAAGATTTCGGCCGGCTCCACAGTCGAGCGGGTGGCCGGCGTCGTGACCGTCGTCTACACCCTCGAGGACAAGCCGGTCGCGAGCTACACCCTGACCAAGCGGCAGATCGGCGCCGCGCTGATCGGCGGCGGGATCACACTCGATCCGGATTCGTGGATGACCGCCCTCATGGCGAACATCTCCGACCCGACGACGCGCGCGCTGGCGGTCAACGACTGGAACAACGCCCCGTTCTATGCCCGCGACAACGAGCTGTTCAGCAACGAGGCCCTGCTTACAGCCGCAGGCATGACGCCCGAGCAAATCGACGCGCTATGGCTGTCGGCGAAAGACCTTCCGGCATGACCGGAGACGGCTGCACCGACTGGTTCAACGGCGTGTGGCGGCAGTGCTGTGATGCTCACGACCTCGCCTATGCAGCCGGGCTACCGAAGATCCCCGCCGATCTCGATCTCGCCCGCTGTGTCGCCGGCACCGGGCACGGCGTCATGGCGCTGCTGATGCTGGCGGGCGTGACCATCTTTGGATGGCTGTTCTACCGCAGCAGGAAATAGCGGCAACCTCAAGTCACTTCCCGCCAACCATCCCAATCGCCAGCTTCCGGGCATGGCGGCTTTTCATCGTCCATTGCAGGAGGTTTTCTATGACGGCTCTCACGCTGCCGCCGCTCAAGCACGTCCCGTCGCCGAACTTTTCGAGCCGCAACGGCCGCAAGGTCGACCTCATCGTGCTGCACGACTGCGAGGGCTCATATGCCGGATCGATCAACTGGTTCGCGCAGAAGACCTCGCAGGTGAGCGCACACCTCGTGCTCCGCGAGGACGGCGGCGAGGTGACCCAAATGGTCGACTTCGCCAACAAGGCCTGGCACGCGGTCGACTTCAACTCGCGGTCGATCGGCGTCGAGATGGCCGGGTTTGCCGCCAAGGGCTTCGAGGCCCGCGAGTGGCAGGAGGCCGCCGATATCGTCGCCTTCCTGCTGCACAAATACGGGCTGCCGTGCCGCTGGGCGGAGCACGGGCAGGGCGCTGGCTTCTGCTCGCATTTCGATCTCGGCAAGGCTGGCGGTGGCCACCGCGACCCGACGACCGACAGCGCGGTGTGGACGCACTTCTGCGGCCTCGTCGCGGCGTCCTATGCCCTGACCGCGCCGACCAACTGGCCGAGCATCGCGGCGTCGGCGCCGGTCGCGCCGGCTGGCTTCGTGCCGACCCCGACCACGCGTCGGGACTGAAATCCGCGCCGGCGGTTCCCGGCAAAACCCCGCTGAACCTAGAAAGGCAGCATCATGACCGACAACACCATCAGCTCCGTCTCCGACGAGCGCACTGCGAACAACACCATGCGCCACGCCTACCGCGCCCTCTCCGAGGCGGAGAAGGCGAACATGCAGGCGATCAAGGACGAGGGCCTGAAGTTTCACTCGCTCGTCGAAGGTCTCGGCAACAGCCGCGAACTGTCGCTCGCCAAGACCAAGGTCGAGGAAGCCGTCATGTGGGCGGTGAAGCACATCACCGCCTAACCCGGTCGGCGGTCTTTGTGCCGCCCGCCAATTCATGCGCGCCGGCGCCGTCCGGCAAAAACCCAACATCATCGGAGACCGTCGTGGGCCACTACCTCGACACGCTTGAGCACCGAAAGGCGCTTCAGCGGGCGCTCAATGTTGCCCTCGGCGACCGCCTGCAGCCGCCGCTCGAGGTCGACGGCGTGCTGGGCCCGGCAAGCGCCGCCGCCGTGCGTCTCTGGCGGCAGGTCAACGGCAAGACCATCACCGGCGCCGACGGCAAGCCTGTCGCCTCCGTCGACAACGAAATGCTGCGGCTGCTCGGTCTGGGCCAGCCGCTCATCACCGAGCCGGGGACGCTCGGCAACACCATCGCGCTCCCCATCATCAACCTCATCCTCAACCAGTTCTTGAAAGGAACGGGCATGGACTTCGCGAAAATCTCCAAGGCCATTGCGGCGGGCATCACCGGCGCCGGCCTCATGGGCGGGCAGTCCGCCTACGGCTACATCTCGCTGCCGGCCGATCAGCTCCACGCGCTGCCGGGCTGGGTCTCCGTCACGGTGCCGATCGTCAATGCCGCCATCGGCTTCGTCATCGCCTTTGGCGTCGTCTACTTCGCCCCGGCAAACAAGCCGGCCTGAGCATCATAATCGGGCGGTCTTCGGGCCGCCCATCCTTCACACTCTGTTCGATAGGGCCGTGCATGACGCTGGACCTCGCTACGATCAATCTCGTCTGGGGCGTTATCGTCTCGGTGCTCACCAGCATAGGCCTCGTCGGCGGGTTGATCTGGCGCATCAGCGTGAGCGTCAACGCCAAGTTCGAGCGGCTGCAAGCCGAGCTCGAGAAGGTCGAAAAGGACGCGGGCCTCGCCATCAGCGCCGCCGACGGCCGGGCCAAGATCGCGGAGGATGAGCTGCGCCGCTCCATCGAGGCCCACAAGCTCTTCGCCGCGGAGCACTTCGCCACTGAAGAGGGTGTGAGCAAGGCGCTCGACCCCGTGCTCAAGGCCATCGACCGTCTCGCCGACCGGCTCGACAAGCTTCTGGCTGAGGGCCTGCCCGCCAGATCCCCGCCGCGCACCCGCTAGGGACCCTCACTATGCTGAACCTTGCCGCCCGGCTCGCTACCGGGACGTACCTGCTCGTCGCCGCGTATTTCGTGCTCGGGATCGTTGGCGGGCTGGCTGCAGAGTGCCGCGGCACCTCCGTCGTCGCCTCCTGGTACGGCGCCGAATCCGGCAACCGCACCGCTTCT
>Ga0153956_1000034_pt1 | contig 199690 bp, 204 predicted proteins | sample TSFL040MetaG_FD_104704 | JGI IMG/M metagenome (GOLD analysis project Ga0153956, IMG submission 104704) | Attine ant fungus gardens microbial communities from Florida, USA - TSFL040 MetaG | ecosystem: Host-associated > Fungi > Mycelium > Unclassified | place: USA: Florida, Wekiwa Springs... | reverse complement strand
GATCCAGTCGGCGGTCTTGATGACCTCCAGATTGTGCTCGATCACCACGACGGAATTGCCCTGGTTCACCAGTTCGTGCAGCATTTCCAGAAGCTTGGCGACGTCGTGGAAATGCAGGCCGGTGGTGGGTTCGTCGAGGATATAGAGCGTGCGGCCGGTGGAGCGCTTCGACAGTTCCTTGGCGAGCTTGACGCGCTGCGCCTCGCCGCCGGAAAGCGTGTTCGCCTGCTGGCCGACCTTGATATAGCCGAGGCCGACATCCTTCAGCGCCTGCAGCTTGTCGCGCACCGCCGGCACCGCCGAGAAGAATTCCACGCCTTCCTCCACGGTCATGTCGAGCACGTCAGCGATGGACTTCTGCTTGAACGTGACGTCCAGCGTTTCGCGATTGTAGCGCTTGCCGTGGCAGACGTCGCAGGTGACGTAGACATCCGGCAGGAAGTGCATTTCGATCTTGATGACGCCGTCGCCCTGGCAGGCCTCGCAGCGGCCGCCCTTGACGTTGAAGGAGAAGCGGCCCGGCTGATAGCCGCGGGCTTTTGCCTCCGGCAGCCCGGCGAACCAGTCGCGGATCGGCGTGAAGGCGCCGGTATAGGTCGCCGGGTTCGAGCGCGGCGTGCGGCCGATCGGCGACTGATCGATGTCGATGACCTTGTCGATATGCTCGAAGCCGTCGATGCGATCGTGATCGGCCGGGATTTCGCGGGCGCCCATGACGCGCCGCGCCGCGGACTTGTAAAGCGTCTCGATGAGGAAGGTCGATTTGCCGCCGCCGGAAACGCCGGTGACGGAGGTGAATACGCCGAGCGGAATGGCGGCCGTCACGTTCTTCAGATTGTTGCCGCGCGCGCCGACGACCTTGATTTCCTTGCCCTTCTTCGGCTTGCGCCGCTCGTGCGGCACCGCCACGCCGAGTTCGCCGGAGAGATACTTGCCCGTCAGCGAGGCGGGATGCGCCATGATTTCCTGCGGCGTGCCGTGCGCCACGACCTCGCCGCCGTGGATGCCGGCCGCAGGCCCGATATCGACCACGTCGTCCGCCGTCAGGATGGCGTCCTCGTCATGCTCGACCACGATCACCGTGTTTCCGATGTCGCGCAGGTGCTTCAGCGTTTCCAGCAGCCGCGCATTGTCACGCTGGTGCAGGCCGATCGACGGCTCATCGAGCACGTAGAGCACGCCCGTCAGGCCGGAGCCGATCTGCGAGGCGAGGCGGATGCGCTGGCTCTCGCCGCCCGAAAGCGTGCCGGAATTGCGCGACAGGCTCAGATATTCCAGCCCGACATCGTTGAGGAAGCGCAGCCGGTCGCGGATTTCCTTCAGAATGCGCACCGCGATTTCGTTCTGCTTGGCCGAAAAAGCGCCGGGCAACCGCTCGAACCAGTCGCGCGCGAGCCGGATCGATAGCTCGCAGACCTGACCGACATGAAATCCGTTGACCTTCACCGCCAATGCCTCCGGCTTCAGGCGGAAGCCGTTGCAGGCCGGGCAGGGGGCGGCCGACATGTAGCGCTCGATTTCCTCGCGCGCCCAGGCGGAATCCGTTTCCTTCCAGCGGCGCTCGAGGTTGGGCACGATGCCCTCGAAATTCTTTTGCGTCGTGTAGGACCGCGCCCCGTCGGCATAATGGAACTCGATCTTTTCCGCCGTGCCGTTCAGGATGACGTCTTTTGCCTTTTCCGGAAGCTCGTTCCAACGATTGCCGAGCTTGAAGCCGTAATGTTTTCCCAGCGCTTCCAGCGTCTGATTGTAGTAGGGCGAGGTGGATTTGGCCCATGGGGCGATCGCGCCGTCGCGCAGCGTCCGCTCCGGTTCCGGCACGATCAGGTCCGCATCGATCTTCTGCTGCGAACCGAGGCCGTCGCAGGTCGGGCAGGCGCCGGCCGGATTGTTGAAGGAAAACAGCCGCGGCTCGATTTCCGGAATGGTGAAGCCCGAAACCGGGCAGGCGAATTTCTCCGAGAAAAGCACGCGCTCATGCGTCTCGTTCAGCGACTTGTTGGCGCTGCCGCCGGCGGCGGTTTCCGAAACGGGCAGGGGCTTGTCGGCGAATTCGGCGACGGCCAGCCCGTCGGCGAGCTTCAGGCAGGTCTCGAGGCTGTCGGCGAGACGCGCCGAAAGATCGGGCCGCACCACGACGCGGTCGACGACGATGTCGATATCGTGCTTGTATTTCTTGTCGAGCGCCGGCGCTTCGGCGATCTCGTAGAACTGCCCGTCGATCTTGACGCGCTGGAAGCCCTTTTTCATAAGCTCCGCCAGTTCCTTCTTATACTCGCCCTTGCGGCCGCGAACGAGCGGCGCGAGGATATAAAGGCGCGTGCCTTCGCCGAAATCGAGGATGCGGTCGACCATCTGGCTGACGGTCTGGCTCTCGATCGGAAGGCCGGTGGCCGGCGAGTAAGGCACGCCGACGCGGGCGAAGAGCAGACGCAGGTAATCGTAGATTTCCGTGACCGTGCCCACCGTCGAGCGCGGGTTGCGCGAGGTGGTCTTCTGCTCGATCGAGATGGCCGGCGAGAGGCCGTCGATCTGGTCGACGTCCGGCTTCTGCATCATCTCCAGGAACTGCCGGGCATAGGCAGACAGGCTCTCGACATAGCGGCGCTGGCCCTCGGCATAGATCGTGTCGAAGGCGAGTGAGGACTTGCCGGAGCCGGAAAGGCCGGTCATGACGATCAGCTTGTTGCGCGGCAGGTCGAGATCGATGCCCTTGAGATTATGTTCACGCGCCCCACGAATGGAGATGGTCTTCAGTTCGCTCATCGTCTTCAGCTTGGTCCCTTGATGTCAGCCCTTATTTAGTGATGCACGGCGGCGAGTCGAGGCGGAAATGCCGGGAACCTCCAGGTTTTCGATTCGGTTGACAGGATCATACGGATAAACTAGAACAAAGAAAGAACAAAATTCTTTGTGGATGAAATCCGCTTCGCTCGCACCGGCCGCCCGCAATGGTCTAAGGTGGGAGGAACGTAATATCGAGGACCCGGACCGGGTCCGCAAGCAGGGTGAGTGCTATGGCTGGCAGCGTGAACAAGGTAATTCTGATCGGAAACGTGGGCGCCGACCCGGAAATTCGGCGCACACAGGACGGCCGGCCGATCGCCAATCTCAGGATCGCCACGTCGGAAACCTGGCGCGACCGCAATTCCGGCGAGCGCCGCGAGAAGACGGAATGGCACAATGTCGTCGTCTTCAACGAAGGCCTGACCAAGGTCGTCGAGCAATACGTCAAGAAGGGCGCCAAGCTCTATATCGAGGGCCAGCTCCAGACCCGCAAGTGGCAGGACCAGAACGGCCAGGACCGCTACACGACGGAAATCGTGCTGCAGGGCTTCAACTCGACGCTGACCATGCTCGACGGGCGCGGCGAGGGCGGTGGCGGCGGCGATCGTGGTCGCGGCGGCGGCGGTGATTTCGGCCGTGGCGGCAATGACTTCGGCGGCGGTAGTGGCGGTGGCGGTTATGGCGACGATTACGGCCAGCCCTCGTCTTCCGCTCGCGGCGGCAACTCCGGTGGCGGCAGCAACTTTTCGCGCGATCTCGACGACGACATTCCGTTCTGAGCCGCAGGCAAAACGACTTCGAACAGGCAAAAAAGAAACGCCCGCTTCATCGGCGGGCGTTTGTGCGAAGAGATGATGCTGTCTTAGCGGGCCGCGGAGCGGGCGACGGCGGGGATCTGCCCGCGGGTCAGGCCGAGGTCCTGCAGCGTCCGGTCGTTGAGGCGGCCGAGTTCGTTGATGGCGCGGCGGTAAGAAAGCCAATTGTTGAAGCTGCGTGCGACGTTCATAACTATCCCCTTTCCTGGGTTCCGTTGACGTCGGCTTCCACTGATCGGTCCGGCGTCTTGATGACCGTGATATAAGGGATGGACGCGCGATCTACATCGGGGCTTGCGATCAACCCAGCCCTGCGAATCGCGCATGACTTGCCGAAAGTTTGAGCGGAGCCGCGCTTGCCGTCAGGCGAGAATGCTCGCCCGGACCCCATCGACGACGAACTGGACGGCGAGGGCCGCCAGGATGACGCCGAGCAGGCGCGTCAAGATGGCGCGGCCGGTCATGCCCAAGAAGCGGTCGAGCCGTTCGGCGATGACGAGGGCGGCGAATAGCAGGAGCAGGCTGACGGCGATGACGGCGATCAGTTGCACGCGGCCGCCCGTGTCGTTCAGCGAGCCCGCAAGCAGGATGGTTGCCGAGATCGCGCCCGGACCGGCAATCAGCGGCAGGGCCAGCGGGAAGACGGCGATGTTATGAATATGGTCGCGGGTAATCGCGACCTCGGTGGTCTTCTCCTTGCGGTCCTGGCGCCTTTCGAAAACCATCTCGAAGGCGATCCAGAAAAGCAGAAGCCCGCCGGCAATGCGGAAGGCGCCGATCGAAATGCCGAGCACGCCGAGAACGCTGGCGCCGAAAAGCGCGAAGGCCGCGAGGATGCCGAAAGCGATCACAGAACCGCGCAGCGCCACCTGCCTGCGCTGCGCGCGGTTCATGCCGGTGGTGAGCCCGAGGAAGAGCGGCGCAAGGCCCGGCGGGTCGATGGTGACGAGCAGCGTGGTGAAAGCATTGATCAGCGTATCCGCGCTCGCCATATGATCCCCTGACACGAAGAACCTGAAAACTTGGGCCATTGTTACGCGACGAAACGGCTTTCGCAAAGCCCGCCCGCCGTTTGTTTCGCGCCGCCTTAAAAAGATGCGATTTCGAGGATTTAGAGCAGTTTCAGGAAAAGCGCGCTGTGCTTTTCCGCGCCGAATGCGGAAATGCTTGGGAATAGGGCAAAAGCTGTTAAAAAGGCGGGCCGAAATTGGCGTGCCGGGCGGCTTTCCGCTATAAAATCTGCAGTGATTCTAGAAGAGATTGTGATCCAATTTGACTGAGCAATCCACACCCGGTGGCGGGAAGCTCCCGCCAGGCATCGAGCCGATCTCCATCATGGAGGAAATGCAGCGGTCGTATCTCGATTACGCCATGAGCGTCATCGTGAGCCGCGCGCTTCCGGACGTGCGCGACGGTCTCAAGCCGGTTCACCGGCGCATCCTCTACGGCATGTCCGAGCTCGGCATCGACTGGAACAAGAAATACGTCAAATGCGCCCGCGTCACCGGGGACGTGATGGGTAAATACCACCCGCACGGCAACGCGGCGATCTACGATGCGCTGGCGCGCATGGCGCAGGACTGGTCGCTTCGCCTGCCGCTGATCGACGGGCAGGGCAACTTCGGCTCCGTCGACGGCGACCCGCCGGCGGCCGAACGCTACACCGAGTGCCGCCTGCAGAAGGCCGCGCATTCGCTGCTTGACGACCTCGACAAGGAAACGGTCGATTTCCGCGAAAACTACGACGGCACGCTCTCCGAGCCGGTCGTGGTGCCTGCGAAATTCCCGAACCTGCTCGTAAACGGCGCCGGCGGCATCGCCGTCGGCATGGCGACCAACATTCCGCCGCACAATCTCTCCGAAGTCATCGACGGCTGCATCGCGCTCATCGACGACCCGGCGATCGAGCTTGCCGACATCATGCAGATCATCCCCGGCCCGGACTTCCCGACCGGCGCGAAGATTCTCGGCCGTGCCGGCATCCGCTCGGCCTATGAAACCGGCCGCGGTTCCGTCATCATGCGCGGCGTGGCGGCGATCGAGCCGATGCGCGGCGACCGTGAGCAGATCATCATCACCGAAATCCCCTATCAGGTGAACAAGGCGACGATGATCGAGAAGATGGCCGAACTGGTGCGCGAAAAGCGCATCGAGGGCATCTCGGACCTCCGCGACGAATCCGACCGCCAGGGCTATCGCGTCGTCATCGAGCTGAAGCGCGACGCCAATGCCGAAGTCATCCTCAACCAGCTTTACCGCTACACGCCGCTGCAGACGTCCTTCGGCTGCAACATGGTGGCGCTGAACGGCGGCAAGCCGGAGCAGCTGACGCTGCTCGACATGCTGCGCGCCTTCGTCTCCTTCCGCGAGGAAGTCGTCAGCCGCCGCACCAAGTACCTGCTGCGCAAGGCGCGCGAGCGCGCGCATGTATTGGTGGGTCTGGCGATCGCGGTTGCCAATATCGACGAAGTGATCCGCGTCATCCGCCACGCGCCCGACCCGACCTCGGCCCGCACAGAGCTGATGGAGCGCCGCTGGCCGGCGGCCGACGTCGAAGCCCTTATCCGGCTAATTGATGATCCTCGCCACCGCATCAACGAGGACGGCACCTACAATCTCTCCGAAGAGCAGGCGCGCGCCATCCTTGAGCTGCGCCTGGCGCGTCTCACCGCGCTCGGCCGCGACGAAATCGGCGACGAACTCAACAAGATCGGACTGGAGATCAAGGATTACCTTGAAATCCTCTCCTCGCGCCTGCGCATCCAGGCGATCGTCAAGGAAGAGCTGACCGCCGTTCGCGACGAATTCGGCACGCCCCGCCGCACCGAAATCATCGACGGCGGCCTCGAAATGGACGACGAGGACCTGATCGCCCGCGAAGACATGGTCGTGACGGTCTCGCACCTCGGCTATATCAAGCGCGTGCCGCTGACGACCTATCGCGCCCAGCGCCGCGGCGGCAAGGGCCGCTCCGGCATGGCGACCCGCGACGAGGATTTCGTTACCCGGCTTTTCGTCGCCAACACGCATACGCCGGTTCTGTTCTTCTCCTCGCGCGGCATCGTCTACAAGGAGAAGGTCTGGCGCCTGCCGATCGGCACGCCGCAGTCGCGCGGCAAGGCGCTGATCAACATGCTGCCGCTGGAACCCGGCGAACGCATCACGACGATCATGCCGCTGCCCGAGGACGAGGATAGCTGGGATAATCTCGACGTCATGTTCTCGACGACGCGCGGCACCGTGCGGCGCAACAAGCTCTCGGACTTCGTGCAGGTCAACCGCAACGGCAAGATCGCGATGAAGCTCGACGAGGCCGGCGACGAGATCCTTTCCGTCGAGACCTGCACCGAGCTTGACGACGTGCTGATGACGACGGCGCTCGGCCAGTGCATCCGCTTCCCGGTCTCCGACGTCCGCGTCTTCGCCGGCCGCAACTCGATCGGCGTGCGCGGCATCAGCATGGCCGATGGCGACCGCATCATCTCGATGACGATCGTCAGCCATGTCGACGCCGAGCCCTGGGAGCGCGCCGCCTACCTCAAGCGCGCTGCGAACGAACGCCGCCTGGCGACTGGAGAAGCTGAAGAAATCGCCCTCGTCGGCGAGGAAGTCACCGAAGAGGGACAGCTCAGCGACGAGCGCTATGAAGAGCTGAAGGCGCGCGAGCAATTCGTGCTGACGGTTTCGGAAAAGGGCTTCGGCAAGCGTTCCTCGTCCTACGATTTCCGTATCTCCGGCCGCGGCGGCAAGGGCATCCGCGCCACCGATACGTCGAAGACCGGCGAGATCGGCGAGCTTGTCGCGGCCTTCCCGGTGGAAGAGGGCGACCAGATCATGCTCGTCTCGGACGGCGGCCAGTTGATCCGCGTGCCGGTCGGCGGCATCCGCGTCGCCAGCCGCGCGACGAAGGGCGTGACGATCTTCTCGACCGCGAAGGACGAAAAGGTCGTTTCCGTCGAGCGGATCAGCGAGCCGGAAGGCGATGAGGAGAACGGCGAGGCCGAAGGCACGCCCGAAAACGATGCGCCGGCCGCGCAGGAATAGCGCACTTTGTTAGCCGGGGAATGATTATCGAGCCGGGCGGCCTTGTCGCCCGGCTTTTTCGTTGCCGGAAGGCCAAGAAAAAACCGGACGCTGGGGGAAGCGCCCGGTCTGAGGTGACCTGAGGCGTTGGGAAGCGCGCTCAGGGTCTGGGATGGGAGGAGAATGAGAGCAATTCCAGCAAAAGTGTGAAGCGGTTTTGCGTCCGGAATTGCGTAAAAACAAATACTCTAGAAAACTTTATGATGCCGGTCCGTCTGGTGCGCCTGAGCGCTCTCGCGGCGGATGGCGGAGACGGTGGAGGCGACGGACACGACGAACATGGTGCTGATAAGGGCGGTGAGCAACGTCAAGATCGTGAACATCTTATGTCCTTTCCGGCTCGGATGTTGGAGCGTCGAGGTCCTTGGTGCGGCCCTCAATACTGGCTTGTCGTAAAAGGCTTGGCGGACGCCGAAGCAAACGGCCCGTACATTTTTACGTCCTGCGGCTTGTGGTCGTAGAGCGCAACCGTCGCGGCCAGCATGGCGGAAATCATCGTCATCCAGACCACACTGATCATCGTAATCTTGTCGGGCATATTTTAGTTCCTTTTCGGCGCAATCTTTTGTGACTGTCTCGATCCACTAACGCCGGCCTCGCGGAACGGTTCCGGCTGATCTTCAGGTGCTGTTTACCAATGCGCGGGTGAAGCGACCTTGAATGGCGTGTTCATCTGCCGTTCAGCTTCGGCCCGGTCCCGCTTCATCGCCCGCACGATTTCGGCGGCAATGTCGGTTTCCTTCGTCTCGCAAAGCGGAACCCACTCGACCTCGTAGCGGTTGCGGAGCTGATGAAAGACGATTTCCAGCGCAACGGCGCCAAGGATCGCGGCAGAGAGGAAGAGGACCAGCATGATGGGCTCCAGAGATAGGCCGTGCGGCGGGATCGCAGCGGCGGCTGATGGAGATGCATCCTGCACGTCCTGGCTGAAACGGCCTTGAACGCAGCGTTCATCCGCCGTTCAGCGGCACGGCGTCCGGCGGTCGCAAATGACTTGCGGCCAGCGCCTTTCCGTGACAAAAGGCGACGAAACAACCGGCCGGCAAAGCATGATCACAGCCTTCTATCCGGGATCTTTCGATCCGATGACCAACGGACATCTCGATGTTCTCGTGCAGTCGCTGAACGTCGCCGCCAAGGTCATCATCGGCATCGGCATCCATCCGGGCAAGAAGCCGCTGTTTTCCTTCGATGAGCGGGCCGAGCTGATCCGGCGCTCGCTTCTGGAGACGCTGCCGGGCAGGGGCGGGGACATCTCCGTCGTCGCCTTCGACAATCTCGTTGTCGATGCGGCGCGCTTCCATGGCGCGACGCTTCTGGTGCGCGGCCTTCGCGACGGCACCGACCTCGATTACGAAATGCAGATGGCCGGCATGAACCGGCAGATGGCGCCGGATATCCAGACCCTGTTTCTGCCGGCCGGAACGGCCTCAAGACCCATAACCGCCACCTTGGTCCGCCAGATCGCGTCCATGGGCGGCGATGTCAGCGCATTCGTGCCCGCGGCGGTCCTCACAGCGCTGAAGGCCAAGCTGGACAAAGAAATTTAGAAGAATTTTCCAAACGGAGCAGCCATGAAACTCTTCCAGATCGCGTTTGCCGGGCTTTTGAGCCTCGCGGCCCTTGCGGGCGGCGCCTTTGCCGCCGACGACAACACCATGACGATCCAGCTCAAGGACGGCCCGGTGGTCGTCGAGCTGATGCCCGACGTCGCGCCGAAACATGTGGCGCAGATCAAGGCGCTCGCCGCCAAGGGCGCTTACGACAACGTCGCCTTCCATCGCGTCATCGACGGCTTCATGGCGCAGACCGGCGACGTCAAGTTCGGCAACCTGAATAAGGGCTTCGACCAGCAGCAGGTCGGCACCGGCGGTTCCGATCTGCCGGATATCCCGGCCGAGTTCTCCAAGGTGCCCTTCCAGCGCGGCACGGTCGGCATGGCCCGCTCGCAGGATCCGAACTCCGCCAATTCGCAGTTTTTCATCATGTTCGCCGATGGCGACTTCCTGAACGGCCAGTACACGGTCGTCGGCAAGGTCGTCTCCGGCATGGAATTCGTCGACAAGATCAAGCGCGGCGAAGGCCAGAACGGCGAAGTCAGCAAGCCGGACCGGATGGTCAAGGTCACCGTCGGCAAGAAGTAATAGAGATATTCAAGGAGAGAAGAATGGCCGAGATCAAGGACGCCGAAAACACCGTCGTTTTGGAAACCACGAAGGGCAAGGTCGTTATCCAGCTTCTGCCGGAAGTGGCGCCGGAGCACGTCGCCCGCATCAAGGAACTGGCGCGCGAAAAGGCCTATGACGGCGTCGTGTTCCACCGCGTCATCGAGGACTTCATGGCGCAGACCGGCGACGTCCAGTACGGCAAGCAGGGTGGCGAGAGCTTCAACCCGGCCCGCGCCGGCATGGGCGGCTCTTCCAAGCCGGACCTGAAGGCCGAGTTTTCGGCGACGCCGCATGTGCGCGGCACCTGCTCCATGGCCCGCTCGCAGAACCCGAACTCGGCCAACTCGCAGTTCTTCATCTGCTTCACCGATGCGCCGTGGCTGAACAAGCAGTATTCGGTCTGGGGCCAGGTGATCGAAGGCATGGACGTGGTCGACAAGATCAAGCGCGGCGAGCCGGTCAAGGACCCGGACTCGATCGTCTCCATGCGCATTGCCGCCGACGTTTGATTTAAGTGAATATCGAGCCCGCCTCTGCGCTGTATAAGCGCGGGGGCGGGTTTCGCTTTGTTCGATACCGCTTGCGTAGGGCGAAGAATTGGGACATGCGTGTAGATCTTTTTGATTTCGAGTTGCCGGACGACCGGATCGCGCTCAGGCCCGCCGAGCCGCGCGAAAGCGCGCGCCTGCTCGTCGTCGATGCGGACGCCGAGCCGCAGCTTTCCGACCGCCACGTCCACGATCTTCCCCCTTACCTGAAGGCCGGCGACGTCGTCCTCTTCAACGACACGCGCGTCATCCCCGCGCAGCTCGAAGGCGTGCGCTACCGCGAAGGCGCGCCCGCGCTGCATGTCTCCGCGACGCTCCACATGCGCGCCGCACCCGACCGCTGGAAGGCCTTCGCCAAGCCCGGAAAGCGCCTCAAGACCGGCGACCGCATCCGCTTCGGCCATGACGAAAACGTCTGCATGCTCGGCGCGCTGGAGGCAACCGTCGAGGAGAAGGGCGAGGGCGGCGAGATCGACCTGCGCTTCGACCTCTCCGGCCCCGCGCTGGACGAAGCCATCGCCGCCGTGGGCCACATTCCGCTGCCGCCCTATATCGCCGCCAAGCGCCCGGACGACGAGCGCGACCGCGCCGACTACCAGACCATTTACGCCCGCGAGGAGGGAGCGGTCGCAGCGCCCACGGCGGGCCTGCATTTCACCCCGTCTCTCTTCGCCGCCCTCGACGCGATCGGCGTCGAACGGCATTTCGTGACGCTGCATGTCGGCGCCGGCACCTTCCTGCCGGTGAAGGCCGACGATACCGACGATCACAAGATGCATCAGGAAATCGGCCATGTGTCGGCCGAAACGGCGGCCGCGATCAACGCCGCGAAGGCGAGGGGCGGGCGGCTCGTCTGCGTCGGCACCACCTCGCTCAGGCTGATCGAGAGTGCGGCATCCGACGACGGCACGATCCACGCCTGGTCCGGGCCGACCGGCATCTTCATCACGCCCGGCTACCGTTTCAAGGCGGTCGACCTGCTGATGACCAATTTCCACCTGCCGCGCTCGACGCTGTTCATGCTGGTTTCCGCCTTTGCGGGCCTCGACACCATGCGCGCGGCCTATGATCATGCCATCGAAACCGGCTACCGTTTCTATTCCTATGGCGACGCCAGCCTGCTGTTCCGGAAAGACTAAATCGAGATGAGCGAAAGCTTCCAATTCCAGTTGAAGAAGACCGACGGCGGTGCGCGCCTCGGCGAAGTCTCCATGCCGCGCGGCACCGTGCGCACGCCGGCCTTCATGCCCGTCGGCACCGTCGGCACCGTCAAGGCCATGTATCTGGATCAGGTGAAGGAAACCGGCGCCGACATCATTCTCGGCAACACCTACCACCTGATGCTGCGCCCGACGGCGGAGCGCGTGGCACGGCTCGGCGGCCTCCACAGGCTGATCCGCTGGGACGGCCCGATCCTCACCGATTCCGGCGGGTTTCAGGTCATGTCGCTCTCCGGCCTGCGCAAGCTCGACGAGCAGGGCGTGACCTTCAAGTCGCATGTGGACGGCAGCACCCATCACATGTCGCCGGAGCGCTCCATCGAAATTCAGGGCCTGCTCGACAGCGATATCCAGATGCAGCTCGACGAATGCGTGGCGCTGCCGGCCGAGCCGAAGGAAATCGAGCGCGCCATGGAGCTGTCGCTGCGCTGGGCGGAACGCTGCAAGGTCGCCTTCGGCAACCAGCCGGGCAAGGCCATGTTCGGCATCGTACAGGGCGGCGACGTTCCCGAGCTGCGCATCCGCTCGGCCGAGGGCCTGCGCCAGCTCGATCTCAAGGGCTATGCGGTCGGCGGCCTTGCCGTCGGCGAGCCTCAGGACGTCATGCTGAAGATGATCGAGACCACGCTTCCGGTCCTGCCGTCCGACCGGCCGCGCTACCTGATGGGGGTCGGCACGCCGGACGATATCCTGAAATCGGTCGCCCGCGGCATCGACATGTTCGACTGCGTGATGCCGACCCGCTCCGGCCGCCACGGGCTTGCCTTCACCCGCCGCGGCAAGGTGAACATCCGCAATGCCCGGCACGCCGAGGACATGCGCCCGCTCGACGAGCAATCGAGCTGCCCCGCCTCGCGCGACTATTCCCGCGCCTACCTGCATCACCTCGTGCGCTCCAACGAGGCACTCGGCGGCATGCTGCTCTCCTGGCACAATCTTGCCTATTATCAGGAGCTTATGCAGGGCATCCGCAAGGCGATCGCCGAGGGCCGCTTCGCCGACTTCATGGCCGAGACGCAGGAAAACTGGGCGAGGGGCGACCTCGAGCCGGTCTGACCGAACCAGGAACAATCATCGCAAACGGGGGGAGGCCGGGCATGGCATTGCCGATGCGGACGATAAAGGACTGGGACAACGCCTATGCCAACACCGTCAACATTGCCGGCGGCACGCGCTGGCCGGACGCCTGGGTCGAGCCGGCACGGCAGTTTCGCGAGACGTTGCAGGCGGAAGGCCGCGCCCGGCTGAACCTTCCTTACGGCGATCACGCCCGCAACACGCTCGACCTGTTTCTGCCCGAGGGCCAGCCGAAGGGGCTCGCCGTCTTCGTGCATGGCGGCTACTGGATGGCGCTCGACGGCAGCTATTGGTCACACCTTGCCGGCGGCCCGGTCGCCCACGGCTATGCCGTCGCGATCCCGACCTATCCGCTGTGCCCGGAAGTGAAGATTTCCGACGTCACCGAGGCGGTGGGAAAGGCGATCGAAATGGCGGCGAACCTCGTCGGCGGCCCCATCCATCTGACCGGCCACTCGGCCGGCGGGCATCTGGTCGCGCGCATGGTCTCCAGGACCTCGCCGCTGACGGAGGCGGTGCGCGCCCGCATCGGCAATGTCGTGCCGATCTCCGGCGTCCACGATCTGCGGCCGCTGATGAACACCGGCATGAAGGAAACGCTTCACCTCGATGACGAGCAATGCCGCGCCGAAAGCCCGGCGCTGCTGGAGCCGCTTGCCGGAACCCGGCTGATCTGCTGGGTGGGGGCGGGGGAGCGCGGCGAATTCATCCGCCAGAACGCCCTGCTCGCCAACATCTGGACCGGCCTCGGTGCCGCAACCGCCATCGTCGAGGAGGCCGACGCCCACCATTATACCGTTATCGACGGGCTGACCGACCCGGACCATGCCCTGACGCGGACCCTGCTGTCGGCTTGAAAGCGTATCGGGTAAGCGGCAGTCTGCCGCAAGTTAAGTCCCTCCCCCTTGTGGGGAGGGGGCTTGACGCCTTGCCCAGCCGTTAGAACGGATAGTGCTGATTCGGGTCCTCGATGGTGATCCAACGCGTCTCGGTGAACTCGGCGATGCCCCATTTGCCGCCGAAGCGGCCGTAGCCGCTGGACTTGACGCCGCCGAAGGGGATTTGCGGCTCGTCGTTCACGGTCGGGCCGTTGATATGGCAAATGCCGCTTTCGATGCGCGCGGCAACGGCCATGGCGCGGCTGACATTGCGGCTGAAGACGGCCGAGGAAAGCCCGTATTCGCTGTCATTGGCGACGCGGACGGCCTCGTCCTCGCCCTTGACGCGGATGATGGATTTCACCGGGCCGAAGCTTTCCTCGCTGTAGATCCGCATCTGAGGCGTAACGCGATCGAGCAGTGTCGCCTCGACGATGGTGCCGTTGCGCTTGCCGCCGGCCGCCAGCCTGGCGCCCTTGGCGACGGCGTCCTCCATCAGCGCGTCCATGCGCTCGGCGGCAGCGAGATCGACCATCGAGCCGAGCACCACATGCTCGCGCGGATCGCCGGCGGGCAGGGCGCTTGCCTTGGCGGCAAGCTTTTCGACGAAGGCGTCGGCGACGCGCTCGTCGACGATCAGCCGCTCGGTCGACATGCAGATCTGGCCCTGGTTCAGGAAGGCGCCGAAGGCGGCGGCGTTCACGGCCGCGTCAAGATCAGCGTCGTCCAGCACGACCAGCGGCGCCTTGCCGCCGAGTTCGAGCAGCACCGGCTTGAGGTTCTTCGCGGCAAGCTCGGCGATCACGCGGCCAACTTTCGTCGAGCCGGTGAAGTTCACGCGCCGGACTTCGGGGGCGGCCACCAGCGCCGCTACGATCTCGGCCGCGTCCGCCGGCGCGTTGGTGACGATGTTGACCACGCCGGCCGGCAGGCCGGCTTCGACCAGCACCTTGCCGATCAACTGATGCGTCGCCGGGCAGATTTCAGAGGCCTTCAGGATAACGGTGTTGCCGCAGGCAAGCGGCGTCGCGATTGCGCGGGTCGCCAGGATGACAGGCGCATTCCAGGGCGCGATCCCGAGCACGACGCCGGCCGGCCGCACCACCGCCATCGACATGGTGCCGGGCTTGTCGGTGGGAATGATCTGGCCGGTCAGTTGCGTCGTCAGGCCGGCGGCCTCGCGCAGCATTCCGGCGGCGAGCATGACGTTGAAGCCGGCCCAGGGCGCGGTCGCGCCGATTTCCTCCATCATCAGCCGGGTGAATTCACCGGCCCTGGCCTCCATGATGCGCGCGGCTTCCAGAAGCAGGTTGCGCCGCTGGCTCGGACCGGTGGCGCTCCAGGCGGGGAAGGCGGCGTTTGCCGCCGCTACCGCCGCCTTGACGTCGGCCACAGTCGCCGCCGGCGCGCGCGTCGCCACGTCGCCGCTGACCGGATTGCGCCGCTCGAAAGTCGCTCCATTCTCCGCGCCGCGCTCGGCGCCGCCGATAATAAGACCGATATCCATGTCTTGTCTCCAATCGTACCCATGATGCCGCCACCGCGGTCCGTCGGAGAGCTTATCCATATATTCGCGATTGCGCGCGACTTTTTCCCGGCAATCAGTCCACCGTTTCGACAATCTCATAAGCCAGCACCAGCGGCCCGATCCCTTCATTCAGCAGGATCAGCAAATTTTTCTCGGTGACAGCTTCGATCTCGACGCGCTCGATTTGAATGGGTTGCCACGGGAGACCGTCCTTCGAAAGGACTTCCTGCTGTATGCGGAGAACCGAATCGCGCACGTCGCCCAGGTGGGTGAAAAACTCGTCGCGCATGTCGGTATCGTCCCACCTCTCTTCGGGATTCTGCCCCTCCGGCGCATAGGTGTATAAAATCATGATCGCCCCCCACATCATGCGGTACGCCCCCGCTGGATGCTCTTGCCCTTGGTGATCGGGGAGTTCGAAACCGCACAACACGGCCCCACGGCCTTTAGTCCCGGAGAACCTGTTGCATACGCCGCAGGCTCCCCGACCCTACAGGTCGAAGAGTGGTGCCCTGTCAGCGGCACCCGCTTAGTTGTGTGACGGGTTTCGACGCCCGTAGCGGGTGCGTGCCCCGCTGTCGGTAATTATAGCGGCGGGCCGGGGACGTGTCTTGGAAATTCGCGGGAGCGCAGAAAGTTTCATGCCGCCCACTGATGATTGCCGATTTCTTCAATCCGGTCCCAAGACAGCGGCTTTCGCCGTCGAACCGGAACCTCGCATTCAACGAGGTGATGAAGCCGGCGTCGATCGGCGAGGGCCAATTGCGAACAGCAGCGGGACATGCCAAAATCTCTGCAGGGACGCCGAATTCATTGAAATCACTGGCATGTCGCACTTGGAAATAGAATGTACCCGGCCATATCCGAATGTTTCATAAGATGGATTATGGAACTAAAAGATACGCCTGAGTGGGAAACCCATCCGGCCATCGGTGCGTCCGCCGCTGTTTCCGCTTCCCTGGCTGCCTGATGCTCCCTTGCCACGCAGTCGGAAATTATGCCTGTGACAGTTGAATAGCTGTGGACCGTCGAGGCCGGATCGTTGACGGCAATTGTCGTATGATTGATCGTCTCGCTCAGCTGTAAAGCGCATGTACGCCGTCGCCTCGTTCGGCATCCCGCAGGCGCTTGATCCACAAAATAAAAAAGACCCGCCGGGTTTAGCCAGCGGGTCAAAGACTCCAGCAACATATCCGGGCGCGGGCACGACCGGATATACCGCATTAAGCCTCCCTAATATTACACGGTCAAGACGCAAGTCTGGTGGCTTTCGTCGGGGCGTTTCGTCTATTTGGCTGAGGTTTTCCGGGGATATAGAGCCGATTCAACGGCTTATTGAAAAACGACGCGACTGTGCATGTTGCGACATTAACATGAATACTTCCATTGTTTTTCTCTAAAATGGTAATTTAGGACGTCACAACGGTGGATTCTTTCAGGATCGGGTTGCCGGCCGCCGGAAATCGGGTGGCTTTGGCGAAGGCAGTCATGCTTTCGTGAAGCGCTTGGCAACCGCGGAAACCTTCCTAGATCAGGTTCCAGATGCGCGACATTCGGAGGGTTTCAGATGAGGACGATTGCGATCGTGGCCGCGGGGCTGGTCCTGTTCGCCTCGCCGGCGCTGGCGATTTCCCGCGTCGAGTCCCGCAGCCGAAGCTGCGCATCGATTCAAGAGCAGATTGCAAAAGAACGGGCCGTGATCCTGCGCTATCCGTCGCGCAGCGGCAACACGCTCTACGACCGCTATGTCACGAACTCCCTGCAATGCGGCTCCGGCTATTACGCGGGCAGAAGCTACGTGCCGGCGGCCGACGGTTCCTGTCCCGTCTATAATTGCCAGCCGACCACCAACCTGTCTCCATGATCGCCGCGCGGGACAGCCTCAGCTGGCCGCGACGCCGCCGAGAAAGACCTTGATGCAGTGGCGCAGATGCTCCTGACGTGTCTCCCGATCCGGCCAGTCGCTCGGGCAGCCGGGAAGCGACGTCATCGCGCCGAAGATCAGGTTCATCAGCATCCGCGCGCCGCCGGCCGTGTCCGACAGGTCGATCCGGCCCCGCGCCTTCTGCTGCTCCAGCCAGTCGGCCAGCAACTGGCGTGACTGCTGGACGCCATGGGTGGTGAGCAACATGCCGATTTCCGGAAAGGCCTGGGATTCTCTCACGAAGAGGTGAATGACGGCCTCGCGGTCCCTCTCCTCCTCCTCGCCAATGTCGATCATGAAGATATCTTCGAGCGCCACGTCGAGCGACAGCGTCTCGTCCGGGTCGCGCGGCAGCCTGAGCATCGTGGCGCGATGCGCGTCGATGATGGCCATGAAAAGGTCGGCCTTGCTGGGAAACAGCTTATAAAGTGTCTGCTTCGAGAGCTTGCAGCGGGCGGCAACGAGATCCATCGTCGCGCCGCCATATCCGAGTTCGTGGAAAGCCGTGCGCGCCTCGGCGATGATCTGCCCGCGCCGCTCCTCGTCGCTCACCGTCTTCGGTCGTCCGCGCGGCCGGGAAAGCGCCTCCATTCCGCCATGCATTTTGTGCACTTCTCCCATTTCGGCGACGTTCAGGCCGTTGACATTCCGCGCAAATCGATATTGTTGTACGCGCGCGTACTTTAATTAGGTCGATGGAAGTTATCAACGTGAAAAAGCTTGGCCCCTTCATCAGAAATTATACACGTATGGCCTCTGCCTGCGGCTCGGGTTCGAACATGCGGGGGCTTGGCATGGGCGTTGCCGTTCTTGGGCTCGGCCTGGCGCTGGCGGGCTGCAACCAGCAGAAATCGGACCAGAACAACGCGCCCGCCGTCAAGGCCGAGGTGAGCGCAGTCGCGCTGCATCCGCAGTCGGTGGCGATCACCGCCGAACTGCCGGGCCGCACCAGCTCCTATCTGGTCGCCGAAGTCCGCCCGCAGGTCGGCGGCATCATCCGCAGCCGCAATTTCCGCGAAGGCAGCGAGGTCCAGAAGGGCGACCTTCTCTATGAGATCGACCCCGCCCCTTACCAGGCCGCCTATGACAGCGCCGAAGCCGCCCTGCAGCGCGCCAAGGGCGCGGTGCCCAGCGCGCAGGCGAAGCTCGACCGCTATACCGGCCTCAGCGCCCAGAGCGCCGTCAGCAAGCAGGAATTCGACGACGCGCGCGCGACCCTCGTGCAGGCGCAGGCCGATGTCGCCTCCGCCACGGCCGCTTTGGAAACCGCCCGCATCAACCTCGATTACACGAAGATCGTCGCCCCGATTTCCGGCCGCGTCGATGCGTCCACGGTCACGGTCGGCGCGCTGGTGACGGCGAACCAGACGACGGCGCTTACCACCATCCGCGACCTCGACCCCATCAACGTCGACGTCACCCAGTCGAGCGCCAACCTCCTGAAATTCCGCCGCGCGGTCGACGAAGGCCGCCTCAAGATCAACGGCGACAATGTTTCGGTCCACTTGACCCTCGAAGACGGATCGAACTACGATCAGGTCGGCAAGCTGCAGTTCTCGGAAGCCGCCGTCGCCGAGACCGTCGGCACGATCAACGTGCGCGTCGTCTTCCCGAACCCGAACCGCATCCTGCTGCCGGGCATGTATGTCCGCGCGCGGCTGCAGGAAGGCGTGGCTGAAAACAGCTTCCTCGTTCCCCAGCGTGCCGTCACCCGCAACACCAAGGGCGAGCCGACGGCGAAGTTCGTATCCGCCGACGGCAAGGTCGAGGAGCGCGTGCTCGCCGTCCAGCGCAGCGTCGGAAATAGCTGGCTCGTCAACGAGGGCCTGAAGGACGGCGACCAGGTCATCGTCGAAGGCACCCAGCGCGTCCGCATCGGCCAGGACGTGAAGGTCACGCTGGTCACGATCGACGATTCCACGGGAACCGTGAAACAGGCGGAAGCAGATGCCGCCGACCGGTCCGTCACGACCGGCTCGACGAAGTGAGGTAACGCATGTCTCGCTTCTTTATCGACCGTCCCATCTTCGCGTGGGTCATCGCCATCGTCATCATGCTTGCGGGCATCCTGTCGATCACCACGCTGTCGATCTCGCAATATCCGCAGATCGCGCCGACCACGGTCCGCGTCAGCGCCAACTATTCCGGCGCCGACGCCCAGACCGTCGAAAACTCGGTGACCAAGGTCATCGAGCAGGGCATGACCGGGATCGACAATCTCGACTACATGACCTCGACCTCGACGGCGACGGGTCAGGCGTCGATCTCGCTCACCTTCACCAACAAGGCCGATCCCGACGTCGCGCAGATGCAGGTGCAGAACAAGCTGCAGCTCGTGACCGCGCAGTTGCCGCAATCGGTGCAGAACACCGGTATCGTGGTCTCCAAGTCCACGTCGAACTTCCTCATGGTCATCGGCTTCGTATCGACCGACGGGCGGATGAATTCGAACGACCTCGCCGACTATATCAGCAGCACGCTGAACGACACGCTGAAGCGCGTGCCCGGCGTCGGCGACACGCAGCTCTTCGGCGCCGGATACGCCATGCGCATCTGGGTCGATCCGAACAAGCTGGCGCAGTTCAACCTGATGGTCAGCGACGTCACCGCCGCGATCCAGGCGCAGAACACGCAGGTCGCCGCCGGCCAGCTCGGCGCCCTGCCCCAGCGCGCCGGCCAGCAGCTCAACGCCACCGTCACGGCCAAGAGCCGCCTGCAGACGCCGGAAGAGTTCGAAAACATCATCCTGAAGAGCCTTCCGAATGGCTCGCTGGTGCGCCTCAACGACGTCGCGACCGTCGAACTCGGCGCCTCGGCCTATACCAGCTCCGGCACCTATAACGGCAAGCCGTCTGCCGGTCTGGCGATCATGCTCGCCTCCGGCGCCAACGCGATCGACACGGCCGAGGCCGTGCAGACGACGATCAACAGCCTGAAGCAGACGCTGCCGGCCAATGTCGAAGTGGTCTACCCTTACGACACCACGCCCTTCGTCAAGCTCTCCATCGAGGACGTGGTCAAGACGCTCTTCGAGGCGATCGTGCTCGTCTTCATCGTCATGTTCGTGTTCCTCCAGAACATCCGCGCGACGCTGATCCCGACGCTCGCCGTGCCCGTCGTCCTGCTCGGCACCTTCGCGGTGCTCTCCGCCTTCGGCTACTCGATCAATACATTGACCATGTTCGGCATGGTGCTGGCGATCGGCCTTCTGGTGGACGACGCCATCGTCGTGGTGGAAAACGTCGAGCGCGTCATGGAGGAGGAAGACCTCTCGCCGCGCGAGGCGACCATCAAGTCGATGAACGAAATCACCGGAGCGCTGATCGGCATCGCCACCGTGCTTTCCGCCGTCTTCATTCCGATGGCCTTCTTCTCCGGCTCGGTCGGCGTCATCTACCGGCAGTTCTCGGTCACGATCGTCTCGGCGATGGTGCTCTCGGTTCTCGTCGCCCTGATCCTGACGCCGGCGCTCTGCGCCACCATCCTGCGCAAGCCGGAACACGGCGCCAAGAACCGCGGCGTCTTCGGCCTCTTCAACCGCGGTTTCGAGCGCGGCACGCTCGGCTATCAGCGCGGTGTCGGCGGCATGATCCGGCGGAGCGGCATTTTCCTCGCCGTCTTCGTCCTGATCGCGGTCGCCGTCGGCTATCAGTTCAACCGGTTGCCAAGCTCGTTCCTGCCGGAAGAAGACCAGGGCATCCTGCTCACCAGCGTCCAGATGCCTCCGGGCGCCACCACGGCGCGCACGCAGGCGGTGCTGGATCAGGTCCGCGATCACTTCCTGATCGCCGAGAAGGACTATGTCGACGGCGCCTTCGCCGCAGCCGGCTTCGGCTTCAGCGGCCAGGGCCAGAACGTCGGCCTGGTCTTCGTCAAGCTCAAGGATTTCGACAAGCGCACGACGAAGGAATCGTCCGCTCAGGCGATTGCCGCCCGCGCCATGGCGACCTTCGCGACGATCAAGGACGGCAGCGTGTTCGCGCTTGCGCCGCCCGCGATCCCCGGCTTCGGCAGCTCCAGCGGTTTCGACTTCTTCATCAAGGACATCAACGGTGCCGGCCATGAAAAGCTGATCGATGCGCGCAACCAGCTTCTCGGTCTCGCCGCCAAGAGCACCAAGCTGATCGGCACGCGTCCGAACGGCCAGGAAGATACGCCGCAATATTCGATCGACGTCGATCAGGAACGCGCCAGCGCCCTCAACATCAATCTCGCCGATATCAATTCGACGCTGTCGATGGCGTGGGGCGGGCTCTATGTGAACGACTTCATCGACCGCGGCCGCGTCAAGCCGGTCTACGTGCAGGCCGACAAGAACTTCCGCATGCAGCCGGAAGATTTCGACCGCTGGTACGTGCGCAATTCCGACAACGGCATGGTGCCCTTCTCCGCCTTCTCGACCGGCCGCTGGACCTACGGCTCGCCGCGTCTGGAACGCTATAACGGCTCCGCCGCCGTCGAAATCCAGGGGGCTGCCCCTCCCGGCGTCAGCTCCGGCGACGCCATGAAGGAAATCGACAGCCTGATGGCGCAGCTCCCGAACGGCTTCAGCCACGAATGGACGAGCCTTTCGGCCCAGGAAAAGCTCTCCGGCAACCAGGCCGCCCAGCTTTACGCCATCTCGATCCTGGTCGTCTTCCTGGCGCTTGCAGCGCTCTACGAAAGCTGGTCGATCCCGCTCGCGGTCATGCTGTCGGTGCCGATCGGCATCTTCGGCGCGCTGCTCGCGGCCACCCTCTTCGGCCAGTCGAACGACGTCTACTTCAAGGTCGGCCTGCTGACGACGATCGGCCTTGCGGCGAAGAACGCGATCCTGATCGTGGAATTCGCCCTGGAGCAGCAGAAGGCGGGCAAGGATCTGGTGGCGGCGACGCTCGAAGCCTCGCGCCAGCGCCTCCGCCCGATCCTGATGACGTCGCTTGCCTTCATCCTCGGCGTCATGCCGCTGGCGATCGCCCACGGCGCCGGCTCCGGCAGCCAGAACTCCATCGGCATCGGCGTGATGGGCGGCATGATCTCGGCGACCGTGCTCGGCGTCTTCTTCATCCCGCTGCTCTTCGTCGCGACGCGGCGGGTCTTCAAGGGCAAGGTGGCCGATGCCGCGCCGCCCGAAGCCGACGCATCGCCGGATGCGGCCCACTGAATGACGGCAATCGCCACGGTTCCCGCGCGGGACCGTGGCGATTGCGCGAAACGCCTGCTATACCGGCAGTGAGGCCACAAACCGGGAGGACGATATGGTCAAGGCGTTGATGATCGAAGCGGAAGGCGTCACCCGTTTCCACACGGTCGAACCGCAGCCGCTCGCGGACGGTCTCGTGCGGGTCGGCGTGCGCCACATCGGCCTCTGCGGCAGCGACCTCAATACCTTCAAGGGCCTGAACCCGCTCGTGCAGTTGCCGCGCATTCCCGGCCACGAAATCGGCGGTGAGATCCTCTCTGTCGGCGCCGGCGTCGATCCGGCCTATGCGCCCGGCCGGCGCGTCATCGTCATGCCCTACACCAATTGCGGCCGGTGCTCCTCCTGCCGGAAAGGCCGGCTCAACGCCTGCCGCTACAACAAGACGCTCGGCGTGCAGCAGAATGGCGGCCTTGCCGAAGAGATCGTGCTGCCGGCGGAAAAGCTGATCCTCAACGACACGCTGCCGGCGCGGCATCTCGCTCTGGTAGAGCCGCTGTCGGTCGGCTTTCACGCCGTCGAGCGCGGACGTGTCGCCAGGGGCGACCGCGTGGCGGTGCTCGGCTGCGGCATGATCGGGATGGGCGTGCTGATCGCCGCCGTCGCGCGCGGCGCGGACGTCGTCGCCGTCGATCTCAGCGAGGAAAAGCGGGCGCTGGCAAGGCAGTTCGGCGCGACGCACACCATCGACGCCGGCCACGAGGACGTCGTCGCGAAGATCAGCGAACTGACCGGCGACGACGGCGTCGACGTCGCCTTCGAGGCGGTCGGCTCCCCGCAGACCTTCACGCAGGCCATCGACCTTGCCTGCTTCGGCGGCCGCGTCGTCTATGTCGGCTATTCCAAGGCGCCGGTCACCTACCAGACGCAGTATTTCAATCTGAAGGAACTCGACATTCTCGGCTCGCGCAACGCGTTGATCGAGGATTTCCGCAACGTCGTCCGCCATCTCGAAACGATCGGCGGACAGGCCGATGCGCTGATCACGAAAGTCTTTCCTTTCGACGAGGCCGAAAGCGCCCTTCCCTACTGGGACAGCCACCGCAACGCGCTGAAGATCGTCATCGAGCGCGGCGCCTGACATCATAAAGCGACCGGGCAGCGGTCCGGTCGCCTTTCGCTTCGGTCGGTGCTTCCTCCAAAAGCCTGTTGCAGGCTCCCTGCATTGGCAGAACCTGCCAGCGCGGCAATGGTTCCATAAGCCTGTCGCTTCCGCACAAATAAAGTGTCTCTAAGCCCCGGAGCTTCCGTCCTCGGCCTAGTCTTCAAATAGTATGGAGGCATAGTCCATTGCGCCGTGCAGAACGTGGACAATGACCACTTGCTCAGCGTCTGCGCGATAGAAGATCAGATAACTACCATGAACCCTGCGGCGAATGCCGTGCTGTTCATATCGAGGCACCAGAGGGAAGCCATTTGGAATTGAGGCGAGAGCCTTACACTGCTCACGCAGTTCCTGAACGAATGAAAGCGCACGACGAGGATTGTCATTCGCGATGTGGTCGGCAATTCGTTCGAGGTCTCTTTCCGCTTCGTCGGAAAATACAACGATCATGCCGATTTTTCAGCCTGTTCCGCCATCGCGCGATATTTTGCTTCAAGCCGGTCAAAGACGTCGCCGGCCGGTTTCGTTCGGCCGGCGTCCGCATCGGCAATGCCGCGCATGATCGACGCATCGAGCGCGGCAAGGCGGGTCTCACGATCCTGAATCAACCGCACCCCTTCGCGCAGCACTTCACTTTTCGAGCCATAGCGGCCCGTATCGACGAGCTGCTTGATATAGCTTTCGAGCTGTTTGCCCAGATCGGCACTGATCATATCGAATTCTCCTTCGGTCGGGCGCCGCGTCACGATAGCTCAATTTATCAACTATTATCAAGGCCGGATTGCCCGTCTTACAGCACCCCCCAGCCCCGATAGCGGCCCCTGCCCGTCATCTCGCGAAGCCCGAGCGTCGAGACGAGGTTGAGTGCCCCGCGCGGGGTGATGCCGACATGGCGCGCCACCATGTTGGCCGAGACGATCGGGCGCGACAGCACGAGATCGATCACACCGGGAAGGCTGCTGTTGGAGCGGCGGTCCTTCAGGCGGCGCTCCATCTGCATCTTTGCGAGCAGCAGCCGGTCAAGTTCCCGCAAGCCGGCGTCGGCGGCTTCCGCCATGGCGTCGAGAAACGCCAGCAGCCGCACGCTGCGCTCGGACGCACGGCGGCGTTCGTGGCGCACGGCCTTCAGCCCGACATTGAGGGCGAAGAAATGCGAGGTGACCTTGCCGCGGCCGCGCAGATAGGCGCTGACCAGCAGGCTGCCGAGCCAATGCTGGCGGCGCAGCGGCTCGATCCGCTCCCACGCATCGAAGAGAACCGCCGCCGCCAGCGCCGGCGGCAACAGATCGGCCTCATGAACGACGTCGCGCCACGCATCCATGCGCGCCGCCTCGTCCCAATCCTCATCATGTATCAACCCCAGCGGATCGACCTCAGCCCCTCTCGCCTCGGCCATGCGTTCGCCGGCAAGGGCTTTTTCGGACCGCGCGATGGCCGCATCGATCTCGGCGAACGCTTCGCCCAGCGCATCCGTCTCCCCGTCCTCCGCATCCTCCGGCTCGGCCATATTCTCCATCGAACGAACAGGCCGCGGCGCGCTTTCCTCTCCGCCCGACATGCCGGAGCGCAGCGCCGCGAAACCCGCGGCACTCTGCCACCAGTCCGGCTCGGAATGCCAGAGCCTGCGCCGCGTCCGCAGAATCGTATGCGCGATCGTCAGCTCATGGGTCGGGGCGCGCGCGTCCATATGCGCGTCGTGCAGGACCAGATCCTCGACATGCACAAGCTCGCCGCCCACCCAGAGTGCCGCCGCCGAATCGAAGAAGTGCCCGCGCTCGCAAAACCCCTCGGCGGCCGGATGGCGCAAGGCCCGCTCGTCGAGCCGCGCCATCATGTCCTCGGCCCGCGTCATCGCGGGCAGAAGCGTGCCGATCGGCAGGGTGTTGAAACTGTCGCGCATGGGAATCGTTTCTCGGAACCGCTCTTGCGGAACCTATCACCGCCCTTCCCTTCCAGATAGTCAGCCGATATCGCGCTTTTCCGCAAATTCGCGCTTGACCCTCCAGTGACTGGAAGGTTCATAAGGAATGCCGAGCCCGAACCGGGCATGGAGCTATCGCATGACCTTGCATGAAGAGCATACCCACCGACACCATTCCGATCACGCCTCGCCGGAGGCGCCAGTCATACGGGACCCCGTCTGCGGCATGATCGTCGATCCCGCCGCCGGCAAGCCTTCGCTCGCTTACGAGGGTCACGTCTATCATTTCTGCTGTCAGGGCTGCCGCGATAAATTCGAGGCAACGCCTGAGCAATATCTGAGCGCCAAAGACCCGGTCTGCGGCATGGCGGTCGACCGCTCCACGGCGAAGCATTTCCTGCGCTATCAGGGAGAGAAATTCTATTTCTGCTCGGCCGGCTGCCGCGACAAATTCGAGGCGGCGCCGGAAGCTTACTTGGATGGCGCAAGGCCCAGGCCTGCCCCCATGCCGAAGGGCACCCGCTACACCTGCCCGATGCACCCGGAGATCGTCAGCGATGCGCCCGGCGACTGCCCGAAATGCGGCATGGCGCTCGAACCCATGGGCGTGCCGCCGGCGGACGAGGGGCCGAACCCGGAACTCGTCGATTTCAAGCGCCGCCTCTGGGTGAGCATCGCCTTCGCGCTGCCGCTGCTTCTTCTCACCATGGGGCCGATGCTCGGCCTGCCGCTTCGCGAGTGGATCGGCGAACGGGTCGCGACATGGGCGGAACTCGTGCTTGCCACGCCGGTCGTGCTCTGGGCGGCACTCCCCTTCTTCCGCCGGGCCTGGAATTCGCTTCTCAACCGCAGCCCGAACATGTGGACACTGATCGGCCTCGGCGTCGGCACGGCCTATCTCTACAGCGTCGTCGCAACGCTGGCACCCGGCATCTTCCCGATGACCTTCGGCGGTCATGGCGACGCCGTGCCGGTCTATTTCGAAGCCGCGGCGGTGATCGTGGCGCTGGTCTTCGTCGGCCAGGTGCTGGAGCTGAAAGCGCGCGAGCGCACAGGCTCGGCTATCCGCGCTCTGCTCGACCTCGCGCCGAAAACCGCCCGAAAAATCTTCGCGGACGGACGCGAAGCCGACGTGCCGCTCGAGGATATCCGCGTCGGCGACCGCCTGCGGGTGCGGCCCGGCGAGCGCGTGCCGGTGGACGGCGCGGTGACGGAGGGACGCTCGGCCGTCGATGAATCCATGATCACCGGCGAGCCTCTGCCGGTCGAGAAGGAAACCGGCGATAGCCTCACCGGCGGAACGATGAACCGCAACGGCTCGCTCGTCATGGTCGCCGGCAAGGTCGGCGCCGACACGATGCTGGCGCGGATCGTCGAGATGGTCGCCAAGGCGCAGCGGTCGCGCGCGCCGATCCAAGGCATGGTCGATCGCGTCTCGGCGGTGTTCGTCCCGGCGGTGGTCGCCGCCGCCCTCCTCGCCTTCGCCGCCTGGGCCTTTTTCGGACCGGAGCCGCGGCTTGCGCATGCGTTGCTCGCGGCCGTCGCCGTCCTCATCATCGCCTGCCCCTGCGCGCTTGGGCTTGCAACGCCGATGTCGATCATGATCGCGACGGGCCGCGGCGCGCAGGCCGGCGTGCTGATCCGCGATGCCGAGGCGCTGGAGCGGCTTGCCAGGGTCGATACGCTGATCGTCGACAAGACGGGCACGCTGACCGAAGGAAAGCCGCGGCTGACCGATGTCGTCGCCCTCGGCGGCATGGAGGAAAACAAGCTCCTGTCGCTCGCCGCAAGCCTGGAGCGCGGGTCGGAACATCCCCTTGCCGAAGCGATCGCAAACGGCGCCGCCGAGCGGGGCGCAACATTCAGCGATATTTCCCAATTCGAGGCGGCAACCGGCAAGGGCGTGCGCGGCATCATCGATGGCCGGACCGTCGCGCTCGGCAACGCCGCGATGATGGCCGGCCTCGGGCTCGATCCGCACGGGGTGAACGGCGATGCCGAGCGACTGCGTTCGGAAGGCAAGACGGTCATGTTCGTCGCCGTCGACGGCAGCCTTGCCGGGCTCGTCGCGGTCGCGGACAAGGTGAAGCCCACGGCCGCCGCCGCCATCCGCGCCCCGCACGACAGCGGGTTGAAGATCATCATGGCGACCGGCGACAACGCCGCGACGGCCGCGGCCGTCGCCCGCACGCTCGGCATCGACGAAGTCCGCGCCGATGTTCTGCCCGAAGGCAAGCTTGCGCTGGTGGACGAGCTGAAGGCGCGCGGCGCCACCGTCGCCATGGCAGGCGACGGCGTCAACGACGGGCCGGCGCTCGCCGCCGCCGATGTCGGCATCGCCATGGGCACCGGCGCCGATGTCGCCATGGAAAGCGCCGGCATCACGCTGGTCAAGGGCGACCTCATGGGCATCGTGCGGGCGCGGCATCTGTCGGAGGCGACGATCCGCAACATCCGGCAGAACCTCGGCTTCGCCTTCGGCTACAATGCGCTCGGCGTGCCGCTTGCCGCCGGCGTGCTTTACCCGGTCTTCGGCCTGCTCCTGTCGCCGATGATCGCGGCGGCGGCCATGAGCCTGTCGTCGGTATCGGTCATCGCCAATGCGCTCAGGCTGCGCGGCGTCGCTTTGGGAGACGGCAAATGAATATCGGCGAAGCATCGGATCGCTCCGGCCTGCCGGCGAAGACCATCCGCTACTACGAGGAAATCGGCCTCGTCCGGCCGGATCGCAATAGCAACGGCTATCGCGACTATGGCGGCGACGACGTGCACAAGCTGCGCTTCCTGCACCGCTCGCGAGGGCTCGGCTTTTCGGTGGAGGAGTGCCGGCAATTGCTGGCGCTTTACGAGGACAAGAGCCGCGCCAGCGCCGACGTCAAGGAGATTGCCGCCTCGAAGCTCTCCGAGATCGACCGCAAGATTCGCGAACTGACGGAGTTGAGGCGGACGCTGGAGCATCTGGTCCACGCCTGCCACGGCAACAGCCGCCCCGACTGCCCCATCCTCGAAGAACTCGCCGACGATCCGCCGGCAAAATAGCCCGTCAGCCCGGCCGTTCGATCGCAATGGCGGTCGCCTCGCCGCCGCCGATGCAGAGCGACGCGACGCCGCGCTTTTCGCCGCGCGCCTGCAGCGCATGCAGAAGGGTGACGATGATGCGCGCGCCGGTCGCCCCGATCGGGTGGCCGAGCGCGCAGGCGCCGCCGTTGACGTTCAGCCGCTCGCGCGCGATGCCGAGATCCTTGGCGGCCGCCATGGCGACGACGGCGAAGGCCTCGTTGATCTCGAAGAGATCGACGTCGCCGATCGTCCAGCCGGCCTTTTCCAACACCTTGCGGATCGCCGGGATCGGCGCGGTCGTGTACCAGGCGGGCTCCTGCGCGTGCGTCGCATGTGCCCTGATTTCGGCAAGGATCGGAAAGCCCTCGCGCGCGGCAATCGACCGGCGGGTCAGCACCAGCGCGGCCGCACCATCGGCATTGGCCGAGGCGCTGGCGGCGGTGATCGTGCCGTCCGGCCGGAAGGCGGGCCTCAGCGTCGGGATTTTTTCCGGCGAGACCTTCAGCGGATGCTCGTCCTTGTCGACCATCACCGCCCCGGCCTTCGCCGGCACGGCGACGGGGACGATTTCGGCCTCGAAAGCACCGTCCCTGACGGCGCGGCGGGCGCGTTCCAGCGTCTCCATCGCATAGGCGTCCTGATCGGCGCGGCTGAACTGGAAGGCTTGTGCCGCCGCTTCCCCGAAATCGCCCATCGGGCGCCCTTTCTCATAGGCGTCCTCAAGCCCATCGAGCATCATGTGGTCGAAGATGCGGTCGTGGCCGACGCGGTAGCCGCTGCGGGCCTTGGCCAGCAGATAGGGCGCGTTCGACATGGATTCCATGCCGCCGGAAAGCACGATCGAGGCGGAGCCGGCGAGAATAAGGTCATGGGCCAGCATGGTGGCCTTCATGCCGGAGCCGCAGACCTTGTTGACGGTGGTGGCGCCCACCGCATCCGGCACGCCCGCGCCGCGCGCGGCCTGCCGCGCCGGCGCCTGTCCTTGGCCTGCCGGCAGCACGCAGCCGAACAGCACCTCGTCGAGGCGTTCCGGCGCGAGACGCGCCCGCTCCAGCGCCGCACGGATGACATGCGCGCCAAGCTCCGGTGCCGACAGCGGCGACAGATCGCCCTGAAACCGCCCGAGCGGCGTGCGGGCGGCGGATACGATGACGACGGGATCGTTGGCGGTCATGGCGGCTCCTTGTCGCAGCGGCGAGGCGACGGCCTCATTCTACCACGATAGCCATGGCCAAGGCAGGCCGCCACGGCCTTACATGGGCGGCGCGATGCCCTTCAGGCCGACCACCACGCGCTCGGCCCCGGCCGGATCGCCCATGACGAAGACGCCCGCGCCGGGCTTGACGTCATCCTTCGTCGCCGGCGCGAAGGTTACGATCGGCGTGCCGTCGGGGATGTTGATCGTCTTTTCCTTGCCCTGGAAGGTCAGCGTCAGCGTCGGGCCGTTCACGGATTTCACGACGTTGGAGACGGTGGCGTTCGTCATGGAGCTGTTCGGCTTCAGGTCCCAGGGGCGGTCGCCCTCCCCGGTTCCCTTCATCGAGGCCGGGAAAATCACTACCTCGATGGCGCCGGCCACACCGCTACCCGTCTGCTGCGAAGCGATGCCGACGAAATCGCCGGGCTTGATATCCGCAACCGCCGCCGGCACGACGCCCGTCACCGTCCAGCCCGGTTTCAGCTTGACGGCGACGTCCTGCCCGTCGCGGCTTTTGACGTTAAGGCTGTCGCTGCCGACCGTCTCGATGGTGCCGCGAATGCGCACGCGCTCCGCCGAATGGGCGTTTGCGGCAAAGCCGAGCACGACGCTCGCCACGAGGGAAACCACGAATTTACGCGTCATCGTCCGCCTCCTGCGGCGCCTTTCGATGGCGCGATCCTATCGGCGGCCGGATGAGGCAGCCAATCAAACAATGGTGAGGCGCGGATCAGGCGGGCGGCGGCGCACCTTCGCGGATCAGCGTCCGCAGGGCTTCGATATCGCCGTTCAGCGGCCGGTCGTCGGCGTAATGCGCGGCGCGGCCGCGCACGAGCTTGTAGATATCGTCCGTGCCACGCGCGCGGGACGCGGTGGAGGCGAGGAAATCGTGCGCCTGTGCCGCAGCCATCAGCTCGATCGCGAGGATGTATTCCGCATTGTCGATGACCGAAAGCAGCTTGTTTGCGGCAGCCGTCGGATGCGCCAGAAAATCCTCCTGCAGGGCGGAGGTGAGCCCGCCGTCGGTGGACGCGGGTGCCGCGAGCCGCCGGTTCTCGTTCGCAAGGGCCGCGGCCGTATATTGCGCAATCATGAAGCCGGAATTGCTGCCGGCGTCGCTCGCAAGAAATGCGGGAAGGCCGCTCACCAGCGGATTGACGAGACGGTCCATACGGCGCTCGCTCATTGCGCCGATCTGGGTGAGCGCAATTGCGAGCGCATCGGCCGCCTGCCCGAGCGCGGGCGCCACCGCATGGGCCTCCGAGGAGACGACCGGATCGTCGGGCGTGCCGGAAACCGCGGGGTTGTCGGTGACGGAGGCCAGTTCCCGGTCGACCACGGCGGCGGAATTGTCGAACACGTCGCGCGCCGCGCCATGGGCATGCGGAACCGCGCGCAGGCTGAGCGCATCCTGCGTCCGGTTGCCGAGCGCCGCCCGGATGAGGCCGCTGCCGTTAAGCCGCGCCCTCAAGGATGCGCCGACCGCGGCGATGCCCTGCGAGGGGCGCATCGCCAGCACGGCATCGTCGAAGGCCGCCATCTGGCAGCCGGCCGCCTCCAGCGTCAGCGCCGCCACCGCATCGGCCCAGTCGAGCAGGCGCTCGGCCCGAAGCAGGGCGACGCTTGCAAGCCCCGTGGCGCAGGCGGTGCCGTTGACGAGGCTCAGGCCCTCCTTCGCGCCGAGAACGAGCGGCGCAAGCCCGATCGCCGCCAGCGCCTCGCGGCCGCTCATGGCCTTGCCGCCGACGCGGGCGCTGCCCTCGCCGATGAGGACGAGCGCGGTATGGGCGTTATGCGTCAGATAGCCGACGGAGCCCTTCGAAGGGACGTCCGGAATGCAGTCCTTTTCGAGGAAGGCGGCGAGATGCCGGACGATCTCGGGGCGCACGCCGGAATGGCCATGCGCGAAATTGGCGATCTGCGCGGCGATCACGGCGCGCACCTCGCGCGGCGCCAGCCGCTCGCCGACGCCGCAGGCGTGGCTGAGAACGATGTTGCGCGATAGCCGGCTCTGGGATGGGCGGTCGACCACGGTGTCGGAGAGAGCGCCGACGCCGGTATTGACGCCGTAGGCCCTCACACCGGTCTCGACGATGCGCTCGACGATGCGGCTTGCCAGATCGACCCGCTCCCAGGCGGCGGGCGACAGCAGCAGCGTCTTTCCTTCGGCGACGCGGCCGATGTCGCGCCAGCCGATGACGTCGTGGATGGTGACGGTCATGAGGGGCTTCCGAAATGTCCGATGAACTGGCGGAAGGCCGGCGATGCGCCGCTGCCGAACATGTCGTCGGGCGTGCCGGAGCTGTCGATGAGGCCCTGCTTCATGAAGACGACGCGGTTCGACACGTTGCGGGCAAAGCCCATTTCATGCGTCACCACCAGCATCGTCATCCCCTCCTCCGCGAGCGAGCGCATGACGCGCAGCACTTCGCCGACGAGTTCGGGATCGAGTGCGGAGGTCGGCTCGTCGAAGAGCATGACCTTCGGCTTCATGGCGAGCGAGCGGGCTATGGCCGCACGCTGCTGCTGGCCGCCGGAAAGATGCGCCGGATAGGCATGGCGCTTGTCGGCGATGCCGACCTTCTCCAGCAATGCCTCGGCTTCCGCGATGCATTCCGCGCGCGGGCGTTTCAGCACATGCACCGGCCCCTCGATGACGTTCTGCAGGATCGTCATATGGGACCAGAGATTGAAGGACTGGAACACCATGCCGAGTTCCGAGCGGATGCGGTCCACCTGCTTCTGGCTCTCCGGCCGCGCCTTGCCGCCCTTGTGAACCATGCGAATCTGCTCGCCGTCCACCCAGATCTCGCCGTCATTGGCGATCTCCAGCAGGTTGATGCAGCGCAGGAAGGTCGACTTGCCCGAGCCGGACGAGCCGAGCAGCGAAATCACGTCGCCGTCCTGAGCATCCAGGGAAATGCCGCGCAAAACCTCGTGCGTGCCGAAGCTCTTGTGAATGTTGCGAACCGAAAGTCGAGTTACGCCGGGCATGATCGCTCCAATTCCGTGTTCAAGCCTTCAGCGCCGGCGGTGCGGCTCTGCGGTGGCGGGACAGCCTGTGTTCCAGCAGGGCCATGGCCTGCAGAATGATGAAGTTGAGGGTCAGGTAGATCACCGCCGCGCAGAGGAACACCTCCATCGTGCGGTAGGTATGCGAGATCAGCCGCTGTGCTACGCCGGTCACTTCCCAAACGGTCACGAGGCTTGCGAGCGCCGTCGATTTCATCATCAGCACCACCTCGGTCGAATAGGCCGGCAGCGCGTGACGGAAGGCGATCGGCGCCAGCACGCGCCGCACGAGGAGAAAGCCGGACATGCCGATCGCACGGGCCGCTTCCAGTTCGCGGGGCGATACGGCGCGGATGCCGCCGCGAAAAATTTCGGCCGAATAGCCCGCCGTGCAGAGCGCCAGCGACAGCACGGCGCAGACAAAGGGCTCGCGCAGCAGCGGCCAGAGGAAGCTGTAGCGGATGACGGCGAACTGGCCGAGCCCGTAGAAGACGAGGAACATCTGGATCAGCAAAGGCGAGCCGCGGAAGACGAAGATGTAGCCCTTGGCGAAGCCGGCAAGGACCGGATTGCCGCCCACCCGCATCCAGACGATCAAGAGCGCCAACAGGCCGCCGCAGACGACGGAGAGCGAGAACAGCGCCAGCGTCATCGGCACGGCCGCAAGCAGGGTCATCATCGTCTGGGAGAGAAACGCGAAATCCATGGTCCCCTCCCTCAAGCCTTGCCCATGGCCGCGGACGGCATGCTGCGGTTTGCGCGCCGCTCGGCGCCGTTGAAGATACGGTCGGAGAGGCTGGTCAGGATCAGGTAGAGACAGCCGCCGACGATGAAGAACAGGAAATATTGCCGCGTGGAACTCGCCGCCACCTGGCTCGTGCGCATCAGCTCGGCAAGGCCGGTGACCGAGATCAGGGCCGAATCCTTGAGGCTGAGCTGCCAGACGTTGCCGATGCCGGGAATGGCGAAGCGCAGCACCTGCGGCATGATGATCCGCCGCAGCCGCATGCCGCGATGCATGCCGATCGCTTCCGCCGCCTCCAGCTCGCCGCGATGGATTGCGAGAAAGGCGCCGCGATAGACTTCCGCCTGATAGGCGCCGGAGATGATGCCGACCGCGAACGCACCGGCGACGAAGGAGGGAAGCCCCAGAAAGCCCTCATAGCCGAGCGCCTTGCCGATTGCCGTCACGGCACTCGATCCGCCGAAATAGATCAGGTAGATGATCAGCAGTTCCGGCACGCCGCGGAAGATGGTCGTATAGGCGTTGCCGAGCGCCTTGAAAGCCATGTTGCCGGAGAGCTTCGCGGACGCGACGATTGCGCCGAAGACGGCGCCGATCGCCAGCGCCACGGCGGTCACGCAAAGCGTAATGCCGGTCGCCAGAAGCAGGAGCGAACCCCAGCCCTTCGCTCCGAAGCCAAGCAGTTCCAAAATCGACATTGTCCGGTGTCCCCGTTCTCGCAGCCGCCGCCTGTCTCCCGAAAACGGGATCGGCAACGCGCCCCTCCCGGTTGGACGGGCGGGCGTGGCCTCGCGGCGGTCTTCTCTCGATCCGAAATGCTTCCGGCCTTACGAGGAGGCCGGAAGCAACCGATATTATTGCGGAGAAACGTCCGTCTTGAACCACTTCATGGACAGGTTCTTGACGGTGCCATCGGCAAGTGCCGACTGGATCGCCTTGCTGAACATGTCGCGCAGGTCCGTATCGGACTTGCGCACCCCGAGACCTTCGCCCACGCCCCAGATCGGGCCGGTGACTTCGGGGCCGGTGAAGACCAGCGCGCCGTTTGCAGCGTCGAAAGCGGTCTGGAAGTAGACGGCATCGTCGAAGCCGAGGTCGATACGGCCGCTCTGCAGGTCGAGGTCGCGGTCGGCGCCGGTCTTGTATTCGCGGATCGTGGCGATGTCGCCGAAATTGTCATAGATGAACTTGGCGTAGACGGTCGCCGCCTGGATGCCGATGGTCTTGCCCTTGAAGGCTTCCTTCAGCGCGTCGATTTCCTTCACGCCGGTCTGGCCGGGCGTCATCTTGACGGCGGAGCCGGTGCCGGCGGCGTTCGCCAGCGGGCTATCCTTGGCGGTCGCGAAGGCGGCCGGCGTCGCGGCGTAGGGAACGGTGAAGTCGATGACCTGCTTGCGCTCGTCGGTGATCGACAGCGCATCCATGATGATGTCGAACTTGCCGGCGTTGAGCGCCGGGATCATGCCGTCCCAATCGGAGGCGACCAGCTTGCATTCGACGTTGGCGCGCTCGCACAGCACCTTGGCCAGCTCCGGCTCGAAGCCGCCGAGCGTGCCGTCGGCGTTGGTGATGTTCCACGGCGCATAGGCGCCTTCCAGCGTGATCGTGACCGTCTTCCAGTCCTTGGCCTGCGCGGCCGGACCGGCAACGATGGTCAGCGCCATGGCGGCGGTCACCAGCAGAGATTTCATGTTCATTCCAGGTTCTCCTCTTGAGGTCGAAACGAGCCTTCATTCATTCGCATCGTCGCCGATCTTCGCCGGCTTGCCCGCCGGACCGATCTTGAAGGATCGAGCCGATCAGGTAGTTGTATAGGGTACCATATGAGATTTTTTATGATATGCAAGTCGTAAGTGGAGTTATGAAGCCAAACCGGTCACCACACAAGGAAGAGCGATGAAGCGCCAGCGCGATATGAAACGCGAACTTGCCGAAAGCGACAGCGGGCCGCTCTACGCCGGGGTCAAGCAGATGATCCTCGACCGCATCCACAGCGGCGAGTGGCCACCGAAGCACCGCGTTCCCTCCGAAAACGAGTTGGTGATCGAACTCGGCGTCAGCAAGATGACCGCCAACCGGGCGCTGCGCGAACTGGCGAACGAAGGCGAACTGGTGCGCATCCAGGGCGTCGGCTCCTTCGTCGCCGAGCGCAAGGGCTATTCGGCGCTGTTCGAGGTACGCAACATCGCCGACGAAATCCATGATAGAGGCCATCTGCACGAGGCAACCGTGGTCATTCTGGCAAAGGAAACCGCTTCTCCCGAGACGGCGGACGCGCTGGAGCTGGATATCGGCGCCTCCGTCTTCCATTCGCTGATCGTCCACAGCGAGAACGGCGTCCCGGTGCAGATCGAGGACCGCTTCGTCAATCCGGCGCTGGCGCCCTCCTATCTGGAGCAGGATTTCACCGACACCACGCCGAACGCCTATCTCACCAACGCCGCTCCGCTCAGCGGCGCCGAGCACATCGTCGAGGCCGCCATGCCGCAGCCCTGGGAATGCAAGCTCTTGATGATCCTGAAAAGCGAGCCCTGCCTGATGATCCGCCGCCGCACATGGTCGGCGAAACACGTCGTCTCGGTCGCGCGCCTCGTCTATCCCGGCCAGCGCTACCGTTTGCAGGCGCATAGCGGCAGCATGCAGGAGGAATAGCGCGATCTTGTATATGGAACCTGGGCAGGTCTCATAAATGAATAGTGCTAAAATTCCTCCGGGACGGCCTCAAAATTAAACGCGGTAGCTGCTATGGTCATCCCCTGTTCGCCAGGAGGTTAGATCGATGGCAATACGCTCGCTGCTGATCGGCGTCAGCCTCATCGTCGCGCTCGTGCTCATCGTCCTCAGTATCCTGCTCGTCAATCCGTCGCGCCCCATGCATGAATCGCAAGGCATGCTGCCCGGCCAGACGCAGCAATAGGGGCCGCCACAGGACGGCTATCGGGCCTGTGCCGGTGCAAACCGGGCGACGAGCACATGCCGGTCGCCCGGATAGGTCAGCCTGACATGGGTGATCGGCCCTGCCCCGCTCCAGGTCCGCCGCTCGACGACGAGGCACGCCGTGCCGATATCGACGTTGAGCCCCTTTGCCGCCTCCGCTTCCGCCGAGACGGCGCGGATCATGTTTTCGGCCGCACTCCACGGCACCTGGTTGATGAGCCACGCGCCGGGCGCAATCGCGTCGAAATCGGCCTCGGCGGCTTCCGGCACCGTGACGAGGCTGATCAGCCGATCCTCGATGCAGAACGGCCGGGCGCCCGCATAGTGAACGCAGGCGATCTCCAGCAGCGGTGCGGCGGCCGGCAGTTCCAGCCGGCGCAGGTCGTCGGCCCTGCCCTTGCGGATGACGCGCCGCGTCACCGCGTAGGAGTAAGGCAGGTTGAGCGACAGCACTTCCGCCTTGATATCGTGGATTTCCAGCACGGCGGATTGCGCCTGCGGCTGCGTCACGAAGCTGCCCGAGCGCTTGCGGCGCTCGATCAGCCCGGCCTTGGCAAGCTGCGTCAGCACCTTGTTCACGGTCATGCGCGAACAGCCATATTGCTCGGCCAGATCCACCTCGAAGGGGATCCGATGACCCGGCGGCCACTCGCCGGACACGATGCGGCCCTCGATCTCGCTCAGGATGCGCTGGTGAAGCGTCGTGTTTTCCTTCGGCTCGCTCATGCCGTCTGCCATATCTCCTTGGAGACCTATGCGCAATTATGGATCAACTGCCGCCATGACGGCTTTCGGCCCTTCGCGGTTATTACACTGTCGCAAAAGTCGGTGCCGCCCAACTCCGTGCGCTAGACCGATGCATTCGGATTTACGGCGAGTTGCCACAATTTCCAACCGTCGCTTGCGACATGCCGGCCGGCAAACTTATGCCGGAAGGGTAACAAAGCAGTCGCGAGCAAGGCGACCTGAGCCGATGAGAAGGCGTTAAGACACATTTGCACTGTCAGGTGCGCCTCGAAAATCTGGAGGCTTTCCTGGTTTGTCACCGCAAGATGTTCTGTTCCGAAGGTCGACGGATTCGCAAGATAGACAGCGCCAGCCGCCGCGAGCAGAAGAACATTGGCGAGCGGGCCTCCCGCCACTCTGGCGGCTTGCTGAAGCCGCCCTGCTCCTTGTTGAGGCAAAAATTTTACATTGCCCGCAACCGGCAACGCCCGCAGCGTCAGCCATACGTCGCCAAACAACCGCCGGAACATAATGACAGGCCCAATTCCGATGGTGATAATATAAGGCTGAAAACCCACGGCTCGGCCGACAACGGCGTGTCCAATTTCATGAGCGACAAGCCCGAGCAGGAAACTGAGCAACCACGATCCGACATAGTATGCGGTCAGCGTGTCGAACTCCATATGTTACTTTCGTCTTGATTTCGGCCAAATGTTCTATGAAGGGCTGTCGCAAAAGTCCGCTTTCGGCGCATGTTTGCCATCGAATGTTGGCGGCATTTGCTACCTGATACCGGACCTATGCGGTAGCGGCAACCGCGGAGAAAATCCACCGGCTGCCGTCCATGTCTCAGCCAAGCAGTTCCGCCATGGCGTTGCGGAAGCGCCGCTCGATTGCCGCACGGCCGAGATGCCGCCCACCCTCGACGCGCTTGCGGCCGAGCGCCCAGACCGTGTCGACGCGCACGCCACCGGCAAAGATCCAGTGGTCGAGCAACTGGTCGCCGGAGAGATACGGCACGGCGCTGACGTCCAGCGAGACCATGTCGGCATGGTTGCCCTTCGCAAGGCCGGCCGCCGCCTTCAGCGCCGCGTCGCCGCCGCCGATCGCCTCATCGAAAAGCTTGCGCGCCGTCGAGCCGCCGGGTGCTGCGATGACGTTGCGGGCGCGCAGCGCAAGGCGCTGCGAATATTCGAGCTGGCGAAGTTCTTCGGGAATGGAAATCAGCACGTTGGAGTCCGAGCCGATGCCGTAGCGGCCGCCCTCGTCGAGAAAGAGCGGCGCCGGAAACGTGCCGTCGCCGAGATTGGCTTCCGTCACCGGGCAGAGACCGGCGATGGCGCCGCTTCTCGCCATGCCGCGCGTTTCCGCCTCCGTCATATGCGTCGCGTGGATCAGGCACCAGCGGCCATCGACGGGCGCGTTTTCCAGAAGCCACTCGACGGGTCTTGCGCCGGACCATGCGACGCTGTCCTCGACTTCCTTGACCTGTTCGGCCACATGGATGTGGACCGGCCCGTCGCCGGCGAGCGGCACGACATGCCTGAGTTCATCCGCCGTCACCGCCCGGAGACTGTGCGGCGCGACGCCGAGTTCGGCGCCGTCGAGCCTGCCGACCACGGCGCGGCAGCCGGCCATCAGCTTTTCGAAGCGCTCGACGGAATTGATGAAGCGGCGCTGGCCTTCGATCGGTGCCGCGCCCCCGAAGCCGGAATGGGCATAGAAGACCGGAAGCAGCGTCAGGCCGATGCCGGTCTCGGCACTCGCCGCGCCGATCCGCTCGGCAAGTTCGGCGATATTGGCAAAGGGCGTACCGTCCTTGTCATGGTGAAGGTAGTGGAACTCGCCCACCCGCGAGAAACCGGCTTCCAGCATCTCCATATAGAGCTGCGCCGCCACCGCCTCGACATGGTCGGGCGTCATCGACAGCGCGAACTTGTACATGACCGTGCGCCAGCTCCAGAAACTGTCGCCCGCCGGCCCGCGCACCTCGGCAAGCCCCGCCATCGCGCGCTGGAAGGCGTGGCTATGCAGGTTCGGCATCGCGGGCACGAGAACCGCGTGACGCTCGTCGCCAGCCTCGGCCGGCACATCCGTCTCGACCGCCGCGATACGGCCGCCGTCGAGCGTCAACCGCACGTCCCGATGCCAGCCGTCGGTAAGCAGTGCCGCGTCTGCATGAAGTCTGATCATGGCCCGTGTCCTTCCCCGATCTATCTTTTTTGATCCTACGCAATTCCGGACGCAAAACCGCTTCACACTTTTGCTGGAATTGCTTGAGGCGCCGCCGCTCTTTCTTTTTCACGGAAGCGCATAAATTTCCACTTGTCACTTCGATTAATATGTATATACATGTTTGCGGGGAAGGAAAGGCGTAAAGCGAATGGGCGGGAACAATTTTTCCAACGATACCATGCTGTCGAGGACCAAGGTCCTCTGGCGCAACGCGCATCTGGCGACGCTTGCCGGTGACGTCGGTCTCGGCATTGTCGAGAAGGGCGCGATCGTCACCGACGAGGGACAAATCCTCTTCGTCGGCGCCGAGGGCGACCTGCCGCCTTCGGCGATCGAAGGCGCTGAAATCGTCGATCTGGAAGGCCGCTGGGTCACGCCCGGCCTCGTCGATTGCCACACGCATATCGTCTATGGCGGCAACCGCGCCCGCGAGTTCGAAATGCGCCTTGAGGGCGCGACCTACGAAGAGGTCGCGCGCGCCGGCGGCGGCATCGTTTCCTCGGTGAAGGCGACGAACGCGCTTTCCGTGGAAGGTCTGGTCGCGGCCGCCCTGCCCCGGCTGGATACCCTGCTGGCCGAAGGTGTCGCGACCATCGAAATCAAATCCGGCTACGGGCTGAACGTCGAGGCGGAACTGAAGATGCTGCGCGCCGCCCGCGCGCTCGAAAGCGTCCGGCCCGTTCGCGTCGTCACCACCTATCTCGGCGCGCACGCCACACCGGTCGAATACAAGGGGCGCAACGGCGACTATATCACCGAAGTCGTGCTGCCCGGCCTGCGGCAGGCGCATGAGGAGGGGCTGGTCGACGCGGTCGACGGCTTCTGCGAGGGCATCGCCTTCTCGCCCGAGGAAATCGCGCGCGTCTTCAACGCCGCAAAGACGCTCGGCATTCCGGTGAAGCTGCACGCCGAGCAACTGTCGAACCTCGGCGGCGCGAAACTCGCCGCCTCCTACGGCGCGCTCTCGGCCGACCATCTCGAATATCTCGACGAGGACGGCGCGAAGGCCATGGCTGCCGCCGGCACCGTCGCCGTTCTCCTTCCCGGCGCATTCTACGCCATCAATGAAAAGCAGAAGCCGCCGGTCCGGACGCTCCGCGATGCCGGCACCCGCATCGCGATTGCGACCGACTGCAATCCTGGCACCTCGCCGCTCACCTCGCTGCTTCTGACCATGAACATGTCGGCGACGCTTTTCGGCCTCACCGTCGAGGAATGCATTGCCGGCGCCACCCGCGAAGGCGCCCGCGCCCTCGGACTGCTCGACCGCACCGGCACGCTCGAAGCCGGCAAATCCGCCGACTTTGCGATCTGGAATGTCGAAAGCCTTGCCGAACTCGTCTACCGGATCGGCTTCAACCCGCTGCATGCCCGCGTCTTCAAGGGCGAAAGGATCGATCGATGACCATTGTGCTTCACCCCGGATCGGTCTCGCTGAGGGATCTGGAAACGATCTACTGGACCGGCGAGCCGGCAAAGCTCGATGCCTCTTTCGACGCCGGCATTCTCAAGGCCGCCGCCCGCATCGCCGAGATCGCGGCCGGCAATGCCCCCGTCTACGGCATCAACACCGGCTTCGGCAAGCTCGCCTCGATCAAGATCGACGCCGCCGATGTCGCCACCCTGCAGCGCAACCTGATCCTCTCGCATTGCTGCGGCGTCGGCCAGCCGCTGCCGGAAAACGTCGTGCGCCTCATCATGGCGCTGAAACTCGTCTCGCTCGGGCGCGGCGCCTCCGGCGTCCGCATCGAACTGGTGCGGCTGATCGAGGGTATGCTCGAAAAGGGCGTGATCCCGGTCATCCCCGAAAAGGGTTCCGTCGGCGCTTCCGGCGATCTGGCGCCGCTCGCCCATATGACCGCCGTCATGATGGGCCACGGCGAAGCCTTCCACGCCGGCGAACGCATGGATGGCGGCGCGGCCCTCCGCAAGGCCGGCCTGACGCCGGTCGTTCTCGCCGCCAAGGAAGGCCTTGCGCTGATCAACGGCACGCAGACCTCGACCGCCCTGGCGCTCGCCGGCCTCTTCCGCGCCCATCGCGCCGCGCAGGCGGCCCTGATCACCGGCGCCATGTCCACCGATGCCGCCATGGGCTCCTCGGCGCCCTTCCATCCCGACATTCACACGCTTCGCGGCCATCGCGGCCAGATCGACACCGCCGCAGCACTGCGCGGCCTGCTCGCCGGTTCGGTGATCCGCGAGAGCCACATCGAGGGCGACGAGCGCGTGCAGGACCCCTATTGCATCCGCTGCCAGCCGCAGGTCGACGGCGCCTGCCTCGATCTCCTGCGCTCCGTCGGCCGCACGCTCGAAATCGAAGCCAATGCCGTCACCGACAATCCGCTGGTGCTCTCGGACAATTCCGTCGTCTCGGGCGGCAACTTCCATGCCGAGCCGGTCGCCTTCGCGGCCGACCAGATCGCGCTCGCCGTCTGCGAGATCGGCGCAATCGCCCAGCGCCGCATCGCGCTCTTGGTCGATCCCGCCCTCTCCTACGGCCTGCCGGCCTTCCTTGCGAAGAAGCCCGGCCTCAACTCCGGCCTGATGATCGCGGAAGTGACCTCCGCCGCGCTGATGTCGGAAAACAAGCAGCTCTCGCATCCGGCCTCGGTGGACTCCACCCCCACCTCCGCCAATCAGGAAGACCATGTCTCCATGGCCTGCCACGGCGCCCGCCGCCTGCTGCAGATGACCGACAACCTCTTCGCCATCATCGGCATCGAGGCGCTGACCGCGGCGCAGGGCGTCGAGTTCCGCGCGCCGCTCGCCACCAGCCCCGAACTCGTCAGCGCCATCGCCACGATCCGCGCGGCCGTCCCCTCGCTCGAAGAGGACCGCTACATGGCGACCGACCTTGCCGCCGCCAGCGATCTCGTCGGCACCGGCAAGCTCAACGCATCCGTATCGCACGGCATCCTGCCGAAGCTGGGAGACTGATATGTCCGTTTTCGACGTCAGGCGCGGCTCCTCGCCCGTCATCCTCGGTTTCCCGCACACCGGAACCGACGTGCCGGCCGCCATCCGCGACCGCCTCAACGACAACGGCAAAATCCTTGCCGACACGGACTGGCACATTCACGACCTCTATGACGGCCTGCTCGACGACGCGACGATGGTGCGCGCCACCTTCCACCGCTACGTCATCGACGCCAACCGCGATCCGGCCGGCATCAGCCTCTATCCGGGCCAGAACACCACCGGCCTGATCCCTCAGACCGATTTCGACGGCAAGCCGATCTGGAAGGACGGCGAGGCGCCGACCGAAGCCGACATCGCCGCACGCCTTCGCGATTTCCATGCGCCCTACCATGCGGCGCTCGCGGCCGAGATCGCGCGCGTGAAATCGATCCACGGCATCGCCGTGCTCTACGACTGCCACTCCATCCGCGCCAACATTCCCTTCCTCTTCGAAGGCAGGCTGCCGGACTTCAATATCGGCACCGACAACGGCGTCACCTGCGCCCCGGCGATCGAGCAGGCGGTGGTCACCGCGACGGCCGCCGCCGAAGGCTATACCAGCATCCTCAACGGCCGCTTCAAGGGCGGCTGGACGACGCGGCATTACGGCAAGCCCGAAACCGGCGTCCACGCCATCCAGATGGAGCTTGCCCAGGCCACGCATCTGGCGACGGAAGCGCCGCCTTTCGCCTACGATCCCGCCAAGGCGGATCGGCTTCGCATTCATCTCAAGGGCGTGCTCACGCGGATCGAACAGATCGCGCTCGGCTTCGCGAAATAGCTTTTTGATTTTGCGTAATTCCGGACGCAAAACCGCTTCACACTTTTGCTGGAATTACTCAAACAAGGGAACAGACGATCATGACCAATCCTCGCCACAATGTCCGTGAAATCCGCAGCCCGCGCGGCACCGAACTCAACGCCAAGAGCTGGATGACGGAAGCGCCGCTGCGCATGCTGATGAACAACCTCGATCCCGACGTCGCCGAAAACCCGAACGAGCTGGTGGTTTACGGCGGCATCGGCCGCGCCGCCCGCACCTGGGCCGATTTCGACCGCATCGTCGAGACGCTGAAGACGCTCAACGAAGACGAGACGCTGCTGGTGCAGTCCGGCAAGCCGGTCGGCGTTTTCCGCACCCACAAGGATGCGCCGCGCGTTCTGATCGCCAACTCCAACCTCGTGCCGCACTGGGCGACCTGGGACCACTTCAACGAACTCGACAAGAAGGGCCTGGCCATGTACGGCCAGATGACCGCGGGCTCGTGGATCTATATCGGCACGCAGGGCATCGTTCAGGGCACCTACGAGACCTTCGTCGAGGCCGGCCGCCAGCATTATGGCGGCAGCCTCAAGGGTAAGTGGGTGCTGACCGGCGGCCTCGGCGGCATGGGCGGCGCGCAGCCGCTCGCGGCCGTCATGGCCGGCGCCTGCTGCCTCGCCGTCGAGTGCAACCCGGACTCGATCGATTTCCGCCTGCGCACCCGCTATCTCGACGCCAAGGCCGAAACGCTCGACGAAGCCATGGAAATGATCGACCGCTGGACCAAGGCCGGCGAAGCGAAGTCGGTCGGCCTCCTCGGCAATTGCGCCGAAATCCTTCCCGAGATGGTCCGCCGTGGCATCCGCCCGGACATGGTCACAGACCAGACCTCGGCGCACGACCCGGTCAACGGCTACCTGCCGATGGGCTGGACGATGGGAGAATGGAAGGACAAGCGCGTCAGCGACCCGAAGGCCGTCGAAAAGGCCGCCCGCGCCTCGATGCGCGTCCATGTCGAAGCGATGATCGCCTTCCAGGATCAGGGCGTGCCGACCTTCGACTACGGCAACAACATCCGCCAGATGGCCAAGGAAGAGGGCCTGGAAAACGCCTTCGCCTTCCCCGGTTTCGTGCCGGCCTATATCCGCCCGCTCTTCTGCCGCGGCATCGGCCCGTTCCGCTGGGCGGCACTCTCGGGCGATCCGGAAGACATCCGCAAGACCGACGCCAAGGTCAAGGAACTGCTGCCGGACAACAAGCACCTGCATAACTGGCTCGACATGGCCGAAAAGCGCATCGCCTTCCAGGGCCTGCCGGCACGCATCTGCTGGGTCGGCCTCGGCGACCGCCACCGCCTCGGCCTCGCCTTCAACGAAATGGTCCGCAACGGCGAGCTTTCCGCCCCGATCGTCATCGGCCGCGACCACCTCGACTCGGGCTCGGTCGCCTCGCCGAACCGCGAGACGGAAGCGATGAAGGACGGTTCGGACGCCGTTTCCGACTGGCCGCTGCTCAACGCGCTGCTGAACACCGCCTCGGGTGCGACCTGGGTGTCGCTGCACCACGGCGGCGGCGTCGGCATGGGCTTCTCGCAGCATTCGGGCGTCGTCATTTGCTGCGACGGCAGCGAGGATGCCGACCGTCGCATCGAGCGCGTGCTCTGGAACGACCCGGCGACCGGCGTCATGCGCCACGCCGACGCCGGCTACGACATCGCCATCGAATGCGCCAAGGAAAAAGGCCTGCGCCTGCCGGGCATTTTGGGGAACTGATCGGAAAATCCGGGCCTCAAAAAGCTTTGAGGCCCGGATATTGCAGAACCATCCGGTCGACGGTTATCAGGGGGACGTCTTCCTCAAGCGCCTGAGCGACGAGGATGCGATCAAAGGGGTCCTTATGGATCGGCGGAAGTGCCGCTATGGCGATTGCATGTGCGCTGCTGATCGCTAGCTCGACATACCCGCTTTCGAGCAATCGCGAACTCAGCACGCGCGGGTCCGCCCGAAAATCGGAACGCCCTTTCGCATTCTTGATTGCCGTTTCCCATATGCTCGCCGGGCTGAACAGAAGCTCGTTGCCTGTGTCTTCGATGATGGCCCGGACCGTACCCGGCAAGAAACCGATATCGCCGGCTGCCCATATGAGAATGTGCGTATCAAGGAGATATCTCATTTGGGGAAAAGATCGCCGCCATAGAACATTTCCTCGATCTCATCGGCCATCATCGTGTTAAAATCTTCGGGAACGACGATCTCTCCCTCCATGAACCCGATGCGCCGCTTCTTCGGCACCTCGGCTTCGTCGAGCGGCACAACCTTGACCATGGGCTTGCCGGCCTTGGCGATGATGAAGCTCTCCCCCTTGGCGGCTTTTTCGATCAGCCGCGAGAGATGCGTCTTCGCTTCGTGGATGTTGACGGTTTCCATGCCGGCCTCGCAGGTGGACTTAGTCCACTAAACTTAGTTTAACGCAGCTCGAATTGCAAATCACCGGAAGGCCCTGCTCATGGATCGCCAGACATCGAAACTCCTTAAGGCGCAGGACTACCGGCGCATGCCGTGGAAGAACGGCGGCGGCGAGACGGTCGAGATCGCGGTCTTTCCGGAGGGCGCCGGCCTTGCCGAATTCGACTGGCGGATCAGCATGGCGACGGTCGCGACCGACGGGCCGTTTTCCGTATTTCCTGACATCGACCGGACGCTGTCGATCCTCGACGGCGCGGGGATGACGTTGTCGATCGATGGCCGCGCGCCGATTCTGCTGACACAGGACAGCGAGCCGCTGCCTTTCCCCGCCGATAGCCCGACGGCGGCGGCGCTTGCGAACGGGACGATCACCGACCTCAACGTCATGACGCGGCGCGGCATCTACCGGCATGACGTCGAGCGCGGCGTTGCCGACCGAATCCGGGAGATTGAGTTGACTGCGGATACCACGCTTATCCTCTGCGACGGCCCCCGTCTCGACGTCTCCGCCGCCGATATCAGCGCCAGCCTCGGCCCGCGCGATTGCCTCTTGATCGAGGGCGGCCGGGGAACGCGCGTGACGCTTTCCGGCGAGGGCCGTTACTTCGTCATCTCGCTGCGACGGCTGGATCAGATCAACTTTTCGTGATTGCCCGAAAACAGGGAACTTTCACAACCCTGCCCGAATTGATTGCAGCGCCATCAACTCCGGGAGGTACGGCAATGTTCTTCAGATCGGTTGCAATCTCGGCAATTCTTATCGGCATGGCTTCACTGGCGACGGCCCAGAACGACACGCACACGAGCGAAATGTTCAAGGGGCCGCGTCTGCATCAGGCATTTTCGGGCGGCGACCATTCCAAGGATGCGATCCTTCCGAACGGCAACATCAATCTCGATCCCAGCATCACCAGCAGCATCAGCGATACCAGCGTTTTCAGCCAGCCGCGTCTGCAGTGCGATTCCAGCCCCAACACGGTCGGCGTGCGCACCAACACCTACAATATGGGCGCCACGTCGGGATGCCCGTAAGAACGGCATCGTAACGGCCCGTCACGAACCGCCATTGGCACGCGTTTTCAGGATCGCCGAGAAACGCGGATCGAAGGTGCGGCTGATCGGCTCGGCTGCCGCCCCGAGCGCGCTCGCCCACGGATCGGTCATGCCGAGCTGAAGGCGCGGCGCGCGGCGGGCGCGGTGTTCGGCAATGGACGGCAAGAGCGGATGCATGGCGTCGATCAGGAGCCGCGCCAGCGCTTCCGGCGCCGTGCCGCAAAGGATCACGCTTTCCGGGTCGAAGATCGTCTCGATCAGTTGAACGCTCCAGCGCAGGTCGGCGGCGGCGGAAGCGATCCACGTCATCAGCGCCGGATCGCGCCGTTCGGCTGCCGCCGTCAACTTGGCGGAAAGCTCGGCGTCGTCCGCCTTCATGCCCATGTGCTGGAAGAGCGAGGCCAGAGCCGCCCGATGCTCGAGCGACCGTCCCTCGCCGGAAACGCTGCTCGGCGGCGAAAGCACCATGCCGATCTCGCCGGCATTGCCGGCCGAGCCGCGATAGAGTTCGCCGTTGAGGATGAGCCCCGCGCCGATGCCGTAGCCGAGATAGAGGCAGACGGCGTGATCGAGGCCGTGGGCGGCGCCGACCATGCGCTCGGCGGTCGCCGAGGCGGCGGCGTCGTTCTGGAGGCCCACTTCGAGGCCCGTTCCGGCGGCCAGCGTCTCCAGCAGCGGAAAGCTCTGCCAGGCCGCCATCATCCAGGGATCGTCTTCCTTGGTATCCAGCCCGAACGGTCCCGGCATGGCGACGCCGAGGCCGACCAGCCGCTTCTCCGCCTGGCGATGCAAGGCTCCGAGGTCGCCGCGCACGCCTTCGATCAGGTCGAGGATCGCCTTGACGCCGGTCGCCGGCGACCCAAGCGAAAGGCCGGTTTCGGCCCGGACGAGGATATTGCCGAGCAGGTCCACCGCGACCGCCCTCGTGAGATAGCGGTCGATCTGCAATCCGATCGCGAATGCGCCGTCGGCGACAAGCCGGTAGGGCGTGGAAGGCTGGCCACGGCCGCGCCGCACGGCATCCAGCGAGACGACGAGCCCGTCGCCCTCCAGCTCCTCGATGATGTTGGAGATCGTCTGCTTGGTAAGCTTCGTGGCACGCGCCAGATCCGCCCGCGAGAGCGATCCGTTGAGGCGCAGCGCGTCCATGATGACGCGCCGGTTATGGGCGCTGGCGCCTTCCTGATTGGTGCCGCTTTTGGCGCGGATAGGACGAACGTCGTGCATCGGTCAATTCCCTCTTGACTTCAATAGAATGTTGACGAACAAATAAGTCAAGGGAATTGACTTAATGAGGAACCGCAGAGTTCCGACATGCCGGCGACGCCGCGTTCGCGCGACGCCGCCTCGATAACCGCAATGTCAAAAATACCGTGGAGGATGGAATGTTGAAGTCGACGAAAATGGCGCTGCTCGGCGCCGCGCTGATCGGGTCATCGCTTGCGACGCAGGCGCATGCCGAAACGACGCTGAACGCGCTGTTCATGGCGCAGGCCGCCTATAGCGAGGCGGATGTGCGCGCGATGACGGAGGCCTTCACCAAGGCCAATCCCGACGTCAAGGTCAATCTCGAATTCGTTCCCTATGAGGGCCTGCACGACAAGACCGTGCTGGCGCAAGGCTCCGGCGGCGGCTACGACGTCGTGCTCTTCGACGTGATCTGGCCCGCCGAATACGCCACCAACAAGGTGCTGCTCGACATTTCGCCGCGCGTGACGGACGAGATGAAGAAGGGCGTCCTGCCCGGCGCCTGGACGACGGTGCAGTATGACGGAAAATCCTACGGCATGCCGTGGATTCTCGATACGAAGTACCTCTTCTACAACAAGGAAATCCTCGAAAAGGCCGGCATCAAGGCACCGCCGAAGACCTGGGACGAACTGGCCGAACAGGCCAAGACCATCAAGGACAAGGGCCTGCTCGCCACGCCGATCGCCTGGAGCTGGTCGCAGGCCGAAGCCGCGATCTGCGACTACGCCACCCTCGTCAGCGCCTATGGCGGCAAGTTCCTCGACAACGGCAAGCCGGCCTTCCAGACCGGCGGTGGCCTCGACGCGCTGAAATACATGGTCTCCAGCTACTCGTCGGGCATTTCCAACCCGAACTCGAAGGAGTTCCTGGAAGAAGACGTCCGCAAGGTCTTCGAAAACGGCGAAGCGGCCTTCGCGCTGAACTGGACCTACATGTACAACCTCGCCAACGACCCGAAGGAAAGCAAGGTCGCCGGCAAGGTCGGTGTCGTGCCGGCGCCGGGCGTTGCGGGCAAGAGCGAGGTTTCGGCCGTCAACGGCTCGATGGGCCTCGGCATCACCTCGACCAGCAAGCATCCCGACGAGGCCTGGAAATACATCGCCTTCATGACCTCGCAGCCGGTGCAGAACCAGTACGCCAAGCTGAGCCTGCCGATCTGGGCCTCGTCCTATGAGGACCCGGCCGTCATCAAGGGGCAGGAAGAGCTGATCGGCGCCGCCAAGCTCGGCCTCGCCGCCATGTTCCCGCGCCCGACGACGCCGAAGTATCAGGAACTCTCCACCGCGCTCCAGCAGGCGATCCAGGAATCGCTGCTCGGCCAGGCAAAGCCGGAAGACGCCCTGAAGACGGCCGCCGAAAACAGCGGCCTCTGATAGACGCCTGATGCAATCATGATCTCCGGGCGGCGTTTTCCCGCGCCGCCCGGATCTGTTTCCGACCCGTATGCAGGAAAGGGCGCCTCATGTCCGGCAGCTCGATGACAACCCGCGCCTGGCTCCTGATGCTGCCGCTGCTCGCGGTCATGGTGGCGGTCATCGGATGGCCGCTCGTGGACACGGTCGGCCTCTCCTTCACCGATGCGAAGCTCGTCGGCACCCCCGGCACCTTCGTCGGCTTCGACAACTACGTGAAGATGATCACGGGGACGAATTTCCAGCGCACCCTGATCACCACCGCCGCGTTCGCCGTCATCTCCGTTTTCGCGGAAATGGTGCTGGGCGTTCTGGCAGCACTGCTGCTCAATCAGGAATTCCGCGGCCGCACGCTGCTGCGCGGGCTGATGATCCTTCCCTGGGCGCTGCCGACCGTCGTCAACGCCACGCTGTGGCGGCTGATCTACAATCCGGAATACGGCGCGCTCAACGCAGCGCTGACCCAGCTCGGGATCATCGACACCTACCGTTCGTGGCTCGGCGAGCCGGGCACGGCGCTCGCCGCGCTGATCGTCGCCGATTGCTGGAAGAATTTTCCGCTGGTGGCGCTGATCGCGCTGGCCGCCCTGCAGGCCGTGCCGCGCGATATCACAGCCGCATCGCTCGTCGACGGCGCCGGCGCCTTCTCGCGCTTCCGCTTCGTCATCCTGCCCTATCTCGCCGGCCCGCTGATGGTGGCGCTGGTGCTGCGGACCATCGAAGCCTTCAAGGTGTTCGACATTATCTGGGTCATGACGCGCGGCGGGCCGGCCAACAGCACCCGCACGCTGTCGATCCTCGTCTATCAGGAAGCATTCTCCTTCCAGCGCGCCGGATCGGGCGCTTCGCTCGCCCTGATGGTCACGCTTCTGGTCAGTCTATTGGCCGCCGCCTATGCCGGGCTGGTGCGCAAGAGCGCGGGGAGTGCCGCCTGATGGAACGCAAAAGCCCGCTCTTCACCGTCTTCATCTATGCCGCGGCCCTTCTGCTTGCGGCCGTCATTCTGGCGCCGCTTCTCTGGCTCTTCGTCATGAGCATTTCGCCGGCCGCCGACCTTGCCGCCAAGCCGCCGCGCTGGTGGCCGCAGACGGTCGATCTGTCACGCTACGCGATGCTCCTGTCGCGGGTGGAAAACAGCGCGGGTGCCGCCTTCACCGCCTCGCTGTTCAACAGCCTCGCGGTCTCCGGCATGGCGACGATCGCCGCCGTCGCGCTAGCCATTCCCGCCGCCTGGGCGGTTTCGCGCACGCCCTCCGTCGGCTGGTCGCTCTATATGGTGATCGCCACCTACATGCTGCCGCCGGTGGCACTGGCGGTGCCGCTCTATATGGGCCTTGCCTATTTCGGCCTGCTCAACAACGTCTTCGGCCTGGCGCTGGTCTACCTCACGATTCTGGCGCCCTTCACCACCTGGCTGATGAAATCCGGCTTCGATTCCATTCCCCGCGAGATCGAGGCGGCGGCGATGATGGACGGCGCGAGCCTCTTCCAGACGCTGCGCATCATCACGCTGCCGCTGGCCGCACCGGTTCTCGCGACCTCCGCCCTGTTCGCGCTGCTGCTTGCCTGGGACGAATTCTTCTACGCGCTGCTCTTCACCTCCGACCAGCGTGCAAAAACCCTGACCGTCGCCATCGCGGACCTCGCCGGCGGACGCGTCTCCGATTACGGACTGATCGCAACCGCGGGCGTGCTCGCCGCCCTGCCGCCCGTGGTGATCGGCCTTGTCATGCAGCGTGCCCTGATTTCCGGGCTGACCAGCGGCGGCGTCAAAGGATGACCATGACCCAAAGCCCGAACCGTCCCGCCGGCCTTGAGGCCATCGACCGCGAAATGGCCCGCCAGCACGCTGATGCGCTCGCCTCCTACGACGGCGCCAAGGGCATGGCGGCAACCGTCGCCGCTTCCGTCAAGGTGACCGGCCGCCTGCTGCTGCTCGGCATGGGCGGATCGCACGCCGTCAACCGCGCGGTCGAACCGCTCTACCGAAGCCTCGGCATCGACGCCATCGCCATTCCGCTTTCCGAGCAGCTTTGCCAGCCCTTGGCGATCGCGGATCGCACGGTGCTGATGACCTCGCAATCCGGCGAAAGCGCCGAAGTCCTGCGCTGGTTCGCCGAAACGGGCGGCGGCACCAAGCACACCTTCGGCCTGACGCTCGAAGGCGGCTCCTTCCTCGGTAAAGCGGCACCCTCCCTCGTCGGCGCCGGCGGCACGGAACTGGCTTTCGCCGCTACCCGCAGCCTCACCGTCAGCTTCGCGCTTCATCTTGCCGTTCTGGCCGAACTCGGCTCGGACCCGTCCCCGGCGCTTGCCGTCCTGAAGGCGGCAGAGGAGAAGGACATAGCGCCGGCGCTCGCCGCCTTCGCGAAGGTCCGTAATGTGGTGACCTCCGGCCGGCGGCTGCAGGGCGTCGCCGAGGCGCTGGCGCTCGGCCTGACGGAACTGTCGCGCCGCCCGTGCTTTTCGCTCGAAGGCGGCCAGCTTCGCCATGGGCCGATGGAAATGCTCGGGCCGGAGATCGGCGTGGTGCTCTTCCGCGGCAAGGACCCGACCGTAGCGCTGGTGACTGCGATGGCCGTATCGGCGGTCGCGACCGGCTCCCCGGTCGTCGTCTTCGACGCCTCCGGCGAAGCGCCTGTTACCGGAGCGACGACGATCGCCTTCGACCCGGCCGCCGACATGGCGGCGATCTTCGCCATGCTGCCGGTGGCGCAGCGTTTCATGGTCGCCTTCGCCGAGGCGCGCGTCGAAGACGCCGGAACGCCGGTGCGTTCGTCCAAGATAACCCGGAGCGAGTAAGATGCGTCCGCTTGCAGTCGTCGGCAACGTCAATGTCGACCTGATCCTCGGCCCGGCGGAGCCCTGGCCGAAGGCCGGCACCGAAATCATCGTCGATCACGACGAGCTGCGCGTCGGCGGCTCGGCCGGCAACAGCGCGCTCACCTGGGAAGCGCTCGGCGTCGATTTCGACATCGCCGCCCATGTCGGCGCCGACGAGTTCGGCCGCTGGCTGCGCGAAGCCTTCGGCGCGAAGGCCGAGAAGTGGACGGTGCGCTCCGAAGGCACGACCCTTTCGGTCGGCATCACCCACCCGGACGGCGAGCGCACCTTTTTCACCACGCGGGGACATCTGCCGCGCTTCGCGCTTGCCGACGTGCTTTCCGTGCTCGACGGGGAGCGGCTTTCCGGCGGCCATGTCCTCCTCTGCGGCTCTTTCCTGACCGACGACCTGACGGCCGATTACCCGGCCTTCTTCGACTGGGCCGACCGCCATGCGATTGCGGTCGCGCTCGACACCGGCTGGCCGCTCGACGGCTGGACGGAGGCCAACAGGCAGGCGATGCGCGGATGGATGCGCCGCTGCCACTGCGCGCTGCTGAACGAGGTGGAGGCAACCAGCCTCACCGGCCTGACGGACCCCGTCGAGGCGGCGCGCGCCGCAAGGGACGGCATGGCCAAGGACGCCGTCGTCGTCGTCAAGCGCGGCCCCGAGGGCGCAATCGCCATCGGCCCGGACGGCACCGTGGTTTCCGCGGCCGCGCCTGCCGTGACCGTGGTGGACACCATCGGCGCCGGCGACGTCTTCAACGCTGCCTTCCTGGCGGCGCTGGCGAACGAACGGCCGCTCGCCGCCTGCCTCGAGGCCGGCACCACCATCGCCTCGCGCGCCATTTCCACCCTGCCCCGCAGCTATGGCGGCCCCGCCGGAGAATTCACCCGATGAGCGCGCTCGATATCCAGAACATCCGCAAGACCTACGGCGACGTCGAGACGCTCAAGGGCATCGACATCTCGCTCGAAAGCGGCGAATTCCTCGTGCTGCTCGGCTCGTCCGGCTGCGGCAAGTCCACGCTGCTGAACATCATCGCCGGGCTGGCGGAGCCTTCAGGCGGCGATATCCTGATCGGCGGGCGCTCGGTGCTCGGCGTGCACCCGAAGGACCGCGATATCGCGATGGTCTTCCAGTCCTACGCGCTCTATCCGAACCTCACCGTCCACCGCAACATCGGCTTCGGGCTGGAAATGCGCAAAGTCCCGGCCGACGCCCGCGACAAGGCGGTGCGTGAGGCCGCAAGGCTGCTCCAGATCGAACCGCTGCTGGATCGCAAGCCCAGCCAGCTTTCCGGCGGCCAGCGCCAGCGCGTCGCCATCGGTCGCGCCCTCGTACGAAAGCCGGAAGTCTTCCTCTTCGACGAACCGCTCTCCAATCTCGACGCCAAGCTGCGCATGGAAACGCGCACGGAGCTGAAGCGCCTGCACCAGATGCTGAAGACCACCGTCGTCTACGTCACCCACGACCAGATCGAGGCGATGACGCTCGCGACCCGCATCGCGGTGATGCGCGACGGCCGGATCGAACAGCTCGGCACGCCCGAGGAGGTTTATAATCGCCCGGCGACGCTCTATGTCGCCGGCTTCGTCGGCGCTCCGCCGATGAACATGATCGACGTCACGGTCAAGGGCGGCGGGCTGTCGATAACGGGCTCGGACGTGACATTGCCGGTCCCGGCGCGGTTCGGCGGCATCGCTGCGGAGGGACGCAAGCTCATTCTCGGCGTGCGGCCGGAAGCCCTTCGCCTCGGCGCAAACGACGGCCCGCCGCTCAAGGCCCGCGTCGATGTTGCGGAGCTGACAGGGCCGGAACTGGTCGTGACCGCGCTCGTCGGCGAGCAGCGCATCATGGCCTGCCTGCCGCCGCGCTCCATCGTATCGGAAGGCGCGGAACTCGCGCTCTCCTTCGACGAGCAGGCGGCACACCTCTTCGACCCCGAAACCGGCCGGGCGCTCGCCTGAGACTCAGAGCAGTTCGATATCCAGGCCGCGAAAATGATCGGCGGCGGTGAGCAGCGGCTGGCGATAGTAGCGCGCGCAGGCATAGGTCATGCAGTCGTCCAGACCGGGCATGGCCGCGTTCCCTTCACGGCGACCGGCATAGGCCTCGCAGGCAAGCGATGCCGCGCGCGGTGGCACGCAAGGCACTGGATATTGACGAGTTGCAGAAACGTCTTCACCGCCGCATCGGCTTCCGGCATCGCAATGCCGAGCGTCTCGCACACCGCAATCGCGGCTCTCGCCGCCTCGATCGGCGATGTCATACGGCTGGACGCCTTTTGCAGGCGGCGCGCGAATGTCCGCGCCTGCTCCTCGTCGCTCATCATGGCGGCGATCACCGTATGGTCGACGAACATCAGGCGCCCGCCCGCTTCTTCAGCTCACGGCAGAAGGCGACCGCGATGTCCTCCAGCGCCGGCTTGGCCATTTCCTCGTCCAATGCCTTTTGCAGCGCCCGGCGGACGGCTTCGGTTTTCGACGGCGCCTGCGTCAGCGTCTGGTAGCGCCGCGCCAGCCGGTCGATGGCGTCGTCCTTGATGTAGAGCGGCATACCCTCTCCTTGGCTTTTCGTCGAATCGTCGTCACGCCTTATTGCCCGTTTCGGCGCCGCCGTCGATAGCCCTGCCGAGACCCGAATCACTGACGAAATAAGGTGCCGGTTGCCTCCCTTCGGCGCAGGTTATCCACCGGTACGAGGCCGTATTTCCAATCGATGAACGCCTAAATCCGGCTTCGATCACTAAAATTAACGACGTTGTAACTTTCGCCTAGATTCCGCCACGATCCCAAATAGTTTGACCCTCGACAAACCTTGGGCAGGGCATTGGCATTTCATGGCCGAAACTTCATTGAATGTTCAATACCCGCCGGAAGCGGCCATTCCGGCGACGCCTGCCCATAGCCATTCCCGCATTCCTTTCCTGCCGACGTCGCCCTATGCGCGCCACCTCATCGCGGTCGCGCTTGCGGCCGGCGTTTCGGCCGCACTGCTCTCGGCGGTCCTCTATCCGCTGTCGAGCCGCACCGCGGTCGCCGCCGCCGTTCCCGCACGTCCGGCCGAAATCGCCCCGCCGGTCCCGGCGATGGAAAAGAGCGCCCGGCTTGCCACCAAGCGCCGCTTCGACGGCAATCGCTTTGCCGAAGTGGCCGAGAAACTGTCGAGCGGCGAGACGCGCATCTTCAAATATCACCGCATGACGCTGGTCTTCAAGGAAGACAGCGAGAAGGCCGAGGCATCGCTGGTCTCGGCGGTCGGACGGCCCGAACTGGACGACACGCTGGTCGGCCCCTCCTATGCGGATTTCCGCTATGACGTCGACACGCAGCCGGTGCGCACGACGAGCAAGCGCTCGCGGCTGCCGCTGAGAGGCGTTCCGCTCAACATGAGCGTGGCGGCTGCCGCCCCCGCGCCGGCGCGCGAGATCAAGCGGCTGGTGACCATGCCGAAGAGCAAGCAGGATCTCGCCGATATCCTCGAGACGGCAGGCGTCGGCGCCGATCATCGCGACGAGCTGGCGCGCGCGCTTTCGACCGACGCGGTCACCCCCGGCAACAGGCTCGAACTGCTTCTGGAAAAGGACCCGTCCGACGCACAGCCGAAGCTCATCATGGCCAAGCTGAACGGCAGCCACGGCCACGAGAAGGTCGTCGCCAAGGACGACTCCGACGGCTTCGTCGCCCTGAACGACGACCGCCTGTTTTCCACCCTTTACAGCGAAGGCCAGGCCGACGCGCCCTCCTCCACCGAAGTCGCGGCCGTCGATCTGAAGGGTATGCGCGGCGGCGACGCGGCGCTGAAGCGCAAGCTTGCCAATGCCGGCCTGCCGGCAACGGCGATCGCCGACCTGATGAAGCTCGCCAAGGCGAACGACGTCGCCCTCGACGACAGCGACGACGCGCCGGACAGCGTCGATCTCCTCTTCCGCAAGTCCGACGACGGCGACGCGGAACTGATGTTCATCGAGTTCCACAGCGGCGACGAGGCGCACCGCTTCTATCTCCACCGCACCGGCGCCGACACGCCTTCGGAATTCTACGACGAGGCCGGGCGCTCGGTGGCGAAGGTTCTCGCCCATCGTCCGGTTCCCGGCGGCAAGCTCGGCGACGGCTTCGCCTGGCGCATCCACCCGATCCTCGGCGTGAAGAAATTCCACAACGGCGTCGATTTCCGCGCGCCGATGGGAAGCCCCATTCTCGCCGCCGGCGACGGCGTCGTCTCGACGATCTCGCAGGAAACCGGCTACGGAAAATATGTCCGCATCCGCCACGACGCCGGCTACGAGACCACCTACGCCCACATCGCCTCCACGGCGCCCGACATCAAGGTGGGCCAGCGCGTCAGCCAAGGGCAGGTCATCGCCTATGTCGGCTCGACCGGCTATTCGACCGGCCCGCATCTCTATTACGAGCTGCGCGTCAACGGCCGCTACGAGGACCCGCTGACCGCCTCGCTGCCGGCGGGAACCAACCTCACCGGCAAATCGCTCGCGAGCCTGCGCTCGCAGGTCGATCACGTCGACAACATCATGAGCTATCTCGACGTCCCCGCCAAATCCGGCAACGCCGGCAGCGGCCCGTTCCGCGCCATCGAGGCGAAGCGCTGAACGCCTGCCCTCAGCCCTCGCGGCGAACCTTGATGACGGTGGCGGCGATCTTTTCGGAGAGGACGGCAGGGTCGCAGGAGAAGATGCTGTCCGGCCGACCGGCCGCGCACCAGACCTCCGTGTAGGACAACAGGCTCTCATCCACGAACACCGGCAGCGCAATCCGATGCCCGATCGGGCTGACGCCGCCGATGGCAAAGCCGGTCTCATCGCGCACCCGGTCGATATCCGCCCGCTTCAGCCGGAGCCCGTAGTTCTCGGCGATGAAGGCGACGTCGGCATTGTGCGCGCCGGAGACGAGCAGCAGCACCAGCCGGTTCGTCTCCGCATCCACGAACACCAGCGATTTCACGATCTGGCCGACATGGCAACCGGCGGCGACTGCCGCCTCCTCGGCGGTGCGCGTCGATTGCTCCATGCGGCGCACGGTGATGCCGAGGCCAAAGTCGCGCGCGGCCTGCTCCACGCGTTCCAGGCTGGACAGTTTCCTGATGTCTTCGCTCACGGCTGATGTTCCTCCACATCGATCTCGAATCGCATCTGGTCGTAAGCCGGCTCGACATGCGGCGGCGTCCCGGCCATCACGGTGTCGTAGTCGAGCGGCGTATGCATATGCGTGAGAACCGCCCGCTTCGGCTTCAGCCGCTCGATCCAGGCCAGCGCCTGCTCCAGCGACAGGTGGCTCGGATGCCGGCGATATTGCAGGGCATCGACGATCAGGAGGTCCAGCCCTTCAAGCTTTGCAACCGTTTCCGCCGGGAAGTCGCTGACATCGCTGCAATAGGCGACGTTGCCGATGCGAAAGCCGAGGGAGCGGATATCGCCATGCACCTGATGCAGCGGCTGGAAGGCGATGCTCCCGCCCGGCCCGTCGATGACGAAGGCGCGTTCCAGATCCTCGATAATGCGCGGCTCGACGATCGCCGGATAATTGCTGCCGGCGGGCGTTTCGAGGCAATAGGCGAAGCCCTCGCGAATCCGCTCCATCGTCACCCGGTCGGCATAGATCGGGATGCGCCGGCCGGAATTGTGGAAGTAGCCGCGCAGGTCGTCGATGCCGTGAATGTGATCGGCATGGGCGTGGGTGTAGAGCACGGCATCGACTGCCTCGACGCCGGTGCGGATCATCTGCTCGCGAAAATCGGGGCCGGTATCGACCACCACCGTCGTCAGCCCGCCGTCGGGCGCGATCTGCTCGACGAGAAAGGCGGCGCGCGTGCGGCGGTTCTTCGGGTTGCGGGGATCGCAGGCGCCCCAGTCGCCGGTGATGCGTGGCACGCCGGGCGACGACGAACAGCCGAGAATGGTGAAGCGCCGCCGGTAGGTCACGCGCTCAGACCCTCGGCATCTTGGAGAAGATGCGGAAAGCGTTCTCCGTTGTGATCGCCGCCGTCTCCTCGAAACTCAGGCCCAGCGTATCGGCCAGAACCTCGGCGGTGTTGACGACGTAGGACGGCTCGTTGCGCTTGCCGCGCCAGCGCTTCGGCGCGAGGTACGGTGCGTCGGTCTCGACGAGCAGCCGGTCGTGCGGGAGCGTTCTCGCGATCTCACGCAGCTCCTCCGACTTCGGAAACGTCAGGATGCCGGAGAAGGACACGTAGCCGCCAAGCGCGATGCCGGTTTTCGCCAGCTCGGCGCCGGACGAGAAGCAATGCAGGATGAAGGGGAACGCGCCCTTCCCTGTCTCCTCGGTCAGGATCGCCGCCATGTCCTCGTCGGCGGCGCGGCTGTGGATGACGAGCGGCAACTGCGTCTCGCGGGCGGCCGCGATGTGGCGCAGGAACCCGGTCTTCTGGTCCTCCGGCTTCACCGTGTCGTAGAAATAGTCGAGGCCGGCCTCGCCGATGGCGACGACCTTCTCGTGCCGGGAAAGGCGCACCAAATCCTCGACCTGGATATCCAGTTCCTCGTCGGCATTGTTCGGATGCGTGCCGACCGAGCAGAAGACATGCGGATAGGCGACGGTGATCGCGAGCAGCCCGTCGAGCTTGCGCACCCGCGTCGAGATCGTCACCATCTGGCCGACGCCGGCCGCCCGCGCACGCGCGACGATATCGTCGCGCTCCTCGGCGAAGTCGGCAAAATCCAGATGGCAATGCGTATCGATCAGCATGGGTTCACCTTAGGCGGTCACTTCCGGAGCGACATAGCGCGGGAACACCGGCTTCGGAGCCTCGAGCGGCGTGCCCGCAACCAGCCGTCCGGCGGCGCCGAGGTTCGCGAAATCCCGCTTGTCGGCCGGAATGGCGACGAGATCGAGAAGCTTGCCCGCCGATTCCGGCATATAGGGCTGCAGGAGGATCGCGATCTGGCGCACCACTTCCGCCGTGACGTAGAGCACCGTGCCCATCCGCGCCGGATCGGTCTTCTTCAGCGCCCAGGGCTCCTGGCCGGCGAAATAGCGGTCGGCCTCCGAGACCACGGCGATGATCGACGTCACCGCGCGGTGGATCATCTGCTTGTCCATTTCCTGCCGCGTGGTTTCGAGGAGCGCGTCGGCTTGCGCCAGCATCGCCTTGTCCTCGTCCGTCAGCGGGCCGCATTCCGGGATCTTGCCGTCGCAGTTCTTGACGATCATCGACAGCGAGCGGCTGGCGAGGTTGCCGATGCCGTTGGCGAGATCGGAGTTGATGCGGGTCGCAATCGCCTCTTCGCTGTAGCTGCCGTCCTGGCCGAAGGAGACCTCGCGCAGGAAGAAATAGCGCACCTGATCCAGCCCGAAATGGTTCACCAGATTGACCGGGTCGACGACGTTGCCGACCGATTTCGACATCTTCTCGCCCTTGTTGAGCAGGAAGCCGTGGGCATAGACGCGCTTCGGCAGCGGCAGCTTCGCCGACATCAGGAAGGCCGGCCAGTAGACGGCGTGGAAACGGATAATGTCCTTGCCGATGATGTGGAGATCGGCCGGCCAGAATTTCGCGCGCGGGCCGTTCTCGTCGTCGAGATAGCCGGTCGCGGTGAGGTAGTTGGTGAGCGCGTCGACCCAGACATACATGACGTGGGCCGGATCGTCCGGCACCTGGATGCCCCAGTCGAAGGTGGTGCGCGAAATGGAGAGGTCCTTCAGGCCCGACTTCACGAAGGAGATGACCTCGTTGCGGCGTTCGGCCGGCCCGATGAAGTCCGGGTTCTCCTCATAATGCTTCAGCAGCTTTTCCTGATACTGGGAGAGCCGGAAGAAATAGCTTTCCTCCTGCACCCACTCGACCGGCGTGCCCTGCGGGCCGTAGCGCACGCCGTCGGCGCGCAGCTCCGTCTCGTTTTCCTGATAGTAGGCCTCGTCGCGGACGGAGTACCAGCCGGCGTAGGAATCCTTGTAGATGTCGCCGTTTGCGGCCATCCGCTTCCAGATTGCCTGCGAGGCCAGATGATGGCGCTTTTCCGTCGTGCGGATGAAATCGTCGTTCGAGGCGTTGAGCAGCTTGCCCATCGCCTGGAATTCCGCCGAGTTGCGGTCGGCCAGCTCCTGCGGGGTGATGCCTTCGGCGCGCGCCGTCTGCTGCATCTTCTGGCCGTGCTCGTCCGTTCCGGTGAGGAAAAACACCTCGCGTCCGTCCAGGCGCCGATAGCGGGCCATGGCGTCCGTCGCGATCAGTTCGTAGGCATGGCCGATATGCGGCTTGCCGTTGGGGTAGGAAATCGCGGTGGTGATGTAGAACGGGGATTTTTCAGTCATGGCCGGCGGTCGTCCCTATGGCGGGTCTATTGTTATTTTTGCACCGCACGCTCTTAGCGCAAGTTCTCCCCAAGCGAAACATTAAGTTTCGGCAGGCCGAAACCGACAGCAGTGCACGGCTGTCGTCTTGACTCGATCCCGACCCGCCTTTAACCCATGAGGAACATTGACTGCGGGACAGGATAAACGTGAGACACGCTTCTTTTCACTCATCCCTTTTCAAGACCCGCCGGATCTGAGCCTTTGAGCTTTTTCGAGGCTTTCAATCCGCTTTATTCGCTCTCCGGCCTCGTGGTCGGCATGCTCGTCGGGCTGACCGGCGTCGGCGGCGGATCGCTGATGACGCCGCTTCTGGTGCTGATTTTCGGCGTGCACCCCGCAACGGCCGTCGGCACCGACCTTCTCTACGCCGCGATCACCAAATCGGCCGGCACCGCCGTCCACGGCTTCCACGGGCGCGTAAACTGGAAGATCACCGGCACGCTTGCCGCCGGCAGCGTGCCCGCCGCACTCCTGATGCTCTGGGTGATGGCCGGCGTCGACCGCAAGAGCCTCGCGGTCGCCAACACCATCACCTTCTCGCTCGGCTGTCTCCTCTTCGCCACGGCGCTGATGCTGGTCTTCCGCAATCCGCTCCTGAAGGCCGCGCGCCGCTGGCGCGGCGAGCGCGAGGCCGTCTCCGCCCGCTCGATCGCCCTGATGACGGTGATCCTCGGCCTGATGCTCGGCGTTCTCGTCACGCTCACCTCCGTCGGCGCCGGCGCGCTCGGGGTGACCGTGCTGCTCGCGCTCTACCCGCATCTCGACGTGCGCGAGATCGTCGGCTCGGACATCGTCCATGCCGTGCCGCTCACGCTGATCGGCGGCATGGGCTACTGGATGATCGGCGAGATCGACTGGCTGATGCTGGTTGCGCTGCTTGCCGGCTCCATCCCCGGCATCGTCGTCGGCAGCCTCATTTCGCCCCGCGTGCACGAGCGCGTCATCCGCATGGTGCTCGCGGCAACGCTGGTCATCGTCGGCTGGAAGCTGATGACTTAATCGCAGCTCTCAGGCCACAGAGAGCTGCTGCTTCAATTCGCCGAGAATGGTGATGATCGTCTGCTTCCGGTCGAGATTGTAGGCCTGCGACACGACGATCCGCTCGTTGACGTCGGCATAGAGCCGCGCCAGACGCTCCGCGCGCGCAATGCCGCCCTGCATGGCCGCGGCCCGCGCCTTCTGCATCACGTCGTCGCCGACATGGGAAACGAAGAATCCGAAGATCGTGTCGCTGTCCTTGCCGGAAAGCGCGTCGGCAAGGCGATGCATCGCCCGTCGTGCCGCCGGCCCGTCCGCCGCCATCACCTGCTCATAGGCTTCGATGATCTCGCCGCCGCCGTAGTTCAAAAGCTTCAGCGCCTCCCCGACGCTGCCCTTGGCTTGCGCAAGAAGCGCATCGCTTTCCGCCGTGGCGACGCCCAGATGCGCGAGTGCGGCGCCGAGCGCCCGGTCGTCCAAAGCCGAGAGTTTCAGCGGCAGGCAACGGGAGCGGATCGTCGGCAGAAGCTTTCCCGGCGCGTGCGACAGCACGAGGAACAGCGCACGCTTCGGCGGCTCCTCCAGAATTTTCAGGATGGCGTTGGCGGCGTTCCGGTTCATGTCGTCGGCGGGATCGATGATGACGATGCGCCAGTTGCCGGTGCCGGAGGTCTGCGCGAAGAAGCGGCCCGCCCGCCGCACCTCGTCGACGGTGATCGCCGACTTGACCTTGCCGGTCTTCTCGTCGACCGGACGCGATAGATAGAGCAGATTATGCGAGGCGCCGGCGGCGATCTGCCGGCTCACCATCGACGCCGGATCGGGGTCCGCGATCGTCTCGGGCGCCTGCGCCGGATCGGGGTGGCTCAGCACATGATTGGCGAAGCGAAAGGCGAGCGTCGCCTTGCCGATCCTCTCCGGCCCCTCGATCAGCACCGCATGGTGCCCCTTGCCGGAGCGATAGGCCTGCGCCAGGAAGGTCTCGGCCGCCTCATGGCCGAAAAGCCGCGTATTTTCCGCCGGCGGGATCGCGCCGTCGAGGATGCCGGGCCGTTCCTCGCTCATCGCGCCGGTTCCGCGCTGGCGAGCGGTTCCGCTTCGGGCGTCAGCAGGGTCTCGACGACGGCGAGAATTTCGTTCGCAATCGCATCCTCGTCCCGCATCGCGTCGATGACGCGGCAGCGGTGAGGCTCGCGCGCAGCGATGTCGAGGAATGCCTCGCGCCGCTTCTCGTGTGTCTCGATCTCTTCCTTTTCGAAACGGTCCGGTGCCGCATTCGCTGCAACGGCCGCACCCCGGCGGCGCGCGCGCTCAAGGCCGACGCTTGCCGGCAGGTCGAGGATCAGCGTGCAATCGGGAACCACGCCGTTCACCGCGATCCGCTGCAGCGCCTCGATGAACTCCGGCTCCAGATTTCCGGTGACGCCCTGGTAGACGCGCGAGGAATCCATGAACCGGTCGCAGAGCACGATCGTCCCGCGCTGCAACGCCGGGCGAATGCGCTCCTCGACATGATCGTTGCGAGCGGCGGCAAACAGGATCGCCTCCATGCGCGTGCCGAAGGTTTCGGCCGCCCCCGACAGGAGCACATGGCGCACAGCCTCCGCCCCCGGCGAGCCGCCCGGCTCGCGCGTCGTCAGCACGTCATGGCCGCGGCGGCGCAACGCTTCGGCCAGACGGCGAATCTGGGTCGATTTGCCCACACCTTCTCCGCCCTCGAAGCTTACGAACAACCCGGTTCCGTTCCGCAAATGATCACGTCCTGCCTGCGCGGCGCTGAAAGCGCCATTTCATCCGATGCGTCTGACTTAGCGTAAAGACAAGCAATGACAAATCCAACAATAAACGAGCCGTCATTCTTTTCGCGGATTTGAACAGGGATTTTTGACCTTCGCCCCTCGCCTCAGGTCGAGGCCGGCGAATCCCAAAGCCATGAAAAGAGAAGCGTTTCGGCAAGCTCCATCAGCGCATCGAAGGCGCGGCTGCCGAGCGATCCGCGCTCCACCGCCTTCATCGTGTAAAGCGGTACCTCGCGCACCAGCCGCGCGCCGGAAAACACCTTCAGCGTGCCGGCCTCATACCCCGCCGCGACGGGCGCGGAGAGCGGCCAGCGGTAGACAATGCGGGCGGAAAGCCGGTCGGGGCTGTTGACCGGCACGTAGACGTCGACCGCCGATTTTGCCGCGAGCGGCACGGAAGACGACGCCCCGCCATAGACGCTGGCGGCACCGATCACCTCGCCGTCGGCAAAGATCCGCTGGCTCTGGAAATTGCTCAAGCCCCATTCGAGCACGCGTTTGCTTTCCTCCGTCCGCTCCTTGTCGGAGGCAAGGCCGCCGAGCGCCAGGAAAAGCCGGCGGTCGTTGCGCACCAGCGAGGCGACGATGGAAAAGCCCTCGCCCTCCGCATAGCCGGTGCCGAGCCCGTCGACGCCCATGCCGAGCGGCAGCAGCGGATTGCGGTTGCGCTGAAAGATCTTGTTCCAGGTGAAATCCGGCTTGCCGAAATACGGGTAGAGGTCGGGATGGTTCTGTTGCAGGTCCTGCGCCAGCGTCACCATCTCGCGGGCCGACACCTTGCTTTCGGCATCAGGCAATCCGGTGGAATTGCCGAAGACGGCCTTCGGCATGCCGATCTCCCGCGCGCGCTGCGTCATGCGCCGCGCGAATTCGCGTTCGCTGATGGAAATGCCTTCGGCAAGCACGATACAGCCGTCATTGGCCTGCTGGATCGCCACGCCCTGCACGAGGTCCAGAACGCTCACCTTCGATTTCAGCGCCGCGAACATGGTCGACGCCCGCGAGGGAGCGCCGCCGGTCCTCCAGGCATTTTCGGAAACCTGAAATTCGGTGTCGGGCTTGATCTCGCCCCGCTTGAGCGCATCGAAGACCACGTCCATCGTCATCAGCTTGGCGAGCGACGCCGGGGAAAAGGGCGCGTCCTCGGCCTTGGAAAGAAGGATGGTTCCGGTCGATGCCTCGATCATGAAGGCCTGCTGCGCCTTGGTGTCGAAGGCCGCAGGCGCACCGTCCGCCGCCACGGCGCTGCCGCAAGCGCCAAACAGAAACAACGCAACCCCGATGCGTTTCAGCATGTCGGCTCCCCAAATCCGATCCGGCCCGCGGGCAGACGAGCCGCGGGAAAGCTCCAAGAGCAAGATAGGGCGAGAGTGCCCGGTTATGGTTGCCATTTCCTATACGCCGGGCAGCATACACCGAAAAGTGACAGGCGGATCAGCCGTGACCGCCGCCCCAGGGGCCGTGATGGATGTCCTTGCCGTCGACGCGGTCGAAGCCGTGCGCGCCGAAGAAGTCGCGCTGGGCCTGGATCAGGTTCGCGGTGCCGCGCGCCTGGCGATAGGCGTCGAAGTAGGAGAGCGCCGAGGCGAGCGCCGGCACCGGCAGGCCGGCGGTCGCGGCGGCCGCCACGATGCGCCGGAGCGACGGGATCGATTCCTTGACCATCTCCGCGAAGGCCGGCGTCACGATCAGGTTCGCGGCATCCGGCGTCCTGGTGAAGGCGCTGGTGATCTCGTCGAGGAACTGAGAGCGGATGATGCAGCCCGCGCGCCAGATCCGGGCGATGGTCGGCATCGGCAGCGACCAGCCGAACTCCTTGGAAGCCTCGGCCATCACGGCGAAGCCCTGCGCATAGGCGCCGATCTTGGCGGCGAAAAGGGCAAGTTCCAGGTCCTTGATCAGCTCGGGGCCGAAGGCGATCGGGAAATTGTTGCTCGGCGCGCCGAAAATCTTCTCGGCGGCTTCACGCTGCGACTTCATCGAAGACAGGCTGCGGGCGGCGACGGCCGCCTCGATCGCGGTCGCCGGAATGCCCATCTGCTGGCTTTCGATGGCCGACCATTTGCCGGTGCCCTTCTGGCCGGCCTTGTCGAGAATGATGTCGGGAACGGCCTTGCCGGTCTCCGGGTCCTTGGCCGACAGCACCTTTTCGGTGATCTCGATCAGATAGGAATTCAGCCGTCCCTTGTTCCATTCGCCGAAAATGCCGCTGATATCGGCAGCGCTCTTGCCGAGACCGTCGCGCAGGATGCCGTAGATTTCGGCGATCATCTGCATATCGGCATACTCGATGCCGTTGTGGATCGTCTTGACGAAATGCCCCGCGCCGTCATTGCCGAGCCAGGCGCAGCAGGCCTCGTCCTTGTACTTGGCGGCGATGGAGGTCAGTACCTTTTCGACGCGCCTGTAGGATTCCTCCGTGCCGCCGACCATGATCGACGGACCGTGGCGCGCCCCTTCCTCGCCGCCGGAAACGCCCATGCCGATGAAGGTGAGGCCGGTATCCTTGAGGCGGGCGAAACGCGCCAGCGTGTCGCGGAAATTGGCGTTGCCCGCGTCGATCATGATGTCGCCCTTGGACAAATGCGGCTGCAGCGCCGCCATCTGCTGGTCCACCGGCTCGCCCGCCTTGATCATGATGATGATCGGCCGCGGCGGCCGGATCGCGTCCACGAACTCCTCGATCGTCTTGCAGGGAATGATCTTGTCCTGCAAGGCGCCGGCATTCGCGTAGAATTCATCCGTTACCTGCGGCGTCCGGTTGAAGACCGCGATTCGGTTGCCTTTTTCGGCAATGTTGAGCGCCAGGTTGGACCCCATGACCGCAAGACCGATCAGTCCGATTTCCGCCTTTTCCACGACACGTCTCCATCAAGAATTTCAGTGACGGTGTTGTGGCACTTGAGGGTAAAAACGGCAAGCCCAATCGGCTCGATCCGCGTACGCGGACGGATTCGCAAGCCGGCCCCGACCGGTTTATGATGGATTGAACCCCGGCTCGGGGACAACCCTTCGGAGGTCGTCATGACCGTCATGCCCGCTGAGATCATCCACATTTCCATCGATCGCGACTGGCAGCGCGTCTACGACTTCGCCTCCCGGCCGGAGAACATGCCGCTCTGGGCGTCGGGCCTGGCCTCGGGCTTGAAAAAGGACGGCGACGACTGGCTGGCGGCGGGGCCTCTCGGCACCGTGCGGGTGAGCTTCGTGCCGAAGAACGAATTCGGCGTCATCGACCATACGGTCACGATCGAATCGGGGCTCAGGGTCTACAACGCGCTGCGCGTCGTGCCGAACGGCAGCGGCTGCGAGGTGATGTTCACGCTGCTCAGGCTCCCCGGCCTCACCGACGCGCAGATCGCCGCCGATGCCGACCATGTCCGCCGGGACCTCGCGGCGCTGAAGAGGCTGATGGAGCGATAACCGCCTCAGATCGCGTGCAACGTCCAGGCGACCAGGTCGCCGGTGACGGCGGCGAAGGTGCGGTCGAGCGCGTGGATATAATCTTCGTTGCCGTTGCCGCCGAGCGGACTCGTCTTGCGGAAGACGTTTTGCGCGACCACCGTGCCGTTCCGGTCGTTGAGGATCTTGGCGGAGATTTCCACCACGGCCACATGCCGCGCCACATCGATCTCGAAGGAGCGGATGTCGGTCACGACCTGATAGTCGATCGCCAGCCCCTGCCCCGGCACGCCGACGCCGCCGACCTCATGGGAGTTCTCGAAGGCGGTGACGAACTTCGCCTGCACCATGCGCGTCAGCCTGTCGCTCCACTGCGCTTTGGCGAGATACTGGATCTGCGAGGAGGTGACGCGCACGACGATCTGCTCGCGGTCGAGGGCGCCGAGCGCCGTCGGCTGCGGAATGAGGATCTGCTTGCCGTGCGCCGACGGACCTTCCGCCTTGTTGATCGCCGAAAGATCGAACGTGTCGTTCTTCGTCGCCGTGCCGCAGCCGGAAAGAAGGGCAGCGAGCAGCGGCAGGACAATGACCGCCTTGCGGGCGGCCGATGCCCGCCGAACCGAACCAGATGCAACCATGTCCCGCTTGTCCCTCAGACCTTTAATCCTTCCAGCGCGCCCGCCCGATATCGGGAGGGCGCTCCGCCGTACTATCCTTAACGCCGAGCCCGGCCGTCAAACTGCTTTACCGTATCCCCGCCGAACAGCAGACGCTGCGGATTGCGGTCGAAATTGCTGATCGTATCGTTCAGGTTCTGCACCGTGCGACGCGTATCGTTGACCAGTGTCTGGACGTCGTTCAGGCCGCCTGCCGAGAACTTCTGCAGATTATCGGCGATCGGGCCGATTCGCGCGTTGAGATTGTCTGCGACTTTCTTGAACGAATCCAGCGTATTGCGCGCCTGCACGAAGAGCGACTGCGTGCTGTCGGAGCCAAGCAGCGTATCGAGCTTCGCCAGAATGCCGTCGACCCGGTTGGAGGCCGCGTTGATCTTGGTGGAAATCTGCGAGACGTTTTCGATCGTCTGGTCGATATCCTTCTGCCGGCTGGCGACCGTGTTGGCGACGTCGCGGATCGAAGCGACCGCAACGCGCGCATCCGCCGTCGCCTTGGAAATGTCGTCCACCGTGCCCTTGACCTTGGCCGGGTCGATCTGCGCCACCAGCACGTCGATGCGGTCGAGCGTCGCCTGGGCCTTCTTGCCGAAATCGTTATAGGTGTCGGCCGTCTGCTTGATGCTGGCGATCGTCGCCTTCAGGTCTTGCGAGGCGTCCGCGACGTTGGCCGTCAGGCGGTCGGCATTGGCGACCACGTCGTTGACCTTCTTCGCATCGACGGCGCGCACGAGCTTCTCGACCGCGTCGAGCGTGGAATCGAGACGTCCCGAAACGCTGGTGAAGGTGTCGGACAGCTTGCCGATGCTCGCCAGGAACTTGTCGATATTGTCGGAATTGTCGGCGAGCGCCTTGGAGAACTTGTCGGCGTTGCGCGCCGTATCGGTCAGCGGCCCGCGGGCATCGGCGACGAAGGACTGGATATCGCCGACCGCGTCGTTGGCGCGGTTGAGGATCTTGTCGGCGGTCGCAAGCAGGTTGGTCACGCTCGACTGGTCGGCCAGAAGCACCGCCTTCTTGCCGGTATCGAGCGAGCGTTTCAGGATGTTCTCGTCACCGTTCCGCCCGCCGGAAAGCTCGATATAGGCAGCCCCCGTCAGCCCCTGGATTTCCAGAACCGCCTTGGTCGAGGAATAGACCGGCGCATCCGCCCTCACCTCGGTGAAGGCCAGCGAATAGCGCGGATCGTCCGCATCGATCGACAGCGTCTTGACCGTTCCCACCTGGATGCCGTTGAAGCGCACCGGCGATCCGACGCTGAGGCCGTTGGCGGAGCCGGGAATGCGCACGATCAGCTCGACCGTCGGCCCGCTGCGGCCATACTCCGCCATCCAGTAGACGAAACCGAATGCGGCGGCGATGACCAGCAGCGTGAAAATCCCGACGATCGTGTAGTTGGCTTTGGTTTCCATGGTTTCCAGTCACTTCTCGCGGCTCTGCGCTTCCGCGCGATCGCCGCCATTGGGATGCCCGTCCTCTCCCGTCGTCACGATCGAGCGCGCACGCTTGCCACGGAAATAGGACTTCACCCAGGGGTCCTCGCAGGCCAGCATGTCGTCCACCGTGCCTTCCACCAATACCCGCTTCTGTCCGAGCACAGCAATACGGTCGCAGACGGAAAACAGGCTGTCGAGATCGTGGGTCACCATATAGACGGTCAGCCCGAGCGTGTCGCGGAGCTTGGCGATCAGCTCGTCGAACTCGGCAGCGCCGATCGGATCGAGGCCGGAGGTCGGCTCGTCGAGGAAGACGAGGTCGGGATCGAGCGCCAGGGCGCGCGCCAGCGCCGCGCGCTTGATCATGCCGCCGGAAAGCTCCGACGGGTATTTGCCGGCGGCATCGGCGGCAAGGCCCACCATGCGGATTTTCAGATGCGCCAGCTCGTCCATCAGCGCCTGCGGCAGATCGAGATATTCGCGCATCGGCACCTGGATGTTTTCCTTGACCGTCAGCGACGAAAACAGCGCGCCCTGCTGGAACAGCACGCCGACGCGCATGTCGAGCCGGTTGCGGTCAGCCTCCTCCAGCGCGTCGTAATCCTCGCCGAGGATCTCGATCTTGCCGGAGCGGCGCGGCAAAAGCCGCAGCACGGTGCGCATCAGCACCGACTTGCCGGTGCCCGACGCGCCGACGAAACCCAATATCTCGCCGCGGTAGACGTCGAGATTGAGCTTGTCGAGCACGACCTTGGAGCCGAAGGCGACGGTGACGTCGTGCACCGAAAGCACGATATCGCGGCCGCGGCGCCGCTCGTCGGCTCTTTCCTTCGTTTCCTGTTGAAGCGCTGCCACCATCATTCCCTTAAAAATTGATCGCCGCGTAGAACACCGCGAACAGACCGTCCATCAGGATCACCACGAAGATCGCCTTCACGACGGCGGAGGTCACATGCTGGCCGAGCGATTCGGCGCTGCCGCCGACCTTCAGCCCCTCGACGGCAGCCACGATGCCGATCACCAGCGCCATGAAGGGCGCCTTGATCATGCCAGCGATCACCGTCGACAGGCTGATCGCCTCCTGCAGCCGCGACAGGAAGGTCGCAACGGTGATCCCCGAATAGGTATAGGCGACGGTCGCCGCACCCGCGAGCGACGCGAAATTGGCAATCACGGTCAAGAGCGGCAGCGCCACCGTCAGCGCCACCAGCCGCGGAAAGATCAGCACGCCGACCGGATTGAGGCCCATGACCTTCAGCGCGTCGACCTCCTCGCGCATCTTCATCGAGCCGATTTCGGCGGTAATCGCGCTGCCCGAGCGGCCGGCGATCATGATGGCGGTCAGAAGCACGCCGATCTCGCGCAATTGCAGGATGCCGACGAGATCGACCACGAAGACTTCGGCGCCGAAATAGCGGAGCTGGAAGGCGCCCTGCTGAGCGATGATCGCGCCGATCAGATAGGACATCAACAGGATGATCGGCACGGCGCGGACGCCCATGTGATCGATCTGGTTGACGATGGAAGCCGGCGACACGCCGCTGCCGCGGCCGAACTTCATCTGCGCGCCGCGAACGGCGGAGCCGAGAATGTACATGGCCGCGATGAAATTGTTGCCGAGGTCGTAGACGGTCTCGCCGATCGGCGCGAAGATGCGGTCGATGAGGGGCGTCTTCGGCGGCGCGTCCTTTTTTTGCGCCTCCTCCTCGTCGAAGGAGGCCAGCAGCTCGTCCACATGCGGCGTCGAGCCCTCGATGCGGACGGCGGCGCCATGCCGCTCCTGGCTCGACTTCAGGCGATGGATGAGAAGGGCGCCGGCTGTGTCGACGTCCGATAGGCCCGACAGGTCGATGGCGACCGAGCCGGCGCTGGCACGCTTCGAAAGCTCGTCGATCCGGCGCAGCACGCCATGCACGTTGGCGCTGCGCCAGCAGCCTTCCAGCCGGTAACGATGGCCCCCGCCTTCGGCCTGGTCGTCGATCGTCGGTGCATCGGAGGTCTGTTCGGCTGCTTTCAAGCTCGTGCGTCTTTCAGGTCTTGCGGCATCGGGGCCGACTCGGGAATCTTCGCACGACGCGGCGTGTTACTATAGCCGCTCCGTCCGTAAATTCCATGCCCCGCAGGAGATGCGAGTCTATGCCGCGCCGTTTTGACATTCAGATGACTTCCTTTCCCATCGCCGGGACCTTCACCATCTCGCGCGGTGCCAAGACCGCCGCCGACGTCGTCACCTGTACGATCGGGGAAAATGGCGTGGTCGGACGCGGCGAATGCGTTCCCTATCGCCGCTACGGCGAAAGCATCGAAAGCGTCATGGAGCAGATCGCCGCCGTCAGGCAAGCGCTGGAATCCGGCGCGGACCGTGCGGCCCTTGCCCGGCTGATGCCGCCCGGTGCCGCCCGCAACGCCGTCGATTGCGCGCTCTGGGATCTGGCGGCGAAGCGCTCGGGCATACCGGTCGCGACAAGCCTCGGCATCCGCGCGCCAAAGCCGCTCACCACGGCTTACACGATCTCGCTCGGCGAACCCGAGACGATGGCCGCGCAGGCGCGCGAGCACGCCCATCGCGCGCTCCTCAAGATCAAGGTCGGCACCGGCGACGACGAGAGCCGAATCCGCGCCGTGCGCGCCGCCGCACCGAACACCGCCATCATCCTCGACGCCAACGAAGGCTGGCCGGAACACGCCCTCCTCCGGCATCTGCAGGTGGCGGCGGAGGCGGGCATCGCCCTCATCGAACAGCCGCTGCCGGCCGGACAGGATGCGATGCTGGCAAAGATCGCCCGGTCCGTTGCCGTCTGCGCCGACGAAAGCGTGCACCATACCGGCGACCTCGCCGCCCTTCGCGACCGCTACGACGCGATCAACATCAAGCTCGACAAGACCGGCGGCCTGACGGAAGCGCTGGTGATGAAAAGAGAGGCGCAACACCTCGGCTTCCGCGTCATGGTCGGCTGCATGGTGGGAACCTCGCTTGCCATGGCGCCCGCCGTGCTGCTGGCGCAGGATGCCGATTTCGTCGATCTCGACGGCCCGCTGCTGCTGGCGCGGGATCGCGAGCCGGGCCTCGCTTACGAGGCCTCGCTGGTCTTTCCGCCGGCAAGCGAACTCTGGGGCTGAAGGTAGTAGGCCCCGATCACCATGAGGAGGCCGGCGAGCGCCACCGCCGCCATGACGTAATAGCTGGCGACGCCGAGCTGCGCGTAGATATAGCCCGCCGCGATGGTCATCAGGCCGAGGAACATGCCGTTGTAGAAGAAATAGGCGCCCTGTGCCGAGGCTTCCTGCACTTCCTCGACGCTCGCGACGATGCGGCGCTGGATGCCGGTGTGCACGAAGGCGTAGCTGAAGGAATGGAGCGACTGCAGCAGGAAGAAGCCGAGGAAGCTCGTCGTCGTCGGAAAGAGCAGCCAGCGGCAGATGCACACCGTCGAGCCGATGCGGATGAGCGTCCAGGCACTGAAATAGCGGTTGAGCCGCTTCGACAGGAAGAAGACCATCACCTCGGAGGCCACGCCCGCGACCCAGAGGATGCCGATCTCCACACCCGAAAAGCCGAGTTCGTGCCAATAGATCGATGCGAAGGTGTAGACCACCGCATGGCTCGACTGCTGGATCGAGACGCCGATCATGGTGAGAAGCAGATGCGGCTTCAGCAGCGATCCGCCGCCGGGCGGCTGCAGGTTGAGCGCCTGGCCGCGCCGCCGCGTCGGACCGATCCTCGGCGTGTAGAGCGACATGGCGATGGTCATCACGAAGCCGGCCGCCATCACCGGCGGCACGCTCGCCCCGCCCCAATTGCCGATCAGCTGCCCCCCGATCAGCGTCGAGAAGATGAAGGCGACCGAGCCCCAGACGCGCATCGAGCCGTAATCGAAGCCCCAGCGGCGAACGCCCGAGATGGCGATCGATTCCACCACCGGCACATAGCAGGCGAAGGTCGCTCCCTGCATGGTGTAGACGAGAAGGACGGGCCAGAATTCCGTCGTCCAGAACAGCGCCACCGCCGTCATCAGCGACAGGATGCCGGAAACGAGCAGCACGTCCGCCCGCTCCTTCATCCGGTCGGCGATCATGGCGACGACCGGCGCCACCAGAACGCGCACCACCATGGGAATCGCCAGGATCAGGCCGATCTCATGATCGTTGAAGTGAAGCGAGGCGAGCCACACCGGGAAAAACGGCAGCGCCACCCCGTTGACGAGCAGCGGGGCGCAATAGGACAGGGCGGTACGCAGCCGGAAATACGGCGGCGGGCCCTCACCCGCTGGCAATGTCGTCATGGGAATCATCATCGACCTGAGAGACGCACAAACGCTGCCTATCACGTCATGAGGACCACGACTATGGCGAGAAACGGTCCGCCGCCGCAGCTTCGTAAAAAAATGAGCAAGTGTCACATCCGCACGGCGGCCATGGGCGGCCGCCGCGCAAAGCGGATGCCGCTTTAGGCCGCCTGGGCGCCCAGTTGCGGCGCAATCTCCTCGACGGCGGCGACGGGCGCCACGCCGCGGATTTCCCGCCAGGTGATCAGCTCGAACGAGCCGTCGTCATGCTCGGCGATCGCCGTGCAGCTTTCCACCCAGTCGCCGGTATTGATGTAGCGGACGCCGTCGTGATCCTCGATCACGGCGTGGTGGATATGGCCGCAGATCACGCCGTCCGCCTTGTGACGCCGGGCCTCCTCGGCCACAACGCGCTGGAACTCGCCGATGAAATTGACCGCATGCTTGACCTGCAGCTTCGCCCAGGCCGAAAACGACCAGTAGGGCATGCCGAGGCGGCGGCGGACGGCGGCAAGCCCGACGTTGATGAGGATCGCCATATCGTAGGCCCAGTCGCCGAGATAGGCGAGCAGGCGCGCGTTGCGGACGACGACGTCGAATTCGTCGCCGTGCAGCACCAGGTATTTCTTGCCGTCGGCCGTCTCGTGTGTGGCGCGTTCGGCCACTTCGATGCCGCCGAAATGCACGCCCGGAAAGTCGCGCATGAATTCGTCGTGGTTGCCGGGGATGTAGACGACGCGCGTGCCCTTGCGCGCCTTGCGCAGGATCTTCTGGACGACGTCGTTGCACTCCTGCGGCCAGTACCAGCTGCGCTTCAGCCGCCAGCCGTCGACGATGTCGCCGATCAGGTAGATCGTGTCCGCGTCATGATGCCTCAGGAAGTCGATCAGGAAATCCGCCTTGGCGGCTTTCGAGCCGAGGTGCACGTCGGAAATGAACAGCGTACGGAAATGTCGAGTGTCCATGATATCCATCGCGAACGTCATGCCCGCGCCCCGTCTTCATTGGCATTGTCTTCCTGGGCCTTCCAAAACCAGACTCGTGTTTCAGGAAGATGACAGGGCCTGCTCGCAGCGCCGGACCACCATCCGCACCCCTCGCCCGACGGCCGGATAAAATCTTGGAACCGGCCTTGAAATTCTACTGTCCGGCCCGGCGGTTTGATGTATGCAGGGAGGCGAAATCGACCATGAAGACGGGAATGGAGACGCAGAATGAACGCGCATGACTCATCGAAAACGCCGAAAAACGTTCCTGGCGGCGATCTCGACGAGCAGGCGCTGTTCTTCCACCGCTATCCGCGCCCCGGCAAGCTGGAAATTCAGGCGACCAAGCCGCTCGGCAACCAGCGCGATCTGGCACTTGCCTATTCGCCCGGCGTCGCCGCCCCCTGCCTTGCCATCCGCGACAACCCGGAACTCGCCGCCGACTATACCGCGCGCGCCAACCTCGTCGCCGTCATCTCGAACGGCACCGCCGTTCTCGGCCTCGGCAATATCGGCCCGCTGGCATCGAAGCCGGTGATGGAGGGCAAGGCCGTCCTCTTCAAGAAATTCGCCGGCATCGACGTCTTCGACATCGAGGTGGCCGCCCCCACCGTCGAGGAGATGGTGAGCAGCATTTCAGCGCTGGAGCCGACCTTCGGCGGCATCAACCTCGAGGACATCAAGGCGCCGGAATGCTTCGAGGTGGAGCGGCGCCTGCGCGAGAAGATGAAGATCCCCGTCTTCCATGACGACCAGCACGGCACCGCCATCATCGTCGCCGCAGCCATCCTCAACGGCCTGGAACTGGCCGAGAAGAAGATCGGCGACGTCAAGATCGTCGCCTCGGGCGCGGGGGCGGCAGCACTTGCCTGCCTCAACCTCCTCGTCACCCTCGGCGCACGGCGCGAAAACATCTGGGTCCACGACATCGAGGGGCTGGTCTATGAGGGCCGCACCGAGCTGATGGACGAGTGGAAAGCGGTCTACGCCCAGAAGAGCGACAAGCGCGTGCTGGCCGATTCGATCGGCGGCGCCGACGTCTTCCTCGGCCTTTCGGCGGCCGGCGTGCTCAAGCCGGAGCTTCTGGCGCAGATGGCCGAAAAGCCGCTGATCATGGCGCTTGCCAATCCGACGCCGGAAATCATGCCGGACCTCGCCCGCGCCGCCCGCCCCGATGCGATGATCTGCACCGGCCGCTCGGATTTCCCCAACCAGGTCAACAACGTCCTCTGCTTCCCCTACATCTTCCGCGGCGCGCTCGACTGCGGCGCCGAGACGATCAACGAAGAGATGAAGATGGCGGCGGTAAGAGCGATCGCCGCCCTTGCCCGCGAGGAACCCTCCGACGTCGCCGCCCGCGCCTATTCCGGTGAAACGCCGGTCTTCGGGCCGGATTACCTCATCCCCTCGCCCTTCGATCCGCGCCTCATTCTCCGCATTGCGCCGGCCGTCGCCGAGGCTGCCGCCGCAAGCGGCGTCGCCCTCCGCCCGATCGCCGATTTCGACGCCTATCTCGACCAGTTGAACCGCTTCGTCTTCCGCTCCGGCTTCGTGATGAAGCCGATCTTCGCCGCCTCCAAGAGCGCCGAGCGCAAGCGCGTGGTCTTTGCCGAGGGCGAGGACGAGCGCGTGCTGCGCGCCGCCCAGGTGCTGATCGAGGAAAGCACCGCGACGCCGATCCTCATCGGCCGTCCGCAGGTCATCGAAACCCGCCTCAAGCGCTACGGCCTGAAAATCCGTCCGCAGACGGATTTCGCCGTCATCAACCCGGAAGACGATCCGCGCTTCCGCGAATATGTCGATCTCTATTTCTCGATCGTCGGCCGCAGCGGCGTCATTCCGGAAGCCGCCCGAACCATGGTGCGCACCAACACCACCGTCATCGGCGCGCTGGCGCTGAGACGCGGCGAGGCGGATGCGCTGATCTGCGGCGTCGAAGGCCGCTATGACCGCCACCTGCGCGACGTCCGCCAGATCATCGGCAAGCGCAAGGACGTTCGCGACTTCTCCGCCCTCAGCCTGCTCATCTCGCAGCGCGGTGCGACCTTCTTCACCGACACCTACGTCACCTACAATCCGACGGCGGAGGAAGTGGCCGAGTCGACGATCCTGGCGTCGGAAGAGATCAAGCGTTTCGGCCTGACGCCGCGCGCGGCGCTCGTCTCGCACTCCAACTTCGGCTCGCGCGAGTCGGAGAGCGCCGCCAAGATGCGCGCCGCCCTTAAGCTCGTCCGCGAGGCCGCGCCCGACCTCATCGTCGACGGCGAAATGCATGGCGACAGCGCGATCTCCGAGGGGCTGCGCCGCCGCGCCATGCCCGACAGCCCGCTGACCGACGAAGCGAACCTCCTGGTCTTCCCGAACCTCGATGCTGCCAACATCACGCTCGGCGTGGTCAAGTCCGTGACCGAGAGCCTGCATGTCGGGCCGATCCTGCTCGGCGCGGCCATGCCCGCCCACATCCTCTCGCCCTCCGTGACCTCCCGCGGCGTGGTCAACATGGCGGCGCTGGCGGTTGTCGAGGCATCGCAACCCGCCTAATCCAGAGGTTGTATGTCCTTTTGCGCGGCCGCCCCTCAGGGCGGCCGCGCAAGCTTTGAAAAACAACGACAAAGCGCCGTTTCAGTCGAGATTGGACTCGACAAGTCAACCCTGAGTGATCAATAAGAAACCCATTAGTCCTTAGGGTTTATGATCGCCATGCGCGAGCAGTATTTCGAACTGTTCGATTGGCTGGAGCGGGAGCGAACGGTCGAGCCGCGTGCGTTCTTCTCGCGTCTCCAGGCGGCCTACGGCATCGCTCATGTTTTTTACGTCGACGCGGTGCCCTCGCTTCGCTCGACGCAATTCCACCGCCTGCATCATACGCTTGCCGCCCGTGACCACGAGGCGCTGAGAACGGTCGAAGCCGGCGCGCTCCATGCCTCGCTCCGCTTCGTGCTGACCTCCGTGCGGCCCGTCGAGCACGAAACGCTCCGCCGCCTGCAGCCCGGCGCCGCGCTTCTTTTCCAGCGCGCCGAGGCGCTCGGCCTGTCGCCGCAGGGCATTTCCTATCCGCTGCTCTCGCCGGCCTGCCGGGCGGCCGCACTCTCGATCAGCGTGCCCTTGCCGCCTGCGGAGGCCGCCGCCTTCCTGCGCTTCTACGGCCGCGACATCCACACGCTTTCGGCACTCTTCCACGCCGCGATGATCGAGGCGGAGCGGCCGGCGGCCGCAGCTCCCGACATTGCGATCACGCCGCGCGAGCGCGAGGTCCTGCGCTGGTCGGCCGCCGGCAAGAGCTACTGGGAGATCGCCATGATCCTCGGCATCACCGAGCGCACCGTCCGCTTCTTCATGAGCAATGCCCGCCAGAAGCTGGACGTCGTCTCCAACACCCAGGCCGTCGCCGAAGCCGTCTGGCGCGGCCTCATTCCCCACGTCTGACGCCTCACAGTAGAAGCCGAAACCGCAGCACCGCCACTGTCGCTTGCGACAGTATTGGCCGCCGCCCGCCTTTGCCAGTCTGCAGCGCTCGAAACAGCGGATGGAGACCGGCATGATCAAGCTTTTCAGCGGCGCTTTGCGCCACCACCATTTGGGCGCGATGGACGAGATGTTCCGCCTGCGCAAGCGCGTATTCCACGATCTTCTGAAATGGCAGGTGCTGGTGGACGGCGAATGGGAGATCGACCAATACGACCTTTCCAACCCGATCTACGTGCTGTCCTATCACGACGAGACCGGCAAGCTCCGCGGCGCGCTGCGGCTTTTGCCGACGCTCGGGCCGAACATGCTCGACGACACCTTTCCGATCCTCCTCGGCGACCGTCCGGCGATCCGCGATGCCGCCGTCTGGGAATCGAGCCGCTTCTGCATCGATCCCGAAATTTCGCAGGACCGCGCCTCGAACCAGGTGACGGTCGCCGCCGCCGAACTCATGTGCGGGGTGGGCGAACTCGGGCTGACCTCGGGGCTGACGAAGATCGTCACCGTTACCGACGTCTTTCTGGAGCGGATGTTCCGCCGCATGGGCTGCCCCGGCGAGCGTCTGGGCGAACCGCGAAAGATCGGCTCCGTCCATGCGGTCGCCGTCGCCTGGGAAATCACCACCGACATGCTCGGCGCCATGAAGCAGATGGCCGGCCTCCCCGGCCCCGTGCTCGACGCGCCGACCACGATGGCGCTTGCCCGCGCGGCCTGACGGCGGCTCCCTCGTTTCAGCATCTTGTTAAGCGCCGTTGCGCTATAAGGATCGCTGAGAGATTTGAACGGGGGCAGACCGTGGAACGCGGCCGTGTTTTTTCCTGGATTCTGGTGGCGTCGCTCAGTCCGGCGACGCCGTCCGCGGCCGCATCCGCCTATCTTTGCGACGACCTGCGCGGCCAGCTCGCCGATATTCCCGTCACCATCGGCACCGGCAACATGTCCCGGCGGCTGGCAAGCAGCATCGAAGAGCAGAAGCAGGAAATCCGCGCGATCGAGGAGGAAGCCCGCAGCCGCGGCTGCGGGAACGGCGGCAGTTCGATCGCCGGCGCCGAGGAAGCGTCCGCCTGCGACGAGCTGCAAAGCTCGCTCGACCGAGTACAGGAAAACCTCCGCTACCTGCTCGCCCGTCAAGCCGATATGCAAGGCGGTACCGACGACGCCACCCGCAGCCGGCTCGAAACGGCGCTGCGCGAAAACGGCTGCGACGAGCCGATGGACGGACAATCGGAGATCATCGCAACCCCTGAGGAGCCGCCCGCCACGCCGGAACAGCAGGCGATGCGCGCCGACACCTTCTATCCGCCGATGGGAGAGGAGCAAGGCTTCGCGCCGCCCGCCTCTCCGCCCTACGCCGCAGGCGGCGGCGCGGGCTTGCAGACGGTCTGTGTGCGCACCTGTGACGGCGGCTTCTTCCCGATGACGACCAACGCCACGCCGCTCAATTTCCAGCAGGACGCCAGCGCCTGCGCGCGCATGTGCCCGGACGTCACGACCGAACTCTATTACCGCTACCTGCCCTATCAGGAATCGTCGGAGATGGTTTCGGCCGCAACGGGCCAGCGCTACAGCGGCATGCCCTATGCCTTCGCCTTCCGCAAACGAAAGCCCGGCGAAAAATCCGCCTGCACCTGCAACCTTCCCGCCTATTACGAGCAAATGCGGCGCGACAAGGCGATCAGTTCCCCGGACAGCGGCTCGTCCGGCAGCTCGATCATCACCATCGAGACGGAAAAGCCCAAGCCACCGCAGGCCGCAGCCGCGGCCCCCGTCGCCCCGCCGGAAGAGCGACCCTACGATCCCTCCGCCAGCAAGGTGCGCCGGGTCGGCCCGCAGTTTCTCGGCAGCGACCAAGGCTCAATCGACCTCCGCCACCCCGCCGCACCCGGCCCGCAGCCGCAGCAATAGGACCGGGCGGGCTTTCACCCAGCCTGGCTCTGCCGCCGCATCCTGATGAACATCCGCTTTGTGCCGTCCATCCGGGTTTCGAGAACGCCGGATTGCTTCAGGACCGTGCTGAATTTCGCCGATCCGAAGTCCTTGGCGCAAAACCCCGGATTCAGCTGCTTTATCACCTGAGCCAGCCGGGACACATCGAGCCATTCGCCCGGATCGTGCCCCAGCGAAGTCAGCGCCCGCGCAACATAGGGCCGGATATCCGCGGTTCGCTTCAGCGCGACGACCTTAGACGACTCCGACCGTTCGGGCGATCTCTCGACCTCCAGCTCGAAAAATGCATCGAAGGCTGCTCGGAACACGTCGTTCGCCTTCGGTCCGCCAAGTCCGACAACCTGACGGCCGCGCATCCGTATGCGGCTCGCGAGGTGTGCGAAATCGCTGTCGGTGCTCGCTATGCAGAACACATCGATCTCCGCCCTGCCCAAAGATTCCGTAGCGTCGATCGCCAAAAGGATATCGCTGCTGTTCTTACCCGAAATCGAGGCTTGGGCGATCCGCAGGTCGAGAGCGTAGTGCGGAACGGCCGCGGCCCAGGGCCGCAGCGCTTCCCTGGTGAAATCGCCATAAACACGCCGTTCGACGATCCGGCCGTAGCGGGAAGCGATATCGAAGATTCCCGCGACCGTACGGGCCGGCAAATTCTCGGCATCGATAAAAACACCGACCCTCGGCGTCAGCTTGTCCACGGCTGCGCGTCTCCTGTTGCATCGGCTTCAGGAAACACCAGAACGGGAAAAACGCAAAGGCCGACCGGTCAATCCGGTTAACGATCCCGGAATCGATTGGTAATCGGATAGCGGCGGTCGCGGCCGAAATTCTTTTTGGTGATCTTCACGCCCGGCGCGGACTGGCGGCGCTTGTATTCGGCGAGATAGAGCAGATGCTCCACCCGATGGACGGTCGCCACGTCGTGGCCACGGGCGACGATCTCCTCGACGGCCATTTCCTTTTCCACGAGGCATTCGAGAATGTCGTCGAGGACGGGATAGGGCGGCAGCGAATCCTGGTCGGTCTGGTTCGGGCGAAGCTCCGCCGAGGGCGCCTTTTCGATGATGTTGACCGGGATGACCTCGCCCGACGGCCCGAGCGCGTCCGGCGGCACATGCGCGTTGCGCCAGCGCGACAGCGCATAGACCTGCATCTTGTAGAGGTCCTTGATCGGATTGAAGCCGCCGTTCATGTCGCCGTAGAGCGTCGCATAGCCGACGGACATTTCCGACTTGTTACCGGTGGTGACGACCATCGAGCCGAACTTGTTGGAGATCGCCATCAGGATTGTCCCGCGCGAGCGGCTCTGGAGGTTTTCTTCCGTGATGCCGGTTTCGGTGCCTTCGAACAGTTCCGACAGCGCCGAGCCGAAACCGGTGACCGGCTCCTCGATCGGCACGATGTCGTAGCGGCAGCCGAGCGCCTTGGCGCAATCGGCGGCGTCCTTCAGCGAGTCCTCGGACGTATAGCGATAGGGCAGCATGACGGTGCGCACGCGCTCTTCGCCCAGCGCGTCGACGGCAAGGGCCGCGCAGATCGCCGAATCGATGCCGCCGGAAAGGCCGAGCACCACGCTCTTGAAACCGTTCTTGTTGACGTAGTCGCGGAAACCGAGAAGGCAGGCGCGATAATCCGCCTCCTCCTGATCGGGAAGACGCGCCATCGGACCTTCGCCGCAATGCCAGCCGTCACCCTTGCGCCGCCATGTCGTGACGGCGACGGCGGGCTCGAACTGGCTCATCTGGAAGGCGAGCGACCGGTCGGCATTGAAAGCGAAGCTCGCGCCGTCGAAGACGAGTTCGTCCTGGCCGCCGAGCTGGTTGGCGAAGACCAGCGGCAGGCCGGTTTCGATCACCTGCTTCAACGCTACCTGATGGCGCACGTCCACCTTGCCACGATAATAGGGCGAGCCGTTCGGGACCAGCAGCATTTCCGCGCCGGTTTCGGCCAGCGTCTCGCAGACCCCGACGTCGTTCCAGATTTCCTCGCAGATCGGAATGCCGATCCTGACCCCGCGGAAATTGACCGGCCCCGGCATCGCCCCTTCGGTAAAGACGCGCTTCTCGTCGAACTCGCCGTAATTCGGCAGGTCGACCTTGTCGCGGAAGACGAGGATTTTGCCGCCGTCGAGAACCGCCACCGAATTGTGCCGTCCCGCCTCGCTTTGCCGCGGAAAGCCGACGATCACGCCGGGGCCGCCATCGGCCGTATCGGCGGCAAGGTCGTCCACGGCCTTGCGGCAGGCCCTCAGGAACGCCGGCTTCAGCACCAGATCCTCCGGCGGATAGCCGGAAATGAAAAGTTCCGTCAGAAGCAGCAGGTGCGCGCCCTGCCGCGCCGCATCAGTGCGCGCCTCGCGCGCCTTCGCCAGGTTGCCGGCGATGTCGCCGACCGTGGGGTTCAGCTGGGCAACCGCGATGCGGAGCGTATCGGTAAGGGCGCTTTGTTCTGTCATGCCATAGATTTAGCGACGACGGACGGCTTCCGCAACCGTTCCGCGGCGCCATCGGCGGAAGTCGTCGCCGGCCGCCGACTTTTACAAACGAAAACGAGTGGAATGCCATTCAACACCTTGCGGTTCATCCACCATTCATGACAGTGATGTGACAGTAAGGGAAGCTTTGTAAAAACATTCGGAGATTATCTTGGTGGCGCCGTTATCACCTTCGGCCGAGGGCCGTCCGGCCCTCTCGCGGCCTTTCGCGCTCTCGCTGGCGCAATCGTCCCTCTCCCGCCGGATTCTCAGCCTCTGCCTGACGCTTGCGATCGCTTTCGCCACCGTCGTCGCGGTCGAATGGATCAGCCGCGGCTCACTCGCCGATATCCCCGAATATCTCACCTCGCCGATCAAGCCGGGGCTCACCACCATCGGCCTGATCTTCGTGGTGATGCTGGCGCTGGACGGCCTGCTCGGCCGGGCGCACCTCTCCACTCTCCTCGTCGCGCCGCTGGTCCTCATTCCGGCCTCGGTGTCGAACGAAAAGCAGCATTATCTTTCCGACCCGCTCTATCCGTCCGATATCCTCTTCGCGCGCCAGATCATGGAACTGATGCCGGTGATCGTGCGCGAGCGTCCGATGACCGCGCTTGCCGTCGTCGTCGGGCTTCTCCTGTCGGTCGCGGGCCTCGTCTATCTCTGGCGCTACGGCTGGACCCACGCCCGCCGGCTGTCGCGCCGCGCGCGGACGCTGCGCGTCTCGATCTGCCTGCCGCTCTTTGCCCTCTTCGTCTCGCAGATGGATGCCCAGCAATATTCCTGGATCAGGGAGAAGCTGCGCATCATCCCGATCGTATGGGACCAGAAGGAGAACTACAGCTATAACGGCTTCATCATCGCCTTTTCGCTGAACGTGCCGATGGCGCATCTCAATGCGCCGGCGGGTTACGGCCACGAGGCGCTCGATACGATCCCCGCGCGCAACTACTCCTATCTCTCCGGCCCGCGCGAAAAGCCGGACGTGATCATGCTGATGAGCGAGTCCTTCTGGGACCCGACGCGGCTTTCCAACGTCGCGCTCTCGCCCGACCCGCTGCCGAACATCCGCGCCGCGCAGTCCGGCTATGTCTTCTCGCCGGAGTTCGGCGGCATGACGGCCAATGTCGAATTCGAGGCGCTGACCGGCTTCTCCAACGCCTTCCTGCCCTATGGCAGCATTCCCTATCAGCAATATGTGCGCCACCAGGTGCCGTCGCTTGCCACCTTCTTCCGTGGCGAGGGCTATGCGGCGCGCGCGATCCATCCCTTCGAAGGCTGGTTCTGGAACCGCAACGAGGTCTACAAGGACTTCGGCTTCGAGGAATTCCGCACCGAAGACACCCTGCCCGCCATGGACAAGCGCGGCATGTTCGCCTCCGACGACGCCATGTTGAAGGAGATCATGCGCGAGGGCGACGCCATGGATCGCCCGTTCTTCTTCTTCGGCGTCACCTTGCAGGGACATGGCCCCTACGAAGCGCACCGCTACGCCGAAAACACCGTCACTGTCGCCGGAAACCTGCCGGATGCCGACCGCAAGACGCTCGCCACCTATGCGCAGGGCGTGCGCGAGGCGGACCAGAGCCTGAAGATGCTGATGGACTGGGCCTCCAGGCGCGAGCGCGAGACCATCATCGTGCTCTGGGGCGACCACCTGCCGCCGCTCGGCACGGTCTATCCCGACACCGGCTACATGCCGGAAGAGGTCGCCACCCGCAAGGCATCGCTGGACGTCATGAAGCGCGAGCATGAGACGCCGCTCGTCATCTGGTCGAGCAAGAAGGGCGTGCGCAAGGATATCGGCACCATCAGCCCCTCGCTCCTGCCCTACAACCTGCTGAAGACCGCCGGCTTCGAGCATCCGTTCTACACCGGCTTCCTCGGCCGCGTGCAGAAGAAATACAACGTCATCGACCGCTACCAGCTCGCCACCCGCGACGGCCAGACCGTCCCCGACTGGAGCCGCGACGAGGGCAGCGTCGATCCGCTGGTGCGCGATTATCGCTACCTGCAATACGACATGATGTTCGGAAACCAGTTCGGGCTGAGCCGCTTCTTCCCCTCGCAGGCGTGGCTGACCGGACAGAGCAGCTAAGCCGCATTGCAAATCACCGGAGACTTCGGATACTTGCGCCCACCGCGCCCAAGCCTCCGGAGTCTTGAATGTCCACGCTGCCGAACTTCATGCATCCGCATTTCGACAAGAACGCCGACGAGCTGGGCGTCATCGAAAAGCGGGTGCTGGCGAAAGCGCACGAGCGCAAGATCATATCGACGGACGTGAACGCGGCATTTTCCGCCGAAGCCAGCCGCGGCGAACGGCTCGCCGACCATATCGCGCGCGTCGGCGGCTCCTGGACCTTCATCGTCGGATTTCTGCTCTTCCTGGTGTTCTGGTGCGTCGTCAATACCGTGGTGCTCGTCACCCGCGCCTTCGACCCCTACCCCTTCATCTTCCTCAATCTGGTGCTCTCCATGCTCGCGGCGATCCAGGCGCCGATCATCATGATGTCGCAGAACCGCCAGGCCGAGCGCGACCGCTTCGAAGCGGCGAAGGACTACGAGGTCAACCTCAAGGCCGAGCTGGAAGTGCTCTCCCTGCACCAGAAGATCGACATGAAGGTGCTGGCCGAACTCTCGGCACTCCGCGAGGAAATCACCCGGCTTTCGGCGGCGGTGAGCGCCAAGGGTTAGCGCGATCCCTCGCCCGTCAGTCGGCCGTCACAAGCCCCGGCCGGCCGCGCGGATATTGCGGCAGGCCGTCGGCGATTTCGTAGAAGTCGCCTTTGTCGGCGCAGAAGATGTGATAGGCGAGCGCAAGGCCGGTCGGCTTGTCGAAGGCGCCGGCGAGGATCGAGATGTCCGAGGCTCCGTGCGCCTGCCAGAAAAGCAGCGATCCGCAGGTGGCGCAGAAGCCGCGGCGGGCGAATGCGCTGGCGTCGTACCAGGTGATGGCGTCCGCGCCCTCGATGGCGATCCGGTCGAGCGGCACGTTGGTCGCCGCCACATAGAGCCCCGTCTGCTTTCGGCATTGCGAGCAATGGCAGGCCACCACCTCCCGCAACGCGCCGCGCGTACGGAACCGCACCGCGCCGCAAAGGCAGGAGCCGGAATGTTCGTCGTTCATGGATGTCCCCCCGATCGAAACAAGGATGCCACGGCTTGCGGGCACCGTCGAATGCATTGAAATGAACATCGCTTCAACCGGATTGACAGCACGGCTTAAGAGCGCCGCCCCGCATTCAAAATGCGGCCACGGAAAAGGGCCGATCTTACGACCGGCCCTTCCTCATTTTCGACTAGAACTAGCTATCCCGCTCAGGCGGTGATCGCCATCCGCTTTTCGTCGCGGCCGCCCTTCATGCGCTCTGCGAGCAGGAAGGCCAGCTCCAGCGCCTGATCGGCGTTGAGGCGCGGGTCGCAATGGGTGTGGTAGCGGTCGGCCAGATCGTCGCCGGACAGCGCGCGGGCACCGCCGGTGCATTCCGTCACGTCCTTGCCAGTCATCTCGATATGGATGCCGCCCGGATGCGTGCCTTCGGCGCGGTGGATCTGGAAGAAGCTTTCCACTTCCGACAGAATCCGCTCGAAGGGGCGGGTCTTGTAGCTGTTGAGCGTGATCGTGTTGCCGTGCATCGGGTCGCAGGACCAGACGACCTTGCGGCCTTCCTTCTCCACCGCGCGGATGAGGCGCGGCAGATGGTCGGCGACCTTGTCATGGCCGAAGCGGCAGATCAGCGTCAGGCGACCCGCTTCGTTCGTCGGGTTCAGGATGTCGATCAGGTTCAACAGATCGTCCGCCTGCAGCGACGGGCCGCATTTCAGGCCCAGCGGGTTCTTAATGCCGCGGCAATATTCGACATGCGCGTGATCGGCCTGGCGCGTGCGGTCGCCGATCCAGATCATGTGGCCGGAGGTCGCATACCAGTCGCCCGAGGTGGAATCGACGCGCGTCAGCGCCTCTTCATAGCCGAGCAGCAGCGCTTCGTGGCTGGTGAAGAAATCCGTCTCGCGCAGGCTGGCGTTGTTTTCCGCCGTGATGCCGATCGCGTTCATGAAGTCCATGGTTTCGGCGATGCGGTTGGCAAGCTTGCGGTAACGCTCGCCCTGCGGGCTGTCCTTGACGAAGCCGAGCATCCATTGGTTGACGTTTTCGAGATTGGCATAGCCGCCCATCGCGAAGGCGCGCAAAAGGTTCAGCGTCGCCGCCGACTGGCGGTAAGCCATGGCCTGGCGTTCCGGGTTCGGCGTGCGGGCCTCCTCGGTGAACTCGATGCCGTTGATGATGTCGCCGCGATAGCTCGGCAGCGAAACGCCGTTCAGCGTCTCGGTGTTCGACGTGCGCGGCTTGGCGAACTGGCCGGCGATGCGGCCGACCTTCACCACCGGCTGCTGCGCGCCGAAAGTGAGCACGACGGCCATCTGCAGGAAGGCGCGGAAAAAGTCGCGGATATTATCGGCGCCGTGTTCGGCGAAGCTCTCGGCGCAATCGCCGCCCTGCAGCAGGAAGCCGTTGCCTTCCGCGACATTGGCGAGATGCTTCTTGAGGCGGCGCGCCTCACCGGCGAAGACGAGCGGCGGATAGGTTGCCAGCTGCGCTTCCGTCGCGGCGAGCGCTGCCTGATCCGGATAGTCCGGCACCTGCTGGATTGGCTTCTGCCGCCAGCTATTCGGGGTCCAAGTCTGTGCCATGTCGATCACCTGTCTTGCATCCGGCTCTCGCCGGATGTCCGTCGTCCACAATATCGCGCGGCTTATAAACCTTTGCCGGCGGCTTGCATAGCAGCCTTCCGCCACTTCCATCGATTGCCCGCGCGCACGAGAGATAGCGATTGCGGCAAGCGATTTACAGATGGGAAACCACGGTCGTTTGCGCCTCTTTCAGGATTGCCGCGCTATTAGGTGCACAATCGTTTCGGGCTGCCATGAGGACCGCCCCGTTTCAGCGTCGATGCAGGACGCGCTCAATGCTCAAAAGCAGGTAGCCTGCCATGCATCGCCTTCTATCGCGTCTTCGCACCGACAAATCCGGAAATTTCGGCATCATGACCGCCCCCATGATCATGCCGCTGGTTGGCGTGGCGGGCCTTGCCATCGATTTCAGCAATGCGCTGAACATCCGCACGGAACTCTCAAACGCCGCGGACGCGGCAGCCATCGGGGCTGTCGCCGAAAAATCGCCCGGCGTGCTGGCCGCCATGGCGATGACCGGCGATGGCACTGTCACGCTGGCACAGGACGACGCCCGCAAACTGTTTTTCGGCCAGGCGTCGGTTCAGACGCAGGGCGTTTCCGTGGACGTCGATACCAGCCTGTCGCGGACGAGCGACATGCTGACCTCCAGGGTCACCTTCAATGCCTCCGTGCCGACCACGTTCCTGAAAATCCTCGGCAAGGACTCCATCTCGATTTCCGGCACGGCGACGGCACAGAACGAGACCGCCAAGTTCATGGATTTCTACATCCTGATCGACAACTCGCCCTCCATGGGAGTCGGTGCGACACTGAAGGAGATCGACGCGCTGGAGAGCAAGACCGGCTGCGCCTTCGCGTGTCACCAGTTGGACAAGGAGGTCAACAACTACACGATCGCGAAGGATCTGAAGGTCAACATGCGCATCGACGTCGTGCGCATGGCGACGCAGGCGCTGGCCGAAAGGGCAAAGACCGACCGATTGACGAACGACCAGTTCCAGATGGGGGTCTATACCCTAGGCGCTCGGGCAGAAGATGCACAGCTGACGACGATCTCAGGCCTCACATCGGATATGGACCAGGTCAAGAAATATACCTCCACCGTCGACCTCATGACCATTCCCTACCAAAACTACAAAGAGGACCAGCTGACGAATTTCGACGACGCGCTGACGGCGATGAACGGGACCATCATCAACAATGCCAGCCAGGGCGCGACGGCGACGGATCGCAAGAAAATCCTCTTCATCGTTTCCGACGGCGTCGGTGATCGGCAAAAGCCGGACACCTGCACCGAAAACGTGACCAGCAAGGGACGCTGCCAGGAGCCGATCGACGCAAGCTTTTGCGAGCCGCTCAAGAAGCGCGGCGTGCAGATCGCTGTCCTCTACACGACCTATCTACCGATGAAGAAAGATGCGGATAATTGGTACGATACCTGGATACGCCCGTTTCACGACGACATCGCCGGAAAGATGGAAGCGTGCGCCACGCCGGGCTTCTATTTCGAAGTCAGTCCCAGCGAGGGCATCGACACCGCTATGAATGCCCTCTTCGCAAAGGTCGTCCACGCACCCCGGCTGACGCATTGAGCGTCACACCCGCTCGCCGTTCCTGATCCGGTAGCTCGGCGAATACATCGTCACGAGTTCTTCCGCCGCGGTCGGATGAAGCGCCATGGTGCGGTCGAAGTCGTCCTTGGTGCAGCCGGCTTTCAGCGTCACGCCGAGAAGCTGCGCCATCTCGCCGGCGTCGTGGCCGAGGATGTGGGCGCCGACGACCTTGCGGTCGGCCGCATTGACGATCAGCTTCATGATCATCTTCTCGTCGCGGCCGGAAAGAGTCGCCTTCATCGGGCGGAACTGGGCGCGGTAGATTTCTAGCTCGGCATAAGTCTTCGCGGCCTCCTCCTCGCCGAGGCCCACGGTTCCGATTTCCGGCTGCGAGAAGACGGCGGTCGGGATGAGCTGGTGGTCGGGCTTCGTCGGGTTGTTCTTGTATTCGGTCTCGATGAAGCACATGGCCTCGTGGATCGCGACCGGCGTCAACTGTACCCGGTCGGTGACGTCGCCGAGCGCGAAGATGCTCGGCACGGAGGTTCTGGAATAGTCGTCGACGACGATGGCGCCGCGTTCGTTGGTTTTGACGCCGGCCGCTTCCAGACCCAGGTTCGCGGTGTTCGGATCGCGGCCGAGCGCCAGCATGACCGTCTCGACCTCAAGGACGCCGTGGTTCTTCGTGCGGGCGTGCAGGCCCTCGCCCGACCTCGTCACCTCTTCGATGACGTCGTGGCAGAGGATGCGGATGCCCTTGGCCTCCATCGCCTCGTGCAGGCCCTTGCGAAGGTCGTGATCGAAGCGGGAGAGGATTTCCGCGCCGCGATAGATCAGCGTCGTCTCCACGCCGAGACCGTGGAAGATGTTGGCGAATTCCACGGCGATATAGCCGCCGCCGGCGATCAGGATCGACTTCGGCAGCGTCTCCAGATGAAACGCCTCGTTGGAGGAAATGCAGAACTCGTGGCCGGGCAGCGCCTCGTGCGGGTTCGGCGTGCCGCCGACCGCAATCACGATGCGCTCGGCCGTCACCGTCGCGCCCGTCTTCGTCAGCTTCACGGTGTGGGCGTCGACCAGTTCGGCGCGGCTGTCGAACATGTCCGCCTTGGCGTTGTCCAGCCCCTTGCGGTAGAGGCCTTCCAGCCGGGCGATTTCCTTGTCCTTGGCCGCGACCAGCGTCTTCCAGTCGAAGACCGGTTCGCCGACCGTCCATCCATAGCCCGCCGCATCCTCGAAATGCTCGTGATACTGCGAAGCATAGACGAAGAGCTTTTTCGGCACGCAGCCGCGGATGACGCAGGTGCCGCCGTAGCGGTATTCTTCCGCGATGCCGACCTTCTTGCCGAGCGAGGCCGCGACGCGCGCGCTGCGCACGCCCCCCGAACCGCCGCCGATGACGAAAAGGTCATAATCGTAGGAAGACATGCGAAAGCTCCTGCCGGATCACGTGGAGGGAATCGCCGGTCGGGCCGGCAATCGTCGGCCTTCATATAGGGTTTTATCGGCCCATAAGAAAAGCCCGGCGAACCGGGCTTTTCAAATAACAGGCAAGCGGCGCTTAGTTCTTCTTGGCGGGCGCCGCGCCATCCTTGGCAGGCGCGGGCTTGGCGGCCGGAGCCGGAGCCGCGTCGGCGACCGGAGGTGCCGGCGGAACCTTCACGATCTTCTGCAGCGCCGTGTTGCTCTGGCTGGCGAGATCGCGGGAAATGCCCTGCGCCCAGATGTCGGCGGCCTTGTAGAGTTCGCGGGTCGCGATCGGGCCGTCCTTGAGCAGCTTCTTGCCAGCTTCCGAGCCGTAGAAGTCTGAGATCGCCTTCAGCTCGTCGACCGTGAACGCCTTGGCATAGGTCACCGCCGCTTCGCGCTCGAGATCGGCGCGGCGCGGCGCAAGGGCGAGCGCCTGCGCATCGACCGTCGCGCTGATCTGGTCCTCGAAGTTCGGGTTAGCCTGGATCATCGTGCTCTTCAGCTGCTCGGCAAGGTTCGGCAGGATGGCGTCGAACTGGTTGGTGATGCCGAGCGCGCTGATCGCCGCGCGAGCTGCCTTGATCTGCTCGTCGGTCACGTCCTGGGCGCTGGCCGAGCCGAACGCAAGGCCTGAAAGAACGATGGTCGCAGCGGCAAACCGGCCAAGACCCGCTATTTTGATCATGATTTCAGTGCTCCTATGTATTTTTCGGCTGCAGCGTACGCGCCCCTGCCGGTCCGGCAATGATCGCGAGCGAGGCCATGTTGATGAAGAGTCCGTGTTCGACGACACCGGGGATCGCATGCAGCTCGCTGGAAAGCGCCTCTGCATCAGGAATGCGGCCAAAAGATGCGTCGAGAATGAAGTGCCCGCCGTCGGTCATGAAGTTTTCGCCGGCCGACTGCCGAAGCGTCAGCGCGCCGGAAAGGTTGAGCCGCGCGGCGGCCCGCTCGATCTTCAGCCGCGTCGAAACGAGGCCGAACGGGTTGACCTCGATCGGCAGCGGGAAGGCGCCGAGCGTCTCGACGATCTTGCTTTCGTCGGCAATCACGATCATCCGCGTCGAGGCCGCCGCCACGATCTTTTCGCGCAGCAGCGCGCCGCCGCCGCCCTTGATCAGGGTGAGCGCGGCATCGACTTCGTCGGCGCCGTCGATGGTAAGGTCGAGTTCGGGAAGTTCGTCGAGCGACTTCAGCGGCACGCCGAGTTCGAGGCAGAGCCGCGCGGTGCGCTCGGACGTCGGAACGCCCTGCACCTGAAGGCCGCCGGCGACCTTTTCCGCAAGCAGGCGGACGAATTCCTCAGCCGTGCTTCCCGTCCCGATTCCAAGCCGCATTCCGCTCTCGACATGGGCGAGAGCCGCCTCGGCGGCCTTGATCTTCATTTGACGGGCGTCCATACGCCGATTGCTCCGACTGTTTCCGGTGGAGTGCTGTTTACACGGCTCATTGGCCAAACGAAAGCCAAAAGAGCGGCATCGACAAGAAATGCGGGCGGTTACGCCTTACCGGGCGGCATTGCAAATTGCCCGCCGATCTTCTAGCTCCTGCGCATCGTCTTCCACCAAGACCGGAGCCCTCCCCCCGTGAAATCGCCCCTCGTCGTATTCGACCTCGACGGCACGCTGATCGATACCGCCCCGGATCTGATCACCAGCCTCAACCACACCATCGCAGCACTCGACCTTGCGCCGGTCGGCTACGAGGACCTGACGCACCTCGTCGGCCAGGGCGCGAAGGCGATGATCGAGCGGGCCTGCCGCCTCCGGGGCCATCCGCTCGCCGAAGAGGCCGTGCCGCCGCTGCTCGAACGCTTCATCGCCTTCTACAGCGACACCATGCCGGGCGCGAGCCAACCCTATCCCGGCCTTCTCGCCAGCATGGAGGCGCTGAAAGGCGCGGGCTTCCGGCTCGCGGTCTGCACCAACAAGATGGAATCGCTTGCCCTGACGCTGTTGAAGAAGCTCGACCTGACCGGCCATTTCGACGCCATCACCGGCGGCGACACCTTCGCGGTGCGCAAGCCCGACGCGCAGCATCTGATCGGGACCGTGGAGCGCGCCGGCGGCGCTCTCTCCCGCACCGTCATGGTTGGCGACAGCATCAACGACATCCTCGTCGCCCGCAACGCCGGCGTGCCCTCGATCGCCGTGCCCTTCGGCTATTCGGACGTCGGCGTCGAAGCGCTCAGCCCGAGCCACGTCATCGCCCATTACGACGAGCTGACGCCGGCGCTGGTGGAGGAATTGCTGGCTGTAGCTTAAGAGAAAGAAGCCGGCACGGCGCGATATCGCCATGCCGGCTGAAATCTCCGATCAGCCGGCCTTTGCCAGCTTCATGGCTTCCGGCTCGTAGACCCGGCCGAAGCGGTTGGCGAGGAAATCGGTGAGCGAAATCTCCTCCTGGCGCACGAAGCCCTGCGCCGGCAGCTTGCCGTCGGCAAGCAGGTCGAGCACGGTGCAGATCCCGGCGGCGGTGGTGATCTGGATGGCGCTCATCTTCTGGCCGGCGACGACGCCCGCATAGACCTTGTTGGCATAGGTCTCCTGCATGTAGCGGCCGTCCTTCCAGCCGCAGACGGTGACGAAAACGACGACGACGTCCTGTTTGGTGGCCGGCAGCGCGTTTTCGAAGAGGTCCTTCAGCACGTCGCGGCGGTTCTTCAGGTTCAGGTCGTTCAGGAGCGCCTTCACGATCGCCTGATGGCCGGGATAGCGGATCGTGCGGTAGTTCATCGTCCGCACCTTGCCTTCCAGCGTCTTCGCCAGCGTGCCGAGGCCGCCGGAGGTGTTGAAGGCCTCATAGGTCACGCCGTCGAGCGAGAATTCCTCACGCTCTTCCATGGCCGGCACCGTGATCAGCTTGCCCTCGACGATCGCCTCGCAAGGCTCGATATATTCGTTGATCAGGCCGTCCGTGCTCCAGGTGAGATTGTAGTTCAGCGCATTCGACGGATATTGCGGCAGGGCGCCGACGCGCATGCGCACGCTGTCGAGCGTGTCGAAGCGCTTGGTCAGATCGTTGGCGACGATGGAGATGAAGCCCGGCGCAAGGCCGCACTGGGGAATGAGCGCCGACTTCGCATTGGCCGAGAGCGCCTCGACCTTGCGCGTCGTCGCGACGTCCTCGGTGAGGTCGAGATAATGCGTGCCGGCCGCGACGGCGGCTTCGGCGACCGCGCCGGTCAGATGGAACGGGGCGGCGGAGAGGACGGCGAACTTGCCCTTGAGCAGCGCCACGAGCTTTGCGCGGTCGGTGATGTCGATCACCGACGTCGCGATCGCCGGATGGCTGTCGATCGCGGCAAGCTGCGCCTCGCTGCGGTCGGTGACGGTAACGCCGTAGTCGCCGGTCGCGGCCAGCATCTGGGCGATGGCGCCGCCGATCTTTCCGGCGCCGACGATGACGATGTTCTTCATGGAATGGTTCCCCCGTAGAAAATTGGATACAAAAGAAATCGCGGGGAACACAGTCGATTCATAGCGGCAAAAGTGCTAAATCGCAGCATCGGTTTCGGCAGAATGACGAAGGAATTTCGCAAAATGCAGATTTCTCAGAAGGATCGCGAATTGCTCGCCCTGCTCGGCGAAAATGCGCGCATGCCGGTCGCCACGCTGGCACGCCGGCTCGGCCTTTCGCGCACCACCGTCCAGGCCCGCCTGGAACGGCTGGAGCGCGAAGGCGTGATCGCCGGCTACTCCGTCCGGCTGTCGGACGCCTATCTCGCCGGGCTGATCCGCGCGCATGTGCTGATCACCATCACGCCGAAGGCGCTCTCGGCGGTGACGGCGGAGCTGATGGCGATCGGCGAGGTCAAGGCGCTGCATTCGGTCAATGGACCTTACGACCTCATCGCCATCATCGCCTCGCCGTCGATTGCCGATCTCGACCGGCTGATCGACCTGATCGGACAGTTGCCCGGCGTCGAGCGCACGCTGTCCTCGATCATCCTCTCCGACCGCATCGTCCGGTAAAGACACCTCAGCCGCGCGCGGCCGCCTCCAGCGCGGCGATATCGAACTTCACCATCTTCAGCATGGCCTCGGCGACGCGCCTGGCCTTTGCCGGGTCCGGATCGCCCATCAGTTCGCCGAGCCGCTTCGGCGCGATCTGCCAGCAGAGGCCCCATCGGTCCCGGAGCCAGCCGCATTGCTCCGTCGAACCGCCCTCTCTCAGCGCATCCCACAGGCGGTCGATCTCCTCTTGCGTGTCGCATTCGACGATGATCGAGAAACTATGGTTGAACGGGTCGAGCGGCCCCGCCTCGATCGCCATGTAGCGCTGGTCGCCGAGCGTAAATCCGGCAAGCTTCACGCTGCCCGCCGGCCCGCTCGGATTATCGGCCGGCATGGCCGAGACCCAGCCCACGGACGAGCCGGGAACCAGCGACGTGTAGAACCGGACGGCGGCTTCCATGTCCTTTTCGAACCAGAGATGCTGAGTGACCTTCATCATGGGTTCCTTTCCTGGCGGATTGTTTCGGCATTCCCGTAGCAAGGACGTAGCCGAACGGGACATTCCGACAAGGCTATGAAAGAAATCGCGCTCAGGCCGGCGTGATCGACACGACCTTGCCGTCGGTGTTGATCACGCAGTTGAACGCACGGTTGGCCTCGCTGATCTCTACGGAATAGCTCGTCTCGTCCAGTTTCCGCGAGCCGGTGGGCAGCAGCCTGCTTCGGTCGAAATTGACGGCGCTTGCGGTCGCGTCCGCGCAAAGAAGCTGCAGGTCGGCCGGCGCGGGCTCCGGCTTCGTTTCCGCCGTCGGCTCGGGCGGCGGCGAGGAGACGCAGCCGGCGACGGCCGCGAGGCAGGATAACAGGACCGCGGATATCGGCTTCAGCCCTCTGGTCAAGGTGCCCTCCCGAACATCTCTGGCGGCAACCGGTCGAATGGACGATCACAATGATAATTGCGCGAGGAAAATGCCGGAGGGAAAGTACGTAACAGTTACAGACCCACGGAAATCATCGCCGGCCTCTGTCTTCAGGGGGCCGTCAGAATCGGATGTTAGCTTTTCTTTGGCCGCCTGCTTGAGCCGTCTTTGTAGGTGTCCTATTCGCTAAAAGAAAATGAAATGGCTCTGCGGCGGCGCGCCCCATCCTTTGCCATACGCTGCGCCATTTCCCTCTCCCCCGCCCCGCTCGTCCAGCGGGGCTTTTTTTCGGCCTGCACCCGGCGATGGCCGAGACTAACCCATTGGACTCACGCCGATAACCACTCGGTTGTATTTCCACTGTCATGGTAAGTTGCTAAAGCTTGCGGAACGTGTACTAAATACTCGCGCCAGCTAAGATAGCTCCTGTTCCTTTTGGGGGGAAACATGAAAGTTACACGTCGCACCGTGTCGCTCGGCGGCCTCGGTTTGCTTGCCGCAAGCTCACTTACACCTGCCTATGCCGTTGACGATCCGCTGCTCGATCCCTTCGAAGGACGAAGCGATTTCTAGCTGGCGGTCGAGGCTTACATTTTCGGCTATCCACTCGTGACCATGGAGATGACCCGCCGCGTCATCACCAATGTCGCCAAGGTGGCGGGCACGAAGGGGCCGATGGGGCAGATCATCAAGCTCCGGGAATATCCGAACGCCTCGTTCACCGACGTAACCGCGCCCAACGCGGACACGCTCTATACGACCGCCTTCGTCGATGTCGAAAAGGAGCCGTGGGTCCTGTCGATCCCCGACATGAAGGACCGGTATTTCCTGTTCCCGATGCTCGACGGCTGGACCACCGTCTTCCAGGTTCCCGGACAACGGACGACCGGCGGCGGCGCGCAGACCTATGCGATCACCGGCCCCGGCTGGAGCGGCAAGCTTCCCGACGGCGTCACCGAATACAAGTCTCCGACCAGCCTCGTCTGGATACTCGGCCGCATCTACTGCACGGGAACGCCGGAAGACGACAAGGCCGTTCACGAGCTGCAGGACCAGTGCAAACTGGTTCCGCTCAGCAGCTACGGCAAGGAGTGGACGCCGCCCGCCGGCAAGGTCGATCCCAAGGTGGACATGAAGACGGCCGTCCGCGAGCAGGTGAACCGCATGGACGCGGTCGAATATTTCACCCTGCTCAGCGAACTCATGAAGACGAACCCTCCGACCGAGGAGGATGCGCCGATGATCGAGAAGCTGGCGGAAATCGGCATCGTCCCCGGCAAGCCCTTCGACAAGAGCAAGCTCGACACACGCTTCCGCAAGCGGATTCCCGAAATCGCCTTCGACCGCATCATGCTCCACTTCAAGTTCAGCGATGGCGACATCAAGGATATCAACGGCTGGGGCTACACGACCAAGACCGGCATCTACGGCACCAACTATCTGCAGCGCGCGCTCATCACCGCGATCGGCCTTGGCGCCAACCGGCCCGAGGACGCCGTCTATCCGACGTCGACCAAGTCCAAGGACAATCTTTTCTCCCGCGCCTACGCCGGATCGGACAATTATGTCCTGACCTTTCCGAAGGGACAGACGCCGCCGGTAAAAGGCTTCTGGTCGATCACGATGTACAACGAGAAATACTTCTTCGTCGACAATCCGCTGAACCGCTACTCGATCAGCGCCCGTGAGGACCTGAAAGCAAATCCCGACGGATCGATCGACATCTACATCCAGAACAAGTCCCCCGGCGCCGACAAGGAGGCGAACTGGCTCCCCGCCCCCAAGGGCAAGTTCATCCTGATGATGCGGCTCTACTGGCCCGACGACAAGCCGCCGTCGATCCTCGACGGCTCCTGGACCATCCCGCCGGTCAAGAAGGTCGGATAGCGCGCCCTGCCGCACATCGATATCCGTCGCGGAACCGAGCGCGTTCCGCGACGAATCCGGCTAAGCCCGCCTGACGCTCACGGTTGAGCGCGACCGCATTGCGGTCTATGTTTCGTTATCGATTTGCCGGAAAGGATACCGCTCCCGCCTGGAACATTGTCGCAACGGCCAGCGGAGGGAGCCCGCATGACAACAGAGCTTGTCCTCCATCATGTCGAAACGGCAACGCCCCTCGACCCGCTCCATTTCGTCACGCGCGACGAAATACTGATCGCCCTTGATTTCGGCGCCGTTGATGGCCGCCTCTCCCGACTGTTGACCAAGCGCTTCGGCGGCGAAGTGGCGTTCACCGCCGCCAAGACCGACCATCCGGTCAGCGCCGCTCTGAAAGCCTATCTGAGCGGCGATCTCTCCGCTCCCGACCACATCGCCGTCGACGGCGGCGGCACCGCTTTCCAGAAAAAGGCCTGGGCCGCGCTGCGCACGATCCCGCCGGGAGAAACCTGGACCTATGGCCAACTCGCCGCAAAGCTCGGTTCACCAAACGCCGCACGCGCCGTCGGGCTCGCCAACGCGCTCAACCCCATCAATCTCTTCGTCCCCTGCCACCGCCTCATCGGCAGCAACGGTGCCCTGACGGGTTACGGCGGAGGGATCGAACGCAAGCGCTGGCTTATTGCTCATGAACGGGAGGCGGTAGGTTCGCCAGAATGAGTGGTGGGCCCGGAGGGCGACATACAACAACGGCTATTCAATGGGTTAACCGATCGGTTAGCCAGCCGATTTCGCGATATGTTCCGGAAGCGGGGCTAACCTAAGCTTCGGCGGAATCCTTGCTGCATGGTACGGTGGCGAGGAGGCTTGCGATGACCGACTATACCTCAGACGGAAAACCCATCACGGCCGAACGCATCGAGCGCGCGCTGGATGCTGTCGCCCGCTACATAGTTGAGCTTGGTCGCGAAGGGCCGGTTGTGCTCCCGATCTACAGGCGGCTGAAGGCCGAGCTGGCGAAGCTCCAAGCCGAAAAGGCGGAGATGGAAGAGATCCGCGAGCGAGCGCGCCTCTTCCGACAGAAGCGTAGAGGCCGGAAGCCTAAATCTTCCCCGGAGTGACGCCCCTGCGCTCGGCTTAGCAAAGGGAGAGGACGAATGGCGAGGCGGCCTACCATCCCACCAGCATCAGGAAGCCCGGTCACCGCCGAGGAGATCGAGATAGCCCTCGATCGTGTCGCCGAGATCATGGTCGCCAGAGGGCGAGCCGGCGCCATCTTGCTTCCCTTTTATGAAAGGCTCGAGCGCGAGCTGGAGCTGGCGAGATCAGTCGAGGCCAAGATGGCGGAAATCCGGGAACGGGTGAAGCGGTTGAGGCAAAGGCGTGGAGAAGGCGCAGGCCGGAAACCTAAACCCGCACCCGACCAGAAGTAGCGCGGCCGCGCCACGGTTCAGCCAGGAGAAAGCAAAATGCCTCCTTCACGTGGCCATTTCAGGAAAAGCCTCGCAGCCGGTCACGGCCGAACGCATTGAGGCGGCGCTCGACGCAGTCGCCCGCTTCATCATCGAGCTTGGTGATGAAGGGCCGGTTGTGTTCCCGATCTACAAAAGGCTGAAGGACGAGCTCGCCAAGTTGGAAGCAGAAGCCGAGCTGATGGCGGAGATCCGCGAGCGAGCGCTCAGAGCAAAGCCACAACGACGAACCAAGCCGCGAGCATGAGCACACCAGCGAACCGCACGGTCACGGTATCCGTGCAGCGGTCCACTGCTCGCTCCACTCGCTTCACGTCATCGGTCGTTACTGGCTGAGGCATGCGCTCTTTTACCTGATTTCGACCAGGCTGAAAACGACTCGTGACAATCCATCCCGTCGGACGCTGCTGACCTCGAACCGGCGTAGGTCGTCCGTCTGCAGGCGGTCGCCCTGCTTCGTGTTGCCGGCCTGCGGATAGCGGATGCGATCGACCGAAAGCTCGATCACGGTGCCGGCCACCACCGAACGGAGATCGTTTCCGGTCCTGTCGCGCTTGCCTATCTCGACCGCCGGAAATGCTGGCATCTCCTCCAGCACACCTTTGCCCTCCCACGCATCTCGATCGGGATCGGGACTCGAGCGGCCGTTGGCCGTCACCCTTCCCGGCTGGGCCTCGAACCCGATGGAGAACGTGCGATCGACGACGCGGCTTGTGAGGCGATCCAAGCGGCTGAAAACGGACATGTTTGAAATCCTCCAGAAAAGGAATGCCCCGAGGTCTTCCGGCCTCCGGGCTGGCCTCCACCCATGAACGAATGGGCTGGCTTGCGGGGCGATTGTTTCTGAATCATCAAGATCGCCGGCTCGATGCCCCGCCAGTGTGACCCGGCGGGGAAGCGCGAAGCGTTTTGTGCGCTCCGCGTATTGGTTATTGGCCGGGGTTTTTGTAGGCGCCGCGGAAGTCGATCACGCCGGCGCCGAAATCGAGGTGCACGCGGAAGTCGGTGCCCAAGGTTTCGAAGCCTTCACGGTATGCGATCTGCGGTCCCGGTGCGCTTGACAGGTGCGCCCATTCCATGACGGCGGCGTTATTCGGCGAGGCGAACACGTACCAGCTCGCATCCTCGATACGCGGCTCAACCAGGAGTTCGAGGCGACCGGAGAACGGATTGACGTCGCTCGTGGTCGCTGCCGCCAGCGCGGCCAGTATCTGCTCGCCCTCCGTCTCCAATTCAGGGCCGACGAGCAAGAATGCGGGCTGCACGCCAGCCGGCAGCTTGTTGCCGAAGGCTTTCTGCTTGCGCAAGGCCTTGCGCGCATCCGAAAGACTGTCAACGCTCAGGGCGGAGCCGGCTGCCGCAAGATTGGCGTGGGCGGCGTGGAAGAGCGCAACGTTGTCTTCGCCCACCTTCGGGTTCGACAGCAGAAGATTCACGATGATCTGGTTTTCGGTCTCGGCGGCGGCGCGACCAGCGGCACGCGACCAATCGGCAAGACCTGACAGGTCATCGTTGATCACGGCGTTCCGCGAAAGCGCGAAGATCCTGGCGAAGGTCGACAGGCCATAGGACTCGCCCGCTTCGCCGCGCGTGGTGGCCTTGATCTCGCCTGCCTCGTTCAACGGCGCCAACGTGTCGATATCGCCGACCTTGATCTTCTGCGCCTTGCGGAAGTCTGACATGGTGGTCGAGCGGCAAACGCGCTGCTTGATCGGGCTCTGTGCGGCTTCGTACTGCGCCATGAGCAGGCGCTCGCCCGCCGATTGCAGCAACAGCGGAAAATCGGACGTCGTATGCGGCGCATAGTAGCTCCTGCCGCCGAACACTTCATCACGCGATAGGCTGCGGGCGTCCACGCCAGTCGCTTCGAGCGATGCGCGGGCGTGCTGCTCAAGAGTCCAGCTCATGAACTGGCGAGCGCGTTCCGACGGCCTCTCGCCGCTCATGCGGGCCGCAAGAGCTTCAATGCGGGCATCGCGCTCACCGTCGCCACCTCCGCCGCGGCGGCGCTGGCCGTTCTGGTCGGTATCGGTGTGCGGGAAAGTCGGAGCCTGCGCCTCACGTGCCACCATGACTTCGAGAGTCGCGTTGCGGAAATCAGCTGCGGTGGTGCCGTTTTCGATTGCATGTTCGAGCTGCTCGTCGTCCATGCCAGCCATGCGAGCGAATATGCGAAGATTCCTGATGCGCGTGCGCTCGTGAATGATGTTGTTCGGCGCCGGCCGCGGCTGTTCCTGGCGCTCGGTTTCGACGGTCTGAGGCATTGCGGATTCCTTTTCGGTTTCGAGGGCGCGCGTGGTCGCAGCCGGATCGGCCGGAATGCTGACGATGGACAATTCGAGCGGTGTCCAACGGGTGGCGCGAATGGTGGGAAGGCCGCCGGACGGCGCTTCGGTTTTCTCAAAAGCGTCAATCCGGTAGCCGACGCTTGCGCCAAGCACGTGCCCATCTTCCAAGTCACGGAAGAGCGCCTCGCCCCCGACGTTGCGGCTGATCTTGGCAGTTACGATCGCCTTGCCGCCTTCGATGCGTAGGCTGTTCGGTAGAACCGAACCGAGGCGGGCAGCCAGGCCGGAGTAAACGTCGTGCTGATCAACAAGCGCAAGCGCGTCCAGTCGGATCGGATCGATCGCTGCCTTGGTCACTGATAGCACCTCGATATAGAGGCCTTCTTCCAACGACCGACGCCGAACCTCCGACTCCGTGGCGAGCACAATGTCGACCGTGCGCGCTTCGGCATTGAACGACGAAAGCTTGCGATCGGCCCGCGTCTGCATTTCTTGGATCTGCTGAGGCATCAGGCGGCTTCCTTCGCGAGCTTGGTCTGCAGCCCGTCCAAGCGCTCCTTGGCGCGTTCCACGAGCTCGTGGAGCGGAAGCGTCTGCGAAAGCGGGAACGTCGAGAGGATGGCGTCCAGGTGCCTATGCGTGGTGGCGGAGAGATGAAATTCCTCTCCCGCTCTCCTGCAAAAGACGATCCATGCGCGACGTTCCGGTCCGCAAGAGCAGTGTCGCATTTCCGAATAGAGGCCGCCGACGAGCTTTTGAGCGACCGCCGTGGGCATCCCGAGTGACCGGGCTTCGACGACGGTCAGGATTTGCAGCGCGTCGAAGTCCGACAATGGTTTGCCGGCCACGCAGAGAGCCTGCGCGATGCGGCTGATGTCCATCTGCTCTGTTGCGGCGGCGCGGGCCAAATCGGCTTGCTTGATCGAGGACACTTGTTCTTCCCCCGTTTGAGAACACACGAGGAACATACCATCAGACATCGAATTGTGATAGGATTCTATTCACAATAATTTTCGGATTATGGGATAATATTCATGACAAGCAGGACCGCCACTCTCAGACTGCAGCTTATCGACGCGGTAAGCGGCCCCTCCAAAAACGCCGCAGGATCGCTCGGCTCGATCGACAACGCTCTCTCCCGCCTCGGAAGGCGAGGTTCACCGGAAATCCGACGGCTCGCCAAGCAGCTCGAATACCTCCAGAAGAAATCTGGCTCGATCGAGGACTTCACGGCCAACCGCCGAGGGTTCAAGGATCTTGCCGAGCAGATGAAGGCGGCGCGGACGAACATCGCTCGCCTCACGCAAGATCTGAAGTCCGCCGCCCGGCCGACAGAAAAGATGAGGGCGGACCTTAAATCGGCAAAGAATGCGTTGAAGGCGACGACGCAGGCGTTCAGGGAGCAGGGCGCGGCCGTCCGCCAGTCGGAGCGTGCGCTCAGTGCATTCGGCATCGCCGGGCGCCGTGGCATCTCCAGCTCGCAGCAGGCAATCCGGAACGAGATCGCCAAGACCATCCGCGAAATGCGCCGGCTGGATCAGGAGGGGCGCAAGCCTGCCCGGCCCACGCCAACGTCGAGGAGGGACAGGATTGCGAACAGCATAAGCGGTGGTGGGTCACCGGTGCTTGATGCAGCAATGGCGGCAGGCGGCGTAAGGATGACCGCTGGCGCGCGCGACATTGTCGTCGGCGCTGCTCAGGCGGAAGGGCAGCGCGTCCGCATCCTCAATACCTCGGGCGGCGACAGACGCGAGGTTGCTGCGGCTGGCGTGATTGCGGCCGATGTTTCGAGGAAGTTTCCGCTGGTGAGTCAGGCTGAAGCGCTTGGCTTCTATAGCGAAACCAGATCGCAGGGAGCGGGCCACGGGGGCAAGGTCGATCTGGACCGAATGCGGAGAAACGTCGAGTCCTTGGCCGTGGCGAAGACCGCGCTCGAGGCCAGCAATGCCGATTTCACGCCTGAGGATGCCAAGGCACTCAGCCAGGCGCTGGAAGGCTCCGGACGCGCCACTGACCCCAAGGGCTTATCGAACCTGCTGGACGCGTATGTGAAGGCTAAGCAGACCTGGGGAAACGCGATCAGCGCCCAAGGCATTCGCGATTTCGTCCAGAATGCCAAGGCGGCCAATTTCAGCATGTCGGACTCTGGATTTTTCGAAAAAGGATTTGCCCGCCTCGCGCAGGGAAATGCCAGCCGGCTCGGTAACGAATTCAGCCAGACCATGAACACGCTCGTCGGCGGCCATATGACGAAGCAGGGGGCGAATTGGTTGGTCAAGCAGGGCATGATCGAACCGGGCCAGATCGTTAATGGCGGCGGCGGGAAATTTTCGATTGATGGCGACATCAAGGGAAGCGATCTGCTGTCGGCCGACCCCACCGAATGGGCAAACGAAATCCTCCTGCCGGGGCTGCTAAAAAGCGGCGCGGTTTCCGACGATAGGCTCAAAGTGCGTATGGAGACCCTGCGAAAGGCTGATCCGAACACGGATGAAGAAACCCTTCGTGAGCGAGCGCAGCACGGTCTGCTTTCCGACGAGATTCAGAAATCCGGTTTCCGTAGCACGGTCACCGATCAGCTCGCGCATGCGATCGCAAATTATGCTCTCACCACCCGTGACGTCGCGCAGATGCGGCAAGCGAGCGGGCTCGGCGCCGCCAACAATGTCGGCCAGAACCCGACAGCGGCCTTCGACGAGTTGACCACCTCCTTGTCCAACTTCGGTTCGGTTCTTGGCGGCCCCATCATGCGGGACGCCGCCGGGGTGATGCACTCATTCGCCGGAGGTATTTCGGAAGTCACGGGCGCGCTCGATCGGTGGCAGAAGTCTCATCCAGCGGCTGCGAAAATTGCCGGCGGTGCGGCACCGGTGGCGCTGGCGGCCGTCGGAGCGTCGGCGACGGTGGAGGGGGGCTTGAGCCTCTTCGGCAAGCTCACCGGCAAGGCCATGCCGAAAGGCCCGCTCACTCGAATGCTGGGGTGGGGTCGCGGCTTGCTCGGCGGCGAGGGCCTTGCGGGAGCGTCTGGCCTACTCGGCTCTGCCGCCATCCCCGCCTTAGCTGCGGCGACTCTTGGACGCGGCTCGCTCGTAAACGACCCGACGATGCTCGCCTACGTGCGCAAGCGGCTGGAGGAACAGCGCAGGCAGGCCACCGGCAAGGCGGCAACCGACGGGCAAGCAAAGCCCATTCGAGAGGAGTTGGGCGGGATCATCCAGGACTGGCCTCTCCAGGCGTCGGCGGCAATGAGCCGCTACGTCGCCGCGCTCACATCCGGCGGGCAGGATGCCGAAGCCGAGGCACAGCGGATGGGCGAGGCGATCAAGCAGGCTCTGGCCATCACCGCGCGCCCTGACGTCGACACCGGGCAGCTTGAACGCGCTCTGACGCTGGCTCGCCAGTTGGCGGCCGTGCTGAGGGGCGAGGCTTCAGGGGGAGGCGCGTCCTCCTCGGCGCCAGCATCCGGCGCAGTGGGCGGCGCGCGCGCGGGCGGCGGGTCGGTCCAGGCCGGCAAGACGTATGCGGTCGGCGGCAATGGCATCGAACTCTTCACGCCATCATCCAACGGCCACATCACGCCGAACCACCAACTCGGCGGCGTAGTCGTCAAGATCGTCAACAACGTTCACCTCCATGGGAGCGGAGGGAAGGCTGACGCTGAAGAGTTAACGCGGACGTTGGACCGCCAAATCAGAAGATCCGCGGAGACGGCATTCACAAGCGTCAGATATGGAGACGATTAAATGCTCATGGCTTGGGGACCGTACCGGTTCACCGTACCGAACTACTCGGTCGAGACGCTGCGGCAGGGCTAGGTGAGACCTTCCCCGAAAACAGGAAGCGGAAGTGCGAAATCAAAAGGGCAAAAAACGCTCAAAGCCTGCGCTGCCGCCGACCCGCGGACGACCACCCCCACCTCGAAAGAACCTTAGTCCGGGGGGCGGTCGCCGGGCGTGGTGACAACGCTCAATAGCCCTCGCCGTCGAGCGGTGGTGAGAAGCGCCTCACGCTCGCGCTGCGCGCCCTCAGTGCTCCAGAAAGCTCGCGAGGAGCTGATGTAGCCGCTGCTGCGAACGATCTGGACCAAGTGCAGCTCATGCGGCGGCGACTCGCATTCGATACGGCGTTCGTTGCCGTCGTTGTCGATGACGATCACGGCGATAACTCCTGAAGGGTCGATCATACCCTTTTGAAGGCTGAAGGTCATTGCAGTGCTCCCCCGCTTTCGCTCCGCTCCGCGAGCGCTTGGTGGATCTCCTCCTCAGCCTTCATGCGCTCCTCAGCGTCTCTCTCGCTGCCGCAGAGCGCTATGACGGAGATGGCGGCGGCGTCCTTGCGCAGCACGCAGTGAACAGGCGCCGGCGAAGATAGCTCGACGTGCAGGCGCGTCCCGTCATTCAGCTGCAGTTCCTGCCCTACGACCAGGGCGGCAGTGATTGCGAACGTGGTCATGCTGCACCTCCATGACGCCGCTGCCGCTCCATGACGCAAGCGACGGCCTGCCAGAAGAGCGCCAGTTCTCGTTTTCGATGATCGACACAAACGCCAAGCCGGCACAGCTTGCCATCGAGGGCCTTCGTTACTTGCTGGCGATAATAGGATGCGTGACGACGAGTCGTAGTCTTAGCAAGCTTGCGCGCAACGTCAGCCACCTTTTCCCGCTGCCGCCGGAGCGGAAAGGCGAGCACTGCAGCAGGCCCGTGCGAGCCTCCCACCGTCTTCGTTCGTTCGCCGGTACCCACGGAGATATAATAGATAGTTCCATTTATGGGGGTGGACGGAGTGCAGGAAATGGAACCGATATCGCCGTTTTCCGTGCAGAAAATGGAACCGACTGCATGCGGAAAATGGGGGTGGGACTCTGTTTTTCTGGTCATACGGCTACCTCCTCCAGTTCACCAGCGGAATTCTCCTGAGAGCGCGATCCCGTTGCGGCTCTGAAGCGCTCAGCAATTGCTGTCGCTCGAACGTCTGTGACCCGCTTCCACTCATCCGTTGGAGCCGCTTTGCCGGCGGGCAAATAGGTGAGCCGATACGCGTTTGGGGGGCGCACGCTTCCCTTCGCTTCTCCGCTCTGGTCCTGCATGATTTCGATGAAGCCGAGATCTCGCCCGCACTCCAGCGCCGGCTTCACAACACGCCTCGAAAGACCTGCGAGCTGAAGTTGTCCATAGGAGACGTACAGCTTGCCATTGTGCAGGCCGCCGTGCCTCAGGTGCTCTATTTCGAGGCGTTCAAGAAGGCGAGCCACCGCTATCGGGCGCGCCTTCCACGGTGCGCTGATCATCATCTCGAGTCGATGAGCGACCCAGCAGGTGAGCCAACGTTGCTTCCTCATGATGCGACCTCCAACCAATCCAGCCATAGCCGGCAGAGGCGAAGCCGTTCTGCACGATCGGCTTCCGGCATATGCGGATAGTTCTCGTCCAGGAACTGCGGCGCCTGTCGCAGCGCCGCCTTGAGAGTCGAGGGAAACGGGTCGCCGTGACGCTTCACATGAGCCGCGAAAGTCAGGCGATCCTCAGTCGGCGCCGTGACAATGGCGTCCAACACGAGGCGAATATGGGCTGGATGGGGATCGTTCACGCCGCCCTCCCCATGTCGTACACGTTCAGCAGCGCGGCGATCAGCTCGGCTTTGCTCGGGTCGACCATGTGGCATATGACGCCCTCCTCGTAGCCGGCGAGGATATCGAGTTCGGTGACGTGGTCCTCGACCACATAGACCTGGTCTTCGTCCGAGAGGTGGATGGTGATGGTCTTGTAGCGGTTCATGCTGCATCTCCTAAGTCTCTGCGCGGACCAGGCTGCGAGGCCAGTCCATTCTGAACGTTGATGGCGATGGTCATGTCGATCTCCGCGCGAAAAGCTGATCGATCTTATTGCCGCCGTCCTCTGGCAGGTCCGTGAATGCTGCGTCGAGCCGTAGCCGATCCCACAAGACCCGGCCGTCCACCCGCTTCGCCTTTGGCATGCGGCCGTCCTTGACAAGCTGGTCAAACTTCGTCGGGCTAACCCCGACGTATCGGGCAGACTCATCACGGTCTAAGCCGCGTGGGGCGTAAGCGAAGCTGTCATGTCCGTTGGCCATTGGCCTCCTCCTCCGCCAGCCCAAGCACCTTTTCGAGGACGACGATGATCTCGGAATTCATCGACCGACGGTTGGCCACCGCACGCGCTTTCAGCTTTTCGCGCATGCCTTCTGGCAATCGGAGCACAACTTGATCTGCCCCCCGCCCCGGCAAAACACTGGAATTCATCTCATTCACTCCTTGGCAATATCAAGCAGATATGACATACCAAGCAGATATGATTGACGTCAATCTCGAATATGTATCTGCTTGCTACTATCGCAGGAGATTTTCATGGGACTTAACCGCACCAGCGTCGACCAATTCCAGCTACGGCTTCCCGCTGGACTCCGGGACCGGATTAAAGGGTTCGCAGAAGCGAACGGCCGATCAATGAATACCGAGATTGTCGCTCGCCTCGAGGAGAGCCTGGAAGGGCGGGGCGTGAGTGCCGAAGCTGAGCAAACCATCGAACAGCTGCGTGAAAAAGTCATTCGCCTCGAGGGGGTGAACGAAGGGTTGGGCAGAACCGTAAAAGCGTTCGTCGATCACCTGAACGTCACAGACGAGGGGAAGCAATTCATCCTCCAAAAAATCCTTGAGGACGAGTTCACGCGCCTTCCGACAAAAAATGATGAGTAGATCCCTTTCTGCGCGAACTTGAAGGCGAGCAAATGACCGACGAAGAACGCCGTCCCTACCTCTCCAGCTTTCAGGACCGCCACGGCCGCACGCGGTGGCGCTACAGACGCTCCGGCAAGACGATCTCCATACCGGGGCAGCCTGGAGAGCCAGATTTCGAGGAAAACTATCAGGCGGCCATTGAAGGGCGTCCAGTTCGCAAGGCTGTCGTCGTGGCCCATCCCGGCGCCACGGTACCGAAATCGTTCCGTGACGCTTGGAAGCGCGTTCTGCGCACGCCAGAGTGGATTGCGCACGACGAGGCGACCAAGTCGAAAAATACGCGCCTTGCTGAGGAGTTTTTGAAGCTTCTCGTTATCGAGGGCGATTCGGCATTGTGGGCTGATATGCTCGTTGAGGATCTGAAGCGCCGGCACCTCAAGGATATTCTGGCCCGGTTCTCGGCAACGCCGCACAAGGCGAAGCACCTGCTGGTGACGATCCGGAAAATGATTGCCGTCGCGCTGGATGAGGAATGGATCGAAGTCGATCCGAGCTACAAGCTCTCCTATCGTCCGGAATATACCGGCTGGCGTGCATGGACCGACGCGGAGCGGGAGATGTTCGAAGCGCGATGGCCGATCGGTTCGACCCCGCGGACGGCCTACGGGCTGGCCCTGTGGCTCGGCAATCGCCGTTCCGATGTGGCGCGAGTCAAATGGTCGTGGTTCGATTTCAAGCGCAACACGGTGAGCTTTGAAACCAAGAAGGGCGAGAAATCGCTCGTGTTGCCCCTGACGCCGATGTTGAGGGAAATCCTCGCTCCCCTGCCCCAATCAAGCGAATGCGTGCTGGTGACGGCCTACGGCAATCCTTTCTCCGAAAAATCCCTCACTGGCCGCATGGCCGACTGGACGCATAGCGCGGGTATGCCGAAAGGCTGCACGATGCATGGTCTTAGGAAGACGCTGGGCAAGATGCTGGCCGAGACAGGTGCGAGCACAAGGCAGCTTATGGAGACCCTCGGACACGACGATATCCAGCACGCGGAATTGTACAGTCGTGCGGCAGAACAAGAGCGACTCGCCAAAGACGGCATGAGCAAAGTGACCCGCCGCTACCAGTCGAAAAAGCCCCGTGGCTAACCGATTGGCTAACCCCTTTGGCTAACCAATATATAAATCACTGATATTAAAGGTAAAATGGTGGGCCCGGAGGGACTCGAACCCCCAACCAAGCGGTTATGAGCCGCCGGCTCTAACCATTGAGCTACAGGCCCGGCGCGAGTTAGGTTCGCCGCGTGCTTGCCGGAGCAATGGTTCTCCGGGGCGAACTGGCTGTAGCCCAATTCTTTCTTTCCGACAAGGCGCTGCCGTAATACCTTCACAATCGGCAGACAAAAAATTCCCGCTTCGACCACACGCAAGGATCGTCTTATGTCTTTCAGAAAAATAAAGCTTCTCGCCCTGCCCGCGCTCGTCGGCGCGGCGTTTGTTGCGGCCGGCGTCAGCGCTCATGCCGCGGAGGAACGGCAGCGGGAGGCGGTCGTTTCCGTGGCCGGCGAAGGGCGGGCGGTGGCGGCACCCGACACCGCGATCGTCACGCTCACCGTCATGAAGCAGGCGAAGACGGCGCAGGACGCGCTGGCGGAGAACAACAAGACGGTGGCCGCCGTGCTCGATGCGCTGAAGACGGCCGGTGTTGCGGAACGCGACCTGCAGACGGCCGGCTTCTCGATCCAGCCGCAGTTCAATTTCCAGTCCGGCAATGACGGGCAGCCGCGGCCACCCGAAGTGGTCGGCTATCAGGCGTCGAACACGCTGACGGTGCGCGTGCGCGATCTTTCCAAGCTCGGCGGCCTCATCGACCAGGCGGTCAGCCTCGGTGTGAACCAGGGCGGCGACATCCAGTTCATCAACGACAAGCCCGACGACGTCCTCAATGAGGCGCGCAAGCTCGCCGTCGCCGACGCTATCGCCAAGGCGAAGACGCTCGCGGAGGCCGCCGGCGTGAAGCTCGGCCGTCTCGTCAATATCAGCGAGGTGCCCGCCAACCAGCCGCCGCAGCCGGTCTTCCGCGCGACGATGATGAAGGCGGCCGACGCCGGCGTTCCGATCCAGGGCGGCGAAAACACCTACAACGTCAACGTCACGGTCACCTACGCGCTGCAGCAATAATCTGCACGGGAACCGAGTCTCCTCGCGAACAAAAATCCCGCCACTTCGGCGGGATTTTTCATGTGCGTGCGTCCCGCAGGAGCGCCATCGGCGCCCCCGCACGAAAATCGCCGTTATTGCGGCAGCTTGTCGTCGACGCCCTGGATGTAGAAGTTCATGCCGAGAAGCGTGCCGTCGTCGGCCTTTTCGCCGTCCTTCAGCCACGGCGTGCCGTCCTGCTTGTTCATCGGGCCGGTGAAGGGGTGCAATGCGCCCGACTTGATCTTGGCTTCGGTTTCCTCGGCCATCTTCTTCACGTCGTCCGGCATGTTGGTATAGGGCGCCATCGTCAGAATGCCATCCTTCAGGCCGTCCCAGTTCTGCTCGGCCTTCCAGCTACCGTCGAGAAACGCGTTGACGCGCTTGATGTAGTAGGCGCCCCAGGTGTCGACGATCGAGGTGAGCTGCGCGTTCGGGCCGGCGGCGATCATGTCGGATGCCTGGCCGAAGGCCTTGATGCCGCGCTGTTCGGCGACCTGCATCGGCGCGGTGGTGTCGGTGTGCTGCGTCAGGACATCGACGCCCTGGTCGATCAGCGCCTTGGCGGCGTCGGCTTCCTTGCCCGGATCGAACCAGGTATTCACCCAGATGACCTTGAGCTTGAAGTCGGGGTTGACCGAGCGGGCGCCCGCCTCGAAGGCGTTGATGCCCATGACGACTTCCGGGATCGGGAAGGAGGCGATGTAGCCGGCGACACCCTTCTTCGACATCTTCGCGGCGATCTGGCCGATGATGTAGCGGCCTTCATAGAAGCGCGAATTGTAGGTTGCGAGGTTCGGGCCGGACTTGAAGCCGGTCGCGTGCTCGAACTTCACCTTGGGATACTTGGCGGCGACCTTGGCGGTCGCATCCATGAAGCCGAACGAGGTCGAGAAGATCAGCGAGCAGCCGGAGCGGGCCAGACGCTCGATGGCGCCGGCGGCATCCGGGCCTTCCTGTACCTTTTCGAGGTAGGAGGTGGTGATCTTGTCGCCGAGCGCCTTTTCGAGCACCTGGCGGCCGAGATCGTGCGCCTGCGAATAGCCGCCGTCATTGTGGGAGCCCACATAGACGAAGCAGATCTTGGCCTTGTCGGCGGCGCTTGCGGCACTTCCGAAGCTGAAGGTCGCTGCCACGGCGGCAACGAGTGCGAGTGTCAGTTTTTTCATGATAACCCCTGTTGGTTTCAGTTTTTCCAATCCCGTCTCGTTGTTGTTCTTACCGTTCCGGGACGAAAGCCTTGCCGAGCGATGCCGGCGTATTGATCAGTGTCGTGCGGCGATTGTGCGAAATGACGATGAGCACGACTATAGTCGCGGCATAGGGCAACATCGAGAGAAATTGCGACGGTATCCCGACGCCGAGCGCCTGCGCGTGCAACTGCCCGACGGTGACCGCGCCGAAGAGATAGCCGCCCGCCATCACGCGCCACGGCCGCCACGATCCGAAGACCACCAGCGCCAGCGTGATCCAGCCGCGGCCGGCCGACATGTCCTCCACCCATTGCGGCGTATAGACCAGCGAAAGCTGCGCGCCGGCAAGGCCCGCGCAGGCGCCGCCGAACATCACCGCCAGATAGCGCGTGCGGATGACGTCGATGCCGAGCGCATGGGCGGAGCCGTGATTGTCGCCGATGGCGCGGAGCTTCAGCCCGGCGCGGCTGCGGAACAGGAACCAGCCGATGCCGACCACAAGTGCGATCGAGAGATAGAAGATCAGGTCCTGCTTGAAGAACAGCGGCCCGAGGATGGGAATGTCGGAGAGGACCGGGAAGACGATGGCCGGCAGCCTTATGCCTTCCACGCCGATATAGGGCTCGCCGAGCATGCCCGAAAGGCCGAGGCCGAGAATGGTCAGCGCGAGGCCGGTCGCCACCTGGTTGGTGACGAGCGTCAGCGTCAGGAAGCCGAAGAGCAGCGAAAACAGCGCCCCGATGACGATGCCGCCGGCAAGGCCGAGATAGGGGGAGCCGGTGATCTGCGCGGTCGCGAAGGCCGCGACGGCCCCCATGATCATCATGCCCTCGACGCCGAGGTTCAGGACGCCGGAGCGCTCCACGACCAGCTCGCCGAGGGCGGCGATGACCAGCGGCGTCGCGGCGGTGATGACGGTGAGAAGGATCGCCTCGATGATCATGTGCGCGCTTCCCTCAGGGCAAGCTTGACGCGGTTGCCGACGATGCGGACCCGGTAGAGGATCAGCGTGTCGCAGGACAGCACGAAGAAGAGCAGCAATCCGCGGAACGCAAACGTCACCTTGTCGGAAACGCCGATCGAGAGCTGCGCCGCCTCACCGCCGACATAGGTCAGCGCCAGCACGAGGCCGGAGGCGATGATGCCGAGCGGATTGAGGCGGCCGAGGAAGGCGACGATGATAGCCGTGAAACCGTAGCCGGGCGAGATGTTCGGCTGCAGATGCCCGATGGTGCCGGAGACTTCCGAGATGCCGGCAATGCCCGCGAGCGCGCCGGAAAGCAGGAAGGAAAACCACACCATGCGGCGGGAGGAGAAGCCGGCGAAGCGCCCTGCCCGCTCCGCCTCGCCGAGAACCACCACCTCGAAGCCCTTCAGCGTGTAGCGCATCATGAACCAGATGGCGACCGCCGCCAGAATGGCGAAGAGGAAGCCCCAATGGGCGCGGCCGGAATCAGCCCATATGGCCGGCAGCACCGCCTCCGGCGAGAAGTCGCGCGATTCAGGAAAATTATGCCCTTCCGGATTGCGCCACGCGCCGCGGACGAGCCAGTCGAGAAACAGCTGCGCGATATAGACCAGCATCAGGCTGGTCAGGATCTCGTTGGTGTTGAAATGCGCCTTCAGGAGTGCGGGAATGCCGGCATAGAGCGCGCCGCCGATCGCGCCGAGAACGATCATCGCCGGCAGCACCAGCGGCGAATGCCAGTCGTAGAAAAGGATCGGGATCGCCGAGCCGAAAACCGCGCCGATCGTATATTGCCCTTCCGCGCCGATATTCCAGTTGTTCGACCGGTAGCAGACGACGAGGCCGGCGGCGATCAGGATCAGCGGTGCGGCCTTCACCGCAAGCTCATGCAGCGACCAGACATCGAGAAGCGGCTCGAGGAACATTGTATCGAGGGATTCGATCGGGTCCTTGCCGAGGAAGGCGAAGATCACGACGCCGGCGAGAAGCGTCAGCACCAGCGCCAGGATCGGCGAGAGAAAGCCGAAGAGTCTTGAGGCCTTGCCACGCTTTTCCAGTTCAATGCGCATGGGCCGTCTCCGCCTCGGTTTCGTGCAGGCCGCCCATCAGCAGGCCGATCTTTTCGCGCGTCAGGGACGCGGCGGGATAGGACGGCGACAGCCGGCCTTCGGAGATCACCGCGATATCGGTCGCCACCTCGAAAATCTCGTCGAGATCCTGGCTGATGACGAGCACGGCCGAGCCGCTGCGCGCCAGATCGACGAGCGCCTGCCGGATGCGGCTCGCCGCCCCCGCATCGACGCCCCAGGTGGGCTGGTTGACGACGAGCACGGTCGGCTGCCGGTCCAGTTCGCGCCCGACGATGAACTTCTGCAGGTTGCCGCCGGAGAGCGAGCCGGCCGGCGGGTCCTCGCCGCTCTTGCGGACGTCCATCGTTTCGGAAATCCGCTTCGCCGCCGCCTTCACAGCACCCCGCCGGATGACCTTGAGCAGGCCGCCGGAAAGAAACGCCTTGCGGTCCGACTGGCTGCGCGCCAGCACGAGATTGTCCGAAAGCCGGAGCGCCGGCACGGCGGCGTGGCCGTGGCGTTCCTCCGGCACGAAGCCGGCGCCGAGCAGCCGCCGCGCGGTGATGCCCTGCGTGCCGACCGCCCGGCCGCGCAGCCTGACCGCCTCGGCGGCCGAGGCCGGGTATTCGCCAGAGACCGCATCGAAGAGTTCGCTCTGGCCGTTGCCGGCCACGCCCGCGATCGCCAGCACCTGGCCTGCCCGCACGCTCAGCGAAATATCCTTCAGCGACATGGCGAACGGCGTGCGCGCCGGAACCGACAGCGCCGAGATTTCGAGCTGGATATCGCCCTTCTCTCCCCGGCCCTCATGGGTGACGCCGGCCACATCGCTGCCGACCATCATGCGCGCCAGCGACCCGGTGGTTTCCTGCCGGGGGTCGCAGGCGCCCGTCACCTTGCCGTGCCGAAGCACGGTGGCGCGGTCGCAGATGCGCTGCACCTCCTCCAGGCGATGGCTGATATAGAGAACGGAGCGCCCCTCCGCTTTCAGCTTGAACAGCGTCTCGAACAGCTTGTCCGCCTCCTGCGGCGTCAGCACCGAGGTCGGCTCGTCGAGAATGATGAGCTTCGGGTTCTGCAACAGCGCGCGCACGATCTCGATGCGCTGGCGTTCGCCGACGGAGAGGTCCGCGACATGCGCCTTGGGGTCGAGCGGCAGGCCGTAGGCGCGCGAAAGGGCGGCGGCCTCCTCGGAAATCCGGCCGATCGAAATCGTGTCATCCAGCGACAGCGCGATGTTTTCCGCGACCGTCAGCGCCTCGAACAGCGAAAAATGCTGGAACACCATGCCGATGCCGTGACGGCGGGCCTCGCCGGGCGACCTTATGGTGACGGGGCGGCCTTCCCAGAGGATTTCCCCGTCGCTCGGCTCCAGAACGCCGAACAGCATCTTCACCAGCGTGGATTTGCCCGCGCCGTTCTCGCCGAGCAGCGCGTGAATCTCGCCCGGCTGCACGTCCAGATCGATACCGTTACAGGCGGCAAAATTGCCGAAGAGCTTTGTCAGCTTACGAACCGACAATAACGCACCGGTTTCCGGCGCATCGGATGACGACACGTTCCCCTCATTTCTTGCTGCTGCCCGGTCCATTTTCTTCTATGGAATCAGCAGAGTAGTTCCACTCGTTTTTCTGTTTTCCAGATCCGCACGTGCTCGCGCGACTTCGCCGAGCGCATAGGTCTGGTGGATATTGATACGCACTTTGTTGCCTTGCACAACATCAAATAACGCCTGAGCGCTGGCCCGCAGCTCCTCCGGACCGCCGTTTTCGTGGATCGGAATGGCCTTGGTCTTCGTCATGGCGTTCAAAACCTTGCTACTTGCGGCCGAGCGAGGGCAAGAACTGCAACACCGCCCCGATGCAGTAGATGTAGATGCCGGAGAGAATGAACAGGATGGTGGCCCATTGCGGCGTCTCGAAATGCTTCAGCAGCGAATAGACGCCGAGCAGCGACCAGAGCAAAAAAATGCTCAGATTGAGCGGCCGCAGCCGCTCGACGCGCACCGGATGCAGGAAATTGATCGGCAGGAAGGTGAGCACCACGGAAATGCCGACCAGAACCGTCGCCGTCGTCACGTCCGCATGGATCACGAAAAGGGTGAAGACCACCATGTTCCACACCACCGGGAAGCCGGAAAAGAAATACTCCTCCGTCTTCATGCCGATATCGGCGTAATAGATGGCGCTCGACACCACGATCATGCCGGCCGCCACGAAGGACCACGGCTCGCCGATCATGCCGCTCTGATAGAGCGCGAAGGCGGGCAAAAGCACGTAGGTCACGTAGTCGATGATGTTGTCGAGCGTGTCGCCCGACCAGTTCGGCAGCACCTCCTTGACGCGCACCTTGCGGGCGATCGGCCCGTCGATGCCGTCGACCAGAAGCGCCAGCCCCAGCCACCAGAACATGTCGACGAAGCGATGTTCGGCCGCCGCGACCACGCCGAGAAAGGCGAGAAACGAGCCGGAAGCCGTGAGGATATGCACGGAAAACGCCCGGATTTCCGCATATGGCACACGCCTGTATTTGAAAAGCTTCATGCGCCCCGCACCGCCTGCTTGTTATCCACCCGCTCCGGCAGGCGGTTTTATCGCTAATATGCATTCTTTGCTGGACGCTTCCAGAGTAAAATCCGCGCCACCGGCGGCAGGGTAGCGACTCTTTGCGTCCTTTTCATCCGCTACATTCTTTCGTTTATAGATTTCAACAGGCTAAGTCGCCAAGCAGGTTTCGGAAAAGTGTCCCACGGTTTTCCGACAAAAACCTGCAACAAAACAAAGGACTAAGCGGATGAATCGTTGGCTTGCCAACGAAAGTCTGCTTAGTTTCGGTTAAAATCGCAGGCAGGATTGAAAGATGACACAGTTGGACGTGGCCGTTATCGGCGGGGGCCTCGCAGGCATGATCGCAGCCGTGGCGCTTGCGCGCGGCGGCCGCAAGGCAGCGCTCGTCGCGCCGGCGCATTCGCCGCAGGACCGGCGCACGACCGCCCTGATGGAGCAATCGATCCGCTTCCTCGAACGCCTGGCGCTCTGGGAAAAGATCGCGCCGGCCGCCGCCCCGCTCGCGACCATGCAGATCGTCGACGGCACCAGACGGCTGCTGCGCGCGCCGACCGTCGCTTTCCGCGCCGCCGAGATCGGCCTCGACGCCTTCGGCTACAACATGCCGAATCAGGCCCTGCTCGCCGTGCTGGCCGAGGCGGTGGCGGCGGAAGGAAACCTCGTGCGGCACGAAGCGACGGCAACGGCGGTCACGATCGGCGACGCCGGCGTGACGATCACGCTCGACAGCGGCGAGACCGTCGAGGCAGCTTTCGTGGTCGGCGCCGACGGGCGGCGCTCGGCAGTGCGCGAGGCGGCGGGGATCGGCACCAGCGGCTGGTCCTATCCGCAATCGGCCATGGTGCTCAATTTCGCCCACAGCCTGCCGCATCGCAACGTCTCGACGGAATTCCACACCGAGAACGGGCCGTTCACCCAGGTTCCCCTTCCCGGCGACCGCTCCAGCCTCGTCTGGGTGCAGCAGCCCGACGCCGCCGCCGCCAATGCCGCAAAGCCGCTGGACGCGCTTTCACGCGCCGTCGAGGAGCGGATGCAGTCGATGCTCGGCGCCGTCACCGTCGAGGACAGCGTGCAGGTCTGGCCGCTCTCCGGCATGACCGCCCGCCGCTTCGGCAAGGGCCGCGCCGCCCTCATCGGCGAGGCCGCGCATGTCTTCCCGCCGATCGGCGCGCAGGGGCTGAACCTCAGCCTTCGCGACATCATGGCGCTCACCGACATCCTTTGCGACCGCGGCGACCGGCCGATCGCAGCCTCCGCCGGCGACCGCTTCGACCGCCGCCGCCGCGCCGATATCCTCAGCCGCACAGCCAGCGTCGATCTCCTCAACCGCTCGCTGCTCTCGGATTTTCTGCCCGTGCAGATGCTGCGCGCCGCCGGCCTGCATATCCTTTCGGCGATCCCGCCGCTGCGCGGCATCGCCATGCGCGAAGGCATCGAGCCGGGAGGCAGCCTGCGGGCGCTACCGGCGATGCTGCGCGAAAAGCTGCGGCGCGGATTGTGAAGTCATTTCTCAGCCGATTCGGCTAAGAACAGGGAAGGTCTGCTGAAACCAGATCGACGCGTCGCTGACGAAGCCGAAGATGAAGGCAAGGCCGGTGAGCACGAGAAAGGCGCCCATCGCCTTCTCGACCAGCCCGAGATGGCGGCGAAAGCGGACGAGGAAGCGCATGAAGGCGCCGGAAAATCCCGCAGCGATCCAGAACGGCACCGCAAGCCCGAGCGAATAGACCGCGAGCAGCCCCGCACCCGCCCCCACCGTGTCGCGGGCGGCCGCGACAGCAAGGATCGCACCGAGCACCGGCCCGATGCACGGCGTCCAGCCGAAGGCGAAGGCAAGCCCCATGACATAGGCCCCCGTCAGCGTCGCCGGCTTGCCGCTGCCCTGGAAGCGCGCCTCGCGGGCGAGAAAGCCGATCCTCAGCACGCCGAGAAAATTCAGGCCCATGACGATGATGATCAGGCCGCCGATCTTGGCGAGCAGGTCGAGGTGCTGGCGAAGCAGGAGACCGATGGAGGACGCCCCCGCGCCGAGCGCCACGAAAACCGTCGCAAAACCGAGCGTGAAGAACAGTGCCGACGGCAGCACCCCGCCGCGCACATCCGCCTTGACCGCCGCCGCACCGCCGCCGCGAAACTGCTCCATGGAAATCCCCGCCATATAGCAGAGATAGGGCGGCACGAGCGGCAGGACGCAAGGCGAGAGAAACGACAGCGCCCCGGCGAGCAATGCGCTCAGAAGCGAAATATCGGCGATCGACAACGGGGCACTCCGGCTAATGCATGTCGCTGCTTCGTAGCGTCGGAAACCCAAGTTTGCCAATCACCTTTTCGCGGGGAAGCCAAGAATTCGAAACTCGGGCGTATTTCGACGATTTTTCGGTTGACCGCGCCAAGGTGTCTGCCTATGTTCCGCGCACTTCCAGCCGGGGTGCCTACACCCGCGGACGAGGGAGCGCGTAGCTCAGCCGGTAGAGCAACTGACTTTTAATCAGTAGGTCTTGGGTTCGAACCCCAACGCGCTCACCACAAAATCAAATACTTAGCAGGAATTTCGCGGCCGATTTGGAACTTTTGGGACCCCGAAAAGTCCCACGCGATCCACGGCTAGATCCGGCTACTCCTGACCGCCACCCCTGGCATACAAAGCCGACAGGTCCTCCCTGAGTCGAACCGCCAGGTCCATCCTTTCATGGAGAATGCTCATCACGCCGAGGTCGCCGTTCGCGAGTTCACGGAAGAAGACATAGTGATGCTCGTAGCGGCTGAAATAGGCCGTGCGCTTGATATCGGCAGACACCGCCATCTTCTGCGGGAGCCGTCGCCAGAGAGGACGATTGTTGAACAGCCGCTGCAAGTGCGCATGCAGGCCACGGATATAGGTTTCGGCTTGCGTCTCGCCCCACTCCGCCACGGTGTCGCGCCAAATCTTGTCCTGGGCGGCGTCGGCGCGCGGATAGAAGCGATATCCCGCCATGGTCAGCGACGCGTGTTGCGGCGAATGACGTCCTCGGCGGATACGGCGACGAATTCGCCGTCATCGGCGCGCATGGCGGGTGCAAGTTCCCGCTGAAGCGCATCCCACGCTTCGTCGCGGGTCTGCAGGTCGCGCCGGATCAGCGCGCGGATATATTCGCTCGCATTCTCGTACAGGCCGTCGTCGCCGATCTGCTGCTGGATATGATCCTGCAGCGCGCCGCTGACCTTCACATGGATGCTACCCGACGACATGAGCCTACCTTTCGCTCCCTGAAATTGGGATGCGTAGCAAATATTGTCAATATTCATCACGTGAGACAAGCGCGATCCATGGCAGCTCGATGGCCGGGTAATGGAAAGGGCGGCCTTTCGGCCGCCCTTTGAAGCATCTGATCAGCCGCAGACGCGGATGCTTTCGATGTGGTAGCCGCCGTCGTAGCTGTTGGGCACGCGGCGATCCTCGAACCAGCAGCGCGGGGGCGGCGGCGGGGGCGGATCGATGTAGCGGGGGCCGCTGTTGTTTGCGATCGCGCCGCCGAGCAGGCCGCCGATCACGCCGGCAGCGACGCCGCCGGCAATGATGGCACCGGTATCGTTGTGATGATGATGGCGCGGCGGGGGCGGCGGACCGCGGCGGTTCCACTCCTGGGCGCTGGCGCCATCGGCGGCTGCAAGCACGCTGCCGGCGGCAACAGCCGCCGCAAACGCGGTAAGGATAAGTTTCTTCATAACGTCACCATTTGATTCGGAACCCAGCCGTTGATGCAATGGTCGCATCGACTTGCTTAATGCCCCATGAACGAATGTCGTGGCGCGTTTCATCAGAAACCTATGACCACATTGAGGCGCCCGCCCCTCACCGCGTCCGGCAGCGCCGTTCGAGGTTCGCGATCAATTCCTGCCTGGTGGCAAAGGCGCCGAACAGCGCGATCAGCTGCTTTTCGGTCTTTTCGTCCAGATCGTTGATCCGCACGAATTCCCGCACGCTCCAGACTTCGCGAAGATTTCCCTGCTCGATCTCGCCGATTTGAATGTGTGAACTCATAACCGGTACCTCCCCAACGCCAAACACGCCGATCGTGGGAAAGTTCCATGCTGCGCTTATTTGTTCGATCGATCGCTCCGCGCTTCGCTCAAACCGGCTCGATCCGTGTTTGCAAGGCCGGGAGATCGCCGGGCACCATCATTCCGGGCGCTTCTTGGCGAACTTGCCCTTGGTGCCGGCCGGCTTTGCGGGTTTGGGCTTGCCGAACTTCGGCTGGTCGAACTTGGGCTTGCCGCCCTTCTTCTTCCAGTTGCCCGAATCCGGCTTCTCGGCAGCATCGCCGAAGGAAGCGCCGCCCTTGGAGAACTTGCCCTTCGGCTTGTCGCCGCGGGCCTCGTCGCCATCGCGGCGCGATGCCGCCGGATAGGGGCGGCCGGCCGCCTTCTTCGGCGCGCGGTCCTTGTCATAGGCCCTTTCGAGATCGGGAGCGCCGGGAAGGCGATTGATCCTGATGCCGCGCTCCAGCGCCTTGTTGGGGCCGATCGCGCCGGCGAAGCCTTCGACGGCCTCCAGCGCGATTTCCACGAAGGTTTCTTCCGGCTGCATCTTGATCGCGCCGATTTCGTTCTTGGTGATCCCGCCGGCGCGGCAGAGCATGGGGATCAACCAGCGCGGCTCGGCATTCTGCTTGCGCCCGACGGAGAGCGAGAACCACACGCTGTCGCCAAAGCTTTCCCGCTTGCCGGCAGACGGTTCGCGCGGGGCCGCGGCATTGTCCCGCCGGGCCGGCTTCGTGTCGCGCACGGTGATCTCGACCAGTTCCTCCGGCGCGGAATGCCCGGTGCGGTAAAGCCGGACGAAGGCGGCCGCCAGCTTTTCGGCGCCATGATGCTCGACCAGGCGGCGCACCAGATCCTGCTCCTCCTCGCGCGGCACCTCTTCGAAGGCGGGATCGGCGAGCAGGCGCTCGTCGTCGCGGCGCATGACCTCTTCGGCCGACGGCGGCGTTGCCCAGGCGGCGGTGATGCGCGCGTTTTCCAAGAGCCGCTCAGCGCGGCGGCGGGCGTTCAGCGGCACGATCAGGGCGCTGACCCCCTTGTGCCCTGCGCGACCGGTGCGGCCGCTGCGGTGCAGCAGCGTATCCGGGTTGGTCGGCAGGTCGGCATGGATCACCAGTTCGAGGCCGGGCAGATCGATGCCGCGCGCGGCGACGTCCGTTGCGATGCAGACGCGAGCCCGGCCGTCGCGCATCGCCTGCAGCGCATGGGTCCGCTCGCTCTGGCTGAGTTCACCGGAAAGCGCCACGACCGAAAAATTGCGGTTGCTGAGACGCGCCGTAAGGTGATTGACGGCCGCACGCGTCGAGCAGAAGACGATGGCGTTTCTGGCCTCGTAGAAGCGCAGCGCGTTGATGATCGCGTTCTCGCGGTCGACGGGCGCGACGAGCAGCGCGCGGTAGTCGATATCGACATGCTGCTTCGCCTCGGAAGCGGTCGCGATGCGCACCGCGTCGCGCTGGTAGTCCTTGGCGAGTGTGGCGATCGCCTTCGGAACGGTCGCCGAGAACATCAGCGTCCGGCGCTCCTCGGGGGCGGCTTCGAGAATGAATTCGAGGTCTTCGCGGAAGCCGAGGTCGAGCATCTCGTCGGCCTCGTCGAGAACGACGGCCTTCAGCGCCTCCATGTCCAGCGCGCCGCGGCGGATATGGTCGCAGATGCGGCCGGGCGTGCCGACAACGATGTGGGCGCCGCGCTCCAGCGCCCGCCTTTCATTGCGGATATCCATGCCGCCGACGCAGCCGGCGACGACCGCGCCGGTCTTCTCATAGAGCCATTCCAGCTCGCGCTTGACCTGCAGCGCCAGTTCGCGCGTCGGCGCGATCGCCAGCGCAAGCGGCACGCCGGCGCGCTCGAAACGGTCCTCGCCGGCAAGCAGCGTCGGGGCGAGCGCCAGGCCGAAGGCCACCGTCTTGCCCGAGCCGGTCTGTGCCGAAACCAGCGCGTCCGCATCGGCAAGCGCCGGGTCGAGCATGGCCTTCTGGACGGGGGTGAGTTCTGTGTAGCCGCGCTCGGTCAACGCCTGGGCGATCGCCGGAACGACGCCGATAAAATTCGTCATCTTTTCAATCTTTCGGATTTGCTCTGAGGCAGCCGTCTGAACGCTTGTCGATCCAACGGCCATCGGCATATCGGCCGAAATTCTAATCGGCCAAAACAAGGTGGGCTGCTCCTACACCGTGGCGGCGAAATTGTACAGCAGCAGATTGCGCCAGGCAGGCACGGATTTCCGGCGCGCAAGCCTCGGCGGGGGACGCAAACGATGCGGCAATCAACACCGCCGATCTCTTTCGCAGAGATAAACGACGCAGGTTTGAACCGGAGTTCGAGTCAAAATAACCGGATGATCTTGTTTTTTCTTTTGCACGATACAATTTCGAAACTCTTCAAGGAAAGAATACCCATCGGGTAATTGCGTGGCTTCCGGCCATCTTCTTGACCGGCGCAATAAGGGGGATGAATGAAGCAGAACGGCGACTTCGAGAAATGGTGCAAGGCCCAGGAGCTGTTTCTACGTCACCATTTGCGTTGTCTGGAACAAGGACGCATCCGCGTTCACGCCGTCGACAACAATCGCTTCATCGACACCACCGACGAGATCATCGAGGGCTTCAGGCGACAACTCCTGCTGTTGCAGACGTTCAGCCGCGAGGAATGACGGGCAACGCCCGACAGGTCCCTGTGGAACCACGAAGCCGCCTACGCGTTAAACTCATGGACCTCGCGCGAAATTGCGCCCCTTGTGCCCAACGCCTGAAGGAGGGTGAGATGACTGGCATTTCCAACCAGACACCGAGCCGCAAAGTGACGCGCGGCCGTCCCTACAGCATTTCCGAGTTCGCCAGAAAATACCGGCTGGACGATGACGAGGCCCGGCGCCTCTTCAACAAGTTCGGCCCCTCCGCCACCGAACTCGACCTGCTGATGGCCGCCAAGCGCCGCCCGCCGGTGCTGCCGGTCGGCATATCCCACTAGAAAATCCATGCCTCGTCAGAAGCGCCCGCGCGCCCCGCGCGGGCGTTTTTGTTTGCGCGGAAATGAGCCGGACGCCGGTACGCCTTTCTTGGGAAAGCAACAGGTTACCAATATTTCACTACGCTTTTTATACATTTTGTGTCATCGCAGGATCGTTCAGACCCTCTGGCGCCGCCGTGTCGCCCGCCACATATGAAGTCGGAAATCCCCGAGGAATGCGATGACCGTATCGGAAGACAGCAAACTGACCGCTCCCGCGCACAGCGATCTCGCCGCGGTCCTCGCCGCAACGGGCGGCGAACGGAAGGGCCGCAAGCGCCGCCAGCGGGTGATCGTGTCCGTCGTCGTCCTGCTTGCGCTCGCGGCCGGCGCTTACCTCTATATGGGCCGCGAACAGGGCGGCTACGACTATACGACGGCCCCGGTGAAACGTGGCGACATGACCGTGCTCGTCACGGCTACCGGCGCGATCCAGCCGACCGAACAGGTGGATATTTCGAGCGAGCTTTCCGGCACGGTCCGCGACGTCAACGTCGATTACAACAGCCCCGTCAAGGCGGGCGATGTGCTCGCAGTCCTCGACACCAACAATCTCGAGGCGAACGTCAAGAGTTCGCGGGCCAAGCTGAATTCCGCCAAGGCCAATGTGGTGAAGGCGACGGCGCAGCTTGAGCAGGCGCAGGTGGCGCTCGACCGCCTGCGCAATCTGGTGAAGAGCAACGTCTCCACCCAGCAGAGCCTCGACGACGCGCAATATACCTATGATTCCGCCGCCGCGACCAAGCAGATCAACGAGGCCGAGGTGCTGGCCGCGGAAGCCGACCTTCGCCTCGCGCAGGTCAATCTCGGCAAGGCCAGGATCGTTTCGCCGATCGAAGGCATGGTGCTGACGCGCGCGGTCAATCCGGGCGCGACGGTCGCCGCCTCGCTCTCCGCACCGGTGCTCTTCACCATCGCCGGCGACCTGCGCAAGATGGAGCTGCGCGTCGACGTGGACGAAGCCGATGTCGGCCGCATCTCCGTCGGACAGAAAGCGGATTTCACGGTCGAGGCCTATCCGGACCGGAAGTTTCCCGCCGAGATCAAGCAGATCCGCTACGCCTCCGACACCACCAACAACGTCGTGACCTACAAGGCGGTTCTCACCGTCGACAATCCCGACATGCTCTTGCGCCCCGGCATGACGGCGACCGCCGATATCGTGACGCAATCGCTGAAAGACGCCGTGCTCGTTCCGAACGCCGCCCTTCGCTACGTGCCGCCGGCCGCCGCCGGCCGCAGCCCGAGCCTGATGAGCCTCTTCCGCCCGCCCCGCATCCGCCGCGGCGGCGATCAGCCGCCGGCGCTGACCGGCAACAACCGCCGCATCTGGGTGATGCGCGGCGAGAACCCCTCGCCCGTCACCATTCAGGTCGGCGCCTCGGACGGCCAGTTCACGCAGGTCCTTTCCGACAATGTTTCGGCGAAGGATACGGTCGTGACCGACGCCACGGAACGCAAGCGGTGATCCGGCATGGAGATAACCCGGCCCCCGCTCATCGAATTCCGCAACGTATCGAAGCTCTACGGCTCCGGCGAGGCGCAAATCCGCGCCCTTGACGGCGTGAACCTCGCGATCCGCGAGCGCGAATTCGTCGCCATCATGGGACCGTCCGGCTCCGGCAAGTCGACGGCGATGAACATTCTCGGCTGCCTCGACGTGCCGACCGGCGGCGACTATGTCTTCCAGGGCCTCTCGACCGCCGGCTTCGAGCGCGAGCAACTGACCCTGCTCCGCCGGCACATGCTCGGCTTCATCTTTCAGGGGTTCAACCTGCTGGCGCGCACCTCCGCGGTCGAAAACGTCGAGCTGCCGCTGATCTATCGCGGCATGGCGGCCGGCGAGCGCCGCTGCCGCGCCCGCGAGGCGCTTTCCGTCGTCGGGCTTTCGGGGCGCGAGAACCACAAGCCGCAAGAGCTTTCCGGCGGCCAGCAGCAGCGCGTCGCGATCGCGAGAGCCATCGTCACCAATCCCGCCCTGCTGCTCGCCGACGAACCGACCGGCAATCTCGACACGCGCACCAGCATCGAAATCATGGATCTCGTCACCCGGCTCAACCGCGATCAGGGCATTACAGTGGTGATGGTCACGCACGAGCCGGACATCGCGGCCTATGCAAAACGCGTGCTCCATTTCTCGGACGGCAAGCTGGAGGCGGAAAAGGACCACGGGAGGCGTGAGGCCGATGTTTCTTGAGACGCTGAAGCTCGCCCTCCTCGCCATTCGCCGCAACGTGCTGCGCTCGTTCCTGACCGTGCTCGGCATCGTCATCGGCGTTGCCGCTGTCATCGCCATGGTCACGATCGGCAACGGCACGACGGCGCAGGTCTCCTCCGAACTCTCCCGGCTCGGCACCAACATGCTCTTCGCCCGGCCCGGAACCTTCGGCCCCGGACGCGCCAGCGCCGACGCGAAGCGCTTCTCGATGCGCGATATCGAGGCGATCCGCGATCAGGTGAACGGCCTGCGCGCCGTGGCGCCGCTGAACCAGTCGACGGCAACCGCGATCTTCCAGGGCCAGAACCACCAGACGACGGTGATGGGCACGACCAACGATTATCTCGTCGCGCAGAACTGGAGCCTCGCCAGCGGCCGGCCCTTCCTGCCCTCCGAGGAAAACGGCAGTCAGGCGAAATGCATGGTCGGGCAAACGGTCGCCCGCGAACTCTTCGGCTCCACCGACCCCACCGGGCAGCAGATCCGCGTCGGCACGCTTTCCTGCACCATCATCGCTCTGTTGCAGGCGCGCGGCCAGTCCGGCATGGGCAACGATCAGGACGACGTGGTGATCCTGCCGCTGAAGGTCTTTCAGCGGCGCGTCGGCGGCACGACGAACATCTCGCTTATCGCCATCTCCGCGCGCGACGGCGTCTCGACCGCCAAGGTGCAATCCGACGTCGAGAAGCTGATGCGCGAGCGCCGCAACATCATCCCCGGACGGCCGGACGATTTCTCCGTCAACGACATGACGCAGATCGCCGCCGCACTGACCGGCACGGCGACGCTGCTCACCGGCCTGCTCGGCTCCGTCGCGGCCGTCAGCCTCCTCGTCGGCGGCATCGGCATCATGAACATCATGCTCGTCTCGGTGACCGAGCGAACCCGAGAGATCGGCATCCGGCTCGCCATCGGCGCGCTGGAGGGCCAGGTGCTGATGCAGTTCCTCGTCGAGGCGGTGGCGCTGTCGCTCTTCGGCGGCATCGCCGGCATCCTGCTCGGGCTGCTGCTCGCCTACGGCACGGTCAGCTTCCTCGGCGTTCCCTTCGTCACCAGCCCGACCATGATCGCGGTCGCCTTCTTCTTCTCGGCGGCAATCGGCATGATCTTCGGCTATTTCCCCGCAAGGCGCGCAGCACAGCTGAACCCGATCGAGGCGCTGCGCCACGAATGAGCGCCCTTGCCAGCGCGCGGGCCATATGCGACGATAGCTGATATATCAGTTCACGTTCGGAACCGGACATGCAGCGTTCGCAGAGCCACCTCGCCTATCTCGCCCTGGAGCATCTGATCGTGACTCTGGCGCTGAAGCCCGGCGCGCTGGTGACGGAAAAGCAGCTCATCGACCTCGCCGGCCATGGGCGTACGCCGGTGCGCGAAGCGATCCAGAAGCTCGCCTGGCAGGGCCTGATCGTCGTCAAGCCGCGCGTCGGCCTGCAGGTCGCCGAAATCCGCATGGAAGATCACGCCAACGTCATGGAGGTGCGCCGCGAATTGGAGCCGATCGCGGCAGCCCTGGCCGCAGTCCACGCCGACGCCGACCAGCGGCTGCAGCTTCTCGCCTGCGCCGGGCAGATGTCCGATTGCATCTCGACGGGCGACCTCGCCCTCTTCTTTGCTGCCGACAAGGCCTTCGACGAAATCCTGGAAGAAGCCTGCCCGAACCGCTTCATCACCGCGGCCCTCGCCCCCGTCCAGACCCACTCCCGCCGCCTCTGGTCCTCGGCGCTGAAGCCAAAGAGCATGGAACGCTCCATCGCCCTCCACGTCGCGACGATCGAGGCGATCCACGGCGCCGACCCCGAGAACGCACGGCAAGCGATGGCGGATCTGATCGACTACCTCGCGGCATGAAAAAGGATATTCAGCGCGGCTCCGGTCAGGGCGACCGTGGTCAGTGACCATCCAAGCGCGGCCCATCCATAGGTTTCGGCCAGAAAACCCGCAAGCGGCGGCTCCAACAGCGTCGAGAGTCCCCCGGCTTGCGCCATGGCACCGATGATCGAGGCCGCAGCCGTTTCGTTTGCCGCAAGGCGCGGAACCTGCGCAAAGAGGCCGGAAGCCGTCATACCGCCGGCAAGAGCAAAGAGCGGCATGACGATCGCATCGAGCGGCCATGACGAATAGAGCATCGCCGCCGCAACGCCGGCAGAGATAAAGCCGATCAACGCAAGCGGCCGGGCGCGCGAGGCGCCGCTGCCGCGCAACAGGATTGCCGCCAGGACATTCCCAAGAGGAACGCAGAGCGCCACGGCGGCCGGGAACATCACGTCACCTGCGCTGTGGCTCGCCCGGTACTCGGGCAGGAAGGTGAAGAAGCCGATCGACAGGTACACATAGAGACCGAAGGCGGTCGCCAGAACCCAGCCGATCAAGGGGATCGGTCTGCGTTTCGCAGCTTTCGCGCCCGTGTCCATCTCCGTTGGTAACGTCACGGCCATGAGCACGGACGACAGAGCGATTGGAAAGGCGAAGGTAAGCATCACCCATGATGACGGCCATTCCTCGGGCAACGCGGCCGCTTGCAGGTTCGCCAGCGCATAGCCGATCGGAACGAAGCCGCCCCAGAGCGCCAGAAACACCCCGCGCAGGTGCGATGGGGAATGTGTCGCAAGATTGGCGGGAGCGGCGATCACGAGCAACACATAGCCGATCGCCTCGATCCCTCTCGATACGATCATGAGTTCGGCGGACCGTGACAATCCCAACGCGATCGCACCCGCAATCATGGCGACAGCGCCTGCCTTCAGGCTCCGCGCCGTTCCCCTGCGCGCGACGAAGCGTGTCGCCGGATAGGCGGCAAGCGCCACGAAGAGACCGAGCAGCGACGCCAGCCAGCCGATAAATGTGAGGCTGAAGCCGAACTCCGCCTGCATCCGGCCGATCAGCGGCGCGATTTTTCCCAATTGCATACCGGCCGCAAATCCAAGCCCAAGGACAAGGATGCCGCGCGAGATTGCTTGCGCGCTCATTCGGCGCCCCGCGAATGGACCGGTTCGACATTGCTGCGGCTGCGATGTGTGATGACTGTGCCGACACCAAGCAGAATGGCGAAGCCGCCCAGCAACTGAAAGGCGCCCGGTTTGTCGCCGAGCATCAGCACCCCGCCGATGATCGAGGTGAAGGGCACGAGCAACAGGAACGGGGCGACGTCCACGACCGGGTATTTCCCGATGAGATGATACCAGATGCCGATACCCAGGGCCGTCATGACAAGGCCAAGGTAGATCACGGCAAGCCACGAGCCTGGCTCCGCATTCCTGATCGCCGCGATCTGATCGTTTTCGAACAGGAAAGAGAGAGCAAAGAGCTGCGGGGCTCCGAGCAGCGATATCCAGGCCAGGCATTTCAGCCCGCCGAAATCGCCCATCCTGCGAACCCGGATTTGCCCGACGGCCCACGTCGCAATGCTGCCGAGCGCGAGGGCGACGGCAAGGGAGTGTTCTCGTATCTGCGGGTCGCCCGCGATCAGCGCAACGCCCGCAACGGCCATGGCGATGCCGAAAACCTGCCTCGCGGAGGGCCGCTCGCGAAGCAGGAGCGCGCCGAAGAGAACGAGAACGGGCGCCTCCATCTGCGAGAGCAAAACGGATGTGGACACATCCAGATACTTCATGGCCGTGTAGGACATGCTGTAGGGGATACTGATGGCAAGCACGGAGATTGCCACAAGGTTCGCAAATTGCCCCTTTGGCGATCCCAAAAAGCCCGTCAGGACGACCGCCGTTACCGCAAACCGGAACCCGGCGAGCAAGACCGGCGGGAAGTGGCTCATGGCCGCCTTCGCGAAGACCCATCCCATTCCGAAAACGATCGACATGATCAGGGCCAAGGCAAGGTGCTGAAAACGCAACGGGAGAACTCCGAATTGGGCGAAGAGGGGCAGCTTCCGCGGATCGGCATCAAATAGAAAGTTTTTCTATTCAGTATCCAAGGTGACATATCGCGGAATATGATATGAATATCACGCTATAGACGCCGAACCGAAGTCATTTGATCTTACGATTGAGATAAGGAAAACTAATGTCAAACCCTTCGAACTGGCTGCCGTCGCTCAATGCGCTGCGCGCCTTCGAGGCGGTGGCGCGGCACTCAAGCTTCCAGAAAGCGGCGGCCGAATTGCACGTCACCTCGCCCGCGATCCAGCAACTGGTAAGGGGCCTGGAGGAAAGTCTGGGACGTTCTCTTGTGGTTCGTCAGGGCCGCTCGGTCATGCTCACCGATGCCGGGGAAGCGGCTGCGCCGCATCTTCAGGAGGGGTTCGGGCTGATCGCGCTCGGCGTCAGCAGGATACGTTCACACGTCTCGCAGCGCGGGATTCGGGTTTCCGTCGAACCGTCCTTTGCCGCCGCCTGGCTGATCGGCCGGCTGAAATCATTCCAGGAACGCCATCCCGAAATCGACGTGTTGATAGATGCGACGGAACGGCTCGCAGATTTGCACCGTGGGGAAGCGGACATTGCGATCCGCTATGGCGTCGCGGCCGGCGGCGACTATCTTTCATGGCGGCTCTTCGACGACGAGACGCTTGCGGTCTGCTCGCCAGCCATCCTGCCGGCGACGGCGGAGCGGATGACCTATGACGATCTCAAATCCTTCACGCTCATCCATTTCGAGAGATCGAATATGCAGCCGAGTTGGGAGAGCTGGCGGAAGGCAGTCGGTGCCATGCCGATCCAAGGCGGCCGAAGCCTGCGCTTCACCGACTATAATATGGCCTTGCAGGCCGCGATCGGAGGACAGGGTATTGCGCTTGCCAGCCGGCCGCTGATCCAGGAGGCACTGGAGGCAGGGTTATTGGTCGCTCCCTTTGGGAACGGCCTTCGCAACGGCTGCGGCTATAATCTCATCGCAACGCCGGACGTCGCAGAGCGCAGCGAAGCAAAAGCATTCATCGAGTGGATGGAAAGCGAAGTCTGTTCAGACGTTTCAAAATCAGGGGAATAGAAATCCCGGTTTGCGGCGAGTGTCTGCCTCGCCGCAAAACAGAACCTTCAGCCGATCAGCCGACGAAAGCGCGTTCGATGACGAATTCGGCGGGCTTGCTGTTGGCGCCCTCTTCGAGGCCCACCTTTTCCAGGAGGTCCTTGGTGTCCTTCAGCATCGCCGACGAGCCGCAGATCATGCCGCGGTCGGTGGCCGGGTCGAGCGGCGGGACGCCGAGATCGGTAAACAGCTTGCCGCTTTCCATGAGGTCCGTGATGCGGCCCTTGAAGGGATAGTCCTCGCGGGTCACGGTCGCGTAGTGCTTCAATTTGTCGCCGACGATTTCGCTCAGGATTTCGTCGTTGCGGATTTCCTCCACGAGGTCGAAGCCGTATTTCAGCTCGGCGACATCGCGGCAGGTATGGGTGAGGATGACTTCCTCGTACTTCTCATAGGTTTCCGGATCGCGGATCAGGCTCGCGAAAGGCGCAATGCCGGTGCCGGTGGAGAACATGTAGAGCCGCCTGCCGGGAATCAGCGCATCGAGAACCAGCGTGCCGGTCGGCTTCTTGCGCATCAGCACCTGATCGCCGGGCTTGATGCCCTGCAGATGCGAGGTCAGCGGGCCGTCCGGCACCTTGATCGAGAAGAACTCCAGCTCTTCCGCCCAGGCCGGGCTTGCGATCGAATAGGCGCGGAAGACCGGCTTGCCCTCGACCATCAGGCCGATCATGGCGAATTCGCCGGAGCGGAAACGGAAGCCCTGCGGCCGGGTCATCGTAAAGCGGAACAGCCGGTCGGTGTAATGCGTCACGCTCAGCACCGTCTCGGCAAAGACGCCGGCAGGAATGGCGGAGGCGAATTCTTCTGTCTTGGCGGGGGCGTTCATGCGCTGTCAGATCCCGTGCTTCATGTAAGATAATGATGCCAGCCAAATATTCTATATTGGCTTCAAATTAAAGGCATTCCATTCCATGCCTCGAGACAGTCAGGAAATATGTACGCAGCAATCAGGTTTCAAGGCGGGCAGGATTCAAGGCAGAGCGGCCCCGCGGCGGCCGCTGTTGACGGCCGCCGCGGTCGGGAGGATCAGGCCGACTTCCGCGGCAGCCGCCGCCAGCTGTAGCCCGGACCGGCCTCGGCACCGCGCGCCGTCGGCTGATAGTAATGCGGAATGCCCGGCAGGCGGTGCTCCGCAAGGCGCTTGAGCGCCGTTTCGTTGCTCACCGCGAAACTGTCGACGCCGCAGCGCAGCATCAGCGGAATCTGGTCGATCAGCACGTCGCCGACGGCGCGCAGCTCGCCGGCATAGCCGAGGCGCGTGCGCAGCAGCGAGGCATGACTGAAGGCCCGTCCGTCGTTGAAGGCCGGAAAGGCCACCGCGACGATGTCCAGACGGTCGAGGTACGGCGCAAGCTTCGTCACGTCATCGGCCGGCTTGACCAGCACGCCGAGGCCGACCTCGTTGGTCTCTTCCGCCTTGGCGATAAACGCGGCGAGGTCGAGCAGCGGCTTCTTGCCCTCGCCCGCCTTCACCTCGTCCGTTTCGATTACCCAGACGTCGTTCTCGACGAAACCGGCTTCTTTCCAGATCTTGGTCATCTAAGCCTCCCTTACGCCGCTTCCACCGAGGACGACGCGCCGTAGAGCGCCGTCTTGAACGGCTGCGGACCGACGCGCCGATAGGCGGCAAGGAAAGTTTCCGACGGCTCCAGGCGCAGGCCGAGATAGGTGTCGACGATCGTTTCGATCGCGTCCGTCACCTTCTCCGGCTCGAAGCCGCGGCCGATGATTTCGCCGATCGAGGTGTTTTCGTCACCCGAGCCGCCGAGCGTGATCTGGTAAAGCTCCGCACCCTTCTTCTCGACCCCCAGCAGGCCGATATGGCCGACATGGTGATGGCCGCAGGCGTTGATGCAGCCGGAAATCTTGATCTTCAGCTCGCCAATCTCGGCCTGACGGTCCGGATCGCCGAAACGCTTGGAGATTTCCTGCGCCACCGGGATCGAGCGCGCATTGGCAAGCGCGCAGTAGTCCAGCCCCGGACAGGCGATGATATCGGTGATCAGGCCGGCATTGGCGGTTTCCAGCCCAATGGCGACGAGACCGCGATACACGGCTTCGAGATCGGCCAGCGCCACATGCGGCAGGATCAGGTTCTGCTCGTGGCTGACGCGAATTTCGTCGAAGGCGTATTCCTCGGCAATGTCGGCCACCGCATCCATCTGCGCGTCGGTCGCGTCGCCCGGAATGCCGCCGATCGGCTTCAGCGAGATCGTCACCATGCCGTAATCGGGGTTCTTGTGCGGCTGCACGTTCTGCTGCACCCAGCGGGCGAAGGCCGGATCGGCCTTCTTCCAACGCGCAAGGCTTTCCCAGCCTTCGGCGCGCTGAGGCAGCGCCGGCGGGGCGAAATAAGCGCTGATCGCCTGAACGTCGGCCTCGGGCAGCTTCAGTTCGGTGTCCTTGAGCGTCTCGAACTCCGCCTCGACCTGGCGCGTCAGTTCCTCGACGCCGGTCTCGTGCACCAGGATCTTGATGCGCGCCTTGTACTTGTTGTCGCGGCGGCCGTGGAGATTATACACGCGCATGACCGCGGTGGTGTAGGACAGGAGATCCTGTTCCGGCAGGAAGTCGCGGATCAGCTTGGCGACCAGCGGCGTGCGCCCCTGTCCGCCGCCGACATAGACGGCAAAGCCGATCTCGCCCTTGTCGTTCTTCTTCAGATGCAGGCCGATATCGTGCACCTGGATCGCGGCGCGGTCGCGCTCGGCGCCCGTGACGGCGATCTTGAACTTGCGCGGCAGGAAGGAGAACTCCGGGTGTACGGAAGACCACTGGCGCAGGATTTCCGCGTAAGGCCGCGGATCGGCCACCTCGTCGGCGGCGGCACCAGCGAAATGGTCGGCCGTGACGTTGCGGATGCAGTTGCCCGAGGTCTGGATGGCGTGCATCTCGACCGAGGCGAGGTCCGCGAGCGCATCCGGCATTTCGGAAAGCTTCGGCCAGTTGAACTGCAGGTTCTGGCGCGTGGTGAAATGGCCATAGCCGCGGTCGTACTTGCGCGCCACATGGGCAAGCATGCGCATCTGGCGCGAGGACAGCGTGCCGTAGGGAATGGCGATGCGCAGCATATAGGCGTGAAGCTGCAGATAGACGCCGTTCATCAGGCGCAGCGGCTTGAACGCATCCTCGGAAAGCTCGCCCGAGAGGCGCCGGCCGACCTGGTCGCGAAACTGCGAGACGCGCTCGGCAACAAAGGCGTGATCAAATTCGTCGTAGCGATACATAATGTCCTCAGACTGCAATGAATTCCGGATTGGCCGCGCGGTAGTTCGCGGCATATTCCATGGTCGGGCCTTCGGCACGGATGCGCTCGCGCAAGCGCAGCGGCCAGATGACGCCATCAGTCTCTTTCACTTCGATGACATTGACGTCAACAACCTTGTTGTCGGCATAGGCCTGCTTGCCGATGTCTTCGAGCGCGGCGACCGCTTCGGCATGGCGCGCAACGATCGCCTCCTGCAGCGAGATCGCCCATTCTCCTGCCGCGTTCAGCCAGACGGCAACGCCATCGGCCAGCCTGTTGGCGGTGAGAACCTTGTCTGCCATGTCAGCTCCTTGCAAATTCTGGAGCCACGGTCGCACGGCGTACCAGCGGCTCGGAACGTTCGAAATTGGCGCCCGCGACGGCATCGCCGATGATGACCATGACGGGACCTGCGAGTTCGTCGCGGAATTCGAGGTCCGGCAGATCCTTGAGCGTGCCGTGCATCAGCCGGCGGTCGGCGCGGCTGGCGTTCTCGATAACGGCAACCGTCGTCTCCGGCGGAAGCCCGGCGGCCATCAGGCGCTGCGCCACCGAAGCGGCGACCGTGCGGCCCATATAGACGGCAATCGTCGCGCCGGATACGGCAAGGCTTGCCCAATCGGGCAGCACGTCGCCGGTCAGGTCGTGGCCGGTGGTGAAAACCAGCGAGGAAGCGACACCGCGCAGCGTCAGCGGCAGCTCGAAATCGGCGGCGGCGGCGAAGGCCGACGTGATGCCCGGCACGATTTCATAGCCGATGCCGGCGGCGCGCAAGGCCGCCATCTCCTCGCCCGCGCGGCCATAGACCAGCGGATCGCCCGATTTCAGCCGCACGACGCGCTTGCCCGCGCGGCCGAGCAGCACCAGCAGCTCGTTGATCTCATCTTGAGATTTCGAATGGCAGCCCTTGCGCTTGCCGACCGAAAGCCGCTCGGCATCGCGGCGTCCCATGTCCACGATCGCCTGCGGCACCAGGGCGTCGTAAACGATGACGTCGGCTTCCATCATGACGCGCTGGGCGCGCAACGTCAGCAGGTCCTCGGCACCCGGACCCGCGCCCACAAGCCACACGCGGCCCTCGACCTTGTCCACCGCACCGAGCATTTCACTGGCGGCGCGGCGGGCAAGCGGCAGATTGCCGTTCGCGACCGCATCCGCGACCGCGCCCGAGAAGAAACGGCGCCAGAAGACGCGGCGCGCGACGCCGCGGGGAACAAGCCGGTCGACCGCCTTGCGGTAGCCCGTCGCGAGTTCCGCGAGCCTGCCGAGCGACGGCGAAAGCATCTGGTCGATCTGCGCCCGGATCATCTGGGCAAGCACCGGCCCCGCCCCTTCCGTGCCGATCGCAACGGCGACCGGGGCGCGGTTGACCAGAGCCGGGGTGAAGAAATCGCAATATTCCGGCTGATCCACGGCATTCGCCGGGACTTTTGCCGCGTGCGCGGCTTGGACGATCGCCTGATCGGAAGCCGCATCGCCCGTCGCCGCAAAGACCAGCGCCGCGCCCTCGACCTGCCCGGCATGGAAGGGCTCGCGCACAAGCGCAATGCCGTTGGCAATCAGGAAGGCGTGGTAATCCGCTTCCGGCGCGTCGGCGAAAGCGACGATACGGGCGGCGGTGTTCAGGAGCAGCCGGACCTTGGCGAAGGCCTCGTCGCCATTGCCGAAGACAGCCGTCATCCTTCCTTCTATGCGAAAGAAGGCGGGAAATACGGAAAGCTGCTCAGTCCTGCGAGGCATCGTCAGTCCACTTCAAACTGTGCCGAATATGCCGATTCGCCGGCTCCGGTTGAAGAAACAGAAATGCGAAGGCTTGAGCGCAGGCGTATTCTTATGCTCGACATGCCGCCTCTTTGAGCAAAACTCACCGAGCGGAGCGTCAACCGGCTTCCGCAAGCGACGCCCGTCGCCTGTGAGAAACGCCGCGGCGAAACATTTGCGCATTCCGTCCCGGCCCTGTTGCCGCTATGGTTCATGCCGTTGCCCGCCAGCGCCGTCGCAGACGGCATTCCATTGAATAGACAGGATATCCGAGAAAAACGCCGATGGAAGCATCGAAAGACATTTCCCGCCTGATCGAGATCATGGCGGCGCTCCGCAATCCCGAAACCGGCTGCCCCTGGGACATCGTGCAGAGCTTCGAGACCATCAAGCCCTATACGATCGAAGAGGCCTACGAGGTTTCCGACGCGATCGAGCGCAAGGATATGGACGATCTCTGCGAGGAGCTTGGCGACCTGCTGCTTCAAGTCGTCTTCCACGCACGGATGGCGGAAGAAGCGGGCGAATTTTCCTTCGGCGACGTGGTGCAGGCGATCACCGCCAAGATGATCCGCCGCCATCCGCACGTCTTCGCGCGCTCCGACGCCGACACGCCGGAAGCCGTGAAAATCCAGTGGGACGAAATCAAGCAGGCGGAAAAGCGCGAACGGGCCGAACGCCGCGCGCGGCGCGGCATCGCGGAAGATTTCAAGGCCGGCTTCCTCGGCTCGGTGCAGCGCAGCTTCCCGGCCCTGACGGAAGCCCTGAAGCTGCAGGAGCGCGCCGCCAAGGTCGGCTTCGACTGGTCGGCACCCGAGCCGATCCTCGACAAGATCGAGGAGGAAATCGGCGAGCTGCGTGTCGCCCTGAAGGACGGCGACCAGGCAAAAGTCACCGACGAACTCGGCGACCTCATCTTCGCGGTGGTCAATATCGGCCGCCATGTGAAGGCCGACCCGGAACAGGCCCTGCGCGGCACCAACACAAAATTCCGCCGCCGTTTCGGGCATATAGAGGAAACGCTTGAAGCGGAAGGTGAAACGCTGGTGGGCGCGACGCTGGAGCGGATGGAAGAAATCTGGCAGGCGGCGAAGGAAATCGAGCGGGAGTAACCCGCCCTCGTGGTTCGAGACGGCCCTTTCGGGCCTCCTCACCATGAGGGCTGATCGGTCTACCGCGCCGCTCCACAAAGGCTAACTGGCGTGCCTGCGGGGCTCCACCAAGGCTGGCCAACGTCCCGACATAGCCGCACGCTGACGGGAGCACCTACGCGCCTCCATCCTCATGGTGAGGCGGGAGCAAAGCGACCCTCGAACCACGAGGATGGCCTCGGCCTAGCGTTCCCAGTCTTCAGGCTGCGGCTTCGGCCCGTTGCCCATGCGGCGTTCCAGTTCCGCCGCTTCCGTCTCGGTCAGCCGGACTTCCAGCGTCACGGTACCGTCTTCGTTGTCTTCGCGGCTGTCGACGATGGCGTGGTTGTAGAGCCAGGGCAGCAGCGCCAGCTTGTCGACCGGAAGCGTGATCGTCGTCTCGGTCATCACGCCGGAAAGCCGGCGGCTGATTTCCTGCATCAGGCCGTCGACGCCCTCGCCGGTGACGGCGGAAACCGCGACCACGTTCTCAGCCCCGGCGGTTTTCTGCACCATGGCGTCATGCGCCTCGGGCTCCAGCCGGTCGATCTTGTTCCAGACCTCGATGATGCGCTCGGCGCCCTCCGCCTCGCCGATGCCGAGATCGCTGAGGATGCGCAGCACATCGGCGCTCTGGGCCGGATTGTCCTCGTCCGACATGTCGCGGACATGCAGGATGAGATCGGCCTCCAGCACCTCTTCCAGCGTCGCGCGGAACGCGGCGACCAGATGCGTCGGCAGGTCGGAGATGAAGCCGACGGTGTCGGACAGGATGACGGTGCGCCCATGCGGCAGCTTCATGCGCCGGAGCGTCGGGTCGAGCGTGGCGAAGAGCATATCTTCGGCGAGCACGCCTGCGCCGGTGATGCGGTTGAACAGCGTCGATTTGCCGGCATTGGTGTAGCCGACGAGCGCCACGATCGGATGCGGCACCTTCCTGCGCTTGGCGCGGTGAAGCTGGCGCGTGCGCACCACTTGCTCCAGCTCGCGCTCCAAGCGGATGATGCGCTCCTGCAACATGCGCCGGTCGGCTTCGATCTGGGTTTCGCCGGGGCCGCCCATGAAGCCCGCGCCGCCGCGCTGGCGCTCCAGGTGGGTCCAGCTGCGGACCAGACGGCCCTTCTGATAGTTGAGATGCGCCAGCTCGACCTGCAGCGTGCCTTCCTTGGTGGAGGCGCGGCGGCCGAAGATTTCGAGGATGAGGCCCGTCCGGTCGATGACCTTGGCGTTCCATTCCTTCTCGAGATTGCGCTGCTGCACCGGCGTCAGCGGGTGATCAACGATGACGAGGCCGGCATTGAATTCGTCGAGCAGCGCGCGGATTTCCTCGATCTTGCCGGTACCGAGCAGCGTCGCCGGCCGGGGATCGTTGATCGGCACGACATTGCCGCTGACGACGTCGAGGTCGATCGCCTGCGCCAGACCGCGCGCCTCGTCGAGGCGGCTTTCCGGCAGGCGCGTGGTCGTTATCGCGCTCTCCGATTGCGCCGCCCTGGCGCGCGCCTGCTTGAGCACAGGCACGACGACGACCGCACGCATATCATCCCGGTGCTTTTCGGCCTCCGGGATGATGGAATCATTCTTTGTATCGCGTGTCGAAATGACGGTTGACCTTCGTTAAGCCGCGCCTCAGGACGCGGCTTCCTCGCTTTCGAACATCTGCATCGGCTGTCCAGGCATGATCGTCGAGATTGCATGCTTGTAGACGAGCTGGGAGTGGCCGTCGCGACGCAGAAGGACGCAGAAATTGTCGAAGGAGGTAACAACGCCGGTGAGTTTTACACCGTTGATGAGGAAGATCGTGAGGGAAATCTTTTGCTTGCGTACAGTATTGAGAAATAAGTCCTGCAGGTTCTGAGAACGTTCCGCCATCGCGCCGATTCTTTCTTTTTTGCCGACCGTCAGGCCGGTTGATATCAACTTAAACCTCGTGCCCCGGAACAGGAGATCCCCGGTCGCCTCTCCAGAAAAACTTGGTATCAAATCGCAGTCTTTTCCGCAACGTCGAAAAACGCCTCGCGGATTTTCTGGGAAACCGAGCCCGGATGGCCGTTCGCGATCGGCGTTCCGTCGATGGAAACGACGGGAAAACAAATACTTGTCGCCGCCGTGATGAAGACCTCCCGCGCCGCCAGCATGTCGGCGACGGAGAAATGCCGCTCCTCGACGCGAATGCCGAGGCGGGCCGCCACATCCATCAGCGTCGTGCGCGTGATGCCCCGCAGAATGCCATGTTCGGCCGGTCGGGTGATCAGAATGCCCTGCCCGTCGACCATCCAGACGTTGGTCGCCGCCCCCTCCGTCACCATGCCGTTGCCGTCGACGTAGATCGCTTCCTGGGCGCCCGCCTCCTTCGCCTGCTGGCGGGCAAGCACGTTCGGAAGCAGGCCGACCGATTTGATATCGACGCGGTCCCAGCGGTTGTCGGGGAGCGTGATCGCCTTGATGCCGTTGGCGTTCTTTCCGGCGATGACGGCCGGGTCCGTGCGTTTCGCGGTCACCACCACCGAGGCCGGCGTACCGGCTGCCGGAAACGCATGGTCGCGCCGCGCAACGCCGCGTGTCACCTGCAGGTAGAACAGCCCGTTTCTCACATGATTGCGGCGCAGCGTCTCGCGAATCACCAGCACCAGCGCCGACCGGTTCATCGGCCAGCCGATCCGCAACTCACTGAGAGACCGGTTCAGGCGGTCGAGATGGCGGGTGAGATCGACGATCAGGCCGTGGCGGACCTCGCAGACCTCGTAGACCCCGTCGGCGAACTGATAGCCCCGATCTTCGATATGCACCATGGCCTGGCCGTGCGGCACGTAGCGACCATTGACGTAGGCTATTCTCGGCATTGCGGGATCCGTCCGGACATGAAGAGAAAAATGAAACCCGTCAGACGCCGAGCGACTTCAGCTTGCGGTGCAGCGCCGAGCGCTCCATGCCGACGAACTCGGCCGTGCGCGAAATATTGCCGCCGAAACGGTTGATCTGCGCGATCAGATAGTCGCGCTCGAACATCTCGCGCGCCTCGCGCAGCGGCAGCGTCATGATGTGATAGTCGTTATGCGCCGAGACCTTGGGCAGCATGTCGCCCAGATCGTTCGGCAGCATTTCGGCGCTGATCGGCGTCTCGGGGCCGTCGGTGCGCGTCAGGATCATCAGCCGCTCGATATTGTTGCGCAGCTGGCGGATATTGCCCGGCCAGTCGTGCGCCTGCAGCACGGCCATGGCGTCGTCGCCTATCCGGCGCGGGCGGATGCCGGCCTGCTCGGAAATCTGCCGCATGAGCTGGTCGACGAGGAAGGGCACGTCCTCGCGGCGCTCGGCCAGCGCCGGCACGCGGACGGGAACCACGGCAAGGCGATGATAGAGGTCTTCGCGGAAGAGGCCCTCCGCGATGCGGCTTTCCAGATTATAGGCGGTCGAGGAGATGATGCGCACATCGACCTTGACGCGCTTCGATCCGCCGACGCGCTCGAATTGCTGGTCGACGAGCACGCGCAGGATCTTGTTCTGCGTCTCGCGCGGCATCTCGCCCACCTCGTCGAGATAGAGAATGCCGCGATGCGCCTCCTCCAGCGCGCCGATCTTGCGGGCCTGGCCGGGCGTGCCTTCGGTACCGAAGAGCGCCACTTCCATTCGCTCCGGCGTGATGTTCGCGGCGTTGAGCGCCACGAAGGGGCCGTTCGCGCGCGAGGATTTCTTGTGCATCATCCGCGCCACCAGCTCCTTGCCGGAGCCGGAGGGGCCGAAGATCATCACGCGGCTGTTGGTCGGGGAAACCTTGTCGATGGTCTGGCGCAGTTGCGACACGGCGACCGAGGTGCCGATCAGCTCCAACGAGTCGCCGGTGCGCTTCTTCAGCTCCGAAACCTCGCGCTTGAGCTTGGAGTTTTCCAGCGCCCGTTCGGCGATCAGGATCAGCCGGTCGGCCTTGAAGGGCTTTTCGATGAAGTCGAAGGCGCCGCGCTTGATGGCGGAAACGGCCGTCTCGACATTGCCGTGACCGGAAATCATCACCACCGGCAGGTCGGGATGCCGCGTCTTGATTTCGTCGAGCAGCGCCAACCCGTCGAGCTTGCTGCCCTGCATCCAGATATCGAGGAAGACGAGCCGCGGCACGCGATCCGAAATGGCGGCAAGCGCGCTGTCGCTGTCGAAGGCGGTGCGCGTTTCGTGGCCCTCGTCCGACAGAATTCCCGAGACGATCTCGCGAATGTCTTCCTCGTCGTCCACAACGAGAATATCAGATGCCATAAGCTGTTTCCTTGTCCGTCTGGGTCTGGGCCGCCTGTTCGCGCCGCGGCAGGTGCACGCGGATCATGGCGCCCTTTCCAAGGTCAAAATCGGCGGGGGCGTCATGGAGTTCCAATTGCCCGCCGTGGTCTTCGATGATCTTCTTGACGATGGCGAGGCCGAGGCCGGTGCCCTTTTCGCGCATCGTCGTATAGGGTTCGAGAATGCTGTAGCGGTTCTCCACGGGCAAGCCGCGGCCATTGTCGATAATGTCCACGGTGAAGCGGTCGCGGTCCTCGTCGAGCGAGGCGCGGACCAGCACCTTCGGCTCGGCCCGCGCCTCGCCGCTCGGAACGCCCTCGATCGCCTCCACCGCATTCTTGATCAGGTTGCCGAACGCCTGGCCGAGCATGCGCGCGTCGAACATGCCTTCCAGCCGCGCGTCGCCAAGCTCACGCTGGAACTTGACGTGGTTGTTGCCCATCTCGCGCAGGAAGATCGCGTCGCGCAGGATGTCGCGCAGGTCCGACGGTTCCTTGGTCGGCTTCGGCATGCGCGCGAAGGAGGAGAACTCGTCCACCATGCGGCCGATGTCGCCGACCTGGCGGATGATGGTGTCGGTGCACTGGTCGAAGACGGCGCGGTCGTTCTCGTCGATCTGCTTGCCGTAGCGGCGGCGGATACGCTCGGCGGAAAGCTGGATCGGCGTCAGCGGGTTCTTGATTTCGTGGGCGATGCGGCGGGCAACGTCGGCCCAGGCGGTCGAGCGCTGCGCGATCACGAGATCGGTGATGTCGTCGAGGGTGATGACATAGGATTCCCGCGCCTCGCGGGCCTCCTCGCGCGTCACCTGCACGCTCAGCGTCCTGACCGTGCCGCCGCGCACCAGTTCGATCTGCTTGCGGAAATCGCTGCGATGGCGGCTCGCGGCCTCCGTCACCACCTGATCGACTTCCGGCGCGATCTCGGCGAGGCTCTTGCCGACCAGCTCGTCGCTCGAAAGCGTCAGCAGCATTTCGGCGGACGTGTTGACGATGGTGATGCGCCGGTCGTGCTCCACGCCGATGACGGCGGCCGTCACGCCGGAAAGCACCGCCTCGATGAAGCGGCGGCGGTCGTCCACCTCGTCCTTCGCCTCGAGGATTTCGTCGCGCTGGGTGCGGATTTCCGAAATCATCTTGTTGAAGGTACGCGACAGGCTGCCGACGTCGCCGTCGGCGGCGCGCACCGGCACCAGCACGTTCATGTTGCCCGACGCGACGTTGTCGGCGGCGCTGATCAGGAGGCGGATCGGCCGCACAATGCGGTCGGCGACCGCGATCGCCGTCCAGATCGCCGCCAGCAGCACGATCAGCGCGAAGCCGATGTAGAGAACGGCAAAGGCGATCTGGAGCGACATGCGCCCCTCTTCCATCGCCTTGTATTCGTTCGTGTTTTCCTCGACCATCCGCATCGCGTTCATGACGCGCGGATCGACGGCGCGAACCGTGTAGAGGAAGGAGCCGGGAATTTCGTCGAGCTTGATGATGGCGCCGACGAGGTTGGTCACGCCCGGCGGAATGAGCGTCGGCTGGCCGCCGGCGGAGGCGTCGAGCGCATCCTTCGGGATCGCCGGCAGCGGCCGTTCCGTCTTGATGTCGGCCTGGACGATGGCGGTGCCGTCGCGGTGCACGAGGAAGGCGCCGAGCAGACCGCGCCCCTTCGCCTGCCGGGTCATCAGGTCCGCGAAGCCGGTGCGGTCGAGATTGTAGAGCACGCGGTTGCGCTCGAGGTCGTTGGCCATGGAAATGGTCTGGCCCTGCAGATAGCTCGCATTCTCCATCAGATAGGCTTGCGCCACGTTCTGCGACGACGAGATGATCTGCTGCGTGCGCAGCGCGAACCAGCGGTCCAGCCCGACATTCAGCGTCAGGCTGGCGAAGATCGCCACCAGGATCGCCGGCGTGATCGCCACGATCGAGAAGAGCACGACGATGCGGATATGCAGCCGTGCGGCCGCACGCCCGCGGCTGCGCGCCTTCAGGAGCCGCGCCACCTCGCGGGCGATCAGCGCGATCAGCCCGAGAACGAACAGGGAGTTGATGACGACGGAGGCGACGACGACAGGCGAGGTCGGCGCAATCGGCGTCACCCCGAGCAGCACGAGCAGCGTCAGCATGGCGCAGAGCAGCGCGCCGCCGGCCAGAATCAGGCCGGGAAGGGCGAAGGAAGCGCGCCGGTCCATGACCTTCGCCGCTTCACCGCTGAACCCTGACGATACCGCGTCCTCGTCCATTCCGTTCTCGTCTCCGAACTTCGGTTTCCCGAAGCCTTGGTCAAGCCCGCGTCGGTATCGGCGCAGGAAGAAAAGCGAAATCGGCCGCCCGCCGAACGGGCCATGCCGGCTTCACTCGAACATTTGCGAAATCATGCGAAAGCCGCCGCAATCGCTGCCAACCGCCCATCAATCCCGCTTCCGAAAGCGCCGCAAAATTCGGCGGATTCGTGAACCGGATGCGTGACCTTTAAGCAACGCATTGTGGCGAAAATGCAACGCCATCTGCCGCATTGTCAAGCCGTGCGGGCGCTCCGATAGACCGATACCCCCAACTCGCGGATCTTCTTGCGCAGCGTGTTGCGATTGAGGCCGAGGAGATCGGCGGCCTTGATCTGGTTGCCGCGCGTCGCCGTCAGCGCTGCAAGGATCAGCGGGTACTCCATCTCCGTCAGGACGCGGTCGTAGAGGCCGGGCGGCGGCAGGTTGTCGCCGAAGCTCGCGAAATAGGTGCGCATGTTCTCCTCGACGGCCTGCGCGATGGTCATGGCGCCGTGGGAAACCGGCCCCTTCTCGATCGGGCTGTCCGGCACCTCGGCGCGCAACTCCGCCTCGATGATTTCGCGGGTGATCACATCCTGCGGGTAGAGCGCCATCAGGCGGCGGATGAGGTTTTCCAGCTCGCGGACGTTGCCGGGCCAGGGATAGGCCTTCATCAGGTCGAGCGCTTCCTGATCGAAGCGCTTGGTCCCCAGCCCCTCCTTCTCCGCCTGCTGGACGAAGTGCCGCACGAGGTCGGGAATATCCTCGGCGCGGTCGCGCAGCGGCGGCAGGCGCAGCGGCACGACGTTCAGGCGATAGTAAAGGTCCTCGCGGAAAAGGCCCTGATTGATCGCCTGCTTCAGGTCCTTGTTCGTGGCGGCGACGATGCGCACATCGGTGCGGATCGGCGTGCGCCCGCCGACGGTGGTGTATTCCCCCTGCTGCAGCACGCGCAAAAGCCGCGTCTGCGCATCCATCGGCATGTCGCCGATTTCGTCGAGGAAGAGCGTGCCGCCCTCCGCCTGCTCGAAGCGGCCGGTCGAGCGCATCTGCGCGCCGGTGAACGCGCCCTTCTCATGCCCGAACAGTTCGGATTCGATCAGGTCGCGCGGGATCGCCGCCATGTTGATAGCGACGAAGGGGCCGTTGCGGCGCTTGCCGTAATCATGCAGCGCGCGGGCGACGAGTTCCTTGCCGGTGCCGGACTCGCCGGTGATCATCAGCGTCAGGTCGGTCTGCATCAGACGCGCCAGCACGCGATAGATTTCCTGCATCGCCGACGAGCGGCCGACGAGCGGCATTCCGTCCTGCATGTCGTCGTCGAGCCTTGCCGGCTTGCGCTTCGGCTCGGCCAGCGCCCGGCCGATGATGGCGATGAGTTCGGTCAGGTCGAAGGGCTTCGGCAGATAGTCGTAAGCGCCCTTTTCCGAGGCCCTGATCGCCGTCATGAAGGTGTTCTGCGCGCTCATGACCAGCACCGGCAGATCGGGACGCGCCTTCTTGATGCGCGGCAGAAGATCGAAGGCGTTCTCGTCCGGCATGACGACGTCCGTCACGACCAGATCGCCCTCGCCCGCCGACACCCAGCGCCAGAGCGTCGCCGCATTGGAGGTGATGCGCACATCATATCCCGCGCGGCTGAGCGCCTGGTTGAGCACGGTGCGGATGGCCGCATCGTCATCGGCGACAAGGATGGTTGCTGTCATCGGCTGTTTCCTGTGGAGGTCTCGGTGGGAGCGTCGAGCGTGATGTCCTTGGAGGCGGGCATCAGCACGCGGAAAATGGTGCGGTGGCCCTGGCTGTCGCATTCGATGATGCCGCCATGGTCGCCGATGATCTTGGCGACGAGCGCAAGCCCCAGCCCCGACCCGTTGGTCTTCGTGGTGATGAACGGGTCGAAGAGATGCGGCAAGAGGTCGGAGGGCACGCCGGGGCCGTTGTCGATGACGCAGAACTCCAGCGGCAGCGACACTTTTTCGCGCGTGCCGGCGACCGAGAGGCGGATGCCCGGACGATAGGCGGTGGTCAGCTGGATTTCGCCGTCGGACCGCTGCGCCAGCGCCTCGGCGGCATTCTTCACGAGGTTCAGGAAGACCTGAACGAGCTGATCGCGGTTGGCGAAGACGGCGGGCAGCGAGGGATCGTAAAGCTCGGAAATCTTGATGTTGCGGGCAAAGCCGGCCTTCGCCACCGCCTTCACATGGTCGAGAACGGAATGGATGTTGACCGGCACGCGGTCGACCGGGCGCTCGTCGGAAAACACCTCCATGCGGTCGACGAGCGAGACGATGCGGTCGGTCTCGTCGCAGATCAGCCGGGTCAGCGCGCGGTCCTCGTCGGCCGCCGACTGCTCCAGAAGCTGGGCCGCACCCCGGATGCCGGAGAGCGGGTTCTTGATCTCGTGCGCCAGCATGGAGGCAAGGCCGGTGACGGAGCGCGCCGCCGCCCGGTGCGTCAGCTGCCGGTCGATCTTGTCCGCCATCGAGCGTTCCTGAAACACGACGACGACGGCGCCCGCCTCGCTCGGAACCGGCGCCACATAGATGTCGACCAGCTTTTCCTGCCCCAGCCGCGGCGAACTCAGATCGACGCGGTACTCGTTCACCGGCCCGCGCCGCTCGCGCACCTGCTCGATCAGCGCCAAAAGCGGGCTGCCGAAGGGAATGAAGCTGGAAATATGGTGGCGCGCGAGATGCGAGGCGCTGACGCCGAAGAAGGCTTCCGCCTCCCAGTTGGCAAAGGCGATCAGGCCTTCCGCATTCACCATCACGACGGGGTTCTGAATGGCGTTGAGCACGGCCATCGCAACCGCGTTGCCGGTGCCGTCCGAGGGGGGTGCGTTTTCCGCCGTCATGCCGCCTCCCTCCCCGGTGACATGGCTTCGGCGGCGGCGGTCAGCGCCGCGTGAAAACGGGCCGCGACCTCGCGGCCGTCCTTCGCGGTCATGATCGCCGCCTTTTCGCCGGATGGCGTCGCCGGCGCATGTCGGTCGAGATACCAGGCGAGATGCTTGCGCGCATGGCGGATGCCGACGGCATCCCCGTAAAATTCGAGCATCGCGCGATAGTGTTCGAGCGCGATATCCGGGATTTCGGCAGCGGACGGCGCCGGATGCCCGGCCAGCACGCCGGCATGCCACGGCCTGCCCTGGCAACCGCGCCCGATCATCACCGCGTCGGCGCCGGACCGGCGCGCGATCTCCTGCGCGTCCCCGGCCGTCTCCACATCGCCATTGGCGATCAGCGGAATGGACACGGCCTCACGAACGGCGCGAATGGCGTCCCAATCCGCCCTGCCCTCGTAGAACTGCATGCGCGTGCGGCCGTGGATCGTCACCAGCCGGATACCCGCCTCCTCGGCGCGTCTGGCGATATGCGGCGCGTTGATCGATTGCGCGTCCCAGCCGAGCCGCATCTTCAGCGTCACCGGGATATCGACGGCCTTCACCGTCGCCTCGATCAGCGTCAGCGCGTGGTCCGGGTCGCGCATCAGCGCGGAGCCGGAATAGCCGCCGATCACCTTCTTGGCCGGGCAGCCCATATTGATGTCGATGATGTCGGCGCCGTTGCCGGCCGCGATCTTCGCCGCTTCCGCCATCCAGTGCGCCTCTCGGCCGGCAAGCTGCACCATGTGCGGCCTCAAGCCGGCGCTCTTCAGCCGCGCCCAGGATTCCGACGTGTCCTGCACCAGCTCGCGGCTCGCCACCATTTCCGTCACCACCAGCCCGGCGCCGAAGCGCTGCGCCAGTTGCCGGAACGGCAGGTCGGTGACGCCGGACATGGGCGCAAGCACGACACGATTTCGAATGGAGACGGGGCCGATCGAAAACGGCGCGGCGAGGTTGAGTGCAGACAAACGATTATCTTTCAGGCACGACACATGTGTGCATTATTTTTAGCCACACATTCCCGCCTTGCCAAGAGGTTTCGAGCACGCCCGCGAATTTTTGGCCCGCGAATTTCTGGATTGTGTCTGGAAAATGCCCCGTCGAGGCGGTAGACCGCTGTCATCGATGTGGCTGCTCCCTGAGGTTTATGACGCAAATGACTTCGATGCAACCGATGCGCGCCGGTGTCGTGGTTGTCGCGGCCGGACGCGGCGAACGCGCCGGAGCGCCGGAAGAGGGGCCGAAACAGTACCGCCCGATCGGCGGCAGGCCGGTTATTGCCCATACGCTTGAAAGATTTGTGACATGGCCGGGCACCGCCCGCATCGTCGTGGTGATCCATCGCGACGACCGCGCCCTGCTCGCCGCCGCCCTTGCGGGCCTTGCCGGACGCGAGCGGATCGAGACGGCGATCGGCGGTGCGACAAGGCAGGAATCCGTGCTCGCCGGCCTGCGGCATCTGGCCGGCGGCGACATCGACCACGTCTATATTCATGACGCCGTTCGCCCCTTCTTCGGCCACGATCTGCTGGATCGGGCGGCGGCAGCGCTTGGCCTCGGCGCGCCGGCCGCGCTTCCCGCCATCCCCGTCGCCGACACGCTGAAGCGGGCCGGCGGCGACGGCCTCGTCACCGAGACCGTTCCCCGCGCCGGGCTCTTTGCCGCACAGACGCCGCAATGCTTCCGCCTGGCCGATATTCTTGCCGCGCATGAGCGCGCGGCCGAACAAGGCAGGCTCGATTTCACCGACGACGCCGCCATTGCCGAATGGGCGGGCCTGCCCGTAACCTTGGTGACCGGCACGCCCGACAATGTCAAACTCACGGTCAAGCGGGATATCGCCATGGCGGACGAAAAGCTCAGCGCAGGATTTTTGCCGGACGTGCGCACCGGCAACGGCTACGACGTCCATCAACTGGAGCCCGGCGACGGCGTGACGCTCTGCGGCGTCTTCATTCCGCACGACCAGCGGCTGAAAGGCCATTCGGACGCCGACGTGGCGCTGCACGCGCTGACCGACGCGCTGCTCGCCACCTGCGGCGCCGGCGATATCGGCGACCATTTTCCGCCCTCCGATCCGCAATGGAAGGGCGCGCCCTCGCGCATCTTCATCGAGCATGCGGCAAAGATCGTCCGCGAGCGCGGCGGCACCATCATGAACGCCGACGTGTCGCTGATCGCCGAGGCCCCGAAGGTCGGCCCGCATCGCCAGACGATGCGCGCCATGCTTTCGGAGTTCCTAGGGATCAGCATCGACCGCTGCTCGGTGAAGGCGACGACCAACGAGACGATCGGTTTCGTCGGCCGCCGCGAGGGCATCGCGGCGATCGCCACCGCCACCGTCATTTACGGCAGGAGCCAGTCATGACCCATTTTCCCGACGACATTCTCGGTTTCGCGCGTCAGATCGTCACCGACTTCACCGCGCGCGGGCTGATGGTTTCCACCGCGGAATCCTGCACCGGCGGCCTGATCGCCGGCGCGCTCACGGAAATCCCCGGCTCGTCGTCCGTCGTCGACCGCGGCTTCGTCACCTATACGAACACGGCGAAGATGGAGATGATCGGCGTGCAGGAGGTGACCCTTGCCGTCTACGGCGCAGTGTCGAGGGAGACGGCGTTGCAGATGGTGCACGGCGCCCTCTTCCGCTCGCATGCGGACCTTGCCGTCGCCGTCACCGGCGTCGCAGGCCCCGGCGGCGGATCGGCCGCAAAGCCCGTGGGTCTCGTCCATCTGGCGGCGAAGTCGCGCGCGGGAAAACTCATCCACCGCGAAATGCGCTACGGCGATATCGGCCGCGACGGCGTGCGGCTGGCGACCGTCAGGACCGCGCTCGAAATGCTGATCGACGCGGCTTAATCTTTTTTTGCCGCATTCCGGACGGAAAACCGCTACGCACTTTTCCTGGAAGTGCTCTAGGCATAAATCTTGCCGGCGCGCGTCTCGAAAGCTTCGGAAAACATGCGGAAGGCGCGGTCGAACATCGATCCCATCAGCGCGCTTAAGATTCGGCTTTTGAACTCGTAATCGATGAAGAAATGAATGGTGGAGCCGCCGTCCGGCTTCTCCTCGAAACGCCAGCGATTGTCGAGATATTTGAACGGCCCGTCGATATATTTCACCTCGATCACCCGCTCCGCCCTGTTGAGCAGAACCTGCGTCGTGAAGGTTTCCTTGATCGCCTTGTAGCCGACCGTCATATCGGCCACCAGCAGCACCTTCCCGTCCCGCTCCTTGCGGCTGCGCACGGTCAGCGCCTCGCAAAGCGGCAGGAACTGCGGATACGTCTCGACATCGGCGACGAGGTCGAACATCTGGTCGGCGGAATGCGGGACGGCGTGATGCGTTTCGAACTGAGGCATGAGCCGCAGTTAAGCGGGCACGCCGAGAAGATCAAGAAGGCGGCGCATCTGGCGCCTGCTTTTCAGCTGAAAAACCGGCACCTCGGGATCGTATTCCGCAAGGCCCGCAACGGTAAAATCACCAATTCTCGCGATGATGCCGGATGCGGATGATCAGAACGCCACCATCCTCGTGCTCCTTATAGACGACCAGATGCGAGCCGCAGGGATGGATTCTGACGGGCGGCTCGATCTCCCTGCGCTCTCGGGCAAGCTGCGGATTGTCGCCCAAAAGCTGAAATACATTCTGCAATTGGGCATGATACCGATCCGCCTGCTGCCTGCCGAAAATCCGCAGGCCTTGGCGATAGATCGCTCTGATGTCTTCGGCAGCCTGTCTGGTAAGCCGATGGACCACGGACGGCTATTCCGGGGCGCTATGCAGGGAATGCAGAATATCGTCCATCGTCTCGTCGCTGATGCCGCTTTCAAGGCCTTCGCTGACCTGCTTCTGCATGTTGACGATCTTGGCTTCGCGCTCCTGGTCCCGGCGGATCAAATCCCGGACATATTCGCCCGCATCCGTATAGCGGCCGGACTGCGCCTGCCGGTCAATCCAGCGACGCATGGGGTCGGGCATCGGAACAGTAAGCGTTGCCATCGCGGTCTCCTTTGCCGGGAATATCACACGGCTGCCTTGCGCGTGTCAAAACCCGAGCCGCCCGCCTACTCCGCCGCCGCCAGCACCTTCTTCTCGCGCGCCGCCCTCAGCCGGGTGAAGTCGTCGCCGGCGTGGTGGGAGGAGCGGGTGAGCGGGCTGGAGGCGACCATCAGGAAGCCCTTGGTGTAGGCGACCGTCTCGTAGGACTTGAATTCCTCCGGGGTGACGAAGCTCATCACCTGATGGTGCTTGCGGGTCGGCTGCAAATACTGGCCGATGGTCAGGAAGTCGACGTCGGCGGTGCGCAAGTCGTCCATGAGCTGGAGCACTTCGTTGCGCTCTTCGCCGAGGCCGACCATGATACCGGACTTGGTGAACATGGTCGGGTCCAGTTCCTTCACGCGCTGCAGCAGGCGGATGGAGTGGAAATAACGTGCGCCGGGGCGGACCGTCAGATAGTTGCCGGGCACGGTTTCCATATTGTGGTTGAAGACGTCCGGCTTGGCGGCGACGACGCGCTCCAGCGCGCCCGGCTTCTTCAGAAAGTCCGGCGTCAGGATTTCGATGGTCGTCGAGGGCGAGGCGGCGCGGATCGCGAAGATCACCTTCTCGAAATGCTCGGCACCGCCGTCTTCGAGGTCGTCGCGGTCGACGGAGGTGATGACGACGTGGCTGAGGCCCATTTCCTTCACGGCCTTGGCGACGTTTTCAGGCTCGGCCATGTCGAGCGCGTTCGGCTTGCCGGTCGCCACATTGCAGAAGGCGCAGGCGCGGGTGCAGATCTCACCCATGATCATGAAGGTCGCGTGCTTCTTGTCCCAGCACTCGCCGATGTTCGGGCAGCCCGCCTCTTCGCAGACGGTGACGAGCTTATGCTCCTTCACGATCGAGCGCGTCTCGGCATATCCCTTGGACGTCGGCGCCTTGACGCGGATCCAGTCCGGCTTGCGCAGCACTTCCGTATCCGGGCGATGCGCCTTTTCCGGATGCCGCACGCGCTTGGATTCGGGATTGATCGTGTCGAGAATGGTGACCATGAACGTCTTACTTTCCGCCGCCCTAGCGGCCAATCATCGCCGGACGAGCCGGGCGAGGAATATCAGAAGGCATGCGCCGAGAAAACCGGAAATGAAATAGCCGATCCGGCCGCCGGCGAGCTGCAGATGGAGCTGATCGAGGATGGCGGTCGTGACCACCGATCCGACGACGCCGAGCACGATATTGAGAAGAATGCCATAACGCGCATCCATCAGCTTTCCGGCGAGCCACCCCGCCAGGCCGCCGATGATGATCGCCGCAATCCAGCCTACGCCTTCCATCCTGCTTCGCCTTTCAAACCCTGTTTGTCTACGCTATCGCCCTGGCGATCAGCACCACGACGACGGCTCCGACCGTCGCGTGAATGATCTCCACCACCAGCGCATTCTCGATGCCGAGCGATATGCCGAGCGCGCGGAAGAGAAACCCTCCGACGAACGCCCCGATGACACCGCTCAGCAGGCAAGCGATCAATCCGCCTCCGCCGACCAGAAGGCTTGCGAGGAAACCTGCGACCAGACCGATCAGCAGAAAGACGAGCAGCGCCTGCGTATCCATGGACATGATGATTTCCTTGTCGTTTCGCCACCCCCGAGATAGAGGGCGGCGAAGGAAATGATCAAGCGTTCAGCACCCGGCCGTATGCGTCGAGCACGGCTTCCTTCATCGATTCGGAAACGGTCGGATGCGGGAAGATGGTGTGCATCAGCTCCTCTTCCGTCGTCTCCAGGTTCATCGCGACGACGAAGCCCTGGATCAGCTCGGTCACTTCCGCGCCGACCATATGCGCGCCGAGAAGCTCGCCGGTCTTCTTGTCGAAGATCACCTTCACCATGCCCTGGTCTTCGCCGAGCGCGATCGCCTTGCCGTTGGCGACGAAGGAGAAGCGGCCGACGCGGATGTCGCGGCCCTGTTCCTTCGCCTTGGCTTCCGTCAGGCCGACCGAGGCGACCTGCGGGTTGCAATAGGTGCAGCCCGGAACCTTGCCCTTGTCGGTCGGGTGAACGTTCGGCAGGCCGGCGATCTTTTCGATGCAGACGACGCCCTCATGCTCGGCCTTGTGGGCGAGCATCGGCGGGCCGGCGACGTCGCCGATGGCGTAAATACCGGGAACATTGGTCTTGCCGTAGCCGTCGGTGACGACGCAGCCGCGATCCGTCTTCACGCCGAGCGCTTCGAGGCCGAGATTTTCGATATTGCCCTGCACGCCCACGGCCGAAATCATCCGGTCGGCGGTGATCTGCTGCACCTTGCCGTCCGCGGTCTCGACATGGGCGGTGACGCTGTTCGCACCCTTCTCGACCTTCGTCACCTTGGCGCTGGTGAATATCTTCAGGCCGCGCTTTTCGAGCTGCTTGCGGGCGATCGCCGTCACTTCGGCGTCCTCGACCGGCATGATCGTCGGCATGACTTCGACGACGGTAACGTCGCAGCCCATCGAACGGTAGAAGCTCGCGAACTCGATGCCGATCGCGCCGGAGCCCATGACGATCAGCGACTTCGGCAGCACGTCCGGCTTCAGCGCCTCGAAATAGGTCCAGATCAGCTTGCCGTCCGGCTCGATGCCGGGCAGCGCGCGCGGCCGCGCGCCGGTCGCAACGATGATATGCTTGGCGGTATAGGTGCCCTCGCCCTTGACGCCCTTCGGCACCGGATGCTGCGGCTCGACCGCCGGCTTCGACGACTTGCCGACGACGATCTCGCCGGGCTGAGCGCCAGTCGAAGCCTTCGTGATCTTCGCCTCACCCCAGATGACGTCGATCTTGTTCTTCTTCATCAGGAAGCCGACGCCACCGTTGAGGCGGGCCGAGACGCCGCGCGAGCGGGCGACGACCGCCTTCACATCCGCCGTCATCCTGCCGTCGAGAACGAGGCCGTAATCCTTGGCGTGGTTGGCATGGTCGAGAATTTCGGCCGAGCGCAGCAGCGCCTTGGTCGGGATGCAGCCCCAGTTGAGGCAGATGCCGCCCAGGTGCTCGCGCTCGACGATCGCCGTCTTCAGGCCCAACTGGCCGGCGCGAACGGCGGCGACATAGCCGCCGGGTCCGGAACCGATGATGATGACGTCGTAATTCTCAGCCATGTGTTTCTGTCCCTTTTTCGGCGGCGGGCGATAGACCGGGCCGCTTAATTTATATCTTCAAATTCCGAGCATCATGCGCACGATCGGCTCGAGGCCGCGCCCGAGCGCTCGGGTATTCGCCGCGTCGAGATGAATGCCATCGAGCGGCGTGGTGACGGCGACCGAGCCGCCGTCGAAGAAACCGCAGCCAAGCTCGTCCGCCAGATCGCGGTAGAGCGTCGCAAGCTTCGCCGATTCCTCGACCCCGTCGGGAAAGGAGGCGGCGAAGGGTGCATTGGCCGTCTCGCAGATCACCGGCGGCGATACGATCAGGATTTCCGGCGGATCGTAGTCGAACGGCCAGGCATGGCCGCGCACGAGGCGCACCAGCCGGGCAATCCCCTGGCAGGCCGCGAAGGCCGAGCCGGCGACGACCGATTTCATGTCGTTGGTGCCGAGCAGGATGACGACGAGATCGACCGGCGCATGCGTCTGCAGGATGGTCGGCAGGACGCGCGCGCCGTTCCGGTCGCAATCGGCGAGATGGTCGTCGAACGCGGTGGTGCGACCGTTCAGCCCTTCGGCGATGACGCGGGCCTGGCTGCCGAGCGCCTTTTGCAAGACGCTCGTCCAGCGGTCTTCATAGGCATGACGGCCGATGGTCTCGGCGTCATAGCCCCAGGTCAGCGAGTCGCCATAGCACAGAACGGTCTTGGTCATATCCGCGTCCGTTCAGCGCTTAGACAAGCATGCCCATCGGGTTTTCGATGTAGCCCTTGAAGGCGCCCAGAAGCTCCGCGCCGAGCGCGCCGTCGACGGCGCGGTGGTCGGTGGAGAGCGTGACCGTCATCATATTGGCGATGACCATCTGGCCGTCCTTGACGATGACCCGCTGTTCGCCGGCGCCGACCGCGAGGATCGTCGCATGCGGAGGATTGACCACGGCGGCGAAGTTCTTGACGCCCATCATGCCCATGTTGGACACGGCCGTCGTGCCGCCCTGATATTCCTCGGGCTTCAGCTTGCGTTCCTTGGCGCGCTTGCCGAGATCCTTCATCTCATTGGAGATGGTGGAGAGCGTCTTCGTTTCCGCCTTACGGATGATCGGGGTGATCAGGCCGCCGGGGATCGACACGGCAACGCCGACATCGGCGTGCTTGTGCTTGACCATGTTCGCGTCGGTCCAGGAGACGTTGGCGTCCGGCACGTCGCGGAGCGCGAGCGCCATGGCCTTGATCACCATGTCGTTGACCGAAAGCTTGTAGGCCGCACCGCCGTCCTTCGACTTCGGAGCCGAGTCGTTGAGCTGGGCGCGCAGCGCCAGCAGCGCGTCGAGCTGGCAGTCGACCGACACGTAGAAATGCGGGATCGTCTGCTTGGATTCCTGCAGGCGCTTGGCGATCGTCTTGCGCATGCCGTCATGCGGCACGAGATCGTAGGAACCGGCTTCGAACAGTTTCAGCACGGCGTCGTCGGACGCGGGCTTGGCAGCAGCCGGCGCCGGCGCGGCGGGGGCGGCACTCGGCGCGGCAGCGGGTGCCGCCTTCGCTGCGCCACCGCCGGCAACGGCGGTCTCGACATCGCTCTTCACCACGCGGCCATGCGGGCCCGTGCCGGCGATCGCCGAAAGGTCGATGCCGGCTTCCTTGGCAAGGCGGCGGGCAAGCGGCGAGGAGAAGACGCGGTTGCCGCCATGCGAGGCCGCAGCCGGGGCTGCCGCGGGAGCGGCGGCCAGCGCCGCAGCGGGTGCGGCTTCCGCCTTCGGCGCGGGCGCCGCCTCTGCCTTCGCGGCAGGGGCTGCGCCGTTTCCGCCCTTGGCGGCGACGGATACGTCTTCACCTTCCGCTGCAAGAACGGCGATCAAGGCATTGACCTTGACGCCTTCCGTGCCGGCCGGGACGACGATCTTGGCGACCGTGCCCTCATCGACGGCTTCGACTTCCATCGTCGCCTTGTCGGTCTCGATTTCAGCGATCACGTCGCCGGACTTGACCGTATCGCCTTCCTTGACCAGCCACTTGGCGAGGTTGCCTTCTTCCATGGTCGGAGAGAGAGCGGGCATTGTGATGTTGATAGGCATCGAGCGGCGCTCCCTTATTTATAGCAGACGGTTTTGACCGCATCGACCACTTCGCCGACGTTCGGAAGCGCAAGCTTCTCGAGGTTGGCGGCGTAGGGCATCGGCACGTCCTTGCCGGCGATCGTCAGGATCGGCGCGTCGAGGTAGTCGAACGCCTGCTGCATGACGCGGGTGGCGATTTCCGTGCCGACGGACGACTGCGGATAACCTTCTTCCACCGTCACCAGGCGGCCGGTCTTCTTGACGGATTCGATGACGGTCGGCAGGTCCATCGGGCGGATGGTGCGCAGGTCGATCAGTTCGACGTCGATGCCGAGCTTTTCGAGTTCCGCCACCGCCTTGATCGCATAGGTCATGCCGATGCCGAAGGAGACGACGGTCACGTCCTTGCCGGGACGATGGATGCGCGCCTTGCCGATCGGCAGCACGAAATTGTCGAGCTTCGGCACGTCGAAGTGCTGGCCGTAGAGAATTTCGTTCTCAAGGAAGATGACCGGGTTCGGATCGCGGATCGCAGCCTTCAGCAGGCCCTTGGCGTCGGCCGCCGTGTAGGGCATGACCACCTTGAGGCCGGGGATCTGGCTGTACCAGGCGGCATAGTCCTGGCTATGCTGGGCGGCGACGCGGGCCGCCGCGCCGTTCGGGCCGCGGAAGACGATCGGCGCGCCCATCTGGCCGCCGGACATATAGAGCGTCTTGGCGGCGGAGTTGATGATCTGGTCGATCGCCTGCATGGCGAAGTTGAAGGTCATGAACTCGACGATCGGACGAAGGCCGGCCATAGCCGCACCGACGCCGACGCCGGCAAAGCCGTGCTCGGTGATCGGCGTATCGACCACGCGGCGAGCGCCGAATTCCTGAAGCAGCCCCTGCGTGACCTTGTAGGCGCCCTGGTATTCGGCGACTTCCTCGCCCATGACGAAGACGGTTTCGTCGGCGCGCATTTCCTCGGCCATCGCGTCACGGAGCGCTTCGCGCACCGTCATCGACACCATTTCGGTGCCGGCCGGGATTTCCGGATCGCTCGGCGCCGCAGCCTTCGGCTCGGCGGGAACGGGCGCCGCCGCAGCCGGCTGCGCGGGCGCTTCGGCGACGGGTGCGGGCGCCGCAGCAGGTGCAGCGGCGGAAATGTCGGATGCGGATTCGCCGTCCTGCAGGAGCACGGCGATCTTGGCATTCACCTTGACGCCTTCGGTGCCGGCGGCAACCAGAAGCTTGCCGATGACGCCTTCGTCGACGGCTTCGACTTCCATCGTCGCCTTGTCGGTTTCGATTTCGGCGATCACGTCGCCGGAGGTGACCTTGTCACCTTCCTGCTTGAGCCACTTGGAAAGCGTGCCTTCTTCCATCGTCGGAGAGAGGGCGGGCATGAGAATATCGATAGGCATGGGTCGTCCCTCCCCGATTTAGAGCAGAATGTCGGTGTAGAGTTCGGATACATCCGGCTCCGGGTCGGACTGCGCGAAATCCGCGCTGTCGGCGACGATGTCGCGGACGTCCTTGTCGATCGCCTTCAGATCGTCCTCGCTCGCCCAACCCTTTTCCAGGAGCCGCTGGCGAACCTGCTCGATCGGGTCATGCTCGGAGCGCATCTTCTGCACTTCGTCCTTGGAGCGGTACTTGGCCGGGTCCGACATGGAGTGACCGCGGTAACGGTAGGTCAGCATCTCGAGGATGATCGGACCGTTGCCGGCGCGGCAATGCGCGACCGCTTCGTCGGCCGCCGCCTTGACGGCGCGGACGTCCATGCCGTCCACCTGGATGCCGGGAATGCCGAAGGAGGCGCCGCGCTGCGAGAAATCGGCCTGCGCGGTTGCGCGCGCGGTCGAGGTGCCCATGGCGTAGCGGTTGTTTTCGATGACGTAGATCGCCGGCAGCTTCCACAGGTTGGCCATGTTGAAGCTTTCGTAGACCTGGCCCTGATTGGCAGCGCCGTCGCCGAAATAGGCGACGCTGACATTGTCATTGCCGCGGTAGCGGTTCGCGAAGGCAAGACCGGTGCCGAGCGACACCTGCGCGCCGACGATGCCGTGGCCGCCGTAGAAATTCTTTTCCTTGGAGAACATGTGCATGGAGCCGCCCTTCCCCTTGGAATAGCCGCCCCGGCGCCCGGTGAGTTCCGCCATCACGCCGCGCGCCGTCATGCCGGTCGCCAGCATATGGCCGTGGTCGCGATAGCCGGTGATGACCTGATCGCCATCCTTGAGGGCCATCTGCATGCCGACGACGACGGCTTCCTGACCGATATAGAGATGACAGAAACCGCCGATGAAGCCCATGCCGTAAAGCTGGCCGGCCTTCTCCTCGAAACGGCGGATCAGCAGCATGTCGCGATAGGCCGCAAGCTCGGCATCGCGCTCGAACTCGACGATCGAACCTTGAACAAACCCTTTGTCAGCTGTTTTGGATGACTTACGGCTGGAAACGGACGCGGTTTTTCGCGGCGCCATTCAACCCTCCCCCTGTGATTAGCATCGTTCAGTCTGTACGAGCTACCATAGGGAAGAAAATTCGCCACAGCAATGCCAGATTTGCATGCCTCATATTCTGCATATCTGGCTGATATACCAACAGAAAATGCGATTAACCCGATTTCGGTTAATCGTGGCTTCGCGGCCGTTTTGCGCCGATCTCAGTTGTTGAAGATGACGATCTCGTCAGCCCTGGAATAATTGAGCTGATAACGGGCCTTCTCGTCAAGCATATCTTTGTCGAGAGAGCCGTCACTGAGCAGTGACACCGCTTTTTCGAGATGTTCGCGCTTGGCGACGAGCACCGCCAGCTCCTTTTCGCGCACCAGACGCTGCTGCTCGAAAACCTCGGTCGCGCGCAGGCCGTAGTCGCCATGGACGCAATGATAGCCGAAATAGGAAACGAAGGCGACGGTGATTGCCGGAAGGACGAAACGGCCGAGCCGTCTCTTCTTATGATATTTTGTCCACATACTCGCCTACTTGAAACTCAAGCCTTCTCCCTGAGGCAACATTAGCCGCGAGAGATTAACCGTCCGTTGACTATAGCGGGCGCGCAAACAAAAACCGCGCCCGAAGGCGCGGTCAGGTTAGTGGTAAGAGCCTTTATGTGGTGGGCAGCCCCTCGCCATTCTCCTGTCACCCCGGACCTGATCCGGGGTCCAGCCGCGCTGCGTCGGCAGCGCGAAAGACTCTATTGTGCTCAAGGACTTGAGCACACTGGATGCCGGCTCAAGGCCGGCATGACGGAAGAGTGTGGGGCAACCACATACCTCTCCATTATCCCCGCAGAATGGAGCGGCCGGCATACTGGGCCTGCGGGCCGAGCGCTTCCTCGATGCGGATGAGCTGGTTGTACTTGGCAAGACGGTCGGAGCGCGAGAGCGAGCCGGTCTTGATCTGGCCGCAGTTGGTGGCGACCGCGAGATCGGCAATCGTCGAATCTTCCGTCTCGCCGGAGCGGTGCGACATGACGGCGGTGTAGGCTGCCTTGTGGGCGGTCTCGACGGCGTCGAGCGTTTCCGTCAGCGAGCCGATCTGGTTGACCTTGACGAGGATCGAGTTGGCGACGCCCATCTTGATGCCGTCGCGCAGGCGAGCCGAGTTGGTGACGAACAGGTCGTCGCCGACGAGCTGCGTCTTCTTGCCGATGAGGTCGGTCAGAGCCTTCCAGCCTTCCCAGTCGTCCTCGGCCATGCCGTCCTCGATGGAGATGATCGGGTACTTGGCGGCGAGTTCCGCGAGGTATTCCGCCATGGCGCCCGATTCCAGCGTGCGGCCTTCGCCTTCGAGCACGTACTTGCCGTCCTTGAAGAATTCGGTCGAGGCGCAGTCGAGGCCGAGGAACATGTCGTCACCCGGCTTGTAGCCGGCTTTCTCGATCGACTTCATGATGAAGTCGAGGGCCGCCGGCGCGCTGGAAAGGCCCGGCGCAAAGCCGCCTTCGTCGCCGACATTGGTGTTGTGGCCCTGTGCCGACAGTTCCTTCTTGAGCACATGGAAGACTTCCGAGCCCATGCGCACGGCATCGGCCAGCGTTTCGGCGCCGACCGGCAGGATCATGAATTCCTGGAAATCGATCGGGTTGTCGGCGTGTGCGCCGCCGTTGATGATGTTCATCATCGGCACCGGCAGGAGGCGGGCATGTGCGCCGCCGATGTAGCGGTAGAGCGGCAGGTTGGCGCTCTGGGCGGCCGCCTTGGCGACGGCGAGCGAAACGCCGAGGATGGCGTTTGCGCCGAGGCGCGACTTGTTCGGCGTGCCGTCCAGCTCGATCATGATGTTGTCGATCTGGATCTGGTTTTCGGCGTCCATGCCGCCGATGGCGTCGAAGATCTCGCTGTTGACGCCGTCCACCGCCTTTTCGACGCCCTTGCCGTGATAGCGGCTGCCGCCGTCACGCAGCTCGACCGCCTCATGCGCGCCGGTCGAAGCGCCCGAGGGAACGGCCGCGCGGCCCATGCTGCCGTCTTCCAGATAGACGTCGACCTCGACGGTGGGATTGCCGCGGCTGTCGAGGATTTCGCGGGCGATGATGTCGGTAATGGCGGTCATGGTAGCTTCCTGCTCGCTGGTGGATAAATCGATTGAAATCTGTCTAGAGCGGCCGCGCGGATTTTACAATGCCGCGCCGTCGTAAGGACAAACGGTTCCTGCCGCCTAACGGAAAATCGTGTCAGGCGTTTGAACGTCCGCCCTCTTTTCAAGCCTTGGCAATCGCGTCGAAGGCCAGCAGTTTCTCCAGAAGCCGCGGCATGTCCTTCAGATGCACCATGTTCGGCCCGTCGGAGGGCGCGTGGTCCGGGTCCTCATGGGTCTCGATGAAGACGCCGGCAACGCCGACGGCGACGGCCGCGCGCGAAAGCGTTTCCACGAACTCCCGCTGCCCGCCCGTCGAGCCGCCCTGTCCGCCCGGCTGCTGCACCGAATGCGTGGCGTCGAAGATCACCGGAGCGCCCATCGCCGCCATGATCGGCAGCGAGCGCATGTCGGAGACCAGCGTATTGTAGCCGAAGGAAGCGCCGCGCTCGCAGAGCAGGATGTTCGGATTGCCGCTGGCATTCAGCTTTTCGAGAACGTTCTTCATGTCCCAAGGGGCAAGGAACTGGCCCTTCTTGACGTTGATCACCCTGCCCGTCTTGGCCGCTGCGACGAGGAGATCGGTCTGGCGCGACAGGAAAGCCGGGATCTGCAGGATGTCCACCGTTTCTGCAACGATCGCGCATTGCTCCTCGGTGTGAATATCACTCAGCACCGGAAAGCCGAATTCCTTCTTCAGGTCGGCGAAGATTTCCATCGCCGAATCCAAGCCGATGCCGCGCTTGCCGGAAAGCGAGGTACGGTTCGCCTTGTCGAAGGACGATTTATAGACCAGCCCGATGCCGAGCTTGGCGCAGATTTCTTTAAGGGCGCCGGCCATCATGAACGCATGATCGCGGCTTTCCATCTGGCACGGACCGGCGATCAGCGACAGCCTGGCACGGTTGGAAAAGACGACGCGCGATGCGCCCTCGCCGACGACGACTTCGGAATTGGTGGGATGGCTCATGGTGTCTCCTCGAAAGCAAACAGCGCGCCCTGGCCGAGCGCCGCCTTGATCAGGATGCGGTTTCCGGCGCGCATATAGGTCACGCCGTTAGCAGCCAAATGCGCTGCTGTCACGGAAAGATCGCGCACGCGGAAGAGAATGGCCCTTGCGCGCAGGCCCGGATCGGCGGGGCCGATCCGCAGGTCGTAAAAGGCCTCCAGCCCCTCGGGCGTCATGATCGCGAGGCGCACATTCGCCGTCTGGACCGTCAACCCGAAGGAATGCCGGGCAACAGCGCCGCCGCCGCACGCCTCCGACAGGAAGCCGGCAAACGCCGCAGGATCGCGCGTCGAAAGCGCCACTTCCGCCATGCCGACAACGCCGTTCGCATGCCGCTCCAGCGCACTGCGGTCCGACGGCAGCGGATGCGTGCGCTCGCAGACGAAGGCGAAGAAATCCGGCGCGCGCAGGTCGGCCGCAAAAGCCAGCCGAAAGCCCGCAACCGACTGGCTCTCGTCCGGCATGCGCACCGGCCGCGAAAATTCGAGAACCCTCCCCGCCGAAATCCCGCCCGCGCGAAAGCGCCGGTCGTCGGCCGCGGCATCCGCTGAACCGAAAGCGATGCCCGAAAAGCCTTCGTCCCCCAGACGGAACCGAAAAGCCTGATCGCGCGCCGTAAAGACGTTTCCGTCCCTGGCGCTTGCCGCGCACCGTTCGCGGTCGCTGACCCCGAGCGGCTCCAGATAGGTCTGGTCGGCCAGAAACACGCAGGCGTTTTCCGTGCCGAAGGGATGGACGGCGTCGGCCGCCACCGTAAAGCCGAGCTTACCCAGCCTTTCGCGCGCCGACGAAATGCTCATGGTCGGCAACACCAGATGATCAAGCGGATGCGGCGACGAACTCATACCTGCCCTCCCGGCCCGCACACCTGCTTTCGTGCGGCAGCGCCGGTTTGCGCTTTTCCGCAGCCGGTTTCAAGCCCAAAGGCGGACGCCGAATCACATCGGCATCCGAAAGGCGCCGGCCGGGCATGAAGGCGGGACGATCTTGCGGAAGATGGGTGGCCTTCCCACGGAAATGCATGGGGAATCCGCAATATTCATCAATCTTGAGGCTTATTTCACCAAAATTTAAGGACTTGCGGAACACATATGGAACATATAGTGTCCGTTCTGGATTTGTTTCACGATTAGGGCTCCCCACGATGTTGACGCGCAAGCAGCAGGAACTGCTTCTTTTCATTCACGAGCGAATGAAGGAATCCGGCGTACCTCCCTCCTTCGATGAAATGAAAGACGCTCTCGATCTGGCATCGAAGTCCGGCATTCACCGGCTGATCACGGCGCTCGAGGAGCGCGGCTTCATTCGGCGGCTTCCGAACCGGGCGCGTGCGCTCGAGGTGATCAAGCTGCCCGAGGCCTACAGCCCCAGCCTGCAGCCGCGACGCGGCTTCTCTCCGAGCGTCATCGAAGGAAGCCTCGGCAAGCCGCAGCCGGTGGCACCCGTCAAGCCGGTGGCCGACAACGGCAATAGCTCCGTCTCTGTCCCCGTCATGGGGCGCATCGCGGCGGGCGTACCGATTTCTGCTATCCAGAACAACACGCACGACATCGTCGTGCCCGCCGACATGCTCGGCTCCGGCGAGCATTACGCGCTGGAGGTCAAGGGCGATTCGATGATCGAGGCCGGCATTTTCGACGGCGACACGGTCATCATCCGCAACGGATCGACGGCCAATCCCGGCGACATCATCGTGGCGCTCGTCGACGACGAGGAAGCCACCCTCAAGCGCTTCCGCCGCAAGGGCGCATCGATCGCGCTGGAAGCCGCCAACCCGGCCTACGAAACCCGCATCTTCGGGCCGGACCGCGTCAAGGTGCAGGGCAAGCTCGTCGGCCTGATCCGCCGCTATCACTGACCGGAGACATCCGGCGCCGGCAGGAACGTTCCCGTATGCCAGTCATAGGCGCGGTGACGATTCCAGGCGCGGGTGACGCCATCGAACGTGGTGGTGATGGCCGGCTTTTCCGCGGCAGTCTCGATTTCGAGGGCGCCGGTCTGCCGCAGGCTGGAGGCGCTGAAGAGGAGCGCGCCGGAACGGCAGCGGTTCAGCCTCAGCCGGCTGGACGAGATGACGATATCGCCGGTATCGCAGGCGGGGCCGAGATAGGCCGCATCGCCGATCGTCACGAGGATTTCAGCGTTCGCAAGGATCGCGACGCACCAGTCTTTCCGGTTGCAGGCAAAGCCGCCGCCGGGGACGAGATCGAGCGCCTGTTCCATGTCGCTGCGCACCGTCTGTCGCTGGCCGGCATCGAGCAGGATGCGGCCTTTCCTCTTGCTGTCGCGCGCTGGCGTGAAGGCGTTTGTAAGCATATGCGGCGGCTGCCATGCGTCGATACCCAGAGCCCGCTGCCACTGCTCGAAAATGAAATCGGGTGGCCGCTGCCGGTTGGGTTCCAGGTGGCCGTCGCGCATCAGGGCGACGAGTTCCCCGTCTTCGGCAACCATGAGGTCGGGCGGCGGCTTGCCGGGGACCGCGGCCGCGGCGGCGACCGTGAGGACGATCAACAGCGCGCCGAGATGCCGCAGTCGGGTCCGCAGCAGGCCCATCAGCAGCATGCCGGCGATCACCAGCGGAAACACCCATGGCGGCAGCCGCGCGAAAGGCACATTGCCGCCCCAGGCGGCCACACCCTTGGCAATCCAGATGACCGCATCGATCCCCAGTCCAGTGATATGCCAGGGGACCACGTCCAGCCCGAACGGCATCAGCAGCATGGCCATCATGCCGACCGGCATGATGACAAACGAAACGATGGGGAGCGCCGCCAGATTGGCGGCAAGCCCATAGGTCGCCAGCCGGTGAAAATGCTCGATCGAGAAGATCGCCGTGGACGCGCCGCCGATCAGCGACGTTGTCGCAATGCCGGCGAACATGCCGCCGGCCGCCTTCAGCGCCCAGGGCACCGGCAGCGGAAAGAAGCGTCGCTCTCCCCTCGCCCGGCCCTTCCAGAGCCTGTAACCCGAAACCAGCGCAAGGGTCGCGGCATAGGACATCTGGAAGCTGGCGCCGAGCACTTCCGAAGGCGACAGCACCAGGATCACGATCGCCGACAGCGCAACGTTCCTGAGACTGACCGAAGGCCGGTCGAAAAGCACGGCGACAAGCATGATCGCCATCATGATGAAGGCGCGCTCGGCCGAAACGCCGAATCCCGAAATCAGATAATAGGCGGTCAGCGTCGCGAGTGCGCCGACCGCGGCGATCTTCTTCGACGACCGCGCCTGCACGACACCGGCAAAGAGGCTGAGCGCGTGGCGCAGCCCGACATAGAAGATGCCGGCCGAAAGCGCCATGTTCAGCCCCGAAATGGCGATGATGTGCGTCAGGCCCGACACGCGCAGCGCATCGATGGTCTCCGGCGTGATCGCCCGCCGTTCGTCGTTGACCAGCGACGCCGCGAAGGCTCCGGTATCGCCGGGCAGGATGGCGCGGATACGGTCGCCGATCCTTCCGCGCACGGACGCCATCCACCGCCCGATATCCGCAAGGCCGCCGTCATCCTCCATGTCTCCATCCGGAGATATTTTCTGCAGCGCTCCATAGAGAAAGCCGTTCGCGCCGACGCCGTCGAAATAGGCGGCGAAGGCAAAGTCGTAGAGACCCGGCAGCGCGGGGCCTGCCGGCGGGATCAGACGCGCGCGGCCGCGAATGACGTCGCCCGGCGAAAACGGCTCGCCGGCACCGCGCACGAGCACGGTCACGCCCGACGGCGCCCGGTGCAACACAGGCGCTTCCGTCGCAAGGATTTCCAGCCCATAGCGCCACCGTCCCCGGTCGTCCACTTCGCGGCGCTCGATACGGCCGGTGATCGTCGTGGTGACGGCCGTGTCCAGCATCACCGTCGCCGTCCGCCATGTCTGCCAGGCGGCGAGCAGCATGCCGGCAAGCACCATCATGGCCGCAAACAGGCAATGGCGCTGAAAGGCGCCGCTCCTCCTTTTCGCCACAAAGATGACCGTGAGCAGTACAAAGCCCGCGGCAACCGAAAGCGCCGGCGGATCGCTGCCCGACTTGAACCAGACGATCGCGCCCGTTCCCAGATAGACGGGGGCGAAGAGCATCCCGCGGCCATGCGCTGCCTCTTCCTGCAACAGCCGGTGAAATGCCGCGCCAACCGAGTCGCGGGCGAGGCCGGCGCGCTTCAAGAGCGGCACGCGATCCTGCGTCCGCAAGGCCCGCGCCGGACTGTCCGATATCGGGCCACCCGCCACCGAGGACGGCGGCGGAATGAAGGCCAATTCTTGCCGGTCTCGCGTGTCCGTGCCCGACATGCCCGCCGCCCGTTTCAATCATTGAAGCCATGGAAATCTGCAACTGCCGATCGAGAAATGCAATAAAAATCGATTAGATCGCCCTGCAGGCGACGGGCTTCGGAAGCAATGAAAACATTGCGCGATCGGCCCTCGAAGGCGTACGGTTTCGCGGTGCCCAAAAGTTGATGACGCAATGCACAATTTGCCGTCACGGTAACTTGGCATTAGCTTCATGATCATATAGCAATCGGTGGACGCTTAACCATTTGGCGCTTTTTATGGCGCCTACCCGCCAAATCCTGGAGGATCAGCATGACGGAACAAAGCGCGAAACTGACGTGGGGCGAAAAGACGGTGGATCTGCCGGTCAAGGCCGGCACCATCGGTCCCAGTGTCATCGATATCGGTGCCCTTTATAAGGACACTTCCTCTTTCACCTACGATCCCGGCTTTACGTCGACCGCCTCCTGCGAATCCAAGATCACCTACATCGACGGCGACGAGGGCGTGCTTCTGCACCGCGGCTATCCGATCGAACAGCTGGCCGAGCACGGCGACTTTCTCGAAGTCTGCTACCTCCTGCTCTACGGCGAACTGCCGACGACCGCCCAGAAGAAGGACTTCGACTACCGTGTCACGCACCACACCATGGTGCATGAGCAGATGTCGCGCTTCTTCACCGGCTTCCGCCGCGACGCCCACCCGATGGCCGTCATGTGCGGCTGCGTCGGCGCGCTCTCGGCCTTCTATCACGACTCGACCGATATCACCGATCCGCACCAGCGCATGGTCGCCAGCCTGCGCATGATCGCCAAGATGCCGACCATCGCCGCCATGGCTTTCAAGTACCATATTGGCCAGCCCTTCGTGTATCCGCGCAACAACCTGGATTACGCGTCCAACTTTCTGCACATGTGCTTCGCCGTTCCCTGCGAGGATTATGTGGTCAACCCGGTTCTGGCGCGCGCCATGGACCGCATCTTCATCCTGCACGCCGACCATGAGCAGAACGCCTCCACCTCGACCGTCCGCCTCGCCGGCTCGTCGGGCGCCAACCCGTTTGCCTGCATCGCGGCTGGCATTGCCTGCCTCTGGGGCCCGGCCCATGGCGGCGCCAACGAAGCGGCGCTCAACATGCTGACGGAAATCGGCTCGGTCGACCGTATTCCGGAATACATCGCCCGCGCCAAGGACAAGAACGATCCGTTCCGCCTGATGGGCTTCGGTCACCGCGTCTACAAGAACTACGACCCGCGTGCGAAGATCATGCAGCGCACGACGCACGAAGTTCTCGGCGAACTCGGCATCAAGGACGATCCGCTCCTCGACGTCGCGATGGAACTCGAGCGCATCGCGCTGACGGACGACTACTTCATCGAGAAGAAGCTCTATCCGAACATCGACTTCTACTCGGGCATCACGCTGAAGGCGCTCGGCTTCCCCACGACCATGTTCACCGTGCTGTTCGCGCTTGCGCGTACCGTCGGCTGGATCGCCCAGTGGGCCGAAATGATCGAAGATCCGCATCAGCGCATCGGCCGCCCGCGCCAGCTCTATGTCGGCGAACCGAAGCGCGAATACGTTCCGGTTTCGAAGCGCTAAACCGCTTCAAAACCAAAAGAAAACCCGGTCAGTGCGAACTGGCCGGGTTTTTCTTTGCAAGCACGTCGAGAAGGATGGCCGCGGCATGTTCGCCGGGCGACGTTTGCGTCTGCATTCTTTGCCAGACCAGATCGAAGCCCTCCAGCATGGCCTTGCGCTGCAGCGTGTCGGAAGACAGGCGCTCCAGCCGGCGGGAGAGGACGCCCGGCCGCAGCATCTCGTTGATCTGCTCCGGCACGATGACGTAATCCGCGATCAGATTGGGCAGCGCCGCCGTCCAGGCCTTGATCCGCTTGTGGATGAGCTTCACGATCCAGTCGGTGCTGTAGGTCGACACCACGGGAACGCCGGCAAGCGCCAGTTCGAGCAGGACCGTACCGGACGCCGCCATCGCCGCGTCGCCGGCGGCGAAGGCCGCCCACTTGGCGGCAGGCCCGACGACGATCTCCGGCTTGGTCGCCCAATGCGCGGTCAGCCCGCGCACCAAGTCCGCCCGATGCGGCACGGTCGGCAGGATATAGCGGATGCGATTGCCGCGCCGGCTCAGTTCCTCGACCGTTTTCTCGAAGGCCGGCAGCAGGCGACCGATCTCCGTGCCCCGAGAGCCGGGCAAGAGCAGGATCGTCCGTTCGCTGCCCTCGCCGCCGAGCGGCCGCAGCGCCCTTTGCCGGCGCGTTTCGAGGATATTCGGGTCCGTCGCCAGCCGGTGACCGACATAGGTCGTCGGCGGGCCGCCGAGCCGCGCCATCACCTCCGGCTCGAAGGGAAGGACGGCGAGCACATGGTCGACATAGCCGAGCATCTGCTGCGCCCGATATTCCTTCCAGGCCCAGACGCTCGGGCAGACGTAATCGATGATCGGAAGGGCGGGAAGAGCGGCCCGCACCCGCTTGGCGACACGATGCGTGAAGTCCGGGCTGTCGATGATGACGAGCGCATCCGGCCGGGCAGCAATAATCGCCTCGGCGGTCTGGCGAATGCGTGAAAGCAGTTTCGGAAGCCGGGCGATGACCTGGGTAAAGCCCATGATCGAAAGCTCGGAAAAGTCGAACAGCGACCGCAGGCCCTGCGCCTCCAGCCCCTCCCCGCCGACGCCAATCAGTTCGACGGCGGAGCCCGCACGCACTTTTAGCGCCGCGACGAGATCGGCGCCCAGCAGGTCGCCCGATACTTCGCCGGCTATGATTGCGATCTTCAGAGCCGCGCTCACATGAACCCTTTCGTGCCGAGACCGCGGTCGATGCCGCACACGAAGATGCCTTCCGCATCCGCCGATGCCATCGCCGCCTCGCGGTCGAGGATCAGTGCCCGGCCCGCCTCGATGGCGACGCCGGCCAATCCCGCCTTCTTCGCGTTCAGGATGGTCGATACCCCGATCGAGGGTAAGTCGGCGCGGATATCCTGCTGCGGCTTGCACATCTTGACGAGCACACCGCGGCGGCGCGGCGAAATGCGCCCCTCGGCCCGGAGGCCCGCCACGCGCTCGATCATGCGGTCCGTACCTTCGACGCCTTCCAGCGCCACAATGCGCCCGCCGACGCTGACGGCGCCCTGGCCGACGTCGAGCAGGCCCAGCGCGTCGGCCGCCTTCACGCCCTGGCGGATATCGTTCAAATCCTCGTCGGACGGCGTGTGCTTACCAAGCGCGCCGGTCGTCGCCAGAAGGTCAGGCGCGATCTCATGCGCGCCGATGACGCGGCGGCCCTTGCGCTCCAGAAGCCCGATGACCATCTGCAGCACCGCATTGTCGCCGCCGGAAAGCAGCGTCCGGACGACGCGCGGCACCTTGGCGAGCGTGCGCCAGGTCGCACGGATTTCGCGCCATTCCGGCCGGCGGGAGACGCTACCGGACATGACGATGCGATGGATGTCATATTGATCGAAGAGGGATTCGAAGCCGGCGAAATCTCCGACGCCGAGGATGGCGTGATCGAAATCGCTCCAGTCGCGGTCGGCCTCGTTCCGGAGCGCGACGATGAACGGATCTTCGCCGGCCTTGCGCGCCGCCGCCGCCACATAGGCGGGAAGAAAGCCGCTGCCGGCGATGATGGCCAGCCTGCCCTGACCGCCCTCAGCGCTCGCGGCCACCGTCATGCCTTGTTGCGGTTCGGCGAGGAGATGGCGCGATCACTTTCCGCGCAGATGAAATCGATGATCTCCAGCGCCGGCGGGCAATCGGCATAGTCATCCCGGATGGCCGCCGCATTGACGCGGATGGAGCCCTCGCCCTCGAAAATCGCCTTGTAGGCGCGGCGAACCGTGTGGATGACGGCGCGCTCGATGCCGGCGCGGGTCATGCCGACCACATTGAGGCCACCGAGAATGCCGGGGTTTCCGTTCAGCATGCCGTAGGGAATGACATCGTAGCTGACGGCCGAGAGGCCGCCGACGAAAGCCTGCCGGCCGACGCGCGTGAACTGGTGAACGGCGCAGCCGCCGCCGAGGATCGCGCGATCTCCGATGGTCACATGGCCCGCCAGCATGACGTTGTTCGACATGATGACGTTGTTGCCGATGCGGCAATCATGCGCAACGTGCGAATAGGCGAGGAACAGGTTGTTGTCGCCGACGACCGTGCTGCCGCCGTGCTCGACGGTGCCGGTGTTCATCGTCACGCCTTCGCGGATCGTGCAATTGTCGCCGATGACAAGCGTCGTATCGACGGCGCTGTGATGCGCGCTCTGGGAATCGCCGCCGATCACGGCCGACGGCCAGATCTTCGTGCCCTTGCCAATCGTGGTGCGCCCAAGCACCACCACATGGCTCAGCAGTTCGACGCCGTCGCCGAGAACGACCTTGGGACCGACGTGGCAAAAGGGCCCGATCGTGACGTTCTCCCCGATCTCGGCGCCGTCTTCGACGACCGCCATCGGGTGAATACGGGCGCTCTTTGCAATTCCGGTCATGCCTCAGTCCTTGTGTACGATCATCGCGCCGATATCGGCCTCGGCGACCAACGCGCCGCCGACCTTTGCGTCGCAATGGAATTTCCAGATGTTCCCGCGCTGCTTCTGCTTGAGAACATGGAATTCGACCACGTCGCCGGGAACGACGGGCTTGCGGAACCGCGCATTGTCGATCGTCATGAAATAGACGAGATTGCCCACCTCGCCCTGCTTGCGCGCGCAGATCGCGCCGGCCGTCTGCGCCATCGCCTCGATCAGCAGCACGCCGGGCATGATCGGAGCGCCGGGAAAGTGCCCGGTGAACTGCGGCTCGTTCGCCGTCACGTTCTTCACGCCGATTGCCGAGTTATCGCCATCTATCTCGATGATCTTGTCGACGAGAAGAAAGGGATAGCGATGCGGCAGGAGCTTCATGATCTCGACGATGTCAGCCGAGCCGAGCGACGCCTTTGCTTCCTCAGTCATCCTTCGTTACCTCGCCTTTTTTCTTGCGGCCTTCAGACTTGGCCATTATCTCCGCCAGATCTCTCAAAAAATCCTTGATCGGCCGGGAGGGAACGCCACCGTAGCGCTGCCCCGCCGGAATATCGTTGATCGTACCGCTGCCGGCCGAAAGCTGCACGCCGTCGCCGATGCTGATATGACCGGCGACACCCGCCTGCCCGCCGATCTGCACGCCGCTGCCGATCTTGGCGCTGCCGGCGATGCCGACCTGGCTCACGATCGCGCTGTGCCGGCCGATGCGGACGTTGTGGCCGATCTGCACCTGGTTGTCGATCTTCGTGCCTTCGCCGATGACGGTATCGTCCATGGTGCCGCGATCGATCGTCGTATTGGCGCCGATCTCGACATTGTCCTGAATGATGACGCGGCCGATCTGCACGATCTTCAGCATGCCGCGCGGCCCCGGCGCATAGCCGAAGCCGTCCTGGCCGATCCGCGCGCCGTTATGGATGATGACGCCGTTGCCGACGAGCGCGCAGAGCACACTGGCGCCGGCGGCGATCGTGCAATCGCGGCCGATCTTGACGTTGGCGCCGATGACGGCCCCGGCGCAGATGCGCGTGCCCTCGCCGATCTCCGCACCTGCACCGATGACGGCCATCGGCTCGACGGTGACGGCAGGCTCGAGCTTGGCCGTCGGATCGACAAAAGCAGCCGGAGAAATCCCCGCAGGCTCCGATGTCAGCGCCGCCGGCCGCATCGCTTCCGGATGCAGCAGCGCGCCAGCCATCGCAAAGGCGGCATGCGGCTTGGAGGAGACGATGATCGGGATATGCGGCGGGATGATCGACTTCAGCGATGCATCGCAGATGATCGCGGAGGCATGGCAGGTCGCCAGCTCATCCCGGCTCTTGCGCGAAAGGATGTAGCAGATATCGCCTTCGCCGGCCCGATAGACCGGCGATATGGACTTCACCATCCTGTCGGCGAATGCAGCATCGACTAGCTCCGCCCCAAGATGAGCTGCCAGCTTTGCAACGCTGACACCCTCATGGGGCGGAAAAAAGCAGTTCGGTTCCATCAACACAGCTCCAGAACGGATACGAGCCTGCAGCTCTGGACTGGCGATATCAGAACTGGTTTGCGATGCCAAACCGGAAATTCTGAACCTTGTCGAAGCTTTCCTTCACGACAGGCACGGCGTAGTCGACGCGGATCACGCCGAACGGCGAGGACCAGATGAGGCCGGCACCAAGCGAGGCGCGCAACGAGGCATCCGTACCTTCGATCGTGTCACCGAACGAGTTGGCCTTGTTGCCGAAGAGCGTGCCGGCGTCGGCGAAGACGGAGCCGCGCAGACCGATATCCTGCGGGATGCCCGGAAGCGGCATGCTTGCTTCAGCCGAAGCCGTGAAATAGGTCGTACCGCCCATCGGGTCGCCGAACTGCACCGTACGCGGACCGATACCAGCATTCTCGAAACCGCGGATTTCGCGGCCGCCGATGGTGAACTGGTCGAAGACGTTCAGATCGTCGCCGTTGGTCGACACAACGTAGCCGGCGCCGACCGTGAGCGAACCGATGATGTCCTGCTCATCCGAGAGCGAGTGAACGTAGCGCGCCTTGGCGCTGATCTTGTAGAAGTTGGAATCGCCGCCGAGGCCTGCGAATTCCTGCGTCAGCTTGGCGATCATGCCTTCACGCGGCAGATTCTGGTCGTCGAGCGTGTTGTAGGTGAAGGTCTGCGAGATTGACGACTGTGTCCACGGACCGTTGTCGATCAGGTTGAGGTAAGGAGCCGACAGGTTGTTTTCCCAGTCGCCCGTACCGCTATAGTCGAGACGCTTGTAGTTGTAACGCAGCGTCGTCGCCAGATCTTCGGTGATCGGCGCGGTGACGCGCAGCGAACCGCCCTGCTCGGAGTAATCGTAGTAATCGTCCGATGCCGTCTGGTTCTTGAAGAGGTCGAAACCGGCCGCCAGACGATAGCCCAGGAAGTAAGGCTCGGTGAAGGAGATGTTGTAGTTACGGCTGCCCTGCGTGCCGGCGCCCGCTGCGACGCGGATGTACTGGCCGCGGCCGAGGAAGTTCTTCTCTTCGATCGAGGCTTCGAGAATGATGCCGCCGTTGTTGCCGACCGCATAGCCGGCGCCGATGCCGAACGAACCGGTCGGCTGGTCTTCGACGTTGACCACCACGACGACGCGATCAGGCGCGCTGCCCGGCGCGGTCGAGATGTTCACCGACGAGAAGTAGCCGAGCGCGTCGAGGCGGCGCTTGGCGCGGGTGATCATTTCCTGGTTGAAGGCATCGCCTTCGTTGATATCGAACTCGCGGCGGATGACGTAATCGCGCGTACGGGTGTTGCCGCGGATTTCGATGCGCTCGACATAGGCGCGCTCGCCCTGGTCGACCAGATATTCGATGCCGATCGTGTGGTTGGAGAAGTCGCGGTTGCCGCGCGGCGTGACGCGCGCGAACGGATATCCGGCAGCGGCGATGCGCTTGGAGATTTCCTCGATCGACTTCTGAATCTCCCTGGCGCTGTAGGTGTCGCCCGCCTTGGTGACCACGAGGCCCTTCAGCTCGTCGGCATTGATGCCGTCGACCGTCGAGACGACGTTGACGTCACCATAGGTGTAGCGCTGGCCTTCCTCGACGTTGAAGTTCAGCGTGTATTCGTTGCTCTGCTCGTTGAGCGTCGCATCCGCCGAAATCACGCGGAAGTCGGCATAGCCGTGATTGTAGTAGAACTGGCGCAACGCATCCTCGTCGGCACGCTGCTTTTCGGGGCTGTAAACGTCCTTGCGCGTCAGGAACGAGAGGAAGTTCGACCTCTTCGTATTGATGACGGAAGCGAGGCGGCCGTCGCTATAGGCCTGGTTGCCCGTGAAATTGATGGCTTCGATCTTCGTGCGCTCGCCTTCGTTGATGACGAAGGCAAGGTTGATGCGCCCGTCGCCGATCGGCGCGGTCTGCGTCGTCACCTGCACGTCGCTGCGGCCGATGGCGGCATAGGCTTCCTTGATCGAGGCGATGTCGGCCTGGATCTTGGCCTCGTCGTACGGACCTGCGGCATGCGTCTGCACCAGCGCGGCCAGCTTGTCGTCCTTGATCTTGCGGTTGCCGTTGAAGACGACGGCGTTGATCAGCTTGTTCTCATTGACGGTCACGATGAGCGTGCTGCCGGAAACGCTGATTTTGACATCGCTGAAATAGCCGGTCGCATAAAGCTGCTTCACCGACGCATCGATATCGGACGGAGAGAAGCTCTTGCCGGGGGTGATCGAGATATTGTCGCGAACGGCCTCGGCACCGGACCGGCTTGCGCCCCGGACGTCAACCTTCTGAATGACGGCTGCTTCTGCTGCCGTAGCAGACAATAAAGTGGTGACACCAGCACCGGAAGCAACAACACTTGCAGACAGCGCCACCGCCGACACCGCGTTCAAAAACTTTGAACCAGCCTTCATTTTCACTTCTTACCTTTTTCAATCGTCCCGATGTCGAGCGGACCCGATTCCGGCCACGTGTGTCGTTTTACCCGCTTTTGACATACAAGCAAGGGAGCAAGTTAATTTCTGTTTACTTCATTTCGAAGCGTGGCCCATTGGCCACTACAGCTTTGAAACATCGTAAATAAAAGGTAATTTCCCTCTTCCCAACCAATCAACCAATCAGCGCGCTGATGTCGTTCCAGGTGGCGAACACCATGAGCGACAGCACCATCGCAAGACCTATCCGAAACGCTATGTCCTGCGCAGCCGCGCCCAGGGGCTTACCCCTCACCGCCTCAATCGCATAGAACATCAGATGGCCGCCATCAAGTACCGGAACCGGCATAAGATTGAGTAAACCAATGGAAACGGACAGAACTGCAGCGAGCTGCAGCACCGCAGCAAGCCCTAGCGAGGCCATCTGGCCCGAGGCTTGCGCGACGCGGATCGGGCCGCCGAGCTGGTCCGGCTTCATGTAGCCGCCGACGAGATTGCCGATATATTCGAAGGTGCCGACGATGATGCTGCCGGTCTGGCGCGTGCCCTCGACGAGCGCCTGCAGCGGCGTATAGGTCTGCTGGCGGAAGTGGCCGACGTCCTGGTTGGTGACGATGCCGATGATGCCGACTTCCATCTTGTTGCCGAACTGGTCAGTCATGTCGGTGCGCTGCGGCACCATCTGGAACTCCATGCTCGCGCCCTTGCGCTCGATCGTCACGACGATCTGGCGGCCTGGGCGGATGCTGACATAGCGGCGGACGTCGTCGAAGGTCGCCACCTTGCTGCCGTCGATGGCGACGAGCAGGTCGCCCGGCTCGATGCCAGCCTCGGCGGCGGCGCTGCCGGCCTTGACCTCGGCCACGACCGGATCGGCGACCGAGCGCCCGTAGATCGAGAAGAGAACGGCGAAGATTACGATTGCGAGGATGAAATTGGCGATCGGCCCGGCGGCGACGGTCGCCGCCCGCTTCCACAGCTTGGCGCCGGCGAAGGAGCGCGCGCGCTCCTCCGGGCTCATCGCCGCGAGCTGCTGATTGTCCGTCTTGCTGGAGGCGTCCTCGTCACCGAAGAAACGGACATAGCCGCCGAGAGGAATGGCCGAGAGCTTCCAGCGCGTGCCGTGTCCGTCCGTGAAGCCCACCAGTTCCGGCCCGAAGCCCACGGAAAAGGCCAGAATGCGGATGCCGGAGAGCCGGCCGACGAGATAGTGGCCCATCTCGTGCACGAAGACGAGAAGCGACAGCACCAGCACGAAGGGCACGATGTAGTGCGTCAGGAAACCGAAAATATTCTCGATGCCGCCCATGATCCGATTCCGCCTCTTTCAATCATACGCCGAGCAGCACGCCGCCCAGCGAGGCCGTTTCGCCATCCGATGCCAGCGAAAATACGATAGCCAACAAAAAGGCCGCGAAACAAGCGAAAACTAGGCCATCGACCCGGTCCATGACGCCGCCGTGGCCGGGGATCAGGTGGCTGGAATCCTTCACGCCGAAGCGCCGCTTGATGAAGGATTCGAAAAGGTCGCCGATCTGGCTGCAGACCGACAGGAAGAGCGCCACGGCCGCGACCCGAACGCCGGCGCCCGAGAAAAAGCTCCAGACGACCGCCGTTCCGGCAATCACGCCGGCCACCGCCCCGCCGATCGCGCCCGACCACGTCTTTCCGGGCGATATGCGCGGCGCAAGCTTCGGGCCGCCGATCGCGCGGCCGACGAAATAGGCGAGAATATCGGTCGCCCAGACCGTCGCGAAGACGAAGAGCATGGTGACGAGGCCGAGAAGGTCGTTGTCGCGGATTTCGGAAAGGGCAATTCCCGTCAGCCCCGCATAGAACAGGCCGCCCGGCAGCCAGCCGCTTTTCTTGCGAAGGAGGGAAAGCGCAAGCGTGATCGCCACGAAGACAATCATGGCGCCGACGGCATAGGCCGACGCCTCGCTCAGCGCGGAAACGCAGATGACGGCCATGCCCAGCCAGCCGAGCGCGTTGCCCTGCGGGTCCTTCGCCGGCAGCCCCGTCATGCTCGACCATTCGTAATAGACGAGAAGCGCGATCACGACGGCCAGAAGCCGGAAGGCGAAACCGCCGTACCAGGTCGCCGCAAGAACGACGGCGGCAAGAACGATGCCGGAGACGATACGCAGCCGAAGTTCCCTGCTCATCAGGAGCCCACGGCCGCCACGGGCTTGGCGGAGAGGCCGCCGAAACGCCGGTCGCGCTCGGCATATTTCTTCAGGGCGGAGAAGAAGAGGTCCCGGCTGAAATCCGGCCAGTAGTCGGGAACGAACATGAATTCCGAATAGGCCGCCTGCCACAGCAGGAAGTTCGACAGCCGCTCCTCGCCGCTGGTGCGGATGATGAGGTCGGGATCGGGAATGCCCGCGGTGTCGAGCCGCGCATCGATCAGTTCGGCGCTGATCTGGTCGGCCCGCAGCCGGCCCTCTTCCACGTCTTTCGCAAGACTAATGGCCGCGCGCGCAATCTCGTCGCGCGAGCCGTAGTTGAAAGCGATGACAAGGGTGAGCGCCGTATTGTCCCTGGTCGTCTCCTCCGCCTCGAGCAGAAGCGGCAGAATGTCGCTGCGCAGATTGTAGCGGTCGCCGATCACCCGCACGCGGACGTTCTGGCGATGCAGGTCGGCCAGGTCGCGGCGGATGAAGGCTTTCAGCAGGCCCAGAAGATCGGAAACCTCGGTTTCCGGGCGACGCCAGTTCTCCGAGGAAAAGGCAAACAGCGTCAGGTATTTCAGGCCGACATCGCCTGCCGCGCGAACGGTTTCGCGAACCGCCTCGACGCCCTTGCGATGGCCCATGGTGCGCGGGAGGCCGCGCGCATTGGCCCATCGGCCGTTGCCATCCATGATGATGGCAACGTGCTCCGGCAGCATCGAAAGGTCGGGATGTGGCATATGGCTCCGTTTTTTCTTATCGCAGGCGACGGGTCAGTCTACAGGCCGCTTATTAAACCTGCATGATTTCCTTTTCTTTCTCGACTAGCAAGCGGTCGACCTCGGAAATCACCTCGTCCGTCATCTTCTGCACTTTTTCCGACTGAGAGCGGCTCTCATCCTGACCGATGTCGCCATCCTTTTCGGCTTTCTTGAGGCCGTCCATGCCGTCGCGGCGAACGTGACGAATCGCGACCTTGGCCTTCTCGCTGTATTCATGCGCGATCTTGACCAGCGAACGGCGGCGCTCCTCGTTCAGCTCCGGCAGCGGAATGCGAAGGTTCTGGCCGTCGACGATCGGGTTGAGGCCGAGATTGGATTCGCGAATGGCGCGGTCCACAGCCCCCACCATCTGCTTGTCCCAGATCGAAACCGACAGCATGCGCGGCTCGGGCACCGAAACGTTGGCGACCTGATTGAGCGGCACGCGCGACCCATAGGCTTCGACGGTCACCGGATCGAGAATGTTCGCCGAGGCGCGGCCGGTGCGCAGCGAAGCGATATCGTGCTTGAACGCCGCGATGGCGCCGTCCATGCGACGCTTCAGTTCCTTGAGATCCGTGTTGTCACTCATCTGTCTGCTCCCGTAGTCATACGCGCCAATGCTTGCAGGGCGCTGAAAATGGTCAATTGTCGGATACGATGGTCTTGAGACCGCCGCCGGTCAAGATTTGCGCGAAACCGCCCTTCTCGTGGATCGAGAAGACGACGATCGGAATGGAGTTTTCGCGGGCGAGCGCCACGGCTGCCACGTCCATCACCGCCAGCCCCTTTTCCAGGACCTGGCTGTGGGTCAGGTGGTCGAAGCGCTCCGCATCGGGGAATTTCTTCGGATCGGCGGAATAGATGCCGTCCACCTGCGTTCCCTTGAAGATCGCCTCCGCCCCCATTTCGGCGGCGCGAAGGGCGGCGGCCGAATCGGTGGTGAAGAAGGGATTGCCGGTGCCGCCGGCAAAGATCACCACGCGGCCGAGCGAGAGGTGATAGAGCGTCGCGCGCTGCGAGAAGCTTTCGCAGATTTCCGGCATGGCGATGGCGGAGAGAACGACGGTGTCGATGTTGAGCTTGCGCAGCGAGGTCGCAAGCGCCAGCGCGTTGATGACGGTCGCAAGCATCCCCATGTGGTCGCCGGTCACCCGGTCGCCGCCCTTGGAGGCGACGGCGACGCCGCGGAAGATATTGCCTCCGCCGACCACGACGCCCACCTCGACGCCCATCTCACGCGCCTCGGCGATGTCGGACGCGATCCGGTCGGCGACGGCGACGTCAATCCCGAACCCCTGGCTGCCCATCAGGGCCTCGCCGGACGCCTTCAGCAACACGCGTTTGAAGATAGGTTGAGACATCTGTGCTCCTCGGAGTGAAGCGCACAATCCTTGTCTCCGGATCGGGATCGAGCGGAGACAAGGATTATGCGCCGATTCAAAGCGCTGCAGCGTCCCTTACCGCCGGGATGGCTGAGCGGCGCTGCAATGAATGCCGGATACACGAAGGGCACCGCGTTGTCACGCGATGCCCTTGCGTTTTCACATCTATGCGAGGCTATCAGCCCTTGGCGACGGCTGCGACTTCGGCTGCGAAGTCGCTCTCTTCCTTCTGGACGCCTTCGCCGAGCAGGAGGCGTGCCATGCCGGTGATTTCGATCGGTGCGCCGGCTTCCTTTTCAGCTTCCTTGATCGCAGCGCCGACCGTCAGGTCGGGATTGATCACGAAAGCCTGCGACAGAAGCGCGACTTCCTCGAAGAACTTGCGCATACGGCCTTCGACCATCTTTTCGATGATGGCGTCCGGCTTGCCGGATTCGCGGGCCTGTTCGATGAAGACGTTGCGTTCGCGCTCTGCGACGGCGGCATCGACTTCTTCGGAGCGGATGGCGAGCGGGTTGGTCGCGGCGATGTGCATAGCGACCTGACGCCCGATCGAGGTCAGAACGGCCTTGTCACCGTTCGACTTCAGCGCGACGAGAACGCCGAGCTTGCCGATGCCGTCGCCGGCAGCGTTGTGGACGTAGGTCGCAACGACGCCGTGCTCGACTTCCAGCTTGGCCGAACGGCGCAGCGTCATGTTTTCGCCGATGGTGGCGATCGCGTCCTTGATGGTGTCGGCGACCGGCTTGCCGGAGGCCGGATAGGTCGCAGCCGAAATGGCTTCGACCGAACCGTCGGTGGACAGGGCAACGTTGGCGATGCCGCGGACGAGGTCCTGGAAGGCGTCGTTGCGGGCAACGAAGTCGGTTTCCGAGTTGAGTTCGACGACAACGGCCTTGTGGCCGGCGCCGGCGATGGCGATCAGGCCCTCAGCGGCAGCGCGGCCAGCCTTCTTGTCGGCCTTGGAGATGCCCTTGGCGCGCAGCCAGTCGATCGACGCTTCGATGTCGCCGTTGTTTTCGAGCAGCGCCTTCTTGCAGTCCATCATGCCTGCGCCGGACTTTTCGCGCAGTTCCTTCACCAGTGCAGCCGTAATCTCGGTCATAGGTTTCCTCTTGTCGGTTCGAACGGTGGCCCGCGAACGCCGTGCGGGACCGGATTGAGGCACGAAATGTACCCGTATTCATGACAGCGTGATGAATAACGCGTCATGATGAAATTTGAGCGGCGCGGGCAGACCGCCCCTCGCCTGAAACGGTCAAGGCCGCCGAACTTCCAAAAAGCGCGAGCGGCCTTCCCCGATCCTTAAAAAGCATGGCGGGCAGAAAGCCCGCCTGCCTCTTTTATCAGGCTTCGCTGCCTTCGAGCGTCGGCTCGACGAGGCCTTCGGCGGAAGCGCCGAGGTCGCGGCCGGAAGCGCCCTGCTGACGGGCGATGCCGTCGATGGCAGCGCGTGCGAGCAGGTCGCAGTAGAGGGCGATGGCGCGCGAGGCGTCGTCGTTACCCGGAATCGGATAGTCGATCAGGTCCGGATCGCAGTTCGAGTCGATGATGGCGACGACCGGGATGCCGAGGCGCTTGGCTTCGTCGATCGCGATCTTTTCCTTGTTGGTGTCGATGATGAACATCAGGTCCGGCGTGCCGCCCATGTCCTTGATACCGCCGAGAGCCTTGTCGAGCTTGTCGCGCTCGCGCTCGAGGTTCAGGCGCTCTTTCTTGTTGTAGCCGGACTGCTCGGAAGCGAGGATTTCGTCGAGCTTGCGCAGGCGCTGGATCGAGTTCGAAATGGTCTTCCAGTTCGTCATCATGCCGCCGAGCCAGCGGGCGTTGACGTAGTACTGGGCCGAACGCTTGGCGCTGTCGGCGATCAGTTCAGACGCCTGGCGCTTGGTGCCGACGAACAGAACGCGGCCGCCGCGGGCAACCGTGTCGGAAACGACCTGCAGGGCGCGCGACAGCATCGGAACGGTCTGCGCGAGGTCGATGATGTGGATGTTGTTACGATCACCGAAGATATACGGCTTCATCTTCGGGTTCCAGCGATGGGTCTGGTGGCCGAAGTGAACACCAGCTTCCAGAAGCTGGCGCATGCTGAAATCAGGCAATGCCATGCCTTTTTCTCCTTTTCCGGTTGAACCTCCGCAAGGCGAACAGCATCCTCTTCGAAGATGCCACCGGCGGAATCGCCCGGATTTCTCCCGGACCATCCCATGCCTTACGTGTGGAATGCGGGTGCCCTTAACCCCGCTGCAGCAAAAAAGCAAGGGTAAGGGCACAAAAAAGACGAGCGGCGCGCGACGACTACTTGCAGGCCTTGGCGTCGAGCAGTTCCAGCTTGGAGAGCCGGCCCGTCAGTACGAAATCGCCGTAGTGCATGGTGAGGTCGCGCGTGATGCCGTTCTCGTAGAGCTTGAAGGACATGCGGTAGACCGGCATGGCGTCGCCGTTGCTCTTCTCGTTGAAATAGGCGACCGTCACCGGCCAGAACGGCGTCTTGGCGAAGGCGCCCGCCTTGTCGGCGTCGGCATCGTCGGTCGCCGGCGTCGCCTGCTTGCCCACCACCGTCGTCGCGACCAGCGACTTGTCGCCGTCGTCGGAGCCGTCGAAGACGCGCGCCTCGAAGAAATTCTTGCCGAGCTTGGCGTTCTTGATGATGTCGAGCATATGCTCGGTCGGGAACCGGCTATCGGCGAGGTCGACATGCTTGGCAGCCGGCTGCGTGAGATCGACCTTCAGACCCTGGGCATTGTCCTGAGCGGCACCGCGCACGTCCTTGTCGAGCTGGTCGTCGGTGAAGGATTTCGTCTCGAAGCGGAAGGTGCCCTTGGCGATGTCTTCGAAGGTGGTCGTCTGCTGGTCGCTGAGCCGGGTGGAATCGCCGGTGTCGATCTGGGTGACGAAGCGGAAATTGGTGGTGAAGCCGGTGCAGTCGGACCCGTCGAACTCGTAGACCATGCGCCCGTACATGCCGGCGATGCCGGAGCGGTCGGAGGAATCCTTGAGTTCCAGATCATAGACGGCGCGGTGGGCGACGAGCCCGCTCGGCCCCACCGCATGGGCGGGCGCCGCAATGAGCGTCAGCACGCCCGCGCCCGAAAGAAGAGTGGCGGCAAGACTCGAGCGGAACATGCATTATCTCCTGTTGGACTCGCACGCGATGTTATAAGAACGCATCCGGCCAAATCGAGGCCGAGCGTCCGTATCGAACGGATTCTAGAGTAGATGGCTAATTTTTGAAGAATTGACAACAAAACGGAGATGAAAATGTCCGACGCGATCGAGGCACGCCTGAAGGAACTCGGGATTACCCTGCCGCAGCCCGCCGCCCCCGTGGCAGCCTACGTGCCCTGCGTGATCAGCGGCAATCTTCTCTACGTATCGGGCCAGCTTCCGCTCGAAAACGGCAAGGTTGCCGTTACCGGCCATCTCGGCCGCGATGTCGACGTGGCCGCCGGCCAGCGTGCCGCCGAACTCTGCGCCATCAACATTCTGGCGCAGGCGAAGGCCGCCCTCGGCGGCGACCTTGGCCGCGTGACGCGCGTGGTGAAGCTCAACGGCTTCGTCGCCTCGGCCCCGGAATTCATCGAACAGCACCTCGTCATCAACGGCGCGTCGAGCCTGATCGCCAACGTGCTCGGCGAGGCCGGCAAGCACGCCCGCGCCGCCGTCGGCATGGCCTCCCTGCCCTTCGGCGCCGCCGTCGAGGTCGACGCCGTTCTGGAAATTGCCGCATGAGCGCGCTTTCCTGGCTGACCGAACGGCCGATCGCCCATCGCGGCTATCACGACATGAACAAGCAAGTCTGGGAGAACACGCTCTCGGCCTTCTCGCGGGCGATCGAAGCGGGCTTTGCCATCGAATGCGACCTGCAATATGCCGCCGACGGCGTGCCGGTCGTTTTCCATGACGACGACCTGCTGCGCCTGTGCAACCTGCCGGGCGAACTGCGCGACCGCAGCTCCGGTGAACTCGGCCTTCTCTCGGTCGGCGGCACGAAGGACCGCATTCCGACGCTGAAGCAGCTCCTGCAGCTCTGCGCCGGCAAGGTGCCGCTGGTGCTGGAACTGAAGGGCCGCAAGGGCGACGACGACGGCTTTGCCGAAACCGTGCTTGAAGTGCTCGAAGGGTATCAGGGCAAGGTGGCGCTGATGAGCTTCGATGTCTGGCTGCTCAAGGACCTGAAATCGCTCGATGCGCCCTACCCGGTCGGATTGACGGCGGACGGAGAAAATCCGGACACATTCTTTGCGCATGATGAGGCCATGCATCTCGGCCTCGATTTCATGTCGTACTTCTACGGTCATCTGCCCAACCCGTTCGTGACGGCGCAGCGTCAGCGCGGCATTCCCGTCATCACCTGGACGGTGCGCGACGAGGCGGCACGCAAGCACACCTTCGCCAACGCCGACCAGATGACCTTCGAAGGTTTTGACCCAAGGAAGAGCCCCGCCCTCGTCTCATGACGGAAGACCTGTCCATTCGCGTCGAACGCTCCTTCGCATCGATCGCTCCGGAAAGCTGGTCCAGGCTTGCCGGAGCCTCGAAGGCGGGCGGCACCCTGCCCTACAATCCCTTCATCTCCCATGCCTTCCTGTCGTCGCTGGAGGATTCCGGCTCGGCGACCGACAAGACCGGCTGGCTCGGCAACCATCTCCTGCTCGAAACCGACGACGGCCGGCTGATCGGCGCGGTCCCCGGCTATCTCAAGAACCATAGCCAGGGCGAATACGTCTTCGACCACGGATGGGCGGACGCCTTCGAGCGCGCCGGCGGGCGCTATTATCCGAAGCTGCAATGCTCCGTGCCCTTCACGCCCGCCACCGGGCCGCGGCTTCTGGTCGGCGAAGGCGAGAACCGTAGCCTCCTGCAGCCGGCGCTCGCCGAAAGTCTCAAGGAGGTGACACGGCAGCTTCACGTCTCCTCCGCGCATGTGACCTTCGTCCCCGACGACGAAATCGGCATATTCGAAGACGACGAATACCTGCACCGCACCGACCGGCAGTTCCACTTCATCAACGAAGGCTATGCCACCCACGACGACTTTCTGGAGACGCTGGCCTCGCGCAAGCGCAAGGCGCTGAAGAAGGAACGCCGCGCGGCGGTGGAGAACGGCATCGAGATCGACTGGCTGACGGGGCGCGACCTGACGGAAGACATCTGGGATCAATTCTTCGCCTTCTACATGGATACCGGCGGCCGCAAGTGGGGGCGCCCCTACCTGAACCGCAAATTCTATTCGCTGGTCGGCGAGCGCATGGCCGACGATATCCTGCTCGTCATGGCGAAACGCGAAGGCCGCTACATCGCCGGCGCGATCAACTTCATCGGCGGCGACACGCTCTACGGCCGGCACTGGGGCTGCATCGAGGACCACCCCTTCCTGCATTTCGAGGTCTGCTATCATCAGGCGATCGATTTCGCGCTCGCCAAGGGGCTGAAGCGCGTCGAGGCCGGCGCGCAGGGAGAGCACAAGCTCGCCCGCGGCTACCTGCCGGTGACGACGCATTCGGCGCATTATATCGCCCACCCTGGACTGCGCCGCGCCGTCGCCGACTATCTGGTGCACGAGCGCCAGGAGGTCGAGGAGATCGGCGAGTACCTGACCGAACACAGCCCCTTCCGCAAGGGCGAGCGCCAGGACGACTGACGCTTCCGTCAATATCAGAGAGGAGACCCGGATGAACCCGGCCTATGACAGCAACAACATCTTCGCCAAGATCCTCAAGGGCGAGATCCCGTCCCATCGCGTCTACGAGGACGAGAAAACCGTCGCCTTCATGGATGTGATGCCGCAAGCGCCGGGCCATACGCTCGTGGTGCCGAAAGACCCGTCGCGCAACCTCCTCGATGCCGACCCCGCCACGCTCGCCCATGTGATCGGTGTCGTGCAGAAGATCGCCACCGCCGCCAAGGACGCCTTCGACGCCGACGGCGTCTTCGTCGCCCAGTTCAACGAACCCGCCGCCGGCCAGACCGTCTTCCACCTGCATTTCCATGTCATCCCCCGCTACGAGGGCGCAGCGCTGAAGCCGCATTCCGGCGAGATGGAGGATGGCGCCGTGCTGGCGGAGAATGCGCGGAAGATTATTGAGGCGTTAGGGTGACGTGACCGGCGGTTTCGCCCCTCATCCGCCCTGAGCTTGCCGAAGGGGCGCCACCTTCTCCCTGTTTTGACGGGGGAGAAGGGATATGCCGGTCGGTCCCGGTCAATTCTCGACGTTACGTGAGGCAAGTCCCCTCTCCCCGTAAAACGGGGAGAGGGTTAGGGTGAGGGGCAGCATATCACTTCCGCCGCGGCACCTTCGGCACCGCCGAACCCTTCCGCGGCGTCTTGGCGGCGGGGGCGTCGTCGCTGCCGGCGGCGACCGTCTTCTTGGTCGCCTTCTTGGCGCGGGTCTTCACCGCCAGCTCGCCGTCGTCCTCGTCGATCGAAGGATCGATGACTTCGGCTTCCGGCTTCGGCTTGATCGGCGCGGTTTCAGCGATGGATTCGAGCAGAATGCCCGGCTTGCCGTCGTCCTTCGGCCCGACCGTGACCTTGACCACGCCGCCCTTCTTCAGCTTGCCGAAGAGGATTTCGTTGGCGAGCGGCTTCTTGATGTTTTCCTGGATGACGCGCGCCAGCGGACGGGCGCCCATCTTCTCGTCGTAGCCGTGTTCGGCAAGCCAGGCGATCGCGTCCTCGTGCAGGTCGAAGGTGACGTTGCGTTCGGAAAGCTGCGCCTCCAGCTGCATGATGAACTTCTGCACGACCTTGTAGATGACCTTGGTCGGCAGCGCGGCGAACGGAATGATCGCATCCAGGCGGTTGCGGAATTCCGGCGTGAAGAGGCGGTTCAGCGCCTCCTCGTCCTCGCCGCTGCGCTTGGACGAGCCGAAGCCGATGGCGGCCTTGGCCATTTCCGAGGCGCCCGCATTCGTCGTCATGATCAGGATGACGTTGCGGAAGTCGATCTTCTTGCCGTTATGGTCGGTCAGCGTGCCATGGTCCATGACCTGCAGCAGGATATTGAAGATATCCGGATGCGCCTTCTCGATTTCGTCGAGCAGCACGACGCAATGCGGGTGCTGGTCGACGCCGTCGGTCAGGAGACCGCCCTGATCGAAGCCGACATAGCCGGGAGGTGCGCCGAGCAGGCGCGACACGGTATGCCGCTCCATATATTCCGACATGTCGAAGCGCAGCATCTCGACGCCGAGCGACGAGGCAAGCTGCTTGGCCACTTCCGTCTTGCCGACGCCGGTCGGGCCGGAGAAGACGTAGGAGCCGATCGGCTTGTTCGGTTCGCGCAGGCCCGCGCGGGCGAGCTTGATCGCGGTCGCCAGCGCCTCGATCGCCGCATCCTGGCCGTAGACCACGGAGCGCAGTTCCTGTTCGAGATTGGCAAGAACCGCCTCGTCGTCCTTCGACACCGTCTTCGGCGGAATGCGCGCCATCGTCGCCACCGTCGCCTCGATCTCGCGCTCGGTGATCAGCTTGCGCCGCTTCGACGGCGGCAACAGCATCTGCGCCGCACCGGTCTCGTCGATCACGTCGATCGCCTTGTCCGGCAGCTTGCGGTCGGAGATGTAGCGTGCCGAAAGCTCGACGGCGGTCTTGATCGCCTCGTTCGAGTAGCGCAGGTGATGATACTCCTCGAAATAGGGTTTCAGGCCCTTCATGATTTCGATGGCATCATCAATGCTCGGCTCGTTGACGTCGATCTTCTGGAAGCGGCGCACCAGCGCGCGGTCCTTTTCGAAGAACTGGCGGTATTCCTTGTAGGTGGTCGAGCCGATGCAGCGGATCGCCCCGGAGGAAAGCGCCGGCTTCAAAAGGTTCGATGCATCCATCGCGCCGCCGGACGTGGCGCCGGCGCCGATGACGGTGTGGATCTCGTCGATGAAGAGCACGGCGCCCGGATAGTCTTCCAACTCCTTGACGACCTGCTTCAGCCGCTCCTCGAAGTCGCCGCGATAGCGCGTGCCGGCAAGCAGCGTGCCCATGTCGAGCGAGAAGATGGTGGCGTCCGCCAGCGCTTCCGGCACCTTGCCCTCGACGATGCGCTTCGCCAGGCCCTCGGCAATCGCCGTCTTGCCGACGCCGGGATCGCCGACGTAAAGCGGATTGTTCTTCGAACGGCGGCACAGCACCTGGATCGTGCGGCTGACCTCGGCGTTGCGGCCGATCAGCGGGTCGATCTTGCCGCTCTTGGCCTTCTCGTTGAGATTGACGCAATAGGCCTTGAGCGCATCCTGCTGCTTCTTGGCGCCGCCCTCCTCCTGCTCGCCGCGCGAGGCCGGCTTGCTTTCGGATTCGCTTTCCTCGGCGCCGCGCGGCGTGCGGACCTGGGAGGAGCCCGGACGCTTGCCGATGCCGTGGGAAATGTAGTTGACCGCGTCATAGCGCGTCATTTCCTGCTCCTGCAGGAAATAGGCGGCATGGCTCTCGCGCTCGGCGAAGATGGCGACCAGCACGTTTGCCCCGGTCACTTCCTCGCGGCCGGACGACTGCACATGGATCACGGCGCGCTGGATGACGCGCTGGAAACCCGATGTCGGCTTGGAATCCTCGTCATAGCCTGTCACGAGATTGGAAAGCTCGTTGTCGATATAGTCCGTCAATGTCTTGCGGAGCGTGTCGAGATCGACGTTGCAGGCCCCCATCACGGCGGCGGCATCCGCGTCATCGATCAGTGCCAGAAGCAGATGTTCGAGGGTCGCGTATTCGTGATGTCGCTCGTTCGCGAAGGTGAGTGCCTGATGCAGCGCCTTTTCGAGGCTCGGCGAAAATGTTGGCACGTTGGGTTCCTCACTTCTTTTCCATAACACATTGCAGCGGATGCTGGTGCTGCCGGGCGAAGTCCATCACCTGGCTCACCTTCGTTTCCGCCACCTCGTATGTAAATATTCCGCATTCGCCTACGCCGTGGTTGTGAACGTGGAGCATGATGCGGGTCGCCCCCTCGCGATCCTTCTGAAAGAAACGCTCCAGGATATGGATCACGAACTCCATGGGCGTGTAGTCGTCGTTCAAAAGCAGGACACGATAAAGGTTCGGCTTCTTCGTCTTGGGCTTGGTGCGCGTGATGACGGAGGTTCCCCGGCCCGTGCCGTCCCCGTTCCTCTCGCTGTCTTTCTGCATGCGGATCGGCTGAGCGATCATAATTCCTCATTCCTCAAAGCATCCGGCGAGCGTCCTTCCGACGTCGCGATTGCGATCGCCCCACCGAATATCCGAACCCCTAACTTAGTTCATATTGATGCGATTTTAAGCCCCCTGCTCGCCACTGCAATCACAATTCGTTTCCCCGGCGGGCAAGGCCACAAAAACCATTCGGCCCCGCCGGCAAAGCCTGTGCCGGAAACGAAAAAGACCGGCTGCGCAGAACGCAGCCGGTCTTTCATGAGAAGTTTTGTCCGCGAGGTGCGGAAGATCAGGCAGCCGTTGCGACCGGAGCCGTCGTCTTGCCGGTAGCCTTGGCAACCGGAGCCTCGTAGGGCTTGTAGACGGTCTTGGCGAGGTCGGCATACATTTCGCCGAGCTTCGTGGATTCGGCAACGAAGCGCTCGTAGGAGTTCTTGACGAAGTTGCTCTGCAGTTCGAACGCGGTTTCGAACGACTTGGCGCCAGCCAGCGTTTCGAAATGCGTTACGCCATCCTGGAAGGACTTCTTGGAGTATTCGGCGGCTTCGGCAGCGATCGCCTGGAAACCCTTGGAAACTTCGGAATAGCTCTTCAGAGCGGCATCCATGGCTTCCTTGCCCTTCTTGTTGGCTTCATCGAAATTGAACATGTGGCCTCTTCCTGCGTTAGGTGAGCCTTAACGATATCCGCAATGCACAAATTGTCAAGTAGTTTTGTGCGGCGCACCAACAGCCATGGGTTGCGCATCCTGTTACAATCATGACACACCGATGACAGGCGCGGTTCAGGCGGCTGATTTCATGAGGATATATCAGAAGGCTTGCAACTACCGCTTTTGCGGAAAAATCTGCCGAAAGGCAGCGCCGGGCCTTGAAGAAGGCGCGGAAAGCAAGGCCGATTTCATTAAAACCGGCCCTGCATCGATCGCTCAGAGATCGACGTCGAGGATCGCCATCGAGAAATTGTAGGAGCGGTCGCCGTCCTCGTCATCGACATAAACCACGCCGAGGAACTCGTCGTCGAGATAGACCTCAGCGGAGTCGTTCTTGCGCGGACGCACCTTGACGGCGATCTGCGGGTTGAACGTGCGCTTGAAGTAGGCGTCGAGCTTCTTGATTTCTTCGGGCTTCACAACTCATCTCCGTGGGGGTTCTCGGGGGTGGCGGGCTTGTTGCACGGCAAGAGCGTTGCTGTAAAGGCCGCAAATGGAACCGACCATGCCATCCGCGACCCCTCGCCCGCTTTCACGGCCGAAATCAGATGTCGGCTCCGATCACCTGGTCCATCACGCGCGACGGCTCCGAACACCCCGCCTCTCCGACGACCTTCGCCGGCACACCCGCGACCGTGGTCTTCGGCGGAACGGGCTTCAGCACCACGGAGCCGGCGGCGACGCGCGAGCAATGGCCGATCTGGATATTGCCGAGGATCTTCGCGCCCGCGCCGATCAGGACGCCGTTGGCGATCTTCGGATGGCGGTCGCTGCCCTCCTTGCCGGTGCCGCCGAGCGTGACGCCGTGCAGGATGGAAACATTGTCGCCGATCACCGCGGTTTCACCGACGACGAGGCCGGTGGCGTGATCGAGGAAGATGCCGCGGCCGATGCGCGCCGCCGGATTGATGTCCGTCTGGAAGACGCTCGAAGAGCGGCTTTGCAGATAGAAGGCGAAGTCGCGGCGGCCGTGGTTGAGCAGCCAGTGCGCCAGGCGGTGCGTCTGGATCGCCTGAAAACCCTTGAAATAAAGCACCGGCTCCATGAAGCGCTGGCAGGCGGGATCACGGTCGTAGACGGCCTGGATATCGACGCGCAGGATCGAGCCCCATTCCGGCCAGTCCGCCAGCATCTCGTCAAACGTCTGGCGCAGCAGGATCGCCTGCAGGTCGGGATGGTCGAGGCGCTCGCAGATCCGGTAGATGACGCTCTCCTCGAGCGTCTTGTGATTGATGATGGTCGAATAGAGGAAGGCGGCGAGCAGCGGGTCCCTCTCGGCAGCCGCGCGCGCTTCCTCGCGCATGCTGTTCCAGATCGGATCGACGACCTTGACCGTGCTGACCGGTTCGAGATGGCGAGCGTCGGGTACTGCGACCATTGGCGGTCTCCTGATTTCACGTTGGAAGAGAATTATATAGAGTAAAAGTCCTGCAACATAAATGGGTGCCCCGCGCATGAATTTCGAGCATGATTTTGCCGGTCACCGACCGGAGACGCGCTCGTAAAATTCCAGCACCGCCTTCTTGAAGACGCGGTCGCCGACGGCGAGCATGTGATCGCGGTTCGGAATATCGAGCGCCACCGCGTCCGGCATGAGCGCCGCAAGGGCCTGCGGCGAGCCGGCGATATCGTCCTTGGTGCCGACGCCGATCAGCGTCGGCGCTGTGACCTTTGCGATGTCGCTGCGGGCGACGAGATCGCGCGAGCCATGGATGCAGGCGGCAAGGGCGACGCGGTCGCTCTTCGTCTGCTCGGCGAAGGCGCGGAACATGCGGCCGCGCTCGTGCGTCACGACCTCCAGCGACGGGGCGAGCAGGGCGTCGGCGATCGGGTCCCAGTCCCCCACCCCGTCCGTCATGCCGATGCCGAGCCCGCCGAAGACGAGCGAGCGCACGCGGTGCGGATGCCCGAGCGCCAGAAAGGCCGAGATGCGCGCCCCCATCGAATAGCCCATGATATGGGCTTCGGGGATGCCGAGATGGTCCAGCAACGCCACGGCATCCGCCGCCATGATCGGTGGGCGATAGGCTTCGGCGTTATGCGGCTTGTCGCTTGCGCCGTGGCCGCGATTGTCGATGGCGATGACGCGGTATCCGGCGTCCCCCAGCGTCTTCAGCCAGCCCGGATGCACCCAGTTCACGTTTGCGGTCGAGGCGAACCCGTGAATCAGCAGCACCGGCGCCCCGCTTGGGTCGCCCTCGTCGAAGAAGGCAAGGTTCAGGCCGTCATGCTTGAAGCTCAAAAAGGCGGGGCTGTTCAAATTCATCGGGTTCTTCCTGTTTCGGCGGCGCGACCATATTTTATCGCCGCCCGGCGGTGAACCCATCCTTCGGAAAATCTGGCCGGACGATTGGCGTTTCGCACTACACAATCGCCGCGAACGGCTATAATGTCCGCGCAAATTCCAAAGGCATTCGGAGATCACCATGGCCGGTCACAGCATTCCCCACTTCCAGAACGATGGCGGGCATCGCCTGATCGAAATCGGCGTGAAGGAATTCATGTGCACCGGCGCCTCCGTTCCCTTCGACCATCCGCACATCTTCATCGACATGGGCGACGAGAACGAGAAGGTCTGCTCCTATTGCTCGACCCTCTTCCGCTACAATCCGTCGCTGAAGCCCGAGCAGACCAACCCGGCCGGCTGCGTCTTCCACGTCAAGGCCGCCTGAGGCCTCTTTTTCCGGATCGGATATCCTGATGCCGATCGGCAATGCGGCAATCGTCGGGGCCGGCATAGCGGGCCTCACGGCCGCGCTCGCGCTGGCGCGCCACGGCATTCGCTGCGATATCTTCGAGCAGGCCGACAGGCTGACGGACGTCGGCGCCGGCCTGCAGCTCTCGCCGAACGCCTCGCGCATTCTCGATGAACTCGGCGTGCTCGACGCCATCGCCCCCCTCTGGCTGGAGCCGGAGGACGTCCGCCTGGTTTCCGGGCGCACGCTGCGGCAGGTGGCGGCCGTGCCCTGCGGCAGCTTCGCCCGCGAGCGCTGGGGCGCTCCCTACGGCGCCCTGCACCGGGCGACGCTGCAAAAGGCGCTTCTCGCCGCCGTCGAAAGCAATCCCCTTTGCCGCCTCCATCTCGGCCGGCGCATCGATGCAGCAACGTTTGCCGCCGAAACGGACTCGGAAATCGTCATCGCCGCCGACGGCGTATGGTCGAAGCTGCGTACGCTGGTCCCCGGCAGCGGCGCCTTGCGCTTTTCCGGCAATGTCGCATGGCGCTTCACCGTCCCGGAGGCGAAGGCTCCCGGCATAGTGAGCCGGGCCAGCGTCACCGCCTTCCTCGGGCCGTCGGCCCACATGGTCTGCTATCCGCTGAAGGAAGCCGCGGCCTTCAATATCGTCGCGATTGCCGCCGGCGACGGGGCCGCGCAGGATTGGAGCGTCGCGGGCAGCGACGAGCGGCGCGCGCTCCTGCGGCGGCGGTTTTCCGGCTGGAACGACCAACTGATCTCGCTTCTCGACCGGGGCGAACAGCCGACCTTCTGGCCGCTTTACGAGGTGGGGCCGGGAAACTGGCACGATGGCCGCAACATCGTCCTGATCGGCGACGCCGCCCATGCCATGATGCCGTTTGCGGCTCAAGGCGCGGCCATGGCCATCGAGGATGCCTTCGAGCTTGCCGGCGCGCTGGCGTCACGGCCCCTGCCGCAGGCTCTCAAGACCTTCGCCGAACAGCGCACACCGAGAATCGCGCGCCTCAGGCAGCGCGCCGCCTTCAACCGCTTCGCCTATCATGCGCGCGGTCCGTTCCGGATCGGCCGCGACGTGGTGCTTTCGCTGCGCCCGCCGCAAAGCCTCGCGGCGGACATGGACTGGATCTACGGCTACCGCGCCAACGGCTGACGGCAGCCGCCGGGATCAGACGGCCTTTGCCGCGGCAAAGCCGCGTTCGATATCGGCCTTGATGTCGGCGACGTCCTCGAGGCCGATCTGCAGGCGGATCACCGGCCCCTCGCCCGGCGCTTTGCAAATCCGCCGGTCCGCGAGATAGACGTGGACAGCAAGGCTCTCATAGCCGCCCCAGGACCAGCCGAGGCCGAAGATTTTCAGCGCATCGAGGAAGGCATGTGCCTTCGCCTTGAACTTCGCCTGCTCGTCGACGGCGAGCACAAAGGAGAAGATGCCGCTCGATCCCTTGAAGTCGCGCTTCCAGAGATCGTGACCGGGAAAGCTCGGCAGCGCCGGATGCAGCACCTTCGCCACTTCTTCGCGACCCTCCAGCCACTCGGCCACGCCAAGCGCGCTCTGCTGGTGCCGCTCCAGGCGCACGCCCATGGTGCGCAGGCCGCGCAGGAGCTGGTAGGCGTCGTCGGGAGCGCCGCAGATACCGAGCGTGATGGTCGCCTCGTGCAGCCGTTCCCAATGGGCGGCATTGGCCGAAACCGTGCCCATCAGGATATCGGAATGGCCGGCCGGATATTTCGTTGCCGCATGGATGGAGATATCGACGCCATGGTCGAGCGGCCTGAAATAGATCGGCGTCGCCCAGGTGTTATCCATTGAGACCACGCAGCCGTGGCGATGGGCGGCGGCCGAAATCGCCGCGATGTCCTGCATCTCGAAGGTGTTGGAGCCGGGCGCCTCGGTGTGGACGAGCCTGGTGTTCGGCCGGATGAGCTTTTCGATGCCGGCGCCGATCAGCGGATCGTAATATTCGACCTCGACACCGAGGCGCGTCAGCATCGTGTCGCAGAAATGGCGCGTCGGCGTATAGACCGAGTCGACGATCAGCGCGTGATCGCCCGAGGAAAGAAAGGCAAGGAAAGGCACGGTGACGGCCGCAAGCCCCGACGGCACGAGGATCGTCCCCGCCGAACCTTCCAGCGCGTCGATCGCCTCGCAGAGCGCGTCGGTGGTCGGCGTTCCCCGCGTTCCGTAGGTATATTTCTGGTCGCGCGTCTCCATGGCGCGGGCATTCGGAAAGAGCACCGTCGAGGCGTGCACCACCGGCGGATTGACGAAGCCATGGAATTCGGAAGGGGAATAGCCGATATGGGCCAGGCGCGTGTTGACGCCGGCGGTCTCAAGCGGGTCTGCTTTGTCTTTCATGTCGGAATGGGCCTTTGGCACTTTCGAGGAAGTCCAAGTTGTGGCCGCCGCGTTCCACCCGGTCAACCCCCGTTTCCTGCATAGCCGCCTCGCGCCCGCCCGCCGCCGGCATCAGACCTTCGGCTAAGCGCTGCGCGCGCCCGAGCGAACAGACACCGGCAAATATCTGTTTCTCCTTCGAAATGCGGCTAAGCTATGCTTTCAGTATTATTTCAGCAGGCACTTGACCTTGGATCGTTTTGCTACTGTCATAGCATCATCGCACCCGGAGCGCGTGAGCGCGGCAGGCGCCTGCAAGCAGAACGGAGCGCAGAACTTAGCGATAGAACAAGGGAAAAAGGTTGGGAAAAATGAAAAGAACGCTTCTGTCCGCACTGGCCGGCGCTGCCGTCCTCACCTTCGCCGCATCCGCCGCCTCGGCTTCGACGCTCGGTGATGTCAAGGCGAAGGGCTTCCTTCAATGCGGCGTCAACACCGGCCTCCTCGGCTTCGCACAGCCCGACGCTTCCGGCAACTGGGCCGGTTTCGACGTCGATTTCTGCAAGGCGGTGGCATCGGCGATTTTCAACGACCCGACCAAGGTCAAGTACACGCCGCTCAATGCCAAGGAGCGTTTCACCGCGCTTCAGTCCGGTGAAGTCGACATCCTCTCGCGCAACACGACCTGGACGATCAACCGCGATACGGCCCTCGGCTTCAACTTCCGTCCCATCACCTATTATGACGGCCAGGGCTTCATGGTCCGCAAGAGCCTGAACGTCAAATCGGCGCTCGAGCTTTCGGGTGCCGCCGTCTGCGTTCAGGCCGGCACGACCACCGAACTCAACCTCGCCGACTATTTCCGCACCAACAATCTCCAGTACAAGCCGGTCGTCTTTGAAAATCTCTCGGAGGTGAACGCGGCCTACGACGCCGGCCGCTGCGACGTCTACACCACCGACCAGTCGGGTCTCTATGCGCTGCGCCTGACGCTGAAGAACCCGGACGAGCACATGATTCTTCCGGAAATCATTTCCAAGGAGCCGCTTGGCCCGGCCGTTCGCCAGGGCGATGACCAGTGGTTCGATATCGTCAGCTGGGTCGCCTACGCTCTCGTCAACGCCGAAGAATTCGGGATCACCCAGGCGAACGTCGACGAAATGAAGAACTCCGCCAACCCGGACATCAAGCGCTTCCTCGGCACCGAGGCGGACACGAAGATCGGCACCGATCTCGGCCTCACCAACGACTGGGCTCACGACGTCATCAAGGGCGTGGGCAACTACGGCGAGGTCTTCGAGCGCAACGTCGGCCAGGGCAGCCCGCTGAAGATCGCCCGCGGCCTCAACGCGCTCTGGAACAAGGGCGGCATTCAGTACGCTCCGCCGGTTCGCTAAGCCGCATACGCGTGCACGCATCCCGGAAAGGCGGTCCTCCGCCTTTCCGCTCCCAGAAGAACAAGCCCGAAACGGGCGCTTACGGGGAATAGGCTACAACATGACCGACCAGGCTCTCGGCATACGTTCGTCCAACAATCGCCGAACATTGCAGTCCGCTATCTACGACCCCAAGGTCCGGGGCATCTTTTTCCAGGCTCTCACGATCGTCTGCGTCGCCTTCGCCGCCTGGTGGATCATCGACAATACGGTGACCAACCTGACGCGCGCGCATACGCAGTCCGGCTTCGGATTCCTGCGTGGCCGCGCGGGCTTCGAAGTCGGGCAATCGCTCATCCCCTTCAGCAGCGACTCCACCTATGGGCGCGCCCTCGTCGTCGGCGTGCTCAACACGGCGCTGGTGGCGATCCTGGGCATCATCACCGCCACGGTCATCGGCTTTGTCGTCGGCATCGGGCGACTGTCGCAAAACTGGCTGATCGCCAAGCTCTGCACCGTCTACGTCGAAGTCTTTCGCAACATCCCGCCGCTGCTGGTCATCTTCTTCTGGTATTTCGGCGTGTTGTCCGTCCTGCCGCAGCCGCGCGAGTCGCTGCACCTGCCGTTCAGCCTTTACCTCAACAATCGCGGCCTCACCTTCCCCAGGCCGATCTTCGACAGCGCCATGTGGGCCGTGCCGATCGCCCTTCTGGCGGCAGCCGTCATCGCCTGGGCCGTCGCCCGCTGGGCGCATCGGCGCCAGGCCGCGACCGGCAAGCAGTTTCACACGATATGGACGACGACCGCGATCGTCGTCGGCCTGCCGATACTGGCGTTTTTCGCAGCCGGCATGCCGGTCACCTTCGACTATCCCATTGCCGGCAAGTTCAACCTCTCCGGCGGGGCCGTCGTCGGGCCTGAGTTCATGTCGCTGTTCCTGGCATTGTCCTGCTACACCGCGGCATTCATCGCCGAAATCGTTCGCGCGGGTATTCGCGGCGTGCCGAAGGGACAAAGCGAGGCTGCGGGATCGCTGGGGCTGCGGCAGGGCAGCATCACCCGCCTCGTCGTGATACCGCAGGCGATGCGCATCATCATCCCGCCATTGAGCAGCCAGTATCTCAATCTCACCAAGAACTCGTCGCTCGCGATCGCCATCGGCTTCTCGGACCTCGTCGCCGTCGGCGGCACCATCCTCAACCAGACGGGACAGGCAATCGAGATCGTCGCGATCTGGATGGTCATCTATCTGGGGCTGAGCATCCTGACGTCGCTGTTCATGAACTGGTTCAACGCCAAGATGGCGCTGGTGGAGAGATAGGATGTCGGTCGCAAGCAATTCCTCCTTCGTCAGAACCGAGATCCTTCAACAATCGCCACCGCCCAGGGACGAGCGGGGCGCGGTCTTCTGGATTCGCCGCAACCTGCTTGCAACGCCGAGGGACGTGATCCTGACGCTTGCCGCCGGCGCCTTCGTCGTCTGGGCGGCGACGCATATGATAAACTGGCTGTTCATTCAGGCCGTCTGGACCGGCACCGATCGCAGCTTCTGCGCCACCACCGTACAGGGCGGAACCCAGCCGGAAGGCTGGAGCGGCGCCTGCTGGGCCTTCGTCGGCGCCAAGTTCACGCAATTCCTCTTCGGCCGCTATCCGCTCACCGAGCGCTGGCGTCCGATCCTGGTCGGCATCCTGTTCGTTGCGCTGCTTGTGCCCATGCTGATCCCGTCCGTGCCGCGCAAGGCGCTGAACGCGCTCCTCCTCTTCGGCATACTGCCGGTCGTCGCCTTCTTTCTTCTCTATGGCGGGTTCGGGTTGAACGTCGTCGAAACGCCGCTCTGGGGCGGGTTGATGGTGACGCTCATTCTCTCCTTCGTCGCCAATGCCATTTCGATCCCGTTCGGCATCCTGCTGGCGCTCGGGCGGCGGTCGGAGATGCCGGTCGTCAGCATGCTCTGCGTCGGCTTCATCGAGATCATCCGCGGCATCCCGCTGATCACCGTCCTGTTCATGGCAAGCGTCATGCTGCCATTGTTCCTGCCGACCGGCTGGACGGTCGACAAGCTGCTCCGCGCGCTGATCGGCGTCTCCGTCTTCTCCTCCGCCTATATGGCGGAGACCATCCGGGGCGGGCTGCAGGCGATCCCCAAGGGACAGTACGAAGGCGCCGATTCCCTCGGCTTCGGCTATTGGCAGAAAATGCGGCTGATCGTCCTGCCGCAGGCGATCAAGCTGGTGATCCCCGGCATCGTCAACAGCTTCATCAGCATGTTCAAGGACACCTCGCTGGTGTCGATCATCGGCATGTTCGATCTGCTCGGCATCGTGCGCCTGAATTTTTCCGACGCCAGCTGGGCAAGCGCGGTCACGCCGCTGACGGGGCTGATTTTCGCCGGATTCGTTTTCTGGCTTTTCTGCTTCGGCATGTCGCGTTATTCAAGCTTCATGGAACGCCATCTCGATACCGGCTACAAACGATAAGAACTTAAGGGAACTGCACCATGGCTGAACCACAGCTCAAGAAAATGACCGTTTCGGACACCGACGTTGCGGTCGACATCACCAACATGAACAAGTGGTATGGCGATTTCCACGTCCTGCGCGACATCAACCTGCGCGTCATGCGCGGCGAGCGCATCGTCATCGCCGGGCCTTCCGGCTCCGGCAAGTCGACGATGATCCGCTGCATCAACCGGCTGGAAGAGCACCAGAAGGGCAAGATCGTCGTCGACGGCGTCGAACTCACCAACGATTTGAAAAAGATCGACGAAGTGCGCCGCGAAGTCGGCATGGTGTTCCAGCACTTCAACCTCTTCCCGCACCTGACCATCCTCGAAAACTGCACGCTGGCGCCGATCTGGGTGCGCAAGCTGCCGAAGAAGCAGGCGGAAGAGATCGCTATGCACTTCCTGAAGCGCGTCAAGATCCCCGAGCAGGCCAACAAATATCCGGGCCAGCTCTCCGGCGGCCAGCAGCAACGCGTGGCGATCGCCCGCTCGCTGTGCATGAACCCGAAGATCATGCTCTTCGACGAGCCCACCTCGGCGCTCGACCCGGAAATGATCAAGGAAGTGCTCGACACCATGGTCGGCCTTGCCGAGGAAGGCATGACCATGCTCTGCGTGACGCACGAAATGGGCTTCGCCCGCCAGGTCGCCAACCGCGTCATCTTCATGGACCAGGGCCAGATCGTCGAGCAGAATTCCCCCGCCGAATTCTTCGACAACCCGCAGCACGAGCGCACCAAGCTGTTCCTCAGCCAGATCCTGCATTGATCACTGCGGCTCCTGCCTGAAACACCGAGAACCCGCCGATCTGACGACTGGCGGGTTCTTTTTATTCCGAGACACTTGGAGAGACGACCTCATCCTCCCTGCGAAGAGGACACACGGCCATCGCCGCCGGATCGGGACCGGTCGCGGCAAATTGGGGAAAGAGAGAATGGCGACCCCTGTAGGGCTCGAACCTACGACCTAGTGCTTAGAAGGCACTTGCTCTATCCAGCTGAGCTAAGGGGCCAAAACCGTGGTGCCGCGAGACCCGAGCGAAAACCGCGCTCGGGCGTGACCTTCAGTGGGTCCAGGGCTGGATGCGGTTGTAGCGGAAATTGTCCGTATAGGAAACGACCTGGCGGCTCGCCTCCTTCGGCAGGATGACGCGATAGTCGATGCCGTTGCGCTCGGCATAGGCCACCGCCTGTTCCTGCGTCTCGAAGTTCAGCCTGACCTGCTGGCGGGTGTCGGCCGAAGAGGTGTAGCCCATGATCGGATCGATCTTGCGCGGGGTTTCCTGATCGAACTCGAGCACCCAGATATGGGTCTTTGCCTTGCCGGACTGCATGGCGGTTTTTGCGGGCCGGTAAATCTTGGCAGGCATGGCTGCAGCTCTCCGAAAGAGGCGGATACCCCGCCTTGATCCTCAGTTCCGTCCCCGCCCGCACAAGGCTCGAACGGCATCTTGCCAACGCAACATGCAAATTTTGCTTAGCCGCGAATCCCATGGTTTTCAAGCGGAAATGAGCTTTCGCACGAGACTTGCCGCGGTTACTCTTGCCCATACAATCCACGATGTGCATGTGTCGACCGACCGGGCGCGCTCGAAACAGGTTTGACTTTGCAACTTGCGCCACATCGTTACTGCGGCGCGCTCCCCATCGCATCAAAGAGGATCGGAAGCCCGACTTGAAAGCCGGTCATAATCGTCACAACGATGACAACCGAAATAAAGGCGGCAATCCAACGCACCGGCCCCCAACTCCCTGGGGCTCCAGACGTGGGCAATATCACATTGACGGCCGCACGAACTAAAACCTGAGTAACTCCGACGAGAGAAACTAGCATAGTGAGCGACAACGCAAAAAGGAACGCCAGTGTTACATATTTACCAAAATATACGGCTAGTTTCGGCCCATACTTTCCGGAAGATGGGTCGACCTTGTTAAGGGCCGCAATGGCAATTGACAGAAAAGCGAGATTTACAATAAATCCGATATAATCGGATACGTGCTTTGCGGCTTCAAATCGATCAGAGATACTATCGTTATCCATTTTAGTGATGAATTTAAGCACAACTTTCACTCCGATTCGGGAGCCTTGATCTTATCACCCTTGCCTTGCCTTGCCTTACCTCTCCGCAACTGCGATTTTCGCTTGACGGCAAGCGCCGTGGCGTAGCGGTTAAGCGCGGCGCGTCGATCAGGACCAAGCATCTCGCGAAGTTCCGTCCTGTTATCGAGGAAGTGTAGATGTTCCTTCGGAATCACGCGCCGAGAAAAGCAGCACCAATCGCAATTGGGGAGATTTTGACCTTGCCGGCCACCGTATTCCACCCGTTGAGAAATCAATATTCTATTTGATTTCCAAGGGGAAAAAATGGTCGGAGTGGAGAGATTCGAACTCCCGACCCTCTGGTCCCAAACCAGATGCGCTACCAGACTGCGCTACACTCCGAACCGACGTGGTGGGAGATACACGGTTCACCCCGCGGCTGCAACAGGTAAATCGGCCTTCGTCGAGGGCCGTTCACCGGCCTTTTGCGATGGTGGCGCTGGTGACCTTGTCGCCGACGGAGAGGCCGAACTTGGCAGCGATGCCGCCGTTCAACTCGATGACATATCGGATCGCGGCCTGCGAATCGATGATCGCTTCCGAATAGGGGACGGCGTTGGCGCTGATCGAGACAATCGCGCCGGTCCTGTCGAGGAACAGCATGTCGAGCGGCAGCGGCGTGTTCTTCATCCACATCAGGACGCGGCGTGTTGTGCCGAAATCGAACAGCATTCCGTGATCGGCCGGCATGGATTTGCGAAACATCAGCCCATACTCGCGCTGCTGCTCGGAAAGCGCCAGTTCCACGGTGAAGGTCCGCGCGCCGCCATTGGCATGGACGACGAGTTGCTCGGAGGCGAACTGCATGGCCTCCGCCGCCTCTGCCGTTCGGGCACCCGCGCTCACGGCGACAGGCAACAAAAAAAGCGCCAGAACGGCGCTTCTCAAGGCATTTTTCATCGCGGCCATCAATGCGGCCTGCCGACGGGCGCCGGCGAGTCGGGATGGATTTCCGCAGCCATCAGCCCCTTTTCACCCGGCCCGAAGCGGACGAGCACGACCTGGCCCGGACGAAGCTCGGTCAGGCCGAAGCGGCGCAGGGTTTCCATGTGGATGAAGATATCCTCGGTCCCCTCGCCGCGCGTCAGGAAGCCGAAACCCTTGGTGCGGTTGAACCATTTGACCAGCGCGCGCTCAAGCCCGCTGGTGGCCGTCACCTGGACGTGGGTGCGAACCGGCGGAAGCTGCGAGGGATGAACCGCCGTCGACTGGTCCATGGAGAGGATCTTGAAGGCCTGGTAGCCGCGCTCGCGCCGCTGGATCAGCGCGACGATGCGCGTGCCTTCGAGAATGGTCTGGTAGCCGTCGCGGCGAAGGCAGGTGACGTGAAGCAGCACATCCTGCGTGCCGTTGTCGGGAACGATGAAGCCGAAGCCCTTGGCGACATCGAACCATTTGACGACGCCGCTGATCTCGACGAGCTCGACCGGCTCCCCCGACAGTTCCTCAAAGTCGGCGATTCCCTTCGGTGAAATTCGGTCACCCATCTTGGCCAGCCCCTCGATTACGCGTCACACTGTTACGGTTAACTGATTCTTGCGATCAAGATTAGCATCTTGGTAACGGAAAAGCGCAAGTCCCAGCTTTCGATTATTTCCGATTGCTGATCTTACCGCTTAGTCTTGCCCGAAGCTGGCGTCCTCACACCAGGGCGGGCCAACACACGAAAGAGAGGAAACAGAAATGCGCTATCTCCACACGATGGTTCGCGTCAAAGATCTCGACGCGTCGCTTCATTTTTACACGACGCTTTTCGGACTGACCGAAATCCGCCGCCACGAAAACGAAAAGGGTCGTTTTACCCTGGTATTCCTCGCCGCCCGCGACGATCTTGACGCCGCGCGGACCAATTCTGCCCCCTGTCTGGAATTGACCTACAACTGGGACGCGGAGGATTATACAGGCGGCAGGAACTTTGGTCACCTTGCCTATGAGGTCGACGACATATACGCCATTTGCCAGAAGTTGATGGATAACGGCATTACCATCAATCGTCCGCCGCGCGACGGCCACATGGCGTTCGTCCGCTCTCCCGACGGCATCTCGATCGAAATCCTGCAGAAGGGCGCGAACCTCGCACAGGCCGAACCCTGGTCCTCGATGCCCAATACCGGCGCCTGGTAGGCCCGAGGCTTTTGCGAGGCTTGCGGCGGCGGCGGAAGCACCCACTGCAAGCCTCCTTCGCGCTTGCGCCGCCATCGGCCGCTGATGCATGTTCCCCCTGACTCGGAAAGCATCGAGGAACAGGGAACGTCAGTTGCATCATCGGCCGGACATCGCAGGCGCATTCAAATCAGCGGGCATTGTCGCCGCCGCCCTTTCGCTGCTCGCGCTTGCCGGCTGCACCACCGACGGCAAAGCAAAGCCGGACGCCAAGGCGGCGGCAGCGTCGCCCGCTGCCCCGCAGACGCCCGCCGAGGCGCTCGCCGCCTCCATGAACGCCAAGGCAGCAGCCGACCGCGGCAAGGGCGGCTATCGCGACCCGCTGCTGCGCAATGCGGGTGGCCAGGCGTCGGCCGGAACGCCGGTCGCCCTCGACACCCCGCCGGCCCTGCCCGGCTCCGCGGCGAGCGGCCAGGCGGCCATCGGCGGCCTCGTGATGCAGCCGACCGGGGTCAACGCCAACCGTTCCAGCATCTATTCCAGCCCATCCGCCCCGCCTGTCTCGGGCGCCGCACCGGAGCAACCGCAACCCGCCGCAAGCGGCGT